>Ga0182015_10000054_pt1 | contig 146113 bp, 126 predicted proteins | sample 712P3MmetaG_FD_120478 | JGI IMG/M metagenome (GOLD analysis project Ga0182015, IMG submission 120478) | Permafrost microbial communities from Stordalen Mire, Sweden - 712P3M metaG | ecosystem: Environmental > Terrestrial > Soil > Wetlands > Permafrost | place: Sweden: Stordalen | collected...
CAACGTGTCGGCGGAGATCACTTTGATTACGCCGGTAGCGTTGGAGAAAGGGTTGCGCTTCGCGATTCGCGAAGGCGGCCACACGGTGGGAGCCGGCGCGGTTGCCGAGATCATCGAGTAAACGAATATGAGAGAAATAATCACATTACAGTGCAACGACTGCAAGAACCGCAACTATACGACGACCAAAAACCGGAAGAAGCACCAGGACCGGCTGGAAACGTCGAAGTTTTGCAATACTTGCCGGAAACATACCGATCACAAAGAAGTCAAGTAGTCAGCGCATTGCGCTGAATCTGGCGAGGTCAGTGGAAACTCACCCTTCGCCCAAAATCGGGTTTTAGGGGAGTAGGTTCAACGGTAGACCATCGGTCTCCAAAACCGAGAGTGGGGGTTCGAATCCCTCCTCCCCTGCCAGTTTCGTAGGTGGGCAGGAATCGGGTGAATAGGCAACAAGCAGAAGCATAGCAAGCGGGCAGGTCTAGGGGCTTAAGGCGGTCGGCGAATGGCGCAAGCGGCAAAAACGAATCGGGACGAAGCGGAACATCGCGTTAGCGGATTTTCGCTGCTGGAACCAGTCGGCAAGTTGGCGGAGTATCCGCGGCGGCTGCGTTCATTTCTGCACGACGTGCGCGTCGAGATGCGCCATGTGAATTGGCCGTCGGGTCCGGAAGTTGTGTCGACCACAGTCGTGGTCACCGTAACGGTGGCATTCTTTGGGCTATTTTTCTTCATAGTGGATAGCGGCCTCGGCGAACTGATTCAGCAGGTGCTAAAATACTTTCAGCAATAGGATCGATAATGTCGAAGCAGTGGTACATCGTTCACACCTACTCGGGGTTTGAGAAAAAGGTGAAGGAAAGCCTGGAAGGCCGTGTAGCTGCGTTCGGCCTGACGGACAAAATCGGACAGATCATTATTCCGACCGAGTCGGTGGTGGAAGTGCGTGGCGGCAAAAAAGTGATTTCGCCGCGAATGTGCTATCCGGGCTACGTGCTGGTCGAAATGGACATGGACGATTACACCTGGCACGTGGTGCGCTCCACTCCGCGAGTTACCGGGTTCGTGGGCTCGGGACAAACGCCTTCGCCGCTGACCGAAGAAGAAGTTCAAAACATTTTGAACCGGGCTACGACCACGGCCGACAAGCCGAAGCCGAAGTTGTCTTTCGACCGCGGAGAAAAGGTGCGTATCGGAGAAGGGCCCTTTGCGAATTTTACCGGAGTCGTCGAGGAAGTGAACTCAGACCGCAGCACGCTGAAAGTTTCGGTCACGATTTTTGGACGCTCCACTCCGGTGGAGCTGGATTTCGCGCAGGTCGAGAAGGTCGCGTAAATATTTAGTAATGTTGAGCGCCTGATGTCAGCTTAGGAAAAGGTAAGTAAGGACAAAATGGCAAAGAAAATTCAATCGACTGTGAAATTGCAACTGCCGGCCATGAAAGCTACGCCGGCGCCTCCGGTGGGCACGGCGCTCGGCCCGCACGGCGTAAACATCATGGATTTTTGCAAACAGTTCAATGCCAAGACGTCGAAAGAGCCCGATGGCATGATCATTCCGGTGCTGGTCACGATTTATAGCGACCGCACGTTCACCTTTATTTTGAAAACACCGCCGGCTTCCGAGCTTCTGAAGCGCGCGGCGGGGATCGTGAAAGGCTCGCCGGAACCAAACCGCAACAAAGTGGGGAAACTTACCAAGAAACAAGTGGAAGAAATTGCCAAAGTAAAAATGCCGGACCTGAACACAATGAATCTGGAATCCGCCGTGCGTTCGATTATGGGCACGGCGCGCAACATGGGCATCGAAGTCGGCGAGTAATTCGAGGCGGGAGAGAACACGATGGGCCGTAGTGCAAAAATTGGCGGAAAGAATATCGATCGCGCCAGAAAACTAGTGGAAGCGCGCCAGTACAAGCTGGAGGAAGCAGCGGAGTTGCTGCGCAAGGCGCACTTCGTGAAGTTCGACGAAACGGTCGAGCTGGTGCTGAACCTGGGCGTCGATCCCAAGCAGTCCGATCAGATGGTGCGCGGCACCGTAGTTCTGCCACACGGACTGGGGAAATCGAAGCGCGTGGTGGTGATCGCGGGCGGCGACAAAGTCCGCGAAGCAGAAGAAGCCGGCGCCGATTTCGTGGGCGGCGAAGACATGGTGCAGAAGATTCAGGAAGGCTGGACCGACTACGAAGCGGTAATCGCCACGCCGGACATGATGAAGTCCGCTGGGCGCCTGGGAAAAGTTCTGGGACCGCGCGGCTTGATGCCGAATCCGAAGACCGGAACGGTTACCTTTGAAGTTGCCAAAGCGGTAAAAGAAATCAAGGCCGGTAAAGTGGAATTCCGGTTGGACAAGACCGGCATCATCCATTCGCCGGTGGGCAAGATCAGTTTTTCGGCGGCCAATCTTGCAGGCAACGCGCAAGCGCTGCTGGCCGCAGTTCTGAAGGCAAAGCCTGCCGCAGCCAAGGGCAAGTACATCAAGAAAATGACGCTGACTTCGACCATGGGACCGGGCGTTCCGATCGATGAAGCGGAAGCGGACGTAGCAGTGGCCGTCGCAGCTTAATAGATAACCTCTTAAGGAGTTCGGCATGAAGAAGAAGGCCGAAAAAGTAAAGCAGTCGGAAGAGATGAAGATCCAGCTCGCAACGGTATCGACCGTGATCCTCTCGACGTTCCAAGGCATCACCGTCGAACAGGACACCAAGCTTCGCCGCGCAGTGCAAGCAGCCGGCGGACATTACGAAGTGGTGAAGAACACGGTCGCCGAGCGCGCCGCCGCGGGAACTCCCGCGGAAGGCTTGCTGAAGAACCTGAAGGGCACCAATTCGATCGCGTACACCAAGACGGACCCGGTGGCGCTGGCAAAGATTCTGACCAAGGTAGCAAAAGATGTGCCGGCGTTTCAGTTTCGCGCCGGATGGGTAGAGGGCCGCGTAATTTCGATTCAGGAGATCAACCAGCTTGCCTCGCTTCCGAGCAAGGAAGAGCTGATCAGCAAAGTCATGTTCCTGCTGAACGCTCCGGCGCAACGCATCGCAACCGCGCTGGCCGCAGTTCCGCGCGGTTTGGCGGTGGTCACCAGCGAAGCAGCAAAGGCAAACAAATTCGGAGGAGCGGGCGGTACAGCTCCAGCAGCGGAAACAGCTTAATCTGCATCTAAACTAGTACACACAAAAATAGAGTTTTCATCTCGCAGGGGAGGATGGAACAGAATGGCCAGCAAAGTGGAGTCGATTCTAGAAGAGATCAAGGGTTTGACGCTGCTCGAAGCTTCCGATCTAGTCAAGAAGATGGAAGAAGCTTTCGGCGTCTCAGCGGCAGCGGCGGCGCCCATGATGGCGGCGGGCGGCGGAGCAGGCGCGGGAGCGGCGGGCGCAGCTGAGGAGAAGACGGAATTCACGGTCGTTCTCACGGAAGTGGGCGCTAACAAGATCAACGTGATTAAGGCGGTTCGTGAAGTTACCAGCCTGGGCTTGAAAGAAGCCAAGGACCTGGTTGATGGCGCTCCCAAGACGGTTAAAGAGGGCGTCAACAAAGAAGAAGCCGCCACAATTAAGAAAAAGTTCGAAGACGCCGGGGCAAAAGTCGACGTTAAGTAGTGCCGCCCCGCTGCGGCCCGCAGTCTGGGCTGCGAAGGAATCCGCTTACACGCGCGCTCCTTTGGAACTGGAACTTCAGAAATCGTCCTTCCCGGACCGACGGGGCGGGTGTCTATCCGCGTCGTCGTATCCGGCTTAGTTTGAAGAGGATACTCACCCATGAGCAATCGAAACGGCAATCGCGCCACTCGGGAACGGGAACGCCTGGACTTCGCCAAAATCAAGACCACGGTCCAGATTCCCAACCTGATTGACGTTCAAAAGAAGTCGTATCAGCGCTTCCTGCAAATGGATTTGCTGCCCAGCGAACGCGAAGACACCGGCTTGCAGTCGGTGTTTACCTCCGTGTTTCCGATTCAGGATTTTCGCGGGTTGTCGCAGTTGGATTTCGTGGACTACGCGATCGGCAACTGGGAGTGCAAGTGCGGACACCTGCGCGGCCTTCATCACCTGCGCGCCACTTGCCGGAATTGCGGAGCCTCGGTAGTTACCAATCCATATAAGACCGGCGACGTGCTTTGCACCAAGTGCGGCACCTTCAACAAGAACACGCCGACTTTCTGCAACAAGTGCGGAGACCCGGTCACGCTGCAACTGAAGTATGACGTGAACGAATGCCAGGAGCGCGGCATGACTTATTCCGCGCCGCTGAAAGTCACCATTCGTTTGACCATTTACGACAAAGATCCCGATACCGGCGCGAAGTCCATTCGCGATATTAAGGAACAGGAAGTTTTCTTCGGCGATATTCCGCTGATGACCGAGAACGGTACCTTCATCATCAACGGAACCGAGCGCGTCATCGTCAGCCAGTTGCACCGTTCGCCGGGAGTTTTCTTCGAGACAGCTAACAACCGCAGTTACTTCCTGGGAAAGATTATTCCCTACCGCGGATCGTGGGTCGAGTTCGAATACGACACGAAGAACATTTTGTACGTGCGCATCGACCGCAAGCGCAAATTCCTGGGCTCGATCTTCCTTCGCGCGCTGGGAATGAAGTCGAATGAAGACATTTTGCGCACGTTCTATCAAGTGGAGCGCATTTCATTGCGCGGCAACGAGCTTTTCTGGAATCTTTCAGAAGGCTTAATCGACCGCAAGCTGACAAAAGAAATCAAGCATCCCAAGTCCGGCGAGACCCTGGTTGGCGCGCACAAGCGCATTACCGAGCCACTCTTTAAGGAGTTGGGCAAGGCGCGTGTAACGCAAGTGGAAATTACTCCCGCCGATTTGGAAGGCGCCATCACCGTTAGCGAGTTGGTGAACCGGCAGACGGGCGAAGTTCTACTCGAAGCCAACAAGCCGCTCACGCCCGAAATGTTCGCCGGCATTGCCGAAGCCGGAATCACGGAAGTGGATATCGCTTTCCCCGACCGCGACGACGTAGGAATCGTGGTGAGCCGCACGCTGGAGAAGGACACCATCCGCACTTCGAAAGAAGCGCTGATTGAGATTTATCGCAAGCTGCGTCCCGGCGATCCTCCGACGCTGGAAACCGCAACGGCGCTATTCAACGGAATGTTCTTCGACGCCCGCAAGTACGATTTCAGCAAAGTGGGACGCCTGAAGTTCAACATCAAGCTGGGACTGGAGACTCCACTCGACAAGCGCACGCTCGACCCGTCCGACTTCGTGGCCGCGATCAAGTACTTGTTGAAGCTGCGCAAGAACATCGGTGCGGTGGACGACATCGACCATCTCGGCAATCGTCGCGTTCGCGCGGTTGGCGAATTGCTCGAAAACCAGTTCCGTATCGGCTTGGTCCGCATGGAACGCGCGATCAAGGAAAAGATGTCCGTATATCAGGAAATGTCCACGGCCATGCCGCACGACCTGGTGAACGCCAAGCCGGTAATGGCGGCGATTCGCGAGTTCTTCGGCAGTTCGCAACTTTCGCAGTTCATGGATCAGACTAACCCGCTCAGCGAAATTACGCACAAGCGCCGTCTGTCGGCTCTTGGACCGGGCGGTCTGTCTCGTGAACGCGCGGGTTTCGAAGTTCGCGACGTTCACCCCACACACTACGGACGTATTTGTCCGATTGAAACGCCCGAAGGTCCGAACATCGGTTTGATCAGCTCGCTTTCCTGCTACGCGCGGATCAACGAGTTCGGCTTCATCGAATCGCCCTACCGCAAAGTGCGCGGTGGGCGCGTAATCGACTTCGTCCAAATCATTAATTCGGGCGACAGCGAATTCAAAGCCGGCGAAGTAGTGGAACGCGAAAAAGTAGAGGACACCAACGAAGAGTTGAAGCGCCGGCGCGTAGTTGTGGAGCCGCACTGTTTCTACCTTTCGGCTTGGGAAGAAGACCGCTACGTAGTCGCGCAGGCTAACGCTTCGCTCGATGACAAGGGGAAAATCACCACCGAGCTGGTCAACTGCCGCCAAGCCGGCAACTTCGTTTTGAAGAGCCGCGATGAAGTGGATTACATCGACGTCTCCCCGAAGCAGCTTGTGTCGGTAGCCGCGAGCTTGATTCCGTTCCTGGAAAACGACGACGCGAACCGCGCATTGATGGGTTCGAACATGCAACGCCAGGCCGTACCGCTGATTCGCGGCGATGCGCCGCTGGTCGGTACCGGCATGGAACGAGTAACGGCGCGCGATTCCGGCGCTGTGATCGTTTGCCGTCGTGACGGCATCGTGGACCAGGTGGACTCCGAGCGCGTAATCGTGCGCGTGGAGTCAGATCAGTCCGGCGTGCTGAGCCGCGAAGTTGGTTCCGATATTTACTTGCTCACGAAGTTCAAGCGCTCGAACCAGAACACTTGTATCAGCCAGAAGCCGATGGTTCGCGCGGGCGACCGCGTGAAGCAGGGTCAAGTGCTGGCCGACGGTCCTTGCACCGACCGCGGTGAACTCGCACTAGGCCGCAACGTGCTCGTAGCCTTCCTTCCGTGGCGCGGATACAACTTTGAAGACGCCATCCTCGTCAGCGAAAAGCTGGTGGAAGAGGACTACTACACTTCGATCCACATCGAAGAGTACGAAATCGAAGCGCGGGACACGAAACTCGGTCCCGAAGAAATCACGCGCGATATTCCCAACATCAACGAGAGCTTCCTTCGCAATCTTGATGAAAGCGGCGTGATTCGCATCGGCGCAACGGTAAAACCGGGCGACATTCTTGTAGGCAAGGTAACGCCGAAGGGCGAAACCACGCTGACTCCGGAAGAAAAACTTCTGCGCGCGATTTTCGGCGAGAAGGCCGGCGACGTTCGCGATGCTTCGCTCTACTGTCCGCCGGGAATTGAAGGCACGATTGTGGACGTGAAGATCTTCTGCCGCAAAGGCGCGGAGAAGGACGAACGCCACAAGGCCATCGAAGGCACGCAGATCGCGAAACTGGAAAAGAACCTCGCCGACGAGATTCGCATTCTCACCGACGAGCGTTTGAAGCGCTTGAACGACTTGCTCGGCGGACAGAAGTTGACTGCCGACTTGCACGACGAGCGCACCAACAAGCGTTTGCTGACCAAGGGCACCGAACTAACGCGCGATATTTTGGAAAAGATCACCACGCGTAACTTGAAGCGCTTGCGCTTGAACGATAAGGACCCGCTGCTAATCGAGAAAATTGACGAGATCGAGGAAATGACTTCTCGTCAGATCGATGTGCTGCGGAAAATTACCGACGAGCGCATCGGCAAACTCAAGAAGGGCGACGAACTGCCGCCGGGCGTAATCAAACTCGTGAAAGCTTACATCGCGATGAAGCGCAAGCTTTCCGTGGGCGACAAGATGGCAGGCCGCCACGGAAATAAGGGCGTCATCGCGCGCATCGTTCCGAAAGAAGATATGCCCTACATGCCGGATGGCACGCCGGTAGAGATCGTTCTGAATCCGCTGGGCGTTCCTTCGCGTATGAACGTGGGACAAATTCTGGAAACGCACCTCGGCTGGGCTTCGAAAGAGCTCGGCGCGCAAGTGGCGAAGTTGCTCGACAAAGAAACGCGAGCGGAAGGTGTGCGCAAATGGTTCAAGGATGCATTCGGCCCCACTTCGGTTTGGAAGACGATTGCCGAATTGGATGACGATGCGATTCTGGACCTGGCCTACAGCTTCCGCGAAGGCGTGCCGTTCGCAACGCCGGTGTTTGACGGCGCGCGCGAAAACGACATACGCCATTTGCTGGAATTCACCGAGTTGCCCCAGACCGGGAAAATTACGTTGTACGACGGAATGACCGGCGACATTTTCGCGCAGGAAGTTACCGTCGGCTACATATACATGCTCAAGCTCTCCCACTTGGTGGACGACAAGATTCACGCTCGCTCCATTGGACCGTACTCACTGATCACGCAACAGCCGCTCGGTGGTAAGGCGCAGTTCGGCGGACAGCGATTTGGAGAAATGGAAGTGTGGGCGCTGGAAGCTTACGGCGCGGCGCACATTCTCCAGGAGCTGCTCACCGCGAAGTCTGACGACGTCTATGGCCGCGCCAAGATTTATGAAGCGATCGTGAAGGGCGAACCCGGCATCGAGCCGGGCGTGCCCGAATCGTTCAACGTACTCGTGCGCGAATTGCAGTCGCTCTGCCTGGACGTTGAATTGATGAAGCGCCAGAAGCCGCAGTTGGAAAAAGCCGAAGCGGCCGATTAATTAGCGCGCCGCCTCAGAACATCGGGGCGGCGCGTCACAGATTCCTAATTGGTTTTTGCTCCGGAGTTCCGGAGAGGAGGATCTGCCCTTGTATCGTTCAAGCCCGTACGACCGTGCCAGCCAGATTGCTGATTTTGATTCCATTCGCATCAGCCTGGCGAGTCCGGAAAAGATACGTTCGTGGTCTCACGGCGAAGTAACCAAGCCTGAAACCATCAACTACCGCACCTTTAAGCCCGAGCGCGACGGCCTGTTCTGCGCCAAGATTTTCGGCCCCGTCACCGACTGGGAGTGTCTCTGCGGTAAGTACAAGCGCATGAAGCATCGCGGTGTGATCTGCGACAAATGCGGAGTGGAAGTCACGCTCAGCAAAGTTCGCCGCGAGCGCCTGGGCCACATCGAGCTGGCTTCACCCTGCTCGCACGTGTGGTTCTTCAAGGGGTTGCCGAGCCGCATCGGATATTTGCTCGACATCACCATGCGCGACCTCGAGCACATTCTTTACTTCGAAACCTTCGTCTGCATCGATCCGGGCGAAGTGCCTTCGCTGAAGCAGAAAGATATTTTGCCGGAGGAAAAACTCCGCGAGCTTCAGAAGGAGAATCCCGGAAAATTCCGCGCAGGCATGGGCGCCGAAGCCATCAAGGAACTTCTGCGCGCAGTGGAAGTGGAAAAGCTGTCCGAAGAGCTGCGCGAGAAGATGAAGATGGATCCGAGCTTGCAGAAGCGAATTAAATTTGCCAAGCGGCTCAAGGTCCTGGAAGCTTTCCGCAAGAGCGGCAACAAGCCGGAGTGGATGATTCTGGACGTGATTCCGGTTCTTCCGCCCGAGTTGCGTCCGTTGGTGCCTCTCGACGGCGGACGTTTCGCTACGTCCGACTTGAACGATCTGTACCGGCGCGTAATCAACCGCAACAACCGGTTGAAAAAACTGATGGAATTGCACGCGCCGGACGTGATCGTTCGCAATGAAAAGCGCATGTTGCAGGAAGCGGTGGACGCGCTATTCGACAACGGACGCCGTGGCCGCGTCTTGCGTGGCACGAATAATCGCCCGCTCAAGTCGCTGTCCGATACGCTCAAAGGCAAGCAAGGCCGTTTCCGCCAGAACTTGCTGGGTAAGCGCGTGGACTACTCCGGCCGTTCCGTCATCGTGGTCGGCCCCGAGCTGAAGCTGCATCAGTGCGGTTTGCCGAAGAAGATGGCGCTGGAACTTTTCAAGCCGTTCATTTATCACAAGCTCGAAGCTGCGGGCCACTGCACCACCATCAAGCAAGCCAAAGAGTTGGTGGAGGCGCAGGAAGCGATCGTCTGGGACATTCTCGAAGACGTGATTCGCGAACATCCTGTCATGCTGAACCGCGCTCCCACGCTTCACCGCCTTGGCATTCAGGCGTTCGAACCGGTGCTAGTGGAAGGAAAAGCGATCCGCATCCATCCGCTGGTTTGCACCGCGTTCAACGCGGACTTCGACGGCGACCAGATGGCGGTGCACATTCCGCTTTCACCGGAAGCGCAAGTGGAAGCGTCCGTATTGATGCTCAGCTCGCACAACATTCTTTCGCCGGCTAACGGCTATCCTCTTGCCGTCCCGACGCAGGACATGGTGTTGGGCATTTATTACATGACCAAGCACAAGCCCAAGGCTAAGGGCGAAGGCCGCGCGTTCGGTTCGCCGGAAGAAGTGGTGATGGCCCTCGAAGCGGAGGAAGTGGAATTGCTCACTCCGATTCGCCTGCGTTATAGCGGTGAAGTGATCGACTTGACCAACGCTTACGACGATCAAGACGTATCGCACACCGAGCCGGTAAATCTGAATCGCCAATTCCTGCACACCACCGTGGGCCGCGTGATCTTCAACGATCATCTGCCGCACGATATGCCCTTCATCAACGGTTTGCTGAAGAAGAAGGGCGTGCAAGCGCTGGTGCAATATTGCTACCTGCGCTTCGGTCTGGAAAAAACCGTGATCGCGCTGGATAAGCTGAAGGAGCTCGGCTTCCTGTACGCAACGAAGTCCGGCGTCTCGATCGGCATCAGCGACATGGTCATCCCCAGCGTGAAATTCAAGCTGGTGGACACTGCCGAGCACGAAGTGGTGAAAGTGCAGCAGCAATATCTGGATGGCGCCATCACCAACGGCGAACGTTACAACAAGGTGATCGCGATCTGGTCGGACGTCACGGAAAAAGTGGCGGACGAAATGTTCAAAGCGCTCGAAGAGCAGGACAAGCAGGGCGTGATCAATCCGGTGTACGTCATGGCCGATTCCGGCGCGCGCGGTTCGAAACAGCAGATCCGCCAGCTTTCCGGAATGCGCGGCTTGATGGCCAAGCCCTCGGGCGAAGTCATCGAGACTCCGATTACTTCGAACTTCCGCGAAGGCCTTACGGTGCTGCAGTACTTCATCTCCACGCACGGCGCTCGTAAAGGTTTGGCTGATACGGCGCTCAAGACCGCGGATTCCGGCTACCTCACGCGGCGCTTAGTTGACGTAGCCCAGGACGTAATCATTAACGAATTCGATTGCGGCACGGCCGACGGAATTTACGTCGAACCGATTTTGGAAGCCGGAGTCGAAGTCGAGCCGTTGCGCGACCGCGTTGTCGGCCGCGTTTCGCTCGAAAAAATTAAAGATTACGAAGGTAACGTCATCGTCGAGATCAACCAGGAAATTACCGAAGAATTGGCCAACGCGATTCAGGCTGCCGGCATCGAGCGGGTGAACATTCGCTCCGTGCTCACGTGCGAGTCCCGGCGCGGTGTTTGCGGCCGTTGCTACGGCAGAAACCTGGCCACCGGACGTTTCGTAGAGATGGGCGAAGCGGTCGGCGTGATTGCGGCGCAGTCCATCGGCGAGCCCGGCACACAGTTGACCATGCGCACGTTCCACATCGGCGGCACGGCTACTCGCGTCACCGAACAGTCGAAAGTGGAAGCGCGCAACAACGGCTTCGTGAAATTCATCGACTTGAACGTGGTGGAAGGCCGCAACAAGACCATGGTGGCCATGAATCGCTCCGGCTTGATCGCCGTGGTCGACGAAAAGGGCCGCGAAAAGGAACGCCACCATGTTGTGTATGGCGCGCGTTTCAAGGTTGAAGACGGGCAGCCGGTCACGCTCGGCCAAACCATGGTTGAGTGGGATCCGTACACTTTCTCGATCCTTACGGAAACGGGCGGCACCATTCAATTCAAGGATTTGCAGCCCGGCATCACGATCGAAGAGCAAGTGGACGAAGTCACCGGTCTGTCGCAGCTCGTCGTCACGCTTCCTCCAGGTGACGAAAAGCATCAGCCCACGATTCTCGTTCGCGATCCGCAGGGACGCGTCCGCAAAAAGTACCTCATGCCTTCACGCGCCCACTTGATGGTGGCCGATGGAGACGAGGTGCAACCGGGCGACGTGCTGGCGAAGATCCCGCGCGAAACCACCAAGACCAAGGACATCACCGGCGGTCTCCCGCGCGTTGTGGAACTTTTCGAAACGCGCAAGCCGAAAGATCCCGCGGTCATTAGCGAAATCGACGGCATCGTGAAGTACGGCGACATCGTTAAGGGCCAGCGCAAGATCTTCGTCGAAAGCGAAGACGGACGCACGGTGAAAGAATATTCCGTCTCGCGCGGCGTGCACATCAACGTGCAGGAAGGCGAACACGTTCGGGCCGGCGAGCCTTTGATCGACGGGCCGCTCAACCCGCACGATATTCTCGCCGTCCTCGGAGAAAAGTACACGCAGGCTTACTTGGTGAACTCGATCCAGGAAGTCTACCGTCTGCAGGGCGTCAACATTAACGACAAGCACATCGAAACCATCGTTCGTCAGATGATGCGTTGGGTGAAAGTCGAGGATGTGGGCGACACCAGCTTCCTTCTGGAAGAGCAGGTGGACAAGTTCCGCTTCCGCGAGGAAAACGATCGCATTATTCACGATGGCGGGCGTCCGGCAACAGGCCGTCCGTTGCTCCTCGGAATCACCAAGGCGTCGCTCTCCACCGATTCCTTTATTTCCGCGGCAAGCTTCCAGGAGACCACCCGCGTTCTTACCGAAGCGGCCATTTCCGGAAAGGTCGATTATCTGCGCGGCTTGAAGGAAAACGTGATCATGGGCCGGCTGATTCCAGCCGGCACGGGTCTCGACCGCTATCGGAATATCCAGCTTCTCACGGAGATTCCGAAGGAAGAGATTCAACAGATGGAACCGGAGCTTACTCCGGAAGAAGCCGCGGCGCTGGATTTCCTGCGCAAGGATACCGACGCCGTCGCCGAAAGCTAGACAACTCTGTTTCAAGAAAAGGCGTCGCGATTCAAAATCGCGGCGCCTTTTTTTTCCCTCGAGAGCGTTTTTCTACCGGGAGCTGGCCTGTTGAGCACTTAGCATAAGCGTCGCATTTCTTTCACCTGCGCAGCGCATCCCACCGTTAAACTTAAGAGACGCCATTCGTCTCCGAAGCCGCCGGTTAACGCGGCAAAATATACTTTATGTCCTCACGTTCGCCCGACAATCAATCCGAGCAATTGGCCTTTGAGTCTGCTGGAGAAGCTCGACACAACAAGCTCGTCGAAGTGATCTCGCGTTCGCAGCACAATTATCGCGATCTGATCGATAATCTGGATCACGCCGTCTTTACCCTGGCTCTCGACGGAGAAATACGCGTTGCCAATCGTCGTCTTTCCGAGCTATTGGGAGTTTCCTTCCAACATTTGATCGGCTGCCGCTTGACGGATTTCATAGAGACGCCCACGCCCGGGGAATTCCGGCAATGGCTTCCTCTGCTTTTGAAGAGCGGGTCCTGGACCGGAACCATTCCCGTAAAAATGAAAAAGGAACGGGAATCCCGGCACTTTCAATGCTGGGTGCAAGCGGTCAGTGAGGATACTTCCGGAGATGCTTCCGGCTACAGTTCGATTATCGGGTGGGCGCGCGACATTACTGCTGAGCGCCAATCGGAGATTCGTTTCACGGAGCTTTTTGCCGCGCTTCGTGAGGGAATTTTTCTAAGCACCCCGGATGGAAAACTTCTCGATGTGAATCCCGCCCTGGTTCGCATGCTGGGTTACGAAACCAAACAGGATTTGCAGTCCGTGAATCTTCGGGATATCTACCTGGACCCTAACGAGCGTGACTCGCTCGTAGCGGAGGTCCTGAACAAAGGCGCGATTGAAGACCGCGCAATTATCCTTCGTCGCAAGGATGGAAAGGCCATTCACTGCCTGATTTCTTCCGCGGCAACCCGAGATGCAGCCGGCCAGGTTTTGCGTATCCAGGGAACCATTGTGGATGTGAGCGAGCGTCGGCAGATGGAAAAGCACCTGCATAAAGAGCAGGAATTCGTTCGCAGCCTGGTGGCCAGCTTTCCCGATGTGATTGCCGTGCTCGATCTCAAAGGGGTTTATACATTTGTGAGCCCGCTCGTACAGGACGTGCTCGGACGGCCCGCCGGTGAATTTATCGGAAAGGCGCTGGGCGATAACGTGCATCCGGACGATGTGGCGAAACTTCGATCCACATTTCAAAAAATAGCCCTCGGTGAAGGCGCTGACGGGCAGTTCGAATACCGTACCAGACATGCAGATGGAAATTGGCGCGTGCTGCGTGCCAGCGCCAGCCCGCTGTACGATGCCAACGGTGAAATCAGCGGGGTAGTGGCATCCGCGCGCGATGTGACGGAATCCAAGCGCAGCGAGCAGCAGACTGTGCAAAAGGAAAAACTTGCCGCCATGGGCGAGATGATGGCTGGCGTGGCGCATGAGTTGAATAATCCGCTAACCGCTATCTTGGGCATCAGCGATCTGATCCGTGAACGCGCGGTGGACGATTCGATGCGCCATCAGGTTGACACCGTTTTGAAGCAGGCTCGCCGCGCTGCAACCATCGTGCAGAATCTTCTGGTCTTTTCGCGGCCTTCGATTCTTCGGCAAACAAAAGTTCAGATCGATCAGATCGTTAAACAGGCTCTCGACGCTCAACGCGCATCGCTGCAACAGAAGAAAATCACCGTGGAATTCAAGCCCGCGCCCGGCCTTCCCCCGATCGAGGGCGATGCAAAACTCCTGGTGCAAGGATTTTCAAACTTGATCGCGAACGCAGAACAGGCTATTGGCACCGTGCGCGAAAGCGGCTCCATTCGAATTTCTGCGGCGTTGAAAGAGGGCAAAATTGCTCTCGATTTTTCCGATAACGGCCCGGGCATCGCGCCGGAAAATATCGGCAAGGTATTTGACCCTTTCTTTACCACCCGCCGCCCGACCGGTGGGACCGGGCTGGGCCTCACCATCTCGCAAGCCATTGTTAAAGAGCACGGCGGAAAAATCGAGGTGGAATCAACACCCGGAGCGGGCGCCACTTTTCGCGTTCTGCTTCCCGCTGCGATCGACGAAGTCGCGCCTGAGGCGCCTGCTCCCCGTGCCGCTGCGCCGCCGCTTGCGGGCGCGGCAGAATTGCGCGGCCATTCCGTTTTTATTGTGGACGACGAAGAAAGCATTCGTGAGATCGTCCAGGAAGGCCTGGCCGCTCGCGGAATGATCGTGGAAGGGGCTCCAAGCTCCGAAGAAGCTCTCGCGCACTTGGAGGCGCAAGATTACGAATTCGTTCTTTGCGATTTCAACCTGCCGGGATTGAACGGGGAACAACTTTTCGATCGGGTACGTTCGCACGCGCAAGGACCTAACCCGCGATTCGTTTTCATGACGGGAGCTTTGCTCGATCCCGCGCAAGTGGCAAAATTCGAAAAGAAGGGCGCCTCGGTGCTACAGAAACCATTCCACGTCGCCGCGCTGGCAACCTTGCTCACCCAGCTATTGCAAGGACAACCGGTCGGCAAGAAATAAAAACGCCGAACTATTTGCTGGCCTTGGCAGGCGCTTGTGCCGGTTCGGCATCCAACCCAAAATCCCAAAAGTAAAGATTCGTCCCGCCTCCTTGCACTATTTCCGCCAGAGCGTATTCTCCCGGGTCCATGTGCTGTTCCAAAGTAAATCTGTAAACGCCCGGAGCGATCAGCCAGCGCTGCATCAGTACGGTGGTTTGCCCCGAGGTTCCCTGTTCTTTGAACAGCTCATCGAGATTTTCCAGGTATCGTTCGTCGTCTTTAATCTTCGCTTTCAACAGCTCCAGTTCCGGTTCCCGGCCATCCGCAGTGCGCATATAAAATTCTGTCTGCGCCGACACGATGCGAAGCTTGGCGTGCGCGCCGATCAGCGAAACGGTATGACGTGAGGGAACGATTGGAATCGGCACCAGGACCTGCTTCAGCATTTGTTTTTTGCTGAACTTGATATTGGCGGGCGCTTGAGGAATCTTGGCAACACTTTTTCCGTCGAACGCAAAAATCCCCTCGCCGGGCGGCAGGAAAACGCCGGGCGCGACTTCCAGGCTGGCGTCGATATCCAGCGCCTGCGCCGTCCGGCCCGCTTCGCGCGCGTGTATTTTGGCCACCAGCTCGGCGTTGCGCTTCGATTCGTCGGCTTCCACTTTCTTCGTGGCGTCCCAGTCAACTAAAGACTCCGGCATCTCGTCCCATTGCGATTGCTCGATGCTGTAGTAACGCACGCGGTCGCCTTCCACGTGGTATTCGCGAACCAGTTGAAACGTGCCGTCTTTCAGCATCAGCTTCTTTCCCCGCGGCAGTGGCGCGGTGGACGATGATCCGGCGGCTGGTGAAGATTGGCCTTCCTGAGAGGCGGACGACGACTGTGGTGGGGAGAAAGATGACGCCGCGATCGCGGCGAGAGAAATCCCAGCCACAGCTAGCACCCAGCAAATCATGCTCAGGTACAGTCGCCTGCCGTAGCCGGCTTCAAGAAGTCTCTGCTGAGTCAAAGTCTTCGTTTTAGTTAGTTGGTTCGACATTGCTGTCGCGGGGCCACCCTGGCGTTTCCCTTCTTATTACGATGCGCCCGGCTTCCACGGAGTTGAGTGCCCCTCAGAATAATCCGGCCCGTCACAGTCTGCAACCCGCGTTCGAAGCAGCGAAAGGGAAGCGAATAACCAAGTAGCCGAAGCCGAAAGTTGCCGGACAGGAGGCTTAAAGGGCCTTTCAAAACGGATGCGTCCCAGCGGATTGGTTGTGGGGAAGAAAGAAGTTGCGGCAAGCCGGGACGGAAATTAGTGATCGCAGCGCGGCTGCAGAACCGTCACGATCATAAGCTCCGTGTTTGTAAAAAGCCATTTCTCGGCTTCAGCGCCAGCCGCTTCAGCGGCGCGAGCCACGGTTCCAAGATGCTTATTTCGCGCGAGACCGCGAAGATGTTCCAGGCAAATGCCGGTAAGCGTGGACACTTCGTCTTCGGTGAAGATCTTTTGGCTGGATTTGATGCGCACCATTCTCGGCCTCCGAATCTTTGATGCTGGTATCAGGGTAAATGCAACGAAATCCCCCTGCAATAGTCCTTCCGTTCCATGCGGATGAATCTTTCGGACAGCGAAAACCAGCGAAACCCTTATAAACACTGGTAATTGTGAGATTCACACGAAATCCCGGTGAAGCCGCAAATGTACTTTCTTGCCCGAAAGTGGAAATTAAACTCTAACGATGAAATGTTTCTACAACTTCACGGATTTGTTGCGCGTGGCGTAAATCGTGGTAAGCAATCAAACGGAACCAATCGTAGAGATTCAAGCTGCCCATAAATGGATGCGGGAACCGGTAAACCCTTAAATCCTGGTCGCGCGTGGATTCAATGAAGCCCAGCGTCCCTCTTCGCGCCACATCGAGGCGGCTCAGCGCTTCCGCCCGATTTATCACTAGCGACGAGTCCAACGGAATAGGTGATTTTCTCTTCGCGCCTCGCCACGCCGCCAGAGCTACGGGCATGTGCAATCGCTTCAAGAGTGGCACTGGCTTCGGCGGAGCTTGCAGCACTTTCTTCGCGCCACTGATGATCGCTTGTTCCACCATGCCTACATGTGCCACCACCTCGGCAGCCGACCAGCGCCCCGCGCCGGGCGATTTGCTCCAGACTTCCGCAGGAACTTCATTAGCGCTAACGACGAATTTTTGGCGCGAGGTTTGCAGCAGGCCGAGAATCGGGTCAAGGTTTTTCACGCAGGTTCAGCGGTCAAATCGTGAAGCCGCCTGCCTTTTCAAACGCCCGGGCCAGTTGCAGTATGCGAGCCTCGCTAAAATGCGGGCCCAGAATCTGCATGCCGATAGGCAGTTCCTCTTTCGTTTTGCCGCAGGGAACTGAGATGCCCGGAATCCCCGCCAGGGATCCCGTAACAGTGTATATATCAGCAAGATACATCTGCAGCGGATCTGCGGTCTTCTCGCCTAACTTGAATGCCGACGTAGGCGCCGTGGGGGCCACGATTGCATCCACCCTCTGAAACGCCTCGGAAAAATCGCGCGCGATCAGCGCCCGCACCTTTTGTGCCCTCAGGTAATAAGCGTCATAGTAGCCCGATGACAAAACGTAGGTACCCAGCATTAGCCGGCGCTTCACTTCGGCGCCGAAGCCGCGTTCGCGAGTCTTGCGATACATCTCGATCAGCGTCGCGCCCGGTACTCGCAAACCATAGCGCACCCCGTCATAACGCGCCAGATTAGAGCTGGCTTCGGCGGTCGCGACGATGTAGTAAGTCGCGATGGCATACTCGGTATGCGGCATTTTTAGCGATACCCGCCGGCAGCCGAGTTTTTCGAGCAGCGCAATGCCGGCGAGGACCTTCTCTTTTACTTGGCGATCGATGCCCTCCGCGAAATACTCCTCCGGGACCCCAATCCGCATCCCCTGCACCGGCTGATCAAGCTCTGGGGCATAATCCGGAGCCGGAACCGGGGCTGAAGTAGGATCATTCTCGTCATGCCCGGCAATCACCGACATGATCGCGGCAGCATCAGTGATATTCTTGGCGAAGGGCCCAATTCGGTCTAGCGAGGAAGCAAACGCGATCAATCCATACCTCGATACGCGACCGTATGTCGGCATCAGCGCGGGAACGCCACAGCAGGCCCCCGGTTGCCGAATCGAGCCTCCCGTATCGGTACCGAGTGCCGCAACGGCCAATCCAGCCGCCACCGCAGCGGCCGAGCCTCCGCTCGATCCTCCTGGCACCCGGTCCAATGCCACGGGGTTCCGTACGGGTCCGTATGCTGAGTTTTCATTCGAGCTTCCCATTGCAAACTCATCGCAGTTAGTCTTGCCCAGGATTACTGCCCCAGCCTTTTCCAGCCGCGACACGGCAGTTGCGTCGTAGGGGGGTACGTAAGTCTCAAGAATCTTAGACCCGCAGGTGGTTCGAACGCCGGTCGTACTAATTACATCCTTCACCGCAATGGGCACGCCCGCCAGCGGCCCCAATTTCTCTCCGCAGGCCATAGCGACGTCAACGCGGTCGGCTTGCGCGAAGGCGCGCTCACGCGAAAGCGCTAGGTAGGCGTTCAGGGTAGAATTTTGCCGGTCGATATCAGCGTAAAACTCGGTGGCAATTTCGCGCGCGGAGATCTTCTTCGCGCGCAGGGCCGATTGTATGGCGGCCACCGTCCATGGCGTTGCGGCGCTCATCGTTCAATCACTTTGGGGACGCGGAAGAACGGTTTCGCCGCGTCAGGCGCATGGTCCAGCACCGCGTCGGCGATATTGCACGGTCTAGGTGTATCGTCTCGCAAGTCAAAATCACTTTCGTGAGGAGAAGTCCCGGAAGAAAGACCGGAAACTTCTTTTGTAAACACCATCTGGGTCATCGGTTCGACGTTCGTCACATCCAATTGCTGGAGTTTGCCGATGTAGTTCAGGATTTCGTCAAGCTGCCCGCGGTAAAGTTCCGCCTCTTCGGGCGTCAACTCCAGGTGAGCGAGCTCGGCCACACGCAAAACGTCTTCGCGACTTATCGTCATCGATCTTTAAGACTCCCAGCTCGTTGCGATTGACTAATCTTAGGGAGAGAAGTGCGCAAACGCAAGCCTGCACGGCGTGGATTTTTTGAAGGTGAACCCGCAGCGCGAAACTTACTTGCCTTTCCGGCTGCGAATAAAAGGAGTGTGTTCGTTGTCCAATTCGCGCGAACGCTTGGGGCCGGGTTTGGAAATAAACTTCACGTCACGCACCAGATTCCCACCCCAGGCCTGATTCACGCGCTCGCAAAATTCTTTTTTCATCGATTCAAGCTGCCTCTGCCAGGCTTTCCCGTCAGCCACAATTTCCAACCGTCCCGCCTCGCATCGAACGGGCTTGGTATGTGCCGCGAGAATTTTTCCCACCACGCGCGGCCACGCGCTTGCCAGCCAAGCCAGCGCGGCTTCGGGTTGATCGAGCCTCCGCAATGTACGGCCTAGAAATTTTCCCGCGCGTTCCATGGATGGCGAATTTTAACACCAATTTTGTTTAACGTCGCCGGTACTCAAATATTCTTCGCGAGCCGAAAAGTTCAGCGGATCGGGAGAGAGTTTGCCCGCGAGAAGCGGATAGTTTCATTTTGCGGAACCGTGGAAACTAAGGGTGTCATTAGAAGAATTTTTCGTTCGTAGAGGAGAAGAGAATGGTTTCCACTCGTGTGATGGCTATTTCAACTGCGTTCGCCGAAGCCGTTCGACATGCGCAAAAAGATCCGCGTTACAATTTTCCGACCTACACCGACATTTCCAAGGGAGATGCGCCCTGCCGCCATTGCTTGAAAATAATTCCGGCTCGCGAGCAGGTCCTACTTTTTACCTACGATGCGTTCGAAGGCGTCGAAAAGCTGCCACTTCCTGGCCCGGTATACATCCACGCGCAACCCTGCGAGCGTTGAAGACGCAGGCTTTCCGGCTGAGTTGAAAAATAGTCCACGCACGCTGAACGCGTATGCCGCAGGGCGTAGGCTGCTAGCCCAGGAATATGTGAAAAACGGCGCCGTAGATTCGACCATCGACAAACTTTTCGCTCGCTCCGGAGTCAAACACATCCACGTACGCAGCACCACCGCAGGATGCTACACCTTTCGAATCGAGCGCCGGGATCGAACGTAAAATTGGCTTTCGTATTAATACAAAATAATGCGTCTTTAGCATGGTCGGGCGTACAATGTCGCTGAAATTATCTAGTGGAGGACGCCATGGCCATGGCCGCCGATCGTGTGGAAGTTTCCTGGGATAACGAAAAATCAAAATGGCTTATTCGCATCACCGAGGGCGAAGAGGTGATTCGGCGTCATGGCGACTTGCCGAAGAACGCCGACGAGCAGACTCTACGCGCCGCAGCTCAAAAAACCGTGCAGGACGAAGGCTACGATTTCGATCCCGCAAAATTAACCATCCAACGTTAGCGTAGATAGAGAATACGGAAGTGTCCAACGGACGCAGGACCAAAGCTCTGGTTTGCGCCTTGCGAGTAAGCTGAGCCTACTGCCGTGTCAGTCGTATCCACGTCGATTAACCGAATTACTTCTCTGTTTCACGCGCCAGAAATATCTGCGAACCCTTCGGTTCGAAAGCCGACGTGGCTGAGGGATTGCCCGCGGTACTCGGACTCGCGACGCAGAAAATTTCTTTCAGCGTCTGAGAAGTGGTTGAGCTGGCGGAAGAACTCGTTTGCGGACAATATTTCCAATACGTACCAGGTTTGGATCCATTTCGGCGATAAGCGCTCCGCCTACTATCCCTGTTAGGTTATTGGTCGTGCCGTAAATAGACCAGCCCAGCTCATGGGCACATTTTGGGACGAAGATGTTGTATACTCCGCTCCCCATTGCAGTTTCTTCCTTCTGTGTTGAGGTAAAAATGAGCGACGAATTGAAGTCCCAGAAGTACACCGGGGTTTTCTGTTATTCCTGCAGGCAGCCCATTCCAGTTCCCCAAAGAATGATAGATAAAACTAAATCGCCGGAAGTCGACGATCGGCTTGGCCATCACGAGGTGCCGGCGTCAATCCTGAATCTTCGGTGCAAAGCCTGCGAAAGAGAGAACTTTTACAAGATAAGTGATGTGCAGGACATCCTCGGAACGCCATTATCATTCGCTGCTCGTGCGCGTTCCTCGTCCACGCTCCTGCGATCGCAAAACAGATTGTCACGCGCCGCGAACACCTAAGCGGCTACCCGTCAAAACGAGAAAGTCTTGCGGGTAGCGAAACTCAAAAGATGGAAGTCTTCCCCACGGGAACCGCCGTCATCAAGAGTTCGCCTGGTTCAATTTAATTTAGTTCGCGTACTTTACAGAACAGCCATAGGGACGCGTAGCGGGCGTCTCCACCTTCTTGCCGGCCATAGCTTGCTCGAGCGCAAGGCTCACATAGTTGGTGGCGCCCGGAATATCGTTCAGATCCGTGGTGGGCTTGTCGTCAATCGCGCCATCGTAGATCACAATGCCTTGCGGATTAATCACCACCATCTGTGGCGACGTCTTTGCATCGTAGAGGTGACCTATCTCGCCGGTTGGATCCAGCAAAGCGGCGGTTGGCGTTGCGTGCATCTTCGCGATGTAGTCGTTCTCCTCGCTCGCAGTCACGTAGCCTTGTTTTCCCGGCGCGGAAGAAAGAATCGTAAACCACACCACTCCACGGGCAGTCCACTGTTTTTGCAGACGCTGCATGTTCCCGCTGTTATATTGCTTGCCAACGTAGGGACATCCGTTGTTGTGCCACTCGAGCACAACATATTTTCCAAGATTGGCCGAAAGCTTAACCGTCTTGCCGTTGCTGGCCGTCGCGGTGAAGTCCGGGGCAGGCTCGCCGATTTTTGCAGCCGCGATAAGCAGCGGAACAACGCAAAGAATCAGAGCGATCATCATGGAAAAAACAATCGAGCGCTTCATGTGGCTTTTTCCTCCTCTACGAAATGTTGTGGTTGAAGATTCATACCAGAATTATTCTGCGGGAGACCAGGTTTGCTCACTGGCACGTCAATCCAATAGGCCCGATCGTCGGACAGCACCAGCACGCCCTTCAACCGAGCGATGGGCTTCAGGAGCTGTTGCGACTTTCGTAGCGTCAGTCGAAAGCCGGCGGCCGTGGGCGTAACGTCTTGCGGCGCGGCATTATCAATCTGTGATTCGTTCAACGGGAAAAAGATCGCGCTGGTAGTTTGATGCCCAAGGTTTCCCGTAAACACGAAGGAGCCTTTTGTGGCGTCCACGTTGAATTTCCAGTCCCTGGGCGCATGTTGCGGCAGGGATTTGCGCGCGGCGGCAAATAAACCCGCAGTCTTGTTATCCGGAGCAGCAGTTTGCGCTTTGATCGGAAGGGTCAACGAGATTTGCGCCTTGCCGGGGACGCACATCTCGCGGCACACCAGCACTTTCACTTGCGCACCGATTTGCGCAGATTGTTGCGCCGCCAGGTTCGTCTCCGTACGCATCGGCACGATCAATGTCACTGCGTCCTCGTAACCATAATCTACTATCGTGGACGATCCCAAGCGATGAGGCGTGGGCCACTCAATCTCCTCCGCCGTAATGCCCTCAGGCATCTTCCACTCCACTCGCGGCGGTTCGCCCGAATCGCCAGGATTGGCCCAATAAATATGCCACCCTTTCTCCAGTTGAAAATGCAGCGCAAGGTTAAAGTCACGCCCAGGCTCAATCGATTCATTCTGCGCGACAATCTCTATCGTGCCGTGCGGAATTGGCGCCTGCGTCGCACCCGCATTTGCCGCCGACAACAAAAAAGCCAGCCCGAGTGTAACGGACGCCGGCAAACTTGGTTGAGAGTTATGCCTTCTCATCTTTCTTCGGATGCGTTAGCCGTCATCGACAGCTATTTTTATGTGACGGGGTAACCGGTAGCAAGGTTTCCAGAACGCAGATCGGGTAGTGGGCTGAGAAATCCGTACGGCCCCAGCGAATCCAGGGAATTAAATGGTGGGGCTGGGGAGAGTCGAACTCCCGACACGCAGTTTAGGAAACTGCTGCTCTATCCATCTGAGCTACAGCCCCGCGAAAATTTGCTTCGTCTGAAACAATCTGCGAACAATCATACTACTTTGAGCCAATCTTCAATTACTTTAACAACCCCCATAGTCTTAGGTTCAATCCGCCCCAGTTCTTGCGAATCAGGGAAACGTGATTACAACCTTTCCACTCAACTTTCCGCTATCAATATCCTTGTAGGCTTGCACTGCTTCATCCAATGTGATCGTCTTAGCGATCGCCGCAGGTGTGAGTTTTCCGTCCTCAAAGGGCCTACTAAGTCCGTCCAAAATCTCACCGCACGCCACGGTGTCAAGCGGCACGGTATCGAGACCGTATAACGTGAGCCCGCGGTGATAAAAATCCTGCAAATCGAAGCTCACACGCGGGGTGCCAACCGAGACAATGTTGACCTGACGGCCGTCGAAACCGAGCGTATTGAGCGCGGTCTCAAACAGCGGGCCGCCAACGGCGTCAAACACAACATTCACACCCCGTCCTGCGGTGAACTCGTTCACGCGATTCTTGATGTCATCCGTTTCGCTGCTAAGCCCCAGATCTATTCCAAGTTCGCCAGCTTTGGGAGCGTGCCGGTCGATTCCAATCACCCGCGCGCCATGAATCTTCGCCAGTTTGACCACCGAGCTGCCTACGCCGCCCAACGCACCAGTTACCAGCACGGTTTCCTGTTCCTTCAATTGGGCTTTTTGAATTAAACCTGCATAAGCGGTGATGTAATTGATTCCCACGCTCGCCGCTTCCACCATGGAAAGATTCTTCGGTTTTTGCCGCGCTCCCAATTTCGGCAACACAATAAACTCCGCGTGGCTGCCGTCGCGCGTAGAGCCAATATCTCCCCCAGCTGCCCAAATCTCCTGTCCCTCCATCGACGCGTCGCCGCCAACAACGATCCCAGATAGATCCCGCCCAGGCGTTCGCGGCAGCACGGTAGCCTTGAACTTGCCCAGTACGTTTTTCACGTCGCTGGGATTAATGGAGGCAGCTCGCACGCGAACCAATACCTCCCCGACACCAGGAACCGGTGTAGGTATTTCCTCCACACGAAGGGCCGACAAATCACCGAGCCGGTCAAAGCGCAACGCTTTCATAATAATCGCCTCGAAAAACAGCCAAAGGCTAACAACGTATCGAAAACATTATATGCGACCCGGCCTTTCGCAGTATCGTATTGCGAGGAACCAAACTTTGAAGCAACGCGTCCAAATTTTTATGCTGCAGTCAAGCGATTCCGATAGCGAATTAGGCGCAAAAATGAGCGGTAGCTAAAGTTAAATATGGGGAAACCACTTCAACTCTGCCTTTTCCTTTGCCTTGCAATCAGCCCCTTCGCGCACCTGCAGGAAGCATCGCCGCAAGAATCCGTCCCCGAGGCATCGTCTCAAAACGTCGTAAAGAGCCGCACCTATCTCGTCGTCCTCGACGTCGTAGTCACGGGCAAAAACGACCACCCGGTGCCGGGCCTCACAAAAGACGATTTCACCATTTCAGAAAATAAGGAATCGCAGAACATCGCATCCTTCGAAGAACATGGTTTGCAAAACGCCGGCGCCGGCACAAGTCCGGAAAACGCGCAAACAATCATTCTGGTTGACGAAATGAATACGCAATACACGGACCTGGCCTACGCCCGCTATTGCATGCGCAAATTACTTCAAAAAAATGAAGGTCAACTGAGCCAGACAACCGCGCTCATGGCTTTGACCAACAAAGGCCTTGTCGTTTTGCATCAACCTACGCGCGATGGAAACGCGCTGTGGGCTGCTTTGGATCATCATCGCCCCGATCTTCCCTGGCGTTTACAGGGCGGTGTTTACGGAGCGTCGGAGCGCATCAACATTTCTCTCGGCGCGCTGGAACAAGTCGCCGTAGCCTTCGCGGATTCTCCCGTGCGCAGGAGCATCGTGTGGATCAGCCCCGGTTTTCCAATTTTGTCCGACACCAGGCTGGACCAGGTGTCGCAAACAAAACTTTTCCTGGCCATTCGGAAATTATCTCTGGACCTGTTGCACTCGCGCTTGACGATCTACACAGTTGACCCGCGCGGCTTGATAGCGACTTCCGGTTCCGTCACCGCCCAAACCTTCTACACGCAATCGGAATATTTTTCGAATAATCCAAAACTGGATTTCAAGGACATGGTTCTCGAACAATTTCCCAGCGAGACCGGAGGAAAGTCCTTCTGGGGCCGCAACGATGTGGACGCCGAAGTGGCCCGCAGCATGAACGAAGAGGCGAATTATTACACGCTGACCTATTACCCCGCCAATCAGTCCCTTGACGGAAAATATCGCAAAATTTCCGTCAAAATGAATCGTTCAGACCTGAAAGCTCGCACACGCGCTGGATATTTTCCCGTGCCTGACACGCCGCTCCCGAAAGTCGAAATCGTCGATCAATTCGAACTGGCGTTGAAGAGCCCGCTTCTCTACACCGGCATCCCGTTGAAGGCTACCGCCACCGTTTCGCCCGACCAGCCGCATTCAGTACAAGTCGTAGTAAGAGCGAATCGCCACATGCTTACCTGGACCAAGTCCGCAAATGGCGATTTGCGCTGCGAATTCAGCGCCGCCACCGCCGCGTTTTTCAAGAACCAGGAGCCGCAAGATCCGCAACGCTACACGCAACTCGCCACCATTCCCGCGGCAAAAATTCCCACATATCCGGAAATGCCGGTGGTCTTGCGCGTGACGTTGCCCATCGACCCGAAAGTAACCCGCTTGCGCTTTGTGGTTCTCGACACCGCTTCCGGAAAAATGGGCGCCACCGATCTAGCCGCGCCATTCACGTCTCCGCAAAATTAACAAAATGCGGCGGACTTCATGAATGTCTCAATTACCATTCAAATTCGTAAAACGAATCTGCGCAGCCCGTGTTACTGTGCGCCGCGAAGTCTGTACGTAATAATCTTTACGTTTCAATCGGCTATACCGTCGGCGGCGAACGATACTTGAATCTGTTTCGCGCTGGAAAGTTGCAGAAAATTCGCGCCGAAAACCGAACCATGCACCACCGTTATGATTGACGACGAAAGACCTGCGAACTGGTCCCTGCCATTATTCCGTGCGCAACGCGCGAATGGGGTCCAGCGTCGCCGCGCGCCGAGCCGGAACCACCGCCGCCAGGAACGCCGCAAAAGCCAGCGCCGCGCTCGTCATCAGCAGGATACGCGGATCGTAGGGCTTGATGCCAAATAGTTGCGTGGCCATCGCGCGGCCCGCGGCAATCGTCACCGGAATGCCGATCGCCAACGCGATTCCCATCTGCACCAACGCTCCACGCAGCACGAGCCTCAAAATATTTAGCCGGTCCGCGCCCAGCGCCATGCGAACCCCAATTTCATTCGTGCGCCGCTCCACCGAATATGCGGTCACGCCGTATAGCCCCACCGACGCGAGCACCAGCGCGAGCAATCCGAACAATGAAGTAAGTTTTGCGATCATCTTCTGCTGAGAAAAGTTCTCGTCCACTTGATCTCCGAAGCCCCGGAAGTCGATCACCGCGAGATCCGGATTCACGTCCGCGAGCGCATGGCGCACCTGTGCTTCCAGTCCCGTCACTCTGCCAAGCGTTCTGAGTTCAACGGCGTTCAGATCGTGCGAACGATCTTCGAAAGCCTTGAAACGAGGATTGTCAAACACGACGCTCTGCGTGGATGGCAGGAAAAACATCGGTGGAATTTTGTGAGTAGCATCGCGATATTGGGTGTCTTCCGTCACGCCAACAATTTCAAAGAATCCCGCATTCTTCTGTTCGATGTAGCCGAAATGATGTCCCAGCGCGTTCTCGCCTTTGAAAAACTTCTTTGCGAATGCCCGGTTCACCATGGCGACGCGTTGCGACGTCAGCGAATCCTGCTCGCTGAAAGACCGACCTTGCACGATTTTCGTTCCCAGCGTTTCGAAATAACCCGCACTCACACGCAGCCACGAAGCGCTGTTCTGATCCGAATCCGGTGGAGGCGGCGCCTGGCCTTCAATGTAAACAGTTTCGCCCCAGTTATCGCCCTCCATCGGAGTATAAAGTGAAAAGCTCACCTGCCCCACGCCCGGAATCGCGGCAAGCGAATCGTGCAACTGGCGAAAGAGCGCCTGCATCTGCTCGGGTTTGTATCCCGCCATTACCGGATCGATATGCACGATGTAGCGGTTGGGCGTCTCAAATCCGAAATTTTGCCGCTGCATGTTGTAAAGGCTCTGCGTCAACAATCCCGCTGCGGAAAGCAGCACCAGCGAAAGCGCTGCTTGCGCGATCACCAACGATTTTTGCGTCCAGCCTCTGCTGCGTCCAGTGGATCGCCCCGCGCCACGAAGAGCATCCGCGGGCGCCGCATTGGCCGTAATCCACGCGGGAGCGACGCCGAAAAGAATTCCCGTCACAACCGCCACCGCAAATGTAAACGCCAGCACGGGCAACGACGGCGAAGCGTGTATCGCCACGTAAGTATTTTGAAACGCGAGGCGCAAAATCAAACTCGTTCCGCCGTACGCCATAGCTACTCCCGCGATCCCGCCCAGCAGCGCCAGCACCACACTCTCGATTAGCACTTGTCGAATCTGCGTCCACGGCGAAGCGCCGAGCGCGGCCCTGATGGATGTTTGCAGTTTTCGCGTGGTAGCCCGAACCAGCATTAGGTTGGCCACGTTCGCGCACGCGATGGCCAGTACCAGCGCCGAAATCCACATCAGCAAATGCAGGCTCGATTGATATTCGTCGCGTAACTGCTGAACGCCCGCGCCGCCCGGCGAAAGCCTCAGCGTCTGCTTGGCCACCGCGTCGCGCTCGCCCGGCTGCAGTTGCGCGATCGGACTTAGCAGCCACTGCTGCAGCTCCACTTGCAGATGAGCGCCAATTTGTTTTGGGTCCGCGCCCGGCGCGATGCGGCCAATGATGTCCAGCCAATCCTGCTGCGGAAAATTGACAAGTGCGGCGCTGCCATCGATGAGCGGCTCGTCGGCAATCGGAATGAAGAACTCGGGCGGGTCCGCAAGCCGATCGCCAAAGAACGCAGGGGGCGCGATTCCCACTACCGTGAAAGGCTGGCCATTGAATGTAAACGCCGCTCCCACCACTGCCGGGTCGCCGCTGAATTTTTGCTGCCACGCTCGATAGCTGATCACCACCACCGGCGACGCACTTTTGCGATCGTCGTCAGGAAGCAAAACGCGCCCCGCGTACGGCCCAATGCCGAACATGGAAAAATAATTTCCAGACACAAACTCGCTTCTCATCGATTGCGCAGGTTGGTTGCTGCCGGCGCGTCGCGCGCCCACCAGATCGTGTCCCGCCTGAAATGCGGCCATCTCCACGAACCCTGGCGGGTTATCGCGAAAAGTTTTGTATTTGTCGTACGAGAAGAGCGCCCAGTTGTCCTGTAGCCCGCTATTCACGCAGCAATTTTCCACGTCTCCAACGCGGTATAGCTCGGCGGGCTTGGCCACCGGCAGCGAATTCAACAGCACCGCATGCACCAGCGTAAAAATCGCGGTAGTAGCGCCAATCCCCAGCGCCAAAGTCAAAACAGCCGTAGCAGTAAAAATTGGTGCGTTGATAAATTGCCGTAGCGCATATCGAATATCTTTCATCGGGCGTAGCTCCTTCAGTCACTTGATACGGGCGCACCTCCCTTTTTGTTCAGTTACACTTGGTAGCGCTCGCGATTAATCCGTTTGACGGACATCGCTGTTCTGAAGGGAGCGACAAAGGTGAGAATCTACGAAGAAAAATGTTCCTGACTACGGCGTTATTTAGCCGCGGTCGGCAACGGATGGGCGTTCTTCAGAAAATACGCGGAAATCCCATGAAGCAAAAAGCTCGCTGAACACGTTTGTCGTAGGCAGACTCCGATACACACCTTTATTCGGACGTCAGCGCCTTCCTAAGCGATCTCAACAGGCTTTCAGCTTCATCAAGTTTTTTCAGGACTACTTCATCCCCCTTTAACTCCTGCAACGTGGTCCAAGGCACACTCTTCATCGCCTGAACTGCGGCGTCCAATTCACTTAGAGGTTGATCATCATGTCTCTTCTCGGGCGACCGAACTCGAAGCTGAGCCGACTCAAGGTCGCCTGAGTTACTAAGGAAGTGAGCACGCGCCACGGCATCGGGAAGGATCGTCCTAAGTTTCCGCAGGTCCTTGGAGTTCGTTATACGTTTCTCGTTCACCTTCTTCACCACGGCTTCAATCACCGTTGGAACCAGGAGTTTTTTGCTTACTCCCATTAACTCACGCGCCCAAGTAATGGCAGCACTGGGGTCTCGCAGCGAAGTGAATCTTCCCGAAATTTCGTAGACCTCGACGAGTTTATCGAGCTCGCGGACTGTGACGCCTAAAATATTGGCGGCGCTGGCTCGTCCTACCAAGTCGACCAAACGGTAGGCGACCATCTCTTTTTCCCTGGCGTCCCACTCCTTTCGCTGCCGATGGATATATATCCAAACTCGCAGTCTCTCGTCTTTTGAAAGCGTTCTGTCGGTGACCTCTACGGGAATCTGACGGTATTGTTCCCTCCCTTGCCGGACCAGAGTTCGGGAATTTGTCCACCGCCGGTCGCCGTCGATGATTAGGTATTTTCCGGGTAGCTCGGGGTGTGGTTCAACCAGCAGGGGTTCGAAGAGCCCTCCATTGGCTTCAATCTGCCGCTGAAGCTCATCATCATCTTTCGGGCCAAGCCGCGGTTGATTTGGATTGGGAACCAATTCATCCAGATCCACCGTGCTGCGATATGTCCGTAAGATAGTGCGGTCTAATCGGCGCTCCTGCAGTTCGACCGCATTTGAGTGAACGTGGACAGGCACACGAGTACTCACGCTACGACGCCTCAGACATCGCATCGTCGTTCGCTGACGTTCCGATTATCGAATGAACGTGGTTTTCAAGATCAACTTTGGCTTTTTGAATCGCACGGATAGCTTCTCCTTGCTTTCTCCAGTTGTTCTGATGCCACTTAATTTCCTTCTCCTGCTGGTCAAGAAGGCCTTCAGCGCGTTGGTCGACGCGTGTTAGAAGCTGCGAGCAGCGCTCGGAGGTAATGAACTCGTAAAGGGCACCCGTCTTGCTCTCGCGCTCAACGGCGCTTAGACGAAGAGTGTGAAGCTCCTGCAGATGCTGTCGGATGATTGTCGCGATTATCACTACCCGTGCTGGATTCGCCAGAAGTACTCCATCTTGAATGTGAAGTTGGTGTGTGTATTGGGGGAATTTGTGTGTCGAAAGAATTGCGTGCTCTGCTCTGGCGGCCAGTTGATCGGTTCTGAGTTTCGCAACGTGTTCGTGTCGAAATTGATTATGGTTTTTCGAGTCGTAGAGAATAGTTCCACATTTCTCTCCGCGGAGCATTACGATGTGAAGGATGTCAGCCCCTCCGGCGCCTTTGGCGATCTGAGAAATCTTATCATCAGGAAATTCCTTCTTGAGCGCCTCCAGCAACTTGATCTCCGCGCCTTCGCCCAACTCTTCGGCAGTTTTCTTTTCCCATGCGCGCTGAAGGTCGGCCAGTTTAGTCGAAAGTTTTTGATTTTCTTCGAAGGCCCTTGCCTTCTCAGCGTTCACTGCCTCTTCTTTGGCCTTCTCCAGAATTTCACGCTGCTCCCTCAAATGAACCTCCATCTGTGAGGCGTGCTGGTCTGAAAGTCTCAGCAATTCGGCCTCAGCTTGGCGGGCTTTTTCACTGGCCTCAGCGGCGGCAGCCTCTTTGGCTGCTAGCGTGTCATGGACGCGTGCCTCTGCTTCCTCCGTAGCGAGCTGCCGGACGTGCAAAAGTTCAGTTGCCGCCTCTTCATTTAATCTCGCTACTTCAGCCTCATTGGAATTTCGCAGCGTATCAAGCTCCGACGTCAAGCGGCTCTGGTTTTGTTCTGCTGCGATTCTGCCCGTTTCTGCTTCGCTGATTCGCGCTATCAATTCAACTTGGGACTCACGTTGCGCCGTTTCAATCGCTGCGATGCGCTGGCCCGCCGCAACTTCTGCAGTTCGCTTCGCCTCATCCCTAATTTCTTTCTCGCGTTGATCGGACTCGGCCTTTATGGTTTGAATCGCGGCGGCATTGTTCGCCCGAAGATTATCCATCTCGGTTTGCAGATTCGACCACAATTGCTCGGCCGATTTCTGCGCTGATTGGGCTTCTGCTAGTTGTTGCTGCCACCGAGCCGCGAGGTCAGCGCGGGTTTGCTCGGCTTCCGTTAGCTTCACGCTGTAGATATTCTCGACAGCTTTTTGAACCTCATCGCGCACACGTGCCTCACGGATAGCGCTCTGCCGCCGCTCCAATTCCAGGTCAGACTTTGCCTTGGCATCCGCCTCAATTTTCTCGATCGCGTGCTGTTCTTCGAGTTGAGTAGCAATTGCAAGCGTGCGCTCGCGTTCCCGAGCGGCGATTTTCCCGCTGATCTCTTCGAGTCTGTCTTGGGGAATTTCTCGACCGCATGTGGGACAACTTTCGAGGCCGACTTGAGGAAGAGAGGACCCATTGAATGCTAGAGCCTGAGCGGCGTTTGATGCCATGGTTGTGGCCTCCTTTATAGGTCCTATTTGCTCCCATTTTATCCCATTGTCAAGAGAAATCGAACTTTATTCTCGAATAGCGCTCGGGGAGAGGGGGGTGGACACAACCCACAGGAGCCTGTCGAGTGAAAGTCCACCGCCTCGCACCCTTGTATTTGGCCTTTTAACTTCCTATCATTGTCGCGATGAAAATTTGGTTTAGGATCGGCGCTAAACAAGGCGGGCCGCAGCCGCCCGCGTACCACTCGCCCGCGGACACGAAAGCGCGACTCTTGCGTCCCTCTACCCTGCTTGCCCTGACGAGGGAAGGGAGCATCTGCGAAAGGGGAGGAATCAGCGGGGCGCGGTTTCTGCATCTCGGAAGATTCGGCAGGACGCACCTGTCACCAGCGCCACCTGCTAGATTCCAGGCAGCTCTACCGACAAAAGAATTGCTGAAAATTGAGCGGATTATTGCAAAGTCGGCGCCCACTTCTAACCGAAAGTGGACTAAAAGTAGATGTTATAGAAAACAAACAACTAAACCCTCTCTAACCGAGGCCAGAACAGCGATTAAGGAATTGGCCAAATCATGAAATATCGGGCGCTGGGACGAACGGGTTTTCAAGTCAGCGACATGGCTGTCGGCCTATGGGGCATGGGCGACTGGACCGGCTCGGACGACCACGAATCCCGAAACTCTTTACAACTGTCGGTAGAATTGGGCTGCAATTTTTTCGATACGGCTTGGGCTTACGGTAACGGGAAAAGTGACGGCCTTCTCGGCGAAATTCTTCAGCACGATAATTTTGCCGACTCGCAACACGGGAGGCTTTACGCCGCCTCCAAAATTCCTCCCAAGAACGATATATGGGCCGCCACCCCGGAATTCAAATACCATGACGTTTTCCCCGCCCAGCACGTTTTCGAATACGCAAAAAAGATTCGCGAGAAACTTCGCGAGGATTCCATCGACGTACTGCAATTCCACGTTTGGGACGATAGCTGGGCCGACGAGCCCGAATTTCGCGAAACAGTCGAGAAACTCAAAGCCGACAAATGGATTCGCGCCTTCGGCCTCAGCCTCAACCGCTGGCAACCGGAAAACGGCATCAAAGCCCTGCGCACCGGCTTGGTGGACGCTGTTCAGGTCATCTACAACATTTTCGATCAAGCCCCCGAAGATAAATTATTTCCGGTCTGCCGCGCGCTAAATGTTGGCGTGATCGCGCGCGTCCCTCTCGATGAAGGTAGCCTGGGCGGAAAGATGACGCGCCAAACAAAATTCCCCGAGCACGACTGGCGCGCCCGATACTTCGGCCCCGAAAATCTGCCGGAAACCATGGAACGCGTCGACGAATTAAAGAAAATCGTTCCCGCTGGTATGACCCTGCCGGAGATGGCTCTGCGTTTCATCCTGTCGAATCCCATGGTCAGCACCACAATCGTTGGCATGCGCAAACCCGAGCACGTACGACAAAACATGGCGCTAAGCGATTCCGGCCCTCTCGACCCCGCGCTGCTGAAAAAATTAGAATCCCACCGCTGGGACCGCATCTGGCAACCCTGGGCCGACTAAAGTGAGCGACAACCGACTCTCATATCCGTCAACGAAGCCCAACACAACGTCCGAACCCCGACACGTTGTCATCCCGTTTACCCTGAGAGCAAAAGGTGAAGGGAACCGCGTCTTTCGCGGACGCCTCGAGGGACCTGCTGTTGGTCTAAGAGTGCGGCGTTCGCTACGAACCACCGCCCATCCACGGGAATGGCCGCTCGATATGGCATAATCATACAGGGAGCTTTGGCAGCAAAAACAAGGCGTAATCGCCTCTAGCGGTTGAAAAACAGTGACGGCACGCAAAACAATTCGACGAAAACTTCTGGCCGCGCATCGCAAGGTCCGCGAGATTCGCATGATCGCGAAAGGACTCGCGTCCAAGCGCCATCCGCTGCTCGCGCACATCATCCCCACGCGCCGCTGCAACCTGGCCTGCACCTACTGCAACGAATTCGACGACGTTTCAAACCCAGTCCCGACCGAAGAAATGTTCCAGCGCATCGACCGGTTAGGCGCCATGGGAACCGCCATCGTCACGATCAGCGGCGGAGAGCCACTGTTGCACCCCGACCTCGACGCGATCATCGCGCGCATTCGCAAAAATGGAATGATGGCCGGCCTGATTACCAACGGCTACTTGCTTGTGGCCGACCGCATTCAGCGCCTGAATCGCGCCGGGCTTGAATATTTGCAAATCAGCATCGATAACGTGATGCCCGACGATGTGTCGAAGAAAAGCCTAAAAGTTTTGGACCAGAAACTCGCGCTCCTCGCGGAACACGCCGACTTTCATGTAAACATCAATTCCGTGCTGGGCAGCGGCGTGCGCAACCCCGAAGATGCCCTAGCCGTGGCGCACCGCGCCATCGAGCTGGGGTTCACCTCCACCGTGGGGATTTTGCACGACCACAACGGCCAGCTCGAGCCGCTAGGCCCTCGCGAGCAGGAAATTTTCGAGGAAATTATTTCGCTGGAAAAACAATCTTTCACGCGCATCAATAAATTTCAGCACAACATCGCGCGCGGAAAAGAAAACGACTGGCGCTGCCGCGCGGGCTCGCGCTACTTGTACATCTGCGAAGACGGCTTGGTCCATTATTGCTCGCAACAGCGCGGATACCCCGGCATCCCGTTGATGCAATACACTGACGAGCAACGCCACCGCGAATTCTTTACAAAAAAAGGCTGCGCTCCGCGTTGTACGGTGTCCTGCGTGCACCAGGTAGCCGCTATCGATTCCTGGCGCTCGCCCCAGACCTTCGATTCCGGGTCCTCCGCGAATGCCGCCTCGGAACCGCTGGTCCAACTCACAACCTCTTCCACCCGCGAATAGCTCTCCGCGCGTTCCGCAAAAATATCTCAGCATTCACCGCTAAATTTTCTCGCGTTTTCGCAAAATCTCTCTCCGTCATTGACACATAAACAACTTCTCTCTCAACCATTACAAATATCTATTGCAAAGAGTTATACGCGGGAGTAAAAGTCGCTGATCGTCCGATTGCTCTGCGGGGTTCAGAGCAAATCCAGTTCACAAGTATCGAGCGGCTATCCAGCCGTACACCAGGGAAATCCTAGGAGGCGTGTGATGCCACGGCATAAGTTTGTGTGGTTTATCTCGCTACTAGTGGCGCTGGTTCTGATTGCGCCTGGCGCGAGCAGGGCACAGGTGAACACCGTCAACCTGTCAGGCACGGTGATGGACCCGCAAGGCCTGGCGGTGAAGGGCGCAAAGATTACAATCGTCAATCCCGGCACAGGGCTCGAACGCACGGTGATGAGCGACGCCAATGGCCACTATGAGATCGTCGGGTTGCCCCCGGATAACTATACGTTGACGGTGGAAGCGCCTGGCTTCGCCGCGCTGACAAACACCTCCTTCAAGCTAACCCTAGGTACCAACCCTGAATACAACCCGCAGTTACAACTGCAGAGCCAGGGCGCAACCGTGAGCGTGACGGCCGAGCCCGATCTGGTGGATACCACGAAGACGGATGTTTCCACCACAATCAATCAGACTCAAATTGACAACCTGCCAATCAACGGGCGCAACTACATTAATTTTTCGCTGCTGGATTCACAGGTGGCCCGAGACGACACGCCTTCCATTGGGGCAGCGCCGACGAGCGGTCTGAATATCGGAGGACAACGCGGACGTTCGAATGAAGTATCGGTGGATGGCGCTGATGCGGTGGACAATTCAACGAATGGCGTACGCGCGACAGTTTCGCAAGAAGCGGTGCAGGAATTTCAGGTGATCACGAGCAATTACATGCCGGAGTACGGGCGCGCGATGGGCGGTGTGGTGAACATCGTGACGAAATCGGGATCAAACCAAACGCATGGTGATGTTTTCGGTTATCTGCGCGATAGCGCCATTCAGGCGCGCGATCCGTTTTCTGTGACGGCGAATTGCGATGCAGCCACGCTCACGTGCGGAACGACGCCGGTGAAGCAGTCCTACACCCGGGTGCAAGGCGGCGCCACGATTGGCGGGCCCATTCAAAAGGACAAAACTTTTTATTTTTTCAGCTATGAAATCACTCGGAGGGAGGAGACAGGATTTACGAATATCGGCGCAGACAATTTCGGACTTGTACCCGTTGCGGGAGCGAGCGTGTGCTCTACAACGCCTCTTCTTCTGACCGGTGGAGCGAATGGGCAGGCAACATTTTATCCGGCAGCGATTGCCAATGCTGGAGGATGTACAAGCCCGTTTGCCGCTCCGTTTATTGAAGCAGCTGCTTTGAGCGGAGGAGCCTCGGCGGTGGCGCTTTTTGGTAATACCGGAGTGCTGCCTCCCAGCGCCAATGTTTTTCTTTCCAGCGGCGCGCCCCTTCCTTCCACGTTTCAAGGATTAGCCTCGGTAATCGGCAACTATCCGACATCGGACAAAGGCAGCATTTACTCTTTGAGGATAGATCACATATGGAATACCAGGAACACCACGATGTTGCGCGGAATGGTTTCGCCCGACACGAATACCGGAATTCAGGTGAACGCGCAGAATCAAACCTTCGGGCAGAATGCCGGCAATCGCACTTCCACCCAGCAAACGCGCGATTGGGCCATCATCGGCCAGCACACTACGGCAATATCAAATACCCTATTCAATGAATTTCGGTTTCAAGCTGCGCGACGCGGTTTGCATTATGGATTTTCCGATTTGTTTGGAGGGAATTTTCCGGCTGACAACATCGCCGGCGCTGCGTTCCTGGGGCGTGAACCGTTTTCTACCGAAGATCGTATCGAGCGGCGTTTCGAGTTCACTGACAATCTCACGTGGACGAAGGGAACCCACACATTTAAATTCGGCGCTGACACGAACCTGATACAGTTGCGCTCTTCGAAATCTCAGATTTTTACCCTGAATTACGGCGGTGTCTTTGATTTTGGGTCGCTCTCGGCGAGTTCGTTGTCGCCGGCTTTCTCAGGTCTTCCCGGTTTTAGCGCCGTACAGGCGTACGGTCTGGGTATTCCGACGATTTTCTTCCAAGGTGTCGGCCAATCGAATCAGCCATTCGATAATAAGACGTTGGGTGTCTTTGCGCAGGACAGTTGGAAGGTGAATCGCAAGCTTACGGTAAATTACGGCGCGCGGTATGACATTGAGTTTCTGCCAACCTTCGCTGCCGCCACGAGCATTAACGCCGCAGCGGAAAAGGCATTCGGTGTGGTCCAAGGCATACCCACCGATTCCAATAATATCGCGCCGCGCATTGGAATTGCGTGGGACCCCTGGGGCAACGGCAAGACAGTGATTCGCGCCGGATATGGTTTCTTCTACGATCACCCGGCACTGGCACTCGCGTTCCTTTCCACCGCCGAAGATGGTTCGCGCTCCGCGTTGCTGGAAGCGGCAGGCGGAACTCCTATCAATCCCTTACTGAATCCCGCAGCAGCGGACCTCAATAATGTGGCAAACATAGGTGCTTTGAACGCAACGAACATTTTCCAAGGGATTTTGTATAGCTCTAACCCGAACGCCATTAATCCCGGGGTGCCGCCTATTACAAGCTGCTCCACGGCCTCGCCGACGATGTGCTACGGAGTTGGAGGTAATCCGCAAATCTTTAATGCGACGTTCTCAAATTCTCTTTTCAACCAGCAGCGTTTCCTCACCGTTCAAGGATACACGCCGGGCGGAGGATATCCGCTGCCCCTGTTACCATTCACGATTCCAGTGCAGAAAAATTTCCAGTATGCGCTGGCACAGCAGGCCAACCTGACCATCGAACGCGAGATTACGAAAGACTGGAAAGTAAGCGCGAGCTACAATTTCACGCACGGCACGCATTTGGACCACACGGTGAACATCAATACTACAAGGCCGGAACTGCTGATGGCGAATGACAGCAACGCAGTTCAAGCGGGACTGCTTTCAATTGGATCGAGCCCCCTCGGAATTTCGGTCCCGGGTACTCCGGGATGCAATCCCACACCCGGTGGCGGCAGTATTTTCGTTACAGCTCCGGGAACTTTCGGCACCGGATTCGCGAGCGCTAATTGCTCGGGAGCGCCGGTAAGTAACGGAAGCGCGACACTGCTTCCCGGCGGCTCCATCGTTACGCCAGCGGTCTTCAATTTCTTCCGGCCGTCCGGGCCGAATCCTTCGTTTTCCGGCCTTTTTCCCGGAGGCTACGCTCAGCTAGCCGGACTAGCCGGAACGCTAGGTTTGCCGACGGGCTTTGCAGGAGTGATAGTGCCCTGGAGCGACGTGGATCCACAGTCTTCGACAGGAAACTCGCTTTACAATGCATTTACGCTGACGGTGACAAAACGGTTTTCGCGTGGGTTCGAGCTGCTCTCGAGCTGGACATACTCACATTCGATTGACGACTCCACGGATCTTTCCACGCTGATTGCGCCGCAAGACAACAGTTTTCCGCAACTCGATCGCGGCAATTCGGATTTCGATCAACGGCATCGCTGGATTACCAGCGCAGTGTTTCAAAGCCCCTATCACAATACCGATTCGGGTTTTTGGAAGAAGTTCCTGGCGGGATTTACGGTCGCACCAATCATCGAAGTTTCGTCCGGTCGCCCTTACAATCTGCTGCTCGGTGAAGACACCAATCTGGATTTCGGTTCTTCCACGGGCCGGCCGTCGTTTGTCAAAACTTCTACGCCGCCTCCGGGTTCCACGACATCGCCATTCATTCCAGGATACGCATTCGTTCCTCCCAATGTTTGCATCGACAGCAAAGGACAGACTTTTTCCTTTCCCGACACGATCCCGTTCGAGGGCTGCATCGGAAACCTGGGCCGAAACGCTTTTACGCGACCGGGCTTTTTCCAGATCGATCTTCGAATCGCAAGAGCGATCCCCATCAACGATCGCGTAAATCTTCAAATAATCGCCGACGGATTCAACATGCTGAACCGATTCAATGTGAGCGACGTGAATCCAGTGTGCGACTCGACGGCCTCGTTCCCAAGCACAGCGGTGGCTACTTGCGCGGGTGGGCAGCCCACTGCGGCGTATGACCCCAGAACGTTCCAGTTCGCGCTGAAAGTAAATTTCTAGTTCGGCCCGGAAGGCTGCACTCGGAATCAGCGAAATAGCGCGAGGGAATCATCATAAAAACTCAAATCGGCACTCTCCAGGGCTGAATCGGCTTTAACACATTGGCCGTTCGCGCTAAAGTGAGTAGAAGAGCTTTTGCTTCATTGTTAACAACGTACTGAGACGAGGAATTCATCTATGAGCGCGGTTGGTTGGTTTGCGTTTGTTGTGGCGGCGATTTTGGTAATTGCGGCTATTGCGACGGTGGTCTGGATGGCTGGACGACGTTCGAATGAAGAGCTCTCGGCAGTGCGCCAGGAAATGCAGAACTCGCTCGCTTTGCAGGGGCAATCGATGGCCGCCCAGATCAATCATTTAATGCAAGCTGTGACTACACAACTTGGCCAAGTTCGTCAGGAGTTGCAAACAGGCGTCGCCTCCACAGGCAAATTGGCGAGCGACGCGCAAATTGCCATGGCGCAGCAGCTGCAGGCGTCGAGCGAAACAATTCGAAAAATGAGCGTGCAGCTTGGCGAGGTACAGCAAGCAGGACGTGACATGTCGCAGGCGACTCAGACGCTACAGTCGATTCTAGGCGGCGCCAAGACGCGCGGCACGCTGGGCGAAGTTGCTCTCGAACGGTTGCTGGAAGATGCGTTGCCGCACAGCGCGTATAGCACGCAGCATCGATTCGCTTCGACCGGTGCGATCGTGGACGCTATCGTGCGAAGTGGCGAGCGGTTGCTGTCGGTGGACTCAAAATTTCCGCTGGAGGCTTATCGCCGTCTGCTGGAAACGGGCGATGATGCGCGCCGGGATTTCTGCGCAGCGGTTCGCAAACACGCTGATTGCATTGCGGAGAAATATATTCTCCCTGACGAGCATACGTTTGATTACGCACTGATGTTTGTGCCCTCGGAAGGCGTTTATTACGAGCTTTTGCTGACCGAAGATTCGAAATACGGGATGCTGGATGAATACTGCCGCAGTAAACGAGTCTTTCCCGTTTCGCCAAATACTTTTTATGCCTGCCTGAGCGCGTTTGCGATAAGCCTACAAGGACAGAAAATCGAAGAACGAACGCGACACATTCTTGCAGGCATGGCCGGGCTGAAGAAACAATTCGAAGGCTTTTCCGATGTGTACGAGAAGCTGGGGAATCACCTTCGCCACGCGCAACAGAGTTACGAAGAGGCCGACAGCAAGCTAAGCCGCACGCGCAATTCACTGGAACAGTTGGACCAAGGCGCATTTTCGGAAGCGGAGCAAAAATCGCTGTCCGGAACAGAAGAGAAGACGCTACAGGCTGCCGGCAGCGAACAGGCTCGCTTTATTCTCTAAAAACTCTCACGCGTGCGTTTCCGAATTTCCACGCTATTTCCGTCCAAATATTGCTTACTCCAGAGCTGCACGCGCTGATTCAAGCAGCGTGCGAAAGTCGCCTGCGATCGTGTAGGAAAGAATTTTCTGCAACTCCGCTGAGACTTTCCGCGTGTCGCGGGGGTTATGCGCCAGTTGTTTCGCAAGACTCTGAATTTGATTTTGAAGAGCTTTAGTAGCAAGTGGCTGGGCGACTTCCAGGTAGCGACGCGCGATTTGAGAATCAGGGTTTTGCAAGATACGCGCGTGAAAAGAAAAATCTCCAGTACTGAGGGTTTGAATTTGGATCGTTGCGGCGTTTTGGGCGCCGCCGGATGTGAGCACTTCCTGCGAATCACCGTGGATGAAATGAAGAACGCCGGGAGTCTTGTTTTCAACGAGAATGCGCATCGGCGCGTTCGCTCCCTGTACGTGCAGCACTAGATTGCTTTTTTTCTCGGGCACCAACGGCGGGTTGGGCGGATCGAAGTGCAAAGCAACCAGGGTGGTGCTTTCGGCATACGGCGTATCGTCTCCTGTTTCAATCGAAATATTCGCGGAGCCAGGCTCGGCGCGTGGACCGGGGAGAATTATCAGACACTCAGGAGACGCGGCCAAGACCAGGGCGGGGTCATCGTTCAACTTTACGTGGTTGGCGTCGGCCTCGCCGTGGAATACGCCGCCACAAATCGGGAAAGCATCGATGCGGGAAACAGCAGGAGGAAGCGAGACTGCATTGTAGGCAGAATTTGGCGTAGCAGGCGGATCGACTAGCGCGGCTGCAGCGGCGCCGGAAGCCTTTACTATTAGAACGCCCGCATCGGTGGGCGCCAGGAAAGCGGCGCGTCCCGTCTTGTCGGTTTTTACGCGCACGTCAATTCCCGAATGAGAACCGAGATCGACGGTGATGCCTTCGGCAAGCCGGCCGTCAACGCCGAGAACAGCGAGCGTGGCAGGTCGGCCAGCGACTAGTTTCGGCGGAAGGATGATAGTGACGGCCCAAGTCTTCGACACGGCGTCTTGCGAATAAACCCGAGGAGCTGCTCCGAGTAACAAGGCAGTCGACGTGAACCATGCGAGCAGCAATGGAAGACGCGAAATGAAATGGGGCGGGCGAGAAATAAAAGGCATCCGCGGTTCGTCGATCATTCGGCTGCGGGCTGCATGGCCCGCTCGTAAACTTTTTCCTGGCGGAACAATTGGAAAAGATCGGGATCGAGTTCGCCAGCGCGAACGCAATCTTCCAGAATAGAGAGAGCGCGATCGGTGGGGACGGCGCGTTTGTAAGGGCGGTCGGAGGCGGTAAGGGCGTCGAAGATATCGCAGATAGTCATCATTTTTGTGGGCAAAGGAATTCTATCGCCGGTTAATTTATAAGGATAACCGGTACCGTTGAGTTTTTCGTGGTGTGCGCGCGCGATTTCCGGGATTTTTTTCAGTTCCTTGGTCCATGGAATTTGAGTTAGAAAATTGAACGTATGAATCACGTGAGATTCGATTTGCAGGCGCTCGGAGGCGTCGAGGCTTCCTTTGGGGATAGAGAGCAAACGGATTTCGTCCGGGTTCAAATAGGGGCGTTCGATGCCGCGAGCATCGATGAAGGATTGCTGCGCGATTTCGCGCAATTTGCGGGATTTGTTTTCCTCAAGCAGCGTGGGCTCATTGGCATCGACGATGAGCTGCAGGAATTCTTCGACGCGTCTCAGCCGCTGCTCGAAATCCTCGGTCAAACGCGCGACTTCTGTGAGAGCGTGGCCACGATCGTTTTCCAAAAATGCTTGGAGCTTGCGACGGACAGTGCTGGCTTCGGCTTCCTTGCGGATGTAGTCAAAACGCTGGCGCAGAAGATCAAGCTGCAAAGGGTACAATTTCTTCGCTTTGACCAGAACTTCCTCGCGTACGCCGACTTTTCCGAAATCGTGGAGCAGCGCGGCGTAGCGGATTTCCTTTAATTGCCCGGCGTCAAAAAAGGTGTTGGCGTAGGGGCCGGCGGATGTGGCGTTGACGGCTTGGGCCAATCTCTGCGTATACGCGGCCACGCGCAGGGAATGGCCGGAGGTAGTGGGGTCGCGTTGTTCAATTGCGGTTACGGCGGCGCTGACAAAGCCTTCGAAGAGCGTTTCAATTTCGTTATACAGCTTGCGATTTTCGTAGGCGACGGCCGCCTGGGATGCGAGCGACAGAGCGAGGCGCACGGAACGTTCGCGAAAGGGCTGAACCTGCTGGGCGATGTCTTTGTCGAGTGCAAGACGCGCGCCGGGATTCCGTTTGCAATTGATGAGTTGCAGGACGCCGAGAACTTCGCCTTTCGCGTTGCGCATGGGAAGAGTTAAAAGCGAGCGTGTGCGATATCCGGAATCGCGGTCGTAACTTTTATTGAAATGATAGGGACGATCCGTGGAAATTTCGTAAGCGTTGGCAAAATTCAGGATTTCGCCGCGCAGCGCGGTGTAGCCGGCCATGGAATTTTCGGCGAGAGGGAGAATGAACTCCTGATAGGGAAATTCCAAGCTGTCGTTTTGCGTGAGCATGAAGCGCAGGTGGCGGCCTTCACTATCTTCTTCCACGAGATAGAGCGAGCCGGCATCGGCGGCGGTGATTTCGCGTGTCTTCGAGAGAATCAGACCCAGAAGGGCGCCGATATCGCGTTGTGAGGATAGCGCAACGCCGATCTCGTTGAGCTCTTCGCGTTCGCGCTCCCAGACTTTTAGGGCGTGACTGCCGGCGCGGTCGCGTTCGACAAGCTCGATATTTTCGAAGGCGGCTTCGAGCGTTCGTTCAACGATATTGGGAGGGGCGAACGAGGGGAGAAAGGCGAAAACCGACTGACCGTTGGAAGGATTTGGAATATGGGGCGGTTGGACGCTAGGGCTTCCGTCAACAGAAAAAACGCCGATTACGCGGCAGTTATTCGCATTTTCGCAGGATCGTGGATGAAGGAGTTCTCCGGAAGACTTCATGTCCGCGAGCCAAACGACAGACTCGCCGGCAGGTTCGGAGGACTGAGCATGCCGCGGTTGAGGTTGTTTATTTTGCGGGATGGCGTGCAGATCGTACTGCGCACGCAAAGGCGCTGCCAATGCAGCGGCGGCCGAACCTTCGATGTACCAAACCTTTTTTTTTCCGGACATGCAAGACCCGTATTTAGAGGGCGTGCCACAGTATAACGGAAGCGGGGAGCGTAACACAGTCGAGCCAGGAATCGATTGGGCGCGATGGCGGAGCAGAAGTGCGGCATGGAAATGCGAGATGCGCTCGAACGTTGAATCGGGCGCAGTCGTTTGCTAGTCTTGCGCGACTTCTGGTTTCTGGCTTTTCCGCAACACTGCGGCGTTCATGGCGACCACCACCAAATTCAGCGCACCAAAAGGCCCGGGGCTTTTGCAGCAATGGTGGCTGCACAAAGGCTCGCTGATCATCAGCGCCATTATCACGGTAGCGGCGTTGGCGGTTTATTACGTTACGTTCGTGGGCGAGCGGCCAATGCCGCTTTTCGATTTCATTACGCGGCTGGAACTGAGCAGTTTGGATTTGCGTTTTCAGTATCGCGGGCGCATGCGGCCGGACCCTCGAATCATCATCGTGGATATCGACCAGCAGTCGCAGGAGGCGCTGGGGCACTGGCCGTTTCCGCGGATTTATTTTGCGCATTTGGTGGACGCGTTGCGCGAGGACGGCGCTCGCGTGGTGGCCTTCGACATTACGTTCAGCCAGGCGGATGAGACAGCGGCTCCATTGCGGGATCTTTCAGCAAGCCTCGCGGAGCAGAAGAAAAAAGGATTGGCGGCGAATGCGGCGGTGCAATTGGAAATCGAGCGTAAAGAACAGCAATACAACTACGACCAGCAATTTGCCGATGCGATCCGCCGGTTTGGCAGCGTCGTGCTGGGGAATTATTTTCTATATACGAAAACGGATCTTCAAGGGGTTTCGAGCGAGGCTCTGGACCGCTATGCAAACTTGATTGCATTGTTCCCATTTCCGGTGGTGCACCCAGAGGCGTCTGCCGTTGGCGACGCGGGTCGTGTTCGTTTAATAGATCAGTACGAGACGAAGTACTTGGTACCTCGTGGGGCTGAAGCGAATACTGAAGTTCTGACAGGTGCGGTCGCTTCCGAAAAGGGCGGGTGCGGCTTTTTCAATGTGTATGTTGATTCAGATACAGTGGTCCGGCAACTGCCGATGGCGATTCCTTACGGGCGCGATGCCGACCGCGCGAATTGGGACTTTTATCCTTCTCTTGATGTGCAAACTCTGCGTCTCTACCTAGGTCTTGCAAACGAACAAACGGTTTTGAATTACGGCGATGGCGGAGTGTCGAGCGTCGAATTCGGCCCCAAGCTGACCGTTCATCCCGACGACGTGAGCCGGATGATGGTGAATTATCACGGGCCCGCGCGAACTTACCCGTATGTTTCGTTTGCTGATGCTGCAGAAAAGAAGTTCGCTGCTGGAACATTCAAGGACAAGATTGTTTTGGTGGGAGCATCAGCGACAGGCATCGCGGATTTGCGAGCGACGCCTTTTGGCGGCATTGATTTTCCAGGAGTGGAAATTCATGCAAATCTGATCGACAACATTTTGAACCAGAAATTCCTGACGCGCGGCGCACCGCAGGCTCTCACAGATATAGAGTTCATATTTCTTTTTGGAATACCGCTGGGATTGTGGCTGGCGATCGTTCAGCCGCGTTGGATGGCCTTTGGACTAGCGCTTTTGATTCCTTTCACGGCAATCGTTTACTGGGCATTTCTGCATGGCTGGTGGCTCAACTTCATCATGCCGTCGCTATTTACACTGGTGCCGAATGTGAGCCTGGTGGCGCTTTACCGGGTACTGATTGAAGAACAGGAAAAGCGAAAGGTGCGCGGCGCATTTCAACAATATGTCAGCCCCGAAGTTATACGGCGCGTCTTGAGCGATCCGGGATTGGTGACACCGCGCAAAACAGAAATCACCGTGCTTTTCAGCGATGTTCGCGGGTTTACCAGCATTTCAGAATCGCTGGATGCCCAGGATTTGGCGCGATTGCTGAACAACTACCTTACGGAAATGACGCGCATTATTTTCAAGTATCAAGGAACACTCGATAAGTACATTGGCGACGCGGTGATGGCGATTTGGGGGGCCCCATTTACCGAGCCGAAACATGGCGAACGCTGCTGTAGAGCTGCGCTAGCCATGGTCGCGCGACTCTCGGAATTACAAAAAAAATGGGTGGCGGAAAGTTTGCCTGCATTGGAGATTGGGATCGGAATCAACACCGGGATCGCCTCGGTGGGGAGTATGGGTTCGACCTTGCGCTTTGGATATACGGCGATCGGTGACAATGTGAACCTGGCGTCGCGCCTGGAAGGACTCAATAAGGTGTACGGAACTACAATTTTGATCAGTGAATCTACGTGCATGGATATTGCAGACCCGCGGATGATCATCCGCGAAATCGATTTCATACGGGTGGTGGGGAAGAGTCTACCGGTTACGATTTTCGAGATTCTAAGCGAACAAGCGGCTAACAAGGACGGAAGAAGCTTGGTTGAAATATTCGGTCGTGGACGCGAAGCATATAAGGCGCGTGATTGGCGCGCGGCCAAAACCGCGTTCGAAGAAGTCTTGAAGCGATGGCCAAACGACGGCCCGGCGCGCGTTTTCCTGGACCGTTGTAACGAGTACTTTGCGGAGGGTCCCGGAGTGGATTGGGACGGTGTTTACGAGATGAAGCATAAATAGTTGTAATGCCGAAGGACTATTCGTCCAGGCGTACGACGAAGGTGGTGAATTGATCCGAGGAATGCAACTGCGCAGCGAGTTGACCGGCAGCTTGTTCCGTAGCTAAACGACCGACGCGTACGCGATACAGCAGGCCGTTCGCCGAATCGAAAGTGACGATAGTAACAGGGAAACTGCGAGCTTCCATTTCAGCCTTGAGCCGCTGCGCATTTTCCTGCTGAACAAATGCCCCAATTTGCACAGCGAAAACGCCGGCAGTGGGATTCGGACCGGCGATTATTTCCAGCCGAACTTGTGCGGTTCCGGGCCCGACCATCTCGATCGCCTGCGCAGCGGAAAGCGAAAGGTCGATTATGCGGTCGGCAACGAACGGACCGCGATCGTTGATGCGAACCTGGGTTTGCTTGCCGTTACGCAGATTTGTGACGCGTACCACGGCGTTGAAAGGGAGCGTGCGATGGGCGGCGGTAAATTCGCGCATGTCGTAAATTTCGCCATTGGAAGTGCGACGCCCGTTGAAGGGAACGCCATACCAGGACGCCACGCCTTCTTCGACATATTCTCCGGCGACGGCGGGCTGTCTTTCGGTTGCAGGAGGCGCGCCGGACGGCCTTGATGCACCCGGCCCTGTTCGAGGCTGCGATGCGGATGACGGAGTTTGCGCCGGTGGCTGACCAGAAACGTGACGGTGCGCGCAGCCGCCTAAAATAGTTGCCAACAATATTGCCAGAGTTGCGGTTACGAAACATTCCCGGGGCCGCGAGGAGCAAAAACTATTACTTAGCTGCGAGCGGAATTCTGTAGAAAGACGGGTGGCCCTCACGCAGTTTCCCGATTCACTGGTTTGGACGCATCTTAGGTATTATAGGAACGCAACCACATTCTCGCAAGGACGGCTATTGGCCCTTTCTCCGCGACTGCGTTACAAATTCGATCGAATGCGCGAACAATTTAGCGGCCTTTTTGGCGGCGAACGGGAGGCTCCTCGCCCAAAGATGTGCCCGTCGTGCGGCACGCTGGTCGGAGCGAGCGCTACGAAATGCCACCAATGTGGCGCGAGCATGAATTTCGGCATGGCCGCTGCCAGCCGCTCACTGAGCCGGCTATTGCCCACGACTTCGCCCGCGACGTATGGAATCCTTAGCTTAAGCTGCTTGCTTTACTTCGTGAGTTTGTTGGCCACGATTCGCACCAGCGGATTTCAAGCGCCTGGTGGCGGATTTTCCGGCATCTTCAACTTTGGAGCTATCAACGGGAGCGTGTTGCAAAAGTTTGGCGCCTCGCTGCCGTGGCCAATTGATTTGCTACAACCCTGGCGATTGATAATGCCGACTTTCCTCCACGGTAGCCTGATGCACATTGGATTCAACATGTGGGTGCTGATGGATATCGGGCCGCAGATTGAAGAGCTTTATGGTTCAGCACGGTTTTTTTTCATCTATGTCATCGCGGGTATTGGGGGTTATATCCTCAGCGGGCTTGTAGGACATTTCAGCATAGGCGGGTCGGCCTCGTTACTCGGATTAATAGGGCTGCTCCTTGCGCTCACGTTTAACAGACAAAGCGCCTCCATGCAAATGCTGCGAAGCCAGCTCATCAAGTGGTTAATTTATATTGCCATTATGGGGTTCTTGTTTTCAGGCATCGACAATTTCGCGCATCTGGGCGGATTCATTACCGGATTTGCATTGGGGAAGATCATGAACGACCATCCGCCTATGTCACAGCAAGAGCGCACTCGCGCGGATTTGTTGGGATGGTTGACGGCGATAATCCTTGCGGTTAGTTTAGGCGCGGTGACCCTACGATTGTTCCACTAGGCCGGAGTAAGCAATTCGCTGCTGACTGAGCTTCAACCTCCCGCGTGCAGACGGCGCGAAACTACGATGCTGTAATGCAATCCTGAAATACATACGAACACCGCCACGCAATATCCGCAAACATCCCGCACGATTTCGAGGGCGTGATTATTCCAAATGGCCAGCAGAAGGACCAAAAATATAAGCAGAAGCTCGAAAAATGTTGTGGCTTTGCCATAGATGCTGGGCGGGAGCGAAATGTAGCCTACAGTGATCAGAACCACGGCGCTCGCAACCAGAAGCGACACGTCTCTTCCGATTACGAGGATCGCAAGCCACCAGGTGATTTTCTTGTGGAAAGCCAAGACAATATAAGAAGAAGAAACCAGCAGTTTGTCTGCGATGGGATCCAGATAGGCCCCCAGCGGAGTTTTCTGATTCAAACCGCGCGCGAGCAGGCCATCCAAACCATCGGTTAGACCTGCAACTATTAGAATTACCATGGCCCAACCGTATCTTTCGTAGTGAATCGTGATGATGAAGACAGGCAGGAAGGCCAGGCGCAGGAACGTGAGCTGATTGGGAACGGTGAGTATTCGGCTGTTCATGAAGTCGTCCGGCTACGGAAAGAAAATATTTGCGTTCAAGCGAATTGCTCCAAGTAATTCGCCAGCGAGTGGCCCGTTTTTTTATGAAACATTTCCGCCAGCGAAGGGATCGAGCCGCGAGCTTCATCGAGTGCGATGCGCTCAATTCGCAGCATGGGGAAAAATAGAGTTGGCAGACCCATGCGGTCACCGTCGGGATGCAAAACCTGGCTCACAAAATCGTCAAACGAACTGAGATCGATGCCACGGATGGTCACACCCGCATTGGTAACGTCAACGAGTTCCCCCCACAGCTTTTCCTTGGGATTTTGCAGACTGATAACGACGATTGAATGCGGCTCCATTGCCTCTCCTGGGATGCCCCCCGCACCGCTATGTTATCCCAACCTGCGGCGCAGGCGGCTTGCAAACGACGCGCAAGAGTTATCTTTGGCAGCGAAGCGTTAGCCGGCCATCACTTTCAGGTCGGACGCCAGCCGAAGAGACGGTTCAGTAACTTGTTGGACAGCTTCCGGCGAAACTCCTGGAGCGACTTCTCGCAGGACGAGACCCTGCGGAGTGATTTCGATGACCCCAAGTTCGGTGACGATCAGATTTACGACGCCGACGCCGGTGAGCGGGAGCGAGCATTTTTTTACAATTTTGGCCTCGCCGTCTTTGGTTGTGTGCTCCATGGCAATGATCACGCGCTTGGCGCCGGCGACAAGATCCATGGCGCCGCCCATGCCCTTCAGCATTTTTCCGGGAATTGCCCAGTTGGCGAGATTGCCTTTTTCGTCCACTTGTAACGCGCCCAGAACGGTTACGTTGACCCGACCACCGCGTATCATTCCAAAAGATTCTGCACTGGAAAAATAACAGCAGCCGGGAATTTCGCTGATAGTTTCCTTGCCCGCATTAATCAAGTCGGGATCTTCCTGTCCTTCGTAGGGATAAGGGCCGATGCCCAGCATTCCATTTTCGGATTGCAGAATCACTTCCACGCCGGGCGGCAGAAAACTCGGAATCAACGTAGGCAAACCGATGCCGAGATTCACGTAATAACCGTCGTGAAGTTCGCGGGCAACGCGACGGGCGATGATTTCGCGCTTGTCAATTTCTGCCGGCATGTTGTCTCCTATCGTTTGCGGACGGTGCGGCGTTCGATACGCTTCACGTAATTCGATCCCTGGAAGATCGCATCCACAAAAATTCCAGGCGTGTGAATGCAATCCGGATCAAGTTTCCCCAGTTCCACGATCTCTTCCACTTCCGCGATGGTGTAATTCGCGGCCGTCGCCATGATGGCATTGTAATTTCTGGCGGTCTTGCGGAACACGAGATTTCCCCAACGGTCGCCTTTGTAGGCCTTGATAAAAGCAAAATCACCGCGCAGGGAGGGCACCAGAATGTGCGGGCGGCCGTTGAAATCCCGGACTTCTTTTCCCTCCGCAGCCATCGTGCCGTATCCGGTAGGCGTGAAAAATGCCGGAATGCCCGCACCGCCGCAACGGATGCGTTCCGCGAGCGTGCCTTGAGGATTCAATTCCACTTCGATTTCCTTGGTTATGGCGAGTTGCTCGAAGGTCTTATTTTCGCCGACATAACTGGCGATCATTTTTTTCACTTGCTTGTTTTGCAGCAAAAGGCCGATGCCGAAATCGTCGATCCCAGCGTTATTGGACACGAGCGTGAGATTTGTTGCGCCTTTTTTTCGCAACGCGGCAATCAGATTTTCAGGAATGCCGCAAAGTCCAAAACCGCCCAGAAGAATCGTGGATCCATTTTGAATACCAGCGATAGCGGCGTCAGCGCCGGCAACACGCTTATCCATTCGGTCTCCTTAAGGACATGGTACAGCCAACGTCGGCAGGAAAGTTTACTGCAAAACAGATGAGAATTCTTGGAAGTCATTCGCCTGTGGGAACATGGAGATCGCTGGATCGCTGGCTGAGTCCTGCGCGAGCTGCGTTTTTCAAAGCCCGAACGCGGGCGGCGACGGCTACAACTGCAGCGTCCACCGAAGCCGCGCCTTCCACTTCAGCCATTAGCGCGGAGCCGACGACTGCCGCGTCCGCAATGCCTCCGAGCACGCTTACGTGGCTCGGCAGAGAAATGCCAAAGCCTACGGCAATCGGCAGCGTGGTGAGATTTCTAATGCGGCGCACGAGCTGAGGCAAACCTTCAGGCAAAGCCTCGCGCGCGCCGGTTACGCCAGTCCGGGAAACAAGATACAGGAACCCGCTGGATGCGTTTGCTATACGCTCGAGGCGCTGGTCGGTGGAAGTGGGAGCAGCGAGGAAAATCGTGTCGAGACTGTGGGCTTGCATAGTGGCGCGGTATTCGTCCGCTTCCTCCGGCGTAAGATCCGTAGCTAGAACTCCGTCCGCACCAGCAGAGGCGGCAGACTCCGCAAATCTCTGCAGGCCCATTTGTAAGATGGGATTGAAATAGCTAAAAAGGACGAGTGGCACGTCAGTGTGTGCGCGCAAGTTGCGAACGAGCTCGAGCACGCCGGCTAGAGTGGTTCCAGCGCGCAAGGCGCGTTCACTCGCCCGTTGGATGACTGGGCCATCGGCTACCGGATCGCTGAATGGAACGCCGAGTTCGATGAGGTCTGCGCCTGCTTCCGCAGCGGCCAAAACGATTCGGGAGCTGGCGTCGAGCGAGGGATCTCCAGCCGTAATATAGGCGATGAGGCCAAGTTCACCGGCGTCTGCAAGAGCGCGAAATTTTCGTGAAATCCTGCCCATGCGCTTCGCGACCGAAGAAGTTCCTTCGACTCCGTGATCAGAACTAGAGAGTCTTGGTACAGAAGGATTAGACATAGCGAGACAGGATTTCCATGTCTTTATCGCCGCGACCGGAAAGGTTCAGAACTACTATTTCGTCTTTTTTCATTCTAGGGGCGCGGCGAATGAGTTCCGCCAAAGCGTGCGCGGATTCAAGAGCGGGAATAATTCCTTCGATGCGCGCCAACATGCGCGCGGCCGCCACGGCGTCTTCGTCACTAGCGGCTGTGTATTCAGCGCGTCGCTGTTCGGCTAGCCAGGCATGCTCGGGGCCTACAGCGGGATAATCGAGGCCGGCAGATACCGAATGGGTCGTGGCGACTTGTCCGTCACCATTCTGCAATAGATAAGTGTAGGTGCCTTGCAGAACGCCGGGACGAGCGCCGTCAAATCCCTCGACTGCGGCGAGACGCGCCGCATGTTCGCCGAGAGACTTGCCGCGTCCACCAGCTTCCACGCCGATCATTTTTACGTTGACGTCGGCAAGAAAGGCGTGGAAAAGACCGATGGCATTTGATCCGCCTCCAACGCAGGCAATCAGATGATCGGGAAGGCGTCCTTCGACGCGCAAGATTTGTTCGCGAGCTTCTTCTCCAATAATTTTCTGAAAATCGCGCACGATTTGTGGATATGGGTGTGCGCCGAGAACCGAGCCGAGCAGGTAGTGCGATGTGCGGACGTTGGCGACCCAGTCGCGCATGGCTTCGTTGATTGCGTCTTTCAGGGTGCGGCTGCCGGAATCGACGCCGGTAACTTCGGCCCCGAGTAATCGCATGCGAAAAACGTTAAGCCGTTGGCGCTCCATATCCTCGGTGCCCATATAAATCGTGCAAGTTAGGCCGAGGCGGGCGGCGATCGTTGCGGTTGCGACACCGTGCTGGCCGGCGCCGGTTTCTGCGATGATGCGCTTTTTCCCCATGCGCACGGCGAGAAGACCTTGGCCCAGCGCGTTATTTATTTTGTGGGCGCCGGTGTGGAGGAGATCTTCGCGTTTTAGATAGATGCGAGGGCCGGCGAGCTTTTCGGTAAGGCGAGACGCAAATTGAAGCGGCGTCGGCCTGCCGGCGAAATTATGGAGCAGATCGTCGAGTTCTTTTTGGAAATTGGAGTCAGCGCGTGCTTCGGAATACGCTCGTTCGAGTTCTTCGAGCGGAGAGACGAGGGTTTCGGGAACGTAGCGGCCGCCGTAGGGTCCGTAACGTCCGCGTGAATCCGGCATTGTTTGCGGCGCCGCGCTGGTCATATGGTTTTCTGCGCTGCGCGCGCGGCTCGAATAAAATTGATTACTGCCGCCGGATCTTTCTTTCCTGGTTTTGCTTCCACGCCACTGCAAACATCGACGGCGTATGGTCTGGCAGAGCGTATTGCTTCGCCGATGTTGGTTGGAGTTAGCCCACCCGCTAGAAAAATATGACCGGCGCGTTTGGCGCAGCGCGCGATATTCCAGCGAAAAGATTTGCCGCTTCCTCCACGCCGGCGACGATCGAAACCATCCAGCAAAAATGCGCTGGCGTTTCCGTAGCGAGCGAGTTCAGAAGTAGAAAACGATTTGCGTACACGAATTGCCTTGATTACCGGCAATGTTCGCCGGAGCCGGGCGACAGTTTCCGGAGATTCGTCACCGTGCAATTGAACATGGCTCAGGCCAATTTGACGGGCAATCGTCAACATTATCTCTTCTGTTTCGTTCACAAAAACTCCAACGGCTTTAGCTCTCTTCGGCAAGCGCTGCATGATTCGTTTAGCTGCGCTCGGAGTTATGTAGCGGGGACTGCGTTTGTAAAAGTTAAATCCGATGAAAGTCGCTCCCGCTTCCAGCGCTTGGCGAGCATCCCTTAGATTTGTAATACCGCATATTTTCACTTTGACCATGGCGCTAGACCGCTTATCCAGCCAAATTATCCGCGTCACGCGAGCCGATCAAATTAATCAGAGTCTGCGCGGGATCGTCCTGCTGCATCAGATGCTCTCCGATCAGGAAGGCATCAAATCCGGCATCTCGCAGGCGTGCGATATCCTCGCGTGTGCTTAAGCCGGACTCGCTAACGGCTATACATTCTTTCGGTATCGCCTGGATTAGATCGAGAGACGTCTTCAAATGCACGGTGAAATCCTGCAAGTCACGATTGTTGACTCCGATTATTTTCGCGCCGGCAGTTAGAACGCGGTCCAGTTCCTGACCTGAATGCACTTCGACCAAAGGCTCCATCTTCAGCGAACGTCCGAGCGCAAGGAGTTCACCGAGGATTCCGTTTTCCAGTACAGCGGCAATCAGAAGAAAAGAGTCGGCGCCTGCCGCGCGCGCTTCCCACACTTGCCACGGATCGATGATGAAATCTTTGCGCAAGATGGGAATCTTCGTCACACGGCTGGCTTCTTTCAGATCCGCCAAGGAACCGGAAAAGAATTCCTCCTCAGTAAGGACGGAAAGAGCTGCTGCCCCGGCTTGTTCGAGACTTGCGGCAATCCACGCCGGAGCAAATTCCTTTCGAATCAAACCGCGCGAAGGCGAAGCCTTTTTAAGCTCCGCAATTACGCGAACGCCCGGAGCTATAAGCGCGGATGCGAAATCACGCGGAGGCGCGACTTTTTTATCCGCCGCAATCTTCAACGCGACTTCCGGAAGAACGCGTTTACGATGAGCAACCGACTCGCGCCGAGCTTCCACAATGCGGTCCAAAATATTTTTGGGGCGTGCGCTGATTTCCATGAGCTAATTCACGCTAACTGGATAAGGCCGAATACACCTTCAGGTGAGCCCCGAAGGGAGAATCGCTGAGAATATGCTAGATGTGCGGCTTAAAGATGTCAATTTATAGGCGTCCGAGCGCGCATTGCATCCGTGTCATGGCATCAAGGCGCAGGAGGCTGGCCTTCGAGCAAGGGCTTGGTGAACTTTATTGGAATGCCGAAATTCGAGCCTCCAAAACCTTTAAGCACCGCGTAGGTGACGCCGATTACTTTCCCTTGCCGATTGAAAAGTGGGCCGCCGGAGCCGCCTGAAGTGGTTTGGGCGTCGAAAACAATCTTGTCCGGAAGAATATCGCCAATGTGTCCTTGTGTAATCAGAGGACGAATCAAATTGCGGCGCGCCAGTTCGTCTAGTACTTGCGAAACATCGGTGCCGCTGTGAGCGAGAATTTGCTGCGCGGTGTCTTCGTCGGCGCGTGCCAGAATCGCGGCGAGCCCGGTGGCGTAACCCATCAAAATTATAGGCTGGCCGGTGACGGCGGCACCCTGCCCCCAATCCACGGTGAGAACGGAACGTTTCAGATCCTGCATATCGACGCGTATGGTGGCAAGGTCCGTTTCCTGCGAAATTTGCTGGATCTCGGCGTGGAACGCGCGTGGATCTCCGGGGAAATAAGCGCGAATCGTTGAAATTTCGGGCTGGAAGCCCTGATCGGTCAGAGCTTTCAATTCGTCATCTTTCCACCACGGTTCGGCCACATGGCGGTTAGTGACGAGGCGTCCGTTAGGTCCAGCGATGAAACCGGTGCCGAAAACATCGAGTTTCACTTCGGGGCCGTGGCCTTCTAACGTAAGGATGGGATTGTTGTCGCTGTCCTGCAGCGGCTCGCCTTGCTGATTGAGCCCAGCGTATCGCAGGCGCTGACCGTTATTTTTATCGCGAAAAGCCACGGAAACATGCAACAGGCAAACACTCCGCACGTCGGCAGGAATCAGGGTTTGCGCGCCTTGGCCTTCTTTTTCGATACGCGCTAGGCGAGCGTTGGTTTCCTCAAGCTGTTTCTGGAGCGTTGATACATCCTCGGAAGGAGCAGTCGCCATTTTCGATTTCAAATCGGCAGCCTGTTTCTGCAGCGCGTCTTTGGAGGTTGCCGCGACTGCTGACGTACCCTGCTGTGTGCGCAGCTTGCGAGCCTCGGCGACTAAACTTTGTTGCCGAAGAAGTCCGCCTTCGATACGCGCGATGATGGCATTTCCTTGTTTGGTTTCTTTTTGCGCGGTGCGAGCAAAAAGAAAATAAATCCCTGCCATCACGACTGCAATAGCCAGAATGGCCACAAAACCAACCTTCAGACTGCGGTCAAGCGTGACCGCATCGTTGGTCATTTTTTCGGTTACAGCAATAGCCTCAAACGCCGTGTGGGCAATCTGTTGACCCTCGATGGCGATGTTCGCTGCGTCGCGCAATTCTTTTTGTTCGCGAAACGCGCGCACTTGGGTGCGGACACGAGCTAGCAACTCGCCCGAATCGCATGGCTCTGAGATAGCGTCATCGGCGCCGAGATTTAAAGCCTCGATACGCTGCTCGGCCGCCGAACCGACCAGCAGAATTACGCGAACCATCTCAGTGGCGGCGGAGCCGCGGATAGTAGCGATGATATCGCGCGCCTTCGAACCGCTCAGGTCGGATGCCTGGCGACCATCCGCGTCGATCAACAGGAGAGTCACTTCACCACCGTGGATTGCTTCCAGCGCTTCGGGGGCGGTGCCGAATGCCGCGACGTCAAAGCCGGACGTGTCCAGCATCGTGCGCAAGCTCTCGCGTTTCGCGGCATCTTCCTCGACAATGATAATTTTCTCGCGCGTAATATTCATCATACCGATTCAGGACCTATGCACAATCCTCTCATCGCGGGCGGAAATTAGGAAAGCACAAGAACTTTAAAACGCGTTCCTCAATTAGAATAGACGCTTGCAGCGGTTCGTAGGGTTCAAAACAATTTTCAATGGACAAAATGTGGACGCGCTGGACAGATTAAATCGAACGATCGTCGGTTGCCGAAAGTGCCCGCGACTTGTCTGCTATCGTGAGAAAGTTGCCTTTGAGAAAAGGCGGGCGTTCCTCGGCTGGGAGTACTGGGGCAAACCCGTCCCTGGTTTTGGCGACCCTCATGCAAAATTGCTGATTTTGGGCCTCGCGCCGGCAGCTCATGGCGGAAACCGGACTGGGAGAGTTTTCACGGGCGACCGTTCGGGCGACTTCCTCTACAAGGCGCTCTATGAAACCGGCTTCGCGAATCAACCGACTTCCACTCATCGAGGCGACGGCCTTAAGTTAAAGAATGCGTATGTTGCAGCGGCGGTGCGATGTGCGCCACCTGCAAACAAGCCGCTGCCGTCGGAGCTGGCGAATTGCTTGCCGTATTTGGAACGGGAACTGGAACTATTGCGGCCTCGCGGCATATTTGCGTTAGGAAGTATTGCGATGCGGACCTACTTAGGCGTGCTCAAGACGAAGGGCCAGATCAGCGGATTTGCGGCATATCCGTTTCGCCACGGCGCGAGCTACGAACTGCCTGGCGGCCTACCGCGCCTATTTGTATCGTTTCACCCGAGTCAACAAAATACGTTCACTGGCAAGCTTACGGAGCAGATGATGGCGGACGTGCTGCTCGCCATCCGGAAATTTCTTGGCAACAAGTGAACGGCTTCGTGGGCCTACGGGAGTCCGTTTGACAGCGCGCTGTACGGCTTGTTAGCCTCGCGAGAACACTGTGCTCCTCACCGCCATATGAATGCGGAAACCGATCGAGTCACCGCACACGATCTCATCATCGAATTCCGGAACGCCGGCTACCGTTTGCCAAATGGGCAAGGCATTTTACACAGCCTTAACTTGACGGTCAGTCGCGGCGAAACGCTGGCCTTGCTGGGGCCCAGCGGTGCTGGAAAGACTACGGCGCTCAAGTTGATTAATCGACTGCTCGATCCAACCGATGGGCAAGTACGGGTCGAAAACAAACCAACGACAAGTTGGAATGCGATCGCGCTCCGCCGGCATATCGGCTACGTGATACAAGACGTCGGACTATTTCCACATTTCACCATCGAGCAGAACGTTTTGCTGGTGCCTCGTCTGGAACAATGGCCTACCGAACGCACGCAGACACGAGTGAAGGAGCTGCTCGACCTTGTAGATTTGGATTTCGACAAATTTGCAAAACGGCACCCGCACGAGCTTTCGGGCGGACAGCGCCAGCGTGTTGGCATCGCGCGGGCGTTGGCGGCAGATCCGCCGATTCTACTGATGGATGAACCTTTTGGCGCGCTGGATCCGCTGACTCGCGGCGACTTGCAAAAAGAATTTCAGAAATTGCAGCAACGCCTTGGAAAAACAATCGTAATGGTCACTCACGATGTCGGCGAGTCTCTTTTGCTGGCATCGCGTATCGCGCTGCTCGAAGAAGGCAAACTCACGGGAATTTATTCTCCTGCAGAATTTTTAGCCGCGAAGGATTCTACGGCGGCCGCCTACGTGGCGAATTTCCGCATGTACGGAGAGGCTGAGAGGGCGAATGAACATCATTGAGTTTTGTGCTCGCCACCAGCGCGAAATTCTGCAGGCTACGCTTGAGCATATATGGTTGGTTGGTATGTCGATGTTACTGGCCGTGGCTATCGGCGTTCCGCTGGGAATCATCGTCACGCGCCAACCCTGGCTTTCAAAACCGATTCTCGGCGGAGCCAACATCGCCGAAACGATTCCGAGCCTGGCGCTCTTCGGATTTCTTTTGCCCGTTCCGTGGTTGGGAGAGCGTGCTGACCGGCTGGTGATTGTCGCGTTAACGTTGTACGCATTGCTTCCAATCATTCGCAATACTTCCACAGGGATTGAAAGTATTGATGCTGCAGTGCGGCAAGCCGCGCGCGGGATGGGAATGACTGACAATCAAATCCTCTGGCAGGTCGAACTGCGCCTCGCGATGCCAACGATTCTTGCGGGTGTGCGAGTTGCCACCGTGTTAACCATTGGTATCGCGACAATCGCAGCGGCCGTTGGCGCAGGTGGATTAGGCGAATTTATTTTTCGCGGTTTGGCCATGGTGAACAACCAGTTGATTTTGGCGGGTGCGATTCCCGCGGCGGCTCTTGCGCTGCTAGCCGATTTCATATTGAGTTTGCTGGAGCGGCGTCTACGGCCCGCGCGCCAATGATCAAGTGGCTGGCTTCGTGCGCACTCTGTCTGATTCTTCTGTTAGCAGCATGCGATATTGAGCGGCACGATATCGTCATCGGCTCGAAGAACTTCTCCGAACAAGCGCTGCTAGCCGAAATTCTTGCACAGCACCTTGAAAACAAGCTGCATCAGGCGGTCATCAGACGCTTCTATCTGGCGGGTTCGTACATTTGCCAACAGGCTTTGCTCGCGGGGCGCATTGACGCGTACGTGGAATACACCGGAACAGCCTTAACCGCCATTCTGCACGATCCCATTCAAAGCGATCCTTCGGCTGTCTTTCAGCGAGTGAAAAGTGAATATCGGCGAAGATTCGGAATGGAAGTGTTGCCCTCGCTCGGTTTTAACAACACGTTCGCAATTGTCGTCCGAGGCGAAGACGCGCGCCGATTAAATTTGAAAACCATTGACGATGCTGCGCGCTATACGCCGCAGTGGCGCGCTGGATTTGGCTACGAATTCATGGAGCGCCCGGACGGCTACGCTGGATTGGCAAAGGTGTACGGGCTCAAATTTAATGCGCCGCCGCGAATTCTTGATCTGGGGTTGCTTTATCGCGCGTTGCTAAGCGACCAGGTGGACATCGTGGCAGGGAATTCCACCGACGGGTTGATCACCGCACTAGACTTGGTCATTCTGGAAGATGATAAACATTATTTTCCTCCATACGAAGCGGTGCCCATTGTAAGACCAGATGCCCTAAATCGGTTTCCCGGCATGAACGCTGCTATCGAAGAGTTGTCCGGAAAAATATCTGATACGGAAATGCGAAGGATGAATTACGAGGTGGACGGCGAGCACCGCGATATTGCCGAAGTAGCTCGCGAATTTCTGCAATCCAAACGGCTAGACTAACGGCTATCTAGCGCGATTCTTCGCCTTCTTGCAGGGTTTTGAAATGAGCCTCGAGTGCGGCGCAATACTGATGTTCAGCCTCCAGCTCTGCCTGCAACTTCTTAACGAAAAGTTCAAGGCGGCGAATCTCGTTGCGCAATTTCTGCATTTCCCAAGACGATTGCGCCGGAGGCCGGGATGCTGCCGTCTCCGTAGAAGTTTGGGTTCTTCCTGAGGAAGCGAATGCGGAAGCCGGCGGGCCAAACGATGGTGCGGTCGGAGTGGCTACTAAGGTCTGAGAGGCGCGCGGCTGCGCTACAGCTCCGGCAACCTGATGCCGAGTTGTGGTGGCAGCTCGTGCAGCATCAGGATTGAATAGACCATTTAAGGTTGATGCAGGCCGGGCCGCAGCTCCATCTTGCTGTTCGCCTGCGGCGACGCGTGTGGCGCCCGGAACGCCTGGATTCAACAGACTCTTGACTCGAGCGACCAGATCCTGCGGTTGAAACGGTTTGCGTATTAATTCATCGGCTTTCACCGAAGTCGCGCGTTCCGCCACGGACTGGTTCACCACTCCGGACATCAGTACTACCGGCGTTTTCGCGAAGCGATAATGCTGTTTGATATAGCTGCAAACTTCGTATCCATCTTTGTCCGGCATGATCACGTCGGTGATGACGGCGTCCGGAGCAACTTTGTTGAACTGTTCCATCGCCGAAGCGGCATCCGCACAGGTGATGACCTGAATATTTTCTTTCCGAAAGGCGATCTTGATTACTTCGCGCATGGTCGCGCTATCGTCTATGAAATAGACCGTTGGAACCCGCGCTGATGTGGAATTGTTTGTTTCGCTCATGGGAGTTTGTTCTCCACTTCGTTGTGTTCGGCTTCGTCAAATTCCCGCATGGCGTCGAGCAACAAATCGGTCGCCGAGCGAAGAACCGTTCGTTGTGTGGCCGCTGCTCCGTACACGAATTTATAGACGCCCTTTGCAGCGCTCTGGCAAGTCTTTACGATTTCCGTTACAGCTTCATCGCCAAAAAGCGCGCCGCACTCGGCGTGGTGAATTTCTCCAGCTTCAAAAAAGATAATTCCGTCGGTTTCGCAGGCATTGATGTGCAACGCGCCGGTTTGACGCGCCTGTCCAAGCATCTGAATTACTCCCGGAAGATCGAGGTGCGAAAGGCTGCCGGTCAAATCAGTGTCGGCGGTGGCGAGCATTTGCGTCGGCTGGAAACCTTCCTGACGGCTCAAAAGAAAACTTCGCACGTGTGCTGCGATGTCGGAAGGCGACCGGCGGCGATCGACGAAATCGTCGCAGCCTGCGCGGAAAGCTTCGAGCAGCGCCTGATCTCCGCCGCCACCTATGGCGATGAGCGGGATATTCGCGGTCTTGGCATCCGCTCGCAGAATCGGCGCCATTTCGAGCGCTCCCATTTCGCGCAAATTCGTGGCGCAAAGAATCGCGGTGGGAGCATTCCATTCGAGCATGGTGAGCGCGTAGGAAGCTTGAGTACTCAGAACTACCTCGAAGCCTTGCTGCTGCAAAGCGTCCGTCAAACGCTTTGAGAAATACACATTGCTATCGATCAGCAGGATGCGCGGAAGATGTGCGAGTGCGCTCATGAATTCAGCTCCGCGTGATCGACTTGATTCTCTTCGCGCGATTCGAAAGCCACTAGTCTGTCGAGGTCCAATACTTCAATGCTCTCGCCGCCGTGCATCAATCTGCCTGAGACATATGCTGGGCTGGTGACTTGCACGGTGTCCGCAGTCACAAGTTCAGAATCGCCATTCACTGGAATAGCGGCGGGCTCGCTTGCGGATCCGAAATGTCGTCTCGCAACCAAATAAAACTGATGCGTTGGGGAATCCTTGCCGGTCAATAAAGGGCAAACGTCATATACCGGAACAAGCTGGCCGCGCCGGACGATAATCCCCGATACTAACGGCGAGTTGTGGGGAAATTGATGCAACCGAACCGGCGGGGCCAATTCAGAAACCTCGGATGCGGGTAAAGCAAAACGCCGCTCGCCGACTTGGAGCAGAACATATGATTGTGCGTTTTCTTTGTCAGTGCCGCTCATATTTGTAACGCCCGTTCCAAATCACGGCGTGAGGCTTCGGCTGTGGCGCAGTCCAACCGTTCAAATTCCTGGGACGTTAGAAAACCCAGCGGGCTCACTACCGGAATGACCTGGTCGTCCAGATAAGCGAGACCTCGATACCACTGCCGTTCTGCGCCAACAAAAGCTCGCGGCAAAGCATGAAGGCCGGAAATTTCCGCCATGCGCTCGATTTTGTCCACTAGCACGGCAACACGAATTTGCCTCAACATCAAAACTAACGTGGGACGCACTACCCGCAAGCCGAAATGCGCGCACGCGTTGACCACATAGTAGGTGCGGTGCCCGCGTTCGATGGTATGGCGCACCTTCGGGATTTCATGCTGTTCAATCTCCAAAGCGGCGCCCAGACTATCCGTGCTACGAATCTCCTGCACGGAGTCCGCGGCAATGGCAAAAAGCTGATTCGACACGTTGAACAGGATCACCGCTTCCGGCCTGCGGGCCTTTCGCGCTTTGACCGCATCCTGAGCTGCGATCTTCATTGCGCCCCCACCGGTATCAGTTTGGCGAATTTCACGACTCGTCTTTCGATGGCCGCGCCAATCTCGTTGAGGTCAACGACCTCGTCCACAGCGCCCGTTTTGATGGCTTCAGCAGGCATGCCGAAGATCACTGAAGACGCCTCGTCCTGCGCGATTACATATCCGCCGTTCGCCTTTACGGACTTCACGCCCTTAGCTGCATCGTTGCCCATGCCCGTCAGCACAACTGCGATAGCTAGCGTTCGCGAGTAGGTGGCAACTGTTTCAAGCGCGGCATTCGCGCACGGAAGATAGCCTTCAATCCTGAGTCCTGGGTCGAGCATGATTTTGCCGGTTGGTGATACGCGCAAATGATGTGAACCGGGGCACAAATAAATCATGCCGGGTTGTACGAGTTCGTTGGCTTCCGCTTCTTTCACCGGCAATTTAGAAACCTCGGAAAGCTGTAACGTGAATTGTTTCGTAAAGGCTGCAGGCATATGCAGCACCAGAAGCACCGCCGCCGAAAAATCCCGTGGCAGCGTCGCAACCACGCGCATAACTGCCGCGGGCCCGCCCGTGGACGCCGCGATAACTACGATCGGAAACTTTGCACCGTTCTGTGAGGCCGGGCCAGGCGCATTCACTCGGGAATTTCCGTTTGCCGCGAGCGGCGCGGGGGCAGACGTAGCTTTGGCCCGTGTCGCAGTACGCACCACACGAACCTTCGCAGCCATCTTTAATTTGCGAGTAAGTTCGTCGCGCACACTGCGCATATCCAAATCAATTCCGCTCGATGGCTTTGGAACGAAGTCAATCGCACCCAGCTCAAGTGCACGCAGCGTGCCGGAGGCGCCTTCGCGCGACTCTGAGCTAACAATCACGATAGGCCGCGGATGTTGCGACATGATCATTTCCGTGGCTTGTAAGCCGTCGACGTGCGGCATGTTGATGTCCATGGTGATTACGTCGGGACGCAGCGATTCGGCAAGAGTGACAGCGTCGCGACCGTCTCGCGCCTGCCCCGCGACTTCGAGTTGAGGATCGGAGTTGATGATCTCCTGAAGCACTTTGCACATAAATGCGGAGTCATCGACTATGAGCACTCGAATTTTCTTATCGGTCGGCATCGTCATTTCAATCCTGCTGCACCGGCACACGCAATCCCGATCGGCCTTTCGCCGTGACCGGATCGACCAGACCTTCTACGGTTGAAATTAGCTGGTCTTCCTGCACTGGCTTCGTCAAGAATCCGGAGGCGCCCTCTTTCATGGCGCGGTCCCGATGTTTTGCTCCCGCGCGCGAAGTAACCACAAGAACCGGAATCCGCGCCGTCATGGGATCCTGCCGGAGATGGGCCAACAATTCATATCCATTCATGCGCGGCATTTCGAGATCGGTGATCACCAAATGGCAGCCCACTTCCGCGATAATTTCCGAAGCTTCGAGGCCATCCGAGGCAAGTCTCACGCGATAACCCGCTTTTTCGAGCATGCGACCCACAAATTTTCTGACGCTGATGGAATCGTCAGCGACGACCACAACACGATCGCTTTCTACAGGGTCCACGGCTTCGGCGGGAATGTTCCCGGCGGCCACAGCTTCCGCGCCGGGCGCGAATACGCGCGCGGCAGGCGAAGAGGACGGCAACGCGTGGCGTTCCGCTGCGTCGTTGGAAACCAGTCGGTTCAAATCAATCAGTAAAATCAAGCTTCCATCCGGCGCAATTGTTGTGCCGGGGAAGAGCTTCACGCGCCGCAAATAATTGCCCAGGTTCTTGATAACGATTTCGTCTTTACCCAGCACTTCTTCCACGACTACGCCAACCTGCTTGCCCGCTACCTTCACAATTACCATATGGAAATAGCCATTGATTGGCTCGAGCGGCGGGAGACCCAGCTGCAGATCCAGGCGGACGACTTCCGTGATCACGTCGCGCACGCGCGTGAGAAGTTTTCCACCCACGGCTTCAATTTCTGCCGGCTTCAGACGGCGAATTTCTTCCACCACCGCGAGTGGCAGTGCAAACACGGCGCTGCCGCAACGGACAAACAACGCCTGCGAAATGATTAACGTCAGCGGCACCTTAACCGTGAAGCAGGCGCCACGGCCCAGCTCCGAACGCACTTCGATTTCGCCGTTTAGCGCGTGGACGTTCGCTCGCACCACATCCAGGCCCACGCCGCGGCCTGCAAGCTCCGTCATGGAGGAAGCAGTTGTAAATCCCGGACGGAAGAGGAATTCGCGCAACTCTCGTTCGCTGAGCTCGGCGGCGGCCAGCGGCGAAAGGGTGCCGGACTCCAACACGTGACGGCGGACATTTTCGTAATCGATGCCGCAGCCGTCGTCTTCCACTTCTATAAAAATATGATTGCCGCGATGGTACGCGCGCACGTCCACGCGACCTTTTTCAGATTTGCCAGCCTCGCGGCGCGCTGATGGGCTTTCGAGTCCGTGTGCGACTGCATTGCGCACTAGGTGAATCAGCGGATCGGAAATGTGCTGGATAATATTGTTGTCAAGTTCGGTCTCGGCGCCTTCGAGTAAAAGCTCGACGGGTTTGCCCGCTGCCTTGGACGCATCTCTTACCGTGCGGGAGAGGCGCGTGTACAAGTTGCCGATTGGCACCATGCGGGCGGCGGTGATTTCGTCTTGCAGGTGGTGCGCTAATTTTGTGAACTCGTCGATGTCTGAATCCACGCGGCCCATGAACCCTTCAAGCTGAGCGAGCACTTCGGTTATGTCCGCAGAAATTTCGGTCAATGAGCGAGACAAGATATTGAAATCGTCATAGCGATCCATTTCCAGATCGCTGAATTCCGCCCAATCTTCCCCCCTCAGCGCCGGCATATTCGAAAAATGGCCGCGGAATGTATCCTTCTGCGGCGGCCGGCTGTCGGGCATCAACGTCGTGCGAATGCGATTGAATTCGTGTTTTTCCTGAAAGTCTCCGACTTTTCCTGACAGCCGGCTCTTTGAAAAATTCAATATTTCGACAAGTTTGCCGAGTTCAGACAAACGGCCGAGCATGCGCGTTCGATTTATAACGAGCTCTCCCACCGCGTTCATCATGCGGTCGAGACGCTCGAGAGAAATACGCACCGACTTCGCTTGCGGTAGGACTTGTGGCGCGGCGGAAGAGGCCACGCTTGCCGCAGGCTCGTTGACAGATTCTTTTCGCTGTTCCTCGGAGCCTACAGCCGCGTGGCTGGGTTCAGCGGAGTCCTGAATTCCTTCTTCAGGCGCCAACTCTTCGATCCTGGCGAGCAGAGGATCGATAGCGCCGCGCATTTCCGCATCGCTCTCCCACTGCCGGTGAAGGAATTTTTTCAGCACGTCCACGGATTGCAGGCAAATATCGATAATGTCGGCGTTCGGTCTCAGATGGCCGTCGCGCAATTCGCCGATTAAGTCTTCCACGCGATGCGCGACTGCGGAAAGACGATGTAGGCCGACTTGGGCGGCAGAGCCTTTCACCGTGTGCATGGCGCGGAACAGCCGGTTAATATCTTCCGCCTTTGAATTCGTCTCTAGCATAAGCAGGCACTCGGTCACCACCTGCAGATGCTCGTCAGCCTCAGGAATGAAAAATTCCAGCACTTCATCGGGAACTTCGCCGTCCTTCGGCAATTTGTCGGTGTACGAGATTGCTGCCGCGACTTCCGGTGAGGCGTAGTCCATCCTCGGAATAGAGCCTTCCGCACTTGAACTGTATTCGTTGTCAGAAGGCGATGCCGCCTCGGAAGGCGCCGCAGGAAAGGCGAACGAATAACGTTGCTTGAACGCAGCAATGTCCTCAGCCGTTTCGGCGCCGCTCGAGCTGATCTGCAGCAAATCGAATTCGAGCACCGAGATTGCGTCGGAGATAAACTCGGTCAACGGCCCGTGCATGTCGGCTGTCAACGTTGCGTTCATAGCGTAATGAAAAATGTGCGCCATTTTTGCCGCGACTTCGGAAAACTGCGGAAAGCCGTAGCTCGCGGAAGTTCCCGCAAGCGTGTGAGCTGCAATGTAAAGTTTTTCGAGATCCTCAGGCTTCGTTTGAGGCTCCTGCAACATCCCGGAGTACTCGCGCAAATATTGAAGATGCTCGGAAGCTTCCTGGAGAAAGAGTTCCACGGATTCGTGATTTGGCGAGGTCACGGACGTTCCTCCGCGACCGCCAGCGTGCGGGCTCCATCAATTGAAACGGGCTTGCGGTAAATCAGACAATCACCGGCCACGATAGATTCGAAGTTCATGCCGACGTTCGAAAGCGTCTCCGAGTGTCCGAGGAGAAAATATCCACCGGGCTCCAGAGCGTCGTAAAAGCGCCGCAGGATCGCCAGCCGTCTTTGCGCTGAAAAATACATGAGCACGTTCATGCAAGAAATACAGTCGAATTTGCCAAAGTAAACGGGCTCGGCAAGATTCATTTGCACGAATGAAATCATTTTTCGGATGCGCGGTCTCACGTGATATCCGTGCTTCGTCTCTGAAAAATACGTTTCCACCTGGCCCAGAGAAACATCCTGCAAGCTGCGCTTGGCGTAAACTCCCCGTTCCGCCTGGCTCAACGCGCGGCTGCTGATGTCCGTGGCCAGAATTTCAATCTCCCAGGCGTCCGCAAATTTCAAGGCATCGGACAATGTCATCGCGATCGAATAAGGTTCTTTGCCTGTCGAACATCCGGCGCTCCATATCCGGAGCGTCCGCGGGTTGTTCCAGAATTTCCTCTCCTGAATCTCCGGGAGTATCCGTTTCTTCAACGCTTCGTACACCGCCGGATAGCGAAAGAAGGAAGTCTCCTGCGTAAGCAACTGCTCCAATAGGGCATCGTATTCGCTCCCGGAGGCGCGCACGACGCGCAACAGCTCCGTCCCGCTGGCGATACGTTTCGCATCCAGATAATCACGGATACGAGTTAAAAAAAAACGCTCGCGCGATGAATCCAGCAAAATCGCAGAGCGCTGCTCGATTAACGCGCGCATTTCCCCGAGTTCGTTCTCGGTGAGTTGTGTGGCGCTGAAATGTTGGTTCATTTTCGGCACGCTTATTTGGCCCGGTTCTTCTAATTCCTCCATGTACGACTAACGGTGCGCTCCAACTGGCGCGGCTGGCCGCGTTTCCTCGGCTACCGGTGGTTCCGATGGCCGTCCCGATTGCGAACGGAATTGCGCGAGAGCTTCGTTGAGTTGTTCGGAGAGTTTCACCATGTTGCCCACGGTAGAGGCAGTCTGTCGCGCGCCCTGCGTGGTCTGTCGCGTAATTCCGGAAATGATCTGCATGGCATTCGCCACGCCTTCCGTGCCGCGTACCTGCTGTTTTGAGGCGAGCGAAATTTCCTGAACCAACTCGGCTGATTGGCGCACTACGCTCGAAATTGCTTCGAGCGCTTTTCCAGCTTGATCGGCCAAGCCTGCTCCCACTTCCACTTCGCGCGTGCCTTCTTCCATCACGACGACGGCTTCGTTGGTCTCCGCCTGAATGGCCTTAATGAGTGCCGCGATGTCTTTCGTAGCGCTGCGTGAGTGTTCGGCCAATTTACGAACTTCGTCGGCGACTACGGCGAAACCTCGGCCAGCCTCTCCGGCGCGGGCCGCTTCGATGGCTGCGTTAAGCGCCAGCAAGTTGGTCTGCTCGGTGATGTCGTTAATCACGTTGATAATTTCTGAAATTTCCAGTGAACGATCGCCGAGCGACTTGATTTTCTTTGCAGTCGCTTGCACGGAAGCGCGAATCCGCTGCATACCTTCCAGCGTGTCGCGTACCGCGCGGTTGCCCTGTTCTGCGGCGTCGAGCGCGCGGCGAGCCGCTTCGGCGCTGGCTTCGGCGTTGTTGGAAACCTGTTTCATCGAAACCGTCAATTCTTCAACGGCCGATGAAGTATTGGTGATTTCCTGGTCCTGTTGCGTTGCGCCCGCCGTCATATCGTCTGCAGCTTCCAGAATCTGGTTCGCGCTGGTGCTAACGTCAACGGCGGCTTTGCGCACGCGTTCGAGAACCTTGGTGAAGTTGTCGAGCATAAAGTTCACGGAGTCCACAACGTTTCCGAGAGCGTCGTTGCTCACCCTGCCGCGGATATTCAGATCGCCTCGCGCCACTTGGCTGATGGTGTTCAGCAAATCCGTGATGCTGCGCTGGAGCGAATCTTGCGCCTGCTGGTTCGTCACCGCATGAGCGACCTTGGCGGCGCTGCGATTGAAATTCTCGGCGATAAATCCGAACTCATCGCTCGAGCCGACCTCCACGCGCGCACGCACGTCGCCGGCCACCAGGCGTTCCGAGAATGTAGCGATCTCCGCAACCGGCGTGAGCACACGTTTGCTCAGCACATAGACGAGCGAAATGGCCGCCACAATCGCGAGTACCGCCGCGCCGACCAGCGCGCCGTTGCTGCCACCTGGAAAGGACGTGGCATCAGCCCCCGCGCCTGCGTGCGAGCCGGCGTAATACGCCATCCCCAGCACGCCAAAGAGTGCGGCGCCGATCCAGAAGACCAGCAACCAAATTGTGGAACTCAAACGAGATTTCATGACTTCCTCCAAAGAACTTGTTTACCGCGCAATTCGTAGAACGGATCGCAAACAGTGGTCAACCCACAAAATGAGCCCGTTCCCATACCGTAAAAAAATAATCAATGCGTTCATCAAATCACCGGGACCGGAAAAACGTCGGTCAGCCGCCGTAAATCGACCACCAATGCGAGACGATCGTCGTGGCGCAACATTCCGCGGCAATGAGGCACTTCCGCGGGCGCCTGGTCGAGCAACGATTCTTCCGTCGCCGAATACGTGCCGATCACTTCATCGGCGGCAATTCCCAGCCGCAAGTCTCCGCTCTGCGAATCACCTTTCAACGCAGCCACCACAACATGTTTCGGAAGCATTCCGGGACGCCGGCCTTCCGTAAACGCGATATCCACCAGCGGGACGATGGTTCCGCGTAAATTGAAAACTCCCATCAGAAACGCCGGTGCGAGCGGCACGCGCGTCACGATCGGCCAATCGACTACTTCCTCCACTTCCAGCACCGAAAAACAAAAACGCTCGCGCCCAGCGCGAAATACACAATACTGCCGCTCCGGCAAGCGTTCTTCAGAGAACGAATCGTTCTCCAGAAACTCGCCGCCGCCGAGCTCGGCGTGCAGCAGCGTTGTGTTGTCGTGTTGCCTCGACATCAAGCCAGCCTCTTGATTTCGTTGAGCAGCTCATCCGGCGTAAACGGCTTGGCTACGTAGCCATTGGCGCCCTGTTGTTCGCCCCAGTAGCGGTCGCTCGGCGCCGTTTTCGAAGTCACCAGGATTACCGGAATCTGCGCATACGATTGGTGGCTCTTCAAATCGCGACAAGCCTGAAAGCCATTTCGTTTCGGCATCACCACGTCCAGCAAAATTACGTTGGGATGCTCTTCGTCAATCGCTTCTTCGATCTTTGTGGGATCGGAAATTCCGATGGAGGAAAAGCCACCTTCCTGCAGCATGTTTTGCATCAGCCGGATTTCGGCTTGCGAATCGTCCACAACCAGAATTTTCTTCAACATGCCTCCGCCTCCACACTCGAGCCCCGAGAAAGAATTGCAACTAAAGAGCCACCTTTGGCCTGAAATTCTCGCAATGCGAACATGTGGCCAAAGCCTTTTATTGCTGGGCTTTGCACGCGATTTGCGGTTCGCTCACGAGCCGTGCGCCAGACGATGAGAAACCGTTTCCGTATCAGCTTGAGACTCTTTCTCACCGGCCCGCATTTCCGCGGCGAGCGATGAGAATCGCTGCATAATCTCGTGTAACCGCAAAGCCATAGTGTGGACCGTGCGTATTTGGTTGCGACATTCGCCCGTCACCTGCTCCGGCTCGAGTAACAACAAATCCGCGTTTCCCAGGATCGAGGTCAATGCATTGTTTACGCTCGGCCGCACTTCGAGCATGTAGCGGCCTAATGTCGCTTGGGCTTGGCTTTCAATCGCGAGACGCTCCGCGCGTTGTGCGCGGGTCACCGCTTGCACGCGGCGTAAGGCTTCCGAAGCCACCAGAATCAGCGTTGAGATCCATCCGTCCTGTCGCGGGATAATTTGCAAATGCGGATAGTCGGATTGCAGTGACGCAATGTCTTTTTCATCGTCGCAAACACAAACGCATGTAACGTTCGGCAGCGAGTGCAAAGTAGCCAGGATTTCGGAAGCCTTGCGGTCGCGAACAGGCCCCACAATCACCAGGTCATATCCGGTTGCGGTCGAACCTGGCCACACATTGCTGGTGACCAAGGTAACTTCCGGAACGTAGCGCTCAGCTTGCCAACGCGCCGCTATCGACCGAGCAAATTCCGTATCGTCCGAAACAATCAGGACGCTGGCGTGATTCAAAGGGTCCCCCATGTTCTTGAGCTTTAGGGCTGAAGCTTTTCTGCTTCCTCGATGAACGAAAGAAGCCGTTTCGTGCTGATACCGAGATTCACCGCTGCCTCAGTATTTTTTGCACGCTTGGCCTGCTCCACGCGTCCCTGGAAGTAGGAAACTTCCGTTCGCGCCAGCACCAGCGCGGAAGCGAGCGGTTTCAAATCGCCTGAGCGTTTTCGTTGATCGATTGCCAGACCGAGCAAAGCTCTTGCTACCACGGCGCGTCGCAAGTCTTCCGCTTCCTGTCCACCATCCGCCACGAAAGCGCCCACTTCCCACGACGAGAGCAACACTTTCGTATCCTGCAGAACAACGGTGGACATCGAGCGTCCGCGCGAAGGCGGCGCCGCAATCAGTTGTTCCCAAATTCCTTCCAGACACTTTTCCATTTCTGCCGTGCTAGTGGGCGCGGCAGGGCCATCATTTCCGGAACTTGGAGGTTGAACCGCTGCCGGTGGAATGCTTGGCGGTGTCTTCGCGGGCTGGTTCGCAGCGCTGTTGGCGTCTGTATTTTTCGGTCCCGGAGAGTTCGGTGGTGAAACTTGAACTGCCGCTGGCGCAGGTGTACTCGAAATTGCCGGCTCTTCTTCGCCGTGATGTACAGCTGGAGCTACGGCGGCATCGTCGGGAAGGTGTATGCAAGCTGGACCGCCCTGCGCGGTTCCCAGGGCTTCTTCTAAATCGGCCCGCAACGCAAGCAATTGCTCGAACGCACGCCTTACGGAATTAGCCGTGTAGTCCTTATGAAAAGGCTGGCGCCAGTTTTCGGAGTAGTAACGCAGCTGGATAGTCGGCTCAGCAGCCGAGAGGCCCGCACGCCGGCAATCCACGGTTTTCACTCCCAAAGATTCAAGCTTCTCGATGGCGTGGTGCACCGCGTTCAAGTCCGCATGCAAGAGCCGAATGAAGGCCCGGCGGAGCAGAAAATTGAAACGGCAGAAAGTGACTAGCGCCGCGGGATCGTAGAACAAAGGCCCAGCGGATTCTTTAACCAAGCGGCCCTGTTCCAAGAGGCCGTGTTCCATCATGTCTCGCAAACTCCGGCATTGCGCGATTTTTTCCAGAATCTGATCCAGCGGCGCGCACCATTCCAGCGGCGCAAGATCTACCTCGCCTAATACAGGTTGCAGAACCTGCGCAACGTCGTTGAGGCCGATGTCCTTGCGGTAAAGTTCTTCGGGCGCGCACAATGCGAAATACTGCACCAGAAGCAAGTCGATCTTGTCGCGATCGTTGGCTGTTTTTTCCTGCTTCCTCAACTGCCGCTGCAAGAACGCTCGCAATCCGTCCTCACTCGCATTCAGGATTTCCGGCGGGAGCTGGCGAATTTGGAACGCGCGAAGGTTCTCGTCGATGGAGTCGAACCATTTCAGGTCCGCGTCGAACACATCGCGCGTGGGCCGCAACGGCGGCATTTCTCCCGCGGGATGCAGAAGCGGCGCGAAGTTGAATTGCGTGGCAAGCGCAGCGTACAGCGGATAAGCCAGCCGTGCTTCGCTCCATTGCGATGCAGAATCGGAAAGCATTGCGCTTTTCTTCGAGTTTGAGATATTTGTATTTGTTGTCATGGTTTGATGATCCAATTGTCGATACTTCCGACGAATCGAGCCGCCACTGCTTTACGTCCGTTGTGATACCTCACCGCCACTACCGTTGCGCACGCATCCAGCGATCCATCTGAATTCAGCAGTTGCACGCGATCTTCGAATTCCAAAGGCAACTGTGAAGAGAACAAAACCTCGTTCGCAGTGCCGAATTCAATTACTGTTTTCTCCTGCAATCGCTGCCGGGCGGATCCCAGAGTCAACACTCGAACGGGTATTCGCATGGGCGAAGCTCCGGGAAAAAGTTGAGCCAATTTTTCAGCGCAGGTCTGGTCTTGCGAAGTCCCCTTTAATTCCGCTCCACTCAACACGCGTCCCCCCGATCCTCCCGGCCTCATAGTTCTCCATCAAATTCAATGCTCTGGGAAGTCCATGCGAGCAGAGCGGTACGCTACAAAAAGAGCGGAAAACTCCCCGCGATAGGAATGCACACGAACAGCCAAAGATTGATGAGCGACCAGAATATTAAGTGGTTATATTTCAGGTTATTGCGGGAAGAAGAGTGAAACTCTTGTCTCGTGCCGTCTCAGTGTGCGACGAAGCGTCTCACGCGGCGCAGCGGATTGGAGACTGGAGCCAGCTATTGCGCGTTCAGTGAAACGGGTTCAAAGATGTTACGACGCCATTCGCACGTGATCTTTATGCGTTGGGCGCAGCGGAATATTGTAAAGCTTGAGTTTGCGGTAAAGCGTGGCGCGGCTGATTCCCAACATTCTGCCTGCGAGGGCTTTGTCGCCGCCTGCTTGCTCGAAAACGCGCAAGATGGTTATGCGCTCAAGGTCGGCCAGCGCTGTAGTGGAAAGCGCGGAATCGCTGCTTTCAGCCCTATCGCCGTCTTGGACCATGGAAATGGACGGCGGAAGATCGCTCGCGTCAATCGTGTGATGATCGCCCAGCGCAACGGCGCGCGCGATGCAATTCTCCAGTTCCCGCACATTGCCGGGCCAGTCGTATGCCAGAAAATTCTTCATGGCGTTAGGCGTAACTTGAATGTTTTCGCCCGGTGCATAGCGGTCCAGGAAGCAATGAACGAGCTGTGGTATATCGGAGCGCCGTTCGCGGAGGCTGGGCAAGTGCACGGTAACGACGTTCAATCGGAAATAGAGGTCTTTGCGAAATGTGCCGCCCCTATACGCCGCTTCCAGATCGCGATTTGTGGCCGCGATCACACGCACGTCCACCGGCACTTTCACATTGCTTCCAACGGGCCGCACTTCTTTCTCTTGCAGCACACGCAATAGTTTGGCCTGCAATTCCAACGGCAGCTCGCCGATTTCATCCAGGAAAATTGTTCCGCCATTCGCAGCCTGAAAAAGCCCGGCTTTGGTCCTAAGAGCGCCGGTGAAAGAACCCTTTTCGTGCCCAAACAACTCGCTTTCCATCAACGTCGGCACTAGCGCACCGCAATCCACCGCAACAAAAGGCATTTGCGCGAGCGGTCCCCTGAAATGGATCGCGCGCGCAACGAGTTCTTTGCCCGTTCCGCTCTCACCGGTGATCAATACAGGCGTGCGCGTTTCCTTCAGCCTGGAAATCATTCGAAGAACATCTTCGATTTTCGAAGATGTTCCCACGATGCCGTCGAGCTGCGTCTCCGTGTTAACCCGTTCCCGCAAAAATTGGTTCTCCGCCACCAAGCGGACTTTCTCCGCCATCCGTTGCAGCAACTGTCTTAGTCTTTCAACGCGAAATGGCTTTTCGATGTAGTCGTAGGCGCCCTGCCGCATGGCGTCCACAGCGGATTCGATCGAACCATGCCCGGTCATAATTGCGGTTTCCGCGCGCGGCAATTGTTCGCGTATTTTCCTGAGCAGGTCCGCGCCGGAGAGGCTCGGCAACTTCAAATCGGTAACTACGATGTCTGGCGGGCTAGTTTCCACCAGCTCGAGCGCCGACTCTGCCGTTTCCGCCTCAGCGCAGGCGAAGCCGAGCCCTTGCCCCACAGTCATGCACAGCCGACGGATGCTTTGTTCGTCGTCCACGATCAAAAATCGAAGTTTGGATTCTTCTTTCATGGTTTTCCAATCGTTTTTTCTACCGCCGCAATGAGTTGATGAATGCGGAACGGTTTTTCAACACAAGGCGTGCCATTTCTCGCGAGTTGCGCAATGGTGTCGGCGCTAGCTGTGTCGCCGGTTATAAAAATAATTCGTGAGGCGAGTTCCGGCCGGTGCCGCGTGAGCCAGTCGTGAACGTCCGCGCCGGTTATTCCACCAGGTGTCCGAAAATCCGAAATCACGCCGCGGAAGTCGCCCGTAGCGAGTAGTTGCAATCCGTGTGTGGCCGATGCGGAACATTCAATTTCGTATCCGCGACGCTCCAGTGCTGTGCGCAGGAACGCGGCGACAGATGGCTCATCCTCGATCAACAAAATGCGCCCGCGCGCCACGGCCGGAGTCGTGCTCGCGCCCATCATTGCAACTCTCGCTCTTCGTACGCTTCCACGGTCTTTGCCGCCACGGCAAGGCGCACAACAAAAGTGGAGCCAATGCCGTCCGGATTGTTCCGGGCCACGATCTCTCCCGAATGCGCGCGAACGATGCCATAACAAATGCTGAGGCCGAGCCCTGTGCCTTTGCCCACTTCCTTAGTGGTGAAAAAGGGATCAAAGATGCGGTCAGGATGCGAGATGCCCGGCCCGTTATCGCGGAACACGATTTCCAGGCGGCCATCGTGATGCGATGTTTTAATTTCGATTTTTCCCTTGCGCCGAGTTTCATGCACGGCGTCGTAAGCATTGTTCAATATATTCAGAAACGCCTGCTGCAGCTGGTGGGGATCGCCGACGATTACTGGCAAGTCGTCGCCATAGTTTTCGACAAGCTCCACGCCATGATTTGAAAGATCGTAAGCGCGAAGCTTCACCGTCTGCTGCAGCACCGAATTAACCTGCAGTGGCTCGCGCTGCGCGGGCATCTGTCGCGCAAAGCTAAGCAGATTTTGGACGATCACGCGCGTCCGTTGAGCTTCCTGCAAAATAACGTGAAGCTCTTCCTTCGCGTTTTCCGGCACTTCGGGATTCTCGAGGAGCAGGTCCGTAAAACCAACGATTGCAGCCAGCGGATTGTTCACTTCATGCGCCACGCCTGAAACCAGTTGACCAAGCGCGGCCATTTTTTCCGTGTGCATCAACTTCGCTTGAAGGTCCGCCGCGTCCGTAATATCCGTCATCACCACCACGATACTGTTGATATTTGCTTGTTCATCGCGCATCGGGCTCAAGCTTACGGAAAACTGTCCGGTTGTGCCGTTTCCTCGAAATAGCGGGATATCCAGATTATCGAGCGCCGATCCTTGCAGCACGCGCTCCTGCGCTTCCACCAGAAGACCTCGCCGCGCCGGAGGCACCAACTCTACGAGCGCATGCCCGAGCAAATCCTGTTCCTTGTAGCCCGATTCAAAGCACCGCCGATTCGCATAACTTACGAGCCCGGCTGTATCCAGCACCAGAATCATGCTCTGCGTGTTGTTCAGAATATTTTTGTTGAAATCTCGTTCGCGGCGGTAGCGGCGTTCAGCAGTGCGCCGGTCGGTGATGTCTTTTAGAACGTGAATGGTTCGCAGCTCGTCTTTGGGTCCGCCGTGGATGCGCGAAGCCGAAACGAGAAAAGTCCGGTCGGCGGCCTCATGAATAAACTCCTCATGCGAGGATTGCGGGTTCCTGCAGAAGGGACAAAATCCAGCCTGCGCAGGCGACGACAGCAGTTCCATGCTGCCTATGTCGCGGCCAATCGCCTCTGTTGGTGGCACCTCCAGCAGATCCGCCAGCGCGCGGTTAAGACGCAGCACCCGATTGCTGGTATCGTGCACGATAATGAAGTCCGATATGGCGTCGAAATCCTGAACCCACTGTTTGCGCGATTGTTCGATGCGCGAAAACAGCCGCACATTTTCCAGCGCCACTGCCGCATGGCTGGCAAGAGCTTCCAGCAAATGACGCTCTGCCGGCAAAAGTTCGCGGCTTAAATCCACAAGGCACAGGACGCCCAAAAGTTCCGATTCGCTACCGAAAAGCGGGGCGAGCACCAATTCTTTCCACCCGAGCGATTCGGCCAAGCCAGGCCCGAGAAGTCGCGCGGCAAATCCTTTGCGCAATTCTGAGCCGAGCGACATGGCCTGCTCGGCCAGCGTTCCCGCTAAGCGGTGTTGAGTCATGGCGTCCCAGCGATGGGCGGGCCCGCTGAGCGCGGCGATTTCCCAATCAGATTCGCGGGCTAAAACCAATACAGCGGACCGCGCTCCTAACATTTCCGCCGCGCGGGCGGTCAACCGGCGCGCAAATTCTCTAGTTCCTAGCGATGGATTGAGTTCAAGTGTGGTGGCGGAGAACTGCGCCAGCAGGCTCTCAGACGAGCCGTCGAGTCGAGTTGAGACATCTCCGCTTCGTTTCAATGCACGCATGGAGGATTGGGGGCTTGCGCGCGATCCCAGCTTACGTAAAGACGTTACGGCCCCATCTCATTTTGAGTCAAGCCAACCGGCCCGCAATGTTACGTAAGCGGCAATCGCGGGTTGTCGCAGCCTGAGACGCCCGCGATGCTAAGATCAGCGAACTGAGACAGTTTTCTCCAACAGATATTCGCCCACTGCACCGCTAATTCTAAGTAAGCCTAGGCGTATCAAGTACATCCGAAGATTCTTGGCACATTAGACGCGAAGTGAAAATATCGGCAGCTGCATGGCAGTCTTCGTGCAATTTCCGGATTTGGAATTATCCCCTCCGGGAGGGCGCGGTCATGCGGTCAAGGCCAAGTATTGCGGTTTTGGTACTTGCTACGTTTTTCGCTAGATCATTTGGAGTTATACCCCGAGCGTCAGCACAGGAAAATTCGGCGGAAGCTTCCAAGCGGAAGATTCGTTCACGCGTTGTGCCGGAATATCCTTCGCTTGCAAAGCAGATGAACGTGTCAGGAAAAGTAAAGATTGAGCCCACCGTAGCAGCCGACGGGCATGTGGTTACTACAAAAGTAATCGGCGGAAGCCCTTTGTTAATAAATTCGGCGCTCGACGCGCTAAAAAAGTGGCGCTTTGAGCCAGCTTCGAAAGACAGCACGGAGGTTGTTGAATTCGAGTTTAACCCGCAGGGCAACTAGGGGGGCGACCGCTCCTTGAGGGCGGAAGTTTTCAATGGGCGGGAAGTGGAGGCATCACGATATGACAATTGGGAAGAAGCTTTACTTGGGGTTTGGCGCCGTACTCGCCATCATGTTGATACTTTTCATCATCAACATTTTCACGGTGCGGCGCGAATATAGCGCGCGAGCCACAGTCGCCTCCACGCTGTCCGATGTGAAGGCCATCGAAAGTGTCCGCTTCCAGATGATGGAGAATCGCCTGTACCTTGGCAATTATCTACTAAGCGGCGACCTTCGCGACGAAGACAAAACCAACAAAGGCGTCAGCGATCTGTCGGCGCTCCTAAAGGACGTCGAATCCAGAGCAAATGACGCAGGCCTCAAGTCTGCGTTTGTGCAAGTTGAAAACGGCGAACACAGTTGGGCCGAGGATTTCGCGAAGCCAATGGTCGCCAAGCGTCATCAAGTGGACGCCGGCGACGCCACCGTATCCGATCTTCAGATTTTCTATCTTCAGCATGATCCCAATTCCTGGTTCAACAAATCTTCCGCCGTTCTGGACGAGGCGAGCCTGGCCGTTCGTAAATCGTTGGACGATTCGAATACCTCCGCAGCGTCCGCGACAGCGTTGAGCACCGTCATCACCACCGTCGGCACGCTGCTTGCGATCCTCCTTGGAGGATTCATCGCTTTTGCTACCGCAAAGTCGATTAAAGAGCCGTTGTATCACCTGATCGAAGTAGCTCACAGCATCGGGGAATCAGGCGACTTGGATCAGTCCATCGATATCCATCGGGATGATGAAGTTGGAATACTCGCGTCCAACTTCAACAAAATGATCGTGCACTTGAAGGAAATGGCGGCCGTCTCCGCGGCAATCGCAGAGGGGCAATTGTCGGTTTCCGTTAAACCGCGTTCCGCTCAAGACACCATGGCGTTGGCTTTCACGCGAATGACGCAAGGTCTGCGCGACCTGGTTCGTCAAGTGCGAGATAGCGCTTCGCAGGTAGCCAGCGGCTCTGGACAAATGGCCAGTGCCTCCGATGAATCAGCGAAAGTAAGCGTGCAAGCAGCATCCGCCATCGATGAAGTCACCAGCACCATGCACGAGATGAGCATCAACGTGCAAAATGTGGTGAAGAACACGCAGGTGCAAGCCTCTAGCGTAGCCGAAACGTCAGCGTCCATCGATCAGATGGTCACTTCGATTCAGCGTGTGGCAGACACCGCAAAACTCCTGGTCGATATATCGCACCGCTCGCGCGAAGAGGTTCAAACCGGCATGGTAACCATGGACAAAGCGACCGAGGGATTGAACCGCACCAGCCATGCGATCCAATCATCGGCGGAAATTATCGACGTCCTCGGGCGCCGTGCCGATGACATCGGAAAAATTATCGAAGTCATCGACGATCTTGCCGAACAAACCAACCTGTTGGCATTGAACGCCGCGATCGAAGCCGCTCGCGCGGGAGAACACGGATTAGGTTTTGCCGTGGTTGCCGAAGAAGTGCGCAAGCTGGCCGAAAAATCCACGCAGTCCACCAAGGAAATTTCCGAACTCATCCAGGGTATACAAAAGGAAGCCCGCGAAGCCGTGGACAACATGGAGAAAAGCACCAGCATGGTCCAGGAAGGATTGTTGTTGAACAAGGACCTTAGCTTCGCGCTCGAAAAAATTTCCGACGTGGTTTCCGAGGTTTACAAATTCTCGCAGGAAATTGGCGCGGCAACCATGGAGCAATCCAGCGGGTCCACGCAGATCGCCAAAGCCACCAACCGCTTGACCGAAATCACGCAGGAAATCAATTCGTCGGTGGAAGAGCAGGCCTCCGGAGCGCAAGGTGTGGTGCGCGCGATGGAAAAAATGCGCGAGCTCGTGCAGCAGTCGAGTTCGAGTTCATCCGAACTGGCGGCTGCCGCGGAACAGATGTCAAAACTCTCCCGCGCGCTTCTGGAGTCGATGGACCGCTTTGTCCTCGATGAAGGATTAGCCGAGAGCCGCCGTCATGCTTCCCGCCGCGCACCCGCAGGACAGGAACGGCTAACTCGAGAAGAGTACGCGGAATTGGCTCACTCGTAGAGGCGCATACATCCAGACATGGACAAAGAACTCCAGCTTGTAGGGTTCCGCATAGGACGGGAAACTTTCGGCGTGCCAATCTCACTGGTGCGCGAAATCGTGCGCGTTCCAGCTATCACTTCGGTTCCGAATGCGCCCGACTACATCGAAGGCGTAATCAATCTTCGCGGGCGGATCATTCCAGTTGTCGATTTGCGCAAACGCTTCCACGAAAAAGTTGGCGAGCCAAGTAAGAAAAACCGAATCGTGGTGGTTGAGTTGGAAAATCGCTTGATTGGCTTGATGGTGAATTCTGCATCCGAGGTTTTGCGTATTCCGCCCTCTGATATAGAAGCCCCGCAGGATGTTTTTCAGGAAGGCGAGTTGAACTACATAACGGGTGTCGGGAAGCTGCGCGGCCGTCTGATTATTCTGCTCGACCTAAACAAAGTTCTGCAGCGCGGTGAATTACGCCGTTTGGACGAAGTCGCCGAATCCGTTGACGCGGTTCCGGCCGGCCACTTGGAAAGATAAATATAGATTTGGCAGGGAAGCGGCAACACTGAGGAACGAATGTCCACCACTACTCTCGCGACGCAGGTGCCACTCACAGAAGCGGAATTGAAGCTCTTGCAGACGCTCGTTTACCAGGAATGCGGCATGTACTTCGATGAACGCCGTACACACTTCCTGAAGGATCGCTTGCAACGTCGACTCAAAGCTTGCCAGATGGATTCGTTTTACACCTACTATCGCTTGCTTACGAGCCGCGAGGGTAAACAAGAACTCGTTTCTCTTTTAGAGAACTTGACCGTAAACGAGACGAGCTTCTTCCGCATTCGTCCGCAACTCGACCTTTTCCAAAAAGTGACTCTCGAAGAAATTCTGAAGCGCAAACAGGAACGCCGCGATTGGTCGTTGAGGATATGGAGCGCGGGGTGCTCAACCGGGCAGGAGCCTTATACGCTGGCCCTTCTGGTCTGCGACGCCTTGGCCTACTACTACTTGCGAAATCCGCTTCCGTTCGAGATGCCCACGCCCAAGCCGCTGATTCCTCCGCCGTGGAAAGTTGAAATCCTGGCTTCCGATATCAATTATTCGGCGCTGCTCACCGCACAGCAGGGAATTTATACCGAGTCGCAAATGGAGACGGTGGATTATACCTGCCGGCTGCGCTACTTCGATAAGGTTGGCGACAAATATTCCGTCAAGCCCGCGCTGAAGAACTTGGTTCAGTTCGACTTTCACAATCTGAAAACGGAATATCTGCCGCTGCGCAACGACGTGATCTTCTGCCGCAATGTGATGATCTACTTCGACGAGCCCGAACAAAAGCGCCTGATCGACAAATTTCACCGGTGCTTGAATCCCGAAGGCTATCTATTCGTCGGGCACGCGGAAAGTTTGTTCGGACTGACCACGAAATTTCACATGATTCATCAAAACAGCGCGACCGTGTACCAGAAAATTGAGGGGACGCCGTGAGCTTTCTGCCCGACGATCGCGCATCCGAACTTCGCGAGCTTTTCTTCGAAAGCGCCGCGGAGATCCTCCAGAACATGAACGAAGCCGGCCTCGCGCTGGAAGAACATCCCGCCGACAAGGAAAACCTTCGCAGTGTTCGGCGCGCGGTGCACACTTTAAAAGGCGATTCTGCAGCTTGCGGCTTTCGCGAACTTAGCGAACTTGCGCACGAACTTGAAGACGTCCTTACCCCGGAACTAGCCAAGGAAAATGCTGCCCTGATTCCCGAGGTCGTGCTGACCGCGGCGGACACTTTTCACGAAATGCTCGCCGCCTATCGCGACCATCTGCAGCCTCCCGATGGCGGCGCGCTGCGCGATCACATCAATCGCCTGTTGCATAAAAGTGCAGTCCCGGCTGAAAAATCTTCCGACGAGGCGAAATTTGATTGGAACGAATATGAGCGCCTGATGATCGCCGAAGCTTTGCGCCGCGGCCAATCTGTTTACAACATCGCGCTCTATCTGGATGCGGAATCGCTGCTTCCGGCCGCAGCTTTCGAGCTTGTACGTAAAGCGCTGGAAGGTGCCGGGAAAATCATGTTTCTCCACCCGGAAAGCGCTGCACAGGCCGCCAGCACAAATTTAATTGAAGCCGCACTTTCCAGCGAGAAGTCGGTCGATTGGATTCGGAAGCATTGCCAGGTTCCATCCGTGGTTTCGCGCATTTCAGTCGTGAAGAGTACTGTCGCGGAAGCTCCTCCTCGCGATCTCCTTGAGATTCTCGTAGAAGCCGAAGCCGCTGCCTTGTCCGCCAAGGCTGATTCCGGCAGATCGGACGCAGCCCTCGATCAGCAAGAGGACTCACGCGATGGCGGCGCGTCTTCGGGTTTGGCGCACGCCGCGGCGGAAAATACTTTGCGCGTGGACGCGGGACGCATCGACATCGTGATGAATTTAGTGGGCGAGCTGATCATCGGAAAGTCCATGTTACAGCGGACTATCAACGAGTTCGAGCGCGCGCATCCGAAAGATCCGTTGCGCGGAAAATTCGCCGACGCCCTGGCGTTTCAATCTCGCGTTCTCGGCGAACTTCAAAAGTCCGTAATGAAAATACGCATGGTTCCGGTGGAACAGCTTTTTCGCCGTTTCCCCCGTGTCGTGCGCGATGTAGCCAAATCACGAGACAAAGACATTACTCTCGAAGTAGCCGGCCAAAATACCGATTTGGACAAAAGCATTCTGGACGCTCTCGCCGAACCTCTCGCGCACCTGGTTCGCAACGCAGCGGATCACGGCATCGAAACTGCCGCGGAGCGTCAGGCCGCTGGCAAGCCGGTGCGCGGAACCGTTCGTTTGGATGCTTACCATGAGGGTGATCAGGTTGTAATCGAAATTTCCGACGATGGGCGAGGCCTCGATCGAGACAAAATCCTGCGGCGCGCTATCGAGCGCGGCATCGTTACAGCAAACGACACGGCGCGTCTGAATGATTCCGACATCATGCATCTGATTTTTGCTCCCGGCCTCAGCACTGCGGACGAAATAACCGAGATTTCCGGCCGTGGAGTGGGCTTGGATGTCGTTAAGTCCGCGGTCGACAATTTGAAGGGCTCCATCGAGCTCGAAAGCGATCTGGGACAAGGCACAACTTTCCGTCTGATGGTTCCGCTCACCCTCGCGAGCATTCAGTCGCTTCTCTTCCATGTCTCGGGAAGGCTCTACGCCGTGCCGCTCGCTATGGTCGTGGAAATTACGCGCGTATCAGAAGGGGAAGTCCATCGCGTGGACAATCACGAAGTATTTCAATTGCGCGATCAAGTTCTCACGCTAGTGCGACTCGAACGCCTTGAATCGCAGGCCACCCGCGCACGTGAGAAGCGAATCTTTGTAATTGTGATCGGGTCAGGGAGCCGGAAGTTTGGGCTCGCCGTCGACAGTTTGATGGGCGAGGAAGAGCTGGTGATCAAAGCTCTTGAAGACCGCCTGGTCACTTCGCCGCTGGTCAGCGGGGCTTCCATACTCGGCGACGGAACTGTAGTCCTTATATTGAACGTACCCGCGGTAATTTCCCATTTGTCTAGAATTCAACCTGTGGGAGCCATCGCGTGAGCCTGAACGCAAAAATTCGCGTTCTGGTAGTCGATGATTCAGCGCTGATGCGGAAGCTCATTCCGCAAGTGCTGCATCGAGATCCTAACATCGAGGTTGTCGGCACAGCGATGGATGGAGAAATGGGTCTGAAAAAGATCGCCGAGCTCCATCCGCACGTGGTGACGCTCGATCTCGACATGCCGCGCATGGACGGAATCGAGATGCTGCGCCAGATAACTCGCAAGCATCACGTTCCCGTAATCGTTTTCAGCGCACAGACCGATCGTAGCGCTTCCATCACTCTGAAGGCTCTTTCCCTCGGCGCTTTCGACTTCGTCACCAAGCCTCAAGATGCTGCTTCGGGCCGCATCGAACATATTGCCGCCGAATTTGCGCTGAAGATAAAAGTGGCCGCCGCTTCGGGCGCTCCGAAGATGATTATCACGGTGCCGTCCACCAAGCGCAGAGAGCGTAAGCCGACCGCTCTGCCCAATTGGCCTTCGCGAGTCGTCGCCATCGGCATCTCCACCGGCGGTCCTAATGCTCTGCAATATCTCTTCTCGCAACTTCCTGAAGATTTTCCCGGATGTCTCTTGGTTGTGCAGCACATGCCGGAGGGCTTCACCGATATGTTTGCCCGGCGTCTGCATGAATCTTCCGCCATCGAAGTGAAAGAAGCGCAATCCGGCGACTTGTTGCTCGCAGGCCGTGCATTAATCTGTCCCGGAAATCGCCATATGAAAGTGCGGCGGATGGAACATGGCAATATCGCCATCCTTGTCGATCATCCTAGGGTTAACGGTCATCGTCCGTCGGTGGACGTTCTTTTCCAATCGGTGGCGCAGGAATTCGGCAGCAATGCTATCGCCGTGTTGATGACTGGCATGGGTGACGACGGCGCCGCGGGCCTGGGCGCGGTTCGCGCTGCTGGCGGCCTTACCATGGTTCAAAGCCCCGATTCTTGCGTAGTGGACAGCATGCCTCGCTCCGCAATCGAGCGCGGCTTCGCCTCGCGTGTCGTTTCGCTCTCGAACCTTTCAGGTGTGTTGCAATCGAAATGTGCGGTCGAACGTGCGCCGGCCGAACCAGTGCCGGCAAAGATTCTTGGTGGCAGTGATTGACGAGAAAGATTTCCGAAGGAGACGGTTATGAAACAGTTTGAAGCTTTAACCAGAAAGAAAGACAGCGAGCCCGTACGCTACTTGATCGTGGACGATTCAGTCTTCGCACGGAAGAGCCTTGCGAAGATGATCGAATCCTTCGGTGGCCAGGTAATCGGCGAGGCGGGCGATGGCTGCACGGCCATCACCGAATACGCTCGCACCAAGCCTGACATCGTTCTGATGGACATCACCATGCCGCAGATGGAAGGCATCGAAGCCGTCGAGCGTATCGTCCAGGAACATCCCGACGCCCGCATCGTCATGGTTTCTTCCGTCGGCTATCAGGACAACATTCTTGCCGCTTTGCAAAAGGGTGCGCGCCACTTCGTCCAAAAACCAGTTAAGCCCGACGCGCTCTACGAAATCATCCGTTACGTTCTCAATGACGACGGCGTCACCGCGACAGTTGGCGCCGGCCAGGAGAAATCTCGATGAGGATGGATCTGATCCAACCATTCATCGGTTCGCTGGACGCCGTGCTCGCCGAGATGATGAAAGCGCCGGCAAAAATCGTGGACCTTACCATGGAAGTGGAAGGATATCGTCGTAAAGGCGCGGCTGCGGTGGTCACTTTTCGCGGACAAATCGAAGGGCGCGTAATCCTGGACATGGACCCCGGTGCGGCGGCACAAGTCGCCAGCTTGCTCTTCGGCACGGACGTCTCCCCCGATGAAGCAATCGTTAAAGAAACTGTGTGTGAGCTGGCCAATATGGTCATCGGCAACGCCGTAACCCAGCTAAACGACGGCGGATTTCAGTTCAAAGTGTTTCCCCCGGAAGTAGTAGCTCAAGAGCAGTGCGCTGAAACAGGAAAGGATTCCGAGGCGACCATACTTTGTTTTGAAACTTCCAGCGGAAACGTGTACCTCAACATCGTCATGAAATATCTACAGCGTCGTAGTCGAGAACGTTCTGCTGTGCCGGTCGCATAAAAATTCTGCTGGAACATTCGCGTTCAACCGCGATCTAACGCGCTCGAGGACCTACCCTGCGGTATTCCACGCCGTGCCTGAATAGCCCCGCCCTGGGGATCTCTTCTGAATACACCACGTTGGCTGGAAGAAAAATATTCGCGGCATCGGGTGAGTAGGGAACCGCCACTTGAATCATCGCCTGGGTGTCGTACCGGCGTTTGCTCCGAAAGCACATTCCAATGGGCGAAATGTCCTCGCAAACAGCCAGCTCGTCGTCGCTGTCTGGCTGGCGTATGCACGCCGTCAGCCGCGTCTTCATACGCAGGCGTTGGCGGGCTCGCTGCTCTTCGCCGCCCGGAATCTGATCCGCTTCACGCGCGGCTTTTCCGCGAGCAGCTCTTAGTGACCGCTGCTTTTCATCTTCATGAGGAGCTTGCGTCCAAATACTCGGCACCCCGCAAGTTTTGCAATGTCGCGCAATGCCGCGATTCGTTTCGAACCCGCGCAGCTCGAGCTCGTTCAAATAAGCTACTTCGCGGCTCTTGCAGTAGCTGCAATGCAACAGCATGCGGGCGACAGCTTCCGTGGATTCTGCAAGGGGGGGGAATTCAATTTTCCAGAAGTCATTCTCATTGTCCAGTATCTCGATCCCATAAAGATGCCCGTCCTTTTGGCGCCCAAATTCGCCCACGATCCTGGCTGCGACGGTTTTCTGGGAATCGGCTCCTGCCTGACGCCGAATTTGAATCTGTTGCTCGGGCTTTAAGTCCCGTTCCAGGATGATGACCGCGCCGCCGCGATTGATCAGCAAGGTGCGAGTCGGCTCCTTGAACTCCTGACCGTTGCTATCGGTGCCGGAAGCTTCCAGCAGCACGGTCAACGAAACACGGTCGGTGCGTCGAATCGACGGCGTACCCATCACAACCTCCGAAGGACGTGGAGACCCACCCGTCAAGATAACATACCGCATTGATTCATTGCCTTTCACGAAACTGAACCCAGACCGCAATAGTTAACTGATTTATCCTGCGTTATCATGAGCGCTCATGACAAAATTATCGTTACTTCTGCGCATCAGCCTCGCAGGCAGCTAACGTGACAATCTTTGGTTCGCGACCTCTTGAAAAGATCCTTGGAATAACCTACTTACTCTGTCCGTTCCTGATTTCGTGCATGTTCTTGGTGTTTTCAGTATCCGCACACGCTCAATCAGGCGGCGCGGATAGCACTCGCGTCGAAGGCACCGTCCATGATTCCAGCGGCGCTTCGGTTTCTGGCGCCCAAGTTGAGCTGAAATCGGGAGCCTTCTCTGCAACAATGCCTGTAGATGCATTGGGAGGTTTTGGATTTAAAAATGTTTCGGGAACCTCCGGCACGATTAAGGTCATCGCCAACGGATTTCAAAACTTCCAGCGAGATTGGAACGCTTCAGCTGGAGAACCTGTGCACATTGATGTCGTCCTGGTTCTCTTACCTTTGGCTCAGCAGATTGTCGTCACTGCCAACCGCACGCCAACACTGATGAGAGACCTCCCGGCAAGCGATATTCAGCTTACGCGCGACGATCTCCAAGCGACCCCGGCCCTCGCCCTGGATGACGAATTGCGCCAAGTCCCCGGATTCAGCCTCTATCGCCGGTTCAGCAGCCGCGTCGCCAATCCCACCACACAAGGAGTTTCACTCCGTGGCTTAGGCGCGAACGGAGCGAGCCGTGCTCTGGTGCTCGAAGACGGTATCCCCATCAACGATCCATTCGGCGCCTGGGTTTATTGGGACCGCGTGCCCGCTGAATCCGTCGCCAGCGTGGAGATTTCTCAGGAAGGCGGGTCCAGCTTGTACGGCAGCGATGCGCTGGGAGGAGTAATCCAGTTCATCACTCGTCCCGCCGAGCCTGCTGGAATTTCGCTGGAAACTTCCTACGGAAATCAAAACACTCCCGATCTTTCTCTGTCGGCTGGCGGCCAAAAAGGCCCTTGGGAGTCCACTTTTGCCGGTGAGGTATTTAATACGGATGGCTACATTCTCGTCCCGAAGACTTTCCGCGGAAGCGTCGATACAAAGGCAGGCTCCGATCACGGTACCGCCGACTTGATGATTGGTAGAAAAATAGGCAGCCAGGATGAAATTTTCGCGCGCGGTTGGCTACTCGATGAATCCCGCGACAACGGTACTCCGCTCCAGAGAAACGAGACCAAACTGGGCCAAGGCGCTCTGGGTGCGAATTTAACCTTGGGCGATTTCGGCTCTCTTACAGCGCGGTTTTATGCCGACGTCCAGACCTACCACCAGAGCTTTTCTGCCGTAGCCGCGAACCGCGATAGCGAGAATTTGACCGATTTGCAGACGGTGCCTTCTCAAGGCGTGGGCGGGTCCGTACTCTGGTCTCGAAAATTCGGAAAGCGCCAAACAGTCGTCGCCGGGTTCGACGAACACGAAGAAATTGGTGTAAGTAACGAAATGTTCTTTTCCAGCGGCATGAACTCCTTCGACAAATCATCTGGAGGGCGTCAACGCACGCTGGGGATATTCGGCGAAGATTTAATCCAGATTACACCGCGCTCGCTGCTTACTGTCAGTGCGCGCGTTGATTACTGGCGTAATTTCGACGCTTCCATAATTTGTAGTCAGGTGACTTCGTCATGCACTTCTCCCAGCGTGAATTTCCCGGACCGCTCAAACGACGCCTTCAGCCCGCGCATAACCTTGCTCTACCAAATTAATCCCAATATCTCGTGGACCGCTTCTGCGTATCGAGCCTTTCGCGCGCCAACCCTGAACGAGTTGTATCGCTCGTTCAGGCAAGGAAATGTGATCACCGAAGCAAACGCGGGGCTTACTGCCGAGCACCTCACCGGAACCGACACAGGCGTCAACGTATATGGATTCAACAGGCGACTGGAGATCCAAGGAACATTTTTCTTCAACCAGATTGTCGATCCCGTTGCCAACGTCACCTGCCAGCCGCCTCCCAATAACGACCCTCTTTGCCCCGCGCCGATAGCTAACACCATTATTCGCGTCCGCGAAAATCTTGGGCGCACAACCGCGCCGGGATTCGACTTAGACGCCATCGAGCACATCACGCGCGACTTTCAGTTAAGTACCGGCTATCAATATGTGGATTCGAAAGTAGCGAGCTTCCCCAGTGGAAACTCTTTGGTTGGCCTGTGGGTGGCGCAAGTGCCGCATAACGCTTTCACTTTTCGAGCGCGTTACGCGAATCCCAGAATCATTTTAGTTTCAGTGGATGGCCGTTTCATAGGCAAGCAGTTCGACGACGATCAAAACCAATTCCCGCTAGGCAGTTTCTTCGTGATGGACGTGATGGTTGCCAGAAGCGTGGGAAAGGGCTTGGAATTCTTCGCTGCGGTAGAAAATCTGTTTAACGCACAATACTCCACAGCAGCCACTCCCGTCCCGGAGCTGGGTTTGCCCATTGCCGGACGCTTTGGAATGCGTTTCCAGTTTCCCAATCGATAAAAACGAGCCGTCGTTCGAGTTCTAGCGCCCAGGCGTAAGCGCAGGAGGAGGATACTCCGGCAGCTTCGCGTTCTTTTTATCCGTGCGCTTCACTTCCAGTTCGTCAAATAAAATGGAAGGCGCGATCACCGTGCTTGGTACCGGCCCTTCGCGATTGCTCACCAGCGGGTCGTTTCCCGCGGCAACTAGATCGTTGCGCAGAGTGCGCGTATCCAGCTCGTTGAAAACAGCGCCGCGCACGAGCTGTTCATGGCCATCATTCACATATACGCGGTAAAGCAGCCGCGGCTCGAACCCTGACAGCGTTTCCACGTAATATCCGAACTCCTTATTTTGTTCCTTGCACAGTTCAATCAATTTCTTCTTAATGTCCTCGGTTGAAAGAGCATCCTTCGGCTTCACCATTAGAACGCCGATGCTCGGACCGGGAGCTTGTCCCGGAGCCGCGCGCCCGTGTCCGTTGGAGTCAGGAAAATCGCGGATCGGCATTCTGCCCAACAGGTAATCCGTAAGCATACCGTCGGTGACCACCGCTACAGTTTGCGCGCGGACTCCTTCCTCATCCACCTCATAGTTTCCGATCAGGCTGTGCCCCTGAAACGATTTCATTGTGGGATCATCCACCACGGAAAGAAACGCGGGGAGCACGCGGCCCTTGTAGTTCGAGGAAAATTTCCCGATGGTGCGAGCTGAATCGCCCGGTTTGGGCCGAATACCCAGCACATTATTTCCGATCATGCCGTAGAACACATCGTCCGCAGCATCGTTCGAAAAAAGTACCGGCCCGCGGTAGTCTTCTTCCACCAGCGGCGCTTCGCGAAGTTTCTTCAGCGTTTCCAGCATTTTCGCCATGTCGGATTCCAGTTTCGCCGGATCCGGAAGCTCCGACGCTTTTGCGGCCATATAATAGGGCGAACGTCCCAATTGCATTCCGTCTTCCGCTTGCGTTTCACCCGAAAGTTGAACCAGATACCACGTATTGCCTTGGCGAGTGATCGTTCCTTCCGTATTCACGAAATACTCGTTCACCGAGCGAAAGGTTGCACGCGCCGATAGCGACTGAATTTTTGGATTCGATCGATAAAGGTCGGTGGACTTTGCCAGCGCCTTCTCCCACACCTCGGCGGAATAGTCGAGTTTCGCGAGAGGCTCGATGGACTGCAACGCCGGCGCCTTTGCGAAATCGTCAAAGGGCTGTTCCGCGCTGTACTGGCTCAGCAGAGCCTTTTTGCCTGCAAGCGCTTCGCTTGCCATTTTGTAAGCACGGTCGGTCGCCATCCATAATTGCCGGCGTAGCGCGATGTCGTCGTTGTCCAAGGGCGCAAATTCAACCACACCCACGCCAGGCCCGTAATAGCTGTCCTGTTTATAGTCGCCCACCCGCACGACTACTCTTACGCCTCGCCCATGGGCGAGCTGATTCTGGCGCAACGCGCCAAATGTTGCTTCAGCGCTATATTCCGTAACATCCGAAAGCCGGTACTCGATGTAGTACGGCGCTGCAACATTCTCCATTTTGACTTGCGATTTCGAACGCTCCAGCTCCTGGCGCATCGCTCGAATCACCGGATCGGAAGAGAATGTGCTCGTATCGGAACCGCCATTCGACACCGAAGCCTTCGAAGAATTGTCCGCTTTCGTTTTGTTGTGCTGCGCACTGTCCGGATAACCGCACGACAAAAACACAATAGCCGCCACTGCAATGTAAAAGTTCAGGCGAAGCGCACGGTACTCTCTAGCCGTTTTCATTGCTAGCTCCTCGCCTTCGACGGAGTTTTTGAAGTTGAGGCAGTGGCGGGCTCCGGCGGAGCCAGAATGGGAGGCCGCTCCGTTCCTTTGTGCTGTTTCTGAACTTCAATTTCCGAAAAAAGCATGGCTGGCGCAGCTGCAGCCACCGGAACCCAACCTGATTCAGCGCCGCAGATTCCGTTGAAAACCTGCATGGTGTCACCGGTCACCATAATATTGTTCAAGGAAAGTAATGGCGTGCCCACAATATCCACTCCGCGCACAAGCTCATCCGGCCTGCCGTCCGCATAGACGCGATACACCATCACCGGCAGCACCTGAAACGCTTGCGGCATCGAACGCTCCGTTAAAGTGAAACCGCCCTGGATATCGTCGAAGTAGAGGCCATACGGTTTTCCCTGCTTCTTAATCTCTTCGATAAATTTCTTGCGCAACTCGGCGTCCGGCACCGTATTCGTAGAGGTGACGATTAAATTTCCCTGCCGGCCTGTGGCCATCAATCCTGGTTGCCTTCGCCCATGTCCATTCGAATGGTCGAAATATTTGTTTGGCATCCGTGACATCAAAAAGTTTTTCAAAATGCCGTTTTCCACCGCCTCCACGCGAATCGCTGGTATCCCTTCATCGTCGAAATCATACGATCCCGCCAGCTTCACTCCATTCAGTTCTTTCATCGTGGGATCATCCACTACAGTCAAAAAAGAAGGCAGAACCAACTGGTTTATTTTCTTCGTGAAGGTTTGTCCTTCCGTCTCATCGCGCTGCCGATGTCCTTCCAGACGATGTCCCAGAACTTCGTGGAAGAAAACTGCGGCAGCTCGGCCGGACAGCAACGCTGGTCCCGCGTAAGGCTCAGCCGTTGGCGCAGCCCGTAAAGCTTTCAAGTCTTCGGAAATTTTGTCAGCTTTTGCAAGAAGTTCGGCATCCGAGGGCAGTTCATCGGGGGAAGGCGCCTGAAAAGTTTCCACCCGCATCAATTCCATCCCGTCGTCGGCACGGGTTTCTCCCTGAATAACCAGCCGGCTGAGCGCACTGGGACGCTCCACCGCCGTGCCTTCGCTCGTGGCCAGATACGAACGGTCATCGCTGACCTGCAGGTACACTGTGGAATTGTACACTTCGGGATATTTCAAAAATTCCGCCGAAATCTTCCGCGCGCGATCTTCCCACTGTTTCTGATTCAACGGCGCAACCGCTCGCGCATCGCCCACGTGCTCCTGCGCAGTTTCCTTTGAAAAGTCCGGGGACTTATCTTCCTCTTCCGATTGCACCGCCTTGTTCGTCTTCACCGTCAAGAACGCGGAAGAGGCTTGGTCGTATCCTCGGTTTGTGAGTTGCCATAGAACCCGCGCAATAGCGTCCCTATCGTTATTCAATGGCAATGTTCCGGACGTGATGCCGGACGCCCGATTTTTGTTACTGTGCGTGTTGTCCAGAGCGGGTGACCCGACCCGCATCATCACGTCTGCTTCCCGCCGCTGAACGCTGGTCGAAAGCACCAGGCTGCCGTTCATCGCCACGATCACAGTGCCCTTGCTGTCCGCCACCGCGTAACTCAAGTAATAAGGCGCGGGATCGGACTTCGCCAGCGACGCGTTGGCGCGCTTCAATTCGTCCTGCATGATTTGAAGTAACGAATCCGGTGCGGAGCCGGACGAGAAACTCGGAAGGACGCAAATAGCCAAAAAGAGACAGATCACTGTCCGTACCATGGGCCTGTTCATTTTTTAGTTAACACTCTCTGAGATGCAAATCTAGCATACAACCGTTGGACGGCTTTCAACGCATTAGCGCGCGATGGTGTGTTTTATTTTAAATGGATGGAATCAGTTTCCCTGTGACACGAGGAGCGACCCGAGGGGAACAATCTAAATAGAAAAGCAGTTAGAGCCGAAATTCCGGCGTTGCCGGCTTAGTTGTTCGGTGCGGAAGAACTTTCCGAGAGCACGTACCAAATCCCAACGGCCGTACCAGCAGCGGCCCCAACGGCCACGGCGGCCCAAACAAGCGAATTCGTATTCAAAGCCTTCTTATTTCCGCCGCCCACCCCGGCCGGCGCTTGCGGCTGAGTTGAAGCGGCCGGTTCCAGATCCATCGTCACGCGAAAAGACTTGCCCGCCGGGATCTCACGAGTATCTCCGTTATAGTCCAGCGCCAAGGTTCCGCGATACGCCGAGATGATCACTTCCTGCGGCCCCACAATAGTTACTTGCCCATACGCTGGCTGGCTATTCGCCGCGTGCAAAATGCCTTCCGGAATTTCAAGCTCGATGTGATCGCTGCCGTTCGACGAAAAACCAACGGTCCCACGTCTCACTACTGCATGCACCATATTCGGAGTGGCATTTGGTGACAAAGTGGCCGAACTCGCTGAAAGCAGATAGAGCTGGCTGGCTCCAAGATTCAGGCGTAATGTTCCGCCCGCTTCGGTAGCCAAAGTATCGCCTGGGAAGATCGTCGTTCCAATCGCGACACTCGCATTGCCGATGTGAGCATTCTCCGCCTGCATCACCAAGCCCAAAGGCTTTTCGTCCGCGCTATAAGCGGGAATATTCAACAGGCCAACGATGAGTGCTGCTATGAGAACACAGCGGGAGAGTGCGCGCATGAGTCCCTCCGAATCGACAACTTCAATTTAGGCCCTAGACACCGTAAGTGTCAATACCCGAAAACGGAAAAAAGCTGGCGCGCCATTTGCACTTTACTCTGTCGACGTCCATTCAATTGCCTATCGGTAGCCCCGGAGGCATTGTGCGATAGAATGGCTCGGCTCCTCGGAGGAACGCGTTGATTCATCGTTTCGTATTCCATAATGATCGCCTCTTGCCCGTCGATGAAGTGCGCCTTTCGCCCGGTCAGGCTGGCCTATTGAACGGTTGGGGCCTTTTCACCACGATACGTATCGTTAGCGGCATTCCGTTTGCGTTTGAACGCCATTGGAAGCGCCTGAAGCGCGACTCCGAGCGAACCCACTGTCCTTTTCCATTCGACCCAGCGGACGTGCGTGGCAAACTCGATCAGCTCTTGGGCGCCAATGAAGTCCGTGAAGGGTGCGCGCGAATCTATGCCGTTTACAATCAGGGATTTTGGAGCAGTAACGAGAATTTCCCGGCCGCCGATTTGATCCTGTACACATCCGACCTTCCTTCTTACCGAGAGCCGGTAAGACTCGGCCTACGCGAAAATGGACGCCATGCCGCCTCGCCGTTGGCCGGCGTGAAAGTCACTTCCTGGCTCAACAATGTCTGGAACCTTCACGAAGCCCATCAGGCGGGCTTTGACGAGACAGTGATGCTCAACGAGCGCGGGGAAGTGTCTGAGTGCACCGCCGCAAATATTTTCTGTGTGCGCGGCGAACGTGTGTATACACCACCCCTCGATTCGGGTTGCCTGTCGGGAATCACACGCAGCGTGCTGCTGGAAATCGGCTCGGATGTCGGCGTGCCGGTAGCCGAACGCACTTTGCTTCCGGAAGATCTCTACAGCGCCGATGAAGTTTTTATTTCTTCCACCAACCGAAGCATGCTGGGAGTCAGCGAAATCCACGGCCATCGAACCGCCAGTGCTCCCGGCCCAATTACTCTACGGCTGGAAAGAGCTTTCGCCGATTACGTGCGCGCCTATATCGAATCCAAATCCGCTGCTTCAGGGCACCGCTGAACTCAGCAACAAGCCCACCGGCCCATTAGTGAATCATAAGTCCCAGGCAAGCCGTCACGACTCCCGCCAGTCCCAGCGCAATTCCCATTCCCCAGAATACTTTCTTGCGAGTCAGCAGCGTAATGGAACAGATCACCAAAGCCGCCTCCAGCATCACTTCGCCTAAATCAAAACGATCGGCCCGCCGCTGCTCGGTCATCACTTCATTCTCGGCATTCTTGGCTTCTGCTTGGATGTCCTTCTGTTCGTCCTTATAACGCTCCACTTCCTTCGAGTATTTCTCTTTGATCTTGGCTACTTGCTCGGCATTTTGCAGCGTGAAAACGGAAATCTCGTCCAGAAAAAGCTCGTAATTTCTGCGGCGAATATCTTTAGCTTGGTAATAGGCCCATTGGTCAGTGGCCTTGGTCTGGTGCAGAATCTCCTCGGTATGCGCGCGATGGCCCAGCAAGGAAACGGAGGCCACCAGCACCGCCAGCACCGCCATCGTCACCGTAACGGGAGCCAGGCTCGGTTGGTGCGCGCCATGTTCAGCATTTTCTTGAAGCTCTTGAACTTCGTCGGCCATAATGCCTCCGGGGAAACCTGGGCGGTTCTGTGCGCCAGAGAATAGCAGAACTGGCTCGCGATGAGCCAGCCGCAAGCGCTCCGTTACTGTACAATTGCAATTCGCCGGCCGAGAGTTTCAAAAATCGAGTTTGGGGAGTTCCTAATGACCGATCTAGCAAATAAAACGTGCGTGCCTTGTCGCGGAGGTGTTCCTCCGCTAGCCGGAAAAGAGCTCGAAGACTTGGCCAAACAAACGCCGCAGTGGAAAGTCGCTGAAAACCATCACATCCTGCGCGAATTCAAATTCCCCGATTTTGCCCAAGCGCTTGCCTTTGTCAATAAGGTAGGAGCCATCGCCGAAGAGCAAGGCCATCATCCGGATATATTTTTGACTTGGGGCAGAGCTGAAGTAAAAACCTGGACTCACAAGATCAACGGACTCACCGAAAGTGATTTCATCCTAGCCGCCAAGATTGACCGTTTGCAGTAAACCTGCTCCACCCAACGGCCTCCCGCGTTTCTTAACGCGCTTACCCTGTGAGGCCCACTAAGCCGTGTAGCTAATCTCGTATTGCCTCTTACACTACCAAGCTCCGCATGCGGATTGACCCCCTTCGGTACAGCCCCTACGTTGTGTAAGTACCCCTCGGAGGCAGTTATGCGTTCTATTGCTCGGTCCTGCATTGCAGCGATGCTCGCCGCCCTAATGGCTTTTCCAGGCTTCGCCGCTAATGAAAAGCCGCTCGGCTTGGTGGTCCAGGCTGAAAGCGCGCAGGTTTCAAACGCTAAAGTAGCCATCGGCACCACGGTGTATCCGGGCGACAAAGTAGAGACCGACGCAGGCGGCAAATTGCGACTGAGGATGGGCACTTCCCAGCTTTATCTTCTCGCATCTAGTTCGGCGACTCTTGGCCAGCGGGCCGACTCACTTTTCGCGGAGGTCTCGCGTGGTACCGTAGGTTTTTCCTCCAATGGTGCAGATCAACTCGAGCTCGAAGTTCCCCAAGGTGTTATTCGATCATCGAATGGTCAACCCGCTTACGGGCAAGTAACCATCGTTAGTCCCCAGGAAATAATAGTCTCCGCCTTCCACGGCTCGCTGGTCCTTGATAATGACGGAGAGCTTCACACCATCCCGGAAGGAAAGTCTTATCGAGTCACCATGGATTTGGAGCCAGCCGCATCTCCAGCGCCAGCCGCGGCTGCCTATCGCGACAACGCGGACAGCACTCCCGCAAAACGCCGCCGCAAAAAACTGGCTTTCATCCTCCTTTTTGGAGGTCTCGGAGCACTGGCGTCTTACGGTATCTGGTCCGTGCTTGCGGAAAGTTCTTCGGCGCCTAATTAATAGCGCCCCAACCGGGCGGCAGTCCCACCAGAGATTTCAGCGCCTAAACTGACAGTTCTTTATATGAAGCGCCAGCCCTGCTTTTGTTTATGATGTCAGTCCGATGGCTTCGAAACTAAGACACGAATTCCGCGAAAGCCAGCTTTTCCATTTCTACAAAAGTATTTCCGCCAGGGGCGAATATGCTTCCTGGAAACTTCGCAACGTCCCTGGAGCCGGCGCCCCACATTTAGTGAAGCAGCGCATGATTGCGGAGTTCGCCTCCAGATTCAATTTGCAAACACTTATCGAGACCGGCACGAATTACGCTCACATGTTGTACGTAAACAAAGACCGGTTTCGCGAGATTTATTCGATTGAGCTCGATGAAAATCGAGCGCAAAGCGCCCGCCGCAAATTCGCAAGCCGTCCGAATATTCATGTTCTGCAAGGCGACAGTGCAAAAGTCTTACCTCAATTATTGCCTTCTCTCAAAGAACCCTGTTTGTTCTGGCTCGACGGCCACGATTTCGACATTTCCACCCCAGTCAAGCAAGAACTCGACGCGATCTACGAGCACCCGGTCCGAGGCCACGTTCTGCTCATTGACGACGCGCGCTGGTTCGACGGCCGCACACAGTACCCCACCATGGAACAATTACGCCAAAAAACCGCAAGCGAATATCCCGGCCACGCGGTGGAAGTAAAAGACGACATCATTAGGATCTATATTTCACGGGGGTAGGGCAGGCGCTTGTTCGCTCCTGGATTGCCGAATTCCCAAAATCGCACAGGCGCGTCGGCGCTGGGTTCGGGCGACTCGGGAAAACATCTCTAAATTAGCCGAATACGAGTTAGCGCTTCTGGCGGTCAACGTGCATGCCCACTATGCCGTCGCACGATATAGTCTTACGGGGAGCGATACAGCGCTTCGGCAAGGCCTTAAAAAAAATGGGAAACAAGAAAAAGCTCGCAACATCTTTTTTGCCGCTGACACCGGCGATGTTTCACATTCTGCTGGCTCTCGCTGATGGCGATAAACATGGATACGGCATCATTAAGGAAGTTCTGCGCCGGACGGATGGCAAAGCACGGCTTAGCGCAGGCACCTTATATGGAAACCTTGCGCGGCTCGAGAATTCGGGTTGGATTGTGGAATCAAGCAAACGCCCCGAGGTTGGTCTCGATGACGAGCGGCGTCGCTACTATCGCCTCACCGAACTAGGAAGGGCGGTTGCGCTTGCGGAAGCTGAGCGCATGCAGCAGGCGCTCGAACAGGCCTACGCGATGAAGCTATTTCAAAAGCCCAAGCTGGTATAGCGATTCGATAGATAAGGACGAACAGCATGAACACTAACCAGCTCACGTTTTCACAACGCATTTTCCGGGTCTTGCTTCGCGTAATGCCCTTCGATTTCCGCCAGAACTATGGTGGCGAGATGGAGAATGTCTTTGCGGAACAGCGCCGCGAGATACAACAGCGCGGTCGCTCCTTGGATTTCCTGCGGTTGTGGGCTGAAACGTTGGCCGGCATTTTTCAAACGGCCCCGCGCGAGCACTGGGAAATCTTGAAACAAGATTTGTCCTACGCCAGCCGCATGATGCGCAAAAATCCGGGTTTCACGTTGATGGCAACGGTAATTCTGGCGCTGGGAATTGGAGCCAACACAGCGATCTTCAGCGTGGTTCACGCTGTGCTGCTGCGACCGCTGCCATATCCTAACGGCCGGCAACTTGTTTTCATCCGCCAACAGGCGCAAAAACAGGGACTCGACGATATTGGTTTCTCCGTTCATGAAATTCAGGATTATCGAGAACAAAATCAAACGCTCGCCGGGTTAGTGGAATACCATGCCATGTCTTTCATCTTGTTCGGGCATGGCGATCCTGACCGCGTTCGCTCGGCAGTCGTCTCCGCGAATTATTTCGATTTATTTCAAGTAAAACCGCTTCTCGGCCGCACGTTTGTCCCCGATGACGACAAGCTCGGCGCGCCTCCTGTCTTGCTCCTCAGCTATGAGTACTGGAAAAACAAATTTGGCAGCGATCCGGAGATTGTCGGAAAAACATTCGAAATGAACGACAAAGTTCATACCGTTGTCGGAGTGCTTCCGCCGCTGCCGCAATATCCCACCGAGACCGACGTTTACATGCCCACCTCCGCTTGTCCTTTCCGCTCCTCTAAAAAGATGATTGAGAATCGCGACGTGCGAATGATGGAAGTTTTGGGGAGGCTGAGGCCGGGTGTTTCTGTCGCTCAAGCTAACGCGGATTTTTCGACAATTGCCGGCCGATTGAAGTCGGAATATCCAAAGTCATACACGGACAATCTGGGATATGCGATTAAATCTACGCCTCTGCAAGAAGAATTGATTCACGATGCCCGGCCTACTTTGCTGATATTCCTTGCTGCTGCGGCGTTCGTTCTGCTCATTGCATGCGCTAACGTAGCCAACTTAATGCTCGCGCGCATGTCGCGTAGGGAACGCGAGCTGGCAGTTCGCACCGCCCTGGGAGCAGGTCGCAGCCGTCTTCTGCGCCAGCTTTTCACTGAGAGTTTCCTGATTGCGTTGGTGGGAGGACTCTTAGGATTGCTCTTAGCCTATAGCAGTCTGCGCCTCTTGACGGATTTTGCCGCGCGGCTTACCCCTCGCGCACATGAAATCCGAATCGATGGACATGTTCTTGCCTTCACCCTTTTGGCCGCACTTTGCACCAGCATATTGTTCGGTACCCTCTCCGCGGTCCTTACACGTGCGAATTTGTCGCCAAGCCTGAAAGAAGGCGGTTCCGGCGCAGGTGCCGGCCGCTTCAAGGATCGCGTCCGTAGCGCGCTGATCGTTTCGCAAATTGCTTTTTCCTTCATTCTGCTCATCGGCGCGGGACTAATGCTGCGCAGCCTGATCAAAATTCAACAAGTGAGTCCGGGTTTTGTTCCAGAACATGTTCTGGCCATGCGCACAACCTTCAGTTTCACCAAGTATGCCAATAAAGAGCAGGTCGTCGACCTAATCAAGAAAGTTGTTGCGCGAGTGCAAGCCGAACCCGGCGTAGTGTCCGCGTCAATTGCCGGACTCTATCCGCTGGAACCTGAGGCCATCTCGGCTGGAGCCAACGCATTTTCCGGCCCGTTCATGATCGAAGGCCGCCAGATAAACCCGGCTGAAGCCCCGCCAGTGGGCAATCAAGCAATAATCTCAAACGATTATTTTCGGACTCTGGGTATCCCGCTATTAAAAGGACGAGAATTTGCCGATTCCGACGATGGTGGCAAAGAACGCCAAGTGGTGATTATCAATGACGCGATGAGACGCCAGTTTTGGCCCAACGAAGATCCCATCGGCAAGCGCGTCTCCGGTGATAACGGCGAAACTTGGGCCACCGTAGTTGGCGTCGTCGGAGACGTCCGGGAATTCGGCCTCGATCACCCAGTTGTGCCGGAGTTTTATGTTCCCCAGACCGAAGGCTCCAACTCTTCCGCTTTGATCGTGCGCACCATCGCGGACCCGCAGGCAATGGCCATTGCCATTACCCGTGCGGTCCATCAGGTTGATTCACAGGCCGCCGTGACTCACGCTTTGACCCTGGAACAAGCGCGAAGCGAATCCGTCGCTTCGCCTCGCGTCACCACCTGCCTTCTCGCAATTTTCGCCGCGCTCGCACTCTCGATCGCGGCATCCGGTATCGGCGGGATCATGGCGCTCACCGTAAGCCAGCGCGTTCGTGAGATTGGAATTCGTCTCGCCCTCGGCGCGCGGCCTTCCAGCATTTTATGGATGGTCCTGAGTCAGGGTCTGCTTCTTGCAACTGCCGGCGTCGGAGTCGGAATCGTGGGAGCGCTCGGTTTGAAAACACTGCTGAAGTCGCTCCTCTTCGGAGTCACGCCCACGGACCCCGTCACATTTGCCGGAGTAGCATCCGTTCTAGTCGCATCAGCGATGATCGCCACTTACTTGCCCGCTCGCCGCGCCGCTGCCGTCGATCCGATCATTGCGCTGCGAACTGAATGACGCTGGATTTAACAATTTTTTTGAGAGGGAGAACATGAAAGGAAAAAACCTTACTCGCAGGCAATTGTTGCAAGCCTCAGGAGTGGTCGGTTTGGCCGCGGCCATTCCCGGATCGGTCGCCGGAGCGTGGACCGCGGTTGCGCCCCGGCAATCCGCGGCTGGTCAAAAGTCACCGGAGTCGGCCGCTGCTCCAATCCCACTCAAAGCGCCCGCGAGTGGCCCGGTAAATGTCGCTTTCGTAATTTCCAAAGGAGCGGTGTTGATCGATTTCGCCGGTCCTTGGGAAGTTTTTCAGGATGCCGCTATTCCTGGCCGCGGCATGATGGATGCCGCGTTCAACCTTTACACCGTTGCGGAGGCGCTGAATCCGATCGTGGTCAGCGGCGGTTTGCAGATCGTGCCCAATTACACTTTTCAGACCGCTCCTCCTCCCCAAATCATCGTCATTCCCGCGCAAAACGGTAGTACTGATGTGATGCTTGAGTGGATTCGCAAAACATCGAAGACTACTGACCTCACCATGTCCGTTTGCACCGGCGCATACGTCCTGGCTGCCACCGGTCTTCTAAACGGCAAATCCGCCACAACTCATCACACCGCTTATACCGATCTGGCCATGCAGTATCCTGACGTTAAAGTACTTCGCGGCGCCCGCTTCGTTGAGGAAGGTAATATCGCCACGGCCGGCGGACTTACTTCGGGCATGGACCTAGCGCTGCGCACTGTTGGTCGCTATTTCGGTCCGGAAGCCATCCGGCGCACCGCCTTTGAACTTGAATATCAGGGCAAGGGCTGGATGAACGCCGCCTCCAACTCCGAGTTCGCCGTAAAGCCGTCTGGCGATATTTGTGCGGTGTGCTGGATGCAGGTTGACCGGGAGATCGCTCTATCGGAAGTTTACAAAGGCCGGACCTACTACTTCTGTATGGACTCTCACAAAGCCGTCTTCGACGCCAAGCCCGATAATCTCATCGAGCTACTCTCGAAGTCGTAACGGCGTCTCTATTAATTCGCTTTACGTAACGAACGTCCACGCCGACGAATCAGGCAGATTTGCCGCTCGCGTTGCCATCAAGCGATGCGAGCAGCGCTGCCCCCTCAGGGCTGCCTAGTCCTGTACAAGCATCCCATCCGGGTCCCGCGGAGTAAGTTCCGTTCGTCCCGCTAGTAATATCGTGAAAAGTAGCCGCGCCCCCGCTCGCGTAAAGCAGCGGATTCACATATCCCACATCTTTTCCCAACGACTGATTGATCCTCGCCAGCAGTCCCGCCCAAAGCGGAGCCACAGCGCTAGTGCCGCCAATCACGGTCGCGCTGCCGTCTACCACCACGTTGTACCCCGTCTCCGGGTCCGCGTCTCCCGCCACGTCCGGCACGCCGCGTCCCACAAATCCGCTCGGTGATTTCGGCACTCCCGCTGATTGCTGATATGTTGGCAGCGCAAAAAATCCGCTGACTCCGCCTCCGGTCGCGCCTTCGTCATTCGAAAGATCGTTCCACACAACTTCCGAGCTGATCTTCGCCCCCGACAGACTCAGCCGAGTCCCGCCACATCCGATCACGTAAGGACTCGAAGCCGGAAAATCCACCGTAGGCTTCCCGTCGCTGGAACCATCCGTCGATCCGCTATCTCCGGATGCCGCCAGAATGGTCACTCCCATCGTCGCCGCATCCTGGCAAGCGGAGTTAAACGAATTCAGCGCCTGCTGCGTCCACGAACTTTCCGGCCCTCCCCAACTAATCGAAATAATCGACGGCCGGTTCGTGGTGTCATGGATCGCAGTAGTCAACGCATCGATAAAGCCTTGGTCCGTGTTCGTCGTGAAGTACATTGCGATTGTCGCTGCGGGCGCAACCGCGCCTACCACCTCAATATCCAACTCCACCTCGCCGTCCGGCCCCTCCGGATCCCCGGTAGGCGAATTCGACCCGCCGTCCACCGCCACATCCGTAATCTTGGGAGCCGAAATCTCCAGCCCTTTAAAATATTGTGCGAGATCCGCTGAGTTATACCCGCCGCCTAATTCCACGATCCCCACGCATTGCCCGGTCCCGTCCGTTCCCGCCGGGAAATCGTAAGCCTGCGCCACCGCGATTGGAGTGTAAGAAGCCCCCGCCGCTTGCGCCCGCGCTTTTCGGGCCGGATCTTTCAAAAGACGAAAGTGCGGCGTCGCTTGCGGCCGGTTATCCAGCCCGAACACGCCTTCAATGATTCCATCGAGTTCTGCCGGAATCTGCAGCGTCCCCGTTCGGCAGCGGTATGTGCCTTTTGCGTGCTGGTAGCGGCTCAACTGCACGCTGAACGCTTTGCTGAAAGCCTCCACCGTGCCACTCAAAAACACAGATCTTCGCTCCGGGCTTTCCTCCGCAACTTGCAGACCATATTGCTTGGCAAACGCCCGGACCTTCGAAATATCGTCCGGGCTAGCGCCGTGTCGCGCGGCAAATTCTTCGCGCGAGAGGTGATAACGTTCCATCGGAGCCGTCGCGCCCAGTTGTTCCACCGAAGGAAATGCAGATGGCGCCGACCCGCGCCGAAGGACAACTGTCACCGTGATTCGCTCGTTAGGATCCGCTGGCCCGATTTTCCGCGCGCCAGGCATTTCCGTACGCGCGCTGCTTTTCAGTTCCACGCGATTCTGTTGTTTTTCCATGATGTCCCCCTATAAAGAAATGAAATCTCCGCTCGTTTGAAAAAATTCTGGTGTAGTTTCAACGAATCTCCGAACACGTTCTTTTTCTGAGACTGCCCAAAATTAATTATACGCGCACGAAGAACTCAATTCTGTCGGGGCACCTGACTTCCCGGATTTTATTGCAGTAAGAGGTAACCGCAGCCTCCCAGTCATTTTGCAGTTTGTTCGCCCCTGCAATCCCGATAAACTTGAATATTATCCGGCGCGCTTTTTGCAAATAGTTGCGGCGTGCCCATCGCCCAGAAGCAAATTTATGCTGAAGCGCTTGTTCGTCCACTATATCGCCGAAGAAGCCAAGCCCATGCTGCGGCTCGCCATGCCACTGGTGTGCGCCGAACTCGGCTGGATGACCATGGGCATTGTGGACACTATGATGGTCGGCCGCCAAGCGAACAGCGCCGTCGCCATCGGCGCCGTTAGCCTTGGGGGAATTCTCTACATCGCCGTCGCAATTTTCGGCACTGGCTTGATGCTCGGCCTCGACACGCTGGTTTCTCACGCCTACGGTGCCGGAGATTTGGAAGAATGCCATCGCGTCCTGGTCAACGGTATCTATCTCAGTCTGGGAATTTCTCCAGTGTTGATGGGCGTCGTTTGGACTTTCGGACCGCTCATCCGTTCTCTCGGCGTTCAAAACGCGATTCTCGAGCAAGCCGTTCCGTACGTGCACGCGCTGAATTGGTCCACACTCCCGCTTCTTCTCTATTTCGTTTTTCGCCGTTACTTGCAGGGAATGGACCAAGCGAAGCCCGTGATGTTCGCGCTGGTATCCGCAAATTTAGTAAATCTTCTAGGGAACTGGGCCTTGATTTACGGCCATCTCGGATTCCGCGCGATGGGTACTGTCGGCTCCGGTTGGTCCACATGCGTTGCGCGTATCTACATGGCCGGCGTCCTGCTGGCGTACTGCGCTTATTACGATCGTCGATACGAAACCGGCCTCCGCGAAACTCGTCGCCTGCCCGATTTTTTCCGCATCTGGAGATTGGTGCAACTTGGGCTCCCGGCGGCTACACAGTTCGGCATGGAAGTAGGAGTTTTTGCCGTAGCCACGTCCATGATCGCCAAGTTAGGCGCCGTACCGCTGGCCAGTCATCAGATCGCGCTGAACACGGTGAGCCTCACTTACATGGTCCCCTTGGGACTCAGCGCTGCCGCCGCCGTTCGCGTGGGCCAAGCCCTCGGACGCGGCGATCCGCAGGCCGCCAGTCGCGCTGGATGGACGGCCATGTTTTTAGCCACCGGTTTCATGGGCATAATGACTATACTTTTTCTGGCGGCGCCGCAATATATCACCCGAATTTACACCCCGGATCCCGCTGTTGTTAGCGCCGCAAGCACTTTGCTTTTCGTCGGCGGTTTTTTCCAACTCTTCGACGGAATGCAAACCGTAGCGACCGGCGCATTACGCGGCGCAGGCGACACGCGCACTCCCATGACCTGCCATTTAATTTTCTACTGGCTGGTCGGTCTTCCCTTCGGTGCCTACCTCTGCTTCCACCTCGGATGGGGCGCGCCCGGCCTGTGGATAGGCTTGTCCGTTGCGCTGATTCTCATCGGCAGCGCCTTGCTGTATTTCTGGCGCCGGAAAGAACGCTCCTTCGCCACACAAAAAATTCCCCTAGTCGCCACAGTCTAGCGGCAGCCAACGGTTTTGCAGCGGCCGCCTTCAGGCGGGCGGCATTTCGCTTGGCTATCGATTCTCCGCCCTGCATACTTATTCACCGAAAATGTCCGAAAACACTTTCATGCAACGCGCCATCGCACTCGCACTGGAAAATGTACAATCTGGCCGCGGCGGCCCCTTCGGCGCGCTAGTCGTAAAAAGTGGACAAATTATTGCTGAGTCCACCAACAGCGTCACATCCACGAACGATCCCACCGCCCACGCCGAAATGCTCGCCATCCGCCAAGCCTGCAAAAAACTTGGAGTATTCCAACTCGCAGGTTGCGAAATTTACGCAAGCTGCGAGCCTTGCCCCATGTGCCTCGGCGCCATTTACTGGTCACGCCTCGATCGTATTTATTTCGCCGCAACCGCAGCCGATGCCGCGAAAGCCGGTTTCGACGATTCATTCATCTACCGGGAGGTCTCCAAACCCCACGCGCAGCGCAAAATCCCAATAGTCCAGGTGATGCGCGAAGAAGCGCTCAATCCATTTCGCGCCTGGCAACAAAAGCCGGACAAAGTCAGCTATTAGTCCAGCCTCCACCGATGCGTACCGCAGGCACAACTACGGGTTGCATCCGGGTTTGCGTTCAACCCAGCGAATCCCCCGGCGCGTAATTTCCAGCGCGTCGATCGGACCTCCCACATCAGACCGCTGCGGGTGATACTCCATGGTCAGTTGCACCAAGCGGATTGGCCAGCGAACGTCTCTATCTTTTAATGGAATATTCCGTTCGGCCGCAGCCCACTTCCGCTGTTCGGCTTTTGCGAAATGAGTCTTGTCCGCCACCACCTCGTTAACAATTTCATTACGCCCCAATGCTCCAACTTCAATCGTAATCGTGTGGTGCTCGGTATAAAAATTCTCCTTAGCTTGTCGAGTGCTGGAATCGAAGACGATTTCCACCTGATACATGGCAGTAGAGCCGTTCTCAAATCCCAGGAACACGCCAGTGAGAAATATATTTTTATCCAGCATCAGCTTGGAACCCGCTGGATCTTCCTTCAGCGCTTGATTGATGGCGGCCACCATATGGTCGCCCCAGTTCCTGGCTGCGGTCTTTAGAAGCCGCTGAGTCCCCGTGCTCTGCGCTTCTTGGAAGGCATGAATAGCTTCTTTCTGCGCATTCCAAAGCGCTCGCCCGTTGTGAGCGTGAATGATGTTTCCGGCAGCAGTAAATACCGAGTGGTCGTCCAGTCTCACGATCTTGCAAATGTCGTCGCGATACTTCTCATTGTCATCGAATCCACGACTATCAACCGCGACCACAATTTTAGTTCGCGACCACCCGATAACCACAACGGTCCCCGTAGTACTTTGCGCTCCGCATTGCGCATTAACGCCGCACGCCAAAACCAAAAGCATCAACGTCAACACCTCGATCCGATAGTTCATAATTTCATCTGCTCGGAAGTTTTATTTGTTTGAAATATATCGCCGCTCATTTGAAGCGTTAGAGCATAACTTACGTTTCCCAAAACGGGATTTAACACTGCGGGAGTACTAGCCCGTCCACACACACGACTCCTTGAAATTCATAGAATCGCGTGCTAGCGTTTCACGTGATTAAAATTGAACAGCTTCGGGCCTGCAATCAGAACTCAACGCCGCGAAACTCTAGACGCTTTTTTTCAATCTGTCCATCTGCCGATCTGCCGCCATTTTCTACCTCACGGAATACATTTCTACCCGGTTCTACACAAAATATAGAATGCGACGTAACCTGTAGAAAACAAACGACGGAGAAATTTCTACCCGGGGCCACAACCACCTGCCATCGGGAAGGTTGCAAAGTCGTCGCCGGAGCCAAAACGTGGCTGTAAAACTCGCCGAAAACAATTACGGCGAATCGCGTGTCCGCTTGCTGCGAGTGGTTCGGCAAGAAGGCCGCCACGACATCAAAGAGCTCAGCGTAGGGATTCAGTTCGAAGGTGACTTCGAGGCCGCGCACACAAAAGCTGCCAACCAAAAAATTCTGCCCACCGACACGATGAAGAATTCGGTCTATGCAATCGCGCGCCAATATCCCGTCGAAGCAATTGAAGATTTCGCGCTCCATCTCATCGAGCACTTTCTTACCTACAATGATCAGGTGTCCCGCGTACGTGTTGAAATGACCGAAAGCCCGTGGTCGCGTATTCCACACGGCACCAAGCCTCATGCCTTTGCGTTCACCCGAACCCATGGACGGGAAAGACGCACAGGAACTTTGCTCGGAACTCGCGAGGGAACCACCATTCGTGCCGGTATCCATGGTCTCGACGCGCTGAAGACTGCGAAATCATCTTTCAATGGCTTCCTCCACGACCCATACACCACATTGAAAGCGGATCGCGATGGGATCCTTGCAACCACCATCCAAGCCGATTGGCTTTATGAAGGTGACGAAGTCGAGTTTAGTCCCCTGTGGCACGGAGTACGCCAAACGCTGCTGGAAACCTTTGCCGAACACGACAGCAAGTCTCTCCAGCACACGCTCTACGCCATGGGCGAGGCGGTGCTCGCGACTTTCGACCGCATCCGCGAAATCCATCTCTCGCTGCCCAATAAACATTTCAACCTAGTGGATCTCGCGCCCTTCGGAATGGACAATCCCGGCGAAGTTTTCATCCCAACCGACGAGCCCTACAGCCTGATCGAAGCGACACTGCGAAGAGAATAAAGGCAAATGAGCGGACGAGAAAAATCCGAACAGGCGCGAATGAACGCACCTAAGTATCTTGTCGGCAGAACTGCAAGACCTCGCCTGCACCTGAGACTCCGCCAGGGGAACTCCCTGTGACGCGAGAACAGCATATGCTCAATCTCACCAAGGTCTCCGAATGGGATGACGGCCATTTTCACCGTAAAGATGATTACCTGGCCGCCGAGGAACCGCTCGAAATTCGCGTCGGCGCCGAACCTCTCAGCGTAACGATGCGAACGCCGGGGCATGACTTGGAACTCGCCGCCGGTTTCCTGTTTACCGAGGGCATCGTGCGCTCAGCCGATCAAATCATTTCGCTCCAGCCCGGCGTGTCAGATGACAATCCCAAAGTTGGTAATTTAGTCCAAGCAGAGCTTGTTGCCGAAGTCGTTCCGGACTTTGCCGGCATGCAGCGGCACTTCTTCGCGGCTTCAAGCTGCGGTATTTGCGGTAAAGCCTCGATCGACTCCGTTCGCTCGCGCCTGCTCAAAGTGCCCAATCCTGATTTCAGTTGTACGCCGGAACTTCTTGTGAAACTTCCGGACGTGCTCCGTTCCTCGCAGGACGTTTTCCAGCGGACGGGCGGATTGCATGCCGCTGCTCTTTTCGACTCGACTGGTGCGCTGCAAGTTTTGCGCGAAGATATCGGCCGGCATAACGCCGTAGATAAGGTGATTGGTTGGGCCTTGCAGCACGGCAGGCTTCCTCTGGCAAATTCCGTGCTACTGGTGAGTGGACGAGGCGGTTTCGAGATTGTGCAAAAGGCAATCGTGGCTGGTTTGCCGGTTGTCGCGTCGGTGTCCGCGCCATCGGGCCTGGCCGTGCAGCTCGCGCGTGAATTGCGCCTAACGTTGATCGGATTCTTACGCGGACGCCGATTTGTCATTTACGCAGGCGAGGAACGTATAACCGCATCAAGAAATCCCGACGAATAATGCGATCGATAGAAGCACACACGTCGCCCAGAAAAGGAACTGGCTCGAACCGACGGGGAGCGGCTCAAGCCAGGGGGTTAGGTAGTGAAGGACTGCGGGAAATTTCGCGGTATCGCTTCCTCGCAGTGGCGAGCCCGATTTTGTACGGAGGTTATTACGGCTGAATGACAGCTTTGTAAAATCCTCGTGCGCTGGAAAAGGCCGCCCGCACCGTGTAGAATGGGCAGCTTAAACCTTCCTGAGAAATGTTGAATACCCTGTGACAGTCACGATAACCTTGCCCCCTAGCATCCCCGTCAAGCGAACCGGCTTGGAAGTCTGGATGAACCGCGTCCTGGAGATGGCGGATCAGGTCGGGGATAAGTGGGACTCAGACAGCGTTCACGACCTTCGCGTCGCCCTCCGCCGCTGCCGGACCATGGCCGATGCCTTAAGCGAAGTAAACCCCTCGCCCAGTTGGAAAAAACTGAAGAAATCCACTCGAGATTTGTTCCAGGCCCTTGGCGAGCTCAGAAATACCCAGGTTGCGAAGGAGTGGGTGAAAAAGCTGGGTGCGGCCAAAGACCCCCTGCGCAAGAGGCTGCTGAAAGCCTTGGACGAGAAAGAGAAAGAAGAGCAAAAGATCGCGGAGAAGACGCTGGCCCAGTTTGATCGCAAAGAATGGAAAAAATGGTCGCGGAAATTTCCGCCTAAGGCCGCGTTCTTTCCGGTCGAAAGCGTGGTTTTTCAGCGTCTGGCGCTTGCGAAACTGAACGAAGCGGTTGAACTATACCAGCGCGCCAAAAAAGTTCGAACCGGAATCGCCTGGCATCGCCTCCGAATTGGACTGAAGGGCTTCCGGTACATCCTGGAGAATTTTCTTCCCGCGAGATACGAGCACAGCAGCAAAGAGCTGAAGCGCATGCAGGATATTCTGGGCGAAGTTCATGACCTGGATGTCCTGCGCTCACTTGTCAGAAAACAAGTTTCGGGACTGGATCCAAAAATCAAAGCGGACTGGTTGGCGAAGCTCGAGAAGGAGCGTAAAAGCCGGCTCGAGGAATTTCGCACAAAAACTATTGATAAAGAATCCTACTGGGCCTTCTGGCACAAGGGGCTGGAGTGGGGCCACAACCTGAAGACCGTTTCTCCGCCGGAATTACAGCGCGTTTATTCCGCAAGCTGACGCAACATCTTAGGTGTTACCAGCCAACGAAGATGCCATTTTCCGCGGGCAGCGGTGTGCTCGAAGCAAGCCACCCCGGCTTTTTTCAACTCGGTGACAGCGCCGCGCGCGCCGAGCAGGTGCGAGACCATCAAGTCAAGCTGCGGTGCGTGGCCGAAGCACATCACTTCCTTGGCGCGCAGGCCGACGATTTCCTTTACGATCTCAGCTGGATTTCCGGCAGGTTTCAGCGCGTCGTGCACGCGAATCTTGGCCGGCGCAAAGCCCAAGGTTTCCGCAAATATTTCCGCCGTTTGCGCGGCGCGGACATAAGGGCTCGTAATCATTACGTCCGGCTTGATGCCCAACACATTGAGGCCAAGCGCAGCGGAGCGGGTCTTTTGTACTCCTTTCGCCGTGAGCGGGCGTTCCGGCTCTGCAGGTGACTTTGGGTCGTTGGGATCCACGGCTATGCCGTGGCGTACGAGATAAAGAATCATAAGTTTAGGCTACCTCTTTTTCCCTCTTTTGGACGCGACGAAATTCGACATTCAGATGAAATTCTCTTTCGAATAATTCGGCTTTGCGTTGAAGCCCGGCAAGATCCAAACGCGTGCCATCCGCGGCGCGGATCATGAAAATAGCCTTGTGGCCTTCGATCTGTACATCGACGCCGGTAACCCGCTGCTCGTGCTCGGACTCGAGCTTCTCAGCAATGCGCAGCAGCGAGGTGAGCAACCGGCATTGTCGCCGCTTCTGTCCATCAAGCGCCGCGTAGGACGAGTGGCCCAACTCAGGTTCCGATTTCGAATTATGGTAGCGCACGAGCGCAGCCACCATCTCGCAACGCCAGCCGCGCAAACCGGGAATTTCTCCATTACGAATCAAATATTCGCCGTGCCGATTATGGTTCTTACGGTTTACGAAATGCCCGATATCATGCAAAAGCGCCGCCATTTCGAGAAGGAGCCGAAGCTCCGGTCCCATTTCATGAATGGGACGAAGCTGATCGAACAGCGAAAGCGCTAACCGAGCCACCTGCTCGGCATGATGCTGATTGTAATTGAGGCGGCTGGCGAACCATAGCGCACCTTGCAGCATTTCGGCGGCGCGTCCCTTTTCTTCGTCGGACACAATACCGCCGGAGTATTGCTGCGCGACAAGATCCAGAAGAATACCTTCGCGAACTCCAACCCCGGGGACCAGCATGGTCCGGAGATCCAGCCATTTTGCGAGTGTCGTAATGATGATGGCGGCAATTCCGATGACTTCGGCGCGGTCTTCACGCACACGAAAAGTTCGCATGCGCCCCGGGATATCAAGAGCCATCATGCGCCAAGTCTGATCCTTCAGCAGACGTACATTGATGGAGGGAATGCGTTCGACCAAGGGTCCCGATGCAATGCGAACCAAAGCTTCCGCATTTCCTCCGCAAGCTACGGCAATTGAACGACTGAGTTTCGGTGGTGAGGGAAGCGCACTTCGCAGGATAGAAAGGACGTGATGACGAAGGCGGCTGGCATCGTCTTCGTCAATCGCGCCTTTAATGGAATACGTTTCCATCAGGCGTATGGTGCCGAGCGGTAGTCCAATGCGATGCTCGAGCACGCCGCGCTGAAAAAAATTCAACTCCAAGCTGCCGCCACCCAGATCGAAAATCAAACGCGGCTGTAGCCGGTCACTGAGCGCCCATTTCACAGCGGAGCAAACCAGCCGGGCTTCCTCTTCATTGCCGATGACTTCCAGCTCAAGGCCGGATTTCCGGCGGATGCGATCCATCAATTTGCGATAGTTGCGGGACTCGCGGGCGGCCGCTGTTGCCACGGCTCGATAGGCGCTGACCTGATAACGATCCATGCGATCGCGAAATTGTTTAAAGGTGCGAGCTGCTTTTGCAATGGTGTCGTCGTCCAGCATCCGGCGGGTGAAAGCGTTATGCCCCAAGCGAACTGCGGCACGCTCACTGTCAAGAAACTGGATATGCTGAGGGGAGGTAGCGCGAGCGATTACGAGCCGAATGGCATTCGAGCCCGCATCAATCGCGGCTAGTTGGACGGGGGCAGCCACTCTTTAGCGCCAAAGATGCGACAGCGCGTGCGAAGGCCTGTATTGCGTGCTGCGTATGCCCAGGTGCGAAGCAATTCGCTTGCGTAGTACCCGGTTCACCGCAGAGACGCTGCTTTCGCCGTCTAGTTCAAGAAAACTGTGCCGCTTCGAAAGATATTCGAATTCTCGCTTAATCATCGACTGGTAGCGGATGAAGGATTGAAACAAGTCATTCGAGAGCGACATGTCGCGTCCGGATTCCCAATAGCTTATGGTCTGGGATTTCTTGAACTCACGGTCGAAAGCAATTTCGGGGCGCACATTCAGCCAAAAAGTGAGGTCGGGCCGGAGAGCAGTTTCATAAATTCCGTGGAGATAATCTCTTCCGATCCCGCGAACGGCCGCGCGAGCGATTAAAGTGAAGATATAGCGGTCCGCCAGTACAATCAATCCCGAGCGCAAAGCCGGAAGAATGCGGCGCTCCAGTTGATCGAAGAAATCAGTGCTGTACATCAGCGCCAGAGTCATGCGGGTGACTGCATTTTCTGCGAGGAGCGCGTCAATATCTTCGCCGACCAGGTACGATCTGCGGAGGCCCATGGTCTGCACCGCAAACCCTTGAGATTCGAGCCACTCGGTGAGAAGAGAAATTTGAGTGGAGCGGCCGGAGCCGTCGGTGCCTTCGATAACGACGAGAGTTCCACTGAGTTCGTCCGGTCTCACTCCGGGTAGCGGGGTTCCGTAGAAGCGCGAAGGAGCTTCTACAAAGTCACTCTTCCGCCTCTGCTTCGCCGGGTGGCCATTCGGTGGAACGCGGACACGAGTTTTCTTCGCCGAGCGCGTCATTTTTTCTTGGGCGCAAACTGTTGCAGAGCAATTTTCTCACTGACAATCTGGCGCATCAGTTTCTGGAGCTTGTTTACCGGCACTGTGCCGTCCATAAGCACAAAATGGTCGGTCTCGACCATCTGATCGTAGTTATTCAGAATGCGTTCCTGGAAAATACGGAAACTTTCTGAGCGGTCCAGCGAAATTCCCAGATCCATCCCGGCCTCATAGTATTTCAGCTTCGGGCGGCCGGCAACGATGCGGTTAACGGCAACGTCCAGGGGAGCGCGGAAATAGAAAGTGATATCAGGAGCTGGAGCGAAGCTATAAAGATTGCGCAACCAGTGTGGAGAACATCCGCGAGCGCCATCGCGCGCAAATGCGGTGTAGATATAGCGGTCTGCGAGAACCAGATAGCCGCCGTGTAGTAGAGGCATGATTTGACGTTCGCAGCGGTCAGCAAAATCCGCGGCGTGCAGAAGAGAAAACGTCGTGGCTGTCAACAACCGTCGTTGTTTGCCCCGCCGGGTTGCGGATTTCACCAGTGGGGAAGAATTCCACTCGGTGAAATGGATACGGTAACCCCCGATTTCCAGCCAGCGTTTCAGCAGGTATAGCTGAGTGCTTTTCCCTGAGCCGTCAATTCCTTCCACGACTACTAGGGCGCCGGGATAAGCGCGTTTGGTAGTAGGCTGTTTGGCTGTGGCCGGATCTGCAGCGGGCGCTATTTCAGGGGTAATGGTAGCCATATGAATAATTTACACAGAATTCCATATCATATATCGGATCGATGAATGGCAAGTAACAAAATGGTGACTCGCAGAAAACATAAGCGAGGTTCGCTGGACTGGCCGGATGGTCGAGGAGATTGCATGAAATTTAGCGAAGAACTGGCGGTGAAACCCGGACACAAGGTAAAGCTATCCAAGTGGGACCCTGATGGGACATTTGGATTTAAAAAAGACCGCAAAACAAAGGAGAACTTAGAGAAAGCCATCGAAAGATTGGTTGGTTTTCAGTATCGCTTGTACGCAGAGAAAAAGCGGGCTTTACTTTTAATTTTTCAGGGGCTCGATGCTGCGGGCAAAGATGGAACGATTCGCCACGTGATGTCGGGAGTTGATCCGCAGGGATGTGTGGTGAAATCTTTCAAAGTTCCCTCGGCGGAAGAAGCAGCCCATGATTTCTTATGGCGAGTTCACAAAGCCGTTCCAGGCTACGGCGAAATTGGAGTCTTCAATCGTTCGCACTACGAAGACGTTTTGATTGTGCGCGTTCACGGCTTGGTGCCCAAAGAGGTTTGGTCACGCCGATACGATCAGATCGATAGCTTCGAGGCCATGCTGGAAGAAAACGGGGTGAAGATATTGAAGTTCTTCCTGCACATCAGCAAGAATGAACAGAAAAAACGATTTCTGGAGCGGATTGACGATCCGGATAAGCGGTGGAAAATCTCCGAAGACGATTTCAAGGAGCGAAAATATTGGGATGATTATACCGTCGCTTACGAAGATGCGCTGGAACGCTGTAGCAAGAAGGAAGCGCCGTGGTTTATCATTCCCGCCAACAAGAAATGGTTCCGCAACCTGGCCGTATCGCATATCATCGACGAGACGTTCCGAGAAATGGATCTCAAATTCCCGCCGCCGACGATTAATCTGAAAAAGTTGAAATGGAAATGAGCAAGTGATAGTGTCCGGAAGTTTTCCTGTTAGAATCGCTCGGCTCTGAGCGACCACAATGGATGAGGCCGTTTTCCCACGAAATTTTCTGAAAAGATACCTGCACGCCACCCGCGGCGAAGGATGCTTTGTCTATACGGACGACGGCAGGAGATTCCTGGATGCATCGGGCGGAGCGGCCGTGGTTACCATCGGGCACGGAGTAAAAGAAGTTGCCGATGCGATGGCGGATCAGGCCTCTCGGCTCGCCTACGTTCACTCCTCCCAATTCCACACTGAGATTGCAGAGAAACTCGCGCGGCGAATTCTCGCGTTAGCGCCTGAAGGAATGCGCCGGCAAGGGCGTGTTTATTTTACGTCCGGGGGATCTGAGGCGACCGAGACTGCGTTGAAACTAGCGCGCCAATACTGGCTTGAGCGCGGCGAAAGTAAACGCTTTCGTGTGCTCTCTCGGTTGCAGAGCTATCACGGCAGCACGCTCGGAGCTCTCACAGTTTCCGGAAATGTTCGGCGGCGTGAGCTATTTGCTCCCATGCTTCCTGAGTGGGGACATATTCCACCTTGCTATTGCTACAGGTGCCCGTACGGACTTCGCTATCCGGAATGCAATGTGGAGTGTGCGGACGAACTTAACCGAATGCTGGAACGCGACGGCTCCGACAATGTAGCGGCATTTATTTTTGAGCCGATTGTAGGTGCGACGCTGGGCGCAGTGCCGCCTCCGGATGGATACGTTCCAAGAATCGCGGAAATTTGCCGGCAACATGGAATCCTATTGATTGCGGATGAAGTGATGACGGGCATGGGACGTACGGGAAAGCCGTTTGCTGTAGAACATTGGAACGCGACACCGGACATGATTCTGGTCGGCAAAGGAATCGCGAGCGGCTACGCCCCGTTGGGCGCGGTGATCGCCGCGGGGCATATCGCGGAAACGATTTCCAAAGGATCGGGGACGTTTCTGCACGGCTTTACGTATAACGCGCATCCCGTAGCAACGGCGGCGGGAAACGCGGTGCTGGATTACATCGAGCGCGAAAATTTATTTGCGCGGGTTGATGCCGTAGGACGCGAGATGCGCACAGCGCTGGAATCGTTTAAAAAGTTCTCGGTTGTAGGCGATGTGCGCGGGATGGGGTTGCTGTGGGGAATAGAGTTCGTGCAGGACGCAAAGACTCGGGAACCTTTTCCGCATGAGGCGCGAATCGCCTCGCGTGTTCAAGACGATTTGCTGGATGAAGGCATTATGACGTATCCGATTCAAGGATGCGTTGACGGCCTGCGCGGAGATCACATTTTGCTGGCGCCACCATTTACGATCACGTCTTCCATGATACAAATGCTGGCCGTGGGGCTTGAAAAAGCTGTTGCCGCACTGGAGAAAACACACCTGGCGGGAATCGGAGGGTCAACTGCGCGCGGCTGATGGCGGAATCTATCGTTGGGTGATTGCGGCGTTTGTACTGGCTATTTCCATCGGATTTGCGGCATTTGCCAGGTCCAGCGATACGAAACCGATGGTGGGATTCTCCGCGCATGGCGCTGCGGAGGAGCTGTCGATCGAACAGAGATTTCGTTCGATGGCTTCCACGGAACAAATTTCAAAATTTCATCGCTATCTTACTTCCGAGCCCCACCCGGCTGGCTCTGCTCGCAATAATGAGCTGGCACAATGGGTGGCGAAGCAATGGCGGCAGCAGGGTCTGGAAGACGTGACCGTCCATCAATATGATGTTCTGAATTCGCGCCCGCGTGAAATTTCGCTGGAGATGGTCCATCCCGGGCACTATCGCGCGATCTTGCGCGAAGATCCGTACGCCGTGGATCCTGACACCAAAAATCCTAAAGCCGACGGCGCCTATCTGGGATATTCCGCTTCCGGGGAAGTAACAGCGCCCGTGGTGTATGCGCACAGCGGCAACCCGGAAGATTATGAATACCTTCGCGCGCACGGGATCGATGTGAAAGGAAAAATTGTTCTGGTGCGCTATTCGAATCCTTATAGCTATCGAGGATTCAAGGCGCTCACGGCGGAACGGCTCGGCGCGGCCGCCATCCTGATTTATTCCGATCCCCAGGAAGATGGTTACACGCGCGGGAAAGTTTTTCCGGATGGGCCGTGGGGACCGGCGAGTCATATCCAGCGCGGTGCGATTACGTATGACTTTCTCGAGCCGGGCGATCCATTGACGCCGGGGTGGGCGTCGGTTCCAGGCGCGAAACGAATCGCTCCAGAGCAAGCGATATCGCTGCCGAAAATTATGGGCGTGCCGCTCTCTTGGCGCGACGCGAAACCACTGCTCGAAAAGATGGACGGGCCGATGGCGCCGGATTCCTGGCAGGGCGGGTTGCCGCTGAAATACCGCCTCGGCGGTAAGCGTGTGCGAGTTCATCTGAAGGTTGACATGGACACGAGCGTGCAGCCGTATTACGTGACGGAAGCGCGCATCCGCGGCCGTGAAGCTCCCGATCAATGGGTGATTCTGGGCAATCACCGCGACGCGTGGGTGTATGGCGCTGTCGATCCTTCCAGCGGAACGGCTTCCATGCTGGAGCTTACGCGTAATCTCGGCGAAATGTTAAAGCAGGGAATCCGGCCGAAGCGCACGCTGGTGATTTGCAGTTGGGATGGCGAGGAATACGCGTTGACTGGTTCCACGGAATGGGGCGAAGAATTCGCGGATGAACTGAAACAGAAAGCGGTGGCGTATTTGAATGTGGACGAGGCGACTTCCGGATCCAACTTTCAAGGGGACGCCGTGGGTTCGCTTGCGCCGCTGCTTGTCGATGTGAGCCGAAATTTGCCGACGCCTTCGGGTAAGACACTTTACGACGAATGGAAAGTTTCAAGAGAAGGGGAAATAAAAGCAAAGCAACCTGTGCCGGACTTCGAGCTGGCGAACACGCGTATTGGAAGCGGATCCGATCATACGGTCTTCCTGAATTTTCTTGGAATCCCGACGGTCGGCCTCACATTCGTGGGGCCGTATGGCGTCTATCATTCCCTGTATGATGATTTTTATTGGATGAATCACTTTGGGGACCCGGGATACCGCTACCATTCATTGATGACGCAGCTTTGGGGCACCGTGGCGCTTCGTTTGGCAAATGCTGAGATTCTTCCGTTTGATTTTGAATCGTATGGCCAACACATCCGGCAGTTTCTAATCGAACTTGATGATGCCAGCCATGTTGCGTCGCATATAGATTTTGATTCTCTCCGGAAATACGTTCTAGGATTCGAGCAAGCGGGACAGGAATTGAAACAAAGTGCCGGCCGGGCGGTTGCGAGCGGAGGTTTGAACAGTGCGAAAGAGGTTTACATAAATCAAGAGTTGATGAAAGTGGAACACAATTGGTGCAATCCGGAGGGCATCCCTGGGCGGCCGTGGTTCAAACATTCGCTTTATGCCGCGCGTTACACGTACGCGCATCTCGAGTTGCCTGGGCTTACGGAAGCCGCGGAGGCCGGGGATTGGAAGCGCGCGCAGGAGCAAGCTAAGATCCTCGAAGATGAACTAATGAAAAATACAATGCTGTTGCGGCACGTTAAACAGGAATTGGACTCTTTCGCAGGCGCTGAAAACCCATGAGAATATTATCTGTTTCTCTCGCCATTCTTTTCGTTAGCTGTGTGCCGATTAGAGCGCAGCAACGGCCGAACGCGCCTTCGGAACCTCGCGCACGTGATCTTGGCGTGCCATTTGAAGGCACCCCGGGTCCGCTGAATGCGATTACAGATGTAAAGGGAGTGGAAGTTGGCTATCGCACGCTCATTTCCGGCGAAGGCAAATTGCAGGTAGGCGTTGGACCCGTACGCACCGGTGTCACAGCTATTTTCCCGCGGGGAAAACAGGCGGTGGATCCCGTTTTTGCGGGGTGGTTCACGGAAAATGGCAACGGGGAAATGACTGGAACGACCTGGGTCGAGGAATCGGGATTTCTTTACGGTCCCGTGATGATCACAAACACGCACAGCGTGGGAGTTGTACGCGACGCCGTCATCGCTTGGCAAGTCAAACAAGGCATGCCCGTCCCGGAGGACGATTGGTGGTCGCTTCCCGTGGTGGCCGAGACCTGGGACGGATATCTAAACGATATAAACGGATTTCACGTGAAGGCGGAAGACGCATTCGCTGCGATGGACGACGGGCACTCAGGTCCGATTGCCGAAGGGAACGTCGGTGGCGGGACCGGAATGATTTGTTTTGAATTTAAAGGCGGCACCGGGACTTCCTCACGCCAGTTGCCCGAAAAACTCGGTGGATACACTGTTGGCGTGCTGGTCCAATGCAATTTCGGGACGCGACATCTTTTGCGAATTGCCGGAACGCCAGTAGGGTACGAAATTACAGGAAAGCGGATAAGGGACGATGATACTGGTTCGATTATCGTTGTAGTCGCTACCGATGCTCCTCTCTTGCCAAATCAGATGAAACGGATTGCCAAGCGGGTTACGCTAGGACTTGGACGACTCGGCAGCATTTCCGGTGACGGCTCTGGGGACATTTTCATTGCGTTCTCCACGGCGAACGCAGGTGCAGGGCTGGAACAAAAGAAATCGGTGAACGTCCGAATGCTCCCTAACGATCAAATGGACGCGTTTTTTGAAGCGACCGTGCAGGCTACCGAAGAAGCCGTGGTAAATGCACTCGTCGCGGCGAAAACTATGACAGGTCCCCAGGGGCATGCTGTAGAAGCGTTGCCGCATGACAGGCTGCGCGAAGTTCTTAAGAAATATAACCGGCTGGCCGAAGTAAAATAGCTTTTGTGGGATTAATTGTTTGTAAGGAGGTTGAGGTCAATGAGGAATTTTTTCACAGGTGTTTTTCTGACATTGCTGATAATTGGTACCGCTATTTTTTTAGTTATTAAAGAGGGTTATGTGGATTTCAGAGCGGACCAGGAACCGTCGCTGTTGGAGAAGAAGTTTGCAATGCAGGCGGTGGATGCTTCCTCGGACCGCCACGCTCCGGACCAGAAGAACCCCTTAACGGCCAACGAAGAGACTTTAGTGGCCGGCACCAAGCTTTACATTAATCACTGCGCTGGCTGCCACGGCATTCCATCGAATCCCAGCAGCCAATTCCCGAAATCGTTCTATCCTCCAGTACCCACATTCTTCACGGACGCTCCGGACATGCCGGAGAATCAAAATTTTTACATCATCCAGCATGGTATACGCTGGAGCGGGATGGCCGCCTGGGACAAGACGCTTAATGACACGCAAATGTGGCAGTTGGTGACCTTTTTGAGCAATATCGAGAAACTTCCCCCAGCGGCGAAAAGAGAATTCGATCTACCGGGGGCAGCGGCTGCGGCCACGGTACCCGCAACGACGCCGAGCTCTTCAATGCCAATGAAACATTAGGCTATTCTGGAAGCGGACGTTCTTTGAAGAAATACTCTGAGCGATGGACGCGCAGTCCTGCTAAAATTTGGCTGATTTAGCAGCTGTCTTATAGGGATGGGTTTTAAGTGTTGGTGGCGTCGCGGATTGAGGACAAAACCTAAACCCTTCGGCACTTTGGGAGGAAGAATTTGACGTCTGATGCAGTCGCTGAAAAGGTGATCACTACTCTTGCATCGGTGAAGCGGATTCCAGCCGATAAGATCACACTGGAAACTAATTTGCAGGATTTGGGCATCGATTCGCTGGACGTTTTCACGTTGCTCTTTGAGCTCGAGAACGCTTTTAAAATTTCCATTCCCGATGACGATGTTCGATCCATACGCACGGTCAACGATGTAGTCACCGGCATTAAGAAGATCATCGCTGCTACGCCGCCTGATTCGACTGTGGGTTCGCCCACGCCGGCGGACTAAGAATGGCGGCCCGCCGAGTTGCCATCACAGGTTTAGGGATTATTTCTCCACTGGGACTGGATGTCGCCGAGTCCTGGGATTCGCTCAGCCACGGGCGATGCGGCATTCAGGCCTTGAAAGGCGTCGATCGGTCGCGCGTGGCCCTGAAGATGGAAAACGGGGCCGAGGTGCGCGGTTTCGACCCCACGCAGCACTTCGAAGGCGGTAAAGAAGCTTACCTCGATCGATTCGCGCAGTTCTCCGTGGTTTCAGCGCGTGAAGCCATGCGTGATTCCGGCCTTACTCTAACCCCCGCTCTTCGTTATAACGCCGCGATCGTCTGCGGCTCCGCAGTGGGAGGCCAATCCGCCATCGAAACTGGATTCGCGGACCTTTATGTATCAGATCGCGGACGCGTTCATCCGCTGACGATTCCTAAGACGATGGCTAATGCCGGTGCGAGCCATATTTCAATGGAACTGGGGATTACGGGGCCTACCTATACAGTATCGACTGCGTGTTCCTCTGCGAATCATGCCATAGGCCAGGCCTTTCGTCTGGTGCGCGATGGCGAAGTGGATCTGGCGGTGACCGGTGGAAGCGAGGCGCCCTTCGCGATCGGACATCTGAAAGCGTGGGAAGCGATGCGAGTGATTGCGCCGGATACCTGCCGCCCGTTCAGCAAGGACCGCCGAGGAATGATTCTGGGCGAGGGTGGCGCGATGATGATACTGGAACCGATGGAAGCGGCACAGGCGCGTGGCGCCAGAATCTACGCGGAAATTTGCGGATTCGGAATGTCTTCGGACGCGCACCACTTGACGCAGCCGACAGTCGAGGGGCCTTCCCGCGCGATGCGTGACGCGTTGCGTCTTGCCAACATGGCGCCTGAAGATGTCGGTTACATTAACGCCCACGGTACCGGAACACCGGGGAACGATCCAGTGGAGAGCCGCGCCATCCGGGAAGTTTTCGGCGCGCATGCGGATAAGCTCGCTGTCAGTTCGACGAAATCCATGCACGGGCATGCGCTCGGCGCCGCGGGCGCACTGGAAGCGATCGCGACTGTTCTCGCTTTGCATCACGGAATCCTGCCGCCCACCGCGAACTACAACGAACGTGATCCCGAATGCGACCTCGACTACATTCCAAATCAACCCCGCAAACAACAAGTGGAGGCGGCCCTTTCAAACTCCTTTGCATTTGGAGGATTGAACGCGGTTATCGCCTTCCGAGCCGTTCGGTCTTAGCTCCGCGCGCTCGGCGCATCCCACAATTAGCTTCCTGGCAGAAAAGCGCTTCCTTAATTCATGACGGCAGAATAGCGATGGTTTGTTAAAAGAAGCGTGAAAGTAGTGGAGCGAGAGTTCCCCAGCCAGTGGGCGTAGGAGACCAATGCCGCGTCAGCTCGTCTGCTAGTGTCAACGTAACGAGGATGGCGAAGAATAAAACTCCCGCGAGAATGAATACCTTAGTCAGCCCGCCGCTGTACTTCACGTGCATAAAAAACAGAACTACCAGCAGCATCTTGGCGACGGCAATCGCAAGAGCGGCAACGGTGTTAAATGCGCCGAGGTCAATGTAGGCCACGCCCGTAGTGAGTGCCGTAAGGCAGAGAAGCGCGACGAAGATTCCGATGTAGGTTTTCACTGGGACAATATGCTCGGACATCAGTGTCCACCCCCCGCGTAACGTCCGCCGATGAGATAAAGCAGCGGGAAGAGAAATATCCACACAATATCCACGAAGTGCCAGTAAAGCCCGCTTACTTCGAGCGGACTGTGATACTGCGGAGTAAACCTGCCACGATGGGCCATGACCGTGAGCACGGTCAGAATGCCGATCCCGATAATCATGTGCAACGCGTGCAATCCAGTCATGAAGAAATAAAAGCAGAAAAACATGGGCACGTGCGCACCGGGCGCTCCCCATTCGGGCCGTATTACGAAGCCGAAACCGGGGACCAGATGCTCGATATAATCATGGTGCCATTCAAACGTAAACTTGATGAACAAAAACGCTGCGCCCAAGATCATAGTGGTGATCAGGAATCCAACTTGCGCGCCGCGCTTTCCAATTTGAGCGGAATGGATGGCCAGCGCCATCGTTAAGCTGCTTCCGATCAAAACAGCGGTGTTCAATGCGCCGAACCTGACTTCCAGCAAATGGCTGCCAATTTCGAAGGAAGGCAGATAGAGCGCGCGGTAAACGATGTAGGTGGCGAAAAGGCCGCCGAAGAACATCATCTCGGTGAGCAGAAACACCCACATGCCGAGGCTTCCAGCCTCGCGCTGTTGCTCCATATCTTCAAACTGGTGCGCAAACCCGGATGGATGCGCGTTGTGAATCGCCACATCAGCCACGGGTCACCGTGCTGTGCGCGTAGTCGTAAGCTTCTTCGGTTACCACCGGAATCTCCTCGAAATTTTCAGTCGGCGGCGGAGAAGGCGTTGTCCACTCCAGCCCTTTGGCTCCCCAAGGATTCGGGCCTGCCGCCGGTCCGTAGCGCATGGACCATGTCAAATAGATGAGCGGGATCAAGTATCCGATACCCAGAATCGATGCACCGGCAGAGGACATCACGTTGAGCACTTGAAACTCCGACGGGTAAACAGCGTAACGCCGTGGCATCCCCAGATATCCAAGCATGAATTGCGGGAAGAAAGTGAGGTTGAATCCCACGAAAATTACCAGCGCCGCAAAGCGCGCCCAGCCGTCGGGGTAAAGACGCCCGGTAATTTTGGGCCACCAGAAATGGATGCCGCCCAGATAGGCCATCACGGCGCCGCCGACCATAATGTAATGGAAATGCGCCACGATGAAATACGTGCCATTCAGGTGAACGTCGGTGGCGAGCGAAGCCAGGAACAATCCCGTAAGGCCGCCCATGGTGAAGAGGCCGATAAAACCCAGGGCATACAACATCGGAGCGTCGTAGGAAATCGAGCCTTTATAGAGCGTCGCGGTCCAATTGAAAACCTTTATGGCGGAAGGAATCGCCACCAAAAAGCTGAGTAGGGAGAATACCAGGCCGGCGTAAATCGACTGGCCGGTGACGAACATGTGATGTCCCCATACAAGAAAGCTGATGATGGCGATCGCGAGGCTTGAGAAGGCCACAAAACTATATCCAAAGATTCGCTTGCGTGAAAAGCAGGTGATGAGTTCGCTCATCACTCCCATTCCCGGCAAAATCATGATGTAAACCGCGGGGTGAGAATAGAACCAAAAGAGATGCTGAAAGAGAATAGGGTCGCCGCCGATAGCGGGATCGAAGATGCCGATATGTAGAACTCTTTCAAGAAACAGCAGGAAAAGTGTGATGGCGATTACCGGAGTCCCCAGAATAAAAATGATGCTGGTGGCGTAAATAGCCCAGATAAAAAGCGGCAGACGGAACCAGGTAAGGCCAGGCGCGCGCATTTTGTGAATGGTCACCACAAAGTTAAGCCCGGTGAGAATCGAAGAAAATCCTGTTATAAAAACGCCTAGCGCCGTGGGAACCACCGAAGTGTGGGAAAAGCTGCTGCTATAAGGCGTGTAGAATGTCCAGCCGGTGTCCACGCCCCCGGAGATTACGGCGTAAAGCGTGAAAATGGCGCCAACAACATAGATGTACCAACTAAGAAGATTGAGCTTCGGAAATGCCAAATCGCGGGCCCCAATCATCATGGGTACCAGGAAATTGCCCAGCGTGGCCGGGATGGATGGAACCAGGAAAAAGAAAACCATGATGACGCCGTGCATGGTGAACAACTTGTTGTAAGTCTCCGGCTGTACCAGCGCGCCCTGCGGCTCGATCAAATGCAAGCGCATCAGGACGGCGAAAAATCCGCCGACAAAAAACATCAAAGTGATAGACGCAAGATAGAGAAGCGCGATTCGTTTGTGGTCGGTGGTTAAGAGCCAGGACTTCACACCATATTGCGCATTCAAATAATTAAGGCGCGAACCTGCCGGTACTTCGCGGACGTCTAAAGTGGCCGTACTCATTTGCCGTTCGAATTCCTTTCTTCCGACCCCAGCGATTTCACGTAGGCGATGAGCTGCAATACTTGTTCCTCGTTGATCTGTCCCCGGAAGGTGGGCATGATCGGCGGATAATTTTTCAAAGCTACAGAGTTTGGATTGATGATGGCTTGACGAATAAAAGCCTCGTCCGCCAAGCGTTTCTCACCCGTCTTTAGTTCCACTTCCTTACCGTATAGACCTACGAGCGATGGACCGCGACCCGTGCCGTCGGAAACATGGCAAGACGCGCATCCGAGCTTGTTGAATGTTTTCTCGCCGATTTGCACCATAGTCTGGCTGGGTGTGCCGCTCGAGAGCCACGCTTCGTAATCCGCCGGCGACATAACGTAAACCCATCCGAGCATCTCCGCGTGATCGGCTCCGCAATATTGCGCGCAGAACAGATGATAGGTGCCCACTTTCGTGGCCTGAAACCACAGTGTAGAGTAACGGCCGGGGATGACATCCTTCTTCACGCGGAACGCAGGGATGTAGAAATCGTGGATGACGTCTTCGGAGGTCATCGTCAACTCCACCGGCACGCCGACGGGAACGTGCAGCTCGTTGATTTCGCGCACGCCTTCGGGATGCTGGATGTGCCACATCCATTGCTTGCCGATCACGAAAATTTCAGTAGAAGCCGAAGGCGGGCGAGAATTTTCGAAATACAAGCTAGAGGCCCAAAGAAATAAGCCCGCACAGATTAGTGTCGGGATGATGGTCCAGGCCAACTCCAGCGGAAGGTTCTCTTCAGTCTCTGCGGGGATTTCATTGTCGGCTCGCCTGCGATATTTCACCATGAAGAAGAAGATCGTCGAAAAGATACCGATGGTGAAAAACAGCGTAATGAACGTTAGCACGAAGTAAAGGTGGTCAACCCCTTCCGCTATGGAGGAAGCTGCTTCAGGACGAAGTTGCGGCGCCTGAAGCGCCAGGGAGAAGAAAACAGAGCCGAATTGGAGAAAGCCCATCACGTTCTATGTGCAAGTTCCCTTTGCATACCTAATCTCGGACGCCGTACCATGCAAAAAGTGCTCACGCTCTGCGTTCAGGCAACGCGTAACGCTCTTTTCTGTACAGAACTAAAATAAGACCGGCGATCGCGAGCACCGTGACAGCTCCTGCTGCTTGAATCAGACGCGATATCAACAACCCGTATTTCCCGGTGGACGGGTCGTAGTGATAGCAGAAGAGCAGCACCTGATCGACCGGGGTTCCAATTTTTCCTTCTGAAGCTTCCACCAAGCCTAGCCTAAGATCGCGCGACGGGAACTGGATGCCATAAAAGTAGCGTGAAATTTTTCCTTCGGGGGTCAGGACCATGATGGCGCTGGCATGCGCGAACTGTTTCGAGCCGGGATCGTATGCGTAACGAAAACCGACAGCGTTTGCGAGCTCGCGGATTTGTTGTTCGTCGCCGGTGAGGAAATGCCAGCCTTGGGCCGCGTTGGGCCGGCCGTAAAGGCCGGTGTAAAGCGCTTGTTTCGCTTCGGCTAGAACTGGTCGCTCGGTTGGATCGATACTTACGGTCACCACATCGAATTGTTTTCCAATGTCCATGGGGATCAGCTTGAGGCTGGATTCCAGGCCGTTGAGAACTTGTGTGCAGAGCATCGGACAGTTGTAATAAACCAGCGATAGGATCACGGGCTTCTGGCCAAAATACTGAGCGAGCTGAACCGGTTTGCCGTGCTCGTCGCGAAATGTCAGATTCAACGGAACCGATTGATTTAGTTTTTGGTCGACGCCGACATCTTTCAACAGATCGGGACGCACGCCAATGTCCTGTACGGGGCCTTGTAGCTGCGCCTGCGCGGGCGCTGAAAGAAGCGCCAACGCGATCGACGCAGCGATCAGACAAGCCCGCAAGGATCCGGAGGCCACGATTTTTTTGAATTTCTTCACTGTTTAATCTGCCGTCTGCAATTCAAGAGTTTGATCACCTTACTTCTGGGTTGTGCGCTTTCTCATACTCATCTTCGCCGATCCAGTAAGCGCATGGACCATTCGGCGATGATTGGGTTTTTACGATGTCGCTGGTGGCAGCAGTGTTTGATTGATCGCCGCTTGCCGGACGCGCAGGCAAACCTCGCTGGACCGTCACGTCGATTGCGCGATCGATCGGGATACGAACAATTCCATTGTCCGGATCGACCCATCCGTAGGTATCCAGTTTCTCCATTTGCTCGCCACAATAATTTCGCAGATCCGCTCGCGGCTTCGCTTGCAACCTCGGTTCCGGCGGCAGAACACGAGCGTTCTCGAATGGGGAAGCCGGCGGTCCCAGCGCTTGCGATTTCGCGAAATAAGAAAACATCCACTTCATGGACAGCAACACCACGGCAAGAACCACCACTAATCCGAGTCCATACATCAGCAGACTTCGGGTGTCGGTGTCCCTGTGCTCGTATCCCTCCGAAGGATCTATTGGCGTACCGGGCGGAATTTGGCCTGGCCGCTTAGTCTCCATGCTCATGCTGGAGCGCTCCTTCAAACCTCGGATCATGCAACGGCAGAAGCGGCATTTTCTTCAGCTGCCAAATGTAGGTGCCCACCCAGATACCGCCAATACCGATTACGGCGAGCAAGTCAGATGCCTGCAAATGCGGACCGTTCCTTTCGTTCAGAAACCCCGGGACGACCAGCCAGTAAACATCTACGAGCGTCAGAACCACCATCATGCCCGTCAAAGCAGAAAGGATATGCAGCCGGCGTTTCACTCCGCGCTGGAGCAGCAGCAGAAATGGCACGGCGAAGTGCATGATCATCAGGAAAACGGCCAAAGCTCCCCAGCCGCCGAAAGCGCGCGTCATATACCACGGAATTTCGTCTTTAAGGTTGCCGGCCCAAATGATCAAGAATTGCGAAAAAGAGAGATAAGCCCACAGCATCACAAAGGCCAGCATGAGGTTTCCGAGATCGTTGAACTGCGATGCTGTGACAATTTGTTTGATGTGCTTGGTATTCGAGAGCAGGCGAAGGACAAAAATCACGAAGGCCATGGCCGCCAAAGCCTCGACCACCATGAACAGCATTCCGAAGATCGTCGAAAACCATAGTGGTTCGATGGACATCACCCAATCGATTGCGGAATAAGTGACCGCGATTCCCCAAAGAATCAACCCTGGGCCGCTAAAGGCTTCCAAAACAGATGCCAGCCGAGCGTTTCCCGTGCGGTCCTGTTCGTAGGACCATTTGTTCAAGAAATAAGCAAGCGTAAGCCAAATGACAAAATAAATTATGGAACGTACCACGAAGAAATTCTTCGTGAGGTACATCGCTTTGAAATGCAACGCGGGATCGGTCGGCTTATCGATGGCCCATTGCGCCCAAATGTATAAGTATTTGATGCCAAACAAAATCGGGACGAATAAAACCGTCATCACCAAAAATGTTCGGGTACCCGCTTCCAGCAGCCGCCTGATGGGATAACCCCACCAGCCGCCGGTTAGATGGTGCATCATCAAGATTGCCATGCAGCCAAGCGGGATCGAAATCCAGAAAACGTAAGAGAACAGGTAAGACTGGAAAGTTCGCTGCGCCGCGTCGGGACTGCGCAGACCAAAAAGCGCGCAGAGCAAAAGCGCAAACGCGCCCGTGAGAATCATGCCCCGTTGCATGCGATCGAGTCTCGGTTCGAATTTTTCGAGGTCGGTCATTATGGTTGCGCGGCTGCGTGTCCTTGCGCGTTCGTCTGATTTTCCGTCAATTTCGTTCGTTCACTTTCGGGCACATCCTGCATGGTGGCGTGCTGGCTAAGTTGAAGCGCGCGAATATACGCCGCTATCCGCCAACGGTCTTCAGGTTCTACGCGAGCGGCATAGCTGTACATGGATCCAAAACCATTCGTGATGACTTCAAAAAAGTGTCCCGCCGGCGCTCTCCGCATACTGTCGAGGTGAAAGGATGGCGGAGGCGGAAAGCCGCGTTGAACGATGATGCCCTGGCCACCTCCTGTGTAGTCGTGGCAGGGAGTGCAGTAAATATTGTAGCGCTCTCGACCACGCTCCAAATCCGCTCGCGTCATGGGAAAGGGAAACTTATCGGACACCACCCCATTCTCTCTTCCTGTATAAAGCAGCTCGTCGGTATGTAGCTGGCCACGAGCCACGGTACCGGGGACAACAGGCCGCTCGGACCGTCCATCGGTGAAGAAATTGGTAGGCTCGTAAGGAAGATATTTCGGCTGTATATGCATGTCGAGCCGGCAACCGGCGAGCAGTATTGCAATGCCGCTCAGGCAAGCAAGTCCTCGGAGGCAGACGGTGAATGTACTCGCGCCCGCTTTGCCAACCGCGCCGTCGAGCTGTAGTTCAAACCTCAATTTCAAAAACTCCGTGGGGCTGCAAAGTTTTCAAAAACTCCGCCGTCCTGACCAGATCGAATTTCTTGTCTCGCGCTTTCACTACAAGGAAAAAGCGGTCTTTCGACGCCAGCGCGAACCTCGCCACGTTAAAAACTGGATGATACGGCGTCGGCAGCCCGTTCATGGCCAGCATGCCAAAAACTGCGCAAAGAGCAGCTCCGAGAATGGTCAACTCAAACGTGATTGGTATAAAAGCGGGCCAGCTGTTATAGGGCTTCCCACCAATATTCAGAGGAAAACTTATTACGTTCGCGTAGTAGCACATAAAAAAGCCCGTAAGGCCGCCCAAAAGCCCGCCGGTGAAGACCACTGCGGGCAGTTTGGTGGGTCCAAAGCCAACCGCTTCGGCCATTCCTTCCACGGGCATCGGCGTGAATGCGTCGATGCTTTTGTAACCGGCATCGTGAGTCAGATGGGCCGCAGCGAGAAGCTGTTCGGGCGTCTCGAATTCGGCTAACAGTCCATAGATAGCTTTGCGCTTCATGTGCTACTCGTGAATCTCCGGATTTGGATTTCGCACGCGCGCCAAATACGAAGTGCGCGGTTTGGTATTCAACTCCGCCAACAACCTGTAATTCCGCGATTGTGCTTTCAGTTTGGAAACGCGGCTGTTCGGATCATTGACGTTGCCGAAAACGATCGCATCAGCCGGGCATGCCCCCTGGCAGGCGGTGACGATCTCGCCGTCCTTTATCGTCTGGTTGGCTTCTTCGGAATGAATTTTCGCCGAATTGATTCGCTGCACGCAATAAGTGCATTTTTCCATAACGCCGCGGCTGCGCACCGTCACGTTCGGATTGCGCACGCCGTAAAGGCTCGGGGTCTGCCAATCAGAAAACAGCAGGAAATTAAATCTGCGCACTTTGTAGGGGCAATTGTTCGAACAATAGCGAGTCCCTACGCAACGGTTATACGTCATCTCATTCAGTCCTTCAGGACTGTGCGTGGTGGCGCCAACCGGGCATACGACTTCGCAGGGCGCATTTTCACACTGCATACAGGGCATGGGCTCGTAATACATTTCCGGATTTTCAAGCCCGCCGCGGAAATAAGTGTCCACGCGGATCCAATGCATGGCGCGTCCGAGCATTACCTGTTCCTTGCCAACTACCGCGATGTTATTTTCAGATTGGCAAGCGACCACGCAGGCGTTGCAACCCACGCATTTATTCAGATCGATAGACATGCCCCAGGCATAGCCGTCGTATTTGAAACCGGGATAAAGCGAAAGGCCTGGAGTCGGTCCTTCCTGCGGATCTTGGGCAAAACGCGGATTCGCGCGAAATTCTTCGAGCGTCGCCACTTGGATCAAATCACGATGAAACGCTGCAGTGCTTTCTTCTTCGGATGTGTGGCCCTCGTGATCGATAATGTATTGATGTTGCGTTACCGCGAAATAATATTCTTCTCCCGTTTTTTCGATGCGCAACCCGGTTGCAGCCCATGGCGTCGTTGAAGAACGAATGAAATTCGCATTGAACCCCGGGCCTGTTCCTACTTTTCCCGCTCTGCGCCTTCCATATCCAAGATGCAGAGTGACGGAATTGTCAGCGTGACCAGGGACAACCATGGCTCCGGCTTTCGTTTCGTGTCCGTCTAGCTGGAGCTTCACATAATCGCCGGTCGTAATATTCAGGCGCTGCGCAGTCGTCAGGCTGACCATTGCTGCGTTGTCCCAAGTCAATCGTGTGTTTGGCTTGGGAGTTTCCTGCAGCCAACCATTGTTGGCAAAACGCCCGTCGAAGATGGAGGGATCCGGTCGAAACGAAATTTCGAAATCGGAAGCCGCCGCAGTATCGGAGCCGGCACTCTGCGTGTTCGCCGGTTTTGCAAAATCAGTTCGCGCTGCAACATTGATCGCCGGCAGCGCCGTATTAGGCATTACTCCGTCATGCAGCGCCCGCTCCCAGAAATCTTCGAACGCTTTGTCTTTTTCAGGGCGCTGGCCCGCCCAATAATCACGCACCGCGTCGTGATTTGATTTTCCCGGATCGTTTCCGAGCAATCCAAGAATTTCATATGATGAGTGGCAGCCTTGGTACAGCGGCGCGATCAGCGGCTGAATTATTCCAAGGGTTCCGTCATAAGCTCGGGCATCGCCCCAGGACTCCAGATAGTGCGTGGCGGGAACGTGCCAGTGGCAAAGCTCGCCGGTCTCCTCGTAATACAGCCCGGAATGTATGCGTAACTTAACGTTCAACAGCGCGGGGCCGAAGTCGAAATCCACAGGTGCGTCGTAGACGGGATTACCTCCGAGAATCAGCAGAACATCGACTTTTCCCGCCTTCATATCGTTTGCAAGATCGCGCAACGATTCCATTCCGTCGGTTGGATTCGTTTCAAGCGGATCGGTGTAATGCACGGTCTTGCCGACATTGCCGAGAGAAGCATTCATGGCATGCGCCAATGCGTGGACGTGAGCTGGCTGCTCTTCGCCGGCAATCACCAGCGAAGATCCGCCATGTTGCTGCAAATCTTTTGCGACTGCGCGCGTCCAGTCAGCCGAGATAATTTGTGAATTCGTCCCGCCTCCATTCGCTGAGGCGACCCCCACTTCCGCTGCGAGACGTTGAGCGAATCCGCCGATTTCGCTGGCACGCACCGGTTTTCGATGGTCCGCCATTGCTCCAGTGCTGGTAGGCATCGATTCGACCACGTACAGCCGATTTGGATTTGCCGAAGGCGTGTCCAGCGCACGTCGCGAAGAAAAATCGCGCGTGTAACGCACATGCCCCGCGCCGCAGGTAAGAAAATCCGCGTCCAAAGAAACGATTACATCCGCTTTATCAAATTTGTAAACCGGATTGACAGGCTTGCCGAAAGCAAGTTTCGCACCTTCTCGTACGTTGTCACGGCCACACTGTTCGTACTGATGCCATTTTGCTTCCGGAAATTGCTTCAGGGCCGCGTTGATCTGAGCGGCGAACGACGGCGAAGTGACCGTCTCCGTAAGAATGCGCAACCCTGCTCCCTTCGGTGATTGCTGCCCGCTCATATTACTCATAGCTACCGCGAAAGAATCCCAATCGCTGATTCGCCCTTCGTGAATCACGGTTTGCGAGCGGTCCGGATCGTACAGAGTCAATACCGAAGCTTGCGCGAAAACGTCCGTACCGCCCAGGCTGCCAGGATGTTCGGGATTGCCTTCAATTTTCGTGGGACGCCCCATATTGCTTTCGACCAATAATCCGGTCGCTACACCGGCGAGCTGCATCGAAGTCGCGTAGAAAAGCGGCTTGCCGGGAATAATTTCTTCCGGCGGCTTCACGTACGGAACGATCTTTTCCGTGGGCAGTTTTGTGCAGGCGCTGAGGCCAGCCAGCGCAGCGGAAGCCGCGGCAAGTTTCAAGACGTCGCGACGGTCGATCCCTTCCGGATCTTTCGCTGTGTCGTGTGGAAACTCGTGCTCAAGGAATTGCCGGTATTCTTTTGTCTCCGACAACTCTTCAAGGCTCTGCCAAAACCGCTTTCCATCACGTTGCGCAAGGTTCGCGCTGGCGGCAGCAAGATCGATCGATTTGCCTTCGGGCGTGTTTGGGTTCGTGCTCATGGTGTTCTCTTTCCAGTCATCATCGGTGACACACCGAACAATTTTGCAGACTTTGAATTTTGTATTCTTTCACGAGTTCTCGCCCTAGCTGCTCTTGGTTTGCCGGTACTTCATAATTCGGATTGAAAACTTGAGATTTCGGACGCACGTACTTTTCGGGTTGTCTGTGGCAATCGAGGCACCAGGACATATACAACGTGCCCGCGCGGTAGGTTAGCGGCATCTCGGCAATTTGCCCGTGACACGTCGTACACCCGATGCCTTTACTCACGTGAATGCTGTGATCGAAATAAACGAAGTCGGGAAGAGCATTCACTCGCGTCCAGGAAATGGACTTGTCGTCCCGGTAGCTCGCGCGCACGGGCTCAAGCATCGACGAATTAGTCCAAATCTGCGAATGGCATGTCATGCAAGTTTGTGTCGGTGGAACTCCGGCAAACGAAGATTTTTCCACTGACGTGTGGCAATAGCGGCAATCGATTCCCAGTTCGCCGGCATGATGTTTGTGGCTGAATGGGACAGGCTGCTCGCGCGAAACGTGCACGTCCGTATACCAAGGCGACAGCTCAATTCCATAGAGGGCCGCGCTAAGCAACGCAATAATGAACACGCCGCCGTAAATGCTCAGGCGCGAGAGAACGTTGGTGCTGTGATGAAATATTTGCGGCATCTAAATCTTCAAGTCCTATTTATTCCGGCTTTCTTCGTTCGTTTCTTCAACTAAGGAGCGCATCTCGACGATGGAAATCATCGGCAGGAAGCGTATGAAAAGATAAAACAGCGTCAAGAAAAGCCCGATCGTGCCGACATACGTAGCCCAATCCCATCTTGTAGGAATATAAGTGCCCCAAGCCGATGGAATGTAATCGCGATGCAAGCTGACCACCACAATGACGAACCGTTCGAGCCACATTCCCACGTTTACGACCAGCGCCACGACAAACAGCATCGGAACGCTGTTGCGCACTTTGCGCGACCAGAGCACTTGCGGGATCACAATGTTGCACGTGATCAGCAGCCAGTAAACCCAGGCATAAGGTCCGGTCATGCGGTTCATGATCATGTAGCGATCGAATTGATTTCCGCTGTAGAACGCTACGAAAGTCTCCATCATGTAGCCGTATGCGACTATGACGCCGGTAGCGAGCATCACCTTAGCCATGTTGTCGAGGTGCCGCATGGTGACGAGATCTTCCAGGTGGTAAAACTTCCGAATCGGAATCGCTAAGGTGATCACCATCGCGAACCCAGAATAAATTGCGCCGGCCACGAAATATGGCGGAAAGATGGTGCTATGCCATCCCGGAACGATGGCCACCGAAAAATCGAAGCTCACAACTGTGTGCACCGACACGACCAACGGTGTTGCCAGGCCCGCCAAAAGCAATGAGGCCGTTTCATATCGCGACCAATGCACAGCGGATCCGCGCCAGCCCATCGCCAGAAAGCCATAGATGACTTGCGCCGCGCGATTCTTCGCGCGGTCGCGGAGCGTGGCCAAATCAGGGATCATCCCAACAAACCAAAAAAGTAGCGACACCGTGGCATACGTTGACACCGCAAATACGTCCCAAACAAGCGGGCTGCGAAACTGCGGCCACATCCACATCGCGTTGGGATATGGCATGAGGTAATAGAACAGCCATGGCCGGCCCATATGCAGAAGCGGAAACATGCCGGCGCAAGCCACCGCGAAAATTGTCATCGCCTCGGCAAAGCGGTTAATAGAAGTTCGCCATTTCTGATGCAACAGAAGAAGAATTGCGGAAATTAGGGTTCCAGCGTGGCCGATTCCAATCCACCAAACGAAATTTACGATGGCAAAGCCCCAGGCAATGGGTATTCGAATGCCCCAAATTCCCACACCCTTTACCAGCAGATACGTCACCGCGACGTTAAATAACATCAGGAGAGCAAAAGAGATGCCGAAGCCGATCATCCAGCCCTTGCTCGTCCCGCGCCCGAGGACAATCGAGCTGATCTTGTCGGTGACGGTTGCAAGTGTATGGCCGGGCTCGAGAACAGGAGCCTCGCGCGCGTCGCCGATATTCTGAGAGCTCTCAGGATCCACGAAGAAGCCTCGGAAACATTAATACCGATGTCTGTAAAACCGCTCGAAGACGCTTTAAGGGGTCTAAAGACGTCGCACAAATGAGCCGCCAAATGCAGCGGGATTGGTTTGAGCTACGATTTACGAAGAAAAGAGCCGATTAATGGTTCGTTATTTCAATCGCAATTTCACCCTCAGCAAGATGCCATTTATTAGACTGCATAGCATATGACCGGAAAACTCTTGGCGCAAGTTCAAACCCGAAGAATTTAGACGAAAGCAGGAAGTTGAGTTTCTGTGCGGAGGAAACGATAACCTAGTTCGTTTGACACAGAATAGTTAGATGGGGATCGATCACCAGATGGGTCGGTCGAATTCGCGAAGTGAATCGGAAGCGCGTTTGCGGTCCTTTGGTGATTACCACACCGAGACGCACAGGTTTTGATCCAGGCCCTGGTCGCGAAGCGTAGATGGGGACTGGAGCGGTAAATAGATCGTCGACGCCGCTTTGTTCCAGCCGGCCAGTGACAACGAATTCATTTCCATGAGGTTTGACATCGAACTTTACGGCGTAGTGAGGAATTCCGGTCTCCTTTACCCACTCGTCGAAGAACCAATCCATGCGCCGAGTTCCTTCCAAATCCATATCAGCGGTCATTTGCCGTTCTACCTCACGTTGGAAATCTTGTGTCGTGAAGGCTCGATATTTGTATTTAGTGAGGATTGAACGGAGAAGGTCACGGAATCGTGCATCACCGTCTTTTGCGGTAGGGTCGCGCATCATCTCGTGAAGCATGTGCATCACCCAGGTTCCCTTTCCGTAAATTATTGCGCGGTAAGCTTCCGGCATTTTTGACGAGCGCAATCGGAGTCCCAGGCTCAGCGCTCCAGCATCGTTGATGGTTTCAGTTGAGCCGGGAACTTTTGTAAGCAGAATCATGCGGTAGTGTTCCAGCCACTCTGCCAGATAGTCGCTCGTGGATTTTTGGCTCTCGGAGTAGAGCAGCGCGAGATAGTTCGCCATCCCTTCTTCAATCCAGGTATCTCGATAGTTCGCGGGGCCTACCACGTTCCCCCACCACTGGTGCGCGACTTCGTGAAATGGCATGAGGTCCCGAGCCTCACTTTGCTCCCACTGTTGTAATCCCGCACGCTCCTGTTCCTCGGCCGGTAGAAACGCGAACGTCGAAAGATAGACCAAGCCCGGCCAACCCTGGCCGAATGATCCCGGAATCTGCGCTACGTCGAGATGGTCAAAAGGGAACGGCCCATTCAGTTTTTCGTAAAAGTGAATCGAGTCGAATACCTTCCGTCCGAGTTGCTTCAGCGCTGCCGCGGGACTTGGCAGCAGAGGCTCAACGGTCGCATCGGGCACTAGATCAGTGGGGGATCCTTCGAAGGATGGAAGCTCGCCAGGCGGCCTGTGTGCGCCTAATCGCACCGCAATTGCTTCTTCGAGCTGCTTGTTCGCGTATAACTGGATTTTTGGCTGCTCGGTTGCAGTCTCGGTTTTGTATTCGCCCATGTTGAATCCGGCAACACAGAAAGGGACACCTGATCGCCAATGTCCTGTTTTCATATCTCCTTCTTCGTGCGATTCAATTCGGGTACCCGTTGCGACGAGTGTAAATCGTCGCGGCCAGTGGAAGGTTAAATCAAACGGTACGAACAGCTCGCTGGCGGTCAAGTGAGGAAACCAAGTTTCGCGCTCGCCGACGTATTCCACGCCGTTTCCAGCGTCCGTAATTACGCTGCCGTGATAGGAGATGTCCAAGCTAAAAGACTGCCCTGCCTGAGCAGGGGCCCTTAGAGCGATGAAAATCACGTCATTGCCGCGACGGAGAACGTCACGGCGCCCCAAGTCTTCGTTCTGAAAAAAAACCAGCGGTTGTCCATCCTCGGTCTGAATCTTTTCCACGGCCAATTTGCGCGAAAGCTCCAGCGGAACCAGGCGATCCCCGGGCCGTACGGTTTTCAAATGAACGCGAGTCTTACCTTCTAGTGAGAGATCGGTTCCGATCGTTGAATCGATTCGATAATCGACGGGCGCAAATGATTCCACCGGCGTCGGCGGAGCGTTTTCCGATCGGAAAGACGCCCAAACATCGTAAAACGGCACCCCATTATTGTTGTGGGGCTGGCCTATCGAAACTTGTTCGTCGCGTCGTGGGTCAACCATGACGTCGAACGCTCCCACTGAATCACCGACCAGCATCGCGTAGAAGAAAGGCAATGGGTCGGTGGAAAGCACATCGAGCATGATTCGCAAGGACTGCGACGGCGCTAAAGCGGCGACCGCGGAGTTCCAGCTTTCCGCAAAATGCGGATCAGCAACTTCTTCGATTCCGCCGGACTTTAATTGTTCCTCGATTTCACTAGCTGTGTCATCGGTGAAGCGGAGATATGCGCGAGAGAAAGTTTGATCGAGAAGGGGAACTCCCACAAATTGTGCCAGAGATCGCCGCTCGCCCGGATCTCGAGGCGTGGCCAAAACGTGCCCCCGGCCGGTAAATACTGCACCGGTCATGTGACCTCTGATAGGCGGGAGGAATGCAAGTTTGCCCTCCGTGAAAGTGAAGCTGATAACGTCGCGTCTCAGATGCAAATCGTGAACGGTATAAACATGAGCCGCATCGGGGCGCAGCTCGTTGAGCCCTTGATAGAGTGCGCGGGGTCCATCCGTTGCGGAATCGAGGGCGCGACCGGCATTTGTGGCGCTCTCAGGCTGTTGCGCTAAGCAAAACCACGCAGAAATCAGTACAGCAAAACAGGCAGCTAATAGGAGAAGCCCTGGCGAAACTTGGGTCTTTTGTTGCACTCAATCGACTGTACAACTTAGAGCATCGGAGCGGCAAGCGGTGGCGCGTCTAAGCGAAAGAGCTTGTTAAAATAGTGATGTGCGCCAGACTGCACTCATTGCATTCTTCTTTGTGCTCGCGGTTTCGTGCGCGCACGCAGATACCATTATCCTGAAAAATGGCCGCAGGATTGTCGCCTCCAACGTCGTTGAAGACGGTGAACGCATAACGTACGAAACGGCTGCCGGCCAGATGTCCATTCCCAAATCCATCGTAGCCCGAATCGATCATGACATTTTTTCTTTCTCTTCCACAGAGGCCAAAGCTTCTGCGCCACCCGTTTCCGCTCCCCAAATCGATCCTGTCCGCGGATACGATGATGTTGCTCGCCTCACCGTTCATGACAATTCAATCGATTTTGGTTACATAGCCGAACTTGAAAACAACGCGCGATCGGGAGGCGCAGCTGCAATCGAAAAAGTGGCGGCTACGCATTACGCGGCCGCTCAGTTTTTAGTGAGCCAGGGCGACACGGACGCAGCAATCGATCATTACCGCCAGGCTCTATCTTTTGCTCCCGACAATCTTGGGCTGCTGCTCAACTTAGCCGTTCTCTATCTGCGCGGAAACCAATTCACCACGGCTTTGGACACGCTGGAGCATGCGCGTCGCGTCATGCCCGAGTCCAGCCCCGCGGCTCCCGATATCGCAAAATTAATGGGATGGGCTTATTACGGCGCGAACAAGATGGATCGGGCGGTGGAAGAATGGAAACTCGCGCAGCGTTTGCGCCCTGATTCGGAAGTCGAGAGCGCTCTTGAAAAAGCGGAGCGTGATAAAGCCGAAGAGGAAAGCTATCGCGAAGGCGAGACGGTCCATTTCGCGCTCAAATATAACGGCAGCGCTACGCCCGATCTTGCGCGCGGAATCCTGCGCACGTTGGAAGAAGATTTTCGCGACCTGGAATCCCAGCTTGATTTCAGTCCGCCCGAGCAGATTGGCGTGATTCTCTACACCGAGCAATCGTTTGCCGACATTACGCGGGCGCCGAGTTGGGCCGGAGCGATTAACGACGGCCGCATACGCATTCCTGTCCAGGGACTGACCAGCGTGACCCCGGAACTTGGACGCGTGTTGAAGCACGAGCTCACGCACAGTTTTGTCGGCCAAAAATCGCACGGTCGCGCACCCACATGGCTTCAGGAAGGTGTCGCACAATACATGGAAGGGAGGCGGAGCGCCAGCGCGGGAGTGTTGTTGGATGAAGCGAATCAGGGGTTAGTGCCAACCCTTGGAGCGCTGGAAGGTTCGTGGATGGGACTCTCCGCTGGTTCCGCGGCAATGGCGTACGCATGGTCGCTTGCTGTGGTGGAATCGATCGTGCAGTCGGGAGGGATGAGCGACATCAGCCGATTACTCGATCGCGTAGGTTCCGCGCCTTCCACCGAAGACGCCGTGCGCGATACGTTGCATTCCGATTATTCCGATCTTCAGCAGCAGACAATCGCCTACTTGCGCCGCGAAGACGTGCGCTAAAGCGAATCATTTCTTAGAACTACCCAGCTGAACAAATTCTTAGCGCTATAGGGTGGCCAGCAATCCAGCGAGCAAAGCAGCGCGCTCGGGTAGTGCGCGGATGATAATGTGCTCGCGCGGGCTATGCGGGAAATCGCCAACTGCTCCGAGTCCGTCGAGAGTCGGCACGCCAAGAGCCGCCGTAAGATTTCCGTCAGAGCCTCCCCCCGTGGCAGCCTCGCCGAGCGGTAGTCCCATATCGCGCATTAACCCCTGAGCGTGCCGAAATAGCGCTCGAACCGCTGCAGTTCGTTCAAGCGGCGGACGATTCGTTCCTCCTCGAATTTCCACTCGCGCATCTCTTGTGATCGGGCGCAAACTTCGAAATTTTCGATCGAGCCGAGGCCCGTCGGCGGCCCGCGAAAAACGGATGTCCACTTTCCCGCGCGCATGGTCAGGAATCACGTTGGAAACCGTGCCGCCCGACACAACCGTTGTTTGCACCGAAATTCCACGGCCACGATTGTTGAGCCTCATCACCCGCTCGATTTGTAAGGCGAGTTCTTGGACTGCGTTCACACCCTTCTCGGGATCCACTCCCGCATGGGCGGATCGTCCGGTGACGACGATTTCAGCAGTTCCTACGCCTTTGCGCGCCGTCTTTAAACGGCCATCGCGACCGAAGGATGGTTCCAGAACAAGCACCGCATCGCTTCTGAGCGCTTCGGTTTCAATTGCCCGCCGCGAACTTTCGCTGCCAATTTCTTCGTCTGAAGTCCACAAAAATGCTAGTTTCTTGGTGGGAATGATTCCGGCGGCTTTCAATGCGTCCACAGCAAAAAGAGCGAGGACCAGTCCGCCTTTCATATCAAACGTTCCAGGTCCCCAAGCGCGCCCGCCGGAAATCCGAAATGGAGTTTTTGCGAGGGTTCCGAGCGGATATACGGTATCCAAATGTCCCAGGATCGTTATTTGCTGCCTGGTTCCAGGTCCGCTCGCGAGATTGATTTCTGCGCGCACTTGGTTCCCAAGCTTCGCGACCGCGAGAACCCGCACTTTTGCGTCCCGCTTGCGCCATTCGGCTGCAACTATTTCACCGAAACGATCGACTGCTCTTTTATCATGGCTCGGCGATTCGCAGCGCACGAACGATTCCAGCGTCCGCACCATCTCCGCCTCGCGGCTTTTCAACAGGCGCAAGATCTTTCGCATCTCGTTCTTTGGCAGATGAGTTCTTGTGTCGTTCATAGCGCGGGTATGCTAGCAGCCGCAATTGAATGCGGCAACGTCGATTGCCGAGCCCTTACGAATGAGAACCTTTGACAAATTCCAGGGCGTCTGCGGCAATCTTCGGGTCGTCGCCAAACCCTGCAAGCCAGTGAACCGCCGGCTCCTTTCGAAACCAGGTAAGCTGGCGCTTGGCGAATTGCCGGGTGGCTTGCTGAATTTTTTGCACGGCAGATTCCATCGTCAATTGTCCATTCATATGAGAACGTAGTTCGGAATAACCGATAAATTGAAATGGTTTTGCATCCGAAGAAATACCTTCTGACATGAGACGGCTGACTTCATCAAGCCAGCCGTCCCGAATCATCGATTCGGTTCGTTCTTCGATTCTTGCGTAAAGCGCCTCGCGCGAAGGCGTCAACCCGATTTTTCTTACGGCATAGCCTTCCAGGCCACGGCGTCCTTCTCCATGGATTTTACCTACCGGCTTTTCGGCAAGAATCCGCATTTCAATCGCGCGAATAACTTTCTGCGTGTCGCGAGGAGCGATTCGGGAAGCGCTTGCCGGATCTAAACGCATGAGAATGCGATGAAGACGCTCCGGCCCGCGACGCTCGGCCTTCTCACGCAAGCGCGCTCGCAATTCTTCAGATCGTTCCGGGGCATCCGACAAGCCTTCGAGCAATCCTCGAAGATACAGACCCGTGCCCGCCGTCAGGATGGGCAATTTCTTGCGTTGAGTCACTGCCTCGAGGACTTGCAAAGCCCGCCGCCGATATTCACCGGCGGTAAAAATTTGCCCGGGTTCGCAAAGGTCTACCAGGTGATGCGCGATTCCATGCTGTTCGCTCAAAGCCACCTTGGCCGTGCCGATATCGAAATACTTGTAAACCTGCGTGGAATCGCAAACCAGCACTTCGCCGTTTAGCCGCTCGGCAAGCCAAATCGCCAGCGACGACTTCCCGGAAGCAGTTGGTCCGAGGATGACAATAAGAGGAGCCAGCGCGCTCATCTAGAGACAGTCCAGAAACGCCACAGCAGCCAAAGCAGCGCCACCGCCGCCAAAAGAAGTGTTCCAGTAATTTGCGTGCGATTGAGTTTCACTGCGCTGTTACTGCCCGGAGTTAGGTTGAATATTGTAGTAAAAAGCGCCGCGCAATTGGAGGGAGTCACCTTTGTAATCGGGGGGCAATGGTTCGAATGGAACCGATGAGCGAATGGCGGCCATCACTGCGCGGTCGAGCGCTTCCTTCCCCGAAGTTCGGTCCAATGTCGGCTCGTCCACGTGAATAGTGCCATCGCGATTGATCGTAAATGTAATCACGACGATCCCTTTATCTCCCATGTAATAGGATTCAGGAAGAACTGCGGTCCAGTTCCTCATGACGATCGCGTGAAGCCGGTTCATATAGCTCTTGGGGTCCCATCCTTGGAGATCGCTGAGGATGGTCATGCCCGCGCCGTCGCCCACTCCGTGACCACCACCTCCTCGACCTGTGCCTCCAGAACCGCCGGAACCCTCATCGCCGTAAGTGACACCGCCGGGGCGCTTTACTGCGTCTTGAATCTGATCCTGCATCTGCCTACCCGGCGAAGAACTCGGCAAACCGAGATTGAGCCCCTGTTTAGGTTGGGGCTGGCTCGGCAATAACAAGCGCGAAGGCGCGGGCGCTTCAGGAGGTGGAGCGCTCGTGGCTGGACTCGTCGAAGTCCGTGGAACCGGAGCCGAAGGTAAATCCGTCGGAGGCTTTTCGGGACTGGTCGCTGGAGGAGCTTCGATAGCGTGCGATTCCGGCCGCGGTGGCGCGGCGCGATTCAGCGTCTTAGGACTGATCCGAACTTTTGGCCCTGGTTCCGCAGCCGGCGCTTTGGATAGCGACGGCACGTCGGAGGGGAGATAGACAACGCCGAGCTCCTTGCTTGCCGCCAGGGTTTCTTCCGAAGTGGGAATGTGGGGCGGAAAGATCTTCGGAAGAAAAATCAAGAAAATGACGAAGCCGACGTGAAACGCGATAGAAAGGGCTCTGGTAATGAGATCTTCTTTTGCGTCACGCTTTTCTTCCGGTTCGACGAGCAGGTTCGCTTCGCCGGTATTAAAAATATCCGGCTCGACAAGTTCGCGCAGCTCCGCCGTCATTTGCTGCGGCTTGTTGAATCTTTCTATCTCGCGCTGCTCAGGTGGTTCTACATAGGCAGGTACGACAACACGGGAATCCAGAATATCGAGCGAAGGATATTCGGTGATGGGGCCAAAGCTTTCGAACGCCTTTGCCGGCATCGAGCGCGACACCAGCGTGCGCTCAACGAGAACGCCAAGCGGGAGGTGCGTAGGGATCGTGGTCTTTCCATCAAGAGGGGCCGCGTGATCGGACAACTCAGAAGGCACAACCGTGCGGTCGTCCATGTAAGTGGACAGCCGGCGCGGCGGCCTCTTATCCCCGTTATCCGTAACAGGACGCACATCGGTCGGCACCAGGGTCCGCGGTATCATCGAACATCCTGTGGAGCAAATGTACCCAGTTGGACGCGTTGCGCGTGCTCAATGGTTGCTGCCATCACACGATTTGCAAGTTCCAAAGCGCGTCGGCCCGCAGCGCCATCCACTATGGGCGGACGACGCGTGCGAACGCATTCGAGAAATCCACTTAGCTCCGCATGCAAAGGTTCTTCGGGCGTCGTGGGAACTTTTTCGAATTTGATTTCAGGTTGTGGCCCGCTCGATTCAACGCGCACGCGCAGCACGTCTTGCCGCGTGAAATCGAGCGAGACGTACTCGTGCTCTTGAAAAAATCTCATCTTGCGGACGCGTTCGGTGGAAACTCTGCTGGCCGTGAAATTGGCAACCGTGCCATTTTCGAATTCGATGCGAGCCTGGGCGATGTCTACTTTGTCGGTCATCACCAGTATTCCCACCGCTTTCAAATCGATAACCGGCGAATCAACCAGTGACAGAACTATGTCAAGATCGTGGATCATCACGTCGTAAACCACATCGATATCGAGACTGCGCGGTGTAAAAATGCCCAGCCGATGCACTTCGAAAAACATCGGACGCGAAACGATTTTCTGAACCGCAGTGACGGCGGGATTGAAGCGTTCCACGTGACCCACTTGCAAAATACGACGGTTTTGCGAGGCGGTTGCAATTAGTTCGTCCGCTTCCTTCAGTGATGCCGCGATAGGTTTTTCCACCAACACATCGTGGCCAGCGTTTAAGAGCCGGCAACCGATGCGGCCATGTTCTTTCGTGGGCGCCGCCAGGCTGATAGCCTGCACACCTTTCGCTGCGAGCGATTGAATGTCGGGAATTACGAGCGTGCCGAATTCAGCGGCGACAGTTTTTGCGCGCTCAGCATTTGCATCCACAATTCCCACAAGCTCCGCGCCTTGGATTTCACGCCACACCCGTACGTGGTTTCGGCCGAACTCACCGACACCGACGACAGCAACGCGTATAGGCTTGTCGCTCACTTCTTCCTTTTAGCCGACGACTTTTCTACCGGCGCCTGCGTCGAAGTTTTCTCTGTAGCGAATGCCTCAATCGCAATTCCGGCGTCGTCTGCTGCGCGAATCAGTTCATCGCGATCGAACAAGAGAGTGCGTCCGGCATCAATCGCCAGCGCGGTGGCATTCGAGCAGCGCATTACTTCAATGGTCTTCAGCCCGATCACGGGAACGTCGAACCGCATATCTTGCGCCGGCTTGCTCACTTTAACTACCACCAGTTTTTGTCCGCCGGTAATGCGAGCCGCGCGTTCAATCGTTTCGTCCGTGCCTTCCATAGCTTCAATCGCAACGCAGGCACAATCACGCACCACCACCATTTGCCCGAGATCGAGTCCGGCAATTTGTTGGGCAACTTTGCGTCCGTAAGCAATATCCGTCGCTTCCGATTTATCCGGGGCGCGCCGCGTTAAAACCCCCGGTGCCGGCAAAAGCGTCCCGAGAAATTTTGTAGAATCCACCAGTTCGATGTCTTCTTCTCCCAACACGCGTGCGATAGCGCCGATCAGTGAGTCGGTATTCTTCGCCGGTAGCGAAAAGAGCAATTTTGCAAGACGCCAATCGGGCCGGATGGCGCTGAAAATTTTATTATGCTTCACTTGCCCGGCCATTACCGCGTGTTTCACACCCTCCTGATGCAGCAACTCAATCGTGCGGCTAAGTTCGCCCAGACTTACCCAGTGCAGCCGTTTCGCGATGCGTTCTAGTTCCGGTGAAGCTTCTTCGCGAATTGCGATCACAGCCATTTCAATACCACGGCTTCGGGCGCCTTCGAGAACTAAGAAAGGGAAATCTCCGTTACCCGCAATCAAGCCCCAACCGGAAGTGTCATTTCCTGAAAGAGCGGCCACGGCTCCTACTTGATGAGGCCGTTCTCGGCCGATTCGATGAATCGAATTAGTGATAAGACGTCCTCGGAACCAGCTAGGGTTTCACGCATTTTCTCAAGCGCCTGAGAAGTATTCATTTTTGAACGGAGCAGGAAACGGTAAGCCTTCTCAATATTTTCAATGCGCTCCGCGGAAAACCCCTGGCGCTCAAGCCCGATCGTATTCACACCGTAACATCGGGAATCCCGTGGTGACACAACTTTCGAGAATGGCGGAACATCCTGCGTAATCACCGTATGCGCTCCAATGTAAGCATATTTTCCCACGCGACAAAATTGCTGCACCGGGCAGAATGCGCCGATGGTCGCGTAGTCCTCAACGGTGACATGGCCTGCCAGCGTGCCTCCATTTACGAATATCGTGTGATCCCCGATCAGGCAATCGTGGCCGATATGCGCATAGGACATGATGAGGTTGTGGCTCCCAACACGCGTTACGCCTCCGCCTTTAACGGTGCCCCGGTTTACAGTGGAGAACTCGCGAAATTCGTTCGAGTCCCCAATCTCCAGGGATACACGCTCGCCCTTGTAAGTTAAATCCTGCGGATCTCCACCGATAACAGAAAACGAGTAAACATGATTGCCCTGGCCGAGCCGCGCGGGACCTTGTACGACAGCGTGATGGTCAACGATACAGTTTTCGCCTAGCTCAACTTCTCCGGCCAGCACCGCGAAAGGGCCAATTTTAGCGTTACGTCCAATTCGTGCGGAGGAAGAAACCTCAGCGCGCCCATCAATTTCGCTCATTGAGCCTTGTCACCAGAATCCGTTGCAGGATTTGCATCAGTTTCTAGGTCCACCATTTTGCACATAAGTGTAGCCTCAGCAGCGAGCTCTCCATTCACGGAAGCTTTGCCTTGCAGCTTGCAGAATGTTCCGCGCCAGGCGAGCACATTCACCTCCACGCGCAATTGGTCTCCCGGTATTACTGGCCGCCTAAAACGGGCGTTATCGATTGCCACGAAATAAAGCAGCTTCTTCTCCCGGTCGTCCACCTCCTGAAGCAACAATAGGCCGCCAGTTTGCGCCATGGACTCGATAATCAGCACACCTGGCATGATAGGTTTGCCTGGGAAATGGCCCTGAAAGAACCCCTCGTTTATGCTAACGTTCTTTATTCCAACAATTCGTTTCCATCGTTCCATTTCTTCTATGGCGTCAACTAACAGGAACGGATAGCGATGCGGCAGAATCTTGTGGATCCCGTTAATGTCGAGGATCATCTTTTCCCTCAGGGTCTAGGTATCATTGGCCCGGGTTACTGCGGCCTATTTCTCTATCGCGCAATCGAACAATTCTATACGAAACACCTGCGTGTTGGAATCGAGTCACAGATCATCTTGCCGTGAGTAGCGCAATACGGCTTGACCTCGAAACCGCTTCGGGTATCTTCTAGGGAAAGACCCGTATACACATGGCGACCGCAGCCCCGCTTCGACCGCTTCAGCCTGAGGATTGGATTCAGGCTGCTTTCTCGCAGCTCTCGTCGCGCGGTGTTTACACAGTTCGAGTGGAAATCCTTGCGCGCAACCTGGGTGCCACGAAAGGCAGCTTTTATTGGCATTTCAAGGATCGCGAGGATCTCCTCACGCGCATGCTGTTAGGCTGGGAGGACGAAGAGGTCCGTTGGTTGGAAGAAGCAGCGGGCCTTCATTCCGGAGCGGCTGCGCGGTGGGCTCATTTCATCGCTCGGTGTGCTGACCCGGGGCGTGCTCGATTGGGAGCCGCGCTATACGCTTGGTCGCGGCAGGATGACCGGGTAGCCGGCCGCGTTGCAGCGATTGAAACGAAACGCCGCGCGCACATCGTGAGCGTTTTTCGACATGTGGGTTTCACTCCGTCAGCCGCCGAAAAATGGTCCGAGGTGGCATGGCTTGTCTGCCTGGGATGGATGGACAAGACAACGCGCGATCCTGAATTTAGGTCCGGCCATCGAGAGCTTGAGGAGTTTCTTTCCCCTCTCATTTTGGCAGCTTCGGCGCTTGTTCACCGCTAATGTTCCTTGCCGCATTTCGCGCACTTCAGGCAGGCAGCGTATAATGACCACCGGATGATAATGAGTCCTCCAGGCACCTGTGTGCAGCAAGGCAATCGTATCGGATGAAAACCGCACAACTAATTGACAATCGCGAACGTGTCTTGCTCGTCGGCGTTGGTCTAAAGAAAGCACCGCGCGGACGTGCGGGCGATCAAACTGCGGCGGGCCGAGATTCGCTTGAAGAGCTCCAGGAACTGGCTGAAAGCGCCGGCGCCAAGATTGAGGGTTCGGTATTGCAAGTCCGCGAGGCGCTCGATCCAGCGACCCTGGTGGGCCGCGGCAAACTGGAAGAAATCCGCATTGAAGCGGAGATGCGTCATGTTCCGCTCGTGATCGTCGACCATGATTTGACTCCCGGCCAGCTTCGCAACTTTGAAAAAGGAGTAGGCCGTCGGGTAATCGATCGCACGCAGCTCATTCTGGACATTTTCGCTACGCATGCGCGCACTCGGGAAGGCCAACTGCAAGTCGAACTGGCGCAATTGAATTATTTGCTGCCCCGGCTTACCGGGCGAGGTGAAGAACTATCCAGACTCGGCGGCGGAATCGGGACGCGCGGACCTGGCGAGCAGAAACTGGAAACTGACCGGCGCCGCATACGCGACCGCGTGCGCAAGATTCAGGAGTCGATCGAGACGGTGCGCCGCCAGCGTGCCACGCGCCGTCAAGCGCGTCATGCGCAACCGCTCGGGATGATCGCCCTCGTGGGATACACAAACGCAGGAAAATCCACTTTATTCAACGCACTCACTCACGCCGACGTGCTCACCTCGCCACAAATGTTTGCGACCCTGGACCCGACGGTGCGCGCTCTACGGCTGCCGTCGCGCCGCAAGGTTTTACTCTCAGACACGGTGGGATTTCTGCGAGATCTGCCTCCGGATCTGATTGCCGCGTTTCGCGCTACGCTCGAGGAAGTTCAAGAAGCCGCGCTGATCATTCATGTTTCGGATATTTCTAATCCGCATCACGCCGAACACGATGCCGACGTTTTAAAAGTACTCGACGATCTCGGGGTAAGAGATCGCCCCCGGTTGAATGTTTTCAATAAGACTGACCAACTTTCCGAAGATGATCTCGCCGCGTTGAAGAAATCAAACGAGAGGCGCGAGAATGCTGTGTTTACGTCCGCGGTTACGGGCGCAGGGCTCGACGAACTTCTGGTTCGCATCGACGCGATGATGCCGATTGATCCTCTGGTTCATTTGCACTTGCGAATTCCAGTTTCGGATGGCCGCCATCTTTCGCTCGTTCATGCGTGCGGACGTGTGCTGCAATCGCAAGTCCTAGATGGACACATGGATATTGAAGCTGAACTTCCTGAATCACTCGCTCGTCGGCTGGAAGATTTTGTTTCGCCTTATCCGCAAAATTAATTTCGGAAATCCGGAGACGGACACGCAAGCGCCTGCCCTCGCTACGGCCGCTAGCTGGAAATCATGATATTTGGGTTGATTCCACGACAAAACTCAGGGTGCTCCCAGCTGTGGACATCAGAATACCGTACGCTGCCAAGTCCAATTCTTAGTGGCGCTTAGCACACAAATTGCTTCAAACCTGTGCAAATTCTATCGGCGGTTAATATTGCGCGATTCGCGCCACGAATGCGCTAGCAGGACGCCGCTAACGATTCTAAACCATTTATTGTCATTGGATTACAGCATCCCAAACAGCTCACGACGTTTGACCTCTACAATTTGAATGCTATTTTTGCTGTCCCGAACCTTCGCCTTTTCCACAAGGATTTCCACAGAAACCCAGCCTAAGGACCGCATGCAAATGCTAACAAGCAAGCCTCTTTTCCTGAATCCGAGGCGTGTCAAACCTCGTTAGAAATGTCCCCGTGATTGCCTCATTAGAAATGTCCCCTTAAGTTGGATTCGAATTGGTGGCAGCAGGGAGCGCTTCCGCTGCGCCCGACCGCGCCGCACAACATGCG
>Ga0182015_10000055_pt1 | contig 144939 bp, 101 predicted proteins | sample 712P3MmetaG_FD_120478 | JGI IMG/M metagenome (GOLD analysis project Ga0182015, IMG submission 120478) | Permafrost microbial communities from Stordalen Mire, Sweden - 712P3M metaG | ecosystem: Environmental > Terrestrial > Soil > Wetlands > Permafrost | place: Sweden: Stordalen | collected...
AGTCCGTCCAGCTCTCAGGCGCCGGCTGCGAGCAGCCGAATTGCAGGAGCGAATGAATTGCCTTCTGGCCGATCCCAAACTCGTCAAGGACCTGGAGGATCATGTCCTGCTTTATTCGCATCCAGGCGCATTAAGCAAACTTGAGTTTCTCAGGAAAACTCCCGTCACCCGACAGGAATGGCCCATCGGCAAACCCCAACGCAATTTGCGCTGGCTGGTCGAGCATCTGGATGCCAAAGGGCATGAACTGATCTATTTTGATCTCACCACCTATGACATGAAGCGGCTCGGGCTTCATACAGCCCGGGCTATCATTCCCAATTTCCAGCCCATTGATTTCGGTTTCTATCAACTTAGACTGGGGGGCGAGCGGCTCTATCGGCTGCCATGGGAACTCGGCCTTCGCGCCCAGATTGCAACACCGAACATGTTGAATTCCGCTCCACACCCCATAGGTTGAACATATACTATGTTTCGCATGAAATATCCACTTAGTTGGACCTTTCACCGCAATAGCAGCAGCTGGCTGCCGAGTATTCTTGCCCCGATAGAAAACCAGCAGGAAACCGCGGCCTTCAAGGAAATGGTGGATTTGCCGGCAATCAAGTTGCCACCGCCCCAGGCGTTGCACCGGGAGCTAAGCGAGACCATCCGTGCGAGGTATTCGTGCCGCCGTTTTATCGATGCTGAAGTTCCGCTTAGCGCGCTCGCGACACTTTTGTATTGGAGCTATGGAAAATTGGGCATCGACTATCCAAATGGAACTGAAATGGTGCTCCGTCCTGTGCCCTCGGGCGGTGGCCTTTATCCGTTGGAGCTCTATGTTATTGCCCTGCGAATGGAGGGATTAGAGCCAGGAATCTACCACTACAACATATTGGGCCACTTTCTTGAAGCCCTGGCCCGGGCGAGGGTGCCAGATCAGGTGCTTTCGGAATTGTTCCTGCGCCAGCCCTATGTTGCGCAAAGCGCTTTCGTGCTGGTGCTGACGGCTGTGTTCGACCGCTCGCTTTGGAAGTATAGGGATCGCGGATATCGCTATTTGCTCATGGAGGCTGGGCACGTCGCGCAGAATGCCAACCTTGCTGCGACGGCGCTTGGCTTGGCTTCGCTTAATCTCGGCGGATTTATCGATGTCGACTTGATCACTTTGCTGAAACTCGAAGGTGATGAGGAAGCGCCGCTTTACGTACTGGCCGTTGGTCAGCCTGAAAATGCTATCTCAGAATTGAACCGCATTCCGGAGCAGCCGCTCTACACTTAGAAAACGGCATCTCAAACTGCGGTCATTGGTGCTTCCAATCAGGGGGGCGACATTCAGCGATCACGGGGTATTTTTTGAAGATCAAGCGAATCGGAGCACCACGTCATTGGAAGCGAAGACTCCGCGAGCTGAAGAGCCGAGCGCCTTCGGGGCCTGGGCTCGTTCATCTGGACGACCGGGGCCAATTCTCGGGATCCGGGGCATAGCCAGACCAGTTCCTCGACGCCGATTAACGCAGGAGACTGGCCAAAAGAAAGCCTCAACCGCGTCGTCGGGGAGCGCTTTGCCGATCACGGCGATCTGGAACGGAGATGTATATCGCATTTTGGGTCTTTCGGTTATACAATGAACCACTCGCCCGAAACACCGGGGAAAAACAATCCACACTTCGCATCGATGAGGCGCGCTTGACCGCGTCAAGAGCTCCCGGTCCGGCCGCGAAACCCTGGTGTTCGCCCTCCCTTCAGGGGGTGTCCTTTCTTCAGGCGGCAACCACGGTAATACATGAAATCTTCGACGTTATTCAGCAAAGGAGCTCCTGGTCTTTCCATGGGCACAGTGGAGGTCGTCCCGGAGGACCGGCGCAAGGCAGCGCTTCTAAAGGCCGGTGCCTTACAGAATGCGATACTCAACAGTGCCAACTTCTCCAGCATCGCCACCGATGAGGAGGGCGTCATCCAGGTTTTCAATGTCGGCGCGGAGCGAATGCTGGGGTACTCGGCCGACGACGTCCTTAACCGGATTACTCCGGCTGATATCTCGGATCCGCTGGAACTGATCGTACGGGCCCAGGCATTGAGCTTGGAGTTTGGGACGCTGATAACGCCCGGCTTCGAAGCGTTGGTGTTCAAGGCATCGCGAGGGATCGAGGACATTTACGAGCTCACCTATATCCGCAAGGACAGCAGCCAATTTCCTGCGATCGTATCGGTTACCGCGCTGCGCGACGAACAGGGCGGCATCATCGGCTATCTGCTGATCGGAACCGACAACAGTGCCCGAAAGAAAGCGGAAGAGGCGCTGCTCAAGGCCGGCGCGCTTCGGAACGCAATTTTTAATAGCGCCTACTTCTCCTGCATCGCCACCGACGACAAAGGGGTCATTCAGCTTTTCAACGTCGGCGCCGAGAAGATGTTGGGCTATGCCGCTTGCGACGTGATGAATAAGATCACTCCCGCGGCCATGCACGACCCAAAGGAGATAATTGCGCGCGCGAATGCGCTGAGCGTTGAATTTGGAACCCCGATAGCTCCTGGATTTGAAGCGCTGGTTTTCAAAGCTTCGCGCGGAATAGAGGACATCTACGAGCTGACCAAGGTCCGCAAGGACGGCAGCCGATTTCCCGCCATCGTTTCTGTTACGGCTCTGCGCGACGAGCGCGCCCGCGTAATCGGCTATTTGCTTATCGGGACTGACAACAGCGCGCGCAAACGGGCGGAAGAAGCACTGACGGCGGCCTCCGCGGCGCAGAGCGCAATCATACGGCAACTCAACGAAGATCTTGAGGAGCGTGTTAAGGAGCGAACGTCACAGCTCGAATCCGCCAACCACGAGTTGGAGGCGTTCTCCTATTCCGTTTCGCACGACCTGCGAACCCCCCTTCGCGCAATCGACGGGTTTTCTCAAGTCGTGCTCGACCGTTTCGGGCCGCAACTGCCGGATGACGGCCGGCGTTATCTCGGTACGATTCGAGCCGGAGCGCAAAAGATGGGCGCATTGATAGATGACCTGCTCACATTTGCGCGGCTCAACCGCCAGGCGCTAAGCAAACGGCCGTTCGACTCCGTCAAACTCGTCCGCGAGATTCTCGATGAGCTGGGATATCCGTGGCCGGAGCGCCACGTGCAGATTCGCTTCGGCGAACTGCCGCAAAGCATCGGTGATCGGGCGCTCCTAAAACAGGTATGGTTGAATCTCCTATCGAATGCCCTGAAGTACACGTGCAAGCGGGAAGATGCCGTGTTGGAGATCGGCTGCACCAAGGTTCGGGGAGCGGATGCATTCTTTGTCCGCGACAACGGCATTGGCTTCGATATGCGATTCGCTGACAAACTCTTCGGTGTATTCCAGCGTTTTCACCGAGCCGAAGATTTCGAGGGCACTGGAGTTGGCTTGGCAATCGTGCAGCGGATCATAAACCGCCACGGTGGCCGGGTCTGGGCGGAGGCTGCTGTCGGAAAAGGAGCCGTGTTTTATTTCACCCTATCGGAGGAACCCCAATCATGAATCCCACCTCTTCTGTAGATCTCCTGCTCGTCGAAGACAACCCGCAGGATCTGGAGCTAGCTCTGCTCGCGCTGCATAAAGCCAGTCCTTCCCTTAAGATTCACGTTGCGCGCGACGGCTCTGAAGCCCTCGATTTTCTCTTCTGTGAAGGTTCGTTCGCCGACCGCCTGATCTCCGAAACGCCCAGGGTGATTCTGCTAGACCTCAAGCTGCCGAAAATTGATGGTCTCGATGTCCTTAGACGCATCAAGAAGGATGCCCGAACCTCCTCAATACCTGTCGTGGTGCTCACCTCTTCGAGCGAGCAGCGAGACCTGGTTGAAAGTTACAAGCTTGGCGTGAACAGCTATATCGTGAAGCCGGTGAATTTTGAGCGCTACACTCAGGCCGTTCGTGACCTGGGAATGTATTGGATGCTCCTCAACCAGCCTTTGAACGTGGGCAGCTAGGCCTCCAAATGAGACGGCCGCTGAAGATCCTGATCGCCGAGGACAACCCGAACGACGCCGAACTGGCGATCGCAGAGCTGCGGCGCGCAGGATTTGAACCGGATTGGGCGCGTGTCGACACGGAGGCTTCCTTTCTCGAGAAGCTCAATGGCGAATTGGATATTGTGCTTTCGGATTTCCAGATGCCGGAATTCAACGGGTTAAGGGCGCTCGAGCTATTGAAGCAGAGCGGCTTGGAGGTGCCCTTCATCCTCATTTCCGGGACCATTGGAGAGGAAACGGCCGTCAAGGCGATGAAACAAGGCGCCACCGATTATCTCTTGAAAGATCGCCTGGGCAGGTTGGGCACCTCGGTGACCCATGCACTTGCGGAGAACAGCATCTACCGCGAGCGGTTGCGAGCGGCTGAGGCCCTCCGAATTGCGGACGCACAGCTGGGCCAGCTTCTAGAGCACAGCCCCGCCGTTCTCTACATGCTACGGTTGGTGAATGCGAAGCCTATTCCACAGCTTGTCAGCGACAATATAACCAACATGTTGGGCTTCACGGTCGCTGAAGCGCTGAGACCAGAGTGGTGGGCTGAGCAACTGCATCCGGATGACAGTGAACGCGCAACGGAAAGCCTCGCCGAAACTCTCATTCTGGGAAATAGCCTTACGGAATACAGAGTCCGGCACAAGGACGGGCATTACTGCTGGGTGGATGACGCAAGAAGGTTGATTCGCGACGCTGATGGGAAGCCGATTGAGTTTATCGGCGTCTGGACTGACATCACGGAGCGTAAGCGTGCCGAAGAAACCATTCGCGACATGTCTGGGCATGCTGTGCGAGATCGCCGCAAATTGGTGCGTATTGAATTGGGAATTCTCATTGCAGCGACCGCGGCGGTGTTCGTTATGTCGGCCCAGTTCAGTTGGTTTGAGGGCATGACAAGATGGTTTCTCGCGCACGACGCCACTCAGCTCGATGATGTGAGTCTCGCGGTATTCTTCGTCTCGATTGGATTGTCAGCGTTCGCATTCCGCCGGTGGCGCGAAACCGAGACAGCCCTGACGGGCCAACAACAGGTCCAAGCGGCTATGGGTCTGCTTCACGATGAGTTGGATCGTCGGGTTAGGCAAAGAACGACAGAACTAAAATGTTCCAACCAGGCGCTCGTGACCGAGATAGCTGGACATAAGCAGACGGAAACAGGTCTGAAGGAGTCGAATAGACGGTTCCACGAAATGCTGGAGAACGTCGACCTGATCGCCGTTACCCTCGACTTGAACGGCATCGTCACGTTTTGCAACGACTACCTCCTGGCCCTTACAGGTTGGAAGCGGGAAGAGGTGATCGGTGCCGACTGGTTCACCAAATTCCTTCCGGAGCCTCACGATGCTGTGAGGAAATCATACTTCTTGGCGATCGCATCTGGAAAAATCCCTTCGCATCACGAAAATCCGATAAAGACGCGATCGGGGGAATTACGGGACATCACTTGGAACAATACGATCCTTCGCGATTCGGAGGGAAAGTTCATAGGCTCTGCAAGCATCGGAGAGGATGTGACGAAGAGGAATAGAGCTGAAAGAACACTGCAGGAGAGCGAGGAGCGCTTCCGGCAACTGGCCGAGAATATTCATGAGGCATTCTGGATTACGGACATTGAGAAGCATGAAGTGATCTACATCAGTCCGGCCTACGAGGTCATTTGGGGTCGCACATGCGCCAGCCTATACGAGGCGCCTGAAACATGGCTTGAGACGATGCGGCCGGAAGATCGTGATCGCATGGAGCTGGTCGCCCGAGAAAAGCAGAGCAAAGGCGGTTACGACGAGGAATACCGGATCATTCGGCCGGATGGTGCCGAGAGATGGATTCGCGACAGGGCTTTCCCGGTGCGTGATTCGAGCGGCACCGTTACCCGCTGCGTCGGAGTTGCCGAAGACATCACGGAGAGCAAGAAATTGCAGGAGCAGTTCTTTCGCGCCCAGCGTATGGAAGCGGTCGGCACGCTTTCTGGCGGGATCGCCCACGACCTGAACAACATCCTCGCCCCGATTCTCATGGCTCCGGCAATGCTCAGGGAGTACGCAAGGAGCGACCATGAGCGGCGGCTTCTCGATTTGATCGAGCAGTCGGCGCAGCGCGGAGCACATGTGGTGCGCCAGTTGCTAACGTTTAGCCGAGGCTCCGGGGGCGAGCGTGTCGGCGTCGAGATGCGGTCATTGTTCGACGAAATGATTGGGATAATGCGCGAGACCTTCCCACGTGAAATTGTCATAAAGGAGACGGTATCCGAGGACTTATGCGTTGTTTTGGGCGATCCGACACAGCTTCACCAGGTGATCATGAATCTGTGCGTCAACGCCCGCGACGCGATGCCAGGCGGCGGGACGCTCTCGCTCGAGGCCAGAAACGTCGAATTGAGGGCGGCGGATGTCTTGGCATACCCGCCAGCAAAGCCGGGGCTTCACATCGCCGTCAGCATAAAGGACACCGGCGAGGGCATTGCGCCGGCGAACCTCGAGAGGATATTCGACCCGTTCTTCACCACCAAGGCGCCAACGAAGGGTACGGGACTTGGACTATCGACCGTGCTGGGCATCATTCGGAGTCACCACGGATTCATAACCGTGACCAGCAAGCTCGGCCGCGGCACAATGTTTACAGTATATCTGCCGGCCGCTGTGGAAGCCATCGACATCCCTGACGAGCCGGCTGCCGACGCTCCGCCTCGCGGTCATGGGGAACTCATTCTGGTGGTCGATGACGAGAAGCCCATTCGTACGGCGACTAGCCTAACCTTGGAGAGCCACGGTTATCGTGTCTTGACGGCCGGCGAAGGGGCCCAGGGGCTCGCGGTGTTTGTCGAGAATCGAGAAGAGATACGCCTTGTGTTGACCGACTTGATGATGCCAGTGATGGGAGGCGTGACCTTGATTCATGCGCTCCATGTCTTGGAGCCCGGGATAAAGATTCTCGCTACGAGCGGACTCACCGACCAAGAAAATCATGCAAAGCTGGTGGCCCTCGGTGTCGACGGGATCATCACAAAACCGTGCGACCCTACCGTGCTGTTGAAATCAATCGCGATGCAATTGTCGAAAATTGGATCGCCTAGAGCGATGTCTGGGAAACTTGAGGGAGCTCTATCGGCATGATTGCGCTGGCGTTTCGAATTCCAACCCTCCGGTGATGAAGATATCGAAATAGCGCGTACATTCATTTCAATGGCTCAGGAGGCCCATTCGATGGCGTTCTCCTAGGCGCTGGTGCTGGGGAGGCTCGTTTGACTGCTCGCTGCGATTGGCCGTCGCAATGAAGGAAAGGGGACGGATGGATATGGCTGCGCTTTGCATCTGGATTCAGGACGGAAAAGGCGTTTCGGAAAGTCTCCGCATGTGAGGCCTTGAGAAGAGGTCCTTGCATTTGTTTGTGTTGTTGCCTTATGCAGCCGGCATGTTCCCGTGGGCGAACAGGAGAGCTAAGACCGTTACCAGCAAATGAAAGCCACCGCATCCGTTGGGACGGAGCCGTCCGATTTTGGGCGTGCGATCATGGGCGGCTTTATCGCTGGCACGATCGACGTGGGGTCCGCCTCCCTGATCAACTGGCTGAATCCGATCATCATACTTCGTGCTATCGCGAGCGGAATTCTCGGGGAGGCGTCATTCCGGGACGGGATGGGATCGGCGCTGCTGGGCCTTTTGCTGCAATGGGCGATGTCCATCATCATCGCGCTCATCTACAGTCTTGCCGTCGATCGGCTTCGCGGGTTGCGGCAGGCCTGGGTCGCCGGCGGCCTCGTTGCCGGTGTCTTCACCTTCCTCATCATGAACTTCGTGGTCGTGCCGCTTTCAGCCGTGGGAAGGATGCCGCACTTCACCGCGAGCAAGCTCGTCGCGAACTTCGTCGCCCTTCTGCTCTTCGGCCTTATTATCGCCTTTTTCGCGCGCCAGCATGGTGCGATCCGGGAATGAAAGACAAGAGAGGCGCCGATGGCGTGGGACTGAGGGACGGGCTCACGGGAGCCGAAGAAGGCGGAAAACGACTTCCAAGATTCAGCCCGAATCCCGGCTGCACCATCGAAACGGGACTGGCGCGTTCAGAAACACGAGCGCACGGTGCCACCGTCGACGCGGAGGGCGGCTCCGTTGGTGGCCGACGAAAGCGGGCTGGCAACGTAGACGACGAGATTGGCGACCTCGTCAGTCGTTGCGAAGCGCTTGAGGAGGGAGCTGGGCCGCACGCTAGTGAAGAACTCCCTCTCGAATTCGGCAAACGGCTTGCCGCCGCTGAGCTGTTTCACGAATTCATCGACGCCGTCGGACCGTGTCGGGCCGGGGAGGACCGCGTTGACCGTCACGCCGGTGCCCGCGCAGGATTCGGCAAGGCCGCGCGAGACGGCCAGCTGTGCAGTCTTTGTCATGCCATAATGGATCATCTCGACCGGAATCTGAACGCCGGACTCGCTGCTGACGAAGACGATCCTGCCCCAGTTCCTCTGTTTCATGCCCGGCAGGTATGCGCGGCTCAGGCGCACCCCGCTCAGGACATTGACCTCAAAGAAGCGCCGCCAGTCCTCGTCCGGTATCTCTTCGAAAGGCTTCGGCTCAAAAATGCCGAGGTTGTTGACGAGGATGTCAACGGCTGGAAATTGCCCCACCAGTTTTTCAACGACTGCGGCGTCCGAGAGATCGCCGGCAAACCCTTCGAGCTTCGCGCCGGTCGCCGCTTGCTGAACCTTGGCGAGGGCACTTTGTACGGATTCGGCCGAACGGCCGTTGATGATGACGTGCGCGCCTTCACGGGCGAGGCCTGTGGCTATGGCGAGACCGATGCCCTTGGAGGAACCGGACACAAGGGCAAGTTTGCCCGACAGCTGGAGATTCATGGGGACACGAACCGATGCTCCTAAATTCACCCGTGTCAAATCACCTGAATCTGACTGACGCGCTGGCCCCGAGGGGCTAAGAAGGGCCGCCGATTTTTCAGGGACTGAAGAGGAGCCGCGGATAAAGGCACTCGCCACCATTGGATCTGCCTGCGACCGTAGGCCGCCGGACGACGAAGCAAGACATTCGCGATTAGCGATGCCATCATTGCCGCATGAACGATCAACCCACTGGATGAGATGACACCTCTGTCCCCCTTCCCAGGGCTTGCAACCAAGCCTTCGCGCCTAGGCGCCGAACAAGTCGCGCGTTACCGCGACGAAGGATATCTGATCTGCCAGCAGCCGGTGCTTCCGGAGCAGCGCTTCATCGCGCTCAAGGCACGATTCGAGAAGCTGCTCGGCGATCTCCCCGCGGGAGAGCGCCCGGAAACCATGGATGTTCCGCATTTCATGCATCCGGATCTTCTCGAATGGGCTTTGGACCCGGCGGTTCTCGATCTGGTCGAACCGATCGTCGGTCCCGACATCGCTCTCTTCTCCACCCACTTCGTCTGCAAGCCCAAGGGCAACGGCAAGCGGGTGCCCTGGCACGAAGACAGCGCCTACTGGGCCGGCCAGATAGAGCCGATGGAGGTCTGCACGCTCTGGCTCGCGATCGATCCATCGACCCGCGCCAACGGCTGCATGATGGTGATCCCCCACACCCACAACACGGGCCGAAAGGGGTTCAGCGACTACGGCGAGGTCGACTCGCGCAGCTCGGTCTTCAGCACCGAAATACTGCGCGAACAGAGGGACGATGCGCGGCGCGCCTATATCGAGCTGCAACCGAACCAGTGCTCATTGCACGACGCGCGCATCCAACATGGCTCGGAGCCCAATACCTCCCGCACTCGACGCTGCGGCTGGACCCTGCGTTTCTGCCCGACACGGGTGAAGTTCAACGAGTCCCGCTTCGACGGCATGCACCAGGTCTATCTCGCGCGGGGTGCTGACCGCGGCGGCAACCGATATGCCGACCCGACCCGGTCCTATCCGGAGATCATGCGAAAGCGCGCAGAAGCTGGGCGCTACAAGAGCAGCCACTGAACCTGGGGCGGCATGGCGGGTCCCTACTCGATTCCCACGCAGCCCTTGACCGAATCGATAAGGCGGCCGGAATCGTAACCCACGCCATCTTTGAAGACCGTTTCGACCTTGCGGATATCGCCTATCGATTCGAGCGGATTTCCCTTCAGGATGACGAGATCGGCCGCCTTGCCAGCCTCAAGTGTGCCCACTTCCCGGTCGATCCCCAGGAGCTTCGCCCCGTTGATCGTCGCGACCTGGATGGCCTGGGCCGGGCTAAGGCCTGCCTCCACGAGGAGCTCCACGTCCCGAAGGCTGCCATAGCCGGCGACCGCATTGCCCACGCCGGTGGGATCCGTTCCCGCGGCAAGCAGGCCGCCTGCATCGAAGTACCTCTTTTCCATTGCCATCAACTTCTTGAACCGCGGGACCATGCTGGCATTGTGCTCGTTGGTCCGAGCCCAGGATGTGAAGTAGTTCTCGCGGGCCGGCTCCGACATGGATTCCAGCGCGCGGGCCGGCAGAATGGGGCGGCCGGCGACGAATCCCTCGATGACCGCCAGGGTGGAGGTCAGCGCAACGTGCCTGGAAACGAGCAGCTGGATCAGGGCGTCGACCTCGGGCGAATCGGCCTTGGTCTCATCCAGGCTCGCCTGGGTGGCTGCGGGGACCGGCAGCTCGCCCTCCTTTTTCCCCCGGACAAAATCGGTCGCAGCGAAAAACCCGTGCTCCAGGTTGTCGATCCCAAGCTCCGCCGCCTCCTTGTAGGTCATGACCCCGATGTGTCCGGTGACCTGGAGCCCCCGCCTGTGGGCCGCGTCGATCGCCGCCGCAGCCACATCGCGGCGCACGTGGATGTAGAGCTTGAAGGAGGTGAAACCGTGGTCCGCCCAATAGTCGACGAGCTTGGCCGCATCCACCGGCCCGCTGACCGCATGCATCTGGGCGATCAGGGACGGCGAGCCCTCGATGTAGGGCGCGGTCAGGTGCAGCTTGGGTCCTGGCATCTCGCCGGCATCGATCCGCCTCTTGATCTCCAGGTCGGCATCCGGCTCGATCGAGCCCCCGGTGCGGATGGACGTCAGTCCGCAGGCGAGGTAGAGCCGCGGGAAGGAGTAGTCCATCTCGTTCACGTGAAAAGGCCCTGCCCCGGTCCGCACCGAGTAGAAGAGGTGCTCGTGCACCATGACGAGGCCGGGAATGACGGTCTTGCCGGTCAGGTCGACGATGCGCGCGTCGCCCGGGACCGAAACCGTGCCGAAGGGCCCGAGCGTGGCGATTCTTCCGTCCCGGATGAGCAGCGTCTGGTCCTCGCGGGCGGCAGGGTTGGTCGCATCGACGAGACGGGCGTGAACCAGGGCGATGAGGGGGGCGCTCAGCGAGATCTCCGGACGGGCCTCCTCGGCGGCCATCGCGGCGGAAGCGAGCGCGGCGGCGGCCGCAAGCCCGCGGCAGAAAAGCGCGCGAGAGGATGAACAAGGGGCCATTTGAGCGGGATAGGGTCGGGGTTCCCGCAGCGCAAGTCCGATCAGGTGTCTTCGCCGCCAATTCAGACGATGACTGTCCCGCCAGCCACTCGGCGGAGCAAATTGCTCTGGCTTTCCGGCCGCAATCGCTATGGCCTCTCCGACATCCGCCCGAGGCAGGCACGCTTACCCCAAGGGGAAAATGCGCCGAACTTCCGGCGCCTGGACGGCGTCCCCGAGCGACGCAAACACATAAACCCTTACCCCAACGGCTCCTTCGCCGAGCCCGGCCCTCGCCCAAAGCACATCCGACAACACGCCATGAGACCATTCCTTGCGCGCCTCAGCTGCCTCCTCATGACCGGCCTGGCGGGGATGTCGGCGCACGCCGCTGACATCGACGGCAGGTGGTACGCCGAGTTCGAAACCCGGATGGGCCTGCAGAAATATGTCTACGAGTTCAAGAGCGGCGACGACGGGACGATCACCGGCAACGCCGAATGGCAGCGCATGGATCAGAAGGGCGCCACCGCGCTGAAGGACGTCAAACTGTCGGGCGACACCCTTTCGTTTGTGGAGATGATGACGATTCCGGATGGCTCACAAATCTCCGTCACCTACACGGGAAAGCTTTCGGGTGACGAGCTCAAGCTCACCCGCGCCGTGGGCAACGTCGCGACCGAGGACCTCATCGCGAAACGCGTCACCGGCAAGGCAGGCTCCGGCGGATCGGCGGCTGCCGGGCCCCAGAATGCCATCGCGCCCGGCCCCTTCCAGCCCACGTGGGAATCCCTCGCGCAGGGATACCGGTGCCCGGACTGGTTTCGCGACGCGAAGTTCGGCATCTGGGCTCACTGGACGGCGCAATGCGTGCCCGAGCAGGGCGACTGGTACGCCCGCAACATGTACATCCAGGGCACGAGGCAGTATGACTACCACGTCGCGCACTACGGGCACCCGTCGACATTCGGCTTCATGGAGATCGACAACCTCTGGAAGGCGGAGCATTGGGACCCGGAGAAACTGATGCAGCTCTACAAGCGCGCGGGAGCCAAGTACTTCGTCGCGCTCGCGAACCACCACGACAACTTCGACACCTACGACTCGAAGTACCAGCCTTGGAACTCGGTAAACGTGGGGCCGAAGAAGGACATCGTCGGCACCTGGGCCAGGATCGCCCGCGAAAACGGCCTGCGGTTCGGCGTCAGCAACCACTCTTCGCACGCCTGGCACTGGTTCCAGCCCGCCTACGGCCACGATGTCGAGGGGCCGTATGCGTTCGTGCCGTACGATGCAGCGACGCTCACCAAGGCCGACGGCAAGGGAAAGTGGTGGGAGGGCCTCGACCCGAAGGATCTCTATTGCGGCCTTAGGATCCCGATGCCCAGCGACCTGAAGACCGCGAAGGAAGCGGAAGAATGGCATCAGAAGAATGACCAGTGGTTCGAAACGGTCCCCCCAAACGACAACGGCTACTCCGAGAAATGGTTCCTCCGCGCCCAGGACCTCGTCGACAAGTATCATCCGGACCTCCTTTACCTCGACGACAACGAGCTACCTCTCGGGCAGTACGGCCTCGACATCGCCGCGCACTATTACAACGCGAACCGCGCGTTCCACGGCGGCAGACTTGAGGCCGTCCTCGATGCCAAGTACATGAAGCCCGAGCACCGCGCCGCGGTCGTGCAGGACATCGAGCGCGGTGTGGCCGAGGGCATCAGCGCCGCCCCGTGGCAGACCGACACCTGCATCGGCTCATGGCACTACGAGCGCCGGCTTTTCGATGAGCACAAGTACAAGACCGTCGCGCAGGTCGTCCACCTGCTCGTCGACGTCGTCAGCAAGAACGGGAACCTTCTCCTGAGCGTGCCCCTCCGTGGCGACGGCACCATCGACGACGACGAGCTCGCGTTCCTGGGCGGCATGGCGAAATGGATGGACGTCAACGGCGAGGCGATCTTCGGAAGCCGCCCCTGGGTCGTCTACGGCGAGGGCCCGTCGACCGCCGAGAAGGCCGAGGCGGGCCAGTTCGGCGGGGCGAGGGATGTTCGCACCAAGCCCTACACCGCCGAGGACATTCGCTTCACCACCAAGGGCGATGCGATCTACGCCATCCTGCTCGACTGGCCGTCGGACCACGGCGTCGTCATCAAGTCCTTCGCGGTCGGCTCCGCCGAAACCCCGGCGCGGCTCGGGCGGGAGGTCGCGTCCGTTTCCCTGCTTGGCTCGGCCGAGAAACTCCCGTGGCAGCGCGACGCGGCGGGTCTGCACGTGGTGCTTCCGGCGGCAAGGCCCGGAAGCGACGCGTACTCGCTCAAAATCGCCCTCAAGTAGCCCGCGGCCGCGGCGCCATCCCGCGGTGTTGCGTCAGCCGCGCCGGCGGCTTCAGTCGCTCAACGCCTGGTAGGCGAGAACCTGTATCTCCTTGTCGAGGCCAAGGCCGCCCGTGGGATGCAGCTGCGCCATCGATATGACGATCATGTCCTCCCTTGGATCGATCACGAACGAGGTGTAGTAAAACCCTCCCCATCCGAATTCGCCGGGGGAACCGAGCTCGGACAGCGGCGCCTTGACCCCATCCACGCCGAAGCCGAGCCCAAAGCCCATTTTCTCGCTGATCGGACCAAGCTGGTCGTGGGTCATGAGCTCGACGGATTTCCTGCTGAGCACACGGACCTTGTCGAGGGACCCTCCATTCAGGAGCATCTGGCAGAAGCGGGCATAGTCCCGGGTCGTCGACGAAAGGCCCGCGCCGCCCGAGAAGAGTTTCCTGGGCCCGTTGTAGGGATAGTCGGCGGAGTACGCCATGGTCCCTTCCACGATCGGCGAGTCGGGAAAGCGGCTGAGCCCCTTCCCCTCATAATAGGTGTACGCCGCGGCGAGCCTGGGCACCTTGTCCGCGGGCAGGTAGAAATACGTGTCCTTCATCCCGAGGCGCTCGAATATCCGGGTGCGGAAGAAATCGTTGAGCGGCATGCCGGAGACGACCTCGACCAGGCGGCCTAGCACGTCCACGGAGAGGCTGTATTCCCAGCGATCGCCGGGGTTGAAGAGCAGGGGGACGCCCGCCAGCCTTTTCACGCTGTCCCCGATGGTTCCGTCGTACTGGAGGAGCCCGCTTGCGACATTGGCATCCGCGTACTGCTGGCCGAGGTCCTTGTTCCAGTTGTAGGTGATGCCCGACGTATGCCTCAGGAGATCCTGGATCGTGATCTCCCGGGTCGCCGGTATCGAGTAGGGCTGGCCGGCCGCCGGCTTGACGAACACCTTCGGGTTCTTGAACTCGGGCAGGTACTTTGAGATCGGGTCCTCAAGCAGGAACTTTCCCTCCTCGTACAGCATCATGACTGCCGTGCTCGTGATGGGCTTCGACATGGAGCAGATCCGGAAGATCGAGTCCTGCTGCATCGGCTTGCCCGCTTCCCGGTCCGCCATGCCCCGCGCGTCGAGCCACGCCACCTGCCCGTGACGGATCACCATCGTTACCGCTCCAGCTATCCGCTTGTCGTCGATGTTCTGCTGGACGAGGGTCGCGATGCGGCCAATGCGCTCGGACGAGAGTCCAACCGACTCGGGTTTTGCGGCGGGCAGCTCCTGCGCAAATCCCGTGGCGCAGAGCACGAGCGAGGCGACGATCGATGATATGGGGCGTATTCGGTTCATGTTGAAAAGGGGAGGTGTCACCGCGTTTTTTTTGGGCCCTTGCGCCTGCGACGCACGCGCGGGCATTGCGTTCGAATCAGAATTGCAATGAAACGCTCTCTATGTCGACGGCCGCCTGGACCGCCCCGATCGAGGAGATGGTTCCGAAATCCGCCTTGCGCAGCGAGAATTGCACGCGCTCTACCTGCGCCAGGTCGATGGCTATCCTGCCTTCCGGCGGCGACAGCCAGTACGACCATGTCCCAGGATAACCCTCCGGCAGCATGACCGACCGGGCGGACAGGAGCGACGAGACCGGAATGACGACGTCCTGCCACTCGCCCGAGGCGAATACCTTCCGGCTCCAGGCAGAGCCGTCCTTCTCCACCAGAGTCACCCGGATGACAGACGGGGCGGCGGCGCCCTTGAGCCTGATGCGGATCGCCTTTGCGCCGGCGATGGCCGCTCCTCGATCTGAAATCCGGTCGCCAATATACAGGGAGGCGGTGAAATCCTCGGGCATGAGGTCCGAGGGGTATTTCAGCGGGTAGGCCATGCTGCCGGGCCGGCTGCCCTCTGTCGCCGCCGGAGTTCGGTTGCGCGCCTCGCCGCTGCGCGAGACCGCCAGGTTGGCGATGTCGCGACCGGGGTCGAAGACTTGAATGGGGGCGTCCGGGGCCACCACGCGCGATGGGTAGGTTTCGCCGCGGAGGGCGGCCACGGGCGAGTCGTGGGGGAAAACGAGCTTCTGGTCGCCGGAGGTCACGGTTACCCGAAACTCCACGTCGCCGGTGGGAAGCGTCCCGGCGGCCAGGCGGGCGCGGTACTCGTATCCGTGGATGTTTTCCATGATGAACGTCCTTTCAGCCGCGCCGCCCGCCGTGATCTTGAGGGCGACCTCCGTCGGCGCGTCGGTTGAAGCGACGGTGGCGCCAATCGAAATCGGCTGGTCGGCAGGGTATTCCGACTGGGCATGGAGGACGATGGTCGTCGGGTATGGTGTTGGCTCCGGGCACACGAATTCGCGTATGCCGAGATAGTAGGGGACGTTGGGAAGGCGGTCGGGCAGGGCGACCGGCGCCGTGCGGGCGGAGCTGGTCAGCAGGAACGCGCCGGGGCGGATTCCGAATGTCCCGCCTGACGCCCGTGTTGCGTAGGCGTTTCCCACGTTCAGGGGCTCGACCTTGAACGAATCGCCAAGGTCCGGAACGCTGACAGTCATTGGCCAGGTGCGCGTGATGAGCCGGAAGACCAGCCGGTCGATTCGTGTGGGGGCAAACGGGTCGTCGATCTGGATGGAGTCGGGATAGACCTCCAGGCGCCATACTCCATCCTCGATCTTGTCCAGAAAATAGAGGCCGGCTCCCTCGTAACGGACGAGCGGGGACGAGCCGAAGCCCACGATGCGTCGAAGTTCCCTGGGCGCGGGGGGACGGCTCGTGGTGTTGTTCGAGTAATAGAACAGATCGCGGCTTACCAGCTCGCTCAGGTCTTCCTCGTAGCTGACGCGGAAGTCGCCGAACCGGGTGTTCCCGGGATAGGCCCCGACGGGCTGCATTCGCGGAATCCTGCGCATCACCTGGCTGGCGATGATCGCGCTGGCGGCCTTCTGCGGCGTGTAGACCATGTTCAGGCAATGCGTCTGCCATCCCAGGTTGTACGGGGCGGTCGCCAGCATGTCGTACGAGAACATGGCCGCCGACTGCGCCCCGACCGAGCGAAACGTGCGGATCATGGCGGGATAGTGGTACCCGCTCATGACGTCGGGCATGTCGTACTCGTAGACGACCCTCGGCTTGCCCGCCAATTCCGGCGCCAGCATCGGCGGATAACCGTCCACGGTCCGGAGGAAGTTGCCGCGGAGCTGGTGCCCCGAGACCAGGCCGCTCGGGTACTGGGCGAAGCTCACTCCATCGGCCTTCGAGGCCGCGATGGCCTGGGCCATCGCGAAATCCTGGCTGAAATTGTAGAACGTTATCTTCTGGCAACCCGTATCGCGAACGGCGCCAACCAGGGCGTTGATGTAGTTCACGGAGCCCTCAAAATCCTGCGGATGCTGCGCCGGCTCATTGATCAGCTCGACAAAGCAGATGTAGGGCTCGTCCTTCAGGGCCAGCTTCGTGTATGGGTTCACGTGGTTGAGGATCTGCTTGAGGTAGTTCACCTGGGCGGCGATCGCGTCGGGGTTCGTGCCCAGCTCCTCCTTTTTGTAGAACCGCGAGAAGCCGACCGCCGTGGGGTCGTCCGCGCGTGGCCACATCGAGCTATACGTGACAATCGGGCTCAGGAGCATGTGCAGGTCGCGCGACTTGGCCTGGTAGATGAGGTAGTCGAGAAGGTCCAGGTGATCGTTTGCGATCAGGTTGCCCTCCCTGTCGCAGCATTCCCAGTCTCCCCAAAAGCTGAGGCGAAGCGCGTCCCAACCCATGCGGGCAAAGTGGGTCATGTCCTGCTCGATCATCTTCTTGCGGTCGGCGTGGACGGCGCCCGCAGCCCGGTAGTCCGAGGCGGACGGCAGGCAATAGTTGGCCCCCAGCATGGCCACCTCCACATTCGAGCTGCGCCAGCGCATGACCCCCTTCGAGTCGACGTAGATCAGCTCCTTCGGGCGGCCTTCCGGCGTCTGGCACAAGCCGGCGGCGCCGGCAAGGAGGCCCGAGGCGAGCAGCATGGCGAGGCGTAGCGTTCTCGCGCTCATTTGGCTCCCGGGTTCGCGGGCGACGCGGCGCGCGGCTTGTCGAGCATCCCGCGGTCTCCCAGCCACGCCATGAATAGCGGCATCCAGGCATAGACCGGCCTGTCCTCCAGGCGGATGCCGAAACCGTGGCCGCCCTCGGCAAAGACGTGCATTTCCACCGGAACGCCGGCCGATTCCAGGTCGAGTCCAAGCCGGACCAGCGGCGGGGTCAGGTTATTCTGGTCGTCGTCCGCGCCGCAGAGAAAGGCCGGGGGCGTGCGCCGGGTCAGCGTGAGGGGCGTTCGGGACAGCCCGGGATAAAACAGGGCCTGGAAGTCCGGGCGGCAATCGATCAGGTCGACGCTGTCATTGGAGCCGGTTACCGGGGTATCGAACTGGGTGGCGGCCAGCACCGCCACCTCCCCGCCGGCCGAAAAGCCCATGATGCCCACCGCGGAGGGATTGACGTTCCACTCCCTTGCGCGGCTGCGCACCGTGCGGATCGCCCGCTGCGCGTCCATCAGGGCGTGCACGCTCACCTGGTAGGGGGATCCCTCCTCGCGGGCCAGGCGGTACTTGAGCACGAACGCGGCGACGCCGTGCGCGGAAAGCCATTTTCCCACCGCGTTTCCCTCATGCTCCAGGGCCAGGTACCGGTGGCCGCCCCCAGGGCAGACGACGACGGCGGCGCCGGTGGCCTTGTCCGGCGGCGGCAGGTACGGGATTATGGAGGGGTTGCTAATGTGGGAAACGACCGGGAACCATGTCGTCTTGAAGTTTTCCCAATGCGTTTGCTCGGGAGAGGCCTGTCCACCGGAGCCGGGCGGTCCCAGGGCCCAGAGGGGAATGGCCGCGGGCAGCTCGGCGAACGTCGGCTCGGCCGTGGGTTTGACATGCATCTCCGGCTCGCCGCGCGTTGCCGGCGAAAGGGTCGATGCCGCGATGATCGCGGCGGCAATCATGAGGGGGTTTCTCATGGGCTGTTGCACCTTCCTTATCCGACGCGCCTACGGGGTCAACTGGAAGCTGCCCGCGGCGCCGTCGGGATAGATCGCGATCTGGTGGTTGCGCACCATGGGGCGCACGCTCGAGCCGTCCACCCGGGAGATGATCTGGACCGTCTGCTGCAGCGGCATGTGGCAGTCGACGCATTTGCCGTCGATCGCGCGGCCCAGCTTGGGAAACCTGCGGCAGCTCTCGATCGCGTGGCAGGTCATGCACACCGATGAAAAGGGCGTCAGTTCGCGCTGCTCCGCGTGGACGTCATGGCACGTCCCGCAGGTCATGGTTGTGCTCAGCCGGAAGCATTTGCTCCGCTCGAGGAGCTGGACCTGGCTCGCATGCACGTCGACCCGGGCGGATGGAGCCAGCTTCGCGAAGGTCAGGTGCCTGTCCAATTCGTCGCCGGGGACAAATGACAGGGGCGGCGTGATCGACGTGCCGAGGCCCTCGTGGCATTGGCCGCAGATGTCGAGCTGCCTCGCCCTCGAAAGCCTCGCCGGATTCACGATGGCCCGCTCGGCTGGCGACCGCGGTGGGGTGGCGGAGCTAAACCGGTCGACGTGCTCGCCCCCCGGCCCATGGCACCGCTCGCAGGTGATGCCGAGGACGATGCTTGAGACATTGTAGCGGTTCCTGGGCGGCGCGCCCGACTCGAAGCGTCCCGCGTGGCACTCGAGGCACCTCGGGCCGATGGTCCTGTCAAAATCGGCGCGCCCATCGGTGTACCCGGGACTGTTCACCCAGCCGTCCAGTCCGGTCCAGTAGGAGAGGGGGAGCTGGAAAAGCTGATCGCCATCCCAGAAAAGGTAGGATTGGCCCTTCCTGCCGGAGCCAACGACGATGTCGATGCGCTCCGACCGCGTCAGGACCTCGGTCGGCGAGGACCTCAGGTGGGCCGTCTGGAAAAATCCACGCTCGTCGGCCTCCATCTCGAAATAAAGGTTCGGATTCACGGTCATCAGCGTATTGGAGCCGGGGCCGAACTTCCCGTGGATCGTGTCCGACGTCGGCATGCTCGACGTCCTGAAATGGGCCGTTCCGTGATAGCTGCGGACCTTGTCCTCATGGCAGGAATTGCACGCCATGTCGCCCACGTAAGCCGACGTCGCGGCCCGCGCGAACGCCGGGAACGCTCCTGCCACGCTCGCGCCAAGCAGAGCCAAGACCACGGGACGCGCGCCCGGTCGCCGGGAATCCTGGCGGGTCGACGAGGGAGCCTGCTCGCCTGCGAGGGACATGTCGCCTTATTGCGCCTTCAATATTGGTCTTTCAACCCCCAATCGTGTTATCGGACCTGCGATTCCGCCGGCCGGGGATATGTGCGCGTCTTGTCCGGCGGCTGAGAGTCCGGCGCGTTCCCCCGCGACGCCATTCCCCGCTATCACGTTCCAGGTCGACATCGGATTGGCCGGCTTGACGGCGGGTGCGAGCGCCGCAAACGTCCCAAAAATGGCCAGTAGCCGACTGCCCCTGTTTGCCGCGCTTTCGCTCCTGGCCTCCCCAGCGTCGGTCCGGGCGCAGATCAACACGGTCCAGCCCATTGCTCCGGATGTCTATTTTCACGAGGGCGATCCGCGCCGGGGCCACTGCAACAACGGCTGGATAGTCATGAACGACTATGTCGTGGAGGTCGACGCCAACTATCCCTCGGGAGCGAAGATCGTGATCCCGAAGATTCGGGCGATGACCGAGAAGCCGCTGCGGTTTGTGATAGATACGCATTTCCATCCCGACCACTCCTTCGGCAACCAGATCTGGTCCGACGAGGGCGCAGTGGTGGTTGCCCAGGCGGGGACGCTCGACGAATTGGAAAAGTCCGGAGCCGCCGACTGGGATCTCTCGGCAAAGAGCCGGCCCGACGTGGCGGCAAGCAGGCTGAAGCTGCCGAGCTTGGTCTACACCGACCTCCTTGTGTTCGACGACGGCAGGCACCGCGTGGAGCTGCGTTGGGCCGGCATCGCGCACACCCGTGGCGACACGCTGGTCTGGCTGCCCAAGGAGAGGATACTTTTCACGGGCGACGTCTGTGTGAACGGATCCTTCAACTATGTTCACGACAGCGATATCGGCGAATGGATTAAGGCGCTGGAGGCCGCCAAGAAGCTGGGGGCGCAGAAGGTCTGCCCCGGCCACGGACCGATGGGCGGCCCCGAGATCATCGCGGACCAGCAGGGATACTTCATCGAGCTGCGCCGGGGCGTCCAGGAGCTTATCGACGAGAAGAAGTCGCCGGCCGAAGTCAAGGCGGCCGTCCCCGAGCTGGCCGCCCGTCTCAGGAAGATCGCGCATATAGCGCGCTACGTGCCCACCGACGCGTATTTCACGGCTCATGTGGGAAAGGCGTATATGGAGCTCGGGGCCGGCCCGCTGCCGAAGTAGCCCGCCGACGGACTCGATCCACCGGTGAAGCGAAGCGTGGAAGGGCTGCTCCCGGACGCGTAGAGGGTCCTCAGGGGCGGGGCGGTGGTCGGCGAGCCATAGACGATCGACGCGGAAACGCGGAAATGGGCCTAGTTCGGCCTTGCATCACGGCCCATCCAGCACGCGGTTCTCGGCCCAACGCGGCGCGCGAACGTTCAGGCTTCGACCATTGCCTTTATGACGCCCGTCTCCGGGCGACTCCACGCGGGGAATTCCTTCGGCATGGCCGCCAAAGACGCCCGGTGGGTGATCCACGGCGCCGTGTCGATGCGCCCGGCCTCGATGAGCCCGACGATGCGCGCGAAGTCGGCGGACTGCGCGTTCCTGCTGGCGAGGAGCGTCAGTTCGCGCCGGTGGAAATTGGGATCGCTGAATGTCACATCACCCTGAAAGAGACCCACGAAGACCAGCCGGCCGCCCTGCGCCGGAAGCTCAAAGGCGGATGCCATTGAGCCCGGATTGCCGGTGGCGTCGAAGACTGCCGTCGGCAGGTCCCCATGAGTAAGGCGCCGTAGGGCGTCGAAGGGGGATCCCTCGGCTCCGTCGATGGTGTGGGCCACCCCAAGCCGGCGCTGGCAGAATTCAAGACGGCCCGCGTTGACGTCGAGCGCGATGACCCGCGCGCCCTTCTCCGCGGCGAACTGCATGACGGAAAGCCCGATCGGGCCGGCGCCGATCACGAGCGCGAATTCGTCGCGCTGCAGGCCCGCGCGCTCGACGGCATGGCAGCCGATCCCGAGGGTCTCAACGAGCGCGAGCTGGTCAAGCGTGAGGCTCGCGGACGGATGGAGCTTGCGCGCGGGAACGACGAGCTGCTCGCGCATGCCGCCGTCGACATGGACTCCGAGCACCGTGAGGTTGGCGCAGCAGTTGGCCCTTCCCCGACGGCAGGCGCTGCATTCCAGGCAGTTGAGGTACGGCTCGACGGAGCAGCGGTCGCCGGGTTTCACGTTCGCGACGCCTGGGCCGACGGCAACGACCTCGACCCCCAGCTCGTGGCCCAGGATCCGCGGGTAGGTGAAGAACGGCTGGTTGCCGGCGAACGCGTGCAGGTCGGTGCCGCAGACGCCGATCCGGCGCACGCGCACGAGGGCGTCGCCGGCCTGCGGCGCCGCGGGAGGCACGGTCTCGATGGGGGCGAAGCGCCCGGGCTCTTCAAGTCGGATGCTGATCATTCGCGAGCAGGGCTCCCGATCGCGCCTTGGGGAAGGTGCCCTTGTCCGGGTCGCATGGCCAGTGATCGGGCATCGGGCGTTTGGCTATAGGCGGTCGCGCAGTTCCGACGGAAGGAGCTTCATCGTGAGCGCCCGCAATTTAGGGTCGGCAATCCCGAGCCCATAAGCCTTCTCCAGGACCTGCAGGTGGTAGAGCGACCCTGTGGTGAGCGATCGGATCTTGGCCGCGTCGATCTCCGACACGCAGCGCATCACCTGCTGGCTTGCGAGGTCGTTCCTGCTGCCCAGGGCAAGGACGACGGCCAGGCTGACGCGCCGGTCCCAGGCCAGGGTGCGATCGGATCCGCTGGAAAGGTTTGCAACGAGCGCGGCGAAGACCTTGTCGAAGCCCTCCACGTCTTCGCGGGCCTTCTCGACCTGGGCCAGAGCGACGAGCGCCCCAAGGTCGGCCGGGTAGCGCAGCAGCGCCCTGCTGGAGTAGGCGGCGGCGTCGATCTGGTGCATCTCGACGAGGTATTCGACCAGCCGGCTTCGAAGCGTCGCGGGATCGGTCTCGTCCGTCACCTCGAGGACCAGGACCGACTGCTCCTTGAACCCCGAGATCGGCGGGAGGTTGTAGGGGAGCGCCCTCAGCCAGTTGAAGACGCCGCCGTCGGTCTGGTGAAGGGCATAGATGAACGACTCCTTCGGCTGCTTCAGCCCCAGCTGCGCAAACGTGTCGAGGTCGTTGTCCCATGAGGGAACAACGATGTGGGTCACGCCGCGCTGGGTGATGAGCGCCAGGGTCTCGTCCGGCCTGGTCGAGTTCACGATGCGAAACGTGGCCGAAAGGCCGTCGCGGTTCTCCCAATTCTGGGTTCCCAATCCGCGCAGTCCGCCGTAAAAGCAGAAGCTCGACGTGCGGAGTGGCGGCAGGAGCACCGTGGCGCCGTCGGGGCCGGCGTGGTCCGCGATCCATTGGGCCAGGGCGCGCTCGTAGAGCCCCTCGACCTCAGACCTGGTGAACTTGAAGTCGTTTTCGCCGCCGGAGCCCGCTTGCGGAAACAGGCGCAGTGCGCCCAAGGCTACGGCCGGGGCCAGAAATCCGCACCAAATCCAGCGGGCCCGCCTGGACGCGACTGTCCCCCGGACGGTGGCCGGGCCTGCCGCGAGGAGCGCAAGCAGCGCGCAGTCGGCCGTGTTCCACCAGCGGAGCTGATGGAGCGAAAGCGCGACGGCCGCCAGGGCCGGTCCGAAAGCGATCGCTATGGCCGTGCGGCGCGCCGGGTCGGTCGCTCTTCTCGCGAGAAGCCAGGTTGCCGGGACAAGAAGCAGCAGGGGAAGGCAGGTCGCGGCGACCGGCAGGGTGACGCCGTCCCGGTCTATCCAGGCGGACAGGCCGTCCGCCACCACGGCATCGGGCAGGTTCGTGAGACGCGTGGAAAGCAGGTCTCCCGAAAGGAAGGAATGGTCCCCGCTCAGCAGGATGGCAACGGGCAGCGAAGCGAGGGCGGTCGCCGAGAGCACCCACATCGCGATGTCTCGCCAGCCTCCGAACGGCTTCCGGCCCGCCATCCACGATGCGAACCGCCACAGCAGCTCGCCCAGCCCGAGCCACGCCAGCCCGTAAAGCGGGTAGTTGACGCGAAGCTGCGGCTCCATGTGGCCGGGGAAGTACTCAACGAGGTAGGCGAGGAGGCTCGAGATGGCCCCCCCGAATGCCCATGCCCGCCATGGGGGCGTCTTGAACGCGCCCTCCCGGACTTCACCGGTTGAAATGCGGACCAGCACGGCGGCCAGGATTGCCCCTAGGGCGGTTCCCGCCGCCACCGGAACCTGGCCTGCTGCGCCAAGCCAAAGGCCGCAGCCGCCCGTGACCCCGCCCGCGAAAAACCAGCGGGAGGCCCGACCGGCGGCCGCTGTGCCGGTGATAAGCAGAAGCACGCTCCAAAATGCGGCGACCTGCGACAGGCCGAAGTCATTCGCGATGCCCGGCAGAAACGCGGCCGCGAGCGGGTACATCGCGGCGAGCCCGAGGGAAAGAAGCGCGGCGGCGGCGGCGCCCAGGCGCCGCGCCGCAAAAATCGTCACGGCGACGAGCAGGAGCAGGTGCAGGAGCGGGTCCGCGAACAGGGCGGCCCTCTCCACGCAAAGGCCCAGCGGGCGGCCGGAATAGCCGTGATCGACCCAGGCGATCAGCACGAGCCACCACCGGTAGGGCGAGGCCGAGTGGACATCCCTTCCGAACGGGGAGTTCTCGTAGTCGACCGACCGCACCCGCCAGTCGCCGCGCGCCAGCATCAGCTGCGTCTCCTCGATCCACTGGTAGGTCGGGTTGTTGTGCTCGGGGACGATGAGCCAGCGCTTTCCGTCGGCGTAGCCCGTCGGGGATCCCGCGTCGGTCCTCGCCTCCTCGCTGGCGACCTTCGAGACAAACTCCACCCGCTGCGCGCGCCCGTAGTCCGTCCACGCGACGAATGCGACCGCGCAGACGGGGGCGATCATCCAGGCGCGGTGCGTAAGCCAAGGGGGGAGGCGCATTCGGGTATTTGCAGTGCCTGCAGATTCGGATGACGCCAAGGCAAAATCGCCGGCACGGGCCGGTGCGAACCGCGCGCCCGCGAGACCGTCCTTGACTCGGCAGCGGTGGGATTGTCCTTCTTTCGTCTCTTCATGTGTGCCGCCAAGACGCCTCGTCGTTTGTAAGCCGCCGTGAACCGCAAGAAATTCATCAGGATCATGGCGACCGGCGGAGCGGTCCTTGTCGGCCGCCCGCGGTATCTCCTGGGCGGCGAGGCGAAGGGAGGACCTGGAGCGCCTGCGGTCGGGCAGGCGCCGACCGAGGGCTCGATCTCCGATCAGCCGCTGGCTCCGCGCTCGGGCCGGCGCGGGGCGACCATGTTCAGCGTCCTTCCGCCCCAGGAGACTGGAGTCATCACGGAGAACCCCTATGACGATCCCAGGATGTGGGGCGCCCTCTACAGCGAGAACGAGACCGGGGCTATCGGCACCGGGGTGGCGATCGGGGACTACGACGGCGACGGCCGGCCGGATATTTTCGTCGTGAGCAAGACGAGGAGCTGCCGGCTCTTCCGGAACCTCGGCAACTGGAAATTCGAGGACGTCACGGAGAAGGCCGGGGTCGGAGACAAAGGTGTCGAGGCCGGCGTATGGAAGCAGGGCGCGACGTTCGCGGACGTGAACAATGACGGGCTCCTCGACATCTATGTCTGCCGTTTCGGGGCCCCGAACCTGCTGTACATGAACCAGGGCGACGGAACCTTCCGGGAGGAGGCCGCGGCGCGGGGGCTCGCGATCAAGGACGCATGCGTCATGGCCGCGTTCTGCGACTATGACCGCGACGGCTGGCTCGACGTCTTCGTACAGACCAACCTCCTGGACTCGGACGCCCATCCAAGGGGCCAGAGGGACTACCTGTTTCACAACGACGGCGACGGCACGTTCACGGACGTGACGGAACGGGCCGGGATCAGCGGCGAGGCGCAGGGACACTCGGCGGTCTGGTGGGACTACGATGGTGACGGGTGGCCGGACCTTTATGTTGCCAACGACTTCGCGGCGCCCGACAAGCTCTACCACAACAACAGGGACGGGACCTTCACCGATGTCATCGATTCGGTGGTGCCCCACATGCCGTATTCCTCGATGGGTTCGGACCTGGGCGACGTGAACAACGACGGCCTCGTGGATTTGTTCGTGGCCGACATGGCGGCGAGCACGCACCAGAAGGACCAGCGGGCGGTCGCCGTGATGCGCAGCCTGCTCATGGATTCGCAGGACACCTCCACCGCGGCCCCGCAGGTCATGCGGAACGCCCTCTACCTGAACACGGGCACGGGCCGCTGCCTCGAGGCGGCGTGCCTCGCGGGCCTGACCGCGACCGACTGGACATGGTCGGTGCGCCTTGAGGACCTCGACAACGATGGTCGCTTGGACCTTTTTGTGACGAACGGGATGAACCGCGAGTCGAACAACGCCGACCTCACGGCGCGCAAGGAGCTGGCGGAGAGTTCCGATGAAAAGGTACGCGTGGAGGAGGCGAGCCCCGTTCTCGCCGAGCAGCACCTCGCGTTCAGGAACATGGGAGACCTGCGCTTCGAGGACGTGAGCGCGGCGTGGGGGCTCAACCAGAAAGGGGTGAGCTTTGGGTCGGCCTTCGGGGACCTGGACGGCGACGGCAACCTCGACCTCGTGTACACGAACTATGAGGGGGGCGTGACCCTCCTGCGAAACGACTCGGACTCGGGTCACCGGATCACCCTCGCCCTGCGCGGCACCCGCTCGAACCGCTTCGGTGTCGGCTCAACCGTGCGCATCGAGACCGACTCGGGTGTCCAGGTCCGTGTGCTCGTGCTCGCCCGCGGGGTGCTTTCCAGCTCGGAGCCGATCCTGCATTTCGGCCTCGGCGAGGATTCGACAATCAGGCGCCTGACGGTGTCGTGGCCGAACGGAGGCACCCAGTCCTTTTCCGACCTGCCGGTCGACAGGCGGTTCACGATCACCGAGCCGTCCGCGCCCGTTTCTCCGGCATCGCCCGGCCCGGCGGCGCCCGGTCAATTTTCCGAGGTCAGCCGGGCCATGAATCTGTCGTTCGCGTCCCGCGAGACAGCGGTCGACGAGGCCATCCAGCAGCCGCTGCTGCCCATGCGGCAGAACCGGCGCGGGCCGGCCGTCGCGGTCGGGGATGTCAATGGCGACGGCAGGGACGACGTGGTCCTTGGGGGCACGCCATCGGATCCTGCGCGCATCCTCGTCGCGGATGGTGCCTTCCTTTTCTCCCTTTCGGACTCGTCGGTGCTCGCGGCCGAGGGCCCGCTCGACGACGGCCCGCTGCTTCTCTTTGACGCGAACGGCGACGGAAAGAACGACCTGCTCATCACGAGGGGCGGCAGCAGCCTGCCTGCCGGCTCGGCGGCCTACCAGCCGGTGCTGTTCCTCAACGACGGCCATGGCGCGTTCCGGCCAGCCCAGGCCGATGCGCTTCCCCGGCTCGCGGTGAGCGTCGGCGCCGTGGCGGCGGCCGACTTCGACCGCAGCGGCCGCCTCGGCGTTTTCGTGGGAGGACGTGTTGTGCCGGGCCAGTACCCGCTTCCTCCCCGAAGTGCGCTGTGGGCGAATCGCGGTGGCCGGTTCGAGGACGTGACCGACGTCCTTGCGCCCGGTCTCCGAGAGGTGGGAATGGTGACATCGGCGCTATGGACCGACGTGGATGGCGACGGCTGGCCCGACCTTCTTGTCACGCTTGAGTGGGGCCACGTGAGGTATTTTCACAACATCTCGGGCCAGGGCTTCGAGGATTGGTCCGAACGGGGAGGGTTCTCAGCCGCAGGGACGGGGTGGTGGAACTCAATCGCCGCCGCGGACTTCAACGGCGACGGCCGAATGGACTACGTGGTCGGCAACCTGGGCCTCAACACGCCCTATCACGCCTCCTCGGAGCGTCCCGCGCTCCTTTTCTACGGGGATTTCAAGGGCGACGGTGGACGCCAGCTCATCGAGGCCTATTACGAGGGCGACCGGCTCTATCCCTGGCGCGCAAAGCGGGACATCGGGTCCTCGATTCCGTCGGTCCTGAAGCGCTTTCCCAGGAATGACTACTACGCTCGCGCCACGCTGGGAGAAATCGTGGGAGAGGCTAAGCTGGCGGCGGCGCAGCGTTTCGCCGCCACGGAGTTTAGAAGCGGCGTGTTCTTGAGCCAGTCCGACGGGACCCACCGGTTCGAGGCGCTGCCCCGGATCGCCCAGATCTCGCCTTTCCAGGGCCTCGTGGCCGCTGATCTCGACGGTGACGGGCACGCCGACATCTACGCCGTGCAGAACTCCTACTCCCCAATCCCCTACACGGGCCGATTCGACGGGGGGCTGAGCCAGCTTCTTCGCGGCGACGGGCGGGGTAGATTCACGGCGGCGGCCCCCGCCGAAAGCGGCCTGATCGTGCCCGGCGACGCAAAGGCGCTCGCCATGATCGACTTTGATCAGGACGGCTGGCCCGATTTTCTTGTCACGCGCAACAACAGCACGACCCTCGCGTTTCGAAACAGCGGAGTCGCCGGCCGGAACCCGCTCCGGGTCGTTCTGCGCGGCCCCTCCGGCAACCCGACGGCCGTGGGGGCACGGGTCACGGTTGAGATGGGCGACGGCGCCACGCAGGTCGCCGAGGTTCATGCCGGCTCCGGATATTATTCCCAGTCGACGGCGGCGTGCTTCTTCGGCTATCCGGATTCGAATCCGCCCGTACGCGTCCGGGTGCGCTGGCCGTCCGGAGCCTCCACCGCGCATGAGGGGCCCGGGCGATCGAGGAACCTGGTGCTTTCCGCCCCGGCCTCGTGAGTCACAATGAGGATACCGAGCGGCAGCCGCTGAGAACGGCAGTCCCAAGGCCACAATGAACCGGAAGAAATTCATCGAGATCATGGCGACCGGCGGAGCGGTCTTCATCGGCCGGCCCCTGGCCCTCTTTGGCGGGGCACCGGCCGGCCCCGCTGCCGCGCCCCCGGGCGGGAATGCCGGCGACCCCGCGGGCGGCCTAGCTGAGCAGCCCCTTGCCCCGCGCTCGGGCCGCCGCGGGGAGACGATGTTCAAGCTCCTTTCGCCGCAGGACACCGGCGTCGTGACACGCAACGATTACGCCGATCCGAGAATCTGGGGAGAGCGCTATGCAGACTTCGAGGTCGGCTCGATCGGCACCGGCGTGGCGATAGGCGACTACGACGGCGACGGGAGGCCCGACATTTTTGTGGTAAGCAAGACCGAGAGCTGCCGGCTGTTTCGCAACCTTGGCGGCTGGAAATTCGAGGACGTGACGGAGAAGGCCGGGGTGGGCGACAAGGGCGAGGCTGCGGGGATATGGAAGCAGGGCGCGACGTTTGTCGACGTGAACAACGACGGCCTCCTGGACATCTACGTCTGCCGGTACGGCGCGCCGAACCTGCTCTACATGAACCAGGGAGATGGCACATTCAGGGAGGAGGCGGCGGCACGCGGGCTGGCGGTTGACGACGGCTGCGTCATGGCTGCCTTCTGCGACTACGACCGCGACGGGTTCCTGGACGTCTTCATCCAGACCAACCGGCCCGAGTCGGAGGGGCATCCGAACCCCCAGAGGAACTATCTTTTCCAAAACAACGGGGATGGCACCTTCAAGGACGTCACCGACCGGGCGGGTGTCAGCGGCAGGGCGCAGGGCCACTCCGCTATTTGGTGGGATTACGATGGTGATGGCTGGCCCGACCTCTACGTTGCGAACGATTTTTCGCCGCCCGACAAGCTTTACCACAACAACCGGGACGGAACCTTCACCGACACGATCAATTCGGTGGTGCCCCAGATGCCCTTCTCGTCGATGGGCGCGGACCTGGGTGATGTGAACAACGACGGGCTGGTCGACCTCTTCGTCTCCGACATGGCCGCGACCACGCACCAAAAGGACCAGCGCACGATGGCGAATTCGCGCCGCCTCATCACGGACCCGCCAGACGACTCGACGGAGGCCCCCGAATACATGCGCAACGCGCTTTACATCAACACCGGCACCGGCCGCTGCCTCGAGGCGGCCTATCTCGCCGGATTGGGCGCCACCGACTGGACCTGGTCCGTGCGCCTCGAGGACCTCGACAACGACGGCCGCCTTGACGTCTTCGTCACAAACGGGATGTACCGGGAGACCAACAACGCCGACGTGATGGCCCGGATGATGATGGCGGATTCGCCGGCCGCCAAGGTGGAGATCCAGCGCGCGGGTCCCGAGCTGGCCGAGCAGCACCTCGCCTTCCGCAACCTCGGTGACTTGAGGTTCGAGGACGTCAGCGCGGCCTGGGGGCTCAACCAGAAGGGGATCAGCTTCGGCGCCGCGCTCGGCGACCTGGACGGCGACGGCAACCTCGACATCGTCTATTCAAACTACCGCGGGGGGGTCACGCTCCTGCGCAACGACTCGGACTCGGGCCACAGGGTCACCATCGAGCTCCGCGGCACGCGCTCGAACCGGTTCGGCGTGGGCTCCCTCGTGCGGATCGAGACGGATTCCGGGATCCAGGTGCGCCCGCTCGTGCTTTCGCGCGGCATTCTCTCCAGTTCCGAGCCGATAATCCACTTTGGCTTGGGGAGCGATGCGCTCATCAAGCGCCTCACGGTCAGCTGGCCGAGCGGGGTAACCCAGATATTTGCCGACTTGTCGGCCGACAGGCGGTACACGATCACGGAGCCCCGCACGGCCGCCTCGCCCGAGGCGCGCGCCGATGCGGCCCGGGGCCAATTCACCGAGGTGAGCCAAGGCGCGAAGCTCTCGCTGCGGTCGCGGGAAATCGCGGTGGACGAGACCGCGGAGCAGCCCCTGCTGCCCGTGCGCCAGAACCGCCGCGGCCCCGCTCTCGCCGTCGGCGACATCAACGGCGACGGCAGGGATGACCTGGTTCTGGGGGGAACGCCCCTCGATCCCGCAAGGATCCTCCTGGATGGCTCCGCTTCCCGCTTTTATTCTTCCGATTCCTCCCTGCTAGCGACCGAGGGCCCGCTGAGCGACGGGCCCATCCTCCTATTCGACGCGGTCGGCGACGGCACCAACGACTTGCTTGTCACAAAGGGCGGCAGCAGCCGCCCGGCCGGTTCCCCCGACTTCCAGCCTAGGCTGTTCCTGAACGACGGGTACGGAGTGTTCCGCAGGGCGCCCGCCAATGTCCTTCCGCCGTTGGCCATCAGCGCGGGCGCGGTTGCGGCGGCCGACTTCGACCGGAGCGGACGCCTGGGGTTTTTCCTGGGGGGCCGCGTTCTGCCGGGGGACTACCCGCTGGCCCCGCGGAGCGCCCTCCTCGCAAATCGCGGGGGAAGCTTCGAGGACGTGACCGATGCGCTTGCGCCGGGGCTACGCGAGGTGGGGTTGGTGACCGGGGCGCTGTGGAGCGACGTGGACGGCGACGGCTGGCCCGACCTCCTTGTCACGCTTGAGTGGGGTCACGTGAAGTATTTCCACAACAACAAGGGCGGGGGTTTTGAGGACTGGACCGAAAGGGCGGGATTCGCGTCGGCGGGCACGGGTTGGTGGACCTCGATCGCAGCGGCGGACTTCAACGGCGACGGCCGGCCCGATTACGTCGTCGGCAATGTCGGCCTGAACACCCAGTACCGCGCGAGCCCCGACCGTCCGGCGCTGCTCTTTCACGGCGATTTCAGGGGCGACGGCGTGCCGCAGCTGATCGAGGCCTATTACGAGGGGGACCGCCTTTATCCCTGGCGGACACGTCACGATCTCGGAGCGGTGATCCCGTCGATCCTGAAGCGCTTTCCGCGAAATGACTACTACGCGCGGGCGACGCTGGGCGAGATCGTAGGGGAGGACCGGTTGGCCGCCGCGCGCCGGTTCGCCGCGACGGAGCTGCGAAGCGGCGTCTTCCTCAGCCAGGCCGACGGAAGCCACAGGTTCGAGCCGCTGCCGAGGATCGCGCAGATAGCGCCCATACAGGGCCTCGTCGCGGGCGATTTTGACGGCGACGGCCGCGCGGACGTCTATGCCGTGCAGAATTCCTACGCGCCCATACCGGCAGTGGGACGGTTCGACGGCGGCTTGAGCCAGCTGCTGCGTGGCGATGGCCGCGGCGGGTTCACGGCCGTTTCTCCGGCGGAGAGCAACCTTGTGGTCCCCGGCGACGCCAAGGCCCTCGCGGTGATCGATCTCGACGGGGACGGATGGCCCGACTTCGTCGTCACCCGCAACAACAGCTCTTCCCTGGCCTTCCGCAACAACGGGATCGCCGGCCGCAATTCGGTTCGCGTCCTCCTCAGGGGCCTCCCGGGCAATCCGACGGCCGTGGGCGCCCGGATCACCCTTGAGCACGCGGACGGATCGTCGCAGATGTGCGAGGTGCACGCCGGCTCGGGGTACTATTCGCAGTCCTCGGCGGCATCCTTCTTCGGCTGGAGCGAAAACAATCCACCGCGGCTCATCCGCGTGCGCTGGCCGTCGGGTACCGAGACGCGGCACGACGTTCCGGCGCGGTCGTCGACCGTGGTCCTGTCCATCCCGGCGCCGTAGGACTCGGTGACCGCCGCTCCGCATTGCCTTGTGGTCATTCCCTTTTTCCTGCCAAGAAGCAGCAACGCATCTTATCCGACGTGAACCGCAAGCAATTCATCGAGATGATGGCCGCCGGGGGAGTGGTCATTCTGGGGCGCCCGCTGGCGCTCATGGCAGGCGCTTCAGCGGGGCCCGCTTCGCAGCCGCCCGATTCCGGCGGCTCGATCGCTGAAAAGCCGTTCGCGCCGCGCGCCGCGCGGAGGGGCGGGACGCTGTTCGCCGAGCTTTCACCGGGGCTGACGGGGGTCGCCACCGAGAACAACTACGCCGATCCCGTGGCGACATCGGCCGGCCGCACGGACCCGAGGATCTCGGCGGATCGCATCCACGAATTCGACGTCGGCGCCGTGGGCACCGGCGTGGCGATAGGGGACTATGACGGCGACGGGCTTCCCGACCTCTTTGTCGTGAGCAAGACCGAGAGCTGTCGCCTTTTTCGCAACCTGGGCAACTGGAGGTTCGAGGATGTGACGGATAGGGCGGGGGTGGGGGACAAGGGCGCCGCCGCCGCGATCTGGAAGCAGGGCGCGACGTTCGTGGATGTGGACAACGACGGGCTCCTGGACATCTATGTCTGCCGGTTCAACGCGCCGAACCTCCTCTACATCAACCAGGGTGACGGCACGTTCAGGGAGGAGGCGGCGGCGCGCGGCCTGGCAGTAAAGGACGCCTCCGTCATGGCCGCCTTCTGCGACTTCGACCGCGACGGCTTCCTCGATGTCTTCATCCAGACGAACCTGCTGGACGCCACGACCCACCCGAAGGGCCAGCGGGACTATCTTTTCCGAAACAACGGGAACGGCACGTTCACCGACGTGACCGATAGGGCCGGCATCAGCGGCGATGCGCAGGGCCACTCGGCCGTGTGGTGGGACTACGACGGCGACGGCTGGCCCGACATTTACGTGGCCAACGACTTCGCGGCCCCCGACAGGCTCTATCGCAACAACCGGGACGGCACGTTCACCGATGTCATCGACTCCGTGGTGCCGCACATGCCCTATTCCTCAATGGGGTCGGACCTGGGCGACGTGAACAACGATGGCCTGATGGACTTTTTTGTGGCCGACATGGCGGCGACCACGCACCAGAAGGACCAGCGGACCATGGCCGTGGCCCGCAGCCTGAACATGGACCCGCCGGAGCGCTCCGGCGCGGCGCCGCAGGTCCCGCGGAATGCGCTTTACGTCAACACGGGCGTCGGGCGCTGCCTCGAGGGTGCGTTCCTGGCCGGGCTGTCCGCGACCGACTGGACATGGTCTGTGCGCCTTGAGGATCTCGACAACGACGGACGGCTGGACCTGTTCGTGACAAACGGCATGCACCGGGAAGTCACGAACGTCGACCTGATCATGCGCGTCGCGATGGCTGAGACGCCCGATGACAAGGTGCGGATCGAGAGGGCTGCGCCGGTGCTGGCCGAGCAGCACCTGGCCTACCGAAATAGGGGGGAGCTGCGCTTCGAGGACGTCAGCGCCGAATGGGGCCTCAACCAGAGGGGCGTCAGCTTTGGCGCCGCCTTCGGCGACCTGAGCGGCAATGGCAACCTGGACGTCGTCTATTCCAACTACCGCAAGGGTGTCACGGTGCTTCGCAACGACTCGGACACGGGACACCGGATAACGGTGGCGCTCCGCGGCACCCGCTCGAATCGCTTTGGCGTCGGGGCCACGGTGCGGATCGAGACCGACTCGGGCGTCCAGGTGCGCACGCTCGTGCTGGCGCGCGGAGTCCTTTCCAGCTCGGAGCCCATCGTGCACTTCGGGCTCGGCGAGGACGCCCGCATCCGGCGCCTCATGGTGGCGTGGCCGAGCGGCCACGCCCAGGCGTTCTCGGACCTCGCGGTCGACAGGAAGTTCACGATAACTGAGCCTTCGGGGCTCGTCCAGCCGCCGGCCCCGGTCCAGGCCGCGGCCGGCCAGTTTTCCGACGTCAGCGTCGATGCCAATTTCTCGCTGCTCTCGCGCGAGTCCCCGGTTGACGAGGCGGTCCAGCAGCCGCTCCTGCCGATGCGCCAGAACAGGAGGGGGCCCGCGCTCGCGGTGGGCGACCTCACGGGCGACGGCAGGGACGATGTCGTGCTCGGGGGCACGCCCGCCGACCCGGCCCGCATCCTCCTTGCCGACTCGGCAGCGAGCTATGTGGTCTCCAGCCCGTCCCAGCTCGCCCCCGACGGGCCCGTCAATGACGGGCCCGTCCTCGTGTTTGATGCCGACGGCGATGGGAAGAGCGACCTCCTGCTGACGAAGGGCGGCAGCAGCCTTCCCGCCGGCGCCAACGGGTATCAGCCGCGCCTCTTCCTCGGCGATGGCCGCGGAGGTTTCAGGCCCGCTCCGGGCGACGTGCTGCCGACGTTTCCGGTCAGCGCAGGCGCGGTTGTTGCCGCTGATTTCGACCGGGACGGGAGGATAGACCTTTTCATCGGTGGGCGGGTCGAGCCCGGCCAGTATCCGCTTTCCCCCCGAAGCGGATTGTGGGCGAATCGGGGCGGCAGGTTCGAGGACGTCACCGAGGCCCTCGCTCCCGGGCTGAGGGAGGTGGGGATGGTGACGGCGGCGTTGTGGAGCGACGTGGACGGCGACGGCTGGCTCGACCTCCTTGTCACCCTCGAGTGGGGACACGTGAAATATTTCCACAACAACCACGGAAAGGGCTTCGACGACTGGACCGAGCGGGCCGGGTTTGCCGCCGCCGGCAAAGGGTGGTGGACCTCGATTGCGGCGGCCGACTTCAACGGCGACGGGCGGCCCGACTATGTCGCCGGCAACGTGGGCCTAAACACCCAGTACAAGGCCTCGCCGTCGCATCCCGCGCTGCTTTTTTACGGGGACTTCGCGGGCAGCGGCGCCCGGCAGGTTGTCGAGGCCTATTACGAGGGCGACCGCCTGTATCCTTGGCGACCCCGTAGGGATCTCGGGGCCGCCATCCCGTCGGTGCTGGCACGGTATCCGCGGAATGACTACTATGCCCGGGCGACCCTTGGCGAGATCCTCGGGGAGGACAAGCTGGCCGCCGCGCGGAGATTCGAGGCCACCGAGCTCCGAAGCGGGGTCTTCCTGAGCCAGCCCGACGGAACTCACCGGTTTGAGCCGCTGCCCCGGATCGCCCAGATCGCTCCGATCCAGGGCCTCGCGGCCGGGGATTTCGACGGCGACGGCCGCGCCGACGTCTACGCGGTTCAGAATTCCTATTCGCCCATCCCCTCCGTCGGGCGTTTCGACGGGGGCTTGGGCCAGATGCTCCGCGGCGACGGTCGCGGCGGCTTCACGCCGGTGCCGCCGGCGGAATGCGGCCTGGTCGTGCCGGGCGACGCAAAGGCGCTCTCGGTTGTCGATCTCGACCAGGACGGATGGCCCGATTTCCTGATCACCCGGAACAACAACACCACGCTGGCCTGCCGCAATGCGGGCGTCGAGGGGCGGCGCTCGCTGTGCGTCCGGCTGCGCGGGCCCGCGGGAAACCCCACGGCGATCGGAGGGCGAATTACGGTCCGTCTGGCGGACGGCACGGCGCAGATGGCCGAGGTCTATGCCGGCTCGGGTTACTATTCCCAGTCGGCGCCCGCGTGTTTTTTTGGCTATGGCGATGCCAACCTGCCGGTGCTGATCCAGGTGCTTTGGCCCACGGGAATTTCCTCCACCCACGTGGTCCCGCCCCTGGCCAAGAGGCTGATTTTGGCCGCTCCTTAGGGAAGAATCGCTAGGGGCACATGAGTGGCACAAACGGGGCCACGGAAAAATTGTTTCACAAGTTGAAAAACTGTTGACAGAGCCAGCCGCCAATAACAGAAACTTTTCCGTTTTACCTGCTTTCCCCTGCATTTCACCCCCATTTCCCCGCGTTTTGCCCCTGCTCGGACCAGGAGTTACTCCTCGGCCTAGGCACGAATCTCCCGCGTCAGAAGGATAGAAGAACACCAAGACATGCAAGCTACCCACCTACCCACAAAAGCACGCTACCTCTCCTCGGCCGCAGTGCTCTCGCTGCTGCTGAACACGGGTTTGGCCCAGGTCGCCAGTCCCAACACGACGCCTCAAAGCGTCACCCCGGCAGCCCCGGCCGCTACGACAACCACGACAACCACGACAACCTCTACCGCCGCCGGCGGCGACCAGCCGGCACCCGTTCTGATGTCGCCGTTTGAAGTGGAATCGACTGAGGACCAGGGCTATCGAGCCCACGATTCGCTGGCCGGAAGCCGCATCAATACCGACCTGAAGGACATCGCCGGCCCCATCACGGTGGTGACGAAGGACTTCATGGAGGACATCGGCGCCGTCGACGTAAACGACATCCTGACGTATGAGGTCGGCGCCGAAGGCACCAAGGATTTCTCGTCAAACACCGCGCAACTGGGCCGGACGAGCGACAATGCTGCCCAGGACCCGAATGGAGCCACCCGGGGGCGGGGTCTCGCCGCGTTCGACTTCACGCGCGACTACTTCTACTCGCTGTCGGACGTCATCACGGGCTACAGCCAGCAGTCGGTCGGTTTTGACACCTACGACATCGACTCGCTCACGATAAACCGTGGCGCGAACTCGATTCTCGCCGGTCTCGGCTCGCCCGCGGGTCTCATCAACTATGCCCCGCAGCTCGCGGGCCTTGATCGCAACTCGACCGAGCTTTCGTACCGATTCGGGAGCTGGGGCGACCAGCGCGCCGTGTTCAACGACAACATTGTCGCGATACCCGGCATGCTCGCGTTTCGCGTGGCCTACCTCTACAAGGACGAGGGCTTCGAGCAGAAGCCGTCCTACGATCTGGACAGGCGATATTACGTGGCGGCGACCTTCAAGCCTTTCAAGAAGACCACGATCCGCGCGTCCTACGAGGATGCCAACGTCCACGAGCATCTTCCCAACAACTACACCCCCGAGGATGACATCACGCAATGGATCCAGCTCGGCAAGCCGGCGGCGCCGCCTCCCGGGAGCTCGAACCTGACGATTCCGAATTCGAGCGCCGTTTTCTATCAGGGCCTGAACACGGGGAACAATGTCTACTACTCCCCCAACGGGACAAATCTGGGTGCCTATAACGACAGCACCACCTACTATTATCAGCAGCAGAACCTCTCCAACGTGGGAATCTGGCAGCCCCTGCGCATGTCGAACAACGAGTACGGAGACTGGCAGACCACAAACATCAACGGCACGGAGCAAAAAAACACGCTTACCACGTTCGAAGCCTCGGCCGAGCAGCAGGACATACTTCCGGGCCTGAGCTTCAAGGCCGACATCGTGCACGAGATCGCCGACTACACCGAGTTCCCGAGCCTGGGACGCCCGGACTACGTGGCTGACATGATCGACGTCAACCCGACGCTGCCATGGGGCGCGCCGAATCCCTACTATGGCAGCACCGAGATGTATTTTGGCGGCCTCGATAACCAGAATGCCACATACTCGCGGAACATAGTCGCCCGCATAACCGGAACCTACGACCTCGACCTCAACAAGTACAACCGATGGCTCGGCAGGTACGTGTTCACCGGCTTCCTGGAAACCCGGCGAACGACGAATGATTTCATCGACTTCAACATCCAGCAGACCGGAACGGGCGGGGCGGTCGTCGGCAGCGGACCGGGCGTCATCACCTACACCGGCGGCAGCTCGGCGAACGGATATTTCGCGACGAGCCCGCCGGTGGAGCCCATGCTTTTCACCGATCTTCCGGTTGCCAATTCCAGCGGCGTGATAAGCGACACGTACACCACCGACTTTGCGCTCAAGGAAGAGGAAAAGGACATCACGAAGCTCACGACCTCCGCCTTCATTTTGCAGGCCTACCTCCTTCCGGACAACCTGGCCGTCGGAACATTCGGCATCAGGCGCGACAAGGACGAAGCCGGCTTCGCAAGCAGCTCGACGGATCCCGCCTCGGGACTGCAGGTTCCACTCCCGTCAAGCGACTTCTCGACCGGTCCCCTGGCGACCGTGCAGGCGCAGACCAAGACGTACGGCGTGGTCCTTCACGGCCCGAAGATCGGAAACGTAGACCTCAGGTGGCTGAGCGTGGCCTATGACCAGTCCCAGAACTTCGTGCCGAATGCGGGATCGGTCGACCTGCTGGGCAATCCCACGCCCGATCCGACGGGAACGAACAAGGACTACAGCATCATCGTCGACCTGTTCGGCGGGAGGCTGAACGCGAAGATCGACTGGTTCACCACGATTGCGGCCAACGCAGCGGACCCGACGGTCAACTTCCCGTTGGTGCAGTGGAGCATTCCATTCGACATCCTGCCCTACACGGGCGTCGGCAACGGTCAGCAGAACACATCGAATTACAACGTGGGCCCCTTTGCCAATCTGGCCCAGGAAGCGGGCGTCACGAACTACACGACGGGCCTCGCGCCGGGCCTGGTCCCCGGGGACGCCAGGCTGGCAAACGCATACACCTCCAGCCAGCAGTCCAAGGGAATGGAGTTTGAGCTCACCTACAACGTCACCAAAAACTGGCGGGTCTTTGGCACGGTCACCCGGGAGCAGGCGGAGGAATCCAACATCGCGCCCGCGCTCACGACATTCATAAACCAGCACGTCGCCTACTGGCAGTCGATCGGCATCTGGAACGGACCCTATACGACGAAGGACGACTGGGGCGGCGGCCCGGAAACCGGGCAGCAGGTCTTCGACGACGACGTGCTCGGGCCATTCATCACATACCAGGCGGCAAACGGGCAGCCGTCGCAGCAGCTGCACAAATGGAAGGCCAGCCTCGTCACGAACTACACGTTCGACCAGACGTACCTCAAGGGTTTCGGGATCGGCACGGGACTGCGGTACTTCGACAAGACGATCATCGGCAACCCGGCGGTCTATACGGATGAAAACGGCACCGAGACGGTCACCGGCCTCGACCTTGCACATCCCTATACTGTTCCGGGCCAGACGACGGTCGAGGCGTGGCTCACCTATTCAAGGAAGGTTTACCACGACAAGTACCTCCTGTCGTTCCGGCTTGAAGTCGACAACTTGCAGACAAGCGGCGGCTACATGGCTGTCGGCGCGAACTCGGACGGCACGCATCAGCTGTTCGAGATTATGCCGCCTCGAAGTTATTACTTCACCACGGATCTCAAATTCTAGGGACGGCACATAGGGGCGGTGTGGCCAGACGCCGCGCCGGCCAACCACGAAGTCCTGCCGGGGTGCACCCCCGGGGGACTTTTTTTTGATCTTGTCGCGGCCGCGGTTGGAAAAGTGCGACGACCTGGCACTGGCCGCTAGGCGCCGCTCCCTTCGGCGTCGACAGTGGCCGCGGCCTGCGAGAATCTCCCGGCGACGGAAGAGTCGCGGATGATAACCCCACGAACCAAGCGCTGGAGTCTCGTGTGCGGCGCCTGCCTCGCGGTGGCCGCCGGCCTTGTATTGGCCAGCAGGGCGATTTCGCCGAAGCTTCCTGGCGAATCATACTACGGGAATCTTCCGCAGGCCTTCAACCAGGCGCTCGGGAATGCGCGCGGGACCGTGCGAAGGAACGACTTCGACCCGGAGGACCTGAGGGCGCTCGCCCATCTCTACCATGCGAACCGCCTCCACGAGGAAGCCCGCGCCTGCTACGCGATCATCGCCAAGGGTTCGAAGCTGACGGCACACGACCACTACTACCTAGCAGACATCGCCCAGTACGAGGGCGACCTCGAGCGGGCGCGGACGGAGCTTCAAGCGGTGGCTGAGGCTGAACCGGGCTACCTTCCCGCGCGCCTTGAGCTCGGGGACGTCCTGTTCAAGAGTGGCCGCGCCGATGAGGCCGCGGAGGAATATGGCGCGATCCTCCAGCTGGAGCCGAATCAGCCCCAGGCGTTGTTCGGGCTTGCGCGCATCGACTTGCTGAAGGGCGACGATGCCGCCGCGGTGGCGAGGCTGGAGGGCCTGATGGCAAGCCATTCCGAAATGACGTCGGGAGCGGGGCTTCTCGCCCAGGTCCTCGACCGGCGCGGCGACGCCAGGCGCGCGGCCGCGATGCGCCAGTGGAGCCGGCAAAAGCCCGAGCCGGTGCCGGCAGACCCGTGGATGGATGCGCTGTTGGCCGACTGCTATGACGTGCAGAGGCTCGGGCTAAAATTCGAGGAGTATTTCGCATCCGGGCAAGTCGCCCTGGCGGTCCCGCTCCTAGACCGCGTCGCGGAACTCGATCCCAAGAGCCCGATCCCCGAGCTCCTGCGGGGCTGGACCCAGGCTCGCGATCACCACGATCTCGAGGCCGTCCAGGAATACCGCAAGGCCCTTGAAAAAGGAGGCGACCCGGAGAAGCTTTGCCCGTACATGGTGCAATCGATGCTGGCCCTGGGAAAAGTCGACGACGCGGCGCGGTTGATGGCCGGCTACTATGCGAAAAAGCCCGACTCCATTCCGATACTGACGGCGTACGCGCAAGTGGCCGTGAAGCAGGGGGACACGAACATGGTCCGGGTCCTCCTCCGGAAGGTGCTCGACAAGGAGCCGTATGATTATTCCGCGAATTTCAACCTCGCAAGGGTACTCTGGGCGTCGGGTGAACGGGATGAGGCGGCGGCATGCCTCGGGCGAATCGCCGAGGTGAAGCCCTCGGACATCGCCTCGCGGGCGCTTCTGGGGGAATACTATCTCGGGAAGCCGGACCCGGTCGCCGCGATAGCTCCCCTCGAACAGGCCATCGCGCACGAGAGCGCGCCGGGTCCGCTGCACAAGAACCTGGAGGCCATGCTCTACACGGCATACGTCCAGGCCGGGAACGCGGCGGTCGAAAAGGGGCGGTTGGCGGAGGCCGTGGCGACCTACTACGAGAAGGCCATAGCGCTTTCCCCCGAGAACCCGGCTGCGTATGCGGACAAGGCCGTCGCAAGCGTGCAGTTCAAGGAGTGGCGCGGGGCCGCCGCCGCCCTTGAAAAGCTGGCGTCCCTCCAGCCGAGAAACCCCACGGTCTATCTCAGCCTGGGAGACGTGCAGTTCCAAGAGGGAGAAGGGGAGCAGGCCCACCGCAATTGGCGCAGGGCCCTCGAGCTGGCAGGCGCCGGGGACAAGGACCTGACGAACGCCATCAACGCGAGGCTGACCGGCCCGGTAACGGCCGACACTTTCCGATGAAGCGAAAGGCGACGATCCTCGCGTGCATCGTCGCGGGCGCCGCGCTTGCCGCGTATCTATATGAGAGGTCAAGCGCGCCGAAGGCAGCCGGCGCGGGCCACGCCTCTGCGCCGGGCGGCGGCGGGCGCTTGCTACAAAGGAAGCCCCTCGACGTGAACTTCTACACCCACCGGCCCATCGGAAGGGCCCCCGAGGGTCTTCCCTGGATCTCGGATCTGCTCGTTACGGACCTGGACGGGGATGGCCTCAAGGACATCCTCGTCTGCGACGGGAAGCGAAACAGGGTGAGCTGGATCAGGCAGGTGCGCATCGGCGTTTTTGAGGAGCAGGACATCGGCGGCCCCATCGCCGGGCCCGCGCACGTCGAGGTGGCCGACCTCCGCGGAACCGGCCACCTGGACGTCCTGGTGGCATCCATGGGAGTCATCCCGCCGGACAACGAGAAGATAGGTTCCGTCGTCGTGCTTGAGAACGACGGCACGAACCACTTCACGAACCATGTGCTGCTCGAGAACGTGGCGAGGGTGACGTACGTGAAGGCGGCCCATCTCACCCAGTCCGGCCGCCTCGACCTTGTGGTGGGTCAGTTCGGCTACATCGAGGGCGAGATCCGCTGGATGGAAAACATGGGCGACGGCCAGTGGAAGAGCCATCAGCTGCTTGACCTGCCCGGCACCATCCATGCGCCGGTTGCGGACCTGAACGGGGACGGCAAAATGGACATCGTGGCGATTGTCTCGCAGGACTCTGAGGAGGTGCACGCGTTCATGAATGACGGCCTCGGGCATTTTCGGGACCGCGTGCTCTACGGATCGACCAACAAGGACTTTGGCAGCAGCGGGCTTTGCATCGCGGACGTCAATCTGGACGGCAAGCCCGATGTCGTTTACACCAACGGGGACGGCTTCGATTACGCCACGCCTGGCTCGCGGCCTTGGCACGGCGTCCAGTGGCTGGAAAATCTCGGCCAGGGAAAGTTCACCTACCATCGTGTCGGCGATTTTCCCGGTGCCTTCAGCCCGGTGGTGGCGGACCTCAAGGGCGACGGACACCAGGATATCGTGACCTGCAGCGGCTTCAACGACTGGAGCGACAAGAACGCCGTTTCCCTGATGTGCTTCGAAAACGACGGCACGGCGCATTTTACGCCCCGCGTTCTTGCACATGAGCCTACGCACCTGATAGTTGTAAAGGCGGCTGACCTGTTTAACGATGGGCGCATCGAGCTGGTGACAGGGGCGTTCATGTTTTATCCCCCATATGACCATGTCTCGAGGGTCACACTCTGGGAGCACAATGAGTAAACCGGTTCCGAATTCGATGGAACATCATGAGAATTAGGGGATAGGATCAGTCTGCAGTGACGAAATCAAAGGACAACCAAGGGCCCGACGCCGGGGCAAACGCCGCGCCCAAGACGCCCGCAAGGCACGCCGCCAAGCCCCGCGAGGCGGGCAAGCGGGCGACCATCTATGATCTGGCGCGCCTTGCGAATGTCTCTCCGGGAACGGTCAGCCGCGTCCTCAACAACCGCGACCGCGTAAAGACCGAGACGCGCGAGGCGGTGCTGCGCGCCGCGGCGGACCTGAACCTCAAGCCACAGGCCTCGGTGCGCAACCGGGAGGTGGCAATCCTGTCCGAGCCGACCTATCCCGACCGCTTTGGCGGATATGCCGGGACGCTCACCGCGCACCTTTCGTTCGCGTTTGCGCGGCGCAACATAGGGGTGCTCCTTCCCGTGAATCCTCTCGTCGAGCTCCCGACGAAGTTCATCGACGGGATCGTCGTGGTGACGGAGGCGAAGGCGTTGAGGGAGCTGGTGGTCGAGCTCGAAAAAAGGATGCCGGTCGTCCACATCGACAAGTTCCAGAACGCCCAGGACGAATATGTGGTGTGCTCTGACCATTACGCGGCCGGCTACATGGCGGCGCGCCATTTCATCGAGCGGGGCAAACGCAGGCCGGCGTTCGTGGGCGGCGACTACGCAGCGTTTGCCGAGCGGCTCAAAGGATTCAAGAAGGCCTTGTCGGAGGCCGAGATCCCGATCGACGAGCAGCGCGCGTCGCTTTACGGCCCCGAAAGCAACTACATGTCGGTCGTGACCCGCGCCGTGCGGGCCGGGGCGGACGCGATCTACGCGCCGGGATCGAGCTACGAGGCCCTTGAGTGTTTGCATGTTCTCGCATACGTAATGGGGATGAAAGTGCCCCAGGACATCTCGCTTATCGGCGGCGAAAACGAGAGGGTCTCTTCGTTGCTCAATCCGCCCCTGACGACGATCGAGGAGCCCCTGCGTGAGATGGCCGAGCAGGCTGCGGCGATGCTCGACAAGCTGACGACCGGGCATCGCGTCACGGAGCGGCGCGTGGTTCTTCCCATCCGGCTTGTCGAAAGAAACTCGGTTCAATGACTTCATTCATGCGAGCACATTCCCTAAACAAACCGGCGAAACCCGCCGCGCACGGTGATGCGGGCGGATGCCCGGTCCGAATTTCCGTATTGGCGGGCAGGGTCTTTTATTTGGCCATAGGACTAAACAGTTTGATCGCGCTCGGAACAGTTGCAGGCGCCGAGCCGCTTTCGGTGACCATGCGCAGCGAGCCCCCGGCGGCCGCGGAGAGCTTTCACATGGGCACCGCCCGCCAGCCGGACGGGACCACCCTGACGCTCGATGACTCCAGCCTGCGCCTCGATGGGCGGCCCTGGGTTCCCGTGATGGGTGAGTTTCATTATGCGCGCTACCCGGCGAACGAATGGCGGGAGGAGTTGCTCAAGATGAAGGCCGGCGGCATCACCATCGTCTCGACCTACGTTTTCTGGATACACCACGAGGAAATCGAGGGAACATGGGACTGGTCCGACAACCACGACCTCCACGAATTCGTCCGGCTTGCCGGGAGCGTCGGCCTCAAGGTGATCGTGAGATGCGGGCCTTGGTGTCACGGAGAGGTTCGCAATGGCGGACTGCCCGACTGGCTGGTTGCCAAGGGGTGGAAGCTGCGAAGCGTCGACGACCGGTTCCTTGGGAAGGTTCGCGTGCTCTATGGCGAGATAGCTAAGCAGCTTGGCGGCCTGCTGTGGAAGGACGGCGGCCCTGTCATCGGAATCCAGCTGGACAACGAATACGGCGGCCCGGCCGAGTACCTGCTGGCCCTGAAGCAGATTGCCCGCGACAAGGGCCTCGACGTTCCCGTCTACACGCGGACCGGGTGGCCGCAGCTGACAACACCGATGCCATTTGGCGCCATCGTGCCGCTCTACGGCGCCTACGCCGAGGGATTCTGGTCCCGGGAGCTCACCTCGATGCCCGGGCAGTTCTGGACCGCGTTTCGCTTCTCCCTGCTGCGCGTCGACGATGTCATCAGCCAGGAGCAGATCGGACATCGCGACGCCCATGATGCCCCGGATGTCTCGAGGTACCCGTACCTCACATGCGAGATGGGAGGCGGCATGATGAGCAGCTATCATCGGCGCATCCTGATCAATCCGCAGGACGTCGAGTCGACGGTTCTGATCAAGCTCGGTTCCGGCAGCACCTTGCCCGGCTACTACATGTACCACGGCGGCACCAATCCGACCGGGAAGCTGACGACGCTAATGGAGGCGCAGGACACGCCGATGACGAACTACAACGACATGCCGGAGATGAACTATGACTTCCAGGCGCCGATCGGGGAATTCGGCCAGCTTCGCCCCCAGTATCATCTGCTGCGACGACTCCACCTTTTCCTCGCGGACTATGGCCCGGCTCTGGCGCACATGTCGCCGGCGATGCCCGACCTGCGGCCCGGGGGCCGCGATGACATCTCAACGCTTTGTTGGTCATCGCGTTCCGACGGCACGAGGGGATTCATCTACGTGAACAACTACGAGCGCTCGCTGCCCATGCCGGAGAAGCGGGGTGTGCAGTTCACGATAACGCTGCCGTCCGGGCCATTCACCTTTCCCGCCACGCCCGTCACGGTGCCGGCCAACAGCATGTTCGTCTGGCCGTTCAACTTCTATCTCGGCGATGGGATGCGGCTCGACTACGCCACGGCGCAGCCCATCTGCGGGATCAGCGACGTCGACGGAAGCACGACCTTCTTCGCCGAGACGGCCGGGGTCCCGGCGCAGTTCGCGGTTGCCGGCGAATCCGCCGTCCGATCGGTGTCGCCCGGGCGCGGCTCCGCATTCCAGATCGCGGGCAAGAGCGGGCGTACGATCCGGGTCGTGCTCCTCAGCGAGGCCGACTCGCTGGCGCTTTGGAAGGGCAGTTGGGGCGGCCGCGACCGCGTTTTCCTGACGGGGTCCGGGCTCGTGATCGACGGGGAGAACCTACGCCTGGAATCGACCCAGCCCTCCGAGCTATCGGTGGGGATTTTTCCCGCTCCCGCCGGTCTTGCCGGGGGCGAAAGCGACGGAGTCTTCACGCGCTTCACGCCGGCGGCGCCGCACACGGCGAAATGGCAGGCCTCCGTCGCGAAGCTGCAGGAGGCGGGCCCCGCGCGGGAGATCCCCCTCGGCAAAATCTCGGAGCCGGTCGCCACGGAGCCCAGCGACGCCGACTTCGCGAAGGCGGCGGTGTGGAGGATCAGGCTGCCGGACGGCATCGACCTCGGCGCGAATCCGATCCTTCGCGTCCGCTACGCCGGAGACGTCGCGCGCTTCACGCTCAACGGCCGGCTCCTCGTCGATGACTTCTACAACGGAAACGCATTCGACCTCGGCCTGCGTCGCTATGCGCCGGAGATCGTCGCCGGTGAGCTGCGGATCGCGATCCTCCCGCTGCGGAGGGACGCGATCGCGGGAGAGAAGCAGCGCATCTTCATGGCCGATTCGGCGCGCCCCGATTTCGGCGGGGCCTCCAGCGTCGCCGAGGTGGAAGGCGTCGAGATCATCCCGCGCTACGAGGTGCAACTCTCCGCGGCCGGCATGCGTTAGCCGCCTCGCGGGACCCAGAGTCAGACCCTCCCTCGGCGGGCCTCGAGGGTGTCGCGTGTCTCGTAGGCGCGCTCCTTTGTGAGCGGGTACAACGCGAGCAGCCCGATCGCTATGAGGGACCAGACGGCGGTCGAGACGGCGAGGGTCAGCCGCATCCCAAGGATGGTTGAGGCGGACTGCATGCCCCCGAGCGTCGCGTTGAATCCCGTGAGGTTGAGGACAACTCCGGCTCCGAAGAAGGAGAGGGCGAATCCCGTCTTTTGAACCCAGGAAAAGAGCGCGCCGAGCATCCCCTCGCGCCGGAGCCCGTGCAGCAGCTCGTCCTCGTCGCACACGTCGGCGAGCATCGAGGGCGTGAGTATGCTGAGCGCCGTCCAAACCGGCGTGCAGAGGAGCGGATCGAGCAGGATCTTCCAAGGGTGGCCCGGCGTGAAGACGAACCACTTGCCGACGGAGCCGAGGAGGACCAGCCCGAATATCACGCTGAGGGTGGTGCGCTTGCCGTAGTGGTTGGCCATCCAGTTGATCGGGTAGATCATGCCGATCCCGAATAGGGCGTAGGCCGACGAGAGCACCCCCTTCCATTTCGTGCCCTCGATGATGTTTCCGCCGCACATGTTGTAGACGAGCAGGTAGTAGTCGATGTTGCTGGCGAGCATGCCGGCGAGCACCTGGCAGACGGTGAGGCCCGTGAGCACCGCGAAGGCGCGGTTGCTGAACGCGGCCCTGAACGCGGGGCCGATCCGCACGCGCTCCTGCTTCACGGCCTTCTTGTAGTAGCGCTCGCGGACGAAGATGCCGGGTATCACGCCCACCACGCCCATCACCGCCACGCCGACGATCCACCCGATCGTGCGCACCCCGGCAAGCATGGTGCCAAAGATCGCGAGATTGGCGGCCCAGAAGGTCCAGCTGTACGTCAGCTCGCCGATCTTCCAGAAGAATCCCCCGAAGGAGGAGACGCGCGTGCGCTCCTGGTAGTCGGGGGTCATCTCATAGGTGAGGCTCATGAGCGGCACCGAGAATATGGAGAAGCAGGTGTAGAAGAGGCACAGCGTGCCGATGAGATAGGTGATCGTCGCGGTCTGGCTCATGCCGCCGGGCACCATCCAGATGACGCCAAAGGCGACCGCCTGAAGGATCGCGCCAAGGACGATCAGCGGCTTGCGGCGGCCGAATCGGGTGTGGCAGTTGTCGGAGATCATCCCGACTATAGGATCGGTCAGCGCGTCCCAGAACAGCGGGATCGCCAGCGCGATGCCGAGCAGCGTCGGGTTGACGCCCAGCACCATCTGGTAGACGGGGATGGCGAGGCTCTTCACCCCGGAGGTGCCGTAGAAGAGCGGGAGGCTGCCCGAGCCGAGCGCGGTCTTCTCGCCGAAGCCTATCCGGTCGGCGGCGCGCGTCTCGCGGCCGGTGGGCCCGTCAGGCGACGGTTCATCCCGGGAGGCGTCGAATTCGCCGAATTTCACGGGTGCGGCGCTGCTTGTGCGGGGTGACACGGCGTTGAGCCGATCAGAAGTGGGAGCCGTCGGCTAGCGTGAACACAGATTCCCCGCAATTGGAGCGGGAGGGTCGGCGCTCACTTGGGCTCGAACATGATCAGGGTCTGGTCGAGGCCGCGATCCGAGGCGGGCCAGCGCACGATGGCTTGGCCGACTTGCGCCTCGACATGATATTCAACCGCCGGATGCGGGAAAACCAACCTTGGCAGGGCGACCTGGTAGACTCGGCGGGCGACATGGGCAAAGGGCTGCCTGACGTATTCCTTGCCCCCGAGCCACCGCCAGCAGAGCACCACCTCCGCCGGGTCCTCCATGGCCGCCAGGAGGACGCGGAAATTGATGGATTCGCCCTCGGCCGCGCAGGTGCGCACGGTCGGGGCGATGATGCGGTCAGGCCCGACGTAGCGGCGGGACGGCGATGCGGACAAGGGCAGATCGTAGCCGAGCAGCTTCACAAGCACCGCGTCGTGCTTGCTGAGTATGGCCTGGTGCACGCGGCTCCGCTGCTCGAGGTTGGCGATGGTGCCGAGCTCTCCCAGGCTCGACGCGCCGGCGACCTCGGTGCGAAGAAGGAGGGTCCACTGGTCCGCGAGCTGCACCCTCAGCGCAAGCGCATACCGCAGGCGATCCCTCGCCTGGGCCGGATCCGCCAGCCCCTCGATGGCGGCCATCTCCCGGTCGAGCTCGCCCGCGGTGCAGCCGATCTGGGCGATGAGGCGCATGGCGCGGAACTGGTTCAGCCAGTAGTCAAAACGCTCGAGGTTGGCGGTGCCCTTTACCCCGATCCGAAGCGACTCGAGCATCTGGACGAACCCGTATTTCGGCCCCGTGGCAGACCAGGTCTCGGGATTGCGGAGGATGTCACCCGGGCCATCGACCCAATGGGACGGGACCGGAAGGTTAACGCCGTCGATCTGGCTGAAGATCGTCCCTATCGTATCGGCCGATTCGACACCGAAGTTCGCCGCGGCGAAGTCGCGGTAGAAGGCCTCGGTCGGCATCGTACGGTCGGCGGGCGGGCGCGGCCGGGTGGGAAGCTGGTCCGCCTCGTAGTTATCCCACGCGGGGCCGCCGCAGTTGATTCGTCTCTCGTAGGCGGCCTCGCCGACCTTCGTGACGCCATCGATCTCGATCGTGGCGATCGATGGCTGGCCGGCGTACGCGACAAAGGAGATGACGAGATGTCCGTTGGAGACCTCGACGTCCTTGAACTCGTGGACCACAGCCTCGTCGGGCCCGTACTTGGCCGCGATGTCGAGCTGGTCCAGCGCCAGGTTGCCCTGCAGCCTCACGCTGAACACCCGGTGGCCTGGCGCCGCGTCCTGGAGCTCGCTGAATCCCAGCCGGACGTGATAGGTTCCGTTCGGCACAAGGAGGTCATACGAGCCCATGCCCACCCGGTTCGTCCGGAACAGCGGCTCCTGGTCGGTGGCCCGGATGTGCTCGGAGGAGGATACCACCGTGCCGCCCTCGGCGCCGGATGAGTTCTGGGGCGGGATGCGCGACGTGTCGAAGCCGGGTGGCACCCACGACTGGTCCCATCCTGCGGCGGCGAGCGCCGCTATGCTGGGGGCGAGGATCCTGGTGCGCCAGTGGATGCCGATGAGGCCGGTGCAGCCGAGGCGCAGCGCATCGGCTGCATCGTAGCGCATGCGCCCGGTCCAGAGCTCGGGGCTGGTGAGGTCGCCGTCGTTCTCGAGCCACGGGATGGCCCAGCGCGGCCGGTCGCCCAGGTTGGCAAACTGGCGCTCGATCGGGTCATAGCCGACCGCCGTGTTGATCGCGCTCATCGGAGAGGAGGGCGGCAGGATGCGGTCGAGGGCGGCGCGGTCGTTCTGCGGTCCCAGCACCCAACCGCACGTGGCGAGCGTCATGGGGCTGTGGAGGTCGCCGAGCGCACCGAGCGCGGCGTTGATGTCGTCCGTCACCGCCTTGAAATGCGTCGGTGCGTTTCCCTCCCACGTCCATGTCTCGGGCGTCCACAGCCAGTAGTAGTCGGCCGGGCTGAGGCGGCCAATGCGCTCAAACATCGCGGTGTAGATCGCCCTGGCCACCGTTGGATCGCGAGGGTCGCGGCGAGGGCGCCAGGGCTCCGACGCAAGAGGGGTGGGCAGGGTGAGGGGCGTTTCCGTACCGATGCAGGTGAGCACCCCGAGGCGGCGGGCCTCGGCAAAGGCCGTCCCGAGCATCTTGCCCGTGCGGTCGAACACCTCCTGCGACCCGGCGGGGGTCTGCTCCTCGAAGCTCAGCCCCCTCATGACGTCCGAACCGAAATCGTCGCGGTCGAAGAGGTCGGCGGCACCCCCGATAAAATCGCTCGTCCGGAGCGGGGCGTACGTCCACCACGTCCGGCCGCTTCGGCCGGTCGTCTGGTAGGATGCGCGATAGGCGAGCTGGTTTCCATACTGGTCGAAGGAGTCGCGCTCTCCGATCCATACGGTGGGCTCCGGGCCCACGGAGCTGTCGGGGTACGTGTGCAACCCCAGGAAATTCATGCGCAGCTTGGCCAGCTGGCCCATGACGGAGAGGTAGTCATCCGTGTTCCACCAGTCCGGCCCCTCGGCGAAGTCGTGGAACGGCTGCAGCCCGCGCACGCTGAACAGGGCATGCCCATCCTCCGCAAATTCCGGAAACGCGAGCGGCACGAGCGAATCGGGGATAACGTCCCCGTGAAGGTAGAACCGGACGCCAAGGCGCTCTGCAAACCGGTAGACGCCGTAGAGCGTGCCGACGTCGTCTCCCCCGATGATTGAAACGCCCGGCGAAACGCCGGGGCCGGCGCTGCGCAGGCGGTAGTCCCTCGGTGCGATGGGCTGGCCGGGCTCCGTCACGTGCGAAAGCGCGTGGGCCCGGGTCGCCACGAGCAGGGCGGGACCCGGGGGAATGCCGGGGTCGGCGCTGACCGGGACGACGGTTCCCGTGCACACATAGACATAGCGCTGCAGCTCCCGCGCGGCGAAGCGCTCCAGCGGGGTGGCCGCCTCGTCCTCCTCGATGCGCCAGGCGCCGGGCGCCGGGGGCTGCGCCGCGGACGCGGCGGCCGAGACGATCGAGACGAGGGCAAGCCGGAGCGACCGGCCGTGGGTTCGGGTGGCGCTCATTTTCTCGGAGCCGGCGCGGCCGAGTTGGGCGCAACCATGGTCGCCCGCAGCTTTTCGATCCGCCGGATGGCCTCGGCCGAGACACGCGCGAATTCCGGGCTCACGCAATTGCCGTGGTCGACGATGATCCTGCCGGCGACATAGACGGCCTCGATGTTGGGCGTCCCGCAGGCGAGGACCAGCGTGCCGTAGGGGTCGAAGACCGGGCCCGTGTCCATCGAGTGGGGGTCGATGATCAGGAAGTCGGCGAACTTTCCGGCCTCAAGGCTGCCCACGCGGTCCGCCACCCCGATGACGTCCGCGCTCCCGAGGGTGTGGAAGCGCAGGACGTCGCGGGGCTGGAGCAGGGACGGATCCTCGGACTGCGCCCGAACCAGGTAGAGGCCCGTGCGCATGTTCTCGAAGGGGTCGGCGACATCCGCGCTCGCCTGGCCGTCCACGCCCATCCCGATCCGGATGCCGAGGCGCATGATCTTGGGGATGTCGACGATTCCCGAGGCGAGGCGGCCGTTGGAGAGGGGATTCCAGACCATTCCCGCGCCGGCGGCCGCGATCCGCCCCAGGATGGCGTCGTCGGCGTGGACGAGATGTCCGAAGCTGAGCCGCGGGCCGAGCTCGCCGCTGTCCGAAAACCAGTCGAACCGCGCGCGCTGCGCGCTCACCTGCTTCGGGTCCGCCGGCTCGAGGTAGTGGGCCTGATTGTAGAGGCCATATCTCGACATGATCCCGCCCTCGGTCATCGCGTAGTCCTTGTCGTCCGCGACGCAGGAATACCCGCCGAGGGCCACTCCCAGGAACGTCGGCCCCTTCGGGGCGGCCCGCACATGGGCGTAAAAGGCCTCGAAATCGCTCAGCCGGGTCTCCCTTGTGCCCCGCACGGGAAGGCAATAGCCATGCACGAAGCGCATTCCCGAGGCCAATTCCGCCCGGAACGCCTCGGTGTCGAGTTCCGGATGCCCGTTGCCGTCATTGAAATTGAAGGCCGTCGTCACGCCGTGGCGCAGCAGGTCGAAGCAGCCGGACAGGGTCTCGAAATACCGGTCGCCGGGGGGCGTGCCATAGATGTAGGGCCGGATCACGCCGAGCCAGCCCCCCAGGGCCTGGTCCGTCGCGAGACCGCGCATCACGGCCTGATAAATGTGGCAGTGTGCGGACACGAATCCCGGCATGACGAACTTGCCTGCGGCATCCACGACCTGAGCGGCGCGGATATCAGGCGGTGGGTCGCCATATCCGACCCTGAGAATCCTTCCGTCGTCGCCCGCCAGGAGATAGCCGGTCCGGGGCTCGGTCTCGTCGGACCTGAGCGTGAAAAGCGTGCCGTTCCTGACAAGGATGCGGCCGGCCACAGCCTCCGCGCCCGAGGAGAAAGGGGCCAGCGACGTGGCCAGTCCCGCCAGGACCACGCATCTCAGGGCGATCATGGCGTATGCGTGGGCCGGGGCCGCGGCCGCGAAATCAGCGGGGATTTTGCATGGACAACCCGGATGGGCCCGCCCTTGCTTGAGGGCGTCATGCAACAGCCGGAAAACAAACACGTCACGCCCGCCAGCTTGGCGGTGGATGCGATCCTTGTCATCGCATTTTTTCTCCTCATGTACCACGTCACGGTGTCGCATGTCCCGTCCAAGGACCCCCGGATGCTGCTTCTCTGGGGCGGTGCCTGCTCGTTTTGCCTGACACTCGTGTTCTGGCTCGCGCTGCAGATGTTCCGCGTCGTCGTCCGGGCCCACCGCGAGGCACAGAAGCAATAGGCGGCCCGTCAGGAAGGAGGTCCCGTTCGCCTGAACGATGCGACGAAGAATCCGTCGCCGTCGTGCGACTGGGGCATGAGCCGCATGCCGGCGAGCTCCGGCTCCATCCCCGGGGACCCGCGCAGGAACGCCTCCACCACCGACTCGTTCTCGGTCCGGCAGAGCGAGCAGGTCGCGTAGACCAGGAGGCCCCCGGGCCTTGTGCGCGCGGCGTTCTCGCGAAGCAGGCTGATCTGGCGCGCCGCCGCGCCCGCGACCATGCCCGGCGTCGTCACCCATCTGAGATGGGGCGCGCGCCGCCAGGTCCCCGAGCCGGAGCACGGCGCGTCGACCAGAACCCCGTCGAACCCGCCGGGTGGGTCGGTGCGAGACCCCACCTCGATCCTGCCGGCAAGGCCGGCGCGGGCGGCGCGGGCCGACAGCTCCTCGAGCGGCGCGCGCCTCACGTCGCGCGCGCAGACCCGGCCGGCGGCCCCGAGGAGTGACGCGAGCTGCAGCGTCTTCCCGCCGGCGCCCGCGCATGCGTCGAGCCAGTGTCCGCGAGGGGAGACCCGGACCGACTCCAGGACGAGCTGCGAGCCGACGTCCTGGATCTCGACCCGGCCCGAGCGGTACGCATCGCTTCGCGAGACATCGCAGTCGGGCGGCAGGCTCACCGCGCCCGCCAGGAGCGGACTCCTGCGCCACGGCCATCCCCGCCGCTCAAATTCCAGCAGGACGGGCCCCGGCTCCGCCGTCTGCAGGCGAAGCCAGAGGGGCGCCCGTGTGACGAGCGCGTCGCGCAGAGGGGCGAGGAACGCCTCGGGGCATTCCGCGCGGAACCAGCCCGGGGTGAGCGCGTCGGGATCCGCGCCCAATAGGGCGGCCTTTGCGTCGACACCGGGAGGGCAGGGGGGAAGTCCGCCGGAGATCTCATCGCGAAAGGCCCGTGTGGACGGCGTCTCGGAGGCGAGCCAGGCGATGCGCCGGACGGCCTCCCCGGGATCCGGCTCCAGGAACGCCTCCACCCATGGCAGGTAGCGCAGCGCCGCGTAGACCATCTCCCGGTAGAGCCGGCGGTCCCGCGAGCCCAGCCGCCTGTCGCCGCCCAGGAGGGAATCGATCCTCGCGGGCAGGGCCGCGTCGTTTCTCCAGTGCGGCCGCAGGCGCCCCAGGAGCCCGACGAGCGTGCGCTTCTGGCTTCCGGCGCGGCTCACGGGCTCGGTTCGGCGCGAGTCGCCCGGCGGCCGGTCAAAACCGAATCATGTTGAGGGTGGCGTTCAATCCGAAGTGGCCCTGCCCGTTGTTCGGCCCGGACGAGAAAACCACCGCGTATTCCACGATCCAGGTGTTCGAGATCTTCTGTGATATCCCGTAGAACTGGTCGACGAAAAGGTGGTTGTAGGCGTCGTAGTCGCCGCGGACGAAGGCCTCATAGACCTCGTTCAGGCGGGCGCGGCACTCCAGGTGGTAGGTGTCGAGCCCGACGATCGGGTAGCTGCCCAGGCCGGGCAGGTAGAACGATCCGTAGTTGTCCGACAGGTACCCGACGCCGAAGCCGACCGACCACACGTCGCCCTCGCGAACCGTGACGGTGGTGTCCATCGCCCGCTGCGCGGCCCTCCGGGTCGAGACCGAGTCCTCCACCCGCAGCTCAAGCCAGCGCGCCGGGGTGGCCGTCAGCTCTGCGTGAACGTCCGAGAAGTCGGTAATTCCCGGCGCGCGCTGGAACTGAAAATCCTCCGCCAAGTTGAACGTCAGCAGGTCGATCGATCCGTATGTCTTGTCCCGGGTCTGCAGCGTGTTGTTGAATCCCACCCTCAGCACGTTTTCAGCCTGCAGCTGGTCGAGCGCCCTCATGTCGCCCAGCTCCATGATGGGCAGGTAGTTGGAAAACGTGCTCCGATCGATCGGCGGGATCCAGTCCGCGGATTTGTCCCCATTCGGTATGTACCGATAGCTCAGCGTTGGCGTGAGCAGATGCCTAAGGCCGTCGATGTGCCACAGGGGATTCTCGTAGTCGAACGTCGCGCTCATCTTGAGGTCGGCGTCGAAGCCGAGCTCGCCCAGGGCCCGGCCCGCGCCGCCGGGTTCGGCCGCACCGGCCGTGTCCCAATATTCGGTATACCGGCCGCCGACCACGGGAGTCAGGTCGAGGTAGCCCTTGTACGAAAACGGCCGCGTGATCCCGAGGAACGTGTCAAACCGGTCGCTCTCGAGATGGGAGCCGCCGTCCGGCGGGTTCTCCTCGAGATGCGCGACGCCCGCGTCGAACCGCACATAGATCCCGCCTCCGATCAAGGTCGGCACGAGGTCGAACCGGATCTCCGGCAGCCTTTCCTGGACCGGGTAGAACGGGTCGGGCTGGAATCGCGTGAAGACCGACGCGAAGTAGTCCGGGGCCGTGTAGACCGCCTCGATGAAATTGTCGGGTTCCTGGACGGGCACGAACTCCTTCGCGTGAAAATCGCGGATGACCTCGGAGTCCGTGGACCAGTTGATGTCGCCGTTCAGTGACAGGTCCGGCGTGATCTGCTCGAAGTGCTGCCATTCCGCGAAGGCGCGGTTGGGCGGCACGGGGTTGTCCAGGATGTCCGTCAGCCGCTGCCCGAAATCATAGATGTAGCCCGACTTGAGGAAACCCTGCATCGAGCCGTCGCCGAGCGTGACATTGTAGTTCGCGATCGGGCCGAGAAGGATGCCCCGGAACGTGTAGATCCCTATGTCGGGACCGTAGCTGACGCCGGGCGCGAAGGGGATGTGGATCTCCCCGTCAAGGTAGGCCCCCAGGCTGCGGCGATAGCCGCCGTCGAGCGTCACGTCCCACGCGCTCGCCTCGTGCGCGAGGTTCTGTCCGAGGCGCGATATCGGCAGAGGAAGGTAGTTGCCGACCCCCACGTTGGCGCTCGCCAGGCGAAGGTAGTGGCCCGGCGAATAGGTGAGGGTCTTTGCCTTGATGGTCGGCTGCCATGGCCCGGGTTCGCGGTAGATGACCTTGGCATCGTGGACCACGACCTCGGTCTGGTTCCCCTCGGCCGTCGGCCCCTCGATGTAATACGGGAACCTTCCGGCGCGCAGGTTCTGCGCCGTGAAGGTCCCGTTGCTCCGGTTGTACGTGAGCCTGTCCGCGAGGAGGCGGTCCCCGATGCGCGTAAGGACCACGTGCCCGGTGGCGATGGCGATCTGCGTGCGCTCGTTGTAGCGAATCTCGTCGGCGGTCAGGAGGAAGTTCTTGTCGACGAGCCTCGCGTTGGGCTTTGCGACCAGGTCTCCGGTCACGTCGTCGATCTGGATCGTCGAGTCGGCCGAAAGGTCCGTCTTCGACTGCCCGCGTACCGCCGGGGCAAGCGCGGCTGCTAATGCGAGTAGGAGGGCGAGGCGGCGCATCACTTGGGGCAAGCAAAGGCGCCGGGACGCGCGCAAGCAAGCCTCGCGGGCCGTCAAAAATCGGCGGCGAATCGCCGCAAAGGCGCACTTTTGTCTTTTTAGGCGGGGCGGCGGCCCCCATCTTTGCGGGCCGCCATGCCCAGCAAACCCACCATCCGCATGTCCAAAGCCGTGCGCGACATGGCCCCCCTTCGCTCCGAGGTGCGCGGCCTGGGCGCCGCGCTGGGCCGGGTCATCACGCGGATCGAGGGCCGCGGGACCTTCGACACGGTGGAGGCCATCCGCAAGCTCGCCAAGGCGCGCCGCGCAAACGACGCCGATGCGGAACGGCTTCTCGGGAGGGCCGTCGCGGAGCTTGACCCCCAGGCGGCCTTCAACCAGGCGATGGCCTTCACGCTTTATTTCGAGCTCGTGAACCTGGCCGAGGAGAATTTCCGGATCACGCTCCTGCGCAGGCGGCGCGCGGCCCGCGCCCTGGGGACCGACGACGGGAGCCCGATCCGCGAGTCCATCGAGGCCGCCGTGATGGAGCTCAAGGCGGCGGGGGTGGAAGCGGAGGAGATGCAGCGACTCGTGGACCGGCTGGGCATCGAGCTGGTGTTCACCGCCCATCCGACCGAGACGAAGCGTCGCACGCTGCTGGCGAAGCTGAGGCGCCTTGCGGGGATCCTGCGCGCGCGGGCGCAGCCGGAGTCGACCCCTGACTCCTCGGTCCTAGACGCCGAGACCGTCGAGCGCGAGATCGCCTCCCTCTGGCTTACCGACCGCAGCCGCACCGTTCGGCCCGGGGTCAGGGACGAGGCCCGGACGGGGCTCTGGTACTACGACATGACGCTCATCGAGACGATGCCGCGTCTCCAGCTGGACATGGAGAGGGCGCTTGCCCGGCATTACCCCGGGGTGCGGCCCCCGCGGCGCTGGCTTACTTTCGGCTCGTGGATAGGCGGCGACCGCGACGGAAACCCCGAGGTGACGGCGCCGGTCACCGCGGACGTGCTGCTCCTTCACCGCCGCCTCGCCATCGAGAAGCTTCGCTCGACCACGAGCGAGCTCAGCCGGACGCTCACCGTGAGCGACCGCCGAGACACCGTCGTGCCCGCGCTCAAGCGGGAGCTTCGGGAGGACCTCCACCTCTCCAGGCACCTGTCGGAGCTCGAGAAGCGTTACCCCCATGAGCCCTACCGCCTTATCCTCGGGGTGCTTCACGAGCGGCTCGGGCAGGCGCGGGACGAGCTGCGCGACGGGCGCACGCTTTTCGGCCCCGATGCCGGCTCGTGCCTCTCCCCCTCGACGGTTGCCGACACCTTCGAGACGATCCGGGCCGGCCTCGAGGCGGGCAGGGGCGGCATGCTCGCGGGCGGCGACCTTGCCGCGGCGACCAACCAGTTCGAGGTCTTCGGCCTTCACACGGCGCGCCTGGATCTCAGGCAGCATTCGTCGCTGCACGAGGCGGCGGTGGCGGAGATCGTCGGGCGGCCCGACTATCCCAGGCTGGGCGAGGGCGACAAGAGGCGGCTCCTCGTCGAGGCGATCCTCGCGGCCACGCCGCTCGAGCCCGCGGCGGTCGCGCGCCTCTCGGGCGCGACGCGCGACGTCATCGAGCCGCTTGTCCTTTCGGCCGCGGTCTGCGCGGCGATAGGCCCGGAGGCGATGGGCATCTACGTCATCAGCATGACCAACGGCCTCTCCGACATCCTGGAGGTTGAGCTGCTTCAGGCGCTCGCCGGGTCCTCGCTGCCCATCGCGCCATTGTTCGAGACCCGCGACGACCTCGAGCGGGCCCCCGACGTGCTCTCCGATCTGTTCGCGCTCCCCGGCCGCCGCCCCGCCCACCAGCACGTGATGCTGGGGTACTCGGACAGCAACAAGGACTGCGGCTACTTCACGGCGAACTGGGCCCTTTTCAAGGCGCAGGAGGCGATCTCGGGCATCTGCCGCGGCGCGGGCGTCTCGCTGACCCTCTTCCACGGGCGCGGGGGGAGCATCGCGCGCGGCGGCGGCCCGGCGGCGAAGGCCATCCTGGCGCAGCCGGCGGGCCTGCGCGACGGCGCCATCCGCGTGACCGAGCAGGGGGAGGTGCTCTCGACGAGGTACCATGATCCCGACCTTGCGCACAGGATACTCGAGCAGATGGCCTACGGCGTGATGCTCGGCATACGCGCCGCGCAATCCGAGGCCTCGGCGCCCCAGGACTGGCGCGACGCCATGGAGGAGATGAGCCGGGCCGGGTTCGAGGCTTACAAGGCCCTCGTCCACGACGACCCCGAGTTCCTGGTTTTCTGGCGGCAGGCGACGCCGATAGACGAGATAAGCAACCTCAAGCTCGGCTCGCGTCCGACGTACCGCAGGGCCACGCAGAACGTGGCGGACCTTAGGGCCATCCCCTGGGTCTTCTCCTGGATGCAGAGCCGGTTCAATTTTCCGGGGTGGTTCGGCCTCGGGACCGCGCTCGACTCGATGCTGCGCCAGGGGCCGAAGGCGAGGGCGCGCCTGAGGGCGATGCACGCGGGCTGGCCGTTCTTCCAGACGCTCATCGACAACGCCCAGTTGACGATGCGCAAGGCGGACATGGGGATAGCCGCGCTCTACGCCGGCCTCGTCGAGGATCCAAGGATCCGGCGCCGCATGCTCGGGATCCTCGGCGCGGAATTCGAGCGCACGGAGTCGGCGATCCTCGCCGTCACCGGCCAGAAGCGGCTCCTCGGCCGCGAACCTGTCCTGCTGAGATCGGTGGACCTGCGCAACCCCTACATCGATCCCCTGAACTACATCCAGGTGGACATGATGCGGCGCCTGAGAAGCGCGGACGCGCCGCCGCCGCGGGAGGCCGAGGCGATCCGCGCCGTGATCGAGCTCACGATCAACGGCATCAGCGGGGGGCTAAAGAACACGGGCTGAGTCCTCCCGTTTTAATTTGGCACCGGTCGGTATCGGGTGCAGTACAACAAACACCCCAAGGCGCCGAGCAGTGACCCTATCCAAGAACGACGCAAAGGACATCCTGCAAGCCCGGCACGGCTCTCCTCATTCCGTGCTTGGGATGCATCCGTTCACGAGCCGCCGGGGCCCCGGGCTCGTCGTCCGGGCGTTCCTGCGCGACGCCGCGGCCTGTGACGTCGTCCTGATTTCGGACAGCCCGCCCTCGGTATTCCCGATGGACTCTCTCGCGCCGGAGGGACTTTTCGAGGCGTTCATCGCGACGCGGGCGGACGTCTGCGCCTATGAGCTCAGGGCCACCTCGGCGGACGGCCGCGTCCGGCAGTTCCGCGACCCATACTGCTTCCTTCCGACGCTCGGCGCGCAGGATCTCTATCTCTTCAACGAGGGCAACGAGCACAGGATCTACGAGAAGCTCGGCGCGCACATTCGCGACCTCGGCGGGGTGCTCGGCGTCGCCTTCGCGGTGTGGGCGCCCGCGGCGACCCGCGTCTCGGTCGTCGGCGACTTCAACGGCTGGGACGGCCGCTACCATCCGATGAGGAGCCTCGGGCCCTCGGGCGTATGGGAGATTTTCATCCCGGGTCTTGGCGACGGCGAGCTCTACAAGTTCGAGATCCGCGACAGCCGGGGCGGCCTGCACGTCAAGACCGATCCGTACGGCACGCGCTTTGAAGGGCCGCCGGGAAACGCGGCCAGGGTCTGCGAGACCGGCGGCTTCGAGTGGGGCGACGCCGCGTGGATCGAGCGCCGCCGCTCCCAGGCGGGACTGCACGACCGGCCGATCTCGATCTACGAGGTCCATCTCGGCTCCTGGCGCCGCAAGGCCGACGAGGGAAACCGCCCGCTCACCTACCGCGAGATCGCCCCGCAGCTGGCCGACTACGCGGTCGAGATGGGCTTCACGCACGTCGAGGTGATGCCGATCGCCGAGCATCCATTCGACGGGTCCTGGGGCTACCAGGTGACCGGGTTCTTCGCGCCGACGCACCGCTTCGGCGCTCCGGCCGATTTCGCGTGGTTTGTAGACCATCTGCACCAGCGCGGGATCGGCGTCATCCTCGACTGGGTGCCCGCCCATTTTCCCAAGGACGCGTTTGCACTCGCCGAATTCGACGGCACCCACCTCTACGAGCACGCCGATCCGAGGCAGGGGGCCCACATGGACTGGGGCACGCTCATCTTCAATTACGGCCGCAACGAGGTCCGCTGCTTCCTCATCGCGAACGCGCTCGCCTGGCTCGACCGGTACCACCTGGACGGACTGCGCGTCGACGCCGTCGCCTCCATGCTCTACCTCGACTACTCGCGCGGGCACGGGGAGTGGGTGCCCAACCGCTTCGGGGGCCGCGAGAACCTGGAGGCGATCGATTTCCTGCGGCGCGTGAACGACCTGGTCCACCATTACTACCCGGGCGCCCTGATGTTCGCCGAGGAGAGCACCTCGTTCCCCGGCGTCACCCGGCCGCCGTCCGCCGGCGGCCTTGGATTCGACTACAAATGGAACATGGGCTGGATGCATGACACGCTGAAGTACTTCTCGCTGGAGCCGATCAACCGCCGCTGGCACCAGAACGACCTGACTTTCGGGATGCTCTACCAGTACGCCGAGAACTTCGTGTCGGTCTTCTCGCACGACGAGGTGGTGCACGGCAAAGCGTCGATGCTCTACAAGATGGGCGCCTGGCACATCCCGGAGAAGGCGGCCAACCTTCGCGCGCTTTACACGCACATGTGGGTGTATCCCGGGAAGAAGCTGCTGTTCATGGGGAGCGAATGGGCGCAGTCGGGTGAGTGGAACCACGCGGCCAGCCTGGACTGGCACCTGTGCCAGTACATGGACCACGAGGGCGTTCGAAGGCTCGTGCGCGACCTGAACCGGCTCTACGCCTCCGAGCCGGCCCTCGGCGCCAACGATTTCAATCCGCACGGGTTCCGCTGGATCAACTGCCTGGACGCGGACGCCAACGTGATCGCGTACCTGCGGACGGACGCGAGCGAGGAAACGCTCTTCGTCGTGGTCGGCCACTTCGGCGGCGCGACGCGCCCCTACCGGATCGGGGTTCCCCGCCGCGGCCGCTGGCACGAGCTGATCAACTCGAACAGCGAATACTACGGCGGTTCGGGCCTGGGAAACCTGGGTGGCCAGACCGCAACGGCCGAACCCCGCGACGGGTACACCCAGTCGATCGAGCTCACGCTGCCCCCCCTGACCACCCTGGTGTTCAAATGGACCGCGGGGGGCTAGTCCGGCCGCAAACCGGACTACGTAAATATTCAGAATTTTTTGACTCGCTAGCCCTCGGGGCGCTAACAACCGTCACAGGCGAGTGGGCAGTGCGGAACCGTCCTGATGCGTAGATATGCGGGGGTGTTTTTGACTCGCGGCTTGACGGTGCAGTCCGCACATTGTTCGTGACAACGGATATCCTCCTTCATGGCGCGCAAAATAAGCTTCATCAACTACAAGGGCGGCGTCGGCAAGACGTCGCTGATCGTGAACGCGGCCGCCGCTTTGGCCAAGATGGGCAAGCGGGTCCTCCTGTTCGACCTCGATACGCAGTCGAACGCAAGCATCTGGCTTCTCAAGCTCGACCGATGGAACAAGATCAATTCGACCAGCGAGGGCTCGATTTACTCAATTTTTGATCCCGGCAAGACCCACGTCAGGGACATCGTGGTGAAGGACGTGGTCGAGGGCAAGTCGGGCGAGAAGCTGCTCCCGGGCCTGGACCTGGTGCCCACGAGCTTCAACCTTGTCGACCTGGAGGGGGAATACTCCGGCGATCCCAAGCGGCCCGCGTACCTGGTGTTCTGCGAGCAGGTCGCCGCGCTGGAGCCCAACTACGACTACATCTTCTTCGACTGCCCGCCGAACCTGCTGCGCGCGGCCCAGTGCGGCGTGTTCGCGTCGAACGAGATCTACGTCCCCTCGAATCCGGACGCCCTGAGCCTGATCGGTTTCACGCTCCTCGTCGACAAGCTCCAGAAGTTCCATTCGCTCTCAGGCAGCTTCCGTAAGGCCTCGATGGGGCCGCCGGCGCAGGTGCAAGGCCTGATTTTCAACTCCATCCGCACCGGTGTTGACATCGAGGTCCCCAAGATGAGGATGCAGCTCCGATTGAATCAGTTCCGCGCGGCGAAGCGCGCCGCGCCGAGCGCGAAGATTTTCAGCACGCAGATTCGCGACGCGATGGTGGTGCGCCGCTCGGTCGCCCTCGGGCTCCCGGTGATCCTCGTGGGCAGCGAGGCAGCCGATGTCACGGATTCCGTCACCAACGACTATAGAAAGCTCGCGACCGAGCTCAACGAGCACGAACCTGTCGCCTAACCGAACCGAAGATGTCCGAACAGAAACACTCAGAGAAGGATTGGGACGATGTGCGCACGGCATTTGCCAGCTCGATCATGGTCGACACGCCCATTTCAAGCTTGGCCCAGAACCTTGACGGCCCCACCTGGCCGGTGAAGTCGAAGGAGGAGACGCCTGCGAAGTACATCGACTTGAGCTACGGCGAGGCTTTGGAACTCCTCGCGCTCAAGGGTCAAACGGACGACAAGCTCGACCTCCTGATCTCGATCATGAAGGAGACGCTCGCGTTCGACAGCCCGTTCGGGGACATGATCGAGCAGACCGAGGCCGCTTCGGAGCGCGACAATCCGCTGCTTAAGAACATGGCGCGGATCGGCATGCCGGTGAACTTCCCGATCTCGCTCACGGCCCTCAGCAGCGACACGCTGGAGTTCTGCAAGCTGGAGGACCTAAAGACCCTCGGCGAATTCTCCGTGTTCGCTCAGGAAATGTCGCAGAATGTGATCATCGGCGGGGATTTCAGGAAACTCCTGAACGCCTTATCAAACCTCGATGAGGTCACGCTGACCGAGATCCTTCCGTACCGGAAGGGCTCCAAGGGGCTGCACCTGGTCGAGGCGCTGGGCCAGGCGACCCGCTCCGCGACCCCCCTTGCGAAGGCGCACGAGGCCGCCGCTTGGTTTTCGGAGGATTTTGTCATCCTCAAGAAGGACTTCGCCGAGGAGTCGGGAATCGGGAGGAGCCTGGGCGTGCTGGGCGATGTTGCTCTCGAGAAGAAGGTTTCCGACCTCATCCGCCAGCTGATAAAGCCCGGCTCCGGAACGGTCGTCGAAACCACCGCGCGCAAGACTGGCTTTTTTGGAGGACTTAAGCGTATATTCAAGAGATAGGGTGCCTTCCGGCACCCGAACCTGATGCCTGACCCATCCAATATAAGGTTTCCCACCAAGCGCGCTGAGGCTGGTGGAAATTTGTCGTTGCGCCGAAACAGGACGATGACGATTTCGCCGTTCTCCGTGTCGGAGGCCTCGGCCGCGGCCAGGGAATCCATCAGGAAGATCGTCTCGGCGACGAGGCCAGCGGCCGGCGGACGAAGCCCGGCCGACGACGCCCGGATCGCCGAGCTCGAGCGTTCGCTCCGGCAGCTGGAGCTCAAGCTCGTCGAGAGGGAGCGCATCGTGCAGGAGAAGGAGGCGCGCCTCAACGAGCACGAGCGGGAGCTTGCCGAGGCCGAGGCGTTGCTCGCGGCGCGGGAGCAGCTCGTCGCAGCGTCGCGAAAGGCGACGCCCGTCCACGTTTCACCGGAGGAAAGGGCGGCCCTCGAGGGCCTCCGCGCCGAGCTCGAGCGCCAGGAGGGCGCCCTCAAGGAGGCGCAGGTCGCGCTGCATGAGCGCGAGCAGTTCGTCGAGGACAGCGAGACGCGTCTTTTTGAAAAGGTGCAGGCCGAGCAGGAGAGGGAGATCGAGCTCGACCAGCGCGAGGAGGAGATCAAGGCCCGGAGACGGAAGCAGCGGCTCAGCGAGGCCGCCGAGGACCCGCAGGCCGCCGCGGCGCTCCAGGCCGAGGATGCGGCTGCGGCGGACGCGGACGAGATGAAGGCATGAGCCTTGACGCGGTTCGTCCAGGGCCGCTAGTTTGATGCAACTTTTCATGGGACTTGGCGTCCAACCCTTTCCAATCATCAAAGCATGAGACTCCTCCGATTCGCACTATGCGTTGCATGCCTGTCATTTGCGGGCCTGCGCGCCGCGGAGGAGGAGAAGCAGCAGCCTGAGGAGATCCCGGACTTCAATCAGCTCGACGAGTACACCTACGTTCCCAAGTCGACGCTGAGCCTTGCCAGCCGGTTCTTCCTCACGGGCCCCAAGACGGTCTACAGCGGGCAGGGCGCGATCCCGTCGCCCGTCAATCCGGGCAGCGATGCGACCGTCGGCATTCCAAACATCTCGCGCACCTACATCGACGGCCAGCTCGACCCGGACACCCGCTCGATCGCCGTCAGCAATGGCGTGGGCGAAACCACGTCGATCCCGATCGCCTCCGACGGCCGGACGAATTCCTGGAGCTACGACAACCAGAGCCAGCTGCTGCCCAATGGCGACATGGTCTTTCACAACTATTCGGGAGAGGTGACCGACACGGGCTCCCACGATACCAACGGGGCGCCCAACCTGGGCCTTGAGTTGCTGATGGACAGGGACATGGGCAAGCTTGGAAAGCACATGAAATGGGCCATCACGGCCGGATTCAGCCTTGGAGACATCCATTCGAGCACGTATGCGAGCGTTCCGACCACGGTGACGACGACCACGGATGAGTACGACCTGTTCGGGCAGGTTCCACCCGCGGCTCCCTATACGTCGCCCAACACGATCAGCCAGGCGGTCCTGAACTCCAGCGGCCAGGTGGTCTCGGGCACCAGCTCCACGTCGGCGAGCCAGCAGGCGGACCAGACGACGCTCATCGGAAACCTGCCGCTCAGCCGGACGACCACGGTGACGTACGTCGATACCACGAACCGCTACTTCATCGAGGGCGCCTATTACACGCTCCGGATAGGCCCGACACTCATCATGCCGATCGGGGCGCATTTCAAGTTCACGATGAGCGCCGGCCCCGATATCATCTACTCGGGTTCCGAGCTGAACATCGCTGAGAACCTCCTGTTCGCGACGGGCGAGCCGGCCATCACGGAACTTTACCAGAAGGAGAACACCAAGATCTTGCCGGGCTACTACGTGGACGTGGACGTGAGGTACGACCTTACGGAGACCGCGGGCTTCTACGTGGGGAATATCTACCAGGGCGGGGGTGGCTATTCCCAGACCGTCCCCAGCGGGACGGGCACGTCCTACAACACGCGCATCGATTTCAGCAACCAGGACGGCGTCAAGGCGGGAATGACGTTGAGGTTCTGATCGGCCGCCGCCGGCGTCAGGCTTCCGCGAGGTCGGCCAGGACCGACTCGATCCCGCGGAGCGTATCAGCAGGGTAAAAGCTGTTTATCCGCGCGATCACCTGCTGGATGATCCCATCCGGGCACGATGCGCCCCCGGTGACGAGGATTCGCCTGGGACCGTCGCCGCTGCCGCCCGGCGCCACCTTCCAGAGGGCCCGGCGCTCAACGTGGTCGCCAGGTCCCGGGTGGCCCTTTGCCGGGAACACGTAATGCTCGACCTCGCCGGTGGAAAGGATGTTGGCCTCGCTCTGGACGAAGAAGGCCCGGTCCCCGAGGTGCTTCTCGCACAGGCGGTAGAGCTGGTACGTGTTCGATGAATTCCTGCCGCCGATCACGAATGCCGCGTCAAGGGGCTCGGCGAGGGCTCGGCTGAGGGCGTCCTGGTTAACCTGGGTCGCGTAGCAGAGCGTGTCGTTGCGCCCGTGCCCGCCGACGCGCGCCAGTTCGCCTGGCTTGTCGGGCCCGTACCTCCGCGCATAGACGTCCCTCATGTGCGTGATGATCTCCCGCGTCTCGTTCATCAGGAGCGTGGTCTGGTTCACGACGGCGATGCGTGCCAGGTCGCGCTCGACATCGAAGCCCGGGGTGGTTTTCCCGTCAAAAAGCGAGCGGAAGAGCGAGCGCGCCGCCGCGTCATCCTTCACGATGATCTCCCCCAGGCGCCGCGCCTCCTCCATGTTGCGCACGATGATTGCCGGCGCGTAGCGCCGGGTGTTCGAGAACGTCGCCTTGGTCTCCTCGTGCTCGTGCTTGCCGTGTATGACCACGGTGTAGCCCTCCCGGCCGTAGGCCCTGGCCGCCTTCCAGACTTTTTCGACGAGCATGCACGTTGCGTCGTACTGCCGGATGGCGATGCCCTTTTTCACGAGCCGCCTCTTGTCCTCGTCGGTCGCTCCGAAGGCCGGAATGATCACGATGTCGTCCGAGGTCAGCGTGTCCCAGAGGCTGGGGCCGCCGGGACCGGTCGCATGGGGCACCCCCTTGTCGGTCTGGAGGTACCTGAGGCCCCGGCGGATCAGGTCGTCGTTCACGAACGGGTTATGGATCAGTTCGGAAAGCATGAACACGCGTTTGCCCGGATTGTCCGTCAGCGTCTCATAGGCGCGCTCGATCGCGTTCTTCACGCCCAGGCAGAACCCGAAATGACTGGGAACAACGTAGCGGACCGCCCCGAAATCGAGCAGGACCGGAGTGGTCGCGGTGCGCTCCTGGCGGCGCGCGAGCGCCTTGATCGCCGCGCACAGGCCGGACTGGTAGATGGCGCCGGCCTCGGGGTCCTGGACGTAGACGGCGGTGTTGCGCTCCCTCTCGGGCCGGAACTTGTAGATGAAGTCGTTCTCCCCGAGATTAAGGTAGGGTATCTCGATGAGGTGGGGCTCTAGGGGGGCGAGAATGCCGGCGAGGGAGGGCGCGAGCGCCCCGCGGTCCGACTCGAGCTGCTCGGCCGTGCGCATTTCAATCTCCGGGTCTGAGGGCGGGCCCTCCACCTGCGCGAAAAAGACCCGGTAGGGATGGCCGCCGGCGTCCGCGGTGAACCGCTCGACGGGCCTCGAATGGCTCCTGAACGACGACTCCAGGCGTCCGATGGCGCCGCCGAGGTCGGCGCCCGTGAAGGGGAGGGCCGCCCCGGACCCAAGCCGGCGGACGGCGAGGCGGTTGTTGCCGTCAAAGGCCAGGATGCAGTCGTGCGGCGAGACGGCGACCCCCGGGGGCGTGGACATCGGTCAAATATGCGCCAGGGTCAGGCTTTCGGCAAGGTTGAGCTCAGCGCGGCCTGAAGTTTTTCGACGTCGCGGCCGCCGCCCATCGCAAAATCGGGCTTCCCGCCGCCCTTGCCGCCAAGCTTCTGGCTCAGCTCGTTGACAATCTTCCCGGCGCTGAGGCCGGCCTTCGTCGCGGCGGGCGAGCAGAAAGCCACGACGGCAACCTTGTCGCCGAGCGGCGCCGCAAGGACGACCACGCCTTCGCCAAGCTTCGCGAGGACCTGGGAACCCAGGGAGCGGAGCGCGTCGGGAGAGTCGACGGCGACCTGCGCTTTGGCAAATTTCAGCCCATCGCCGGAGACGGCGTTGCCCGCGATGTCTGACGCCAGGCTTGCGGAGGCCTTCTGCTCGAAAGACCTGAGCCTCCTCTCGATCTCGGATTTCTCGGCGAGGAGCGAATCAATGCGGGTGCCCAGTGCCTCGCGGGACGAGCCGAGCCTCTGGGCCGCCGACTCGACCGCGTCGAAGGCCCGGAGCGCGTGGCGGTGGGCCGCGTCACCCGCGACGGCCTCGACCCGCCGCGTGCCGGCGGCGATCGCGCTCTCGTGGACGATCTTGATGAAGCCGATCTCGCCCGTGGTCGCCACGTGGGTGCCGGCGCAGAGCTCGCGGCTGTAGCCGCCGATGTCGACGACGCGGACCACCTTTCCGTATTTTTCGCCGAAGAAGGCGAGTGTGCCCTCCGGCTTCTGGTCGAATTCCACCTCGTAGGCCTCGACCTTGGCGTTCTCGAGCACCCTCCGGTTCACGAGCTCCTCGATCTCCCGAAGCTGGGCGTGCGTCACCGCCTCCAGGTGCGAGAAATCAAAGCGCAGCCGGTCGGGGGCGTTCAGGGAGCCGGCCTGGCGGACGTGCGTGCCGAGCACCTTCCGGAGCGCCCAGTGCAGGAGATGGGTCGCCGAGTGGTGGCGCTGGATGGCCCGGCGGCGCACCAGGTCCACGGAGAGTTCCGCGGCCGTCCCCACGGCGGGGACCGGGGCGTCCGCGGCGACCTTGTGAAGGTGCCGGCCGGACTTGTCCCTCACGGTGTCGAGGATCTCGAGGGCCTTCCCGGCGGCGAGCGCGTGCCCCGCGTCGCCAAGCTGGCCCCCCATCTCGGCGTAGAACGGGGTCCGGTCGAAGGCCAGAAACACGCCGCTCTCCGATCTCGCGACGTCGACGAGGGTGGCATGGGTTCCCTTCGAGGGATCGAGCGAGTAGCCCGTGAAGGCCGTCGGAATCTGCGAGGGGGCCGCGTCGCCCTGGGTCGCTGCGACGATCACCTCTTTTTTCTGCGAGGCGCGGCCGCGCCCCCTCTGCTGGTCCATGAGCGCCTCGAATCCGGCCACGTCGACCGTCAGGCCCCGCTCCAGCGCGATCAGCTGGGTCAGGTCGAGCGGGAAGCCGTACGTGTCATACAGCTCGAAGGCGGCCGGCCCGGGGAGCGCGCCCGCGGACGCGGCCTCGTCAAACCGCCTCAGCCCGCGCTCGAGGGTCCTCCCGAAGCTCTCCTCCTCGGACTTGATGACGCGGCGGATGGTGGGCTCCTGCCGCGCAAGCTCCGGGAAGACGCCGCCGAGCGACTCGACGACGGGATCGACGAGCTTCTCGAAGAATCCGGTGGAGAGGCCCAGGTGGCGGCCGTAGAGGGCCGCGCGGCGCAGGATCCGACGGATGACGTAGTTTCTTCCCTCGTTCCCGGGAAGGATCCCGTCGGAGATGGCGCAGGACACGCAGCGGGCGTGGTCGGCAAGCACGCGGAACGCGACGTCGGTGAGCTCCTGCTCGGCCAGCCCGGTTCGCCGCGCGGGGACGGTGCCCGCGTAGGCCTTGCCCGAGAGCTTCGCAATGCGGGAAAACAGGGGCGCGAAGGCGTCGCAATCGTAGTTGGACGGCTCGGCTGAGAAATCGGTGAACCCCTTGGTCGTCGCGAAGATCCCGGCGACCCGCTCGAATCCCATCCCCGTGTCGACGTGCTTGGCCGCGAGCGGCGAGAAGGTCCCGTCAGCGTTCGCGTTGAACTGGATGAAGACGTGGTTCCAGATCTCGATGCAGCGCGGGGAGCCCGCGTTGACGAGTTTCCGGCCCTCGGCCTCGCCGTCCGAGGCGAGGAGGTTGACGCTGATCTCCGAGCAGGGCCCGCAGGGCCCCGTCTCGCCCATCATCCAGAAATTGTCCTTCTTCGAGCCCCGGACGATGTGGGTATCCGGGTCAAGGCCGGCCTTCCTGAAGATGCCGGCCCAGATGTCGTGTGCCTCGCTGTCGAACTCGGAGGGGTCGCCCTTTTCCTTGTCCGGCGAATACACCGTGGCGAAGATCCTCTTCGGGGGCACGCCCCACACCTTGGTGACCAGCTCCCAGCCCCAGGCCAGGGACTCCTTCTTGAAGTAGTCTCCGAACGACCAGTTTCCCAGCATCTCGAAGAAGGTGTGGTGGTAGGTGTCGAACCCGACGTCCTCCAGGTCGTTGTGCTTTCCGCCGGCCCGTATGCATTTCTGGGTGTCCGTGGCGCGCGTGTCGCTGCCGGGCCTGGCGCCCGCCCAGCGGGACACGTCGGGGGCGCGCTCGCCGAGGAATATCGGGACGAACTGGTTCATCCCGGCATTGGTGAACAGGAGCCCGGGCGAATCGGGAAGGAGCGAGGACGACGGGACGACCGAGTGCCCGCGGGCCGCGAAGAAATCGAGGAATGACCGGCGTATCTCCGATGACGTCATAGGGCGGCGATGACCGCGTCCGCCATGGCCCGGGTGCCGACGGAGGCGCCACCAAATGCGATGTCGGCCGTGCGCGTTCCGCCGGTGACGGCCTTCCTCACCGCGGCCTCGATCCGTGCGGCGGCCCTCTCGAGGCCGTAGCTGTAGCGCAGCATGAGCGCCGTCGAGAGGATCTGCGCGCAGGGGTTCGCGACGCCCTTGCCGGCGATGTCGGGAGCCGTGCCACCCGCGGGCTCGTACAGGCCGAAGGGCAGTCCGAGCGAGTTGCGTCCGGCGCCGATGGAGGCCGAGGAGAGCATCCCGAGCGAGCCGCAGATGACGGCCATCTCGTCGGAAAGGATGTCGCCGAACAGGTTCTCCGTCACGAACACGTCGAACTGGTTCGGGCTGCGGACGAGCTGCATCGCGGCATTGTCGACGTACATGTGGCTCAGCTCAATGTCGGGCGCGTGCCTTGCGACATAGTCGGCCACGGTCCTGCGCCAGAGGACGGAGGTCTCGAGGACGTTGGCCTTGTCGATCGAGCAGAGCCTTTTCTTGCGGGAGCGGGCGGCCGCGACCGCAGTGGCGGCGATCCGCTCGATCTCGCTCTTTCGGTAGGTCATCGTGTCGACGGCCTGGACGTCGCCGTCGGCGAGGACGGTCGTCTCCTTGGGCTTTCCGAAATAGAGGCCGCCGGTGAGCTCGCGGATGCACACAATGTCGATCCCGTCGGGGATGCGCTCGGTCTTGATCGGGGACGCGGCCGTCAGCTCCCGGTAGAGGAGTCCGGGACGGATGTTGGCGAACAGCGTGAAGTGCTTGCGCAGCGGCAGGAGTGCGGCGCGCTCCGGCTGGTCCTTGGGCGGAAGCTTCTCCCACTTTGGGCCGCCGACCGACCCGAAAAGGATCGCATCGCATTGCTCGCAGGTTTGCAATGTGCTTTCCGGCAATGCCTTGCCATGATTGTCAATCCCGGCACCCCCGACATCCGCGGCGAGCGGCTGCAGGGTGAGCGACTCGAGACGCCCGACGTGGTCAAGCACGCGCAGCGCCTCGGTCATCACCTCCGGGCCTATGTAGTCTCCGGCCAATACGGCGAACTTGAGGGTCGGCATGGAAAAGGGGTCTATCGGTAGCCGCTGCGGAACCAAAGGTGAAGGGGAATTTTCGCCGTTGCGGGACCGGTGGAAACTTCTCTCTTTGTGGCGTGAATGTCCATGTCCTGCCCGCGGGCCCGATCCCGACGAACGCCTATCTGCTCACCGACCCCTCGACCGGCGAGGCGGTCCTGATCGATGCGCCGGAGGGGATCTGGGGGAAGGCGGAAACCGTTCTCAAGGCGGAGCGGTGCCGGCTGACGCGGCTTTGGCTGACCCACGGGCACTGGGACCACACTCAGGGCGCGGCCGAGGTCGTGCGAAATACCTGGGCGCAGGTCCATGCCCATGGCGCGGACAGGCCGCTGATCGAGACGCCCGAGGTGATGAGGCCGCTCCTGCTTCCTGGAATGGTCGTCGAGCCGGTCAAGGTCGACCGGTGGCTCGAGGACGGCGACTCCATCGACGCGTTTGGGGAAAAGGTGCGCGTGAGCCACGTGCCCGGCCACTGCCCCGGCAGCCTCATGTTCTACTTCGAAGGGAAGCAGGCCGCGTTCCCGGGCGACGCGCTCTTCCGGGGGAGCGTGGGACGGACGGACCTGCCGGGAGGCGACGCCGGCGAGCTGGAGCGTTCCATACGTTCGCGCATCTACACGCTGCCGGATGCGACGACGGTGTATCCCGGGCACGGCGGCCCGACCACGGTCGGCGAGGAGAAGGCGCACAACCCCTATGTCAGCGGCTGACCACGAGGGTTTCATGCGGCGGGCGATCGGCCTGGCGCTGCGCGGCTGGGGCAGGACGCACCCCAACCCGATGGTGGGCGCCGTCCTGGTCGAGGACGGGCGGGTGGCGGCCGAGGGCCTTCATGAGAGGGACGGGGGTCCCCATGCCGAAAGGGCTGCGATCGACTCGCTGGGCCGGCCTCCCGGCCCCCATGCCACGCTCTACGTCACGATGGAGCCCTGCTCGACCGCGGGGCGCACGGGCGCCTGTACCGGGGCGATCCTCGCCGCCGGCATTCGCCGGGTTGTCGTCGGGGCCACGGATCCCAACCCGGCGCACGCCGGGGCCGGGTTCGCGGTGCTCCGGGGGGCTGGAGTGGAGACGGTCACGGGGGTCCTCGAGGCCGAGTGCGCGGACATCAACCTGATCTACAACCACTGGATCACGCGGGGGACGCCTTTCCTCGCCGGAAAGCTCGCGTCAACCCTGGACGGCAGGATCGCCACCCGCACGGGGGAATCGAAATGGATCACCGGAGGGGTCGCCCGCGAGGATGTGCACCGGTGGAGGGCGCTCTTTCCCGCGATAGCGGTCGGGGCCGGTACCCTCATGGCGGACGACCCCAGGCTGACGGCCCGGCGGGAGGGGATGGCCATCGAGTGCCCGACCCGGTTCGTTTTCGACGGGCGCCTCCGCAGCGTCGTCGACGACCGCCTTCCCGCGGTCTATTCGGACGAGTTTGCGAGGAGGACGGTCGCCGTGACCACGCGGCACGCGGGGGAGGGGTACGTCCGCAAGCTTCGCGACCGGGGCGTGGGCGTGTGGATCTTCGACTCCGCGGACGCCCGCGTGCCGCTGGCGAAGTTCCGCGCCCGCTGCGCCGACGAGGGGATCATCGGCGTCCTTTTCGAGGGCGGCGCGAACCTGTTGAGCCGGGCGCTGTCCGAGCGCGAGCTCGACTACCTGATCGCCTACCAGGCCCCGGTCATCTTTGCCGACGAGCGCTCCAAGCCGGTCCTCGGAGGGCTCAGGACCGAGAGGCTCTCGCAGGCGATCCGGCTGGCCGACGTCCGCCGCCTGAACCTGGGCGACGATTCGCTCGCGCGGGGCCGCATAGTCTACCCCGACGGGGTCCAGATCGATGAAGCTCTATCTGGCCTCGGGTAACGCGCACAAGGCGGCGGAATTCCGGGCGCTGGCAGAAGCGACCCGGCCCCCGGGGACGGCCGGGGAGCGGATGGAGGTCCGGCCTGCCTCGGAGGCCGGCGGGATGCCCGCGGTGGTCGAGGATGCGGGCACGTTTGCGGGGAACGCGCTCAAGAAGGCCCGCGCGCTGCGCACGCGCCTTCCCGCGGAAAGCTGGGTGCTCGCCGACGACAGCGGCCTCTGCGTCGAGGCCCTGGAAGGCGCGCCCGGCGTCGAGTCGGCGCACTTCGCCGGGCCGCAGGCCGATCCCGCGGCCAACCTCGCGAAGCTCATCGAGAGCATGCGGGCGGTGCCGGACGGCCGCCGCGCCGCCGAGTTCGTGTGCGTCCTCGCGCTCCTCGGCCCCCCGGACGTCGAGAGGCTCTTTGAGGGGCGCTGCGCGGGCCGGCTCATCCGCGAGCCCCGGGGGCGGGCCGGCTTCGGCTACGACCCGCTCTTCGTGCCGGAGGGCTTTGAAATCACGCTGGCCGAGATGTCTGCCCATCAGAAGAACCGGGCCGGCCACCGGGGCCGCGCTTGGATCGGGTGCGCCGCGTGGCTTGCGGCGCGGCTCTAAACCGTGTTTGGATCACCCCTCCATGGCCGAGTTTTACATCACCACAGCGATCGACTATGTGAACGGCCTCCCCCACATCGGGCATGCCTATGAGAAGGTGCTTACCGACGTGATCGCCCGGTTCCGGCGCCTGATGGGGGATTCGGTCTATTTCCTGACGGGAACGGACGAGCACGGCCAGAAGGTGCAGCAGTCCGCGCGGGCCGGAGGCGTCCCCCCGCAGGAGTTTGCCGACGAGATCAGCGGCAAGTTCAGGGCGATGCTGCCGCGCCTGTACATCTCGAACGACGACTTCATCAGGACCACCGAGGAGCGGCACAAGCGGGTGGTGCGCGAGCTCCTGCAGCGCCTTTTCGACAAGGGCGACATCTACCTGGGGCAGTACCGCGGGTTCTACAGCACGGGGCAGGAGCAGTTCCTGCTCGAGAAGGACCGCAATCCCGACGGCTCGTGGCCGGAGATCTTCGGCGAGGTGACGGAGATCGTGGAGCCGAACTACTTCTTCAGGCTGCGGTCCTACCAGGGATGGCTGGTGGAATTCCTCGGGAAGAACGAGGATTTCGTGTTTCCCCGGTTCCGGCAGAAGCAGGTGACCGAGTTCCTGAAGGAGCCGCTGAACGACCTGTGCATCTCGCGGCCCAGGGAGCGGCTGGAGTGGGGGATCCCGCTTCCCTTCGACCCGGCGTTCGTGACCTATGTCTGGTTTGACGCCCTCGTGAACTACTACTCCGCCGTCGCCGACAAGCCCGGCGTCTGGCCCGCGGCATGGCACGTGATCGGCAAGGACATCCTGGTCCCGCCGCACGCGGTCTATTGGCCCATCATGCTCCATGCCGCGGGGATCGCCCTGCCCGGGGGCATTCTCGCGCACGGCTGGTGGCTCACAAGGGGGTCCAAGATGTCGAAAAGCACGGGAAACGCGCTGAATCCGCTCGACCTGGTGGATGAGTTCGGGGCGGACGCGCTCCGGTATTTCCTCATCCGGGAGATGCACGTCGGTCAGGACGGCGATTTTTCGCGCGAGCTTTTCCTCGTCCGCTACAACAGCGACCTTGCGAACGACCTGGGCAACCTCGTCAACCGCGTGCTCAACATGACGAGCCGGTTCGCGGGCGGGGTGGTGCCGGCCGCGGGCGCGGATGGCGACCCCGAGCGCGAGCTGCGCGGCCTCTGGGCGGCGACCGGGAGGGAATACGTGGCCCTCTTCGGGCAGTTCCAGTTCCATGCCGGGCTCGAGCGCCTCTTCGCGTTCATACGCGCCATCAACGGGTATGTTGAGAAGCGCGCGCCCTGGAAGCTCGGCAAGTCCTCCGAGGCCGCCGACAAGGCGCTTCTCCTGGCCTCGCTCGCGGTGATGGCCGAGGCGCTCCGCCTGGCCGCGGTGGCGCTGAGGCCGGTGATGCCCGGGGCCGTGGAAAAGATCGACGGCGTCCTCGGCTACCGTCCGGGCGGCGCCTGGCTTGACGAGCTGGCATGGGGGGGGCGGCTGGCCGGCGCCAAGCTCGCGCCCGCGCTCGTGCTCTTCCCGAGGCCGCAGCGCGAGCCGGAAAAGGCCCCGTGACCATCCTTCCCATCGATCCCGTCGCGAACGCCTCGCCCGAGGCGCTCAACGGGTTCCTGTCCGAGTGCCGAGATGCCGCCGCCCAGGCCGGGCGCCCGATCCTTGTGAGCATCACGATCGAGGTCGGGGACCTGGACCCGCTGGCGATCCTCGAGTCGATCTTCGAGCCCGACGAGAGGCATTTCTACGCCGAGCGGCCCTCCGAGGGGTGGGCGATCGCCGGCGCCGAGTCGGTCCTCGGGTTCTCGACCTCGGGCCCGGGCCGCTTCGCGGCGTGCCAGAGGTTCATCGACGAGGCGCTGGGCAGCGCGATCGCGGTCGGCGACCAGGACATCCCCTTCGGCGGCCCGCATTTCTTCGCGGCATTCTCGTTCCTGGACGCGGTGGGGCCAGGCGAGCCGTTCGAGGCCGCCTGCGTGTTCGTCCCCCGCTGGCAGGTGGCGCGCAGGGACGGCCGCACGGCGGCTGTCGCCAACCTGCTTGTGGAGGGGGATTCGCAGACCGATTCGCTTGCGGCCAAGGTCTGGAGGGCGCATTCCAAGTTTCGCTCGTTCGACTTCCCTTCGCCCGAACTTCCGGACGGGCGAACCGGTGTCGCGTCGTCGGTGGACGAAGTGGGCGGCCGCCGGAGCTACGAGAGCGCCGTGAGCCGGGCGGTCGGCCGCATCTCGAGGGGGGAGTTCGAGAAGATCGTCCTCGCAAGGGCGAAGGACGTGAGGGCGGCGGACCCGCTGCATCCCCTGAGGATGCTGAACGGGCTTCGCCAGCGGTTCCCCGACTGCAACTCGTTCTCCGTCGCGAACGGACGGGGCCAGAGCTTCATCGGCGCGAGCCCGGAGCTCCTGCTCCGCGTCGAGGGGAGCACGGCCTTCACCGAGGCCCTCGCCGGGTCGGCGGGCCGGGGATCGACGGCAAGCGAGGACGCGGCGCTCGGAAAGCGCCTCCTGCACAGCGAGAAGGACCTGAGGGAACAGCGGATCGTCCTCGATTCGATCCTGCGGGGACTGGCGCCGCTGGACCTGGACCTCAAGTACTCCGCCCGGCCCCTGCTCAGGCGCCTTTCCAATGTCCAGCACCTCCACACGCCCATCGAGGCGAAGTTGCCCCGGGGAGTCCGGCTTCTCGACATGCTCGGCAGGCTGCACCCGACGCCCGCCGTCGGCGGCAACCCGAGGGAGCTGGCCGTCCCGGCGATCGCCGAGCTCGAGGCCTTTCCCAGGGGATTGTACGGCGGCGCGCTCGGATGGATCGACTCCCGGGGGTCCGGGGAGTTCATCGTGGGCCTGCGCTCGGCCCTCATCGACGGATCGCGCGCGCGCATGTACGCGGGCGCCGGGATCGTGGCCGGCTCCTCCCCCGAGACGGAATTCGCGGAGACCGAGCTGAAGTTCAGGGCGATGCAGGACGCCCTGCTCGGCTCCTAGGCTCCGCGCACCCAGCCATGCCCCCCCCCGCGCTCGATTTCCGCAACGTCAACGCCCTCTGGGGGAGCGTGGTGGCCGAGACGCTTTTCCGGTCGGGCGTCTCCCGGGCGGTCGTTTCCCCCGGCTCCCGCTCGACGCCGCTCGCGTTCGCGTTCGCGCGTCATCCAGGAATTGAGGCGATCCCGGTGCTCGATGAACGGTCCGCGAGCTTCTTCGCGCTCGGCCTGGCCAAGCAGGACATGCGTCCGGTCGCGCTGCTGTGCACGAGCGGGACGGCGGGCGCCAACTATTTCCCGGCGGTCATCGAGGCCCACGAGGCCGGCGTGCCCCTGCTCGTGCTCACCGCCGACCGCCCACTCGAGATGCGGGGCTGCGCGTCGGGGCAGACCATCGACCAGCAGCGGCTGTATGGCGACTTCGTGGGCTTCTACCACGAGCTCGCCGTCCCCGAGGCGCGTGCGCCGCTGCTTCGCTATCTCCGCCAGACCGTCGCCCACGCGGTGGAGCGATCGCTCGCCCCCTGCGCCGGCCCGGTGCACCTGAACGCGCCGTTCCGCGACCCATTGGCGCCGACGGAGGACGGAGGCGAGACCGGGGCATTCGCCGCCGGCGTCGACTGGGAGGCGTTCTTCGATCACCTGGCCCCGCCGCCGCCGGTGGACGCCGTCTCCGAGATCCCCGGCTTCTCCCATGCGGTCCACGGCATCATCGTCGCCGGCCCGCATTCCGGCGCGGACTCGCAGGCCCATTCGGCCGCGGTCGGCGAGATCTCGCGAAGGCTGGGCTGGCCCGTCCTGGCGGACGGCCTGTCGCCGGCGCGCAATCATGCCGCCGTCGTTCCCCATCTGGTCACCCGGTACGACGCCATCCTGCGCAACACGGGCGCTGCGGAGTCGTTAAAGCCGGAATGGGTCCTGTGCCTGGGGGAATGGACGACGAGCAAGGTGCTCCGGGCCTGGATCGAGGCGAGCGGGGCGCCCGTGCTCTTCGTGACCGAGCGGCCGGACAACCGCGACGCGCTGCACGCCGCGACGCGCAGGATCGTCGCCCCCCTGCAGGCCTTCGCCATGGCGCTGCCCGTCGCGGACGCCCCCAACGGGTACGAGCGGCTCTGGGCGAACTACGAGGCGCGCACGCGGGCGTCGCTCGACGGCCGCCTGGCGGCCGAGGAGGCGCTCGTCGAGCCCAAGGCGGCGTGGCTGATGGGCGGCCACCTTCCCCCGGGGACGCCGGTTTCGGTCGCGAGCAGCATGCCGGTGCGGGACATGGAGTTTGTCTGGCCCGCGAACGACCGGGGGATCCGCATCTTCTTCAACCGGGGGGCCAACGGGATCGACGGCACGCTCTCGACGGCGCTCGGCGTCGCGCACGGGTCCGCCCCCTCGGTGCTCCTGACGGGCGACCTGGCGCTGCTTCACGACTCGAACGGCTTCCTCATCGCCCCCAAGTTCAAGGGAAGCCTCACCATCGTCCTCATCAACAACCACGGGAGCGGGATATTCGAGCACCTTCCCGTCGCCCAGTTCGATTCGATCTTCGAGGAGTTCTTCGCCACGCCCCAGGAGGTGGACTTCCCGCGCCTGTGCTCGGCCCACGGGGTGGGGCATGCCTATGTCGAGGACTGGGCCCATTTTGAGTCGCTGATATCGACACTGCCCGCGAGCGGCATCCGCGTCATCGAGCTGCGCGCCGACCGCAAGCGGGACGCGGCCTGGCGCAAGGAGGCGTTTGCTTCCGCTGCAAGGTAAGCGTATGCAACGAGCACACCCGATGACCCCGAAATGGAAGACCGCAGGGTCCTATTCCGACATCCTCTACCTGAAGGCGGGCGGAATCGCGAAGATCACGATCAACCGGCCGGAGAAGCGGAATGCCTTCCGGCCGGAGACGGTCTCGCAGATGATCGCCGCATTTGGCGACGCCCGCGACGACCCGCGCGTCGGAGTCGTCCTCCTGACGGGCGCGGGACCCCACACCGACGGGAAATATGCATTCTGCTCCGGCGGCGACCAGGGGGTCCGCGGCAGCGCGGGGTACGTCGGGAAGGACGGCGTCCCGCGGCTGAACGTCCTCGACCTCCAGAAGCTCATCCGCTCCGTGCCCAAGGTGGTGATCGCCCTGGTGGCGGGCTATGCGATCGGTGGCGGCCACGTGCTCCACGTCGTGTGCGACCTGACGATCGCGGCTGACAACGCGGTGTTCGGGCAGGTGGGGCCCGCGATGGGCAGCTTTGACGGGGGATTCGGGGCGGGCTACCTCGCCCGCGTTGTCGGTCAGAAGAAGGCCCGCGAGATCTGGTTCCTATGCCGGCGCTACGGCGCCGCCGAGGCGCTCGCGATGGGGCTCGTCAACGCGGTGGTCCCCGTGGGAGCCCTCGAGGCGGAGGGCGTGGCCTGGGCGAATGAAGTCCTCCAGAAGAGCCCGCTTGCCATCCGGCTGCTCAAGAGCGGATTCAATGCCGAGCTGGACGGCCAGGCCGGCATCCAGGAGCTGGCGGGCAATGCCACGCTCCTCTATTACATGAGCGAGGAGGCGAAGGAATTCCATTCCGCCCAGCGGGAAAAGCGGAGGCCGGACGCCCGCAGGTTTCCCTGGCTGCCCTGAGCCCCTGGCCCGCGCGGCGCCACCAGGCGAGCCGGCTCACGTCGCAGATCTGGCCGCTGAATGCCCGCAGGCAGTCGGTCGTGTTGACATAGCTGTGCCCGACGGCCACCTCCCTGATGGAAACCGCCTGGAGCGGCTCCTCGGCGTGGAGCACCAACTGCCCGTCGACGCGGACCTCCGGCAGGCCAGAATATGAGGGGGGCCGGTTTACTTCCCAAGCGATTTGCGGAGGTCCACGAGCTGTCCCGCGGAACCCAGCTTCTCGTTCCGGCTGGCGATGAACTTGGCGTACTCGTCGATGAAGATCTTGCCGGGCGGCCGAAAATCGAACTCGCCCGGATGGTCCCGGAAGAATTCCCGGTGAACGCGCGTCCATACGAGGCGCCCGTCGGTGTCGATGTTGACCTTTGTGACACCGAGCTTCGCCGCGGGCAGGTACTCATTGGGATCCACGCCCACGGCGTCGGCCATCTTGCCGCCGGCCGCGTTTATCCTGTCCACCTCCTCCTTCGGGACGGATGACGAGCCGTGCATGACGAGCGGGAAGCCCGGCAGGAGCACCTGGATCTTCCTCAGCACGTCGAAATGGAGGGACTGGCGGCCCTTGAACTTGTAGGCGCCGTGGCTGGTGCCGATGGCGCAGGCGAGGGAATCGCAGCCCGTCTTCCTGACGAAGTCCTGGGCCTCCGCGGGGTTCGTGAGGGTCGCGTGCCCGTCCTCCACCTTGATGTCCTCCTCGACCCCGCCGAGCATCCCGAGCTCGGCCTCGACGGAAAGCCCGGCCTTGTGGGCGGCCTCCACGACGCGCTTGGTGATCTCGACATTCTTCTCGAAGGGCTCGTGCGAGGCGTCGATCATCACCGAGCTGAAGAATCCCGACTTGATGCAGTCGTAGCAGGTCTCCTCGTCGCCGTGGTCCAGGTGCACCGCGAAGATCGCGTCGGGGAAAATTTCGCCCGCCGCGCGGATGATCGCCTCGAGCATCCGCTTGTCCGTGTACTTGCGGGCCCCCTTGGAGATCTGGATGATGAAGGGCGCCTGCGACTGGATGCAGCCGCGAAAGAGGCCCATCGCCTGCTCCGCGTTGTTGATGTTGTAGGCACCCACGGCGTACTTGCCGTACGCGTGCCTGTAGAGCTGGGCCGTGGTTACGATCATGCAGCGAACAACCTACGCCCCCGATCGCCGAGCCGACAAGCGTTTTTGCTGGGAAACCCCGGCGCTACCCCTTGCCGCCGGCCGCGGTCGACGCGGGCGGGGTGGTGGACCCCGTGCCGGCCGCCCCCTGGTTGGCCGCGCGCATCAGCTGCTGCATCTGCTGCTGGGCCTGCTGCTGCTGCTGGATCTGCTGGAGCGCGGAAAGCTGCGGCGCCGAGAGCACGCTCTGGGCCTGGGTGATGGCGTCGTTCGTCACCCGCGCATTGCCACCCCCGTTGATCAGGCTCATCGGGCTCGGGCCCGCATCGCCGCCATTTGAGGTGCCCGAGGTTCCGTTGCCCGCGTGCTGGGGCTGCGACTGGGCGAGGACCGAGATCATCTGGTTTGCCTCGTCGTCCGTGAGGGGCGTCTGGGAGTAGCTCAGCTGCTGCTGAAGGGTGTTGACCACGTTCCGCTCGGGAAGCGTCTGCTGGTACTGCTGATACTGCTGGTAGGCCGCGTCGCCGAGGGTCGACTCGATGGTCTGGTCGACCTGCGAGACCGCCTGGTTCATGAGGGTCTTGAAGCCGTCGGGATCCGTCCTCGGATTGATCCCCTCGTCGCGGGCGGCCTGCAGGACGTCCATCATGGCCTGCTGCTTGTCCCCAAGGAGCGACTGGAACTGGGCGAGCTGCTCCGGGCTCAGGTTGAGCGCCTTGAAGAGCGGACCGTACGTCTGGCTGATGCGGCCCTTCATCTGGATCGCAAGGAGCCGCTGAAATTCCGGGTTCCCGGCCAGCTCGGAAAACGCCCCGAAACGGCCGCCTTGGCGGCGTCCACCGGCGTTCGCCGCGTCGCCGCCTTCGGAGCCGTCGCCCGCAAGGTCCGCGCCGGCGCCGCGCCGGCCCCTCAGCGCGGCGATGCGATCCTCGAGGGACTTGATTGTCTTGCGCGCATCGGCAAGTTGCTTCTTGAGCGTAGCATTTTCTCCATCAGCGAGTTGCGCACGAAGGACGATCAGCTCTCGGTACTGGTGCCAGGTGAATGCCGCCGCCGCGACGAGGGCAACGGCCAGCAGGGCGATCAGCGTGTTCTTTGGAGATTTCAATGGGATGCAGCGTGAATAGACGCAGCGGCGGGCGAAAAGTTTCCGGGGATCACGATGCCGGGGGTGCCGCGCCCTCGGGCGCCTTCTTCTTGGCCTTCCTTCCGCGTGGCGGGGCGTTCGGGTCCTTTGGCGGCCGCGGGACGAACTCGAAGCCGGTGCTCCCGTCCTCCTTGAGCGCGAGGAAGGCGCTGAAGGGCCGGCGCGTGCGCTGGCTCCAGAACTTGTCGAGCAGGTCCGTCTTGCCCGTCTCCAGCAGCTTCATGAACTGCTCGCGCGGGATGTCCCGGGAAAGGATCCGGCGGGAGCACCGGGCAAGGATCTTGTCCTCCCCGTTTTCCACGCGCCTGACGACGTAGCTCTGGGGCGTCTCGTACACCTGGCCGCCGGCGAACCGGGGGCCCGTGGCGTCGGCCACCGGCAGGAGGCCCGTGAAGTCGATCTTGATGGCTCCGGTCGCGTCCCGCTGGCCGTCAAAGAGGAACTCGGCCTTCTTCTCCTCCTTGTTGTAGCGAAGGACGGCGCTGAACGGCCGGCCGGCCTTGGAGCGGAAGCCATCCAATGGGCCGATCTGCCCCTTTGCCAGGAGGTCGCGCACCTCGGACTCATCCATCTTCCGGTTGCCGATGACCTTGTAGATAATGAGCTCACCGTCCCTCGACTTGTATCCGCGAAGGGTCTCGATCAGCGGCTTGCCGTCCGTGGGCGACAGGATGTCCGTCTCGCGGGCGGCCGAGTCGTCCTCCTCGAACTTCTTCACGCGCCTGACGATTCCCTTGGTCGTATCGATGACCTCGGCCATGAACTTCTCCCGGGAGAACTTCCCATGCTCCATCTGGCGCAGCTTGAACTCCCATTCGCCCGTCATCGCTGGGCTGGTGATCTCCTCGGCCTTGACGGCGGTCAGGAACTGCAGGATCTGCTCCGCCTTCGCGGTCGGCACCAGCTCCCGCTGCTGGCGCTCCACGTAACGGGTGTTGATGAGGCCGTCGATCGTGTCCGCGCGCGTCGCAGGCGTGCCCAGCCCGCGCTCCTTCATCGCCTCGGCCAGCTCCTCGTCATCCACAAGCTTGCCCGCCCCCTCCATCGCGGAGAGGAGGGTGGCCTCCGTGTACCGGGGCGGCGGCTTGGTCGCCTCCTCGTGAAGCTGCGCCTCCGCCGTCCTGGCGCGCGGCGGCGTGCCGTCGGCGGGATCGAGGGCCGGAAGCGCCTTCGAGTCCGGGGAGTCGTCCTCGACGGTGGTCTTCCCGTAGACGGCGAGCCAGCCGGGCGCCGTCAGCACCTTGCCCTCCGTCTTGAAACTGTGGCCCCCGACCGTGCTCATCCGGGTGGTGATGTCGAATTCCGCGGAGGGGTGAAAGACGGCGACAAAGCGCCGGGCGATCATGTCATAGATCTTCGCCTCCATGTCCTCGAGCTGCTTGGGCTCCTCGACGGTCGGGATGATCGCAAAGTGGTCCGAGATCTGGGCGTTGTTGAAGATCCGCCGGTTCGGCCCCAGCCAACCGGCGTCGAGCACCTTGGCCGCGTGGACCGCGAGGTCCCCCCGCAGGTTGGTGAGCGTCTGCCTGCAGGTCGGGATGTAGTCCTCGGGCAGCGCCCGCGAGTCGGTGCGCGGATAGGTGATCATCTTGTGCCGCTCGTACAGCGCCTGGGCGATCTGGGAGGTGCGCCGCGCGGTCAGGCCGAAGCGGTTGTTCACCTCGCGCTGGAGCGTCGTGAGGTCGTAAAGCCGGGGGGAGGCCTGGGTGCTGGCCTTCTTTTCCTCCGTGACCTGGGCCATCGGCCCCTTCCCCGGAACCGGGACGGCGCTTCCCCCCGTGCAGGCGGCATAGACCGCCTCGGCGCGCGCCTTGTCCCAGATGCGGTCGATGCGGTCGTGCTCGTCGGCATCCGTCCGCTTGAAGTCGGGCCTCTGGTAGACGCCCTGGTAGCTGCCCTTGGCGATCTCGAACTCGGCGGTGACCCTCCAGAATGCTCGCGGCTTGAAGCCGCGGATCTCCAGCTCGCGCGCATAGACGATCGCGAGAGTGGGGGTCTGCACCCGGCCCACGGAGGCCACGTTGCCGGCGCGCGACCCGAACATGCGCTTCGTCAGCGCGCGCGTCCCGTTGATGCCGATCAGCCAGTCGCTCTCGCTGCGGCACCGGGCCGCGTCGGCGAGGCCGCGCATCTCGGCGCCGTCCCTCAGGTTGCGGAACGCCTCCCGGATCCCCTCCTGCGTCATCGTCTGCATCCACGCCCGCTTCACGGGCAGCTTGCACTTGGTCAGCTGGTAGATGTACGTGAAGATGAGCTCGCCCTCGCGGCCCGCGTCACAGGCGTTGATCACCAGGTCGATGTCCTTGCGTCCCAGCAGCTTCTTCAGGAGGTCGAAGCGCGCCTTCGATTCCTCTATGGGCTTCAGCTCGAATTTTTCCGGTATGATCGGCAGGGCCTCCAGCCGCCAGAATCCGAACTTCTTCTTGTCGATGTCCTCCGGCATCTGGAGCTCGACGATGTGCCCCACCGCCGACGACACGACGTAGTCATGGTTCTCAAAGTGCTCCCCCTTCTTCGGGATTTTCTCCAGGGCGCGCGCAAGATCCGCTGCGACGGACGGCTTCTCCGCGATGATGAGTGACTTCATGAAGCCGCGAGCCGATAGGCCCCGCGAGCTGAGATTTCAAGGCTTTGTTTTTCGGGAGGGGATTCAGGCACCGGTTTTTGGAGTCTCCGCGAGGGCGCTGTCGAGCGCCTTGATCAGGGCTGCGATCGTGGCATCGGTTTCGTCCCCCATGTTGGAGATGCGGAAGGTCACGCCCTTCAGCTTGCCGTAGCCGCCGTCGATCACGAGCTGGTGCTTCGCCTTGAGCACCTTGTTCAGGATGGACAGGTCGTATCCCAGGGTGTTCGCGAAGCAGTTGAGCGTCACGGAACCATGGCCCTCCTTGGGGAAGAGCCTGAAGCCCTTGGCGAGGCCCCAGTCGAGCACCGCCTTGTTGAGCCGCGCGTGCCGCGCGTACCGGGCCTCGACGCCCTCGGCCTTGACGTCCTCGAGCTTCGACTTGAGCGCATAGATGATCGGGATGATAGGCGTGCTCGGGGTCATGCCGTTCTCATGGTTCTTCTGGAACTCGAGAAGGTCGAAATAGTAGCCGCGGTCGGTCACCTCCGAGGCGCGCTCGAGCGCCCGCTTCGACACGGAGACAAGCGAGAGTCCCGGCGGGAGCGCGAGCGCCTTCTGCGACCCGGTGATCATGATGTCGATCCCGAGCTTGTCCTTCGGGATCGGCATCGCGCTGAAGGAGCTCACCGTGTCGACGATCGAGATGACGTCCGGGAACTTGCGGATGACGGCCATGAGCGCAGGAAGGTCGCTCATGCACCCGCACGACGTCTCGTTGTGGATCAGGGTTATGGTGTCGAACTCGCCCGTGGCCAGCTCGCGGCGCACGGCCTCGGGCTCGACGGGCTGTCCCCAGTCGAATCGCAGGGGCGTTGCCTGCTTGGCGCAGCGCAGCGAGACGTCGTTCCACTTGTCGGAAAACGCCCCATTCATGCAGTTGAGGACCCTTTTCTTGACGATGTTCCGGATGGAGCCCTCCATGACCCCCCACGCGCTGCTCGTGGACAGGTAGACCGGGTCCTTGGTGCCGAAAAGCGACTGCAGGTCGGGCTGAAGGGACCGGTAGAGCGCCACGAAATCCGCGCTGCGGTGGCCTATCATCGGCTGCGCCATCGCCCGGAGCGTCTTTTCGGATACGGCCGTGGGACCGGGAATGAAGAGTTTGTAGGCCATGGTTGATCCCTGTGAACTGTTGAAAACAGTTTACGCAGCCCGCGGCGTCAACCTTCATTCCCCCGGGGACCCGATCCGGCCCCGCCCCATGCCGCTTTCCTGGCTCAAACGAAAATTTCAAACCTTCGAGCTCTACACCGTCGATGTCGTGCTCGGTCGGCGCGCCGACACGGGGGCGATCATCTTCGGTGTGTTCCTCCAGATGCTGTCGTGGCTGTTCAGCTGCGCCGTGCAGCTGCGCCTCTGGCTCTACCGCAAGAGGATCTTCCACGACCATCCCCTGGGGTGCCTCGTCGTCGTGGTGGGCAACCTGACCGTGGGGGGAACGGGCAAAACGCCTGTGGTGGAGAAGTTTGCGCGGGCGCTCCGCGACCGGGGGCGAAAGGTGGCGATCCTGAGCCGGGGCTACAAGAGCAAGGCGCCCCCGTTCTGGAAGAAGGCCTGGTACGCGATCACCCACACCGACGAGCCGCCGCCGAGGGTGGTGAGCGACGGGCAGGACATCTTCCTCGACAGCGAGCAGGCGGGCGACGAGCCGTACATGCTCGCGCGCAACCTGCCCGGCGTCGTCGTCCTGGTGGACAAGAACCGCGTGAAGGCGGGCGCATACGCGATCAAGCGGTTCGGCTGCGACACGCTGGTCCTGGACGACGGCTTCCAGTACCTCCCGCTCAAGGGGCGGCTCAACCTGCTCCTGGTCGACAAGACCAACCCTTTCGGGAACGGGCACCTCCTGCCGCGGGGGATCCTGCGCGAGCCGGTGAAGCACCTCAGGAGGGCGAATTACATCTTTCTCACCAAGTCAAACGGCCTGAGGGACCTCGAGCTCGAGGCGCTCATCGCCCGGCACAAGCCGGACGCCGACGTCATCGAGTGCGCGCACCGGCCCCAGTACCTGCAGCGGATGGACGCAAAGCCGGGCGCGGCGGCGGGCCGGGAGCCCCTTTCCTGGCTCAGGGGGCGCCGTGTCTTCGCCTTCAGCGGGATAGCGACGCCCGAGAGCTTCGAGAAATTCCTGCGCGACCTGGGGGCGCTCCTCGTCGGCCGGGAGCGGTACCTCGACCACTACCGCTACACGCCCGAGGACCTCGACGAGCTCTACGACGCCGCGGAACGCGAGCGGGCCGACTGCCTCCTGACGACGGAAAAGGACGCGGTGCGGATCTCCGACGCGGCCGGCAGCCCGATCCCCCTCTACTACCTGCGCCTGGAGATCGAGATCATACGGGGAGCCGCAGACTTTGACGAGGCCGTGGGCCGGATCTGCTTTCCCCAGAACGCACTTGCCGGGCGGGCCCCGTCGGGCGTTATTGACTCTCCGACATGATCATCGACCCCCGTTTCACGCAGCTTGCAGAGGGACTCACCGGCTTTTCGACCAGCCTCGGGAAGGGAGAACGGGTCCTCATCGACGCATACGACGTTCCCGACGCGATGGTGATCGCCCTCATGCGCGCGGCGCGCGCGAGGGGCGCCCTGCCGTTCGTGCAGATCCAGCGGGCCCGGATCGCGCGGGAGATGGCGGTCGGGGCCGAGCCGGCGCAATACGAGTCGCTTTCAGAGATCGAGCTGGCGCGGATTAGGCAGATGGACGCGTACATCGCGCTCCGCGGTTCGGAGAACATCTTCGAGGCCTCCGACGTGCCCTCGTCGCGGGTGCAGCTGCTGAGCCGGCTCATGAAGCCGGTGACCGACCACCGGGTGAACAAGACCAAGTGGGTGGTGCTCAGGTGGCCGACGCCCGCCATGGCCCAGCAGGCGTCGATGAGCACCGAGGCATTCGAGGATTTCTATTTCAAGGTCTGCACGCTCGACTACGCGCGGATGAAGCCCGGGATGAAGGCGCTCGCCGACCTGATGCGCCGCACGGACATGGTGCACATCACGGGCCCCGGCACCGACCTCCAGTTCTCGATCAAGGGGATAGGCGCCAAGGAATGCGGCGGCCAGTACAACATCCCGGACGGGGAGGTGTTCTCCTGCCCGGTCAAGGATTCCGTCGAGGGGGTCGTCCAGTACAACGCGCCGTCCGTCTACCTCGGCTCGTCCTTCGACAACATACGTCTCGTCTTCAGGAAGGGGCGCATCGTCGAGGCGACCTCCAGCAACACCCGCCGCCTGAACGAAATCCTCGACAGCGACGCGGGGGCGCGGTCCGTGGGCGAGTTTGCGCTCGGCTTCAACCCGCACATCCTCGAGCCGATGCGGGACATCCTCTTCGATGAGAAGATCGCCGGGTCGTTCCACTTCACGCCGGGCCAGGCCTACGAGGAATGCGGCAACGGAAACAAGTCCCAGGTGCACTGGGACATGGTCTGCATCCAGCGCCCGGACCACGGCGGCGGGAAGATCTGGTTCGACGGCAAGCTCGTCCGAAGGGACGGCCTGTTCGTCCCCAGGTCGCTCCACAGGCTGAATCCCGGCTACCTGCAGGCGGGAAGCTGAGAACTCCTGAAATCGCGGCGCCTTGCCTCCACGCTCCTTTGCCAATGAGTTCGAGCGAGCGGGCCGGGCCCCTGCGACACCGCGCCCGCGGGGGCGCGCCAGCATGAGAAGACCCGCCCGGCGCTGATGCCAAGAATGCCAAAGGACTCAAAGACGAGGATCCTCGGCTCGGCCCTGGACGAGTTCGCCGCGCATGGCTACGCGGGCGCGCGGGTGAGCCGGATCGCCGCCGTCTCAAGGACCAACAAGCAGCTCATCTATTACTACTTTGGAAGCAAGGAAGGGCTTTACCAGCGCGTCCTCGAGGGCGTCTACGACGAGGTACTTGAGGCGGAAAGGTCCGTGCCGAAGGACCTCGAGCACGACCTTCTCTACTGGATGGATTTCCACCACGAGCATCCCTACCTCCTGAGGCTGCTCGAATGGGACGGCCTCACCTACGCGCGCAAGTCCACGGGCGGGCGCAAGCCCACGCAGATGTGGCAGGCCTCGCTGAAGAGGATCGAAAGAAACCGGGGCGTGCCGGGGTGGCCGCCGGGTTTTCACGGAGCCCAGACGCTTATCGCATGCCTTGCGCTTGCGACATGGCCGATCGCGTTCCCCCAGGTGTGCCGCCAGATCACGGGGCTCGATTCGGACGATCCGAAGTTCATCCGGGACCGCCGGAGGTTCATCGGCGAGTTCGTCCGGTCGCTTTCGGCGAGGCGATCCAGGCGCTGAAGCGCGACACCTGGCGGTCCCTTTGCCAGTCGCATATGGCGGCCAGGTCCGCCACCGGCTCTCCCGTGTAGGGCAGCGTGGGCAGGTAGGGCGGGGGGCCGAACTCCGGGCAGGCCGTCGACACGGCGAGGCCCCGCGCCAGCTGCGCCGCCCAGACGATGTCCCACAAGCGCTCGAAGGCGCGAAGGTAGGGCAGCGCCTCGGGCGAGCGGATGTCGGCCACCTGGGGAGCCTGCTCCGTGCCGACCCTGATGTGGACGTGGTCAGCCCGTTCGGCGCAAAGCCGGATCAGGTCGAGCTGGTCGTCCAGGAGCCGCTCGCACGCCACGACCCAGTGGCTGAAGTCGCAGGTCAGCCGAAGCCCGGGGAACCGCTCGAGCGCGCGCTTTGCCGCGGTGGGATGGAAAAGCGCCGAGTTGCGGTGGGTCTCGTGGGAGACCGGCACGCCCGAGGCGTCCCCGGCCTTCAGCGCCGCCTCAAAGTACCGGGCGGCCTCGTCGGCGGTCCAGCAATCGTAGCCGCCGATCACGTTGATCGAGCGGGCGCCGGTCCGCAGCAGGTCCCGCATTTGCGCCTTGAACGAACGCAGGTGGTCCGCGACCGAGGGGCCCGCGTTGCGGGTCCAGACGACCCCCTTGAACGGGAGCTTCCGGCGCATTAGGATCCGCCGCAGCTCGGCGTGCTCCCGGGCGGTGAAGAGGATCGCCTCGATCCCGTCGTAGCCGGCCTCCTCGATCGCGGCGACCGCGGCATCGCGCGGGCCGGGAACGCCCCAAAGGTTCCTGTAGACCTCAATCTTCATTTCAGGCGGTGAAGTCCATTGGGTGCCGATGCGGGAACAGTTGACGGCCTGGGGCAAATCGTTTCAACCAAAAGGTTGAACATCTCGCGCCATGGCATGTCGCCTGCTGGACACAACGGCGCCTCCTCCCCCCATTGCAGCCGCCCGCCACAGCCCTCCCTCCCGCCAGCCTTCCCAGGAGATGCACCTTTGCGCCGGCGGACTGGAGGGTGCTTTCGGAGTTCTGGCACCCGGTCTGCTTTTCGTCCGATGTGGCGGGCCCCAAGCCTTTTCCGGCGACGCTTCTTGACGAGGAGCTCGTCCTCTATCGCTCGGGCGGCCGCGTGGTCGCTGCCAAGGACATCTGCATCCACAGGGGAGTGCCGCTCACCTTCGGCTGGATCGACGGCGACGAGGTCGTCTGCGCCTACCACGGATTCAGGTATGGAGCGGACGGCAGGTGCACCAGGATCCCGGCGCAACCCGGCGCCGTGATTCCCAGGAAGCTCTGCCTGCACACCGTCCTTGCCGAGGAGAAATACGGCGTGATCTGGATTTGCCTCGCCCAGACCCCCAGGCAGGACCTTCCCGACTGGCCCGAGCTTGACGACAAGGGGCTCAAGAGGATGAAGATGCCCGCGGGTATCTGGAAGTGCTCCGCCGCCCGGCATGTCGAGAATTTCAACGACCTCGCCCATCTTTCCTGGGTGCATGCCGGCACCTTCGGCAACCGGGACCTTCCGGAGGTGAGGAACTATGATGTCGAGGTGAGCCCGACGGGGATGCATTTCGAGGCCGACTATGACCGCTACTCGATCGAGGATTTTGGCAGGAAGGGCGCCTTGGAGCAGATCCGGTACACGTACGATGTCACATTTCCGTTCTACACGCGCCTGAGGCTCCTTTTTCCGGACGGTAGGAATTTTGTAGCCTACAACCTGCCGTCGCCGCGCTCGGCGCGTGAGACGAACGTGCTTTTCCTCCTGACGCGTGATTTCGACCTGGACGAATCGGACGAGAGCACGATAGCCCTCCAGACCCGCGTTCTTTCCGAGGACAAGCCCTTTGTCGAGGCGCAGAAGCCCGAGGAGCTCCCTCTCGACCTGTCCGAGGAATTCCACATCCGGGCCGATCGATTCTCGACGTGCTACAGGAAGGCCCTCGTCGGCCTTGGCCTTGGCGGGGAGATAGTCGCATAGGCGGCCCGCCTCCGGCGGGTCAGTGTCCGCCTGCAGCGGGCCCATCGGCTTCGGGGGTTGTCAGCCGGCCGGCCGCCGCGCAGGCGGCCGCCATGGTGAGATAGGCCAGCGGGATCGCACCCGGCGCCCATCCGATTACGCCAACGACATCGGATCCGGTGATCCGGTAGTTGTGCGCCAGGCCCAGGAGCGCGATCACCGCGCCGATCGCGAACCACGCCGCCGCGCGCAGGAAGCGCCGCTCGATGATGTGCACGGTCGCCGCGCTCAGGATCATGCACGTGTAGATATATCCCTCGCCGACCGCGAACACGCCTGCTGAATAATAGTCGGCCCTGTCCGCGAACAGGGCGTTAAGGGCCGCCGGGATCGGATGCTCCGGGGTCCCGTATCCCACGGCAAGCAGGGTGCGCTTGATGACGAATTCGGTGTAGGCGCCAAGCGCCGGGATCAGGCCGACGACAACCGCCGGGATGTGCTTCGCCGGCACCACCTCGAAGGCCTGCGCGGTCATCGCCAGCCCGATCCAGATTATGAGGGCCATCCCGGCCTCGACCGGTATGAAGTGGACGATGATCCCGAGGGTGCCCGTGCACGCGATGAGGGTCATCAGGGACGCGTTGAGGACGGAATAGCCGGCGCGCGAGCCGATCGCCTTCCAGCCTGGGTGCCCGAAATAGATTGTCGCAAGGAACGGCGAGCCGAAAAACGCGGACCCCATGGTTGCAAAGCCATTGAAAAGGAGGCAGTTGCGCGTGTCGTAGCTATCCCCGGCGGCCTCGGCCGATTCCACGTTCTGCAGCGACCAAAGCGTGCTCACCAGCCCCAGCGGAAGGACGACCGGCAGGCTGTCGCCGATCGAATGCCACCAGGTTAGGAGGAGCGAGGGATTGGGGATGGGCGGGTAGAAACCAAGCGTGTCGAACGCGAGCTTTCCCACCGGCACGATTGCGGAGCCGGAAATATAGTGCATCGCCCAGGCCAGCGCCGTTCCAACGACCAGGATCACCAGGCCGCGCGGAAGCCCGAACCTGGGCTCCACTCGGCCGAAATAGAAGATGAACGAAAGCGCGAGCGTCGTGAGCCCAACGATCGGGAAGGCGTATGCGCGGAAAAAGAAGTCGAGGGCGAGGAACGCGAGGGATATCCCCGCCAGCGTCGAAAGCAGCGCGGCCCGGGGTGTGAAGCGCCGGATGAAGCCGCCGGCAAATGCGCCGGCGCACTCGATCAGGCCCATGACGAACGCGGCCCCGACGCCGGCCCGCCACGCCGCCATGCTCGCCTCGTCCTCGCTCAGTCCCGCGCTGAGCGCCCGGACCTTCGCGGGATAGAGGACAAGGAAGACAAAAGTGACGAGCAGGATGATGCTGAGACCGAACGGAAGCGCGCACACGTCCGTGCGCTTCTCCCTGCGCGCGAGCCGGTGGGCCAGCCACGCATAATAGAGGTTGCCGATCAGGAGCCCGACCGCCGACGCGGGCATCAGCCGCGAGTAAAACAGGTGCGGGTCCAGGTACAGGGGGAAGCCGAGGCTCAGCTTCACCATGACGATGGCCACGACCAGGTTGTCGAGCCACAGGGCGATGAACCCGTCGATGTCTCCCTTGACGAAGGCCTTCATGCGGCCGCCCTTTGCACCCACCATGACGCGGCGAATCCGGCGGCCATCGCGGCCGCGAATACATAGGGCAGGTAGCATGCGGGCGCCGGCGGCACGGGGTAGACGCTCTGCACCAGCACGGCGGCCAGCAGCACCAGGGCCGCGACCGACGCCGCGATCCCACCGCGGGTAAGGCAGCCGACGCTGGCGAGGAAGAAGGGCGCGGCGAGGCAGACCATGAAGTAGGAGCCGATGTAGCCCAGAGCCGCGAGCTGGGAGACATAGTCGATGCAGGAGACGAGGGAGACGCCCCAGAGGAGCATTCCGACCGGCATGGCGATCGAGACGGCGCCAATCAGGGCAATCGCCCTGTGGGGCGTCGCGTTCACGGGGTGGGCAAACCCGAACGGCCTGAAAAACAAGCCGTCCTCGGAAAGCGAGTAAAGCGTCCGGGCCCCCGCGTTGATCGAGCCGAGCGTGCAGGCGAAATAGCTCAGTGCTATGCCGGCTGAGCTCGCCGTCCCGAGAAGCGCGAAGCGACACGCCCTGGCGAGGGTGTCAAACGGGGCCTCGAGCTGGTCGAGCGCGATCCCGAATCTCCGGCCCAGGCCGACAAGCAGGTAGGTCATGAAGAGGTAGAGGAGCCCGACCGGGACGACGCACGCCATGATCGCCCTCGGTATCGTACGCTTCGCGTGGGTGGCCTCCTCGCCCAGCGTCGTCGCGCTCTCAAACCCTCCCATCGTGAGGAAGGCCAGGACGAGGCCCGCGCTGAATGCCCGCGGCCCCGCCCCCTGGAGGGTCAGTTGCGGACGGTCGATCCAGGCGCCCCCCTTGGACATCGCGATCGCGATGATCGTGATCATCACGGCAAGCGACGTCACCTCGATGATGATCATCACGTCGCTTGAGAGCTTCATGTCCCTGAACGCGGTCCACCAGGCGGCGAGGACCACGAGGGTGGTGACCGAGGCGCCAAGGAGCGCCGAGTTGGGTATGCCCGAGTACTGGGAGATCACGAGGCAGGCATAGTAGGCCGCCGACGGCGCCGCGCTGGCCGCGCCGAAGAGCATCGCCCCGACATAGATCCAGCCGGTCGCCGCGCCTGCCCGGCGACCGAGCCCCAGCCGCGCATAGGTGCACAGGCCGCCGGCCGAGGCGCACCGGGTTGCAAACGCGTTGATGTTGACGAGAATCAACAGGCAGATCCCCAGGACCGCCAGGAACATGAGCCAGGTCCCGTTGCCCGTCTTGCCGATGAGAAGCGGAATGATGACCCCGAGGGTCCCGGCGGGCGCCATCGTCCCCAGGGTCTGGGCGACATTCTCGAGTCCCGAGAGGTAGTTTTTCCTGAGCGTCGGATGCCCCGATGAGAACGCGGCGTGCTCCTTCGCTATGACGTCGGGGTCCATGTTCAGCGCGGCTGCCTTGCCGCGGTCGGAGCCTGACCGCGGCATCCGGCGGCTTGTCGGGGGCGCCTCCGGGGCCGGGCGCGCGTCCGGTCAGGATGTTCCATACTTGAGCCCCAGCTGCCTCAGCCACTTGCGGTACGCGATCGCGGTCCGATCCGAGCGAAGGTGCAGCTCGGACTGCAGGTCCAGGGGAAGCATCTCCGGCCTCTGGGACTCGACAATCGGGAGATCCTGAGCGGTGACCTCGTCCTGGAAGGCCCGGATCTTTTCCGCGGGCGTGTCGAACGAGTAGTTCATCGCCATGATCGCCCACGCCAGGCTGAGGTTCCCGTCAACGGGAGTGACTATGTCGATCATGCTGAAGCGCTGCTCCCCCTGCGACTTGGTGAACCGGGCGGTGAGCGGCTTGAGCGCCTCATAGGTATAGGCGACCTTCGCAGACCTGCCGGTGCCGTCCGGGTCCGGCTGCCAGATCGGGATGTCCCGGGCGATCACGCCCGACGGCGTGATCTCGGCTTCGTAGTCGTCGATCTCGGTGTGTGCGGGGTCCCCGAGGTAGCCTGCATGGACGAAGGGAAAATGGCCCACGTCCAGGAAGTTCTCGATGACGCGGGGCCCGAGCGCCCGGAACGCGTACGGGCCGGAAGGTATGTTGCGATACGAGGGGTCGTCCCACTCGGGGAACGGGGGAATGTCCCCCGACGGCTCCCCGAGGCAGGTCCAGACCAGGTCGTACGCGACCTTCACGGGATGGACGTTCGTGTGCGCGCGGGCCGGCGGCTTCTGGGACGGGTGCGCCGGCATCCTAACGCACTCGCCAGACACGCTGTAGGTCCAGCCATGATACGGGCATTGGAGGCAGCCGTCCCGCACGCGCCCAGCGGAAAGCTTGGCCCCGCGGTGGACGCACAGGTCGTCCCAGACCTGGATCGCCCCGTCCGTCCTCCAGACGACGAGGTCGACCCCGAGCAGCCGGGCGGGCCTCGCGGTTGCCGCCGCGAGCTCGGAGGCGCGGGCGACGACGTGCCAGTCGTTGAGCAGGACGGGATCGTCGATCATGTCCGGGATCGGGCGGCGCGCTCAGGAGGTCCCGAATCCGACGCCGAGCTCGTTCAGCCACTGACGATAGGCGATCGAGGTGCGATCGCAGTTGAGATGAAGCTCCGCCTGCAGGTCGAGGGGGAGCAGCTCGGGGCGCTGGGATTGCACCACGGGCTTGTCCTGGAGGAAGACCCTCTCGGTCCAGTCGATGAGCTGCTGGGAGGTGGCCTTCGCTCCCTTCATGGAAAAGACGATCCAGGCCTTCGACCGGGCCTCGTCGATGGGAGTCGCCAGGATCATCATCGTGAACACGCTCGTTCCGGCCTGCTTGGAAAGATAGGCCGCCAGGGGACGGATGACCCTGTAGGTGTAGTGGGCCGCGGCGGGCATCCCCGACCCATCGGGGTCCGGCTGCCAGACCACGATGTCCGTCGCGTAAACGCCATCCGCCCGTTTTTCCACGCTGTATCGGGCGATCTCGGCCCGGCTCTCGATCCCGAGGATGCCCTCATGGACGACCGGCAGGTGGGCCAGGTCCAGGAAGTTCTCGATGATCCTGGGCCCGCTCGCGTCCATTTCATAGGGTCCCATCGCGAACTTGCTCGCGTCGTCCGCCTCCCACTCGGGGAAGACAGGAAGCTCGTTGGGCGTCTCCGACAGGCACGCCCAGATCCACCCATAGGCCTCCCTGCACTGGAAGGCCGTTATCCGCGCCCTGGGCGGCGGCTTTTGCCCGGGGTGGGCGGGAATCAGCACGCACATCCCGCTCTCGTCATAGGTCCATCCATGGTAGGGGCACTGCAGGCATCCGTCCTTCACCTTGCCGAGCGAAAGCTTTGCGCCCCGGTGGACACAGAGGTCCCGCCACGCGTGGAACCTCCCGCCGGTCGACCATAGCACCAGGTCCTCGCCCAGGAGCCGCGCGGCGACCTGTCTTCCCCCGGCCACATCCTCGGCCTTCGCAAGGGGATGCCAGTCGTGGACAAGCACGGGGTCGGGGTTCGCCATGATCTACATCAGAAGTGGTAGCGCAGGGTGACCGAGGCCGTTATCGGAGGGCGAACATAAACCACGTCGTTGCCGGCGAACGTCACGTCGACCGGGTCCAGGATCCGCTCGTTGGTGATGTTCTTCAGGTTGATCGTCACGTCCCAGGCCTTTCGGCGGTAGTAGACAAAGCCGTCGAGCTCGACCTCGGACTTGATATGGAGGGTGTCCTGGTCGTTTGCATACTGCCTCCCCTGGAACTGCGGCCCCACGCCGAAGCCGAAACCCGATTTCCACTCGTACTGGACAAACAGGTTTCCAAGGACCTCGGGCACGCCCGGGGCCTTCATCCTCGAGCCCGGGGGCGAATAGTAGCCCGCATAGTTGTTCTCCGGGACCGAGCTGTAGTTAGGGCTGCCGTCGCCGGTCCCCGACTGGCCGTCGACCATGAACCCGACGGGATAGCCGTCGAGGTAGTTGTTCGTCTGCTGGAAGAAAGACGATCCGTAGTCGGTGACGTCCTGGTAGGTGAAATTGGCATTCAACGAAAGCGCCTTTGTCGGCTGGTAGACGGCGTCGAGCTCGATTCCCTCGGCTTTCACCAGGAATGCGGGGCCCTCAATCTGCGGCTCGCTCTTCAGCTGCTGGTAGACGGACGCGTCGACATACAGGGTGTTGCCAAGGAGGCTTTGCTTGTAGCCCGCCTCGTAGAGGGTGCTCTTCGTCGTCAGCGACGTGTGCATCTGCGCGAGGTACTGCGCCGGGGTCCCGATCGGGGTGTTGGCGCCGTCCGTGATCTCGGCCACGTTCACGCCGCCAAAGTTGTTCGAGCCCAATACGGCGTCGACGACGGTGTAGGTGAGGTAGAAGGAGCTGGTTTCCGTGGCCTTGAACACGACGCTGGCGAAGTAGGACGGGTCGTTGACGCTGTCCGAAGCGTAGAAGATGCCCCCGCGCGGGATGTATATGCCGGGGCTGTAAAACGCCCCGGTCACGGGATCCTGGACCTGGTTGAGCGCGGGGTTGCCGTCGTCGGCGTCGATGTGATCGAGCCGAAAGCCGGCGATCGCGAAGAGCTTCTTGCCGAAGTTCGCGGTATCCTGGAGGAAGGCTGCCGAGTCATAGATGTGCGAGTCCTGGTTGGCGGAGTCGTTCACCAGGTAGGCGCCGTACTTGGAATGGCCCGGGACCAGGTAAGGCGCCCCGAGGGTGTTGCCGAGCTGCGCATAGGCCGGGAACACGAGCGTGGACGACGGCTGGTAGAGGTCGAAGTAGAAGAAGGGCTCAACCGCGAAGTCCTGGTAGGCGATGATCCGCGTGTACCGGAAATCGCCGCCGGCGATCAGCTTGTTGTCGATTCCGCCTATGTCGAAGTCGCGGTGGTACTCGAGGCGGTCCTGGAAGGATGCCTGCAGTGGCATGTACTCGCTGTAGCCCCAGAGGTTGAATTCCCGGTCGTTCGCGTCCTCAAAATAAGTCCGGTTGACCACCTTCGAGTCTGAACCGAGGCTCAGGGTGGCAATGAGCTGGGATTGGAGGCGGCCCGTGCGCGAGCTGTCACCCGGCGAGAGCAGGACCTTGTACCAGGGCAGCTTGACCGTGTACGCCGTCGTCGGGTTGAGCACGCCGTAGGACCCGTCCGTATACCCCATCCCGAAGGGCGGGTCATCCGGATAGGCGTTCACGTTGCCCCCGATGTAGGTCCCATGGTCGATGAAGTCTTGGGTGACCCGGTTCACGCCCGTTACGTCGCCGAAGAGGTTCTCGTAGAACTGGGCCCACCATTCGAGCGAGAGGGCCTTCGTCGCATGGTAGGTGAGGGCGGTGAAGATGTCCTGGCTCTGGTTTTTCTCATTCTGGTAGTAGCCGTCGCCGAAACGGCTCAGGTAGCTCACCCGGTAGGCGAGGTCGTCGCTGACGGGCGCGCTCGTGTCTATCGTGGCCTCCGGATTGGAATACGAGTGCCCGCTCGTCAGATACCCGAGCGTGAGGGAGATGTCCGTGTGCTCATGGTCAAAATAGGGCTCCTTTGTCGTGAAGTTGACGTAGCCGCCGGCTCCCTGGCTCTGGGGGCCGTAGACGGCCGACCCGGGTCCCTTTACGACATCCATCGACTCGACGCCGTTGAAGCTCGGGAAGATGCTCGACGTCGTGAAGAGCTCCGCCTGCCCGTTGACGTACATTTCCGCGTTGTCCCCGCGCACGAGGGGCGTAGCCGGGACGCCGTAGCGCGCGGGCGAGTAGACCCCGGGTGAAAACTGCCCGAAATCCATCGCATTGGTGACCTGCCGGTCGTCCATCCAGGCCTTGTTCACCATCGAGACGGACCTTGGGATGTCGAGGACGTTGGCCGCGTCCCCAAACACGCCCTCGACCGGCCGGACCGTCGGCAGGATCTGGTTCTCAACGGGAACGTCGCTCACCGTGTACTTCTCGAGCTGTGTCACGTTCTGGTCCGCCTGGGCCGCGGCTGACGGGGCCGCCGGCGCAGGCACGGTCGTCGCGGGTGTGGGCGCAGCCGCCGTGGGCGCGGGCGGCTGCTGGGCGCGGGCGGCCACGGCGACGGCCGCGGCGAAAAAGAGGGGTCGGAGCAGTTTTGATTTACCGTTCATGTTTGGCTGGTCGATGCGCGGGCCTGCCGGTGCCGGACGGAAGTTAACCGCACGGTTGAAAATGATTCGCTGAAGGTCAGCACATCCCATGCCACCGGGCCCCGGCGGGTGGCCTTACGGAAGGCCGATCCCGCGCCTGCCGGGCGGCGGACTTTCGCGGGATTCGGGGGCACCTTCCCCGGCCGGCGAGCCGGATCGGGGCGCGCCCAGGATCCGGGCCCGGCGGGCGGAAGTTTCTCGTTTGAGGCGGAGCTTGAATGCGTCGACGAATACGGGTTCGTTGATGGCGATGAACCCGGCTCCTTCAGGATCCCTGGAGGCCTTTATCCAGGCGCTCCCGAAGACGGAGACCCACCTCCACATCGAGGGGGCGCTCCCGTACCACGAGCTGCTGAGGACCCTCGATCCCGCCGCCTACCCGGAGGACCCCGAGTTCCGCCGGCAATCCCACCGCTATCCCACGTTCCCGGACTTCGAGCATACGCTCCTCAGGCATGCGCTTCCATGGTTCACCTCCGCCGAGCGGTACCACGAGGCGGCCCGGGTGATATTCGCGGGGCACGTCCGGCAGAACGTGCGCTATGTCGAGACCAGCTTCCACCTTCATGTGACGGAGTTCATCCATGTTCCCGGGCCGGTGATCATCGACGCGATCCTGTCCGCGGCGCCCCCCGGCCTCGAGGTGCGCGTGTTCGCGGGCATGCTTCGCAACGCGTACGACGGGCCCCTTCGCGACGCGATCGACGGGATGCACGCCTGGGACGGCCTTTCCGGCGTCGACCTCCACGGGTTCGAGGAGATGCCGACGGAGCCCTGGTCCTTTGGCGTCTGGGAGCGGATGAGGAAGGCGGGGAAGGTCACGAAGTGCCACGCCGGCGAATTCGACGGGCCGGTGCGGGTTCGCGAGGCGATCCAGCAGCTGGGGGTGCGCCGGGTGCAGCACGGAGTCCGCTCGGTCGAGGATCCCGCCGTCGTCAAGCTGGCCGCGGACATGGGGGTCACCTTTGACCTCTGCCCGCTGAGCAACGTCCGGCTTCGCGTCGTCCCGGACCTCGCGTCGCACCCGATCCGCAGCCTGATGCAGGCGGGCGTCAACTGCACGGTCAGCACCGACGATCCCCTGTGCTTCGCCAACTCGCTCAACGGCGAATACTCGGCGCTTGCCGCCGAGGCCGGCTTCACGCGGTCCGAGCTCGCCCGCGTGGCGAGGAACGGCTGGGCCGTGGCGGACGTGGCCGAGACCAAGAGGCGCGCGATGCTCGCCGAGATCGACCGGTTGTCCGGCACGTGAGCGGGCCCGTCAAGCATGCCGTTGCCGACGGGGTCCGGTCGATGCGCGCGGACAAGGCGCTCGCGTCGGCGTTTCCGGAGCACAGCCGCGTCGCTTTCCAGAGGGCCTTCGACGCGGGGCTGGTCGCGCTGCGCGGCCGGCCGGTGCAGCGCTCGGCGACGGTGCGCGGAGGCGACGTCCTAGAGTTCTCCTTCCCCGAGGTCAGGGTGGCCACGCTCAGGGCCGTCAAGATTCGCCTCAGGGTGCTCTTTGAGGACAAGTGGCTGCTCGCGATCGACAAACCCGCCGGGATGGTGGTTCACCCGGGGGCGGGCACCCGGGAGGACACGCTGGTCCATGCGCTGCTCGCGCACTGCGCCGGCAGCCTGAGCGGGATCGGCGGCGTGGAGCGCCCCGGGATCGTCCACCGCCTCGACCGGGAGACCTCCGGCGTCATCGTCGTCGCCAAGACGGACCAGGCGCACCGCGAGCTGGCGAAGCAGTTTGCCGCGCGCACGGTGGTGAAGGAGTACCTTGCGCTGGTGGCCGGGGTCCCCCGGCTGATGAGCGGGACGATCCACAAGGCGATCGGGCGCAACCTGAGGCAGAGGCACAAGATGGCCGTCGTCGAGGAGGGCCTCGGCGGCCGCGCCTCCTGGACGGACTGGGCGATCGTGGAGCGCTATGGGGACCTGGCGGCGCTCGTCGCCTGCACGCTTCACACGGGAAGGACCCACCAGATCCGCGTGCACATGGCCTCGCTTGGCCACCCGGTGCTGGGCGACTCGGCCTACGGCTGGAAGGCGAATCCAAGGATGGGGCGGCAGCCCGGGAGGGTCATGCTCCATGCCGGGCGCCTCGCAATCACGCATCCCGGAACGGGCAAGGTGCTGGACCTGCGCGCGCCCGTGCCCGCCGACTTCAAGGCGCAGATCAAGGCCCTGAAGGGGGCCTGAGCCCCTTATGGTGCGAATCGCGAGATCCCGGCCGGGGGACGCGGCGGCGCTGACCGCGATCGCCTTCGCGGCGAAGAGGCATTGGGGCTATCCCGAGGACTGGATCCAGCGATGGACGGACATCCTCACCCTCACGCCCGAATACATCCGCTCCAACCCGACCTTTTCCGCGATCGAGGGGGAGGAGATTGTGGGATTCTGCGCCCTGAGGCTGACCGGCGCCGAGGCGGCCGTGGATCACCTTTGGGTGACGCCGGCGTCGATGGGGAAGGGGATAGGGAGCGCCCTCTTCCGGCATTGCGAGGGGGAGGCCAGAAAGGCCCGGGCGGCGCGGCTCACGGTCGAGTCGGATCCCCATGCGGAGGGCTTCTACCAAGCCATGGGTTTCCTGACGGTCGGGCGCCGGCCGGCTTCCATGGACGGGTCCGAGCGCTTCCTGCCGCAGCTGGAAAAGAGCACGGCCTGAGCGGGCCCCGCGGCGACGGGCTGCCGCGTTCTCGGTATCAGCCGAAAAACTCGGCGGCGAGCCCCCAGCGCAGGTTGCGAATCGAGTAACGGAATCCCTCAATTCCGCCGACGCCGGCCAGCGCCAGCAGCGTGGCGAGCGCCGCCGGGAAAACGTCGGAACGAGCGCCCGGGAGGCCCGGGATCCTTCCGCGCCCCTCGGCATCAAGGGGCCCCACCGTCGCAAGGATCTCGCGAAGCAGGGAGACCTTGATCAACGGGTCCGGCCCGCCGATCGGCGCGCCTCGCCCCGCCGCGACCATGGCACGAACGGTCGCCAAGGTGCCCCCGGTGCCCACGACCGCGACGCCGGGGGGCACCGGCAGGGCGAATCCCGACCGCAGGAGGGCGTCCGTCACCTGGCGCGCGATCTCGCCGGCGCTCGCCTCGTCAAACGGGCCGGACGGCCGGGGCACGTATTTCTCGGTGAGGCGCACGCATCCGAGGGGCAGGCTCACGGCCCGCTCGACCGCCCTGTCGCGGAACGAAAGGCACTCCAGGCTGCCCCCGCCCAGGTCATAGAGGTGGAAATCGCGAAGGTCCGCGAGCGACGGGTCCGTGAGGAGCCCCCTGCCGATGAGGCTGGCTTCCTCGGCGCCCGCGAGGATCCGAATCTCGAGGCCGGTTTCGGCCGCCACCCGTTTCCTGAACTCCTGGCCATTCGAGGCGTCGCGGACGGCGCTCGTCGCGACGGCGATGACCTTTTCCGCGCCAAGTCCCCCGGCCTCCGTGGCCAGGGCGGTGATCGCGGCGATTCCCCGCGCCATCGAATCGGGGCCGAGCCGGGGCCGGTCGGAGCCGATCCCCTTGCTGATCCGGACCTCGAGCGCCCTCGACCCGGCCTCGACGAGGCGACCGTCGGGCGCGCGCGACGCGACCAGGAGCTTGATCGAGTTGCTCCCGACGTCGATGACGGCTACACGCATGGCCGGGGGGACGCTACAGCCGGTAGTCGGCCGGCGCGATCAGGAGCGTGAACTCCCCCTTCAGGTTCGCCTTGGCCAGGCTGTCCCGGACCTCGCCGGCGGCGCCGACCCAAAAGGTCTCATGCACCTTGGAGACCTCCTTTGCCACGCAGACGACCCTCTCCGGCCCGAGCGCCGCCACGATGTCGTCCATGGCCTTGGCGATCCTGTGGCAGCTCTCATAGAGGGCGATCGTGTACTCGAACTCCCGGTGCCTCCCAAGGAACGCCAGCCTCGCGGATGCCTTGGGCGCGAGGAATCCCGCGAAGAGGAATCCGTTCGTGGGAAGCCCGCTGGCGCTCAGCACCGCGGCAAACGCAACCGGTCCCGGGATCGGGACAACGGGAATCCCGCGGCGCCGACAGGCGCGGACGACGCGAAACCCCGGGTCGCTCAGGCCGGGCGTCCCCGCGTCGGTCGCGAGGGCGACGGAACGCCCCGAGGCGATGGCACCGGCGAGCCGCTCGGCGGCCTCGGCCTCGTTGTGCTCGTGGTAGGACACGAGCTCCCGCCGGAGCCCCAGCCTGCCGAGAAGTGCGCCCGTCGTGCGGGTGTCCTCGCAGGCCACGATGTCGGCCGATCCCAGGATGGCGCGCGCCCTCTCGGTCAGGTCGGCGAGGTTGCCGATCGGTGTCGAGACGACGTAGAGATGGCCCGGAAGGGCCGCGAGCGACGCGTTAGCGGGCTCGGAACTCAATGCACATTGCTTCCGCTGCCGGTCATCCCGGGGATCTGACCCTCCCAGTCGGCCGGGCGGTTCCACGGGATGGACGAGTCAGTCGGGGATTCCGTCGAGCATCCGGCGAGAAACGTGCCAAGGGCGATGAGGAGGAGTGCGGCTGCGCGTTTCATGGGCGAATTCATTCTGGGCGGCAACGTAGGGCGCTCCCCGCGAGGATGCAAGTCGGCTCTGCTCAGGTGGCGTAGGTGGATTTGAACCAAGGGTCTCGGGGCGTCTTGCGCAGCGTTCCGTTGGCCGCGAGATGCTCGAGGATCTTGTAGGCGGTCTCGGCGTCGCCCTCCACTTGCTGCGCGATTTCCTCCGCGGTGAACGCCTTGCCGGGGGCGCCCTTCAGGGCCGCCACCAGCTTGAGCTGGAGCGCGATCACGACGACCGCGGCCTTCTTGCCCGCCTCGACCCCGGGCTGGTCGTACGCGTTGATCCCCACGAGCGAGGCGTAAAGCCCGACGACGCGCTCGTAGAGGGCGACCAGCATGCCCACCGACCGCGGCGAAACGTCGGCGAGGGTGAGGGTGACCGACCCGCGGTCCTTCTCGCTCAGCGCATCGCGCGTGCCCAGGTAGAAGCCGTGCAGGTAGTCGCCGGCCGTGACCCCAGGCTCGACCTCGGGGGCCTTCCCCACGCAGTCCTTCATGACGTCGATGAAGGTGACGAAGAAGTTGTTCACGCCCTCGCGCAGCTGCTGGACGTACGCATGCTGGTCGGTCGAACCCTTGTTCCCATAGACGGCGATGCCCTGGTTGACGACGTTCCCGCCGAGGTCATGCTCCTTGCCGAGGGACTCCATCACCAGCTGCTGGAGGTAGCGCGAAAAGAGCAACAGCCGGTCCTTGTAGGGCAGCACGACCATGTCCTTCGCGCCCCGCCCGCCCGTCGAGAAATACCACATGAGCGCGAGGAGGGCGGCCGGATTCTCGCGGGTGACGGGCCTTCGGGTGACCACGTCCATCGCCGCGGCCCCGGCGAGCATCGAGTCGGTGTCAAAGCCCTGGAGCGCGGCCGGCAGTATGCCGACGGCGCACAGCTCGCTCGTGCGGCCGCCGACCCAGTCCCACATGGGGAACCGCGCGATCCATCCCTCCTTCTTGGCCGTCAGGTCGAGCTTCGAGCCGGCGCCGGTGACGGCGACGAAATGCTGCGAGTAGGTGAGGCCCGCCGCCTTGAACGCGGCCGCCGCCGCGAGCTGCCCGTTGCGGGTCTCGACCGTGCCCCCGGATTTTGAGATGACGACGACCAGGGTCTTCGCGAGGTTCGGCCCGATCTCGGCAAGGACGCTGTCGAAGCCGTCGGGATCGGTGTTGTCGAAGAAATGGGCCTTCATCCGGTCGAGACGGGGGGTGCCGAGCGCCTGGCTCACGAATTGCGGCCCCAGAGCCGAGCCGCCGATCCCGATGACCAGCAGGTGCGTCAGGTTCCCCTTGGGTCCGGTGATGGCCCCGGAATGGATCTTTGACGCGAACTTCTTTATCGACCCGAGGGTCGACTGGATCTCCTCTCGGATCCCGCTCGTCGGGGCGAGGTCGGGGGCGCGCAGCCAGTAGTGCCCGACCATGCGATTCTCGCTCGGGTTGGCTATCGCTCCCTTCTCGAGGGCGGCCATGCCCGCGAACGCCTGCTGGATGGGGACCTCCATGGAGGCCAGGAAGCCGTTCGGGAAGGGGATGCGGCTGATGTCGAGGGCGAGCCCGAGGGCGGCGTCCTGGAAGAGGTATTCCTTGTAGCGTGTCCAGCTCATGCGGATGGATCCTTGTCGGTTACGGCTCCCTCGGACGCGTTCGTCACGAGCCTTGCATATTTGGCGAGGGCGCCGCGCCTCGCGTTGGGTTTTCTCGGCTTCCAGGCCCGCAGGCGGGCCTGGATCACACGGGGCGCAAGGCCGAGGTCGATGGTGTTGGCGACGGCGTCGATCGCGATCGGGTCGCCGTTGGCCACGATGGCTATGGGGCCGCCCATCGCCGCCTCGGGCGTGATGTGCCCGACCACAAAGCCGTGGCTGCCCCCGGAGAACCGGCCGTCCGTGATGAGCCCGACGTCCTTGCCGAGGCCCTTTCCGACGATCGCGCTCGTCGGCGCCAGCATCTCCCGCATCCCGGGGCCGCCCACGGGCCCCTCGTTGCGGATGACGATCACGTGCCCGGCCTTCACCCGGTCGCCCAGGATCGCCTTGAGCGCAGCCTCCTCGGACTCGAACACGATCGCCCTGCCGGAGAACCTGAGCCCCTCCTTGCCGGTGATCTTCGCGACGGCGCCCCCTGGGGCAAGGTTGCCCCTCAGGATGCGCAGGTGTCCGTCCGGCTTGATGGGATTCGAAAACGGCCGGATGACATCCTGGTCGGCGGGGTAGGGCTTCACGCCGCGCAGGTTTTCCCCGACCGTGGATCCCGTGACGGTGAGGCAGTCCCCGTGGAGGAGCCCCTTGTCCAGGAGCATCTTCATCAGCGGGGGCAGCCCCCCGATCCGCACCAGGTGGGCCATCCCGTATTTGCCGGACGGCCTGAGGTCGGCGAGGACGGGGACGCGCCTGCCGATCCGGCCGAAGTCGTCGATCGAGAGCCTCACCTCCGCGGCCGACGCCATCGCGAGCAGGTGGAGGACGGCGTTCGTGGACCCGCCGAGCGCGGTCACCACGGCGATCGCGTTCTCGAAGGCCCTTCGCGTGAGGATGTCCCTCGGCCGGATCCCGGCCTTCAGCAGCGAGAGGGCCGCGGCCCCGGCCCGCCGGCAGTCCTCGCGCTTCTCCGGCCCGACCGCCAGCTGCGCCGAGCTGTTGGGCAGGCTCATGCCAAGCGCCTCGATGGCGGACGCCATCGTGTTCGCCGTGTACATCCCGCCGCATGAGCCGGCGCCGGGGATCGAGCACAGCTCCACCGCGTGCAGGCCGGCGTCATCCAGCTTGCCGGCGTTGTGCTGGGCGACGGCCTCGAACACCGAGACGATGTCGCATTCCTTGCCGCTCTGCGGATGGATGCCGGGGAGGATCGTTCCCCCGTAGACGAAGACGGACGGCCGGTTGAGCCGGGAGAGGGCCATGACGCAGCCGGGCATGTTCTTGTCGCAGCCCCCGATCGCCACGACCGCGTCGAAGCCCTCGGCGCCCGACACGGTCTCGATCGAGTCGGCGATGATTTCGCGGGAAACGAGCGAATAGCGCATGCCCGGGGTTCCCATGCTTATCCCGTCCGAGACGGTGATCGTGCCAAAGATGACCGACTTCCCGCCCGCGGCGTCCGCGCCCGCCGCGGCCTCGCGGGCAAGCTGGTCGATGTGCATGTTGCACGGCGTCACCATGCTCCATGTCGACGCGATGCCCACGACCGGCTTGGCGAAGTCCGCGTCCGTGAAGCCGACCGCCCGGAGCATGGAGCGGCTGAAGGCGCGGTCGGGCCCGTCGGTCACGATCGACGATTGGGGGCGTAGCGGGTCTTTGGGTGCGCGCATTGACGAACCTCCAGAACACCAGAGGGAAACGGCGCGGGCAAGCGGTGTTTTCATGGTTGCGTGGCCCGCAAGGCAGCCCATTCACTTCGTCCCCGATCCCTTGCATGCCTTTCAACCTGAAAAAAGTGCTCAAAGCGCTGCTCTACTCATCGAGCCAGCCCCTCGCCACCAAGGACATCCAAGCGGCGTTTGAGCGGTTCCACCGGCAGTCGGCGCCGCCCCCGGCCCCGGAGGCCGCCGCGGCCGCACCGCCGCCGGCCGAGGTCGCCGAGGCGCCGGCGGAGGCGCCGGACGCCCCCGACCTTTACGAGGGGGTGCCCCCCTTCGTCACGGCCTCGCAGATCCGCGAGGCCATGGACGAGATCACCGCCGAGTTGGCGGCGGCCGACGACGGGCTCGTCCTGGTCGACGGCGCAAGCGGCTATCGCCTCGCGACCGAGCCCAGGTTCGCGCGCTGGATCCGGATCCTCCGGGAGGAGCCGCCGCCGGTGAAACTCAGCCAGTCGTCGGTGGAGACGCTGGCCGTCGTCGCCTACCGGCAGCCGGTCACGCGCGCCGAGATCGAGTCGGTCCGGGGCGTGTCGGCGGACGCGGGCCTCGCGAAGCTCCTCGAGCGCGAGCTGATCGCGGTCGTCGGGCGGGCGGAGCTGCCGGGCCGCCCGATCCAGTATGGGACGACTCCCCGCTTCCTGGAGTTCATCGGGGTCAAGTCGGTCGACGAGCTTCCGGCCTCGGATGTCCTCTCGTCGCGACAGATCGACGACTGGCTCAAGGGCGGTTCCCCGGGCCACACCCCGAACGACGCCGACATGGGCCTCGACGAGAACGAGCTGGCGCTCGGGAGCCCCGCGGAGGCGCCGCGGGCCGACGGCGCAACCGCCCCGTCCTGATGGAGCTGGGCCCCATACGGGAGAAGATCGACGCCCTCGACAAGAGGCTGGTCGAGCTCGTGAACAAGCGCCTCGCGCTCGCCTCCGAGATCGGGAGGATCAAGCGGAAGACGGGCGGCGAGATCTACGTCCCCGAGCGGGAGGACGCCGTGATTCGAAAGGTCTCGGCCCAAAACAAGGGGCCGATAAAGAACGACGCCCTTCGCGCGATCTACCGCGAGATCATGTCCGCGGCGATCGCCCTCGAGAAGCCGCTCCTCGTCGCCTACCTCGGGCCCGAGGCGAGCAACACCCACGCAGCGGCGATCAAGAAATTCGGCGCGAGCGTGGACTACCACTCGATGGGGACGATCGAGGACATCTTCGTCGCGGTGGAGAAGGGGGAGGCGGACAACGCGGTGATCCCGATCGAGAACTCGACGGAGGGGAGCGTGCGCGAGGCGCTGGACAGCTTCGTCGAAAGCGACCTGAAGATCGTGGGCCAGATCTATCTCGAGATCGCGCACGCGCTCATCTCGCAGGTGCCCCTGGAGAAGATCGAGCGCGTGTACTCAAAGGACCAGGCGCTGGCCCAGTGCCGCCATTGGCTGCAGCGCCACCTTCCCCACGCGCAGCTGGTGGAGGCCCCGAGCACGACGCGCGCTGTGCAGATCGCGAAGGAGGACCCCAATGGCGCCGCGGTGGCGAGCGAGACGGCGGCGGCGCATCACGGCGTGCCGGTGCTCGTCCGCAACATCCAGGACAAGGCGGACAACACGACCCGGTTCTTCGTCCTTGGCCGAAAGCCGGCCGGGTCCGTGGGGGGAGGAAAGGACATGTCCAGCTTCCTGATCTCGCTGGGCGACGAGGCGTCGGCGCACTCGGGCTCGCTCCTCAAGATGCTCATGCCCTTCGGCAAGCGGGGCATCAATCTCTCGAAGATCGAGTCCAGGCCGAGCAAAAAGCGGCCCTGGGACTATTACTTCTTCATCGACGTCACGGGGCATTACGACGACCCCGCGATGAGGGAGGCGCTGGGACAGCTCAAGAAATTCTGCCCGATGGTGAAGTGGCTCGGGAGCTACCCGACCGCGACGTGACCTCCCGGCCGGCAGTCAGTGCCCGTGAGCACGCTTGACGAGCACATAGAGGACGGCGACCGACAGCACCATGATCAGCATCCCGGCTGCAAAATAAATGAGGCAGCCGAGCTTCGCCCGCTTCTGGATCGAAACGGGGGGCTGCCGGTATTCCGCCAGGATGGACTCCGCCTCCGTCTCCACGGCGGGCGTGGCGGCCGGAATCGGCGGCGGCTCGGGGCGGGGCAGGCCGGCGAACGGCGCCGGCGGGGCGTTTCCCTCGATCGCCGCGATTTCGCGGTCAAGCCACGCGAGATGCTCCCTCAGGAGGGCCCGCTGGCGCCTAATTTCCTCAAGGCGATCGGACACGTAAGTCCGGCTCGCGACGTCAGACCGACGGGACCACCGAGACCCTGCGGTGCGGCTTGTCGAAGAGCACGACCCCGTCCTTCAGTGCAAACAGCGTCCAGTCGCGGCCCACGCCGACGTTCTTGCCCGGGTGGAGCTTCGTGCCTCGCTGGCGGACAAGGATGTTGCCCGCGATGACCTTCTCGCCACCGAACGTCTTGATGCCAAGACGCTTGGAGTGGCTTTCGCGGCCGTTGACGGATGTTCCCTGACCTTTCTTGTGCGCCATAAGGTGGTTCTCCTCAGAGGGTGATGGACTCGATCTTGATGACGGAAAGCTCCTGGCGGTGCCCCTGCTTGCGCTCGTATCCCTTCCGCTTCTTCTTCTTGAATACGATGATCTTATCCCCACGCCTGTTCTCGAGGATCTTGGCGGAAACGCTCGCGCCGGCGAGGGTGGGCTTTCCGACCCTGAAGTCCGCGCCTTCCCCGGCCGTCAGGACGTCCTTGATCTCCACGGTCGCCCCGGCCTGGGTGTTCGGAAAGCGGTTCACGATGAGGACATCGCCCTCGGTTATGGTGAACTGCTGCCCCTGGGTTTTGATCGTGGCTCTCATGAAATAAAACCGCTGACTAAGCGGTTTTGGGTAATTCAAGGCAAGGCTATTTTGGCGGCTTGTATTCCAGCAGCGTCGCCGTGCCCGACCCAAACCTGAAACCGACCTCGAAGCGCACGGGAAGATGGCGGTCGTCGTCCGTCTCGATCCACACCCGGACGGTCGAGCCCCGCTTGAACATCCCCAGGGGCGGCGTCTTCTCCATTCGCGGGACCAGGACGATCGTCTTGAAAAAGCCGAGCGACGTGAGGACGTAGTCCGTGTCCTCCGCCGTTATCGTGAGCGGATAGAACTGGTCCTCGAAAATGACCAGCGCGTCGCGCTTCTCCCCGAGCTTGAGGTTCCAGTAGCGGGTCTCGATGAGCGCCAGGATCAGGTCGGTCGGGTCGCCGGTCGGCATCGGGATCATGCGCGACTTGCCCGGGTGGATCTCGTCGGTGTACTGCGCCTCCGACCTGCCGTAGTCGAACAACATCGAGTTCTTGACCTGCTTGTTGCGGTACGCGCTCCACTCGCTCGTGGAGACAAGGACGCCGCCCGGCAGCCTGTAGACCGACTCGCCGCGGCCATCGAACGGGAAAATGCCCCTCGCGAGCCCCCACGTCCACGTCGTGGTGGTGACGCGAAGGACCTCGCTGCTGCCCGCGCCGAGCGCGTCCGCGGTGATCTTGATCCTTCCCACGGAGGGAATGAATCCCCAGCGCACGCTGTAGGTGAGGCTTTCCCCGTCGCGCAGCCCGAGCGCCGCGGGAGGCGCGTCCGCCGCCGCGGCCGCGCATGCGGCCGCCGCGCAGGCCAGGCCCGCGCGCCTCAAAATATGGCTGAATGCGTTTGCTCCACCGCGCTTTTGAATACGTTTGAGGTTTGCGATCATGGAGGCCGTCACCCATATTCACGTCAAAGGCGCGCGCGAGCACAACCTAAAGAACCTGGACCTGCGCATACCGCGGGGCCGCCTTGTGGTCATCACGGGTCCCAGCGGGTCGGGGAAGTCGTCCCTCGCGTTCGACACGATCTACGCCGAGGGGTACCGCAAGTACATGGAGAGCCTGTCGACCCAGGCCCGGCAGGTCCTTGACCAGCTCAAGCGCCCGGACGTCGATTTCATCCACGGGCTCTCGCCCGTGCTGGCCATCGAGCAGCGCACCGGGGGGGTGTCCCCGCGCACGACGATCGCCACGGTCACCGAGGTGTCCGACTACGCGCGCCTGCTCTGGGCCATTGCCGGCGACCAGCGCTGCCCGAAGGACGGCGGGCGGGTCGTCCGGCGGTCGCTCGACGACAACGTGAACCGCGTCCTCGCCGAATGCGCGGGCGAGCGGGTGATGCTCCTTGCGCCCGTGCTGCGCGCCAAGCCGAGCGTGCTGCGCGACGAGCTGCCAAGGCTGCGCCAGCGCGGCTTCCAGAGGATCCGCCTCGACGGGCGGGTGCGGGAGCTGGACGAGCCCAACCTCGTCCCCACGGGGACGGCGGAGATCGCGGTCGACGTGGTCGTCGACCGCCTGGTGGCGGGGCCGGAGCACCGGAGCCGGATCGCGGACTCGCTTGAGCTCGCGTTCCGCGAGGGCGGCGACCGCGCGTTCGTCCTCTCGCAGAAGAGCGCCGCAGACCCGTGGAGGGAGATGGCGCTCAGCCAGCACCTCGCCTGCGACATCTGCGGCGACGTTTTTGAGAAGCTCACTCCCCGGCACTTCTCCTTCAACCATCCCGAAGGGGCGTGCCCCGGCTGTGGGGGCCTCGGCCGCAAGCTGCGCCCCGTCGCGGAGCTGATCATACCGGATCCCGAGAAGTCCGTCCGGGGCGGCGCGATCAAGCCGTGGCGGATCGGCGGCAAGAATCTCATCATAAAGCACAATGCGATCCTCAAGCAGCTCGCCGAGCAGCTGCCGTTCGACCCCGAGACGCCCTGGAAGGACCTTCCCGAGGAGACCCGGTCCGCACTCCTCGAGGGCACGGGCGGACGGCTCTTCGCCTTCAAGCTTCGCCGCATGCGCGAGGCGCGCGCGATGCCGTTCGCGGGCATCATGGCCGACATCGCGCAGAGCTTCCGCGACACGCAGAGCGAGGGGTTCCAGGCCCGGCTGTCGACCTTCATGGTCGCGGGACCCTGCCCGGAGTGCGGCGGGTCGCGGCTGAACGCGCGGAGCGCCGCGGTCCGCATCGGGCCGCCCGGCGCCACGCAGGGCTTCCCCGGATTCATGGCCATGGACATCGCGGCGGCCCACGCCTTCGCGGGGGGCCCCGCGCAGGCGCTCGGCTCAAGCGAGGCCCTGCGCGAGGTCGTCACCGGGATCGACCAGCGGCTCAGGTTCCTCCTGGACACGGGGCTCGGCTACCTGACGCTCGACCGCGACTACGCGACGCTTTCCGGGGGGGAGGCCCAGCGGGTGCGGCTCGCCACCCAGCTCGGCATGGGCCTGATCGGCGTCATCTACGTTCTCGACGAGCCGAGCATCGGGCTCCATCCGAAGGACAACGACAGGCTGCTCGCGCAGCTCCGGGGCCTGCGCGACCGGGGCAACACCGTCCTGGTGGTTGAGCACGACGAGGAGACGATGCGCGCCGCCGACGAGATCATCGAGCTCGGGCCCGAGGCTGGCGTGGAGGGGGGAAGGCTTCTTTTCCAGGGCACACCCGCCGCATGCGCCGCCCTGCCGGCGCGCCTCTCGCAGACCGGTCCCTACCTCTCCCGCAGCCTGTGGGTGGCCAGGGACGCCCAAGCCCGGTCGCCCGACGGAACATGGCTGACGGTGCGGGAGGCCCGCGAGCACAACCTGAGGGGGATCGACGTGCGGTTCCCGATGGGGCTGCTGACCTGCGTGACCGGCGTGTCGGGGTCCGGCAAAAGCACGCTCGTCAACGACGTCCTCGCCGCGGCGGCGGCGCGCAGGCTCAACGGCGCGAAGACCATTCCCGGGAAGCACAGGCATATCGAGAACCTGGATTTCTTCGAGAAGCTCGTCCAGGTGGACCAGGAGCCGATCGGCCGGAGCCCGCGGTCAAACCCCGCGACCTTCACGGGGCTGCTCGACCTGCTGCGCGACCTGTTTGCCCAGGTCCCGCTCGCGCGGGTGCGCGGCTACAAGGCGAGCCGGTTTTCGTTCAACGTCCGTGGCGGGCGCTGCGAGCGCTGCCAGGGCGACGGCGTCATCAAGCTCGACATGCAGTTCATGGCTGACGCCTACGCCCCGTGCACCAGCTGCGGGGGGCGCAGGTACAACCGGGAGACGCTGGAGGTCCTGTTCCATGGCAAGTCGATCGCCGACGTGCTGGACATGACCGTGCGCGAGGCGACGCAGCTTTTCAGGAACATCCCGCGCGTGCTCGACAAGCTCCAGACGCTGGACGCGGTCGGCCTGGGCTACCTTGCGCTCGGCCAGTCCGCGGTGACCCTTTCGGGAGGCGAGGCGCAGCGGCTCAAGCTCTCGCTCGAGCTCAGCAAGCGGCAGCAGGGCGCGACCCTCTACATCCTGGACGAGCCGACCACGGGCCTGCATTGGGTCGACATCCAGCGGCTGATGGACCTCCTCTTCAAGCTTCGGGACGCCGGCAACACCATCCTCGTGATCGAGCACAATCTCAGCGTCATCAACCTCGCCGACTGGATCATCGACCTCGGCCCGGGCGGGGGACGCAACGGCGGCGAACTCGTCTACGCGGGCCCAAGGGGCGAGATCGAGGCGTGCGAGCGCTCGGAGACCGGCGCCGCCCTCAGGCGCTGGCGCGCGCGCTGAGTCCGGTCACGGTCAGTTCCCGAGCCAGACGTCCTTGTAGGGATGATGGTCGAGCCACGTCGGGTTCCAGCCGTGCACGGATCGCCGTATCAGGAACACGTGGGTGTAGTGGTAGAGGGGTATGACGGGGGCGTCGGCCAGGAGGAGCCGCTCGGCCTTTGCATAGAGGGCGTTGCGCGCCTCCGCGTCGGCGGTCCTCTCGGCCGCGAGAAGCAGCGCGTCATAGTCGGCGTTCGACCATCCCGTGAAATTGTTCCCGCTGTTGCCGCGCCACGTTTCAAGGAACGCGGAGGGGTCGGCATAGTCGGCGATCAACGAGGAGCGAAGCAGGTCGTAGGCTCCCGATCGGCGGGCCTCCTCGGTGCTCTTCAGCTCCTCGTTGACGAGCCTGACCTTGACGCCCAGGTCGCGGCGCCACATCTCCTGGACCGCCTCCGCGATCTCGCGGTGGGTCTCGGAGTTGTTGTAGAGGAGGTCGAACACCGGGAGGCCCTCGCCGCCCTTGTGCCCGGACTCGGCCAGGAGCCGGCGGGCCTGGTCCAGCTCGCCGAGCTGGACGGGGTCCGGAACGTAGCCGCCGAGCCCCGGCGGGGTGAAGGAATAGGCGGGTTGCTCGCCGCCCCTAAGCACCTTCTCGACGATCGCGGGCCGGTCGACCGCGAGGGCCAGCGCCAGCCGCACGCGGGCGTCCCCCAGGCCCGGGCGCATGACGTTGACCCTCAGGAAATAGGTTCCCAGCAGGGGATCGATGCGCAGCAGGCTGGGCTCATCCCTGCGGTAGGCGTCGATCCGTGAGGGGGGAATCGCCTCGGTCACGTGGAGCTGCCCCGAGCGGAAGGCCCTTTCCTCGGCATCGAGCGAATCGAACTCGTGGAAGTGGATCTCGCGAAGCGTCACATGCGCGGCGTCCCAGTAGGTCGGCGAGCTGACAACCACGATCTCCTGGCCGTGGCGCCACGCCTTGAGGACAAACGGGCCGTTTCCGACCCAGCTCTTCGGCGCGGCCCATGGATTTCCGCCCAGGCCCACGGGGCCGTATTTTGAGACGGTCTTGATGGGGACGGGCATCCATGCGGGCCCCGAGAGCATGGAGAGGAACCACGGCGCGGGATGCTCGAGGACCACCGTGAGCGTGCGCGGATCCGGGGCTCCGAGCCCGACCGTCGAGAAATCGGGGCCCCCGCGGTAGAATGCCTCCGCCCCGCGCACCAGGAAGAGCTGGCTGGCGTTCGTCGCGGCGAGGCCGGGCGTCAGCATCCGGCGCCAGGAGGCGAGGAAGTCCCCGGACGTCACGGGATCCCCGTTGGACCATCGCGCGCCAGGGCGCAGGTGGAATGTATAGGTAAGCCCGTCGGGCGAGACGTCCCAACTCTCGGCGACGCCGGGCACCGGGTGCAGGTCCACGGGATCCTCGGACACGAGCCCCTCGAGTATCGAGGACAGCACGGTGTAGTCGGCTGTCTGCGTCGCAAGCTGGGGGTCGAGGTCGGACAGGTCCGGGCCTATCCCGCGGTGCAGCACCTGGCTGCGGTCGCCGTCGCCGACATTGGTTTCGTTCCGCGAGCAGCCGGCCGACACGGCGCACGCCGCGAACGCGGCGGCGAGCGCGGCGGTGCCCGGCTTCATCTACGCCTTCTCTATCAGGGTGACCGCGTGGGCCGCTATCGCGAGGCCGCGGCCGATGTCATCCACCCCTTCATTGGTCGTCGCCTTGAGGCCGATCGAGGTGGAGGGAAGGCCCGTGCAGATCGAGAGCGCGGCCTTCATGTCGGCGATTCGCTTCGAGATCCGCGGCTTTTCCGCGACGACGGTCACGTCCAGGTTGACCGGCGCCCAGCCATCCTCGCGGAGAACCTGGACGATGCGACGCAGAAGGACCTGCGAGTCGGCGTTGAGCCAGGTGGTGTCGGTGTCCGGGAAGAAATGCCCGAGGTCCGGCAGACCGGCGGCCCCGAGGAAGGCGTCGCAGATCGCGTGGATGACGCAGTCGGCGTCGCTGTGGCCGGCCAGGCCGAAGTCGGACTCGAAGAGGACGCCCCCCAGGACGAGGGGCCTTCCGGCTGCGGTGCGGTGGATGTCGTAGCCGTGCCCGATTCTAAAGGACATGGCCTTGTCCTATCCACTCAGGGCTCAGGCGCCAGCAGGAATTCGAGGTAGGCGAGATCCTGGGGCGAGGTGAGCTTGGGGTTGGGGCGGGTGTTCTCGAGCAACGCGACCGGATAGCCCAGCTGCTCGACCGCCGCGGCGTCGTCCGTCACGAGGAGCGCGCGCGCCTTCACCCGGGCATAGGCCCGCTCGATCAGCGCCTTGGAGAACACCTGGGGCGTCTCGGTCGCCCAGAGCCTCGAGCGGTCGACGGTGCGCAGGCGCCCGCCGGGCCGGCGCTCCTTGATGGTGTCGACGACGCGGTGGGCGAGGACGACGGCCTGCTCCCGCCTGACGATCTTGTGGAGGGCGACGAGCTGCTCGGGCAGGATGAGGGGTCGCGCGCAGTCGTGGATGAAGACATGGTCGATGTCCCCGGGCAGCGCGTCGAGCGCCGCGCAGACGGAGTCCTGGCGCTCCCTGCCGCCCCTCACGAGCAGGGAAGGGGTCGGCGCAAACGCGGACAACGCCGTCATCTGCGATCGGTCCCGGTAGACCACGACATAGAGGTCGGCGACGCCGCTCGCCGCGAACGCCGCCGCGCAATGGGAGAAGACCGGCCGGCCCGCGAGGGGGGCGAGCACCTTGTCCGGCACGGCTCCCGCCATGCGCCTTCCGGCGCCGGCTGCGAGAAGTATGACCGCTGTGCGGGACATGGGGCGTGGTGGGCCTGGACGGGGGACGCAGAGACTGCGGAGCCGCGGGTCGGAGCGCCACACGGAAAATCGTGGCGCGCGGGGAATTTTTTGGGGAGGATCAGGGCCGATTTGAGCGCCCTTGACGTCCCGGCCCCGGCCAAGATCAACCTCTTCCTCGCGGTCACCGGCCGGCGGGCGGATGGATTTCACGATCTTGTCTCGGTGGCGGCGACACTCGCCTGGGGCGACTCGATCTCGGTCCGGGCGCAGGGCGCCCCGTTCTCGGTCGCATGCGACGCGCCCGGCATTCCGACGGACGGCACCAACCTCGTTATGAAGGCGGCGAGGGCGTTTGCCGAGGAAACGGGATGGACGGGCGGCGCCCATTTCTCGATCGCGAAGCGGATCCCGGCGGGCGCGGGGCTGGGCGGGGCGAGCAGCGACGCGGTCTCCGCCCTCGTGGCGCTGAACGCCCTGGCCGGCGGTCCCCTTGACCGCGCGGGGCTTGCCCGGATCGCGTCCGGGGTGGGCTCGGATTGCGCCCTCTTCCTTTCCGCGGGGCCGGTGGTGATGCGCGGAAGGGGGGAGCGCGTGGAATCCCTGGCGGCGCCGGCGTCCCGGCGGATCCGGGGACGGCGGATCCTGGTCTTCAAGCCCGCTTTCGCGATCCTGACTCCCTGGGCCTACGGCAGGCTCGACGAGACCGCCGGCAGCTTCGTCGCGGCGTCCGACGCCGAGGGCATGCTTGCCTCGTGGGCCGCGGGCGATGCCGACGCGGGGAAGCTCCTCTTCAATTCCATGGAGCCCCCGGCGTTCGCCAAGTTTGCGGCGCTTCCCCTTCTCCTCGGCACGATCCGGGCGCGGTTCGGGATGGCGGCCGGGATGAGCGGGAGCGGAAGCGCCTGCTTCGCCCTGCTTCCCGATGATTCGGATTCCGGTCCCGTCGTGGCCGCGATCCGCGAGGCGTGGGGAGCGTCCGCGTTCGTCGCCGACACGCGGATAGCCTGAGAAGCGACGGGGGTCTGCGGCCGGATTTCCCGGTGAATCGCATTGACCGCTCCCCCGGGGGGAACGTTATCGTGAAAAGCCACCGGGCCGCCCCGCCCGGAGGCGACACTGCCATGTCCCCGGATACCAATGCCAAGGAGGAAATCGTCGTGCAAGGCATCTCCGCCTCGCAGGGCATCGCCTATGGGCAGATCTTCGTCTACCTGCAGAGCCGGGTCGAGATACCCTCCTACCAGGTCGACCCGGACAAGCAGATCGACGAGGTGGCGCGGTTCGACAAGGCGCTCCTGGTGACGCGCCAGCAGATCGCCAAGATCCAGGACGAGGTCGAGAAGAGCCTCGGCAAGAACGAGGCCCTGATCTTCGACGCGCACCTGCTGGTCCTCGAGGACCAGGCCCTGATCTCGGAGACGATCCGCCAGTTCGAGACGACGGGCCGGAACATCGAGACATGCTTCGACACCGTATCCAAGAAGTACATCCAGGCCTTCTCCGAGATCGACGACGAGTACCTGCGCGAGAGGGCGGGGGACATCCGCGATGTCGCCCAGCGCGTCCTTCAGAACCTGCTGGGCCAGGCGGAGAGCAGCCTCAGCCACCTCGTCAACCGGCGCATCGTGGTGGCAAACGACCTTTCCCCGTCGGATTCCGCGGGGATCGACCGGGGCTCGGGGCTGGCGATCGTCACCGATTCGGGCAGCAAGACGAGCCATGCCGTCATCGTCGCCCGCTCGATGAAGGTTCCAGCGGTGGTGGGGGTGCGCGACCTCACCAAGCGCGTGAAGACGGGCGACTGGGCGCTCGTGGACGGCTACGACGGCATCGTCATACTCAACCCCTCGGAGACGACCCTCTTTCGCTACGGCAAGATCCAGTCGCAGAAGAAGTCCTTCGAGATCCGGCTCCTCGAGGCCAACCGGCAGAAATCCGTCACGGTCGACGGCGTCGAGGTTACGCTGATGGCCAACATCGAGAAGGTCGAGGAGGTGGCCCAGGTGAAGGAGTATTTCGCGCAGGGCGTCGGCCTCTACCGGACGGAGTACCTCTTCCTCAATTCATCCCGCATCCCCAACGAGCAGGAACAGTTCCTCGCCTACAAGGCCGTCATCGAGGGGGTCGCCCCCAACACCGTCATCATCCGCACGCTGGACCTCGGCGGCGACAAGCCCATGGCGTCGGATCCCGAGCTCTTCCCGAAGGAGGACAACCCGTTCATGGGCTTCCGGGCGATCCGGTTCTGCCTCGAGAACCTGGGAATATTCAGGGACCAGCTCCGCGCCATCCTGCTCGCGAGCCACCACGGCAACGCAAAGCTGATGTATCCCATGATCAGCGGCGCGGAGGAGCTGGCGCAGGCCAACGCCGTCCTCGACGAATGCAAGGCCGAGCTGCGCCTGAAGGGCCAGCCCTTTGACGAGGGCCTCGAGGTCGGGGCGATGATCGAGATCCCGAGCGCCGCGGCCACGGTGGACCTCCTCGAGAAGCAGTGCGACTTCTTCAGCATCGGCACGAACGACCTCATCCAGTACCTGCTGGCGATCGACCGGGGGAACGACCGGATCGCGCACCTCTACGAGCCGGCGCACCCGGCGGTCCTGCGCACGCTGAAGCGGATCGTCGACGATGCGCACGGCCTTGGCGTGCCCGTGGGCGTGTGCGGGGAGATGGGCGGCGACCCCGTCTATGCGGCGCTCCTTCTCGGGCTCGGGGTCGATTCGCTCAGCATGGCGCCGGCGCTGCTGCCGGCGGTCAAGTTCCTGGTCCGGGCGATGAAGATGTCGGATGCGCGCGAGCTCGCGGCGGAGGTCCTCGGCATGACCTCGCCCAAGGAGATCTACGCGAAGTGCGCCCTGTTCCACCGGTCGCGGGTCGCGACCGAGTGAGCGCGGGCGGGCGCCGCGCTATGCCTTGGTCCCGCTCGCGAGGATCGTCTCGAAATGGGGCTCGACGGCCTCCTTCGAGACCGGGGCAACCTCAATCTTTATGAACCTCGCCTTCTTGAGGAATCCCTCGAGGGCGCTCTCCTTGAAGCCGAGCCAGAGGTCCGCGTAGAGCTCCCGCGCCTTCTCGAAGCCGTGCTCGGCCAGCTCGAGGACGAGAAGCTGCCCTCCCGGCCGGAGGATGCGGTGCGCCTCGTCCACGGCCTTCTGCGGATGCCGGGCGTGGTGGAGCGCCTGGCTCAGGATGGCGAGGTCCACCGATTCGTCGGCAAGGGGCACCTGCTCGATGTCCCCCAGCTTGTAGGTGAGGTTGGTCAGGTCGTTCTTGCGCGCGAGCTCGGTCCCGACCTCGACCATCCGCGGCGAGTTGTCGATGCACCACACCTGCTTCGCGTTTCGGGCTATGAGCTGCGAGATGAGACCCTCTCCCGCCCCAAGGTCGGCGACGACGATCTGCGGCACCAGCCTGAGCGCCAGGCGGCCGATCGCCTCCCAGGAACGGCCGGGGCAGTGGTTGCGGCCCAGCCGGCCCGCGATCAGGTTGAAATACTGCTCCGAGACCCGCCGGCGCTTGGCGAGGACCCGGTCGAGATGGCGGCCATCCTCGGCCAGGGCGTCGAGCTCGGCGACGCTCTCGACGGCCGCGCGGACGAGCGCAAGCTGCCCCGCCGGAAGGTGCGGCCGGAGCGAGTAGTAGGCCTTCTTGCCGTCGCGCCGGTCGACCACCAGGCTTGCCTGGCGAAGGAGGGCGAGCTGCGAGGAGATCCGCGACTGTCCCATCCCGAGGATCTCCTGGAGTTCCGCGACCGACAGCTCCTCGCGCATGACGAGCGCGATCAGGCGCAGCCGCGTCGGGTCGGACAGGATCTTGAGCGTGTCCCAGGATGAGTTCACTGCAGGCGCAAGCCTGCGGGTTCCGCGCTCCAAGGCAACGACGTAACCCGGGCGCGGCTCAGGCGTAGCGCGCGATGCTTACGATCGAGTAGGATTCCTCCGCCGCGCCCGTCTTCACCTTCACCGTCTCTCCCGCCTTCTTGCCGATGAGGGCGGACCCGAGCGGCGTCTTGTAGGAGATGACATGGTGCTCGGGATCGCCGTCCCAGACCCCCAGGATGGTGTAGCGCGTCGTGCCCCCGTCCGGGATGCGGACCTCCACGATGCTGCCCACGCTGACCTGCTCTGCGGTGGCGTCCTTGAAATCGGTTATGCGGGCGCGGGCGAGCTCGCGCTCGAGCTGCCCCTTGTGGGACATGAGCACCTGCTGGTCCTGCTTGGCCATCTTGTACTCGGAGTTCTCGCGCAGGTCCCCGTGCTCGCGGGCCGCGGCGATCGCCTTGGAGTTCTCGGGGATCTTCTTGGACACGATCGCCTCGTATTCCTCGCGCTTGCGCTCGAAGCTCTGGCGGGAAACGAGGAGCTGCTCCTCCTTGCCCTCTGCGTCCGCGGCGACGAGCGACTGGATGTTCGGGAATATCTTGATGAACCGGGCGAGGAGCGACTTCTTGGTCAGCTCCTCGAAGCCCTGGTTCAGGAGGAGCGTGTTGGCGAGATCGCGAGCGGTTTCCGGGTCGGCCGTCGACAGGAGGTCCGCGATGAGCTCGGTGTCGTCGCTGAGGATGTCGCCGAGCGGGATCCGCCGGGCGCTCGCGGCCTGCAGGGCCTCGTAGTCGATGGCGAAGAAGATCGCGCTCAGCAGCCTGGGCGTGATCAGGTCGTTCAGCAGCTTCGCAAACTTCTTGGAGTGCCTGTTCTTGACGATCCACAGGAGCACCGGCGCGCGCAGGTTCTGCTCGGTCTGCCAGCGCTTGAGCGTGGACGCGAGGTCCTCCGAGTAGCCGTTCTCGACCAGGAAATTGATGCACTCGGTGGTGAACTTGCCCTGCGACACCTTGAGGAGGTTGAAGACGATGTCGCGGCACTCGATCGGGTGGGTCTCCTTTATGAGCTCGAGGAAGTGGCTCTGGAACTGGACGGGGATCTTCTCGGAGATCGCGGCCAGGTCCCGCAGGTTGGCGACGAGCGACGCCTGCGAGGGCGCGAACGTCGATGCGTCCACCCCCGCGACTTTCGCGATCCTGTCGCGGACGGCGGCGCCGTAGAGGCGCTCTGCCGAGTCGAGCTGGTTGCTGTCCTTGACGGCATCGGCCACCCCCTTCAGCACCTCCGTCAGGTTCCCGTTCGCCTCCTTGTGGGCCGAGGCCGTGGCGTAGTCCTCCGCCAGCGAGATCCGCCGGCGAGCCGAGCGCGTGGAGTTGAACTGGTCGTAGATCTCGTCCTCGGCCGAGACCGGCGTCTCCCTGAGGACGTAGCATTCCGTCTTCTTCTCGGGCACGGAGACCCGGGGATCCTTCGCGACGGCCTTGCGGGCGTCGCCCCACCATTTCTTGAATTTCTCGTCGCCGACGACCTGGGCGAGCGTGATCTCGAGGTCGATGGCGGTGGTGGCCTTGTTCGGGTAGGACTCCAGGGCCTCGACGATGAGCTGCGCCGGGTTGTTGGCGATGAGCTCGGAAATCTTCTTTGGCTCCGTCTCCTTGCGCACCAATAGGTGGTTCTCAGGAAGGACTTCCATCGTCCCGACGCAGAAGGCCGGGTCCATCGCGTGTGCCTTCTTGCCCTTGAAGTCGATCACGAGGCGAAGCGTCGTGTCGTCGAAGCTCTTGATCTGGCCGAATCCCCAGCTCCTGTGAATCACGTACGCGCCGGACTTCATGGCCTCAAGCTTGGACTTGAAGGCCTTCAGGGATGGATTTTTTACTAGGAGCGCGGAAACGGCTTCGGAATTCATAGGTGCTCAAGCGAACGCGTGAACCGGAGAGTAAAGCGGATTATGGCGAGGATTGTCAAACCGAGTCTCCAAATGGTACCGGGTCCCTTTGAAATGATAATTGTGTATTGCGACCCAATGGCCATTCTGTGCCCGTGCAAAAGGAGCCTGAGGCCCTCCAAAGGGTCTGGCCGGCCGCTTTGGGCCGCTTCCGGGGGGCGGGCAGCCCGAACCGGCCGCGCCTTCAGTCCGTGGCTGCCGGCGTCGCCTCTGAGGAGACCGAGAAGACGAAATAGGTCGCGGGCAGCGGACCCGGGTTGCCCATGCTCTGCATGGCGTTTGAGGCCATGAAGACGATCGAGCCCGGGCCGGCCAAGTGCGTGATGCCGTCCACGGTGGCGTCGATCCTGCCCTCCTTGACGATGACGAGCGTCGACCATGGGCGGCGGTGCGGCCTGCTTGGCGGGGCATCTGGGGCCAGGGTGGTCGCGTGGACCTCGAGCGTCGCAAGCGTGAGGGTGGAAGCGTTGACGAGGGAGCGCCGGACGCCGGTCGCCGTGGGTTCCGGCACCAGCTTTTCCCAGTCGATGACGCCGGAGCGGAGTTTGTCGGAAGGCGCCCACTCGGCCGCGGGCCGGTCGCGGACGGACGCGGTGGCCGGCGTGTAGAAATTGATCACGTAATAGGTCGCCGGCCCGTCCCCGATGTTTGTCAGGTTGTGCACGTCATGCGAGGCGAAGAAGACCAGGGAGCCGGCGCCCGCGCGTTCCCTGCGGCCGTTTATCCAGGATTCGAGGGTTCCCTCCTTGATGAGAATGAGCTCCTCCTGGGGATGGTGGTGCGGCGGGTGGGAGGCATACCCCGGATGCAAGGTGGTGGCATGGATTTCCAATCGCCCAAAGGTGGGTGTCGGGGCGTCGACGACGGCGCGAAGCGCGCCGACCGGGGTCGCCTTCACCGGAAGCTTGTCCCAGTCAAAGAAAGCGGAGCCGAGCATGGCGGGTGCGTCGGACGGGGCTTGGCCGGGGGCGGCCGGGGATGCGGCATGGGAAAACGCGGCCGACGCGAGGATCGCGCTTCCGAGGAGGGAAGCGAGCGGGAGGCGGCTCAAGGGGGATACGGGCGCATGCATTCTGGCAGGGGGTTCCGCATTCTGTCCACCAGGGCCCTTGAAGTCGATGACACAGGAGCGGGGGCGGAATTCAGGGTTGCCCAATCAACCGCCCGGAACGGAGAGTAGAGTGGACCATGTCGACGACCGCGAAACCAGGGCCCCAAAGCGCATGGCAGTCCACCGCGAGGCTGATCGCCCGGTGGCTGGACCGGCGCGAGCGCATCGACCTCCTCATGGAATCCCTGCCGCCGGAGATGGCGGGCGCCGAGCGGGCCCGGTGCCAGCACCTTGTCTTCGGCGTGGTGAGGCACTCGGGCCGCATCGAGGGGGCGCTGGCGGGACTGGTGGCCCATCCGCCCCGGTTTGTGACCCGTGCCGTCCTCTACGTCGCGGGATTCGAGCTTATCGAGGCCTTCGCGGAGGGCGGCGACACCGGCCAGCCGGCCCGAATCGTCCATCATGCGGTCGAGAGGACAAAGGAGCTGGCCAGTCCCGCCGAGGCTCGGCTCGTGAATGCGGTCGTCCGCAAGATGGCCGCGATCCTTCAGGGGCAGCGGGCGCCCGGCCCGGTCGCGCCTGCCGAGGCCCTCGCCGAGTATTTCTCGCATCCGGCATGGCTGGTGCGCCGCTGGCTCGGGACGTTTGGCGCCGGGGCGACGCGCAGCCTCCTCGAATGGAACCAGTCGCCGGCGCCGCTCTATGCCCGCTGGCGCGACCGCTCCACGCCGGCGGCCGACTGGCTGCAGGCGTCGGAATGGGGAGGGTTCTACACCGTTCCCTCGGGGAGGTGGCCGGAGGTGGGGCCGCTGCTGAAGTCCGGGTCGCTCTATCTCCAGGATCCCGGGACCCGGATGGCGGTGGAACTGCTCGAGCCGAGGCCCGGCGAGTCGGTCCTCGACCTGTGCGCGGCGCCGGGCGGCAAGAGCCTGCTCATCGTCGACGCGCTCGTCACGGGCCGGATTGTCTCCCTGGATGTGCCGGCCTCCCGGATCGACCGCCTCAAGGAGAACCTGTCGCGGACCGAGGGGGTGGAGGCGGCCCTGGTCCAGGCGGACCTCCTTACGGGGGCCGCCGGGGTGCTCGCGGAGCATGGGCTCCCGGTCAAATACCCGGCCGTCCTTATCGACGTGCCCTGCTCGAACACCGGCGTCATGCGCCATCGGGTCGACGTCAAATGGAGGCTCCAGGAGGGCGATTTTACGAAGCACGCCCGGCACCAGGGGGCGTTGCTCGCGGCTGCCGCGAGGCTCGTCGCGCCGGGCGGGCGCCTGGTCTACTCGACGTGCAGCATCGACCCGGCCGAGAACCAGAGGGTCGTGGAGGCCTTCCTTGACCGGCACCGCGCGTTCGTCCTCAAGAAAAGCGCGATTGCGGTCCCGTGGATTGAGCGCCACGACGGTGGTGCAGCATTTCTGCTCCAGAAGGCCTGAGCTTCAAACCCCGACCCCACATGATTCCGAGAGTTTCGGCGCTCGCACTCGTCCCGCTGGCCCTCGTCCTGGCCTCCGGGGCGCGCGCCGCGGCGGGCCGCGACTGGTCCGAGTACCTCGGGGGTCCCGAGCGCAACCACTACTCCGCGCTGGACCAGATCAACGCGGCGAACGTCGGCGGGTTGAAGGTGGTCTGGGAGTTCCACTCGGGCGACTTCGGACAGGTGCAGTGCAACCCGATCATCATCGACGGCGTGCTGTACGGAGTGACGGCGACGAGCCAGATATTCGCGCTCGACGCGGCGACCGGGCGGCAGCTCTGGCGGTTCTCCGACCCGAGGAACGTCAACGCGTTCGACAACGACCGCGGCGTCACCTTTTGGTCGGACGGGCAACGCCGCAGGATCCTTTGCACGATCGGCTCCTGGCTCTACGCGCTCGACGCCGGGACCGGCGCGATGATCCCGGACTTCGGCGTCGACGGAAGGGTGAGCCTCATGGCGGGCCTCGGCCCGCAGGCGCAGGAGAAGTGGGTGGTGTCCACCACGCCGGGCACGCTGTTCGGCGACCTGCTGGTCATGCCGACGCGGGTGGGGGAGGACCAGGACGCCGCGCCCGGCTACATCCAGGCCTTCAATGTGAGGACCGGCACCGTCGCGTGGGTGTTTCGGACCATGCCGTATCCGGACGACAAGGGCTACGAGACCTGGATATCCAAGGACGCCTACAAGAACGTCGATGTCGGGTCGGCGAACTGCTGGGCGGGAATGGCCATCGACCGCAAGCGGGGGGTCCTCTTTGTGCCCACCGGCTCGGCAGCCCCCGATTTCTGGGGCGGCCACAGGCTCGGGCAGGGGCTTTTTGCCGACTGCCTCCTGGCCCTCGACGCCGGCACCGGGAAGCTCCTCTGGTACCGCCAGACCATCCACCACGACATGTGGGACCGCGACCTGCCGTCGCCCCCCGTGCTGCTGACCGTGCGCCACGGGGGCCGCATGGTCGAGGCCGTGGCCCAGACCACGAAGACCGGCTTCGTCTTCCTGTTCGACCGCGCGACCGGCGAGTCCCTTTTCCCGATCGAGGAAAAGCCCTTCCCCAAGTCGACCCTCGACGGCGAGCAGGCATGGCCGACCCAGCCCGTCCCGAGCAAGCCAAAGCCCTACGCGCGGCAGACGCTGACGGACGACGACATCAGCCCCTACGCCGAGAACCGCGACGCCCTGCTGGCGCAGCTGCGCGCCGCGCGCACCGGCCTTTTCCAGCCTTTTGGCAAGGATGACACCGTCCTATTCCCCGGCTTCGACGGGGGCGGCGAGTGGGGCGGCCCGGCCGTCGACCCGGAGGGGATCCTCTACGTGAACGCGAACGAGATGGCCTGGATCGCCTCGCTGTCGGACGCGCCCAAGGAGGCCGACCTCGCGCAGATGAGCCCCGGCCGCAGGCTTTACACCCTGTATTGCATCACCTGCCACGGGCCCGAGCGCAAGGGGCTGCCGGCGGGCGGGATCCCTTCGCTGGTCGGTGTCGGCGCGCGCATCCCGCGCGCGGACCTGGTGAACCTGATCACGACGGGCAGGAGGATGATGCCGGGATTCACGACCCTTTCGCAGGCCGACAAGGAGGCGATCGCGTCCTATCTGCTCGGCGATCCCGAGTCCGCCGCCGGGCCGGCCGCGCCGCCGGAGGCGAGCGCGGTGCCCCGCATCCCCTACCGCTTCAACGGCTACAACCGCTTCGTCGACAGCAAGGGCTACCCCGCGATATCGCCGCCATGGGGCTCGCTCACCGCGATCGACCTGAACACCGGCGAGCACGTCTGGAGGGTCACCCTGGGCGAGTTCAAGGAGCTGTCCGCGAGGGGAATTGCGCCGACCGGCACGGAGAACTACGGCGGCCCCATAGCGACGGCGGGCGGCCTGCTTTTCATCGCGGCGACGAAGGACGGCATGTTCCGGGCGTTCGACAAGAGAACGGGCAAGATCCTGTGGCAGGTGACCCTGCCGGCCGGCGGGTTTGCCACACCGAGCACCTACGAGGTCAATGGGAAGCAGTTCGTCGTCGTCGCGTGCGGGGGGACCAAGCTGGACACGCCCAAGGGGGACAGCTACGTCGCGTTCGCGCTGCCGTAGCGTTGGCGAGGGGGGAACGAGGCGCCTACGGCACCAGTTCCACGACCTGGATTGATTTCGCGGATCCCTGCGCGCCCTCGATGAACGTGAATTCAACGCGTTCGGATGTGGCGATCAGCCTGCCGTAGCGGTTCAGGTCCCAGTTGTCCACGGGCTCGCCGTTGATCCGCGAGACGAGATCGCCGGTTCTTACCCCTCCCGCGTCGGCCGGCGATCCCGCGATGACCCCGGCCACCTTCCAGTAGGCGGGGGTCTTCTGGAAGCTCATGCCCGTCCCCCGGACCGCCGGCATCGCCAGCGAATCCGCCGCGTCGTGCTGGAAAAACACCTCGTCGTCCTCCTGGTCAAAGGTGATCGTGAAATGGCTGAGGATGCCCCCCCCGATGGAGGAGAGCTCGTCCGTGACCTCGGCCACGGGATGCGGGATGTCGAACGAGCCCATCCGAACGACGTCCGCCAGGCGCCCGACCTGGGACGGCCGGTCGCCGGTCAGGGTGCTGACGACAGGGCCGTCGACGGGCCCGAACGAGAACTTGGGAGCGAGGCCGGCCGGGTTGATGGCCATGGCCGCGTTGCTCCCGGAGTCGATCAGCGCGGCGAATTCCCGGTCGCCGAGGCGGATGGAAATCAGCGGCGTCTTGTCGGCGTTGTCGAAGAGGATGGCCTCGCCGGGCAGCCCGTCCTCGGGGATCCTCGAGCGCAGCACGATGCGCCGGTGCGGGTAGTCGAGCGTCAGGACGGCATTCTGAAAAAGGGGGAAGCCGAGGATGCCGTCGATCTTGACGCCGAACTGGGCGCTCAGGTCGGCGCAGTCAAAGACGAGCACGGGAACGAACTCGAACCGGGCGTTCCCGAGCTGGATCTTCTTGAGCGTGGTGGCGGTCAGGAACGCGGAGCCGCCCTCCGACGACCGGACCCGTACCTGGGGCTCGGACGGCGCGGGCGAGGCTTCCGAGACATAGCGCTTCGCGAGGTCGGGCGAGACGAGCGTCACGGAGGAGCCGGTGTCCAGCACGAAGTGGTAGGGCCCGTACTTGTCCCACTTGGCCTCGACGATGAGGACGTGGTCGACGAGGAGGCAGGGCAGCGTGACCGGGTGGGACCCCACGTAGGTCAGGCCGGGCGTGGGGGCGGTGCGGTTGAAGCTGAGGCAGCCCGACGCGAACAGGCCCGCCAGCACCGCAAGGGCGAGGGGCTGCCGTTTCATCGGATGGGCTTGGGAAGCCTCCTGCTCAGCGCAAGCGCAGCGGCCGAGAGCGCGGCGGCGCCCACGAAGACGCATTTTGACCCCAGGATGAAGAACACGGCGCCCGCGAGCATGGGGGTGATGGCGCGCGACAGGGAGCCGAGCGAGCGGAAGATCCCGAGGACGCGTCCCTGCTCGTCCTGGCTGCTGTACAGGGAGATCAGGCCCGTGGTCGAGGGGTTCACGAGGCCGGACCCCATCGCCACGAACGCAAGGCCGAGGTACATCATCCACGGGCGGTGACCAAGCCCCACGATGAGCAGTCCCACGCCGGTGGACACCAGGCCGCCTGAAAGCACGCGTATCTCGTCGGCCTTCTTTAGGAGCATGCGCACGATGAAGCCCTGGGTCACGATCGAGCAGACGCCCAGGAAGCCGAGCAGGATCCCGTTCTGGCCCGCGGTGTAGCCGAATCGCTCGGCGGCCATGAAGGTGAGCGAAGTCTCCATCGCCACGAACGCGAGCGAATAGACGAAGGCGACGACATTCGCGCGCCGGACATCGGGATTCCTGAGGTTGAGGATCGCGCGGATGGGGTTGCGCAGCCGCGCCTCGCGCGCCCCGGTGCGGGCGCTCTCGGGCAGCGTCTCCCGGAAGCTGCGGTTGATCCAGACCAGGTTGACGACGCACAGGAGCAGGGAGACCAGGGCCGGCACGGAAAACGGGTTGATGCCGAATCTCTCGAGTGAGGGATGCCGCAGGAGGAGGTTGAGCTGGGCGGACGCGGCGCCGAGCACCGGCCCCGTCACCAGCCCGAGCCCGAACGCCGCGCCCACGATTCCCATCGCCCGCGACCGCTCCTGGCGGGTCGTCACATCGGCCACCGCGGCGGTCGCGACCGAGAGGTTGCCGCTGAAGGCGCCGCTGACGATGCGCGACACCACGAACAGCCAGAACGAGCCGCTGACGAACCACACCAGGTATCCGGCGGCGGTTCCCGCGACCGTGATGCGAAGCACCCCCCGGCGGCCCCTCCTGTCGGACAGGGCGCCCCAGAACGGGGCGAAGACGAACTGGAGAATCGCATAGAAGGACGTGAGGAGGCCGCCGAAGAGGACCGCGGCGAACGCGTGGTCCCGGCCGAGGGCGGCCGCGACCGCCTCGCTCTGCGAGAGGAGCCAGCCGAGGATCCCGGAGCGCCCGTCGATCCTCAGGTAGTACTCGACCAAGTCGGGCCCGAGCGGAAAGATGATCGAGAATCCGATCAGGTCGATCAGAAGCGTGAGAAAGATGACTCCGAGCGACAGCGGGCGCGGGGGCGGTGCGGGCGCCGTCACAACCGGTACGGAAGAGGGTGGCTCGCTGACAGCTTCTCGACGCGCGCCTTCACGGAGGCGACCGCGGCGGATTCGCCGGGTGTCCCAATCGCGCGCAGGATGATGTCGATCAATTCCACGATCTCGTCCATGTCGCGCTCGCCCATGCCGCGGGTGGTGACGGCCGGGCTGCCGAGCCGGATGCCGGACGCCTGGAACGGGGAGCGGGTCTCGAACGGGACCGTGTTCTTGTTGCAGGTGATGTTGGCAAGATCGAGGACCTCCTGCGCCTTCTTCGCCGTCAGCTCCGGGAGGTTGCCCCTGAGGTCGACCAGCAGGAGGTGCGTGTCCGTGCCCCCCGAGACCACCCGGTAGCCCCGCGACGACATCGCGGCCGCGAGCGCCCGGGCGTTGCGGACGACCTGTTCCGAGTAGTCCTTGAACTCCGGCTTCAGGCATTCGGCGAAGCACACGGCCTTGGCGGCGATCACATGCATGAGCGGGCCGCCCTGGGCGCCCGGGAACACCGCCGAGTCGAGCGCCTTGGCATGGGCCGCACGGCAGAGCACCAGGCCGCCCCGCGGGCCCCTCAGGGTCTTGTGCGTCGTCGTGGTGACAAAGTCCGCGTGGGGGATGGGGGAGGGGTGGAGCCCGGTGGCCACGAGCCCGGCGATATGCGCGATGTCGGCGAAGAGGAGCGCGCCCGACGAGCGGGCGATCTCGCCCATCCGGGCAAAGTCGATCACGCGGGAGTACGCGCTCGCCCCGACCGTGATCATCTTCGGCCTCTCCAGCATGGCCACCTCCTCCAGCTGCTCGTAGTCGATCAGGTGGTTGTCCTCGCGCACGCCGTAGGCCACGACCTTGTAGAGTTTCCCGGAGAAGTTCGCCGGATTGCCATGCGTCAGGTGGCCGCCATGGCTCAGGTTCATCGCCAGGATCTTGTCCCCTGGCTGGAGGACCGAGGTGTAGACGGCGAAGTTGGCCTGGGACCCGGAATGCGGCTGGACGTTGGCGTGCTCGGCGCCGAACAGGCGCTTGGCCCGGTCGATCGCGAGCAGCTCGATCTTGTCGACGAATTCGCACCCGCCGTACCATCGCCGGCCGGGATAGCCCTCGGCATACTTGTTCGTGAGGACGCTTCCCTGGGCCTCGAGGATGGCCGGGATCACGAAGTTCTCCGAGGCGATGAGCTCGATGTGGCTCTGCTGGCGGCCGAGCTCGGACGAGATCGCGGAGTGGACCTCAGGGTCGAGGCTCTTGAGCGGCGCGGTGTTCAGCATGAGAAAGGAGCAACGGTCGGCCAAAAGGGTCCCGAGGAAAAGACAAAATCACGTCATCGGGACCGGCGGCGGCCACTTACCGGCCCGCGAGCACGGCGGCGGGGAGATTTGAGAGATAGCCGATGATGGAGGGGATGGCCGCCACGAGCTCGTCGCGGCTCGCCTCGTAGGCCGGCAGGGGAAGGCCATAGGGATCGGGGATCTCCTTGTCGGTGCCCTCCTCCGCGAATTCGCGGAACAGGAACAGGCGCGCGGGAACCGGGTCGGCCGTAAGCTCGATCATGTCCCGCTGGGACTCGGTCATGCAGAGGACCAGGAGCGAGCGGTTCAGGAGCTCCTGGGTCACGGGCCGGCTGACGTGGCCCGTGAGGTCGACGCCCACCTTCTTGAGGGCGGTGATGGAATGGGGGCTGGCGGACTCCCCGGTACGGCTCGCCACCCCCGCCGAAACGACCTTCAGAGAGCGGAGCGGCTCAGGCTGGGCGGCCAGCGCATGCTGGAGAAGCGCCGTGCCCATGGGGCTTCGGCAAATATTTCCCGTGCAAACGACAAGGATGTGTCCCGGATCGGGCATCGTGGGTAATTGGGCATGGATCGCCCGAAAAGGCAAAACCCTATCTGGGCCGGCGGCGACCTCTATAGGCGCTTCAGGGCGATCAGGCCCCGGTGCAGCTGAACCGCGCGCTGGAGCATTGTGTCGACTATGGGCGGGGGCGGCGGGGGCTTGGCCGCCGCCACCTCGGGGGCCTCGCTGTCGGCGAGGTGCTCCTTCTCGAGATAGGCCTCGTCGACCCGCGGCTTCTCGGGATTGTCGTTCAGGAGCGATTGGATGGCCGCGCCCTTATCAAGCGCCTCGTAGGCGTTCCGGTCCGCGTCGGCGGCGACACGGACCCGGATGTCCGGGCCGAGGCCGACCGATTCCGGGGCGATCACGATGAGCCCGGCGGGACCGCTCCCCGTCAGCGCCGCGAGCAGCGAAGGGCTTGTCGCCGCGTTCTCGAGGACAAAGATCGGGCTGTGGGCGGACACGTTGAACCGCACCCATGCCCGGAGCGCGGAGGCGGCGATCTCGTCGGCCTTTGCGAAACGCAGGTCGAGGACGCACGGGCCGGGTCTCCCCAGGGGAGGCGAGGGGAGGTCGCCGGGGAGCTCGTGCACGCGGTAATACGAGAGGCCCTGCCCGAGGTCGCGTGGCTGGGCGCCCCCGAAAACGGCGGACGGAAGGGCGCACACGGCGACGGCAAGGAGGCGCAGGGGTAGATTCACAGTCGTCTTAATTGCCTGCCGCCGATGTCACGGCGATAATATTTCGAGGAGCACCGCACGGACTCGCAGGCATCGTAGGCCATCGCGGCGGCCTCCGAGAGCGATGCGGCGACCGCCGTGACCCCGAGGACCCGGCCGCCCGCCGTGACCAGCTGGCCCGCTGGGTCCCTGGCGGTCCCCGCGTGGAGCACCGCGACGCCGGGCGGCAGCGCGGCGGGGATCTCGATCGCGTCGCCCGTCGCGTAGTGGCCCGGGTATCCCCTTGCGCTGATCACGACGCAGATCGCGCAGTCCGGCCTCACCTGCAGCTGGTATCCGCCCAAGGCGCCCCGGGCGGCGGCCCAGAGCAGATGGAGAGGGTCTGTCGCGAGCCGCGGGAGCACCGCCTGGGTCTCGGGATCGCCAAAGCGGGTGTTGAATTCCAGCACCTTGGGCCCGTCGGCCGTGAGCATGATGCCGATGAAAAGGGTGCCACAAAAGTCGATGCCCTCGGCCGCGATCGCATCCACCGACGGCCGCACAATCGTCCGGTCGATCGTTTCCATCAGGGCGGGCGTCACGACCTCCGCCGGGGAGTATGCTCCCATGCCGCCCGTGTTGGGGCCCTTGTCCCCGTCCCCGATCCGCTTGTGGTCCTGCGAGCTCGGAAGGATGACGTATTCCCAGCCCGACACCACGACCAGGATCGAGGTCTCTTCTCCCTCGAGACAGTCCTCGATCAGGATGTGCCGGCCGCCTGCGCCAAATTTGCCGTCGTCCAGCATGTCCCGGACGGCCGACTCGGCCTCCGCAAGCGTCCTTGCCACGACGACTCCCTTGCCGGCGGCCAGCCCGTCGGCCTTGACGACAATCGGCGCCTGGCGCGTCCGCAGGTAGGCGAGCGCGGCCCTGGTCTCGCTGAAGAAACCGGCGGCGGCCGTCGGGATCCCGTGCTTGAAGAGGAGGCGCTTGGTGTAGGTCTTCGAGGCCTCGAGCCGGGCCCCGCGGGCCGACGGCCCGTAGACGGGAATCCCGGCCTCGGCCAGCTCGTCCGCAAGGCCGAGGACCAGCGGCGCCTCGGGGCCGACGACCACGAACTCCGCGTTTTCACTGCGCGCCAGGCCGACGATGCCCGAGACATCGTCGGCCTTGACGGCAAAGCACTCCGCGTCCGCCGCGATGCCCGCGTTTCCCGGGGCGCAGAGCACCCGCGGCCTCGCGGGCGAAGCCGCGAACGCCCGGACCAGCGCGTGTTCGCGCCCTCCCGAGCCGACGACGAGGATGCAGCGGGGAAGATCTTCCGGGTTCAAAGGACCTGCAGTTTCCTGCGGTAAAACGCGACGACCTCCTTGGGGTCGTCGGCGAACAGGATGTAATCCTCCATCCAGGCTGGCGCCCGCCCGGTGCGGATCATCTCCCGGACCTGCCGCCGCAGGTCCGACCAGTACTTGGAGTTGAAGAAGACGTAGGGCACCCTCGGCCGGATCCCGAGCTTGAGGTTGCAGAGCTCGATCCCGATCTCCTCGAGCGTCCCCACGCCCCCGACATTGAATATGCAGAAGTCGCAGACCTCAAACCACTTCTGGCGGAAGTGCCGCGAGGCCTCCTGGAACGTGTTGAAGAAGTCCACGCCGATCTCGGGAGGCTGGGCCTCGAGCTCGAGGAAGCACGCCCCGGTCAGGGCGCCCTTGCTGCGCGCCAGGTCGGTGGCGAGCCTCATGACCCCGCCGCCGCCGCCCGTCAGCACGCCGAGGTTCGGCCCGATGAAGGCGGACAGCTGCTCCACCAGGCCCGCTATGCGGTCGGTATCGGTCTTCTCCAGCCCTACGGAGGAGCCGTAGAAGGCGAGGATCGTCGCCTCCTGGAACTTCCTGCCCATCTCGTCGCGCACGAAGAAGCCGTGCTCCTTCTTGTAGACGTGCAGGTAAATGTCCTTGGTGAGCTCGTCGAACCAGTAGACCTGGATGTTGATCGCGTCGAAGGTGTCGAGCCGGGCATGGGCGTTGCTCGAAAGGAAGTATCCATGGGTGCGCGACGCCTTCCTGAATATGATCCGCCTGAGCTTGATGTCGGTGATGCGCGTCAGGAGCTCGATGTGCTCCAGGAGGTCGGGGAAATAGTCGACGACGAGCGTGTCCGCGTCCTTGGGCGCCGCGTCGATCGCCTGGATCATGGTCCTGTGGCCGCAGGCGCCTCCGTTGTCCGCGTAGAGCTTCTTCACGTCCTCGGCCGTGCCCGCCCTGAGGCAGATCGAGCGGTTCTCCATCGTGGCGCTCTGCCCCTTGACGGAGATGCCCGTCTTCGGGCGGGCGTCCGCCGCGTCCCTCGGCGGGCGGCCATCCAGGTTGGTGAAGATCTCGGCCGCAGCCCCGAGGAGCCTCTGGCGGCGGCGGGACAGGGAGTTGAACTCGGGGTCGGTGGCCTCCGGCGCGCGAAAGATCTCGACCGAGACCATCGGGTTCACGACCGGGTGGTCGCCGCGGTTGTAGATCTCGAGCATGATGTTCGTCCCGAACGTCTTCACGGGATCCAGAAGCACGGCGCTCGTGTGGATGCCGAAGTTGCCGGCCCCGGGGTTCAGGACGACGTAGTGCTCCTTAAGGTACATCGAGCAGCTGGTGAGCAGGCCCGAATGGGGCGGGATCGCCAGCGGGGACGCGTCGTGCCGGATCTGGACCTTGTCGAGGAAGCTGCGGCCGGCCGCGCCGCTCACGATGAGCTCGAAGTTGATCCTCTGGAGCCTCGGGTTGAGCGTGTAGCTCACCTGGTGGGGCGTCAGGAAAACCGAACCGCTGCTGTCGATGCTGATCGTGTTGGGAAGCTTGAGCCGGTTTTCCCTTATGGCATCCCAGATCTCGTCGGATGACAGCCTTGCCCCGGCCGGCGCATGGAACAGCCGGCCGATCGGGATGCCCGGGCGCAGCAGCTTCTTCCAGTAGCCGGAGTTCGGAAAGCTCAAGTCGAACGCGAAGGCGTCCACCCGCATGACCAGCCTGTTTCCGTCGACCTCCAGGCTGCCGTGGATCTGCATCTCTATCCCGATCCGGGCCAGCGAGCTGCGCTCGGTGAACTTGAGCTCGCCGATCCTCGACTTCATGAACTCGAATTCGGGCGGGTTGCGCGGCCAGAACGCGAGCGTCAGCGTCACGTTCTGATCGTCCTTGTTCTTCACGGTCAGTACCTGGCCGTCCTGGCTCGTCCAGAATTGCTCGGAGCTCATCATGGGAACCTGAAAGGATGGGGGATGCGGCGGCCGGACTCAAGCGGCGAACTCCGCTATAGATTTGCAAACCGCACTCGCGGTGGCATGGTTCACCCCTCAACTCACAAAAATGAAATACTCCCCGAAGGTCCTGATCCTCTCCCTCATCGCTGCGTCGGCCGCCGTCGCGCAGGATACGAAGGCCAACGGTCCCGGGCAGGCCGCCGCGCCGGCCCCCACCGTGTCGCTCCCCCCGGCCTTCACGGAAGCCCAGCTCCTCGAGGAGTTCGGATGGTATGTCGGCAAGAAGACCGGCCTCGCGGAGTGGGGATTCACCCAGGCCGAGGCCGACTCGATCGCCAAGGGCGTCCTGGCGGCGCTGAACGGCAAGGATTCCCCCTACCAGCTCCAGAAGGTGGGACCCGCGATGGATGAGTTCATACAGAAGAGGCAGACCGCCCTGCTGCAGTCCATGAGGATGAAGAACCTGGGCGAGGCGGCGGAGTTCTTCACGAAGCTCAAGGCGAACAAGAATATCACGGAGCTTCCCGACGGCCTTCGGTACGAGGTCCTGAAGCCCGGGGATGGCCCGGGCCCCAAGCCGACCGATTCGGTCAAGGTGAACTACACCGGGACGCTCATCAACGGCACGATTTTCGACAGCTCCGCGCAGCGGGGCCCCGCCGAGTTCGAGCTGAGCAAGGTGATCGCGGGATGGACCGAGGGGCTCCAGAAGGTCGGCAAGGGCGGCAAGCTCAAGCTCTACGTCCCGCCGCAGCTGGGCTACGGCGACGACGGGCGCCCGGGGATCCCCCCGGGAGCCGTGCTCATTTTCGACATCGAGCTCCTCGACTTCAATCCCGTCGCGGCCCCGGCGACGACGACCGGCGCCAAGTAAGGGCCGGCAGCCCCGGAATCCGCAGGACGCCTCCCTCCTGAATCCTGCGGATGTCAACCTGTACCTCGTCGGTTTCATGGGAACCGGCAAGACGACCGTCGGGCGCGCCGTCGCCCACCGGATCGGATTCAAGTGCGTGGACAGCGACCATGAGATCGAGCGGAGGGCCGGCAGGCCGATAGCCACGATCTTCGCCAGGGAGGGCGAGCCGGCGTTCCGGGAGCTGGAGAAATGGTTCGTCGACGAGGGGCACGCCCCGGAGCGACTGGTCGTCGCCTGCGGCGGCGGCCTCGTCGTGCAGCCCGGCATGCTCGCCCGCCTGGGAACGAAGGGCGTCGTCGTGTGCCTCCACGCGTCGATCGAGACGATCCTTGCCCGGACCGCCCGGCACACCAAGACCCGGCCGCTCCTCGACGTCGAGGATCCCAACGCGCGGGCGCGCGCTCTCTATGCCGAGCGCGAATCGACCTACAAGTCGGCGGGAACGGTCATCCTCACCGATTCGCGGCCCCTTGCCGAGATCGCAGCACATGTGATCCGGGTGTGGCGCCGTGAAGCCGCCGAGTTTGCCGGCAGGCGCGAAACGGCGGGTTCCTGAGGCGATGGACGCCCGCCGGGAGAGGCTGCGGGCGCGCCTTGGGGAGCTCGGATTCGACGAGGTTCGATTTGTGCGCCTAGCGCCGCGCCCTGGCGGGGACGGCCTTAGCGCATGGCTTGACGCGGGCTATCATGCGGACATGGGCTGGATGGAGCGGACGGCGGCGAAGCGCCTGGACCCCGGGCTGGTCCTGGAGGGGGCGCGGTCGGCGATCCTGCTCGGGGTCGATTATTTCCAGGGCGGAGGAAGGGGCGATGGAAGGGAAGGGGTCGATGCCGCCGGGACCCCGGTCTGGGCCCGCTACAGCCTGTACCGCGACTACCACGATTCCCTCAGGCGGGCGCTTGTTCGCGCCGGCGGCGAGATCGAGGAGATCTACGGGGCCGACCCGGGAGACTACCGCTACTACGTCGACACCGGACCGGTGCTCGAGCGCGCTTGGGCCGCGCTCGCGGGCGTGGGCTTCATCGGGAAGAACGCGATGCTCATCTCCCGCCGGCACGGCAACTGGCTGTTCCTCGCCGCGATCCTCACGCGCCTGGACCTGGGGTCCGATCCGCCACTGAAGGGCCGCGGCGATCCCGGCTCCGTCGGTCTGCTCTGCGGCAAGTGCACCCGTTGCATGGACGCCTGCCCCACGCAGGCGTTTCCGGAGCCGGGGGTCGTGAACGCCCGCCTCTGCATCTCGTACCAGACGATCGAGAACAAGGGGATCATACCGGTCGGGCTGCGGCGGGCGATCGGCAGCCGCGTCTACGGCTGCGACACCTGCCTGGACGTGTGTCCCTGGAATCGATTCGCCAGGGCGGGCAGGCAGATGATCCTCTCCTCCAGGGGTGACATCGCGGCGATCCCCCTGCGCGAGCTCCTGGCGCTGACGCCGGCGAGGTTCGCGGAGGTCTTCCGCGGCACCGCGATCAAGCGGGTGAAGCTGGCGGGCCTCCTGCGAAACGCTTGCGTGGCGGCGGGCAACTCCGGTGACGGCAGTCTCCTTGAGCCTCTGGTCAAGCTCGCCTCCCACGATTCGGCAATCGTGCGCGCGCACGCGGTCTGGGCGGCAAGGAGGCTCGGGGGGGCGGGACGCCTTGCCGGGGCCCGGGCCTCGGAGAAGGATCCCGCGGTCTTGGAGGAATACGGTTCCGGGACAGGCGAGGCTGCCGCGGCGCAGGGGTGAGTCCGGGCGGGGAGCCTCGGCGATCGTCCGGCGCAGGCTTCGTGCCGCCTTTGGACCCGGGCCGCCACGTTGCTACCGGGCGGCCTTCTGGGAGTCCTGGAACGACTGGAGAACCTTCGACGCCTTCTCATTCAGCTGGTTATAGGCCTCAAGCTCCTGCGGGTCATTCTGCTCCACGGCGGCCACTAGGTGGCCGTAGGCGTCGAGGCGCAGGCGCGCAAACTCGCTGAACGCCTTGCGGCGCCGCGCGGTGAGCCGCCCGGGAGAAAGGTGAAGGGAATCAATCGTCCGGGCAAACGTGCCATACAGCGGCACCATCTTGTCCTCTATCATCCTGCGGAAATCCGCGCCGTTCCGGCGCGTCCGCACCCAGGCGTCGAGGGCGGCGTTCTGCCCCGCCTCGAGCGCGGCGTCCTCGGCAACAAAAGGCTTCACGGCGTCCGCCCACGCCAGCTCATCCGTGACAGAATAGTCATAGCGCGGCGCCGCTTCCACGCCGGCAACGACCATGACGGCGATTGCCGCCGCGGCGATGGCAAGCCTGCGGCCAAGGAGGCTGGACCTGTTGCCGAGATCCAGGGGCGGGGCGGTGAGCCAGCCCAACACGAGCCCCGTCAGCAGGCCCCCGATATGGGCCGCGTTGTCGATTCCCGGGTGGATCAGTCCGTAGAAAAGGTTGTAGCCGGCAAAGGTGAGCGTGCTCCTCACCAGAGGACGAAGCACGGGCTTCGGCAGCGCCTCCTTCTCCCGGAGCATGTAGCCCAGGAGGGCTCCGTACACCCCGAAGATCGCCCCGGAGGCCCCGGCGCTCCAGATCTTGTTCCCGTGCCACGCCAGGCTTAGGAATCCGCCGCCGACCCCGCTCGCGAGGTAGGTTGTCGCGTAGAGGGCGCGGCCCTGCAGCCGCTCCACGAGGCGGCCCGACTGGAACAGGGCCCACATGTTCAGCGCCAGGTGCAGGGCGCCATAATGCATTAACATGCTTGTGATGAGGCGCCACCATTGGCCGTCCGTGGTTGCGGCTGCGTTGTTCGCGCCGTAGAGGATGTACGGCGTCAAATCCGTCGTCTCCAGCCACCCAGCCCCGAGAAACCCCGCCATGGCCAGGAAGACGGCGACGTTGAGAGCAATGATGACGCCGGTCACCGAGAGGTACGGATTCCCGGCGCCCGGGAGTTGGCGGAGCTTCCGTTCGAAATCCCTTTTTTCGGCGAGGTCTTCCCGGCCCGCCACGAAATCGGGATCTGAAACCTTGGGGAGGAGGCCAGCGGCCTCCTCCGCCCCGGCGGCATTCCGGCAGTAGAAGACGAAGCCACCCGTCAGCCTGCCCGAGTTGCCCTTGGTCGTTGCGAAGCGCACTTTCCGCCCGTCGACCTGTACGTTGAGGATGTCGGCTGGCGCGAAATCCAGCTCCACGCGCTTTCCCGAAAGGAATTGGCGCCTTAGCCCCGTGAAACGGTAGGCCGGCGGGTCCCGTTGCATGGCAAACGTCCCGCGGCCCTTCAGGTCCGCGTTGTATTCCATCCTTGCGAAGAGATGGAAATCGACGGGGACGGACACATCCGCCCTGAAGGGGGCAGCGGGCGTGTCCGGACTCATCGGGCGCGAGCATTCCCGACTCCGACGGGCCCGTCAAACGGAGACGGACCTGAGGGCGGAGGCGACCCACGGCGCGAGGCCGGCCTCGGCCGCGAGCTCGTTGAAGGCCTCGATCTCAGCCTCCGTGAAGAGAAGCCCCCCCGCGCCGGCGCTCTTGCGCGCCCAGTCGGCCTCGAGCTGGCCGGGCAGGAGACACGCCCCGTTTCCGTGGCCGAGGATGTCCCCGATCACGGCCCTGACGTTCCCGGTCTGGCCGCGCCCCAGGGCGAAGGCCCCGCCGCTGACCGCCTCCGGATGGATGACCTGGAAGAAGAACGCGCAGGTGTGCTTTTCATCGGGCTCCCGGTCCCACCGGCTGCGCAGCGTGGGAAGGGAGCCGCCGATGAACGCCCCGACGATCTCGTTGACGAGGGACAACCCGTAGCCCTTGTGGGCGCCGAAGGGGAGCAGCGCGACCGCCTTGGCCGGGTCGGTCGTGGGGCGGCCTTCCCGGTCCAATGCCGCCATCGGGGGAAGGGGGCGGCCCTCGCGCCTGAGCTGCTGCACCCGGCCCATCGCGATGACGGACGTGGCCCAGTCGATGACGATGGGGAAACCGACGGCGTCCGTTGTCGGGAAGCCCCATGAGTGGGGGTTGGTGCCAAGCGTGGGGAACCTGCCCTCGAACGGCACGACCTCCGCGAGGGCGGCGGTGCAGTTCGTGTACGCGATGTAGCCCCGGCGGGCCGCATCCATGACGTACCCGCCGCCCCACAGGTAGTGGAATGCGTTGTCGACGCTGACGGTGCCCACCCCGAAGCGGTCGGCGAGCGCCATGGCGGCCTCCATCGCGCGGTAGGCCGTGCACTGCCCGAGCTTCCTGTTGGCGTTCCAGGTCCTCGCGGCGGCGAAGCGAGAGGGAATCTCCTCGATCCTCGCCCCTGGAATGCAGCCCATTGAGCCGGAGCCAAAGTGCCGGTCGAGCTGGAGGGCCTTGATGGCGTTATGCGTGCGTATCCCGTGGCGCGAGGCCTCCGCGCACAGCCGCGCGCCGTCGGCCGCCTCGTCGGGAAGGAAGCCGCGGCGGCGATAGACGGCCTCCGTGAGGGCGTTGTGCTGGGACTCGGGAATGATGAAGTACGTGTCGGGCATGGCGATGCTTGCCCCGGCGGCCCTGTCGGGAATTCGCTTTTCAGTGGAAAGTTAACGGGGGATAGGCAAGTTATTTTGCTGACTTGAAGCCCCGTCCACCGGCTGCCCCCCCGATTGGTCGCTACCGCTGGCGCGTCCTCGCGCTGCTGTTTTTCGCGACGACGATCAACTACGTGGACCGCAGCGTCCTGGGCGTCCTCGCTCCCACCCTGCAGTACAAGGTCTTCCACTGGACCGACCGGGACTACGCGACCATCAATATCGCGTTCAAGACGGCCTACGCGATCGGACTGGTTTCCATGGGGAGCATCATCGACCGGATCGGCGCCCGGGCCGGCTACGCGCTGTCCATCGCCATATGGAGCTTCTTTGGCATGATGCACGCGCTGGTGCGCCCCGCCTTCAGCCTGGTCGGCTTCTGCGTCGCCCGCTTTGGCCTCGGGCTTGGGGAGTCCGGGAACTTCCCGGCCGCGATAAAGACCGTCGCCGAGTGGTTCCCCCGGCGGGAGCGCGCCTTCGCGACCGGCATATTGAACGCCGGGACAAATGTCGGCGCCGTCCTCGCGCCGCTCATGATCCCCCTTTTCGTCCACCCCGACGGCACGAACTGGCAGTACGCGTTTCTCGGCACCGGGGTCTTCAGCGCGGCCTGGATCGTCCTGTGGCTCAGGACCTACAAGGCACCGGGGTCGCACTCGCGGGTGACGGCGGCCGAGCTCGACTACATCCACAGCGATTCGCCGCCGGCGGCGCCCGGCGCGCGGATCCCGCTGCGCAGGCTCGTGAGGGTGCGCGAGACCTGGGCCTTCACGCTGGCCAAGACCACCGACGCCGCGTGGTGGTTCTATCTCTTCTGGGGAGGCAAATACCTCTACGACCGGTTCGGGCTCGACATCAAGGGCCTGGCCCTGCCGCTCATCATCATCTACGTCGTTGCCGACGCCGGCAGCGTCGGGGGAGGATGGTTCTCGTCCTCCCTCATAAAGCGCGGCTGGTCCGTCAACCGGGCGCGAAAGACCGCGCTCCTCGCAAGCGCGCTCTGCGTGCTACCGGTCGTCCTCATCACCCGCATCAACACCCGTTTCAACGCCGACGCGGCGTTCTACGCCCGGCTCGATACGGCCCATTTCACGGCCGAGCGGGAGGTGAGCGCCGGCGGGCGAACGCGCAGCGAGAGGGTCGAGGAGCCGATACCCGAGGGGGCGAAGGCCGGCTTGGGCGCCCTTTCGGGCCGGAGCTTCGGCTCAGCGAAGGAGTTCACCGCCGCCGCCGCCGCGGCGATCGGCCCGGCTGTCGAGAGCCGCCTCGAGGGACCCCTGATCGAAAGCGCCCGCAGCGACCGGTACTACTGGTTCGCGGTCATCCTCATGGCCTGCGCCGCCGCCGGCCACCAGGCATGGTCGGCCAACCTATTTACGGTGGTGTCCGATGTTTTCCCGAAGGCGGCCACGGCGTCGGTGATCGGCTTCGGCGGAATGTTCGGGGCGGTCGCCGGTCTCGCGTCGGATTGGTGCCTCGGCCGGGTGCTCTCCACCAGCGGCCCCGACGGCTACCTCGTCGCGTTCCTGATCGCGGGATCGCTGTATCTCTTCTTTTTCGGGGTGCTGCAGGTGCTGATGCCCCGAATGACCCCTCTCGACGAGAACCTGAAACACAGAACCCAATCGAACCCGTGAACCCTGATTCGTTCCTCGGCAACCTGTTCGGACTCACCGGCCGCGTGGCCGTCATCGTGGGGGGCACCGGCGAGCTCTGCGGCGCGATCGCCGAGGGCCTCGCCGCGGCGGGCGCCGAGACCGTTCTCGTCGGGCGCGACGGGGGAAAGGCCGGTCTCCGCCTGGGGAAGATCGCCGCGGCGGGCGGCAGGGCGTGGTTCCACGCGGCAGAGGCCTCGAGCAAGAAGGAGATGGAAAGCCTCCTCGAGACGGTACTCGGGAGGTCGGGCCGCGTCGACATCGTCATCAACGGCGCCGGCGTTAACTCGCCGACCCCGTTCCTCGACATCCCGGAGGATGAGTTCGACCGGATCGTGCGGGTGAACTTCAAGTCCGTCTTCATCGGCTGCCAGGTCTTCGGCGGCCACCTCGTCGGGGCGGGCCAAGGGGGATCGATCATCAACATCGGCTCGATGTCGGGCCTGCTGCCGCTGTCGCGCGTGTTCACCTATTCCGCCGCGAAGGCCGCGGTGCACAACCTCTCGAGGAACCTGGCCCGCGAATGGGCGCCCCACCGCGTCCGCGTCAACACCCTGGTGCCCGGTTTCTTCCCCGCGGAGCAGAACCGCGGGATCCTCAAGGCCGACCGCGTGGCCAGCATCATGGGCCACACGCCGATGGGGCGGTTCGGCGAATCCGCCGAGCTGGTGGGCGCGACGCTCCTGCTTGCGGGGGAGCGCTCGGGATCGTTCATCACGGGATCGGAGATCGTCGTTGATGGCGGCTTCCATGCGATGAGCATCTGAGCGGCCGCAGGCGATGAAGCCCATCAACCGCTTTCTCATCGACCACGGGCTGCTGATCGCCGGCAACCCGTGCATCAGCCCGGATTTCTGCCTCGACTGGCCCGCGCTCAGGGCCGCCCTGGCCGAAGGGTCTCCGGCCCGGGTCACCTGCCATCCCAAATCGCGGTTCGAGACGGCCGAGGGGGTTTGGATGCTCGTGGAGGACACGCTCGGCGGCGACTGCGCGTGGAGACTGCAGGCCACGGGGGGCGCGGACCCCGAAGGGGCGCTCGGGGAGGGGGCGCCCGGGGCCGCGGCATGGCATTTTCCGGCGACCTGGGAGAACCTCCTGCGCCTCAAGAACCTCGTGCAGGCGCACGATGCGGGCTCGACGATCTTCCCCACGGCCGCCGGCTCCCTGGGGCGCGGCACGATCGGGGTCGGCGCGCGCTTCACCACGCTGCACTGGCCGGCGGTCGAGTGGGCGATGAGCGCGCTCGACCTCGGACTCACCGCGAACCAGAACAGCATCCCCCGCGAGCTTGTGTATGATGTCGACGCCATGCTCGAGGGACGGCTCGAGACGGTCCCGTTTCCCTTCATCGGGACGGACGTGCCGGAGGGCCACCAGGGCCAGAGCGTGGAGGGCATGAGCCACGGCTGCGTGCTGTCGAAGCTGAGGACTGGATTCCACAGGCGCCGGATCGCATGGAGCTTCAATGCCGACCACCAGCCGGTCGGAGGCTCTTTCGACGGCCGTGAGGACGCGCTGGTGAGCGGATGCCTCCTGGCGAGCTACATCACCTTCGACCTCTCGCCCGAGCTCTCGCTCAGGCGGCCCGCCCAGGCGTCGGAGATCGACGCGGCCCTGTCCGCCCGGGTGCGCGCCCGGGTGGCCGCAGCGGGTCTGAGCCCCGAGCCCGGGACCTTCGCAGCCCTCATGCGCACCGTGTGGCCCGCAATGAGCAAGATGATGCGGCGCGACCAGAAATACCGCGCGGCCCGGTCGCGGGCCTTCACGACCGAGGTGGGCCGGCGCTACCTGCGCGAGCTCTCGATCGACGAACTGCCCGGCCTGACCGACCCGGAGACGACCGCCGTCATGCTGGCGCTGTGCGAGGAACTCGGGATGCCGGTGGATTTCATCGCGCCGGCATTCGGCTTCCAGAAAAACATGCCCTTCGCCGACAACGCGGGGCTGCGCCCCCGGGTCGAGCGGCAGTGGTCGGTCGCCCGGCAGTTTGGCGCCGGGATCGGGTTCCACTCGGGCTCGGGCAAGTCGGCGGAGAACTACCGCGTCATGGGCGAGGTGACCGGGGGGCGCCTCGAGATCAAGACGAGCGGCCGCTACACCTACGAGATGGGGGTCGCCCTCTTTCAATCGCGGGATCCCTCTGACCAGGCGCTCTGGCGCGACTGGTACCGCTTCACGGCCGACCTGGCGATCGCGGGGGCGTTCAGCGAGCGCGCGGCGGAGAGGGCCGCGGCGCGTTTGTTCATCGCGGGCTCGCTCGACAAGTCCGGGAAAAGCTCCGAAGTGTTCGGCTCGCCCGGACTCTGCCGGGCCGCGGTGGACGCCCTGGCGCCCAGCCCGGAGCACATGATCTTCTTCGAATACAACTTCCTCTTCGTTCTGGCGGCCGGCGGGCGGCCGGAAAAGGCCGCCCTCGGGGACCATTCGCCGGCCGGATACGCCCAGCGCGCCCGGTTCTACGCCATCAGCCCCGGCGCGCGCCTGCTTTACGCGAAGGGCGTCGCGGGCTACATCATCTTCCTGGCCGAGCACGCGAGCCTCGTTCCCGCCGAGCGGTGCGCGGCGGCCCGGGGCCTGCTTGCGCGCGCCCTGTCCTATGGCGAGCTCCTGAACGACATTTCCCGGTGAAATCCTTCATTGACGATGACTTCCTGCTGCATTCGTCCGCGGCGCGAGACCTGTACCGAAATTTCGCGCGGGACGAGCCGATCTACGACTACCACTGCCACGTGTCTCCGGAGCATATCGCTGCGAATCACCAGTTCGCCGACCTCTCGGAGATCTGGCTGGGTGGCGACCACTACAAGTGGCGCGCGATGCGGGCGAACGGGGTCGACGAGCGCCTCTGCACCGGGGACGCGACGCCGCGCGAAAAGTTCGATGCCTGGGTGGCCACGGTCCCGCACACCATGTGCAACCCGCTCTACCACTGGTCGCACCTCGAGCTTCTGCGGTACTTTGGGATCGACTCCCTGATCGGCCCGGCAAGCGCCGACTCGATCTGGGCCCGGGCGAACGAACGGCTGCCGACCCTTCGCGTGCATGACATCCTGGCGGCGAACCGCGTCGCCGTCATCTGCACGACCGACGACCCGGCCGATTCCCTGGACGCCCATGAGAGGATCAGGCACGCCGGCCTGAGTACGCGCGTGTACCCGGCCTTTCGGCCGGACAGGGCACTCGGCGTCGCTAACCCGGCGGCCTTCAACCCGTGGGTGGAGCGGCTTGCCGGCGCGGCGCGCGCGCGGATCCTTTCATTCGACGACTTCATGGGCGCCCTCAAGACGAGGCATGACGACTTCCATGCGTTCGGCGGCCGACTGTCGGACCACGGGCTGGACGCCGCGCTGGCGGAGCCATGCTCCCATGCGGAGGCCGCGGCGATCTTCACGGCCGCGCGGTCGGGCCGCGGGGCGTCCCCGGACGAGGCGGCGAAATTCGGGTCCCACCTGATGCTGGAATTCGGGCGCTGGGACGCGCACCGCGGCTGGACGAAGCAGCTGCACCTGGGCGCCCTCCGGGGCGTCAACACCCGTCTGCTGAAGCGGCTCGGTCCGGACACCGGATTCGACTCGATAGGCGATTTTCCCCAGGTGCGACCCCTCGGGCGCTACCTCGACGCCCTCGAGGCGACGGGCGAGCTGCCCCGGATGGTGATCTACAACGCCAATCCGGCCGACAGCTACGCCTTCGCCGCGATGGCCGGGAACTTCCAGGGCGGCCCGGTCGCCGGGAAGGTCCAGTTCGGCAGCGGCTGGTGGTTCCTCGACCAGAAGGAGGCGATGGAGAGGCAGCTTGGCGCTCTTTCCAACGTCGGCCTATTGAGCCGCTTTGTCGGCATGCTGACGGATTCCAGGAGCTTCCTGAGCTATCCGCGGCACGAATACTTCAGGCGCGTCCTGTGCAATGTGCTCGGGGCGCAGGTCGAGCGGGGCGAGCTGCCTGCCGACACGGAGCTCGTGGGGGGCATGGTCAGGCGCATCTGCTTCGCCAACGCGCGCGACTATTTCGGGCTCGAGCTGGACCCGGCCTTTTCTCCGGTACGCGCGGAGCCCTAGCCCGACTTCCGCTACTGGAGGCGGGAAAGGTTTAATTTGAGGGGTATGGGCGACGCAAGTAGTTGACCTGCGCAAATCGCGTTTTCCAAAAGGGCGTGTAGTCCCGACCTACCCCCTTCCGCAAGTGGGGCCGATGGGATAAACTGGGTGGCAT
>Ga0182015_10000056_pt1 | contig 143309 bp, 110 predicted proteins | sample 712P3MmetaG_FD_120478 | JGI IMG/M metagenome (GOLD analysis project Ga0182015, IMG submission 120478) | Permafrost microbial communities from Stordalen Mire, Sweden - 712P3M metaG | ecosystem: Environmental > Terrestrial > Soil > Wetlands > Permafrost | place: Sweden: Stordalen | collected...
GAAACCGAATACAACGAAGATCGGCCCCATCTCGCGCTTAAGGGGAAAACCCCCGGCGAACGCCTGCGCGAGCTAACTCAATCATCGGGGACTGCAAAGGATCTCTCTTGACTAATACAACTTGTATGTCTCTATCGTTGGGTTCCCGACCGTGGACGATTACCCATTTTGATTTATCACCAACAGCAATCCGACAGATCGACCCTCTAGGAATATGCCTGTCGTTGCGATCCCTCCGATAGGGCTTCTTGATGCGCACGATATCTTTCAATGTATCTTCTACGGCAAGCTTCTTTACTGTTAATTTCATAATCGCTTCCTAGGTCGCACGAGATTTTAAGATACGTGTTTGGCTGCTCCTCGCTATTTTGCCTTGAATCCTTGTCCCACGGTCGCGTCCGACCTATCCATGCAAAACTGCCGATCTGCTCTGCCGCGACAGATTTGAGCAAGCATTTCGTAGGTTTGAGTGGTTTCAGTGAGAAAGCGACGCGATTCATCGATAAAGACGTTGGCGTACTTCGAGGTATCGGGACTGCCTGCGAAGGTGTACTCTCATCGGTAATTCCGATCACACGGCCTAAGGACGACGAGCGAGGACAACTATGACCAAGAAGCCGCGAGTACCGCGGCACATCGACATCTCGACAGCCGTCAGTTTCCGACCCTGGTTAATCCTCTTATTCGTGATGGTCGCCGTTTTGGGGGGTGAGCCGGCCTCAGCGCAGTCCTCGGCGGGCTCTCTCAGATGCGGAGCCCCAAGCGGCTCTAGCTCTGCCTCCAGCACCGCCGCCACCGCTGCCGCCAAGAAAAATCAGGCCAAGGTGGATGAATTTAATGCTATGCAGAAGCAGGAGCAAGAGAACCAGCAGGCAATCCAGAAGGCTGGGGATGACATCCTGAACGGTGCGAAGGGTTCGGGCAAGAGTGATCTCGACCCGAACGCGCCCATAGCGGAACCAACTGCTGATCAACCCTCGACGGAACCTTCGGCCACTCTGTCGTCAGGAAGCGTCTCAGCTGTCAACGCGCTCTTAGATACGGACACGCCGGCGTCAAATTCAGCCGCCGCTGTCAACTCACTGTTGGATGATCGATCCGACTCGGGTGCGGCACCGAATTCAGCGGCTGCTGTCAACTCTCTATTGGACGATCAGTCAGACACAGGTACGACACCGACAGCAGCAAACGCTGCCGTCAGCGCCGCAATTCCGCACAATCCAGACATCGCCTCAGACATGCAGAATAGCCAGGACACCCCACCTTCCCCCGCGGTGCTGGATACAGTGGAACAGGAGACGGACGTTGCCAATCCGTCCTCTTCCGTTATTGCCAATATCCAGGACGGCTTGCAGGGACTCTTCTCGACCGTGAGGTCGGACGCGGCCTCAGTGAAAGCCACACTGAGCACGCTGATGAACACTCCGATTGGTCAGATGCTAAGCCAAGGCATGCCCACGACCGGACCACCGCCGTTGGCAACGGACACTCCGGAGCAGATGGGCAGCAAGTCTTCTGGCCAAGCAATTCTGGGTTTCGGGTTTTTTGTGATCAGACCTCCCTGGCTGGCGATAGATAACTACAACACTAGCAATATGAACGTGGTCATGCCGCAGCTCGGCTATGCGGCCGCCATGCCGGACAGCGGCGGCCAGCAGTAGCTGACATATAATGACTAAAAGAAGCTGTCTTGCGCAGTTCATCCTAAGCTTAGTAATAGCTTCGGGTGCCGGGGCGTTTGCGCCCACCATGCGAGCACAGACGAGGATGCCCGGCGGCAATCAGGCAGTGTCATCACAGTCGGCGACGCCCTGTGGAGGAAGAGTTACTGCGACCGTTTGTGCAGGCCAGCTCTTCGTTTCGACCTCTAGGACTTTTCTTCTCGACCGAGACGAACGAAAGGCTACGTCGGGTTACCTAAAGGTGGCTCAGCTCGATCCGAAGTATGCTCCGGCTTGGTTCAATCTTGGTGTTCTGGCGGAAGGAAATCAGAAATGGTTCGAAGCGAAGCGCTACTTCCAGAAGTACTTGGAAGTGTCTCCGAACGGACCCGAATCAAAGCGAGCCACTCAGGAGATCGCGATACTGGCACCTTATGTGGCTGGTAAGGTCTCTCCATCACAAGCCAAGCAGTCAGAGTACGATGCGTCTATTCAACGCGCACGCATCTTCATGGCCTCGAACCTGTACCGCGAGGCGATCTCCGAGGCCGGGCACGCGCAATCTCTGGACGATTCGCGATGGGAAGCATATGCAATAGTCGCCCTCTGCATGAAAAAGCAAAACAAGTTGGATGAGGCAAATAATATGGAGAAGTTAGCTGAGGATCGTATACCGGGTGAAAAGAGAGATCAGCTCAAGCGAGCATTCGGGATTAACTAGACGGTCGCCATCTGGCCCGTACGCTCGATGGAACCGAATCGACGGACTGAATCGGACAATCGGAGCTTTTCTTTCGGGTGTTCCGTTCGCATTAGCGTTTGCATTACAATATGGTTTCAAAGGTTGCGCGAGCGGTATGATCGGTTATCGCGAAAACAGGCGATCTGCTTACACAAACAGAGCGAGAACTACCGTAAGAATGCTTGCGGTGCGGTTGGCTCTCTTGAGTCTTGTAGTCACAGTCGCGGCAACGGCTTTGTGGGGCCAGTCAAAAGGTGACGCCGACAATACGTCAAGACTAACGAGGGTTTATAGTGTCAACATGGTGGAGATTATGCATGACACCTTGGAGGGAAAGCACATTTTTGCTGATATTAAGGGGCAGGTCATTTCGCCGGAGGAATTCGACCGACGTACCCGTGAGGCCGTGGATAGAATTGGCATGAAGGTAATCCAAATTATCAGCCAGTACTGTCAAGAAATGCGATGCGAAGTTTTGCTGGATGAATCTTCGCCACCTCAGAATTGCGTAATTTATCTGCGAACAGGCGCAGACGTTTCTCAGTTAGGGGTTATTCGCACGGAAAAGTCGGTCGGAGTTACGTCGGATTTGTTCATTGCTGCCAGGGGAAACGACGTCTCGCGGGAGATCATTAACCGATATGATCAAACATACCCTATTAGGGCCGAGCAGCAACGCGAATTCGAGCGACAGGCCCAACAACAGGCTGAACAACAGAGTCAAAGGGTAACTGCTTCTACGTTACCGACGGTACCGCCCGCGCAGACCGCAGATTACAACAGCGTGGTCGCCCAGGCGCGGACTGATCTATCTGCTGGGCACAACGAGCAAGCTCTGGCCGGCAGTCAGAAGGCCATCGGGATTGATCCCTCACGCTGGGAAGCCTATCTAGTTGCCGGTTCAGCGCTCGAAAATCAAAAGCAATTCGACCCTGCGATTGCCAACTACACGAAGGCGCTCGAGCGCGCACCAGAGCCGAAGAAAGCTGGAGTAAGGGAGCTTTTGGAGCAGTGCAAGAAGCTCAGTGCCGCCTCCAGCTCCGCGGCTCCGGTGGCCACAGCGCAAAGCCCAACGTTCAAGGAAACTCTCGATTGGGTTATTTCAAAAAATGTCCAGGAGGGTATGATGTTTACCATACATTTTGATACTAGACTGGATGAATTTTCATTTCACGTGGATTTCAGTATCCCGCAGGATCTTCCGCCATGCCAGGCGGGTCTCACGAACGACACACGCAGCCCCTGGAAGTATCCGGATCTCGATCATCCTGTCCTGATTGATTTCTCTGCGTTAGCGCCGAACAGTATTGGAATAAAGCGGTTGGATGCTCACCATCTGGGTATAGCTGGGACGTTCGAAGGAACCCTTACTTCACCGTATGATAGCTATTTTGAGGTTACAGGGCTGCGCGGTTGGGTCAATGGGGATGCTCTAGGATCACCTCCCGTGCATGAATTTGATTTTCAAATTAACTACCGAGCGCCAGTTTACTCAGATCAAGATCTCGCGAACCGTGTCGCGAAGGCTCTGAATCATGCTATCGACGTTTGTGGTGGCAAGGGCAAGCCAGAGGCATTCTAATCACTGACAGAATTTCGCGGACTGAACGTATTTGTTAGGTCTCCCAAACGTCGCCTTGATATTGGCCATCCCCTAAGGAGTGTAGCGATGAGGCGATTTCTCCATGTCTTTTTCGCGGTAATGCTAACTGCTTTCGGGTCGGCCATGGTGCTGCTGGCGCAGACTGCGGATTACACCAGCCTGGTTGCCCAGGCGAAATCCGATCTGTCAGCCGGCCGCAATACAGAAGCGCTGGCCGGTAGCCAGAAGGCAATCGGGATTGATCCTTCACGCTGGGAAGCCTACCTGATTGCCGGTTCAGCGCTGGAGAACCAAAAGCAATTCGATCCTGCCATCGACAATTACACGAAGGCGCTGGAGCGCGCACCGGAGGCGAAGAAAGCTGGAGCACGGAGCGTATTGGAACAGTGCATGCGCGAAAAACTCAGTGCCGCCCCAAGCCCAGCGGCTTCGGCGACAGTGCAAAGCCCAACGTTCAAAGAAACTCTCGATTGGCTCATTTCGAAGAACGTCGATGAGGGTTTTACTGAGGACGTCTCCTATCCCAGGGTCATGTCTTTTAGTCTTAGATTTCACAGCGAGATTAGCGCCGACCCGGACGGCAGACAATGCGTTGCGGCTCTTACGCAGCGTGGTGACGACCAAACACACCAGCCCATACGAGTCAATTTCTCTGCGTTAGCACCAAACAGTGTCCGACTAAAGCGAATAAATGTTCGCGTGCTCATGCCACCCGCAGAAGGCGAACAAATTCTAAAATTTCCTCAAGAAATCTATTTTCAAATAACAGGCTTGCGTCCATTTTTCACGGATGCAACCGAGGCCGAAATTCAAGCAATGGCTGCCGTTCATCCAGAATTTGATTTTGCGAGCAGTCCCCGAGCACCTATGTATTCAGACCAAGACCTAGCGACCCGCGTCGCGAAGGCTCTCAATCACGCTATCGACGTTTGTGGTGGCAAGGGGAAGCCTGAAGTATTTTAATCACAGCGAGATCTGTATGGGTCAGGTACGGCCGCGCCTTGGCGTTGTCGGCGAGTAAGCCCATTTCGCAGTTCCGACCTTTTGGCCTCCACGAATTCCTGCATGTCTGCCTGCTCTGAGGCAGTAGTTTCGTCCGACTCCGAATCTTGGAAAGCTCGGTGTGGCATCGCTGATAGCAGCGAGAGTTTCATCCGACCTCCTAACCATCTACGTGAAGCCTCGGCAACCTTAGCTTTTGTTAACAACTATTGTCCGACCTAGTCGTGACTGCAGACCTGCTCCGATCAGCGTGCGTCGTTCATTGTGCCGAATCCTGCAGCCACTGCGTCAGCCGGAGAAGAGAAAACGTACGGGAACCAAGGTTCCGGCCGGTCCGAGCGTGTCGTTCCGTATTTCATTTCTAATGCCCTAAACCAATGCCCACGACTGCGCAGCACAAGCGCACCGCCCTCCGACGCATACCTAAGGCCAGCGCACCTCCGGCACTGCCAACCGCACCTCTGGACGCTGGACGTGTATGGTCCCCGGGGCTCCCATCCGTATAGCGCGCGGCGCAGGGAGCAGCAGTAAGGGCAAGCCAGCAATATCGCATATCCGCCGTTCCTCGGAAGGGACCACTTAATTGCGCGAATATTGACGACACTTCCGTCGGTGCGTTTGATTTCTATTGAGTCGGCTGTCGGCAGATAGGGAGTAGGACCCAGGCCATTTATACGGACGGCCTCTTTGATTTCCCCGTCGTCGTTCTTCCAGATGAGGAGATAGGGAATCTTTCGCGGATCATCTAGGATTTCTCGAACAGCTCGTGCGGGTAGCAGCGGAACGCGTTCGCAGTTAACCCGACGACCGAAGAAACGTCCTCCGCTCCTATATCGCGGGTATACGCGTCTGTTCACCATCTACTCCTCGTATTAATCCTTTCCAACGAAATCCCAGTTACGAGGCGCGTTTTCAAAGAAAGCGTCAAGGTCTGCACGCCTAAATCTCCAGCGCCCACCAATAATTCGGCCCTCGATCTCGCCGCGTTGAACGTATTCGCGAACCGTTCGAGGATTCAGCCTGAGCGCTTCCGCTGCCTCACGAAGAGTTAGAAGCTGCTCTCCAATCGGTTTCGCCGACGTCTTTTTTTCGCGCGTCATTGGTCGTCTTGTCTTTCAATAAAAATCAATATCCTGGTTTTGTTGTTTCGGCTCTTCCGGGGCGCGTAAGGTCGCCGTTCACCACTACGCCCCGGATGCGATTGCCGCGCGCCCTCACGTGTGCGGTGAAGCTTCACACAACCATCTCAGGATGACCCCGGACTTCGTGAACCCTCGCTTCTAACGTCGACTACAGCGCCGACGACGGCCTTTCGACCGCAATGAGGACAACGGCGGCTCTCCAACCGGGTCCTCTTTGCTTGCAAACGCTCGCGCTTGTCGATCTTCAAGCAGGCCGAACCGCAGAAGTGTTTCCGATAGTCCGCACTACCATCTTTTGCCACGATTCGTCTTCCGCATCCTTCTCGGTTGCAGATCCTCGGCATAACTCAGACTTTCCAACAACAATCCCAAAGGTAAATATTTGTCAATGCGTTCCGCCTAACCATCGCACGCGCTAATCACTACGAAAACGCCGCATTGTTCTAGGCGATCGACCAGTTCTCGCGCGCTTCGATGGCCAGCCAACCATTGCTTGCCCGCAAGCGCGGCTTTAAGTTCCAGTAGCGTCATCGAAATGAACCGTGACACATCGGTGACAACGGCAAAGTGCGCCAAGATGACCGGTGCTGGTTTCGGCTCCCAGCGCATTAACCTCACTCCCTGAGGCATCGCAGGAATCTCCTCACGTCTCCTGAGCAGGGAGAGCACTTCGTCCTTGTGCGCCCGCAACTCTTCAAGAAGATGGGCGGCATCCTCCGGGAGCCGGGCGTGAATCCACTCACCATTTACCGCGAGTTCCCCGCCCGCACCCTCGATACGCTCGACGACGCTCTCCGCGACGTTCATACGTCAATCTCGACGACTTGCTTTTCTCTTGTCTCGGAGCCTGAAAACGCAACACCGCCGCAAGCCCCGTTTGACGCAGGTTTTTGCAGGTTTTGAACCGCGACATCCGTACGCTCTGTTGCGCTTTGTTCTCGTCCTATCTGCTCTGAACTGAGTGTTGTTGCGGCTGTTGCACTTTCACGACGGGGACATAGAGAAGGAACGCTCGAAATGCGCAAATACCTGGTCCATGCATCCTCGAATTCATCCCGCTGATAGCCTTTTGGCGTCTTGTCCCCGATGCGAATAGTGTGCGGTTTGATCTCATGGGAGGAAAGCAGCCGCGCGAGCTTCCCCGGTGTGATCGGCTTCCCGTGAAACCACTCGACCCAAGGAGAGGTCTCGATCTCGCAGAGCGCGGCAACGAGATCGGCGGACGCCAGCCGATCAACGCCGCGAGAATCAAAGACTTGCCAAATATCAGCGAGGAGTTGCACGCCAATCGAGCTATCAGCGGCCTGCGCTCCGGCGCAGAGTTCAATTAGCGATTGTCGGATGGCTCGCGGCCAATCTCCTCCGGCGGCGTCTGCGATTGCAAGCAAGGGTTCGGCGCCGTCCTGTTGTCGATCCGTTAGTTCATTGGGAAGTTCGGGCCTTGCGTCGCGCAATGTGGGAATGATTCCGCTACACCACGCCTCGATCTTCTCTTGCAGCTTTCTGGATTCACTCTCAACGTCGCGGAGTCGGAATCGTTCGACCTTTTCGTTTCGTGCAGTGCGCTTTAGGCGGACCGAAATTGCACGGTCTGCAACTGTATCCGGTAGTTTTCCGATGCCGGCGATTGCTTTGGCGCAGTACGTCGAGAAGTCACGGAATGAAAGATTTGTGCCTTGCCCTGCACAGCACGACGCCGTTCCACCGCGTCGGTGTCCCGTGTTGAGAACTCCTCGCAATGCTTCGGCATATTCCTTCTCGCCTCCAAATGCTGCGTCGCTTTCGTCCAGCAACAGCGTCGGGCTTTCCGCATCGATCTTTCTCGTCAGCACCGCGGCCGTCACCCTGCCTGTAAACCAAAGGATTTGCAACAAGCGTTTGGAGAACTTCGAGCAGCCGCGTTTTGCCCGACTGCTTTTCCGCTGACGTGATCGCTAGGTAAGGCGTTGAATCCGCTGCGTCAAATGTGTGTGTGTGGACGACCCAAACAGCTGCAACCCGGACCTGTGATTCAGAAAGAGACACGAAGCGTCGAATGTAAGCTGAAATGTCGTCGAGAAGTCTCTCTCCTACTACGCTTTTAGGATTCCATTCCGGCGTGTTTTTCAGAAAATCCAAAAGCTGCTCTCGCGTGCCGCCCTTTTCTACCCACTCGGTCAGGTCTTTCGCACCTGGCATCTCGCCCACTCGAACCGACGCAGCTTTCCCCGATAGAGCTTGCGCTACCTTCTGTGCTTTCTTCCGCCCTGGCGCATCAGCGTCGGCGATGATCGACACGTTCTTTCCTGCAAGGGCCGCCGTATATTCCTCCAGCCATCTTTCTGCCGCGCTTCCCCCAGTAGTTGCGCACAATCCGAGAGATCGGGCAGTCTCGACGTCCTTCTCACCCTCCACAACGAGCACATCGCTTGCAATGAGCACTTCAGGCAGGCAATACAGCACGCGGCGTACCCCAGTGAGGTTTCCGATCCATCGATTTTTTCCGTTTGGTCTGCGCTGCTTGAACTCTTTCGGCTCGTATCGGATTTTCTGGTATAGGAGAATTCCTTTCTCGTCGCAGTAGTTGTATTCAGCTACCGGGCGCCGCTTGCCCTTAGGAACGCCAAGAAAAAGGTCCCGCGGCTCGATTCGGAGCGCCGCCAGCACATCTTCTTGCGAGCACCCCGCGTGGCAGTAAACGAGAATTTTCCCGGAACGTACATTGATCGAAAGCGAGGGGTTCTCGTCCTCGTGCGCCGGGCAGAGCGCCGTCCAGCCGTCGCCGGAAGGCTTTAGACGCCCGAAACGTGAGAGGATCGCGGGCTTATTCGCCGTGCTCATTGCTGATTGCCTTCGAGTGGTCCTCGCCCTTGAGTGGCGAGGCATGGTCTGTTCGGAGGAAGGCTTCGAGTGCACGGACCGGGATTACGGTGCGGCGTCCGATTTTGCGCGCAGGCAGAAGCTTTGCGGCGATATAGTTTTGAATCGTTCTGGGCGACACACTCAAAAGCTCTGCCGCCTCGCGCGTGCTGACGGCCAATCTCTCTATTTGGGTAGTATCCATGGAAATTCCCTTTGGAAAGCAGATGCGCCTAATCTGCCTCCTTATGCCTTCACAAACTCGTTTCTATATCTCTCGTTGTAGGTTCTTTGCGTGTCCATGAGCGTACTATTGCGCAGGATTGCGTACCCGTCGAATTTGCTCACCGCAATTGCTAACTGCGGATGGTAAGTGTCGATGGTCGGGCGGGTTGCGAGTGATTCGGGCTGACGCTGCTAACTTCTTTCAGAAGGGCTTTGGGTTATTCCGGCTTGCTTCCTGACAGTACTCACGTAGGTTTTCACTCTGCCGAGGAGTTTTTCATGGGCCTCAATCCAAGAACGGACGCCCCACTTCCGCCACGCCTTGGGAATGGGTGCGCTCCCAGGTGTTCTCTCGTTTTGAGCATCCAATTTGGCGCAAACCTGCTCTGTAGTTAGCTCGGGGCTTGCGGTCAAGAGAAGCGACACGGCTTTCTTGCTTGGATCATTGGGGTTTGCTCGGCGTTGAAGGGCACTGCTCAACAAGCATCGTAGTTCTATTTTTCTGTCTGCTTCATTCAGCCAGCCCGGCGATCCATGACGAATTCGCTCCTCGAATGTGGCCCTAAATCTCACCATGAACTTCGCCACCTCAGCTTGTTGCTCTGAAATACTCTCAAGCCTATAGAGATGGGGCAATGGGCTTTCGCGCGGATCGATTCCCCATGCCTTATCTATCCACGCACCCGCAGTCTCAAACCGTGCCAAACCAACAGCAAAGCGCAGACCCTCCGCCCACATCTCTCTACGAAGACTCAGAGAAAAATCTTTCCGTCCTCGCCGAGCGATCACGGCTTGCGTCAGCAAGTCAGCAAAGTCGCCACTGGCCTTTCCCACTGCTGTTTCACAAGCGCGCGCGAAGAGCACCGCCTGCGACTCTGCTAGATCGTTCATCTCCTTGTCAGGGTTCTTCCGGAAGCGGTCGAGTCTATCGGTGAAGGTTTCTCGAAATCTCTTCTGCTGTTCTAGCAGTTCCTCGGATAGCTTCGCGCCGTCGAGGAAGCGATTTACGGTTTCCAGGCGCATTGCATTCAATTCCGCTTCATTCAATCCTAAAGGGCCTCTCTTGAACGCTGGGTGCTTTTTCGCCGCGTCGCCGAAACGCTCCCTTGCGTGGTGCTGTCTGCGTAGATACGACTCGATGACATCCTCAATCGAGCTGGGGTCGTAGTAATGAACGCCCCTTACATCGCCGCTTCTAAGCTGTCCGCCTTTGGTTTCCGTCATTTCGCATCCCCGCGTCGGTAACTTGGTGCACCCATGTGCACATCCTAGCGCGCGCGTCCCAGCTTGACAAAATAACCTAAACGTTTAGAATAATAGAATGGGAAAGACCAAAGCGAGCGAGGCCGGGAGTCTCCTGGGAAAGAGAAGTTACCGAGTCCGTTTGGAGAGGCTTGGCATTGAGCGTATTCGCGAAATTGCGCGCGAGAACGGCAAGCTCGGCGGCCGTCCGCCGAAGGAGAAAGACGATGCAAACTGAGACCGTAGCCCTGCCAACAGGAAAGAGAGAGAGCAAACGCAGACAACGGGGCGTGGACGAGAAGCTCCCCGGCTCCGGCCTCTGGTGGATTCGCTACGCGGATACGACCGGCCACATCCGGCGAGAAAAGGCAGGGACCAAGAGTGTTGCGCTTACTCTTTACCCAAGCGCAAAACCGAAATCCTTGAAGGAAAAAAACTGCCCGAAAATCTTCGTAGAGCAAATGTCGCATTTGAAGAAATCGCACGCGATGCGCTTGAGTATTCCCGCACTACGAAGGTGCGGGAGGCTTATCGTATAGATCGCTGGCACATGGAAACGTTGCTTCGATGGTTTCGCAATCATTGTGCTGCAGATTTGAACCCACAGGAGATCGAACGAAGGCTGAATGAATTAGCTGCGGAAGGTCGCAAACCTGCCACTGTAAATCGCTATCGAACCCTCCTGAGCCTGACGTTCTCCCTCGCCGTTCGCAACGAAAAGCTCGTCTCTAATCCCGTACGGCTTGTGAAACGCCGCAAGGAGAATAACGAGCGCGTGCGATTCTTAGACGATGAAGAGGAAGTCAAGCTTCGGGCCAAGATTCGCGAGTCGCACCCCGAACATGAAGCTGAGTTTGAATTGGCCTTGCACACCGGTATGCGTCGCGGCGAACAATACGGCCTTCGCTGGCAGGACGTGGATTTCAAGCAAGGTATCATTACAATCCCTCGGAGCAAGAACGGAGAAGTCCGCCATATTCAGATAAACTCGGTGGCTCGCGCCGCATTAAAAACGCTCCGACAACTCTGCGACGGCCTCGGCTATGTGTGCCCTCGATTTCATGGGCCGAAATCCCGCGATGCCAGAGAATGGTTCAAGCAAGTTCTGAGACAAGCCAAGATTCAAAACTTCCGCTGGCATGATCTTCGCCATACGTTTGCAAGCCGTCTCGTGATGGCGGGAGTACCACTGCGAGCCGTCCAAGTGCTCCTAGGGCACAAGCGGATAGAGACAACACTGCGTTATTCGCACTTAGGCGAAGCTCATCTTCGTGAGGCTGTGGAACGCCTTACAATTGCTTCAACTGGCACCACAACTAGCACCAGCGAAAATGGCGACCCCCAACAGGTGTTCGCGGGCACGGCGTAACTCTTTTAATTTGTATTGGTGCCCAAGAGAGGACTCGAACCTCCACTCCCTTGCGGGAACTAGCTCCTGAAGCTAGCGCGTCTGCCAATTCCGCCACTTGGGCATTTCTTGCGGCAAAACAACGAGGCCCAACCATATTGCCGCGTGGCCTATGGTTTGTCAACGAAGCACACTCAATTCGCGGTAAGCTTGACCCTGGAACCCCGCCGCGCTTAGAGTGAATGCTCCGGCCTGCGACCGATCTGAGGAGCAAATTATGGCATCCGCCCGCGCGATGATTGAGCGTCGCCGCTCAAGCCGCATCCTAATCCGTATCCCCGTGCAGGTATTCAGCGATGGAAGCTTTGGAGAGCCTCTGGATACTCCGGCTGAAGCAATCGCCGTCAGCCGCTTCGGGGCCCTTCTTCGCGCCCCGTTCTCGCCAGCACTGGGCTCTCGTATTGAAGTGCTAAATAGAGTTTCTCAAGAAACCCAGGAGTTTCGCGTAGTGCGCGTCCAGGGCGCGGATGACGGTAATTTCGAGCTGGGGATTGAGATTCTCTATCCCACGAAGAATTTCTGGCACGTCCATTTTCCCGACGAAAGCTTCGCCTGACCACTCTTGTCTCCTCCCATTGCGGGTGGTGCTATAATCCCGCCAATACCGCTTCAGATATGGGCCCGCTTGGCCGGCTCATTCTTCCAGTAGCGTCGACCTCAGCGGGCAGGGGAGATAACCATGGAGGAACTCGGAACCACCCTTTTCAGTCTGTTAGTCGGCTGGGCAGTAGTTACCGCCGTGCTCATCTGTATGCTAATTTATCGGGCTATGCTGGGAGCCCACGAGGAAGACCAGATCTTCCTGGATAAGGCAGGGGATTCCATGGCTCAGGAGCAGCGTGTTCTCGTCGCACGCATCGAGAAGCTCAGTACTCCCATCAACATCCTAATCACGATCTCGGTTTTGCTGCTGCTCGCCATCGCCGGAATATGGCTCTGGCGGGGATACAAAAACTTCTGAAGGCCAGCCGACGCTCTTTGTGTGCAGTCCGCTGCCTTATTGGTTAGGCGGTTGCTGAGGAGAAGTTGCAGTCGCAGGTGTTTGAGCAGGGGGTTGTTGCTGGCTTCCCGCTGGTTGTTCACAAAGCTGCGACGTATGGTTGTGGACTATCAGCCAGTTGTCTCCCACCTTATTGAACACCAGCGTGGTTTGGCCGCGTATTCCGTACGGCTTCCCGTTCAAAACGGAGCTAAACTCCCACTGATACGACGCCCAAGCCACATCTCCATGCACAAAGACGTTGGTGTTGCGCCGGACCACCTGGCTTCCCTGGAAAGAGGCGCGTTGCCGCTGATATCCGGCGATGTAGTTCTGCCAGCCTAAAATCGGCGGCCCGAAAGTTCCGCTTACGAACGTAGCGCTATCGGAATAATATTTATGCATAGCCTCGATGTTTCCCACTTGAAAGGCGCCCAGCATTTCTCCGATGTTGTGATCGATCTGATCTGAAACGGAGAGCGGCATTGAAGGCATGGGTGAGGTATCAGGCTTTTTATTCTTGTTTTTCTGTCCCCAGGCTGCCGATGAGACCATTAAGGTTATCGCGAACCCTGCAAGCAGCCACAGTACGCGCAATCTACCGTTCCATTGAAAAGTCATCCCAGTTCCCCATAATTTTGATTTTTGTCCGTCATTCACTCTCCCGATTTGACTGGGAGAATATCACGAAGAAAAATTGGGCGGCGGCCGGACCTTTTGCCTTGTGCTCATAAAGGAGCGTGTGCCGGCTATATTGTCGTAGCGCATTTCCGAGTCTTGGAGGATTGTCTGGGTATTGGCTTTCGCTACTCGCGAACATCGCAGGCAAAACGAAATCCGTAATCCGCATACTGAAATTCCGGGGGGATGCTTGAGCGCGCGGCGCACCGCGACACTTTCGTAAAATGGCGCCAGGATCCGCCTCGCGATGCACGTCGAGCCGGGGCGGTGGATTTTGCTCCAGCGGGCGTGTTGTCCACTGGTCCTGCCGGGCCTTGGGGATTTCGCTCCGGCGATACTCGGTAGTAATCTGCGTTAAACCAATCCGCGCACCATTCGTGGACATTTGCGCCAATATCGCAAAGGCCATAACCGTTCGTTTCCCGTCGCCCAACTGGTTCGGGTCCTGTCTTCCAACGGCCGGCATAGTTCGCGAGCGATTCGGGAGGATCGTCTCCCCAGGGGAATAATTTCTGTTCCAATCCGCCCCGCGCCGCATATTCCCACTCAGCTTCCGTAGGCAGACGAAAGTGCTGCTCGGTCAAATGGCTCAGCCATTCGCAATAGTCAATGGCATCAAACCACGAAGGCGCTACCACCGGTTGTGACGGATTGGAGAAATTCGGATCGTCCCAATACGGAGGTTTGCGATGCCTCGTGGCGGAAAGGAATTGCCCGTACTCGGCATTCGTCACTTGGCAGGCCCCCAGTTCGAAAGCGTCCACCCAAACACGATGCAGGGGCCGTTCGTTATCCTGACCCGCATCGCTACCCATTAGGAACGAGCCTGCTGGAATCCGAATCATGCGCGGGGCTGTAAGTTCTTGGTGCGCACCGTTTGGGAATCGTTCAGTTCTTTGCTGTTGCATGTTGTGTCTGGCTCAACAAATTGACAAATAGACGGTACGCACCCGGCACTCCTGCCGGAAGCTCGCGAAAAAACGACAAGCCGGTGTAGATATACAATCCTTTTCCGATTCGCGCGGTCACCAGTGCTCCGGTGACTTCTGACTCGTTGAAATCTTTCAGTCCCAATAGCGCTTGATAGCGCGGATCGAACGTGCCCCAGAAATATAAGCCGCGCTCCTGCTCCCAGCCCTGAAAATCAGCCAGCATGATTTTGTTAGGAGTGTTCATCAAAGGACTATCGGGCGCAAGAAAACGTACCGGAGAATTCGGATCGGTCACCCGCGCAACCTTATCTCCCATTTTCGCAGGGTATGGCGCGGGCAGTTCTTTGTCCCACGCGAAATCACGCTGGTACTGCACCAGGAGCGTTCCGCCTCGATCCACATAATCCAGCAACCGCGGATTTGCCCGCAATAAATCCGGACGCAATTCGTAGGCGCGTATGCCCACCGTGATTGCGTCGTACTGGCTTAAATCGCCGAAGGCCAACGCTACTTCGTCCAGCAAATCAACCTGAATACCCAACTGTCGCAGAATTTCGGGAATCGGATCATTCTCCGCCGCAATGTAACCGACTCGCAGGTTGGCCGGAACATTCAGATCCAGCACATGAACGGTTGCGTCTGAAGGCTCGCTCCAATTGCGGGTTGGGAGAGTTGGAATGGGCTCAAGCGAAGTTCTAAACGTCTCTTCTCCAATGCGCGCGTAAGGATGCAGAGCGTAGGCTCCCGGGACCGTTCGCGCCGGGGGCTCTACGATGAAACGGATCAATTGGTCGCCGCTGGTCGAAAAATCCAGTGGCGCAACTGGCAGTCCTTTCCACCCTTCCGGCGCATCGACTCCGACATCCACTTTCGCTTGTTTCGTTCCGTGATAGCGAACGCGAGCGAATAGTTTCACCGGCTCCGACGCTCGCTGTACCGGAACCATCACTTGCTCCGGCTCGACCGTCAGCGTTACCGCCGGAACCAACTCGAGTGGGTACGTTGCGATGCCCGTGGTCGTCGCCTGCAAGCTTTCCACTGGCTTCTCAATCGTAAATCGGTAGGAACTCCAAACAACTGTCAAAGCTACACGAACGAGCGGCGCCGGGAACGGCAGGATTGCATCTTGCGGGGAAGTCGGCGCTCTAGCATCCGCTGGGATCGAGACTTTGAAATTTTCGCTTTCGCTATCTTGTTTCGCCGACTCTTTGGTCGCGCTCCAACCTGGTGGAACCTGGATGTCGCTCGCATCCAACGCCCATTTCACCGGCACGATCGGCTTTCCGTCAAACGCTACTTCCACGGAAAAATCCTCACCCGCTACCAGCTCGTGACGGTCTGCCTGCGCTTCGAACGAAATTGCCACGTCTTCAGCCAGCGCGCGATCGATTCGTTCGCTTACGTGTTGCAACTCAAATAACGCGGATGAAGTTTCGCTGTTGGCTCGATCCGCCATCGCGGTTTTCGAAATTTCGTTTCTCAAAACTCCAATTTGCAGTCCGGCCTGCGCCAGCGAAGTAGCTGCATCCGTTCGTTGCATCGAACGCACCGCAACCAGCGCCGCTTTCAAGTCCCCATCCGCCGCCGTCAGTCGCGTGGCCATCGACGCTTGCAGCGACGGGAAACGCGTGCTGAGCGATGTAAGAGGCTCCGCCAGGAGCTTGGCGTCAAATTTGCCGGCCGTGCCCTTCTCGTTTTCTGCAACCAGATAAATCGGCCGCCGGAAAAATACGTTGCCGAAAAATGCCGGCGTACCCTGCGAGCGGTGCAGAGCATGCCCTTCCATGCCCATTTCGGTATAGCTCTTGCCCCAAAGCGGAGAAACATCATTGACCGGCAACTCGACAGCGTCGGGCGTTTTCTCCCGCGCCAGCCGAACCTCCAGCGTCACCTTCCAAGGAGCTAATCCTTCTGAAATTTGGTCCGGAAACATTTTTGGATCCGCAGCTGCAATCACCGCCTGTGGCGTCAATATCCCGCTCGCTTGATGCTGCCCGTGTCCGGAATGCACGCCGCCCCAGCCATTGATCACCACTTGGGGGCGATACGTGCGAATGGCACGCACCATATCTTCCAGCGCAATGTTGTCCCAAATCTTCATTGTTTGGCCGGCGCTCTTTGAAAAACCAAAGTCCGGCGCGCGTGTGAAAAATTGATGCACGCCATAATGCTCGTCGGCCGCGAGCAATTCTTCTGTGCGAATTACTCCTAACGCCCCGCCCTGCTCCGGGCCAATCGCATTCTGTCCGCCCTGGCCGCGCGTCAGAGTCAGCAGTCCAACGTCCGCATCCAGGCCGCGCGAAAGATAGGTCAACAAGCTGGACCATTCGTCGTCGGGATGCGCGGTCACAAAAAGAATTCGGGTGGTCACTCGCGACTTATTGATGGCCTCGACAGTGTCGGCCAGCGACTGCCCCATCACTGGAGGACCGGCGGAAAGCGCCGCGAGTCCCGCCAAGATTGTTGCCATCCAAACCGTTCGGCACCGCTTCATCCAACAACCTCCTGAAATGGCCATTGATGCAAAAGTCGAGCTCGTACGAAGTACACAAGAATACCCACTGACATCGCCACGAGCGAAGCGAGCATCGGCGTTCGTCCCGTGGAAATAAAAATCGCAATCCAGCCCGCGATCGCGATGATCACTGGAACCGGATAAAGCCACATTCGAAAGGGCCAGCGCTCCGCCTTCCATCGCCGATGAAGCAATAGAAGTCCGACGGCTTGGCCAACAAATTGGATGAGGCAGCGCATCGCCAGGATGGCGCGGATCACCGAGAAAAGACTGAAAAACAAGCAGATGAAGATCGACGCCGCGCCCAGCGCCAGCAGAGAAATATGCGGAAAGTGTTTGGTGGGGTGCACCCGCGCGAACGAGGAAAAGAAATTACCGTCCAGCGCCGCCGCATACGGCACGCGCGAATACCCCAGCGTGGCTGAAAAAATCGAGCCGAACGCCAAGACTAGAATCAGCGCGGTTGCAAAAGTCGCCCAGTGCATTCCAAACGTCCGCTCCACAAACAGACTTACCACAAAGCCCGAGTTCTGCGCCTCTTGCCACGGAACCACGCTCAAAATGCTCGTTTGCATCAGAAAATAAAGAATGGCAATCCCGAAAATCGAAAGGAATATCGCTCGCGGAATATTTTTGCCGGGATCCTTCATTTCTCCGCCCAAATTACAGACGTTGTAATAACCTAAATAGCTGTACACCGTTTGCACCGAGGCATGCCCCAGCCCGGCAAAAAAAATCCAGGAGAAGCCCCAGGCGCCCGCGGGATAGGTGAACACACGGCTGGCATTGAAGTTCGTCGCGCCTCCGTAGATCAACCAAGAAATTGTCCCCAGCACGATTACCCAAAGAACTGTCGAGATCTTTCCGATCGTCGTAATGCGGCGGTAGAGCAGCAGCACGGCGATCACAATCAGCAATAGCGCCACAATTCGGTCGTAATTCGCCAAAGCCTCGCCGACGCGTCCCGTATTCGCATTCAGCCAAGACCTTACACCCGGAATTTTTACCGTCAGATATTTTGAATAATCCGCAAAACCTAGCGCACCGGAAGAAATACTAAGCGGCGCTTGAAAAAGCGTTTGCCAGATGAAAAGAAACGATAGAAGCCGTCCCCAACTATTCGCCCCATACGCCTCCCGCAGAAAAACGTAGCTTCCGCCGGCTTGCGGCATTGCCGCACCCAACTCCGCCCACACACATCCATCCACAGCCGCGAGCCCCGCGCCCACTACCCACGCGAAGATGCATTGCGGGCCTCCCATGGCGCGAATGATGAAGGGGATTACGATGAACGGCCCAATCCCTACCATAAACGTCATGTTCAATGCGGTGGCTTCGACCAGCCCAAGGCCGCGATCGAGTTTTTCCGGCTCGGTCATGATTTATGATTTGTCGGCGTGTGGCCCGCTCGCATTTTAAGACGGCAAAGCATAGCAAGTTTCTAACGTTTGCGTCCGCATCCTTCGTGATGTACGTTAGTTCTGAGAGCGTAAAGCGAGAGAGGCGCGCGTCGAACCATTTCTCCGCATACCAGTGATCGTATTTTTCGCTGTGCTGGTCACGGCGCTACCCGTCCGCGCGGGAGGGCTTACGTTACCCCCCGAAGCCACGCAAGCCATGGCTCGCATGTACGATGGCGACCCCGAAGCCGCCATCGTCATCGCGAAAAAGCTCCAACAATCTCAGCCAGACCACCCGCTCGGCTTTTTACTGGAAGCCGAGGCGGAATGGTGGAAGACGTACTGCGCCGCGTCAGAAATCAAATACGGAATGGTAGACGCCTGGAAGCGTGGGAAGAATCCGGAAGATGAAGCCTACCTCGCCTTAAGCGACAAAGTAATCAAGTTGGCTCAGGCGCAACTCTCCCAATCCGAAACCGCCGAAATGCATGTCTATGCTGGAACGGGCTACGCGCTGAAAGCTCGCCTGTTCGGACTGCGCGGGGAGCATCGTCCCGTGGCTCACGCCGGCGTCTCGGCGCGAACAGAATTTCTTCGCGCGCTGGAACTTGATCCTGAGATGGCGGACGCTACGGCCGGTATCGGTCTTTACAACTATTACGTGGACTCGTTTTCCTCCATCGTAAAGGTGCTCGGCTTTTTTATGGGCATTCCGGGCGGTAACAAGCAGGAAGGCATCCGGCAAATGCAGATCGGCATAGAGCGCGGCGTACTAATGTCGGTCGACACACGTTTTTATCTCGCGAATAATCTCCGCAAGTACGATCACAAGTACGAAGAAGCTATCACCGTCGCTGAACCGCTCGTTACCCGATACCCTCATAATCCTGTGTATCTCTTGCTGCTCGGAAACCTCAATGCGGAATTATCGCGAAACGATAAAGCGGGCGAATATTTTCATGCCGTACTAAACCTGCCGGTAATTCAAACTTCTTGCCCATCTTCTTCCGGCGTGGCTGACGCTGCAAACTGCGCTCCGTGTTTCGCGCGTGCCCGCGATTTAGCCAATTCGTTGCTCGCAACGCCACATTAGATTTTCCATTGATTTGGTTTTTGAAGCGCTTTCACGAACAGAAAACCGCTGAGGTTAAAAGGACGAGGGTAAAAGCTTCTCCGCTAAGCGCGCGCAGCCTCTTCTTGTTCGAAGGCGTGATATGAAGATCGGACCAGCGGCCCAGCTTCCACGTGTTTTAACCCCATCGTTTCGCCGAGGCGCTTATATTCCGCAAATTCATCCGGATGCACGTACCGTTCGACGGGCAAATGTTCCGGAGTAGGCTGCAAATATTGCCCTAGCGTGAGGATGTACGTTCCCTGCGCCGCGATTTCCTGCATCGCCTGCAACACTTCTTCGCGAGTTTCGCCCAGACCTAACATCAGTCCGGTTTTGGTTGCGATTCCAGGCAACATTTCACCGGCCCTGCGCAATAATTCGAGCGATCTTTCATACACGGCGCCTTTGCGCACCGCGCGATACAGCCGCGGAACCGTTTCCATGTTGTGGTTCAAAACGTCCGGGCGTGCTGCCAACACTGTTTCCAGCGCTTGCCAATCCCCTCGAAAATCCGGAACCAGGACTTCGACCCTGCATCCCGGCACGCGCTCGCGAATTTTCGCGATCGTGCGCGCGAAGATTTCCGCCCCTCCATCCGGCTGGTCGTCGCGGTTCACCGAGGTTACCACCGCGTATCGCAGGCCCATTTGTTCGACAGCCTCGGCTACTCGCTCTGGTTCGTCTTCTTCGGGCGGACCTAGCGGTTTTCCGCTTGGCACCGCGCAAAATCCGCACGCGCGCGTGCAAATGTTGCCCAGGATCATGAAAGTGGCGGTCCGATGTTCCCAGCATTCACCCATGTTTGGGCAGCGGGCGCTTTCGCACACCGTGTGCAAGTCCAACGTGCGCATGATCCGCTTCAGTTCCTGGTAATTCGGTCCTCCAAAATACTTCACACGCAGCCAAGACGGGCGCGGATGCGCCGAGGGCGGTGGAGTGACGTTGTTCGACAATATGGTAAAAGGAGTCGCCATTTGGACCAGGTTCAAAACAATTCTACGCTCGGCTACCTCGCGAAACAACCTCGTGCCGCCGCGTTAACTTCAACACTACTGGCGCCGCAGTTCGTACTTCACCTCATTAGGCTTTTTTGTTAAGTAGTCTTGCATCCAGCGAAGGCGAAGCGAGACATCCGTATCGTGAGATTTGTTCCGTTCGAGCACATAGGATAGATGCCATATGTTGTATATCTACAACACAGGAAAATGATTTCCGACTGAAGACTCCGTAACATATTGATTACAAACGTGTAAAATGGCCTTCAGGCGGTTACCGAAATGCTAGTATAATTAGGTCCCAGCGCATGCCTTATCAACTCACTATTCAGCGGCCAGTGGAAATTGACGGCTTCGGCCTCCACACCGCTGTACGCAGCCACGTCCGACTAGTCCCCGCTCCAGCAGACACTGGTATCGTATTTCGCCGCGTGGATCTTGATGGTTTCGAGATCGAAGCTCACGTTCGCAACGTAGCTCGCGTCAGCTACGCCACCAGTTTGATGAAACAAGGCGTGCTGCTTTCCACCGTCGAGCATGTCTTGGCGGCTTTGTATTCCTGCGGCATCGATAATGTGTACGTAGAACTCGACGCGCTGGAGCTGCCGATTTTGGACGGTTCTTCGCAGCCCTACATCGACCTCCTGGCTCGCGCTGGGACACGAACTCTCCGTCGGCGCCGCCGCTACATACGGGTCACCAAGCCTCTGGAATTCTCTGACGGAGACCGCCGCATCGGAATTTATCCAGCCGAAGAATTCCAGGTTCACTGCTTTGTGGATTATCACCATCCGGTGGTCGGCCCGCAGGAAGTGAAAATGATTGTGGATCGCGAATCGTTCAGCCGCGAACTGGCCCCGGCCCGCACGTTTGGGTTCATGAAGGACTTTCCGGGGATGCAGGCCATGGGTTTGATTCGGGGCGGTTCGGTGGAAAATGCCATCGTCCTCGATAACGACGGCGTGTTGAATGGCCCGCTGCGTTTTCCGGACGAATTTGGCCGCCATAAGGCGCTGGACCTTATAGGAGACTTGGCCCTGGTCGGCCGCCCGCTGAAAGCGCGAGTAGTGGCGCATAAAGCCGGCCACGCATCACACACGCAGTTGGTGACTCGCCTTCTAGCCGACCGCACTTTGTGGACCGAGACTACCGAAGCTCATGTCCCGGTTTCTGAGTCCGAAACTGTTGCTCTTTCCAGTTCAGTCCCACCGTGAGATGAAAGCAAAAGACACCGCAATCGTATTATTGGCGGCAGGTAAAGGAACGCGCATGCGTTCCGAACTCGCGAAAGTGTTGCATCGAGCCGGGGGACTTCCTCTGGTTGAACACGTTGTGCGCGCATGTCGGCCGTTGAAACCTGCACAGTTACTCGTCGTGGTGGGACACCAAGCGGAGGAAGTTAGCGCGGTAGTAACTGCCCTCGGCGCGCAGACCGTTTTGCAAAAGCCGCAGCGTGGGACCGGCCACGCGATGCAAGTTGCGCGGCGTGCCCTTCGCAAACGCTCGAAATTTGCCCTGGTTGTTCCAGGGGATGCTCCGCTCCTACGTAACGAAACTCTTGCGGCGCTTCTCGACGTACATCGCCGCGGCGAAGCTGCCGCCACGATTCTTACCGCTGAGCTTATCAATCCCACCGATTATGGCCGCGTTCTGCGCGATTCAGAAGGCCATGTACAAGCGATCGTCGAAGAAAAAAGCGCCACGCCCGAGCAGCGCGCGATTCGCGAAGTCAATTCCAGCATTTATTGCTTTACGCTGGCCAAATTGTGGCCCTGCTTGAACGCTCTGCGTCCGGAAAATGCCCATCGCGAACTGTATCTGACCGACGTGATCGGACTGCTTCGCCAACAAAATGAACGTGTCCTGGCTTACATTGCGCCCGACTCGCAGGAAATCCTCGGCTGCAATACTCGCGCAGCATTGGCTGACGTGGACCGCATTTTCCGTGCGCGCAAGGCCGCGGAATTGATGGAATCGGGCGTGACGATTTACCTGCCGGAAACTGTGATCATCGATCCGGAAGTCACCGCGGGCCCCGACACGCTCGTCGAACCGGGTGTTCAACTTTTAGGCAAAACTCGTATTGGCGCGCGTTGTAAAATCCAAACGGGCAGCATTCTGCTCGATTCTCGAATTGATGACGACGTTGTGATCGCCGCGCACTCGGTTCTGGATTCTTGCCGTGTATGGCCAGAGGCTAAGATCGGACCGTTTTCCCGTTTGCGTCCCGGCTCGGATATTCGCAAAGGCGCGCATGTCGGGGGGTTCGTGGAGATTAAGAAGTCGGTCGTACATGAGGGCGCCAAGGTGCCGCACTTAAGCTACATCGGCGATGCGACCATCGGACGCGATTCGAATATCGGTGCGGGTACAATCACCTGCAACTACGATGGCTTCGCGAAGCACCCCACCACAATCGGTGACGGGGTTTTCATCGGCAGCGATACCGCCCTGGTTGCTCCCGTGCGTATAGGGCGCGGGGCCTATGTCGCCGCGGGCTCGACCATTACAGAAAATGTTCCGGCCGACGCGCTCGCCATCGCCCGCGGGCGCCAAGCCAACAAGCCGGGCTGGGCCGCCGCACGCCGCAAAGAACTAGCCCGCGCCAGAAAACCCAAATCTCCGAAGGGCGCCGGCATGCTACGCCACCGCCTCAAAACACGCCGGCCGCGGGCAAAACCGAAGCGGCGTCGGTAAGTTTTGCATCGGAAACGTCCTTTCCAAATGTGTTAAAATCCATACATGAAATTCGGCGTGGTCCAATTCCCCGGCTCGAATTGCGACGACGACGCTTATCACGCCATCGGCTCCATCATTGGCCAGCCGGTTGAATTTATTTGGCACCAATCCGAAAATATTTCCGGCCTGGACGCCATCGTTCTTCCTGGCGGGTTTGCCTTTGGCGACTATCTGCGCACCGGCGCTATCGCGCGCTTCTCTCCGGTGATGAAAGCAGTAGATCGGTTCGCCCGTTCCGGCGGCCTAGTGCTGGGAATCTGTAACGGCTTTCAAATTCTGTTGGAAGCGGGACTTTTGCCAGGCGCAATGGTCCGCAATAAAGGCCTGCGATATCTCTGCCGGCACGTCCACATTCGCGTTGAATCTACAGACACAGCGTTCACCTGCTCAGCCCGGCCCGGACAAGTTTTGAAAATTCCGATTGCGCATAACGAGGGAAACTATTTTTGCGATCCGGCCGCGCTTGCCCAACTGGAAAGTAATAACCAGATTATTTTTCGGTACGTTAAGCCTGACGGACACGATGCAGCCGAAGACGACCGCGAAGCGAATCCAAACGGTTCGCTTCACGCCATCGCGGGAATCTGCAACCGTGAGCGCAACGTGATCGGTCTGATGCCCCATCCTGAACGCGCGGTCGAATCACCGCTGGGTTCCGCGGATGGCTTGGTTATTTTCCGCTCGATGGTCGCGAGTCTAGTCAAACGCGAATCGGTTTCCGCATAATTGCTCGCCTCCGCCAACTGTCTTCCATTTCAATCTCTTGCTCGAATTTTAATTTACTGGGACACTTTTATAGTCAAAATTGGCCGTTTCCACAGCCCTACTCGGCCAACGGATAAAGAATGATCGACACCGAAATCAAGGTCACGCCACAAGTCGCCGCCGAGCACGGGCTAACACCTGAAGAATACGCGCGCATCCAGAAGATTCTTGGTCGCGACCCGAATTTCACCGAGTTGGGAATCTTCAGCGTGATGTGGAGCGAGCATTGCTCGTATAAATCCAGCCGCGTCCACCTGAAGCGGCTTCCAACTCAAGGCACGCATGTGGTGCAAGGTCCGGGAGAAAACGCCGGCGTCGTGGACATTGGCGATGGACTCTGCGCCGTCTTTAAAATCGAATCGCACAATCATCCCAGTTTTGTGGAGCCGCTCCAGGGCGCTGCCACCGGTGTGGGTGGTATTCTGCGCGATATTTTCACCATGGGCGCGCGTCCGATTGCGGTGCTGGATTCATTGCGCTTTGGACCCATCACGCCGGGGCCTGGCGCTGGAGATACAACTCCTGAAGAAATCGCGCGCAACCGCCGTATCTTGGACGGTGTGATTCGCGGCATTGGATTTTACGGAAATTGTTTCGGGGTTCCCACCGTCGGCGGCGAAGTAGTTTTTGAGCCTTGCTACTCGAACAACCCCTTGGTAAATGCATTGGCGCTTGGTATCGCGCGGCGCGAAGACTTGTTTTTCGCGCGAGCGCGAGGCGAAGGAAATCCCGTAATTTATGTCGGAGCGAAAACAGGACGCGACGGAATTCACGGCGCTTCGCTGCTGGCTTCCGCCGAGTTCAGCGAGGAATCGCAGCAGAAGCGGCCCAACGTTCAAGTCGGCGATCCTTTCCTGGAAAAGCTGCTGCTCGAAGCGTGTTTGGAAGCCATGCGTACCGCAGCGGTAGTGGCAATTCAGGACATGGGCGCAGCGGGGCTTACCAGTTCCAGTTCGGAGATGGCGTCGCGCGGCGGCACCGGAATCGAAATCGATCTAGCGCGCGTGCCACAGCGCGAGACGGGGATGACGCCCTACGAAATCATGCTGAGTGAATCGCAGGAACGCATGCTGCTAGTTGCTGAGCGCGGACGTGAACGCGAAGTTTACGAGGTTTTCCACAAATGGGGACTTGATGCGGTCGAAGTCGGCCGAGTAACCGCCGATGGCAAACTTCGCATTCTAGATCATGGACGCTTAGCGGCAGAGATTCCTGCCCACGCAATCGCGGAGGAAGGCCCGCGTTACAACCGTCCGATTGCGGCGCCGCCCGCTACTGCTGTCAAGACGGAAGCGCCACCCATTAAATTCGCGCCGCAACGAACTGACCTAACCGAAAATTTCAAGCAGTTGCTGGCTTCGCCGACGATTGCATCTAAATATTGGATCACGGAACAGTACGATTCCATGGTTCGCACGAATACGCGCATAGGTCCAGGTTCGGGCGACGCTGCTGTCCTGCGTCTGAAGGAAACCAAGCGAGCGATTGCGCTCTCAACCGATGGCAACGGCCGCTGGTGTTTTCTTAACCCGCGGCTCGGAGCCATGCACGCAGTTGTGGAAGCAGCTCGCAACGTGGCCTGCGCAGGCGCGCGGCCCATCGCCGCGACAAACTGCCTGAACTTCGGCAATCCCGAAAAGCCTGAAGTGATGTGGCAATTCTCGGAGGCCATCGACGGTATTTCCGAAGCCTGCCGCTCACTTAACGTTCCCATCACCGGCGGCAATGTAAGTTTCTACAATGAAACGCTCGGCAAGCCGATTTATCCCACGCCAATATTGGGAGTCCTGGGCCTGCTCGAAGATGCCGAATACGCGTTGGGATCCGGGTTTAAAAACGAGGGCGACGTAATTTTATTGCTGGAAGGGCGCGGCAAAGAAGCCAGCAGTCCGGACGCTGCTACAACCACAACGGAATTTGCCTCCAGCGAATACGCCAAAACGATTCACGGAGTCGTCGCCGGTTCTCCACCGGCGATAGATCTCGAAGCAGAGAAACGGCTAATCGAATGCCTTGTGAAACTAGCGAGCGAGAAAGCAATTCTCTCCGCCCACGATGTAAGCGATGGCGGCGTGGCTGTCACGCTCGCCGAGTCCTGCTTCAATAGTGAAGGCCACGCAGCCGACATAAAAATTCCTTCCGAGGCCGGGAACGAGCCTGCCGAACTCGCGCTTTTTGGCGAACGAAGCGCTCGCGCGCTGGTATCACTCGCTCCCACTTCCCTTGCTAGCGTCCGTGCGATTGCGGCACAATATAGTGCTGAAGCTAAGCCTATTGGTACAGTCTCACACGGCGAACTTCGCATCCAATATAATGGCACGCCAGTAATCCACGGGGATATCGATTCGTTCCGAAAAATCTGGACCAGTCGCATTGAGACAATTGAGGCTCGCTAACACAAGCATGAGTGGCTTGATACAACTCGAAGACGATCATTTCCACGATCATTGCGGCGTTTTCGGGGTTTTTGGCCATCCCGAAGCCGCGAAGATGGCCTATCTGGGACTCTATGCACTGCAACATCGCGGCCAGGAGTCTGCCGGAATTGCTTCCACTGATGGCGTGGAACTTCACGTGCACAAAAGTCTCGGCCACGTGCAGGATATTTTCACCCCGAGTGTAATCGCGAAGCTTCCCGGCGATGCAGCTATCGGGCATACACGATATTCCACGGCCGGCGATAATTCGCTGATGAACGCGCAGCCGGTGGTGATCGATTGCAATAAAGGCAAGTTGGCATTAGGACATAACGGCAACTTGACCAACGCGCTCGAAGTGCGGCGCAAGCTCGAACATCGAGGCTCGATCTTTCAAACCACCAGCGACACGGAAGTGATCGTTCATTTGATCGCTCGCAGCTCCGCGCGAAATCTTTCGGGTGCAATTGCAGATGCGCTCAATCAAGTGGAGGGCGCTTATTCGCTGCTACTGCTGACGCGCGACGAAATTTACGCGATTCGCGATCCGCGCGGGTTTCGCCCCCTTTGTCTCGGGCGGTTGAACGGAGCCTGGGTGGCTGCGTCGGAAACCTGTGCTTTCGATTTGATCGATGCGGAGTACGTGCGCGAGGTGGAGCCTGGAGAAATGGTGCGCATTTCGCGCAGCGGTCTGGAGTCCATTCGTTTCGCGCCGGAAAAGCCGCATCAATATTGCATCTTCGAACATGTTTATTTTTCCCGGCCCGATAGCGTGGTCTTTGGCCGCCCGGTGAATGAAAGCCGTGAGCAGCTGGGGCGATTACTAGCTCAAGAACATCCCGTCCAGGCTGATATCGTCACACCTGTCCCGGATTCCGGCGTGCCGGCTGCGATCGGTTTCGCCGCGGAATCAGGAATTCCCTTCCGCATGGGACTGATTCGCAATCACTACGTTGGCCGCACGTTCATTGAGCCGCAACAGGCTATCCGCGACTTCGGCGTGAAGCTAAAACTGAATCCCGTCCGTCGAATGCTTGAGGGAAAACGCGTGGTTCTGGTTGACGATTCCATTGTGCGCGGCACTACCAGCCGGAAAATTGTGCGCCTTGTGCGCGAAGCCGGCGCCACCGAAGTGCATGTGCGTATCAGTTGTCCGCCCACGATTTCACCGTGTTATTACGGCGTGGATACCCCCCGTCGTGAAGAACTGATCGGCGCGAACAATTCTGTGGAAGGAATACGGCAATTTCTTGGCGCGGATTCGCTTGGCTATCTTTCGCTCAAATCACTGCGCGCGGCCCTGGGGGATACCGAAGGCAAATTTTGCACGTCGTGCTACACCGGCAGCTATCCGACCGAGCTGGTGCAACTCGAAGTGGAGGCTCATCGTGAAAGCTGACGTAGATACGGAAGCAGTGTTTCCGGAGAAAGTTCGGCAGGAAAAGATCGAGCGCGTAACCACCGGCGACCGCATATGGCACGAAGTGATGTCGTGGTTCTGGGTCATCCTGGCCTTTCTTTTCATCGAAGGCACTCTGGTGCAAGCGCGCGTGATTCCGAGCGGTTCGATGGAAAATACCGTCTTGATCGGAGATCACCTCATCGTCTCGCGCATCGGTTACGACGCCGGAATTCCTTTCACAAATATTCATGTGCCTTTGTGGCGTAATCCGAAGCGCCAGCAAATTATCGTTTTCCGCGCACCTCTGCCCGAACAGGGTTTCCCGGATTTCATCAAGCGCACCATCGGATTGCCCGGCGACACCATCGAAATTAAGAAGGGCGTTGTTTACATCAACGGGAACGCGCTGTCCGAGCCGTATCGGCCGGACCCTCCTAATCCCCAGGAGAATCGCGGACCGTACAAAGTCCCGGCAGGCGATTACTTCATGATGGGCGACAATCGCGAAAATTCGTACGACAGCCGTTACTGGGGCTTCGTTCCGCGCGAAAATATTATCGGTACGCCGCTGATGATTTACATGTCCATCGACGCGCCCGAAGAGGTCTGGGAGCCCGGGCACGTTGGCGAACGCTTTGAAACTTATATCAACGCCATCATCCATCCGGGTGAGGTGCGTTGGAGACGCTTGTTTCACATTTTCTAAATCGATTTTATCGCCCTCAGAAAGCAAAAGTTCTCTAATGCGCTATTCCGATGCTGGAGTAAATATTTCGGCCGCCGACGCGGTGAAGCGCCGCATTGCAGCCATGGCCGGAAAAACTTTCCGTCGCGGTGTTCTGGCGCCCGTGGGCGGCTTCGGCGGGCTGTTTCAGCTTGACCGCAAACGCTGGCGCGATCCGGTTCTGGTGGCAAGCGCCGATGGCGTTGGCACCAAGCTGAAAATTGCTTTCGCTACCGGAGTTCATTCCACCGTTGGCGCGGACATCTTGAACCATTGCGTCAACGATATTCTGACGCAAGGCGCTGAACCATTGTTTTTCCTCGATTACCTGGCCATGGGAAAGATGGACGCCCGCGTAGTGGAGCAGGTGATCGAGGGCATGAGCCGGGCTGCCAGGAAAGCCGGCTGCGCCTTGATTGGCGGCGAAACCGCGGAAATGCCCGGCTTTTATTCCGAAGGCGAATACGACCTTGCCGGATTTATTGTTGGCGCGGTGGAGCGTCGAAAGCAGCTTGACGTGCGCCGCGTGCGGGCTGGCGATCTGTTACTGGCGCTTCCTTCCAGCGGACTTCACACCAATGGTTATTCGCTGGCGCGCAAGCTCGTATTCGGCTCGGCAAAGCTGGATCCAAACACGTACGTTCCAGAAGTGGGCAATAAAATCGGCGCCGAACTTCTAAAGCCTCACCGCGCCTATTGGCCCCTTCTGAAAAACACCCTCGAACGAGGATGGGTTTCATCCATGGCTCACATCACCGGAGGCGGAATTACGGGAAATTTGCCGCGCGCGCTTCCGGCAAATGTTCAGGCAGTCGTCGAGCTCGATCAATGGCCCGTGCTTCCCATATTTCGCTATCTCGCGCGCCTGGGGAAAATTGACCGCGACGAGCTTTTGCAAACTTTTAATCTGGGCGTGGGCATGATCCTGGTCGTGCCGCCGAAGCATATCTCCCGCGTCGAGACGGAACTAAGGCGCCGCCGCGAAAAATTCTATTTAATTGGCCGCATCGAGCGCGCCAATCGCAGCAAACCGAAAGTAACTTACACCGGAACCCTGGCGCTGTAGCGCGTGGTCGGCCGTTTCATCTATTCAGTTAGACGCGTCTTTTTCGAACTATCCGACAGAATTTCCCCCCGTGGAAAAGTGCTTTCATCTTTTGGTGTGCCGGCGTAACTGTGCTAATTTCGGCCTGCATGAAAAAACGCATAGGGGTTCTGCTTTCGGGGCGTGGGTCGAATTTCGAAGCGCTGGCGTCGAGTGTTGCTTCCGGGCGTGTCCCCAACGCCGAAATAGCCATCGCGCTGAGCAATCGTGAGGACGCGCGAGGAATCGAGAAGGCCCGTGCGCTGGGAATCGAAGCCCGCGTGATTTCTTCGAAGGGACTTGAACGCGAGGCTTACGATAAGCTTGTCATCGCGGCCTTGCAGGAAAAGCGCGTGGACTTAGTTTGCCTGGCGGGTTACATGCGGCTTCTGTCGCCGCAATTCGTTGCCGCGTTCCACAATCGCATTCTCAATATTCATCCGTCGCTGTTGCCTGCGTTCCCGGGGTTGGAAGCGCAGCGTCAAGCGCTGGAACATGGAGTTAAATTTTCAGGATGCACCGTGCATTTTGTGGATGAAAATCTGGATGCGGGCCCCATCGTGCTGCAAGCATGCGTGCCGGTCGAAGACAGCGACACACCGGAGACATTATCTGAGCGCATTTTGCGAGAAGAACACCGCATCTACGCGGAAGCCTTGCGCATCGTCTTGGAAGGACAATTTCGCATCGAGGGCCGCCGCGTGCTAAATACTGCCCAGAGCGCGCCGGAGAAAAAATAGTGGCCGCACAATTCAAGCCCGTCGAAGAGCAATTCTCTTACCTTCAAAAAGGCGCGGCTGAAATCATCCGCGCCGACGAGTTGAAAGCGAGGCTTGAGAAGTCCGCGAAAGAGGGAAAACCTCTGCGCGTGTACCTCGGCGTGGACCCGACCGCGCCGGACATACACCTGGGCCACACCGTTGTGCTGCGCAAACTGAAACAATTCCAGGATATGGGCCATACCGCAGTTTTTCTGATCGGCGATTTTTCGGCCATGATCGGCGACCCCACAGGCCAGTCAGAAACGCGCCCCCCGCTGGCGCGCGACCAAGTGGACGCAAACGCAAAGACTTACCTCGAACAGGTTTTTAAGATCCTGGACCGCAAGAAGACGGAAGTTCGCTACAACAGCGAGTGGCTTGGCAAGCTTTCAAGTTCCGAGGTGGTGCAACTCTGCGGGAAGTATCGCCTCGCTCGCATGCTGGAGAGAGAAGATTTTCGCTCGCGTCTGGAAAAAAATATGCCGATTTCAGTCCACGAACTGCTCTACCCCCTGCTGACTGCCTACGACGCGGTGGCGCTGCAAGCCGACGTGGAACTTGGCGCTACCGAACAGAAATTCAATCTGCTGGTGCACCGGGACATCCAGCGCGAATACGGTCTGCCGGGAGAAGTCGTGCTTACCATGCCTATCCTGGTGGGGCTCGACGGCGAGCGCAAGATGTCCAAGAGCCTGGGAAATTATATCGGCATTACCGAACCGCCGGATCAGATGTTCGGAAAGCTGATGTCGATCTCTGACAAGCTTATGTGGTCTTACTACGAGCTGCTCACTGATTTCGCGCCGCCCGTGATCGTGCGGCTGCAAGAGGAAGTGAACATGGGTGTGCTGCATCCGATGGACGCAAAGATGCAGCTCGCGCATAACGTCGTGGCCGGCTTTCACAGCGAAGAAGCCGCCAAAGAAGCTGCGGACGAATTTCGTCTGGTCTACCGCGACAAAAAAGCGCCAACGGATTTGCCGGAAATGAAGTTGGCGTGGGGCACGCGTCCGCTGTTTGGCGTTCTCACGGAGACTCAACTGGCAAGTTCCAGAAGCGAAGCCGAGCGGCTGATTAAGCAGGGCGCTGTGGAAGTAAACGGTGAAGTTGAAAAAGATGTGAAACGTACCATTGTTTTGAATCCTGGCGATTTGCTGGCCCTGCGGGTTGGTAAGAAGAGATTCCTGCGGGTGATAGGGGTTTGAGCAATTAGCGATGCTCGACCAGGCGCTGCAAATGGTCGAGCCACGAACGGTCGCGTGCTGAAACTCCATAGCGCGAGAAAATTCGATCGATTATTTTGCCGATGGTTCCCGGCATTTCGTACTGATCCCGCATCGTTAATTTCGTGCCGCTGCCCGCCTGTTCCAGCTCCCAACGCTGTTTCCCTCGCACCCCGTAGGAATCCTGAAACTGCCATTCGAATAAACGCTCCCATTGGTAGGCGGTGACCACCGTGGTCAATGTGACTTCGCGTTCAGCGAGCCTGCCTGTGATGCGCACTTTCTGGCCCACCGCAAAGTCCGGCGCACCGCCCTGGACTTCGAAACAGCTATTCATTTCCGCGCCGTACCACAGCGGCATGCGTTGCGGTACAAAGAAAACGAAAATTTCTTTTGGCAGAACCGCGAAATTACGCACGAACTCAAGATTGGCCATTGCGTGAAAGGTTTTCTCAGGGTCAGTCTATCGGACTTCCACAAGCACTAGCGAAACGTCGTCGGTAGCCGGCCCTTCCCGCCACTCGGACACTCGATCCAGAATGCCGCGTTTCATTTCCTTGAATGGGAGCGACGAAGTTTCCCTCACAATTTTCTGCACGCCCTCCACGCCCAGCATTTCACCGTCGGAATTGAAGACGTCGGTAATGCCATCGGTGTAAAGCACGATGCGATCGCCTAATTCGAGATCCACATCGAGCGTCGCTTCTGCTCCCACCGCATCAGGCAGCGCACCCAACACCATGCTGCGCGATTCCAGCAGGCGCGGCTCTTCACCATCACGGACGATCATGCCCGGAGGGTGGCCTGCTCCGGCAAAAAGCAATCGCCGGCCGCCGCGATCCAGTTGAGCCGCAGCAATGGTAAAAAAGAAAACAGAACCGCCGATGTTGTGCATCACGAAATAATTGAGCTGGCGCAGCATGTCAGCAAGCGGCGCTCCGTTGCGAAGCTGGGTCATAGTCTCGGCATAGATTCGGTTGGCCACCAGAGCGGAGCCAATGCCGTGGCCGGAAACGTCGCAAACCAGCAAATTCAAGCGATCGTTGTCGAGCGCATTCACCAAGCCGAAATCGCCGCCGATTGTTCGCACGGGATGGTAATAGGTTTCCACGTGCACGTTTCCCCAGACGATGGACTTAGGCGCGAGGCTCTGTTGCACGCGCGCCGCAAGCGTTAAATCCTCCTCAATTTCCTTTTGGCGCTCCTCAAGCAGCTTATTTGCCGCGCGAAGTTTCTCTTCCGCGGATTTCTGCTCGGAGATATCGATAAAGGTGATGATCGCGAACCGGCGGCCGTCCGGGTCTTCAATGGACCGTGCGCTAACAATGACGGGCAGCCTGCTGCCGTCGTACCGCGGCAATACGAATTCGAATCGGTTATGACCGGCTCGCAAGCCTCTGTCTCTATGTTGCGTAAGCTCGTCGGCTTCTTCCGGAGTGAAAAATTTATCAAAATTGAATCCGAGAAATTCGGAGCGCGGGATTCCCGTCATTTCCTCGAAATTTCCGTTGATGAAAATGATTTGGGGACAATCGTCCGCAATAATCACGCCTTCATTCAAGGTCTCAAGGATGCCTTCGATTTGCTCCAGCCATTCCGGCTGCTCGATGTCCACGGGACTCCCCTTTACACGCGTATGTTACCTAAACGCGACCAAACCACCAACGCGCACTTCGTTGGACCGAATCAGCTGCCTTCCTCATCTGATTCTCAAAGGTGCGCCGACGCTCCAACGTTTATGGAGTAAAGTAAAGCGAGACTCATCACAAAGAGGAGAGCAGTTCGCGGATATCCTAATGATCCGCCTGCCAAAGAATATTGTCTGCTAACGGAAATAGGATTCCGCCCGGACCAGGCGGATGGCCGCTGCTCGGAATGGCTCTGCAGGTGCTGCGCGATCCATTAGGCACCTTGCAGCGTATTGCCCGCGAGTACGGCGATATCGTCACCATTCCAATCGTATCCGACACTCGCATCCTGCTGAATCATCCGGACTACATCGAACAAGTAACCGTCATCCAGCAAAGCAAATTCCATAAAAGTAAGCTCACTAAAGATGTGACTGGACGTTTGCTGGGCGAAGGGTTGCTGATCAGCGAAGGAGACTTCTGGCGGCGCCAACGCAGGCTGGCTCAACCCGCTTTCCAACGTAACCGAATCAACGAATATGCCGCGACGATGGTAGAAAGCGCCGAGGCTCACTCGCGGAAATGGCATGACAGTGAGGAACGCGACATTGCGCAGGAGATGATGGCGCTCACGCTGGAAATTGCTGTGCGAACACTCTTCGGGACCACCCTGCCCGGAGAAGCGCGGCAAGTTGGGCAATCGTTGGAATTCCTAATGCGCTATTCACTGCGCAGAGCGCGTTCGCCGTTCAAAGTACCGGAAAAATGGCCCACTCCTTCGAATCGCCGGGCGGAGCGCGAAATTCAATTTCTGGATTCGCTGGTGTACCGGATCATCGACGAACGCAAAAAGCTCGGGAACGCAAACGAGCACAACGATCTGCTTTCATTGCTGATGGCGGCCATGGACGAAGACGGAAGCCAAATGACGCCGAAACAGCTTCGCGACGAAATCATGACTTTATTTATGGCAGGCCACGAAACTACCGCGCTTACGCTTTCGTGGGTTTGGTATTTGCTCAGCAAGAATCCTGCCGCCGAGACGCGGCTGCATGAAGAACTTCGGGACGTTCTTGCAGGCCGTCCGCCTACCATCGCGGACTTGGGACGATTACCCTATTTGCGTGGCGTGCTGAACGAAGTTCTGCGTCTGTACCCGCCTGCGTATGTTCTGGCGCGCACTTCGATCGCACCGTGCACGATCGGCGGATACGATTTGCCTGCCGGATCGACCATCATTCTTTCCCAATGGGTCACGCATCATGATCCGCGCTTTTTTGTCGATCCGGATGTGTTTCTGCCGGAGCGCTGGCTCGATGGGCTCGAGGATCGCTTGCCTGCGGGCGCGTATTTTCCATTTGGCGACGGGCCCAGGCGTTGTATCGGCCAGAATTTTGCATTGATGGAGGTCGTGCTGGTGATGGCGACGATCGCGCAGAAATTTCAATTTCGTTTGGCAACTGCACGAAAGATTGTTCCGGACCCGTTGGTGACCCTTCGACCCCGTGACGGAATTCCCATGCGTATCGACGTGCGGCGATAACGCGATATTTTGTATCCGACACTGCTATCGGACCGAACAACCTGAGCCCGTGAAAATAGGCGGCATTTCACCCATTCATGAAGGTCACTTTACAAATTCTCCGGATCCACCATTCGCCCAGGGATTGTAAGTGAGCGCGAACTGGATGCGGTCGGGAATGGGTGGATGAGAATAAAACAGAAATACGTCGATTGGATTTGGTTCCGGATCGGAAAGGTCCACTTCTCCCAGAATCTGAAACGATTGCGCCGCCGTTTGTGCCGAGTCCGGCGTCAACCCATGCGTAACTTCCAAGCCATACTGATCCGCTTGATGCTCGATGTGGCGGCTGAACGCGCTATTGACAGGGTTGGCGATAAACGCAAAAATCGATAACAGAAGCAAAAGCACCGGCAGCGAGGCCCAATCATCCAACCCGGGGATTCCCCAACCATTTCCCCAGCGAGCAAGAACCCACCCAACGGTGCGGTATCCGAGGTAGAAAAGAACAAAGAGTATCACTGCTGCGAACGCCATGCCTTTCCAGATGTGTTGCAGGACGTAGTGACCCATCTCATGTCCGGCCACGAAGACGATCTGCGGCGTAGTCATTTTGGCGATGGTGTTATCCCAAACTACGATGCGTTTTGAAGCGCCGAGCCCCGTGACGTATGCGTTTAGCTCGGTGGTTTTTTCGCCGGCGCCCATCCAAAACATCCGTTCCGGCGGAATTTTTTGCCGGGCTCGCTGAACCATTCGTTCCAGGCTCGCAGTAAGGGCGGGATCTTTTTGCGAAAGCGGCTCGAACTTATGAAACATCGGATCGACCACAAGCGGTTGAAGAAAAACCAGCAGAACGACAATCGGCAGGGAGACCAGCCAGAAATAAAACCACCAGCGGCGTGGGCTGCTTCGAATCACGGCGTACAGAATTGCAATCAGCACGATGCCCAGGATGATTCCAAGGAACTGTCCCTTAGCCCAATCCCAAGCCCAGGAGCTCCAACTCTGAACTGAAATTCCAAATCTTCTGGAGACCTGATGCTCGTAAATGTCGATCGGCAAGCTTAAGGAGCCGAGCGTTATAAAAAATAGCGGGCCAAATATCATGGCTTGCACAAACCGCTTTGACGAGAATCGTTCGGCCCAATCGCGATACTTAGGCGCCAGCCTGAGTTGCAGGACCAACCACAAAATGAACAGCCCGTAAACGAAACCAATCAGGGCCATACGAAAATGAATTTGGCTCAGTTCGCGCGCCTTCTTATAAGTTTCAGGAGGAAGGGTGTACGCAGTTACTTTTCGTTCGTCCGGCTGCGATCTAGCGGACGAGGTGAAAGGTTGCGCCGAATCCGATGACTGCTGGGCCTGCATCCTTGCAGAAGCCGAAGGCTGGAGAGTGCGGGCGCCTAGATTCGCACTTAAGAACAGCGAAATGGTGAAAATCGCGAGAAGGACAACAACTGTTTTCGCGTTCAAATATCCGGCATTCCAAAATGCGATTTTTTGGCGATTTGAGCAGGTCGCGGGCGTTTGTTTTCTGTAAGTTACGAGGCGGTTTAATTCACGAATTTGGCGATTTAATTTGCCGGGAAAATGGCCAGTTTGACTCAGTTGTCTCGAGGCGGGAGATTCGGGAGGTCTTTTATATGTAGAGCAAACAGAAGCAGGGACTGCGGGCTGTGTAGAGCCTCCACGAAGCACTCGACAATATTCCAATTTACTCACGAGCGACGCTAGCATGTGGTTCTGCGAAATTCAAGGATCTGTGTGCTGTGGATCTTGCGCACGAAGTCTCCGGATCGTTTGAAAACAACTGAAACTAATTTCATGCCATTGACGTTAGTCCTGATAGATTCGCACTCGCATGCGGATGTGCGGTCGGATGTACAGGTCGAAGGAGAGGCCGGTTGATGAAGCTCTTAATCGATGGGGTGGGCAAGCAATATTCGGGGAAACTGTGGGGCCTGAGAGGTCTGCGGCTGGAGCTTGGTCCGGGAGTGGTGGGATTACTGGGGCCTAACGGCGCAGGAAAATCCACGCTGATGCGCATTCTCGCCACGGTTACGCGCGCAAGTGAAGGGCGCGTACTTTGGAACGACAGCGACATTGCGCAATCCCCCGACACATTGCGCGCCGTCCTTGGATATTTGCCTCAGGATTTTGGCGTTTATCCGCATCTGACGGCGTCGGAGTTTTTGGAATACATGGCCGCGGTGAAGGGACTGGACCCAAATTCGGCACGTCAGCGAATTGACGAACTGCTCGCGGTAGTGAATCTGGCGGAAGCGCGCGACCGGGCGCTCGGCGGGTTTTCAGGCGGAATGAAACAGCGTGTGGGAATTGCTCAGGCGCTGTTGAATGATCCGCAAATGCTGATTGTGGACGAGCCAACGGCCGGCCTCGATCCCGAGGAACGCGCACGCTTTCGCAATTTGCTCTCCGAATTGTCCGGCGAACGCATTGTGATTTTCTCAACCCATATCGTCTCGGACATTGAGGCAATTGCGACGGACATTGCCATACTTGGCGGCGGGCGCCTGCTGGCTCATGCCCCGCCGGAAGATTTGTTACGCGCTGTGGAAGGCAAAGTATGGGAATGGGTGATTCCGAGCGCGGAAATGCCTGTGGCGAAGCAAGAATTTCTGATTTCTGCAAGCGCGCGACGGAGCGATGGGGTGCATATTCGAATTGTTGCGACGGAGCGGCCCGGTTTTGGCGCCGTCCTTGCGGTTCCCACGCTAGAGGATGCTTATCTGCACTGCATATCCAGCCAACGAACAAGCGCCATCGCATGAGCAACACTGCAAACAGAGCGAGAATTTTGTATCACCTGGTGCGTGCGGACTTTTTAGAACGCGTTCGCCGTTACAGTTTTCTTCTTACCCTGGGCATTTCCATATACCTGGGATATGCGTCGGTCACGGGCCGGTTGGCCATGCGTTTCAACGATTCTCGGGGTATTTTTAATTCCGCATGGATTGGCGGCCAGATGGCGCTCATTTCCGCAACGTTTCTATCGCTCGCGGGATTTTATGTGGTGAAGAACACGATCGAGCGTGACCGCTTGACGCGCGTCGGCGAGATTCTCGCGTCCACGCCGATGTCGAAAACGCTTTATGTGATGGGCAAAGCGATTAGCAATTTTGTAGTGCTGGCGGCCATGGTGGGAATTCTCGCAATCGCCGGAATCATCATGCAGTTCTGGCATGCAGAAGATCCGCACGTGGACCTGTGGAAGCTGTTGGCCCCATTTCTGCTGATTGCTTTGCCGGCCATGGCCGTGGTCGCCAGCATCGCTGTATTGTTCGAAACCATTCCAGGACTGCGAGGCGGTTTCGGCAACGTGGTGTATTTCTTTATCTGGTCTTTGGCGCTGGCACTGCCGATTTCCACTGCTGAGAAGAGCGGAGGCTATTCATTCGATTGGTCGGGATTATCTGTAATTTGGGACAGCCTTCGCAACGCAGCAAATGTGCCGCGGGATCATTCTAGCTTCTCTCTGTCTATTGAATCCGCTTCCCAAACACATTCCGGGGTTACGTTCCTGTGGAACGGCGTTCAATGGACTGCTGGTGTGGTATTGGCAAGGCTTTTCTGGTTCCTGGTCGCCATAGCATTCGCTTTTTTGGCGGCGCTATTATTCGATCGTTTTGACCCAGCGAAGGGCGGCTTGCGGCGAGCCGCTCCGGCTCGCATGCCGATCCCTGCCGACCAGCCCGAAAATGGACCTCTGGTTAAGCCGACATATGCAACAGTTTCTCTTACGCCCATACGAACCAGACAAGAGCATTTTAGATTCGGCGCTATCCTTCTGGCGGAACTGCGACTGCTGTTGAAAGGCCAAAAATGGTGGTGGTATGCAGTGGCCGTGGGCTTGATTGCCGGATGTGCCGCGGCACCGGATGCGTCGGCGCGCGGAATGCTTCTTGCTTGCGCGTGGTTCTGGCCGATTTTGATTTGGTCCAAGATGGGCGTACGCGAAATTCGCGATCAAACCAGCCAGCTTATCTTTTCTGCGCCACATCCGCTTGCGCGACAGCTTCCAGCAGTCTGGCTCGCAGCGGTGTTGCTCGCTCTAATCACCGGTAGTGGTTTCGGCGGCCGACTCCTCTTCGCAGGAGACTGGCGTGGGCTGCTTGCATGGCTAATCGGCGCCCTGTTTATTCCGGCCTTGGCTCTGACTCTGGGAGTGTGGAGCGGTTCAAGCAAGCTATTCGAAATTATCTACACATTGTTGTGGTACATCGGACCCATGCATGCGACGTTGCAGCTGGATTTTATGGGTTCAGCACCGGAGACGCCACACACCCTTATACCTGCCTTTTACTTTGTATTGGCGGCAGCGATGATAGCGGTGGCCTTTCTCGGCCGCAAACGCCAATTGCAAACTTGAGGTTGGCGCCACGCGCGAGGGCGTCTGCCCGGCAAAGAGGACAGGTTGCTTCTTTGGGTGCGCCGGCCAACGCAAACCAGCAGCAAAGACCCAGAGCGATTAGGATAAATTCATGCCAATTTGCCCCTGGGGAGACGGACTATGAAAATCACGCGCTGGTCAATCGGGTTACTTCTAATTCTGCCTTTAGGACTTTCTGCAGCCCAACAGGGGGACCAGCCAGCAACACAACAAGCGTCAAGCAGCTCTTTGGTGGATGCAGCTCGGCGCACGCGCGAACAAAAGAAAGAGCAGCCGAAGGCAGTTCGCGTATGGAATGACGACAATGTCCCAAAGACAGATGGGGTGAGCGTGGTTGGGCAAACACCGGCGCCCGCAGGTGCCAGCGCCTCCGCAGGCGGAAACAATCCCAGTGCCGCACCAGCTCCGGCTCCCGAAAATCTCTCAGGCGTTGCCGCCGAGCTGAACGCGGCTAAAGAGCATCTGAAAAGCCTTCAGACTGACCTCGACATTTTCCAACGGAAGTACACACTCGACGAACAGATGTACCTGAGCAAGCCGGAATACGAAAATGACAAAGAGGCAGCCGCAGCGCTGAAGAGCGAACAAGACCGAGTCGCAGCGTTGCAAGCGGAGATAGTTGAGGAGCAGAAGAAAGTGGATGAGCTTCAAGCAAAACTCTCGAGCTCCGCTCCCGCCCCCGTTTCGAATTGATTCTGTAATATATCCGGTGAGTATAATTGCGGGTCCAGCCTTCCAACATCTTCAATAGCTGACAGCGAGGTCCGCTCTAAAATTTTCCTGATTCTTTCCGCGAAAGACAGCCACAACTAATTGCACAGATTTTTTCTTGACACACTAGAGTGATCAGCGCACAATTCGGCCAAGTTTTATGGGAGCGCTGATTTTTTTCGGGCGCGTTGAGGGGACATATTGCAACTTCCAGGCTGGACGGTTCAATGTTTGAATCCGGAATGCGGAGCCCGCGGACGCTGGCTGCGCGTCGAAGATGTGCCGCAGGATTGTTGCGGCAGTTGCGGAGCGCCGCTACATAAAGTCTCGCCGCCGTTGGCACCGCGTTTTAGGGCGCGTTCTCGCCCGATGATGAAATACCGCCCCATGGGCCGCCGCTGATATATCCTCAACCAACAGCCAAAGAGAGCGGTCTTAATTCAGATCTTGTTCCGCGTTTCCGAGTCTCGCCTTTAGAAATAAAACTTCAACGCTAACTGAATAAGACGAGGACCACGGTCAGACAAGACTTGCCCAAAGGTGGAGCTAAGGCCCGAGTTATCCACCCTGAAAAATTGCGTGTGGTTAAATGCATTGAAGAATTCCGCGCGAAATTCCAGCGATTTGGATTCTTTGATTGCAGTTTTCTTAACCAGTGAAATATCAAAGTTGTTGATCCCCGGTCCGCGGATGGAATTGCGGGGAAGATCGCCGTAGGTGAACAGCGGGATTCCCGGTTGATCTGCCGGCAGCGCACAGGTGGGATCAGTGAATGGACAGGGGTTACAAACCATGTTGGTTGGATTGAGCCAAAAATTGCCGGTAGAAGTATTGTCGCCGTTACATTGGCTGGGGAACGAATTGGCCGTGTTCTTGGGGTTGGTGTGCTGTATCGGGCCGATTACATTCACGCGTGTTAGATCCGGAGCTTGGTCCTGCTCGCTCGCGTTGCTATTGGAATAGAACGTGATTGGGTTTCCTTTCTGGAAGGAAGCAATCATGTTCGCTTGCCACCCTTGAGCGACTTTCTTCAGAATTCCGTCGCTGTGAACGGCTTGGGCGAAGGGTAATTCGTAAAGTCCGCTTATCACCAGCCGCTGTGGCACGTCGAAATCCGCGAGCGCCCGATCGAAGCGAGGATCGAGAGGATCGGTGTACTCGGAGGAACGAGACCGAAAACCGGAGGTCAAATCGATCGTTTTCGCAACGGTGTAAGCGGCTCGGAGCATCAGGCCGTGGCTGAAACGCTTATCTACCGTCAATTGAAACTGATCGCTATCGGAAAGGCCGTTGCTGAAATTGGTAAGCAATTGTTGGGGGCCAGTTGGAGTACCGGTGGGATCGTAGGGATCGGATGGGAATGAACCGCCTTGGCAGGCGGAAAGTAATCGGGCACATTCCGGATTTACGGGCGAAGAAATCAAGCCAGCCTCGTAAGCAGGCAAGTAGGTGTTTAGCTGATTCTGCAAAATCGAAGGTTGCGGGAAGTTCAGCTCTCCGGAACTAATCAGCTTACGGCCGAGGCTGCCCACGTAAACGGCCTCGACCATAGTGTCCTTGGTGGCCTGCCACTGAAAGCCGTAATTGAAATTCTCGGAATACGGCGTGCGAAAGTGGGGATAGGTAAGATACGCGAACGGAATTGGACTTGGCTGTCGAAAGCCGGGAACAAACGGATTGTATGGATTTGTGTTCGGCGCCCAGGGATCCGCAATAGCCCCGCAAGGAATTGGACCGGGACAATCCGATGGGGAACCGATTCCATAGGAGGGGAAGATATTTGCGATGTATCCAAAGGGCGGTTGACCGCCGAATTGCAGGTTCAACGCGCCGTCCTCGATGTCGTAGAAGATGCCGAATCCGCCGCGCATTACCAGCTTGGCATTTCCAAACATATCCCAGGCGAATCCGAACCTCGGCGCGAAGTTGTTGTAATCCGGATAAACCAAGCCATCGTTCGGTGTGCCGGGATCTCCGGGATAAAGGATATTGGGAGGCGCGTCGGGAAACACGGTGGATTGCTTGCCGGGGAACCAGCCCAGGATATTGTCGTGAATGTCATGCTGCGGAACGTAATACTCGTAGCGCAAGCCGTAATTCAAAGTAAGACGCGGCAAAATCTTCCAGGTGTCCTGAATATATCCGGCAGCCGAGCCGGTGCGAATTCCGTAAGTAGCAGGCGAGGACTGATAATACTCATCAGAGAATCCGGCCACAAAATCAGCGTATTCGTCACCGGTGAAATCTCCAAAAGTAAAATCTTCGCTCCCATTATTGTAATAATCGTAATAGAAATTATTTCGAATGCGAGTGAAATCGACTCCAAATTTTATCTCGTGTTTGCCGAGAGTCCAGGTGAAGTTGTCCGACCATTCAAATGTAGCACGGTGCAACGTGGTGGGTCCCTGTGTGGAAGGACCGAGGGTAAACGACGGACCGAAAATCGTCGGTGGCGCCGGAGCCTTGGTATCGGCAGGAGTAACGTTCGTGAATCCCAAGGCGCTGGGCGGGGTATGATCGAGCGGAACTCCCTGGCTCGATGCGAACCGGCTGGCTGCGAAACGGAATTCGTTAATCTTGCTGTTGGAGAGTGTGTGCGTCCAAGTGAACGTTCCAATCTGATTGCGCTGGCTCTCTAATCCTGCTGAACCCACCGGAACATCGCCGCCCGACCCGATGGGCTGAAGACCTGTAAGCGAAGAAATCGTTCCACCCTCTTCGGGGAAAAGAGCGCGTGTGTCATCGATCAAATATGCAAAATTAATCGTGTCTTTTGACGTGACGTTATAGTCCCAGTGCACGATTCCTTGATCGTCATTGATTCCAGCCAACGGGGACGCGGTGAAGGTATCGGTCGATCCGTTGTTAGGCAGCGGCATATACTTGGCAATGTAATTGGCGATGATAGGGTTCACCGTAACTTGGTTATTGGGATAGGGAGAGCCCGTAATGGGATTGATGAGTGGAAAAGGGTCTGCGCTGAAATCCCCCGTGCGTTCTGGAACTGTCAGCACGCCGACTGGACTCGGCGTCATTCCTTCGCCTCGCCGAGTCCCTTGATAGGCCACAAAGAAAAACGATTTGTCCTTTTTGACCGGTCCGCCCAGAGTTCCGCCGAATACGTTCCGTCTGTAAGCAGACTTGATTCCATCAGCCAGATAATCTGTAGCGTTCAAAACATCATTGCGCATGAATTCGAATAGATCGCCGTGGAAATCATTGGTTCCGGATTTTGTAATCTGGTTGACGATGCCGCCCGAGGTGCGCCCGTATTCCGCGTCGTAATTGTTCGTCATGATCTTGAATTCTTCCACGGCGTCCGGGTTGGGGCTTACCACGATATTGTTGCCAAGAAAATCGGTGTTGTTCGCTCCATCCAGAAGAAACGTGAGGGATTCCGAGCGCTGCCCGCTGACTGAAAAAGGATTGCCAGATTCATCGTCTTGATCCGGAGGAAAAACGCCAGCCTGAAGCAGGCCGAGCTGTAGCGTGTCGCGATCGAGCAAAGGCAGGTCTCGGATCGCACGTTCGGTTTCTACTTTTCCGAGGACTGCGCTAGTGGTATCCACTTGCGCGACGTTCGCGGTTACTTCGACGGTTTGAGCTGCTTGTCCCACTTTGAGGGAAACGTCGGCGCGACCATTCTGGTTTAGCTCCAGAACGATTCCATCTTGAACGAATGTGGTAAAGCCGCCTTTCTCGACAGTTAGCTTGTATTTGCCTACTTGCACCAGGTCGAATAAATAGGAGCCATCGCTGCCGCTAGCCGTAGTGCGAGCGATTCCCGTACCCGTATTTGCTAGGGTGAGTTTCGCTCCGACAACCACACCACCCGATTGGTCGGTGACAGTGCCACGTAGTGAAGCGTTGGTTTGGCCCGAGGCTATCCTGCTGAGAATTGAAGTACTGGCTAATACGATTGCGAAAATAAAAATAGCTCGAAGTAATCTCACGCCCACCTCCGTAGTGAGAACTCGCGCTGAGACATGCAGGCCGTGGAGTGGCTGGAACCACGTGGGAGAAACTGGGCTGAACGTTATCCAGATCGCAGCCGATTGCCTCTAGCCTACAACCCCTTGATGCCCGCACTCTATAGAAGCGTGCGCGCTGGAGTCAAGAAGCATTCCATATTTGTGGGTCGCAAAGTGGTTGGCTTGAATGACTTGAAGTCAGCAGAAAAGGGGAGCGGCCGGTGGGGGTGCCGGCCGCTCGTGGGCATGGGGTGATGGAGGTGTAGACATTCGAAGCGCTATGTGCGGCCTCGAACTCAACACGATTCTGGCCGTAAAGCCCGCCCGCGTCGATAGTGCAAAGGGTTCAATTAGTCCCAGTACCTTCGTACCTCAGGTGCGCTTCGCGCAGTGTTCGCTTCACCGGAGCGGCATTGCCCTGCGTAGTAACAGGTGATACGCTCGGCCCAAGCAACTGGTCGTGAATCTCACCCATGGGCGCTACCGGCACAAAAATTGATCGCGCAGCAGCCGTCACGTCGCAGACGCTTGCTGTGTTGCATCAACTCCTGGCGGAGCTAGGCGGGCAACGTGGTTTGGCGGAGCTAATGGCGCGCGGCGCCGCGGCTCACCTCGAACGCGAACTGGGTCTCGGAAGCCTCGAGCGCGTGGAACTCATGCTGCGCTTGGGTGACGCTTGCGGCGTGCGTCTGCCTGATCGCGTGGTTGCGGAGGGCGACACGGTACAAGACCTGGTTGAAGCCGTGCTGCGCGAGGAGTCCGTTACTGGATCCGCTGCGCGAGGTGCGATTCCAACGACCGGAGCGGGCACGGAGATAACAGCAACGCCGGCACGTTCAGTTGCCATCTACTCTGATATCGAAAAGCAAATACGCGACGCCGGAACTTTAACTGAGATTTTCCGCTTGCGAGGGCGCGGTGAACCGGCGCGAGCGCATATTTATCTCTATGAAGAGAACGATGAGCCGCGAACAATAACCTTCGGCGAGCTTTTCGAAAGCGCCTCAAGGGTCGCCGCCGAACTAGTACGGCACGGTCTGGAGCCCGGCCAGACCGTTTCAATCATGCTCCCCACCTGCTCGGAATTCTTTTGGACTTTTGCGGGCATCCTGCTCGCGGGCGGAATTCCGGTGCCAATTTATCCGCCTTTCCGCGCCGACCGCATCGCGGAATACGCCACGCGACAATCGGCCATTCTGCGCAATGCGGAAGCGCAATTTCTGATTACCTGGCGGCAAGCCGAAGGGTTAGCCCGGCTGCTCAAGCCCGGGGTGCCCACTCTACGGGAAGTGCTCGACGCTGGAGAGCTAGCCAAGCCGGCAACTAAACCGGCTGCGAAACCGAATTCCTCCCCAGCGCATTGGCGGCCGGTCGAGAATCTGGCGCATCATGCGCGCGCCGATGAAGTTGCTTTTCTGCAATACACCTCCGGGTCCACGGGCGATCCCAAGGGTGTCATTCTTACGCATGCCAATCTGCTCGCGAATATTAAATCGATCATTTCCGGCATCGATATAAAACCAGGCGACGTCGCCGTGAGTTGGCTGCCCCTGTATCACGACATGGGACTCATCGGTGCGTGGTTCGTTCCGCTCTTTACCGGAATTCCTTTGGTCGTAATGTCGCCGCTCGCGTTTTTAAGCCGCCCGGAACGCTGGCTGCGGGCTATTCACAAGCATCGCGGCACGATCAGCCCCGCTCCCAATTTTGCATACGAGCTTTGCGTGCGAAAGATTCCGGATAAGGACTTGCAAGGTCTGGATCTGAGCTGTTGGCGTGCTGCAACGAATGGCGCCGAGCCGGTCCGTGCCGAGACGCTGGAAAGATTTGCCACTCGCTTTGCTTCTTACGGCTTTCGCCGCGAAGCGCTTCTCCCGGTTTACGGACTTGCCGAAGCAACTCTCGCCATTTCCGTGCCAAAACTTGGCGCCGGTTACAAAGTGGACCGCATCGAACGCGCCGCTTTTGAATCCGGGGGCCATGCTCAGGCCGCCCATCCGCACGATCCCGCCGCGCTCGAGTTTGTGAATGCTGGAAAACCCGTGCCGGGAGTGCAGGTTCGCATCGTGGACGCCGACGGTCAAAATCATGGTGAACGGAAAGAGGGGCGTCTGTGGTTTCGCGGTGAATCAGCAACCAGCGGTTATTTCCACAATCCCGCCGCGACCAGAGAATTGATGCGCGACGGCGACTGGCTCGATTCCGGCGATCTGGCCTACTGGGCTGACGGCGAAATTTACATAACCGGCCGCGCGAAAGACATCATCATCAAAGCTGGGCGCAATTTGTATCCGCACGAAGTGGAAGAAATCGCCGGACGCGTTCAAGGTGTGCGAACCGGCTGCGTCGTGGCGTTCGGAGCGAATGATGAACGTACCGGTAGCGAAAGGCTGGTGGTAACCGCGGAAGTTCGCGACATGGCAAGCGCGAAGCGCATCGAAGACGAAATTTCGCATGCGGTCACCGAGGCGCTCGGACTGCCGCCGGATTTGGTTGTGCTGTTGCCGCCTCAATCCATTCCGAAAACCTCCAGCGGGAAGTTGCGACGCCGAGAGACGCAGCGGCTTTTCACCGAAGGAAAATTAGGCAGGCCCCAGCAAGCCGCTTGGTTGCAGGTCGCTGGCCTCGCGGCACGCGGTTCCGGGCCGCGCGTATGGAACTGGACAAAGCAAGCCGCAACTGCCGCATTCGAATTTCTTTACGGCATATACGCGATGTCGATTTTTGCGATTCTTTTGTTTCCCTTGTGGGCGCTTGTTGCTATCACTCGGAATCAAAAACAGGCGGCTTGGCTTATACACAAAGGCACTCGACTGATGCTCAGAATGGCCTTCGTTCCCGTGCGAGTGGAGGGCCAGGAAATTCTGAATCAGCGCAAAACATCGGCCCCTTGGATTTTTGCTCCAAACCACGCGAGCTATCTCGATATTTTGATCAATCTGGCTTTCCTCCCACCGGACGTCTGCTTCGTGGCCAAGGGTGAAGTCCGCGACATGCCGTTTTTCAGCACCATGGCTCTTCGCAGCGGCCAATTTTCTTTCGATCGCAGCGATCCACAGGCGCGCATCCGGCAAGCGGAACAAGTGAACGCCGCACTGGAGCATGGAGAGTCAGTCGCGATTTATCCCGAGGGAACCTTCACAGCGGTCACCGGGATTCGTCCGTTTCAACTGGGCGCTTTCAAAGCCGCTGTCGACACGCAGCGTCCCATCTGTCCTGTGTCGGTCCGTGGCGCCCGACGAATTCTGCGTGACAAAACGAAGCTGCCGCGGCCCGGTCGCGTTACCGTCACCTTCGGGCCGCTGGTAATTCCGGATCGTGCTGCCGGGAATGATTGGCAGGAAATTGTGCGCCTGCGTGACACCACTCGTGAATTAATCGCCAAAAACTCCGGCGAACCACTTTTATAGAAGGAAGTCTCTACGGTAAATCCCTGATACAGCAAAAATGAATATTTCTGAGTGCAGGGGTAACCTCTTCCGATTAGGAGGCATCCTACTGCTTCCAGCCCATCGCTGCTACTCGCACTTATAAAGGGCGCTAGCAGTTGAAGTCGGGGCGGTTACGGGGCGAATCGTGGCGAGATTTACTGCCCACGATAATCCTAAATTTAATAACCCTGAGGAGGGATTCGTATGTTCGGAAAGCTATCTTTGTTGTGCGGATTGATTTTCTTAATTTCTCTCACTGCGCACGCGCAGGATTCTGACAAAGTGGAACTGTACGGTGGGTATTCCTACATGCGTTTCGATAGTTCGCCCATCACGAACATGAATGGATTCTTGTTTTCCGGCGAATATAAACCAACTAGCTGGCTGGGCGGAGTTGCAGAGTTTGGCGGCGAGTATGGCGCCGGTGCGTCCGTTCATACGTTTCTATTCGGACCGCAGGTATCGTTAAACTCTCGAGTCTCGCCGTTCGCGCACGTTCTAATCGGCGCAGCGCACTTCAGCGCCAACAACGGTAATCTCACTGACACCTCGTTCTCTCTTGCAGCGGGCGGAGGCATCGATGCCAGGATTTTCCGCGGAGTTCACTGGCGAATTTTTCAAGCCGACTATGTGCCGACGTTTTTCGGCAACAGCCGGCAGGACAACGGTCGCGTTTCCACCGGTATCGTAATCAAGTTCTAATCTCCGAAGTAATTTAGGCCTGCGGGCGTCTTGGGAAATCAAGACGCCTTTGCAGCTTCGCGGTCTTACTCCAGAATGAAATTTACGGTGATCTCCGTCTCAACTTCCACGATTTCGTGGTTCAGTTCCGTGGGCCGATAGCGCCATTCGCGTACGGCAGCCAAAGCAGCCTGCACCAGAAGTGGGTGCCCGCTGAGGACTTGCACATCGCGCACGCGCCCGTCTTTTCCAATGATTGCCTGCAGCCGAACCGTCCCCGCGATGTGCATCAAGCGCGCCGCCGGGGGATATTGCGGTTGAACTTTATTGAGTAGCGCCGCTTCCATCACGCCTTCACTCATCGGCTGCGGCCGCGGCTTTTCAACCTTCGGTTTAGGTGGCTCCGGAATCGGACGCGGACCTATTCCGCCAGGAACGTCTTCTCCGCCGCCGGGGCCCGAACCCAGCGAACCACCGGGGCCAAAGCCTGAACCAACTGAAGGGGCCTCCCCGGATGAAACCGGCAACGCGTGGTTCTGAATAGGCGCACTGTGAAGCGACATTACATTGTATGTAGTGGTGGAAGTTTCGGTTGGCTGATGGTTTGAAGCGGCGCGCGGCCCTGCCGGTACCGAGCTTAAGCCCCCGCCACGATAAGGCGGCGCTGGCGTGATAATAAACTGCTGTGGTGGCAGTCCCTGCGTAATCAGAGGCAGCAGAAACATCGCGGCCACCAGCGCAGCTTCCAAAATAATCGAGACCAACAATGCTTCTCGTCGGATCCATCTCGACCTATCAAGCGATTGCTTGTCGCCGTCCACCAGGCATTGCGAGAAATCTTCGCGCTCTCTCATGGCACATCCCTCCGCAAAGTTCCTACAATTAAACCCTTCAGGAGTTTCGCGCGAATCTCTTGCATAGATAGACACCACCACAGGGCTTTGGTTCCAACGCAGCCCTCGCTCACCATTTGGAAGGCCCTAAAAACAATAGTTTTAGGCACTTACAGAAATTGGTACGCGCTTGAATCGGTTTTGTCGCGAGATGCGTCTAAAGGTTTGTAAGGCTTTTATAGGGGAGGGCTATCATGGAGAAAGAACAGAAAGAAACCATAGGCGTTCGATACACAGGTTGGGCGGCCTTGAATCGCGATCCTCTGGAAGACCGCGTGGAGTTTACCTGTCCGCAGTGCGGCGCGCAGGGCGCGAAAGCGGCAAGGCGTCCTCGCGCGGCGTACCATTTTACCGACGGCTTCATTCAGGATCTTCAGGGAGAGGCTACGACTTGCCGCAGCTGCAAGCATTCCTTGCGTGTAGTGCCGGTCGTAATGCTGCACGATCAGGACGAGAAGCGGCGCTTCCAAGCGGTATTCGCAACCGAGCCGCACTCGAATAACTAATCGTCTATCGAATTTGCCAAGTTCTTGCGCACGGAAAATGGGGAGGAAGTCCCTGGGGGCTTCTTCCCCGTTTTTCTTTTCTATCGCAATTTATTCGAAGAGTGCCACTACGCGTCACATCCGGCGCGTCGGTTCCGTGTAAGAATCGGATTCCAACTCAAGGTGATGGGCTTCCAAGTCTTTGCGGATGTGGTCGAAAGCTTCGTCCACATTATCAGCGAACTGCAGCAGCTTGAATTCGCGCTCGTTAATTGTGCCGGTGCGAACCATGTGCCGCCAGTTGATGACTTTATCCCAATATTTTTTTCCGTAGATCAGAATCAGATGATGCGATGACAGTTTGTTGGTTTGTAAAAGTGTGAGCATTTCTCCCAGCTCATCCATGGTTCCAAATCCGCCGGGAAAAATAATCAGCGCCTTGGCCATTTGTGCGAACCAAAGCTTGCGCATAAAAAAATAGTGAAACAGGAAATTTAGTTCTGGAGTGATATACCGATTCGATTCCTGCTCGTGCGGGAGCTGTATGCTCAGCCCGATCGACGGGCCGCCGGCTTCGTATGCGCCGCGATTGGCCGCCTCCATGATTCCGGGTCCTCCACCCGAGCAAATAACAAACCGTCGCGGCCTATCGCCCAAGGTCATGGACCACAGCGTCAGTCGTCGAGAAAGCTCGCGCGCCTCTTCGTAATACCGCGACATGGAAAGCAAAGACCGCGCAGCGCTGACCTTCTGGCGCCATTCAGGAGTGCGCCGGCCACGAGCGTTGCGCTGTACTTGTTTCAGATGCACGAGAGCGCGGTCGCGGGCCTGAATGCGCGCCGAGCCGAACATCACAATCGTATCGCTTACGTTCGCGCGGCGCAGCCGGTCCAACGGGTCGATGTATTCGGCCATAATGCGAAGCGGCCGGGCCACCAGGCTTTCCATGAACTTCGGATCTTCGTAAGCTAGTTTTGGATGAGGCCGGGTACTAGGGCGACGCATGTTCTCTCCCACATAACACGAGCATTCATTTTAGGAGAACCTCAGCGAAAAGCCAGTGACCGTGCGCAACCGCTATTACACTGCAAGCAACGCCACCTGATCCCGGCGAATCAGATAGACTGAAATCGATGCAACGCCTTAAAAATACGCCTGCGCGAATGGCCGGGCTTTCCGGGCTAGTGGCGATTTGTCTGGCGCTGATGTGCTTGGCGGCGTCCAGCGCAGCGTGGTGTCAGGCTCCGCCGGGCCCGCTCCAGCAGAAGCCCGGAGTAACTCCGGAGAAAATACCGCCTTCCGGACAACAGAAAAATGCGATCCGCGTTCGCGTTAATGAAGTGATCGCGCCGGTGACGGTGACGAACCATTCAGGCGAAATGCTGCTCGATCTTGCCAAGGAAAATTTCCGCGTTTTTGACAATGGCGTTCAACAAAAAATCGACCACTTCGATCTGGGTGGCGATCCGCTTTCCATTGTCCTGGCAATCGAAACCAGCTCGCATATCGAGCCCATGCTTCCCGCCGTGCGTCAAACAGGGATCATTTTCAGCCAAACCGTAATGGGACAAACGGCCGAAGCCGCTGTAATCAGCTTCGACAGCGATATCGAGTTGCTCGATAAATTCACCACCGATACCGACGGCGTGCAAAATACGATCAATCACTTGCGCATTGGCGTCGATCAATCTCGGCTTTACGATGCGATGTCACGCGGCATTTCACTGCTGGAGGAGCGGCCCGCGGTTCGAAGGCGAATTCTGGTGGTGATTTCCGAGGCGCAGGATTCCGGCAGCGAAAGCAAACTGGGCGAAGTGCTGCGCCAGGCGCAGTTGGCTAACGTGACGATTTACACCATCGGTCTGAGCACGAGCATGGCTGATTTGCGCGCGAAGCCAAATCCATATCAAGGGCCGCAGCTGGGCGCGCCTGGAACGTTCCCCGTTCCCGTGCCTCCCGGCATGGCGCAAACGCCGGACAATGAAGCCGCAGCTCAAGGGCAAGGAAACGTGGACCTGCTTGCACTGGCGGTTTGGTTAGTGAAAACAGGGAAGAACGCGGTCGGACCGAACTCGCTTGAGATTGCCAGCAAAGCTACGGGCGGATTACACGTGAACACTATGAAGGACCGCTCGATCCAGAGAGCGATGGATGCAATTGGCGGCGAACTGCACGCGCAATATACTCTGGGCTATCGCCCACCCAGCGACGAGCCCACCGGCTACCACGAAATTAAAGTTACGGTGGACCGTCCCGGTGTCGATGTTCGCACGCGCCCGGGCTACTACATCGCCCCGCCGGGGAGTTAAAACCAAATCCTCGGCCCACCGCTTTGTTTGGGCACAAAGCAAGCCTGGTTCTTGAGGATACGGCTCGCCGTCCAACAAGCCGCACACGCATCGAGTATGTCGTCTTCTGCTACATCCCTCCGAAGTGTTTCTCGTTTTGCGCTCTCAATAACTTCGCCAAAACGTTCCTTGGCAAGTAACTCAAAACGTTCATTCATACCCTGTCTTTTTTTCTTGCTATAGGAGAGGGAAACATCACCCTTCATTTTCAAAAAGCACAATTCGGGATGAACTTCTATAATCCGGGATTGCGTTTCGCCGCTGATCCATTCGTCCACCTGCCGAATCTTGTCGAATAGAGCAAAACATTGCTTAGAGATTCCGACCGCATCCGGAGAACTTGCACGGTTTGCCTCAAGCGCGCTTTTGTATTCGAGGTGTCGCAACGCGGAGCGAACAGGTGGCGAGAAAACTGATCGCGCTCTGGGCTGCATCAGGATGGTTCTGGCTTCCTGGTCGCACGGACGGCCGCCGCGCTGGGCATGGTCAAGAAGACCGATTGGTATGTCTAGAGCAACGATTGACGGCTTTTCAGGAATTTCTACGATGTGTGAAATATGAGCAACGGGCCCGTCGTGACGAGTTTCGCCGCCATTTGTGTTTCGCAAAATGATGAACCATCCGCGCCTGCAACCGTCAACCCCAGCGACCCAAGTCATTGGACTTACTTTTTCTCGGGTTCCGGCGCAGCGGCTTCTTCCTCTTCCAGAATCGATGCGGCAGCGGCGATGCGGTCGCCTTCTTCCAACCGCAGCAAGCGCACGCCCTGCGTCGAACGTCCCGCTTCGCGTATTTCACCGGAATGAACGCGAATCACTTTTCCTTGCCCCGTGATAATCATCACGTCGGAATCTTCGCGTACTTGCAACGCCGCCACTACCGGGCCATTGCGGTCCGTGGACTTTAAGTTGATCACACCTTTGCCGCCGCGCGATGTAACGCGGTACTCCGCGAGCGGAGTGCGCTTGCCGTAACCCTTCTCGGAGACGGTCAGCATCAGCGAGGTAAGCGATTCGCGAATCTGATCGCTTTCCAGTTCATCCAGATTCTGCGTGTCTTTCTTGTACTCCTTCTGGATGATGACGAAGTCCGGCTGGGCCGCGTCCATGCTGACCACGAAATCGCCCTTAGCCAGGTCCATGCCGTTCACCCCGCCGGCCGCTCGTCCCATCGAACGGACTTCGGTTTCGCGGAAGAGGATGGCCTGTCCATCGTGGCTGGCCAGGAAAATCATCTGCTTGCCGTCAGTAAGTTTTGCTCCTATTAGTTCGTCACCAGCATCGAGGTTGATGGCAATAATCCCGGACGGGCGCGGGTTCGAAAATTCGGCGATGGCGGTTTTCTTCACTGTGCCATTGCGCGTTGCCAGGAAAACGTAACGGTCCGCTTCTTCCAGGTTTCGCGCGGGAACCACCGCCGTCAGCTTTTCGTTTTCCTGCAGGCGTACGAGGGTGCCGATCGCTTTTCCACGCGTGGCGGCCGCAGCTTCCGGAATTTCATAAACCTTGAGCCAGTAAATTCGGCCTTTCGAGGTGAATAGCAGAATGTAACTGTGCGCCGAAGCCACGAAAAAGTGCTCGACGAAGTCGTCTTCACGAGTTTTCGCGCCAATGCGTCCCTTGCCGCCGCGTGATTGGTGGCGATACACATCGACCGAAGTGCGTTTGATGTATCCCGCATGGCTCACGGTAATGGCCATTTCTTCGTCTTTGATCAGGTCCTCGAGTTTAATTTCCTCGACGCGGTCAACGATTTGCGTGCGCCGTTCATCGCCGTAGGATTTCGTAATCTCGCGCAGCTCGGCAACGATCACCGCTTTCAGTTTCTTTTCGCTGGCTAGAATTTCGCGCAACTCCGCGATCTGCTCGCGAATCTGTTTCAGCTCGTTCAGAATGTCGTCAATCGAAAGTTTGGTAAGGCGATGCAACTGCAATTCGAGGATGGCGTCGATTTGCGGGTAGCTGAGGCCGACAACTTCGGTGGCCAAGCCATATTTTTTGCTGCTGAGCTTTACGCCGGCAATGCTCTTGGCTTTCCCGCCTTCCGAAATGGAAATCGATTTGTAGGCGAAGAAATTAAAGAGGTTTTCGCGGGCATTCGCGCGGCTGGATGAACCGCGAATCACGCGTATCACTTCGTCCAGATAATCCAGCGCGATCTGGTAACCCAGCAAAATATGCTCGCGCTCTTCGGCTTTGCGCAATTCGTATTGCGTGCGGCGGCGAACCACGTCAACGCGGTGCGCGATGAATAGCTGAAGCAGTTCGACCAAGCCCAGCTCGCGCGGCTGTCCGCCGACGATTGCCAGCAGAATCATGCCGAACGATTCCTGCATCTGCGTTTGCTTGAACAGGTGCGCCAGAATAATTTGCGGTTCTTCGTCGCGTTTGATTTCAACCACGATGCGCATTCCGTCGCGGTCGCTCTCGTCGCGAATGTCGGCGATGCCTTCCAGTTTTTTGTTCTGAATTAGCTCGGCAATGTGTCCGATCAGCCTGGCTTTGTTCACCTGGTAAGGAAGCTCGGTGATGACGATGTCCTGGCGATCTTTGCCGCGCTGTTCAATCGCTACCTTAGCGCGCACTTGGAACGAGCCACGGCCCGTTTTGTAAGCTTGCTCGATTCCTTCGCGCCCATAAATGTAGCCGCCGGTCGGAAAATCGGGACCGGGGATCAGCTTCATCACTTTTTTCAGGTTCGTTTCAGGCTCTTCGATCAGCAGGATGGCCGCCTCGATGGTTTCTTTCAGGTTGTGCGGAGGAATATTCGTCGCCATGCCCACGGCGATTCCGGTGGAACCGTTGACCAGCAAATTCGGGATTCGTGTGGGAAGAACGACCGGCTCGTATTCGCTCTCATCGAAGTTGGGAACGAAATCGACGGTTTCCTTTTCGATGTCCGCGAGCATCTCTTCCGCGACTTTCGAAAGTCGCGCTTCGGTGTACCGCATCGCTGCCGGAGGATCGCCGTCCACCGAGCCGAAGTTTCCTTGGCCATCCACCAGCGGATAGCGCATGTTGAAATCCTGCGCCAGCCGAACCAGCGCGTCGTACACAGGCGTGTCACCGTGCGGATGGAACTTGCCCAGCACTTCGCCCACGATTTTCGCGCACTTGCGGTAGGCCTTTGTGGAAGCAAGCCCCAGCTCGTACATGCCGAACAGAATTCGCCGGTGAACCGGTTTCAGTCCGTCGCGCACATCCGGAAGCGCTCGCCCGATGATCACGCTCATGGCGTAATCCAGGTACGACTTCTTCATTTCCGATTCGATATCAACCGGCGTGGTTATTGACTTATCAATTTCGTCGGCCACTTGTCTCTCCGTATCTCTAATTACTCAGTTTAAGATTGGGTTTTTCTCGCCGCTCGTTCGATTACGTAGGTCTTTACGGTTTCGAATGCCGCCGCGTTATTAGAAAAGCGCCGCGGCGCGAAGTGTTCTTCCAGCTCGCGCAGAAATGAATCACGCTCGGTTTCGTCCAAACACTCAAAAGCTACGCCTTGCTCGTTGTTCGGCGAAGACGTCGCTGTCGCGCTGAATTCCGAACAGCTCATTCCCCGCAACCCCGGCAAAATCTTCCAGCTCAATTGATAAATCATTCTTAGATATCGAGGTTCACGACGTCGAGGGCGTTGTCCTCAATGAATTTGCGGCGCTGTTCGACGTTTTCGCCCATCAGCGTGGAGAAAATATCTTCCGCCGCAACGGCATCTTCGAGGCGCACTTTGAGCAGCGTGCGCGTCTCGGCATTCATGGTTGTTTCCCACAATTGCTCGGGATTCATTTCGCCCAGGCCCTTGAAACGCGTGATGGTGAACTGTTTCTTTGCGTCCTCCAGGACGTAATTCAGCAAGCCGGTCGCATCGTCCTTAACGACTTTGTCGCCATTGTGGCCCACGGTAAACGGCGGACGATCGTGCACCGCAATCTGCTGGTGCAGCGAGCGCATGCGTTTGTATTCTGCCGTGGCTGCCAGAGCCCAATTCACGCGCCGCTCTCCGCCATTTTTCAGAACGAGTTCGTGCAAGCTGTGCTCTTCGTCGAAAACAAATTTCGCCTCCAGTTCCAGCTTGGCTTTCTCGATGGCCTTCACCAGCTCTTGAAGTTTTTTCTTGTCCGCAAAATCAGTTTTCTTTTCTAGTTCGCTGTTGGCGAGCAGTTCAACGAGTTTCGGTTCGCGCAAACGCCGGCCCAGCTTTGCGGCCACTTGATCGTATTCCTGAATATTCAGCAGGAATTGGGTGAGGTCGCCGCCTTCCAGCGATTTCCCGCCTTTCGACTTCACTTCGTGCTCTTCAGTGGCTCGCTTCATCAGTTCGTGAGCGAATTCGCGCTCGTCGCGAATGTAACGGTCCATCTTTCCGCGCTTCACGCGGTAAAGAGGAGGCTGCGCAATGTAAATGTGGCCGCGTTCGATCAACTCGCGCATGTGACGGAAGAAAAACGTGAGCAACAGCGTGCGAATGTGGCTGCCGTCAACGTCCGCGTCGGTCATCAGAATCACTTTGTGGTAGCGCAGCTTGTTGGCGTCGAAATCGTCCTTGCCAATGCCGGTGCCGAGAGCCGTGATGATGCAGCGAATTTCTTCGTGGCCCAGCATTTTGTCGTAACGCGCTTTTTCCACGTTCAGAATCTTGCCCTTGAGCGGCAGGATGGCCTGATAACGACGATCGCGGCCGCCTTTGGCCGAGCCGCCCGCCGATTCACCCTCAACGAGGAACAGCTCGCAGCGAGCGGGATCGCGTTCCTGGCAATCGGAAAGCTTTCCGGGAAGTCCGCTGGAATCGAGCGCCGATTTGCGGCGCGTAAGTTCGCGAGCTTTGCGCGCCGCTTCGCGGGCGCGGGCTGCGTCGATACACTTGCCGATAATTTTTCGCGCAATGGACGAATGCTTGTCGAAATACTCGCCGAGTCGCTCGTTGACCAGTGATTCCACCAGCCCTTTGATGTCGCTATTGAGCTTCCCCTTGGTTTGCCCTTCGAACTGCGGCTGCGGAAGTTTCACGGAAACCACCGCAACCAGGCCTTCGCGCACGTCATCGCCATTGATGGAGACTTCGTCTTTCTGCTCTTTCAACATGCCGGCGGAATTTGCGTAGTAGTTGATCGTGCGCGTCAGCGCGGAGCGAAAGCCCGAAAGGTGCGAACCGCCGTCAACCGTGTTGATCGTGTTGGCGAAGGAGAAAATGTTTTCCGCGTAGCTGTCGTTATATTGCAGCGCGATTTCGATATCCACCTGCTCGCGCTTGCCTTCCATATAAATCGGCGAATCGTGAAGAGTCTGCTTGCCGCGATTCAGGTGTTTCACAAATTCAGCGATGCCGCCGGTAAATCGGAATTCAGCTTTCTTATTGGTACGCTCATCTTCCAGCGTAATTTTCAGGCCTTTGTTGAGGAAGGCAAGCTCGCGAAGGCGCTGCGAAAGCGTGTCGTAGCTGTACACCGTCGTCGCAAAGATCTCCGGGTCAGCGTGAAACGTGATTTTCGTGCCGGTCTTTCGAGTCTTGCCGGACGCCTTAAGCTTGGATGTCGGCACGCCCTTTTCGTAAGACTGCTCCCACACTTCGCCGTCGCGCCAGATTTCCAGGTCGAGCCAATCCGAAAGCGCATTGACTACCGAAACGCCGACGCCGTGCAATCCGCCGGAAACTTTATAAGTGTCGCTGTCGAATTTGCCGCCGGCGTGCAGCACGGTCATAACAACTTCCGCAGCCGGTTTCTTTTCCGTCGCGTGCATGTCCACGGGAATGCCGCGGCCGTTGTCGATCACCGTTACGCTATTGTCATCGTGTACCGACACGTTAATTTCATCGCAGAAGCCGGCCATGGCTTCGTCCACGGAATTGTCCGCAACTTCCCAGACAAGGTGATGCAAACCCAGTTCCCCAGTCGAGCCGATGTACATCGCCGGGCGTTTGCGAACTGCTTCGATTCCGCCCAACACTTTGATGGATGTTGCGTCGTACTTATGACCTTTGGCGCCCGAACTTTCTTTTTCAGCCATGGATCGTGCGTCTCCTCAGACCGTTAGCTCGCATGAATGCAATTCTAGAAATCTCTCTTAGAAATCTTGGTGATGCACGGGAAGGCGGTCGCGCGGAGGCTCGACACTTGCCCACTTTGGCGGGCTTGCCTTGCCCATTGGCCTGAGCATCCGAAAATTTCCGGCCTGGATATTTCCAGGGCGCTTCCGCGCTTGCCAGACTCGAAGGGTTGCAACTTCATCCCGTCCCGTTCCGAAAATTTCCGGGGAGACGCGGCGAAGTTTTATTTCGTCCAACACGTGTCACTCACTTGCCCTGGCGCGAGCAAGAAAACTAGAGCAATTTCGGGTCGGACAGTGCCGTTCAGGAGGACTCCAGAACAATTAAATTGTACAGGAAAAGCGGGATTTTCACAAGGTGATTGTGAGCCGGAGGTTGACAATAAGTCTAACCAGGTCTATAAGATGTGGGCTTGTCTAGGCGGGGTCTGAGAGCGAATTGGCTTGATGAATAAAATGCGTAAATGGGCTGATTATTCAGTTATCACGAGGATTTTCCGAAGGAAAACGGAAACCTAAGAAAGATCCCATTAGCTACGCAGCAACGTCAAATACGCATGGGCATTACGACGTAGCGATAGCGGGTCGCCTCATCGGCGAGCGGGCGCAACTGGCCGGCGGATTGTTCATCCTTTAGTTCGAAGCTGATCGGGCCATCGGCCGCGGCATTCAGGAAATCGAGAAGATATTGCGCGTTGAAGCCAATCGCAATGGTGTCGCCTTTGAATTCTTTCTCGATCACCTCTTTCGCTTCGCCGTACTCCGGACTCGAGGCCGAAATCTCTAGGCCTTCTTTCGATAGCATGAATTTCACGGCGTGCGAACGCTGGTCAGCGAGCTGTGAGACGCGACGCAGAGCATCCTGCAGCTCGCCGCGATCCAGAGCTACGGTCTTGTTGGCGTCCCGCGGAAGCACCGCTTCATAATTCGGAAATTGCCCGGTGAGCTTGCGCGAAGTGAGCAAACGCCCGCCAAACTGAAAGAAGAGGTGGCTTTCGTCCTGCGCAAATTCTACGCTGGCTTCATCGCCGGATTCCGCGGCAAGGCGCTGCAGCTCCGTCATAGCTTTCTTGGGAACCAGAACGCGCGTCTCGGTGGAGAAGCCTTCAAACTTATGATCTTTCTCCACCATTGCGAGCCGGTGACCGTCAGTCGCCACCATGGTGATCGAATTGGGTTTTAGCACGAGCAAAGCTCCATTCAGCGTGTAACGCGACTCTTCCAGCGAAATTGCGAAGGTCGTCTTGGCTATGACTTCGGCAAGCAACGCTGCGGGAATCTTCACCAGCGCGTGTGGAAACGACGGAAGCGCCGGGAAATTATCTTTCGACATGCCTACAAGTTTGTAGCTCTTCCTGTCGGCAGTTACTTGCACCCAATGGTTTTCGAGGAGCTTAAACCTTACTTCCCCTTCCGGCAGCAAGCGCATCAATTCGAATAGTTTCTTGGCAGGAATCGTGCCGGCGCCTTCTTTCTTAACTTTTGCTTCGCAGGAGGTGCGGATACTGAGTTCAAGATCGGTCGCCGTGATGGTCAGGCGGCTGCCTTTTGCTTCCACCAATAGATTCGACAGAATTGGAATCGTCGACTTGCGCTCGACCACGCCCTGCGTGAGGTTCAGTTCGTCGAGCAGGTCCGATCTTTTTACGCTAAATTCCATCTCGGGCGACCCTCGCGTTGTTCGCTGTTCTTTTGCACTGCTGCGGGTACTACTTTACTGCTTTTATTTATAAATTAAGTATATAAGAAAACCGTCGCCGTCGCCGCATGTGTGGATTCTGCGGAAAACGTTTTAACTCGTATCATCCGCGCACTTTACGCTTGGGAGTGTGCGGTGGAAATCTGCGCGGTACAGGTGAAAACGACCGCTCAAACCTTGCGCCAGGTCATTTCCACAGCGCGTGCACAGGCTGCATCACAGCGCGAACCACGATTCGCAGCTCTCTAACCGAACGCGTCGAGTAGCCTGTTGATCGTCTTGTTCAAATCTTTGTCGGACTGCCGCAGCATCTCAATCTTGTTGATCGAATGCAGAACGGTGGTGTGATGCTTCCCGCCAAACTGCCGGCCGATTTCCGGAAGCGAAGCTGAGGTGAGCTGCTTCACCAGGAACATGGCCACTTGACGAGGAAAAGCGATCTGCTTCGAGTTGCTGCGCACTTTCAAATCCTGCGCGCGAAGACCGAAGTGTTCGCCAACGCGTTTCTGAATCTGCTCGATGGTCACTTTCTTATCTTGCGTCTCGATGATGTTTTTCAGAACCTGCTGCGCGGTAGGCAAATTAATAATCGCGCCGGTGAGCGAAGCGTAAGCCATCAACCGTATCAGCGCGCCTTCCAACTCGCGAATATTCGATTTGATCGCGCGCGCGATATATTCGGCCACGTCATCGGGAACCTGCACGCGCTCGCTCTCAGCTTTCTTCTGCAGAATGGCGATTTTGGTTTCCAGGTCGGGTGGCTGGATGTCCGCGATTAGTCCCCATTCAAAGCGCGAACGCAAGCGCTCCTCAATCGACGAAATCTCTTTGGGCGGGCAATCGGACGAAATAACGATCTGCTTTTGCTGGTCATACAGCGCGTTAAACGTGTGGAAAAATTCTTCCTGCGTACGCTCGCGCGTGGCGATGAACTGAATGTCGTCAACCATCAGAACATCCATATTGCGAAAGCGGTCGCGAAAGGCCGGCATGCGCTCGAGCCGTATCGAAGCAATCACTTCGTTCGTAAATTTCTCCGCGCTGATATAGGTGAGTCGCAGCGAAGGATTGCGCCGTTTCAGCGTGTGCCCGATCGCCTGCATCAGATGCGTCTTGCCGAGTCCCACACCGCCATAAAGGAATAGCGGGTTGTAGGATTTGGAAGGTTGATCCGCTACCGCCATGGCCGCCGCGTGCGCAAATTGGTTCGAAGCTCCCACGATAAATGATTCAAACGTATAGCGCGGATTCAGTTGATGAGCGACAGCGTCAAAATCAAGCTTCGCCTGCGGAGGCGGAGCAAGGCTTGCTGCCGCCGGTTGCGTTTCCGCGCAAAGATACTCAAGCTGAAGCTGCGGACGGCCTAGCTCGGTGAGCACCGCCTGGATAAGCTGCCCATAAGTTTCCGTCAGGCGCTTCTTGAACAAGCGCGTGGGGACGCGGATGACCAAACGATCTTCTTCCGCGCGTTCCAGGCGCGTGGGCCGAAACCATGTGGCGAAGCTGTGAGGATTTACGCGCCGTTCGGAGTGCAGCAGAATCTTATCCCAGAGGTTCATCGAGCAAATTTACCCTTTGCCACAATTTCCACCGACGTGGAAATCTTGTGGAAATCTCCCGCGCCACCGGCGGGATGTTTTCTTATGTCGGCTAGGTCTGATGTCACGCGACGCACCCCGCGTCACGGCATCTCATGAGTGCACGCATGAATCGCACGGGAGAAGCGAGCGGGGATTTTGCCTAATCGCAACGCAGGTAGCAAGAGAAAATTGAACGAACCACTCACGCAGATTTCACAAATCATTCACAGCTTTTCCACAGGCGATTTTTTAGTTGATTCCAGGAAAAATCTCAAGGACCTCGTGACTGCACGACATTCCAAAAATTTGTCAGCGTCGGCCGGTTGAAACAGAGCCTCAGAACAGCAGTTTCGCGTTGGCCAATAGCATCCGCAGCGGAACGTTTACATATTTGAAATGATTCGTGTCTAGTAGATCCGTTCCGTTCTTCGGCTCTCGTTTAGTCGATGCGAAAAGCTGCGCGCTCGATGGAAATTGCCCGGCCGGTGGTTTCATCCACTTCGATCTGAACTGCATTCATCTGTATATCGCCTTCGGCCACCGCGAACTTCGCCGGCATCTGGTCCAGGAACCGTTGCAAGACACCTTGTTTGTCCATGCCGATTACGGAATCGTGAGGACCGGTCATCCCAACATCCGTGATGTATGCCGTGCCTCCGGGCAGAACGCGCTGATCGGCCGTGGCCACGTGCGTATGGGTTCCCAGAACCGCGGAGACTTTTCCGGCCAGATACCAGCCCATGGCTTGTTTTTCAGAAGTGGCCTCTGCATGCATATCCACAATAATCACTTTGATGTCCGAAGGAATTTTCGCGAGCTCGCGTTCGGCGGTGCGAAATGGATCGTCCAACGCGATCATAAAAGTGCGCCCTTGCAGATTCATCACGGCATAGCCCACGCCGGCCTGGGTGCGTCCCACGTAATACCCTTTCCCCGGCGAGCCTTCCGGAAAATTCGCCGGACGCAGCAGCCGCGGCTCGTGCGGAAAAAAATCGAGAATCTCCCGGCGATCCCACACATGATTACCGCCGGTGATGACTTCGACCCCCGATGAGAATAATTCTTCGGCCAGGCGCGGTGTAATGCCGAAGCCGGACGCCGAATTTTCACCGTTGGCGATACACAGATCGATTTTCCGCTGCACCAGAATATCCGCCAGCCGGTCGTGAACGATCTTGCGTCCGGGCGAGCCTACGATGTCGCCGATGAAAAGTATTTTCAATTTTCCTCGCGATCCTTAGCCGTCCAGATTCTTCAGTGCGAGCCGGAAGAATAAAATTGGCGCTTAGAAAACGAATTTAGAAGGAGCGGTCCACTCCGCCGTGCGGGCTAGGCCCTGAACCCCACGAATAGGTGGGTGCCCTGCGCCTGCTTTCAGGCTATCCAGCGGGCCGAAGCCAACGGACGGCACAAGGGCAGGACGACGCGGGCTCCCTGGGATCCAGTGTTGGTTCAAATAGGCTTTCGCGCGACACGTGCGTCGCAGGCCTACTCCAAACTTGATTGTATCAGGAAACTGAAACTCAGCGATTCCTGGAACCTGTCTGCATAATGAGATTTTCGTTTATCAGAAGAAAAACTTGGCGCCCAACTGCACTAATCTCGGTGACGCTGCATTAATCACCCGGCCAAAAGTAGAACTGGAAATATTTCCATCGACCGCTTGAGGCCCGAAGAATTGCGTGTGGTTGAACGCGTTGAAAGCCTCCAGCCGGAACTGAAAAGATTTCGATTCCGTAAGGCGCATGTTCTTCAGCAATGCTAAGTCGTAATTATTCGCCCCGGGACCATAGAAAAATCGCCTTTTGGCATTTCCAGGTGTTCCCAACGCGTTCTCGCTGAAACGCGCGGTGTTGAAATATTTGCCGCCGTTCCTGGGATTCTCATTCAGGTTCAAAGGCCCGGGCGTAAAATCCGGTTCATCAACGCCAAAATTATTCACGCCGTTTGGCTCCGAACCCAGCAGAGAATTGTCACCAAAATTCACCAACGTCACCGGAAGGCCGCTGCTGAAACGTGTAATGCCGGAAACCTCCCAGCCTTCCGTCCATCGATTCGTCACCCGAAACAAATGTTCCAAAGGAATCTTGTAGCTATAACTCACCACAAAATTGTGCTTCACATCGAAGGCGGATAGCGCTTTGCTAAGCGCTGGATCGATCGGATTCACCTCTTCGCCCAAATTGGAAGACTGGTCCTGAGATTTGCTGAAAGTATATCCCGCCAGAATATTTAATCGTCTGCTGCTGTGGTTCAGTATCACCTGCAGCGCATTGTAATTGGAGTTGCCAATAGTCGCTTGGTTGGCGTTGCTGCCGAAATTCGGACCCAGAGGACCTCGTGTGCCGTGGTACACCTGGCCGGTGGACGCCGTGTACGTAGCGTCCTCGCCGAAAGGCCCGCACGGAGTTTGTCCCGGCGCGAGATTCGCCGGGTTGCTCAGAAATAAACATAGCGCCGGGTCTCCGGGATTGGCCTCCTCAAGCACCAGAAGACGATGCGCTTGTGTGCCTACGTAGTTCACACTGAGCACGGTATTGGCTCCAAACCCTCGCTGCAGTGAAAGCATGTATTCCTCAGTGTAGGGAATGCGATTGGTGGTGAGATAGTTTGGAAGCCCAGTGATCGGTTCGAATTGCGACCAGTCAACATTCGGGTCAGGATGCTTGGCAGACGTGTTCAACGGCGCCAGCGTCACCGGGAAAGTTTGTCCCAGATTTTGGCCATTGGAAGCGGTAACAAATGGCGTGGCAAAAAGGGGCGGCGCCGGACTTGTGTAGGTGATCCCATATGGAGCGTTGGCACTCATCACACTCAGCGTCAACGCTTCAATCGCCGTGTAAAACAGGCCAAAACTGGCGCGCACGCTCGTCTTGCCGGGACCGCCCAGAATCTTCGCCAGCAGTCCATCTCCGGAAGCGTCCGGCGAATAGGCGAGTCCGATGCGCGGAGCAAAATCCAGGTTTCCCGCAGGAGCTAAAGTTCGCGAAACTCCAGGGTCGGTGGGATACAAGATGCCGGCCGGGGCGCCCGGAAAAACAATGGACTGGTTGCCCGGCTCGAACGTTGCGATCTGATTGTACTTCTCATACCACGGTTCGATGCGATCCCAACGCAGACCGTAATTGAGCGTCAGGTTCGGCCTAATGCGCCAACTATCCTGTGCGTAGAGCCCCAGATATTTGTTGCGGCCGTAAAAAGGCTGAAGCTGGCTTTGATTGTACTGGCTCGGATATCCCAACAAAAAATCCGCGAAATCCAAGCCCGTCCCGGTTCCAAAGAAAAGAAAGCTGCCGTTGAATTGGGCATTGGGATCGACGTTCACCTGATCTACGTGGAACTCTCCGCCTACTTTGATAGTGTGCGTCCCTACAACCTTAGAAAAGTTATCGAGCCACTGATAGGTGTTGTTGAACTGTTTCAACTCATTTGTGTTCGTTCCAAACGTAAAGCTATTGAACCCTACACTCTCTACTCCTTCCGTCTTTGGTGAGAGCGGTACGATGCCCGGAGTTCCCGGCCCCACTACGAAACCCTGCGACGCCAAACTCACTCCCACCCCTCCCTGTGGCCTGCCCAGATCGTTTGCGTCACGCAGGTAACTGAAGCGAAATTCATTCACCGCCGTGGAGCTTATCGTTTTCGTATCGCCGAGGCTGAGAAGCTGCGCACGTCCCGAGTACAGCGCGTTAAAACCGGGGACATTCGCGCCACCCTGCGCCACAGGGTAAGGATTATTTTGCGCCCAATCGTCCAGGAAATAGTACGCGGATAACAGTCCCCACTTCGTATTGGCATCCATCCGGTAAGAGCCCTTATCATCGCGCAGTGTTTGGTCGAAAGCCGAGGTAGAAAAGACATTGCTTCCTGTATTTGGTTTTGGAATGTAGCTCAGCAAATTCGTGCCGGGCGCCATCCAAGCGCTCGTAGGAACTGTGGCGTTGGGAAAAACACATCCTCCCACCAGGTTGTGGCTGACGCAGGGACCGCCCGTAGGATTCTGTTGTGTAGGCCCGCTGAAATAGTATGGCTCTCCGCTTTGTACCGAGTAGCCTAATTTGCTGGAAAGAGTTGTCGCAACGTTCGGCCCGCTTACCGTGCACGGGATCTCGAGATTTTGCGTTACACCGCAAAAACCTAGCAGGTTGAAGCCGCTCGAATTCACGGGCAGATCCAAAAAGTCGCCTGTCGTGCGATCCTGTAACGACGGAACAGAAATCTGCCCGGTACTAACTCCTTGAGTCGAACGAGTGCCTTGGTAATCCCCAAAGAAAAATATCCTGCTCTTTCGGATGGGTCCGCCAAACGTTCCACCGAACTGGTTCTGATCGAATTTTCCCCGCGTCGGTGAAAAATAGTTTCGAGCGTCCAGATTGGTATTGCGCAGGAACTCGAATACATCTCCGTGAAATGCATTCGTTCCGGATTTCGTCACCACATTGATCTGTCCTCCGCTGAATTCCCCGTACTCAGCGTCGAAATTGCCGGTCAAAATCCGAAACTCCGCGATGGAGTCCAGATTGGGGACAATCGCCGCGCCCATGTTGACGTCTTCCTCTACGTCGCTCCCATTCACGATGAAAGCGTTGGCGAATTCGCGCTGCCCGTTGATGGAGAGGGTCCCGGGATTCAAATCGCCGGAGGGATTCAGCGCGCCGGCGCCGACGTCTTGCACCGTCTCGGATGTGATGGAAGTTACAGGCGCAACACCGGGTTGCAGAGCTAGCAGATCCGTATAACTCCGGCCATTCAATGGGACCGCGGTCATCTGCGTGCCGGTGATTACTTCTCCAAGCTGGCTGCTGGCCGTTTCTACCTGCGCAGAGGTATCGTTGATCTCCACGCTTTCTTTTTTTTCTCCCACTTCCAGCATCGGATCAATCAGCAGCGCGCTGTTTACGTCGATCGCTATGTTCGCGCGCGCGTAAGGTCGAAAGCCCGGCACCGAGACCGCCAGGTTGTAATGCCCTATCGGCAGATTTAAGAATGAATACAAGCCCTTGTCGTCGCTCGTAATTGTCTGTTGAACTCCGGTGTCCACGTTCGTGACCGAAACGGAAGCCTTCGCGATCACCGCTCCCGTAGAGTCGGTCACCGTCCCCGAAATACTTCCTCCCACGCCGGCGCGGGCCACAAACGTGCCGCACAACAACAGGAAGATCAGCAGAAATAGACAGCCAAGGATCTTGGTGGGAACTCCGGAAGCAGAAACTCTCGTGTCAGAAAAAAATCGGGCGGAATATTTCTTCACTGGAAAATCACTCTGTCCTATTCGCTGAAGCCTTGCTTGCAAAACGCCAACTCTGACGGGACGAGAATGATTTCTCAGCCGGGAGAAGTAGCCGCCGTGCTCGCGTTGCAGTTGTAACTAATTTACAACTGGGCAATCTATTTCAGTTGAAACTCATTGTCAACTACGGATTTGTTAAGATTCTGCAAGCACTCCAGACCCGGCGCACCAGTTCAGGCCCGGCTGCTTTTTCGGGTAGTCCGCGGATTGCTAGAACTTTCTTCCAACCCCTTGATTGCAGGCCACAATTCAGATAGCTTTGCAAAGCGCAGCGAGGCACATGTGAACATCGGTATCCGTAAGGCGGGCCAAGCCACCATTCTCGATCTGGACGGGCCGTTAAAACTCGGCGAGGCCGAAGAATCCTTTCGTAATCAGATTCAGCAGCTTATAGATGCGGGCTCCACTCACGTGGCTGTAAATCTTGCAGGTGTCACGGAACTGGATAGCTCTGGAATTGGCGCCTTGGTCCGCGCGTTCACCACGTTGAAGCGCGCCGGTGGCAAGTGCACCTACTTCTCCCCCAACAAGCGCGTGGTCATGCTGTTAAAAATGGTCAGGCTCGACACCGTTTTGGATATCTCCCCAGACGAAGCTACAGCGCTCACCCGTATATAGGTTCCGCTACTTTCTCGAAAGAATTTCCGGAGGCAACTTCAGTGGAAACGATGCGCCCAATTCCAAGCGGCCGCAGTTGCAGATTCAGCGGCGGTCGAGCGCGGGGTGCCGGACGTCCCGGCCCGCGACGAAATAAATAACGTCTTCAGCGATATTGGTGGCGTGATCTCCGATACGTTCGATGTTTTTCGCGACGAGAACCAGCTCGAACGCGGTGAAGACTACCGCCGAATTTTCCATCATGTAGGTCAACAGTTCGCGGAAAAGCTGGTCTCGCAAGCGATCCACTTGGTCGTCGCGTTGCAGCACGCTATGCGCAAGTTCGATATCTCCGCGCACCAGCGCGTTCAAGCTGTCGCGAACCATGCCTTCGGCCAGCTCGCTCATGCGCGGCAAATCCACATAGGGTTTCACTTGTGGATGGCGCAGAATGCGCATCGCTGACTGTGCGATGTTCACCGCTTGATCTCCGATGCGCTCGAGATCTCCGTTGATCCGCGAAACTGCCAGCAAAAAACGAAGATCGGCGGCCATCGGCTGCTGCAAAGCCAACAGCCGTTGAACGCGCTCATCGATCTCAATCTGAATCTCATTGATAGCGTCTTCCTCGGTCAGAACCGTCTCGGCCAGATTTTCTTCGGCGTCCAGTACGGCATGAATAGCCTGATGGACCGCTCGCTCGGCGAGGCTTCCCATCCACAGCAGCCGCTGTTTCAGTTCTTCGAGATCCCGTTCAAAATGTCTTTCCATTTTCTTCAGTCCCTTCCCAGTACTGCTACCGAAACTCTCAGCCAATAAATCTCGACGAACTCAGCTCATCCAAAGCGGCCGGTAATGTAGGCCTCCGTGCGAGGATCCTTCGGCGTCGTGAACAATTTTGACGTTTCGCTATGTTCGATCAGTTTGCCGTCGAGCATAAACGCCGTGAAATCGCTGGCGCGCGCCGCTTGCTGCATATTGTGCGTCACGATCGCCATGGTGCAGCTATCTTTCAGGTGGAACATCAGTTCTTCAATCTTCGCCGTGGTTACCGGATCGAGCGCCGAACATGGTTCGTCGAGCAAAAGCACCTCAGGATTCACCGCCAAAGCGCGCGCAATGCACAATCGCTGCTGCTGACCGCCGGAGAGCGCAAATGCCGACTTATGCAGGTAATCCTTAACTTCGTCCCAGAGCGCCGCGCGATGCAAGCTGCTTTCCACCAGTTCGTCCAACCGCCCTTTGTAGCCATTGATTCGCAGACCGTACGCCACATTTTCGTAAATGGATTTCGGAAATGGATTGGGCCGCTGAAAAACCATTCCCACACGTCGCCGCAAATTAACCACATCCATGCCGTGAATATCCTGCCCGTCGAGCAATATATTTCCTTCCACGCGCGTGTTACGGATAATTTCGTTCATGCGATTCAATGTACGCAGGAAGGTGGATTTTCCGCATCCGGAAGGTCCGATTAACGCGGTAACCTTGTTCACCGGGATAATCAGGTTTAGCCCGAAAATGGCTTGTTTCGGACCGTAGAAGAAATTCAGGTCGGAGATCTGAAAGCGCACCGGCGTCTCCTTTTCCGAAGCCATCGAGCGAGTCTCGTTTATCGGCACCTTCGGCGCAAGTCTCGCAGCTGTGGCATGGCTGCCTTCAGAAACAGACGGCATATCAGACACTCCTGACCGCGCCACCACGGTTCAACAAAAGACGCGCACCTAAATTAGCTACCAGCACCAAACCTAAAAGGACCAACCCTGCAGCCCATGCTTGGCGGTGCCAATCATCATACGGCGCAATCGCGTACGTATATATCATTACCGGAAGCGAAGCCGTGGGCTGCCCGAATCCAGGGCTCCAGAATCGGTTACCGAACGCCGTAAAGAGCAACGGAGCAGTTTCGCCGGCTACGCGGGCAAGCGCCAGCAGCATCCCGGTTAATATGCCCGCTTTCGCGGCAGGGAGTACCACCGTAACGATCGTCTTCCACTTGCTGGCTCCCAGCGCCATCGCGCCCTCGCGCAGGCTGCCCGGTACCGCTTTCAAAAATTCCTCCGTGCTGCGAACCGTTATTGGTATCACCATGATTCCCAGCGCCACGCCGCCTGCCAGCGCCGAAAAGTGTTTCACTGGCAATACCACCAACGAGTAGGCGAAAATTCCGATCACGATAGATGGCACGCCGTTCAGCAAATCAGTAGTGTAGCGAACGACAAACGAAAATGTCTTGCCGCCAAATTCCGCTAGATAAACGCCCGCGAGCAATCCTACCGGCAAGCCCATCAGCGCCGCGAGCATCAGCAGCTTCAAGCTGCCCAAAATTGCGTTGGCCATTCCGCCGCCTGTTTCACCCACAGGCTTGGGAAGCTGCGTAAAAAAATTCCAATTTAACGATTTGCCGCCATTCCAGATCAGATATCCCAGAATAAAGAATAAAACGGATACCACGCCAAGCGCCGCGATCCCCGTCAACGTCAGCATTACGTAGTTCAATGCCCTTCGCCACATGATACGCGGATCCATCATGCCGGGCGTCCTCCTCCGCGTTCTGTGGTGACAATCAGGATGCGTGCCAGGCCGTTCAAAATGAATGTAATCAGGAACAATACGAGGCCCAGCTCGATCAGCGAACTCAAATACAAATCACCGGTCGCTTCCGTGAATTGGCTGGCGATCGTGGAAGCAATGGTGTCGCCGGGCGATAGCAGCGATGCCGCAATTGTTGGAGCGTTGCCGATGACCATGGTTACCGCCATGGTCTCACCCAGCGCACGCGCTAGGGCGAGAAACACCGAGCCCATGATGCCCGTGCGAGCCCAGGGGACCACGACTTTCCAGGTGGATTCCCAGCGCGTCGCGCCCAACGCCATGGCCGCTTCGCGTTGTTCCCGCGGGACCGTCAGCAAAACTTCCCGCGAAACGGAAATAATGAACGGCACCACCATAATTGCCAGAACAATTCCGGCGGTAAGGAAGCCGACTCCGTAATTAGGCCCTCGAAACAGCGCGCCGATGTAAGGAACGTTGCCGACCGTATTGATCAGCGCCGGACCGATGATCGTGCGCATCACCGGCACTACAATGAAAATTCCCAACAACCCATAAATCACGCTAGGGACGGCCGCCAGCAGATCGATCAAAAATGAAATGACATCACTTACTTTTCGCGGCGCGAGCTCCGACAGAAAAATAGCACTGGCCAAACCCAGCGGCACCGCTATTACCAGCGCTACCGCCGATGTGACTAGCGTGCCGTATATGAACGGCGCAGCTCCGAAATTGTCGAAGTTCGGGTCCCATACTTTGGTAAAGAAAAACATCCAGCCAAATTTCGCCCGTGAAAGGTGCGAATTCACCCACAACTCCCACACCAACGTGGATGTGAGCAGGATGATTCCTGCGGCAAAAATAAGAGTAATCAGGTGAGCAATTTCGTCCCCGCCGCGCAGTCGGCGAAGAAATGCGCGAGGCCCCGCTTGTGGTGGGACCTCGTTCACGATGGTAGTAGCCGCAGCAGACATTTACTTGATCAGGGAAATCGCCTGGGTCTCCCTCGCGATTACTTCTTTGGGAAGTTGCGCGTAACTCAAACCCTCATTGTACTTTTGACCTTCCGTCAGCATCCATTTCAGAAAATCCTTGATCGCCTCACGCTTCTTCGCATCCTGAATTTGCTCGGGAATCAGCAGCCAGGTGAAACTCGAAATGGGGTAAACCTTCGCGTCCGGAGGGTTGGTGATCGAAACGCGGAAGTCCGCCGGAATATTTTTCGCGTCCGCGGCCGCCGCAGCGGTCACTCCCGCCAGGTCCGCCTTCACGAAATTGCCGGCCGCATTCTGAACTTTTCCGTAAGGAATGTTGTTCTGCACCGCGTAAATCAATTCGATGTATCCAATCGCGTTCGGAGTCTGCTTCACCAATCCCGTCACACCTTCGTTGCCCTTGCCGCCTAACCCTACCGGCCAATTGACCGACGTCGCGGCATTGCCGACTTTTTTCTTCCATTCCTCGCTTACTTTTCCCAAGAAATCGGTCCAGATATAAGTGGTTCCGCTGCCGTCTGAGCGATGAACCACAACGATATCCGCATTTGGAAGGTTCACTCCCGAATTCGCTTTGGCGATTTCCGGGTCGTTCCACTTTGTTATCGTACCCAGATAAATTCCCGCCAATGCCTTCTGCGTGAAATTCAGTTCTCCGGATACGCCGGCGATGTTATACGTGGGCACAACCGCTCCGAGCACCGTCGGGAAATGCAGGATTTTGAACTTCGCTTGGCTTAGCTGCTCGTCCGACATCGGACCGTCTGAGGCGCCGAAATCCACAGTGCCCGCCAAAAGCTGGCGTATGCCGCCACCTGAGCCGATGGATTGGTAGTTAATTTGTACGTTGGGATGCTCGTTATGATAAACGTCAAACCACTTGGAATAAATTGGATACGGAAAGGTAGCCCCCGCAGCATTCAACAGGATGGTTCCACCTTGCGCTACAGCGAGTGCGGACAAGCCAAGCCCGAGCGACACGATTAACAGGCTCTTTCTCATAGTCTTAAGTTCTCCCTCCCTATTTTTGGCTTGGTTTGTTACAGATGTGTTACATGGGAAAGAATGAGCTGTGAAATGCTCCCAAAACGGGTTCGCTGATTATTGATAAAAAAGGGCTTAATCGTTTCCGGCTAGTGTGCGATAGCGAACCACAACGACGGCGTAACGCAGAGTGCTATCCGCATTTTCCCTATGTAAAGTTACTCTGAGCTCGTCGTTTGCTCCGATGAAATCTCCATCTGTTTCGCGCGTCCGTGGCGCACTTCAAGTCCTCGAATCCAGAACAGTATATCTTCCGCAATATTGGTCGCGTGATCTGCAATCCGTTCCAGGTGACGTGAAGCCAGCACGTAATGCAGATTCGGAGCGGCTAGAAAAGGATCTTGCGTCATTCCGGCTAGCAGGGATTCAAACAAATGATCGCGATACTGATCTACCACGTCGTCGCTTTCCAGAACCTGCGTCGCCAGCTCGGCGTTTTGATAAATCAAGCCTCCTAGGCATTTCGACACCATGGCGCGCACGGCCGTAGCCATCGGTTCCAGCTCCGTCGGCATTTGAACTTGGCCCATAGAAGCCAATGAAATGGCCCGCTCGCTCAGGTTCACCGCCAGGTCGCCCATGCGCTCCAGATCGTTATTGATCTTTAGCGTCGCTACGATCAGTCGCACATCTGTGTCGAGCAAGTTTCCCTGGCGCAACATGCGAATGGCATGTTCATCAATCGTGATTTCCATTTCATTGATGCGCGGCTCATTCAGAAATACTTCGCTCGCCAATTTCTCGTTGCGTTCCAACAGCGCCCACAGCGCTCGATTCACCGACGCTTCCACCGTTCGCGCTTGCGATACCAGGTAATTCACCAAAACGCTTTGATAAATTCCTTCCGTGCTCGTTTTTGTGGCCGCCATCCCGGTTCCTCCCGGCTAAATCGACTGCATCTGATTAAATATCTGCGCATACACGATGGCAGGGAAAAGCTGCAACAGAATTAACAGAAGATGAATGCTTTAAGACAACCGCGGCTTTAGGAAGCCAGCGGAATGGAGAACGAAAACTTCGATCCCCGGCCTACCGCGCTTTCCACCCACAGGCGCCCGCCGTGCGCTTCCACGATGTGTTTCGCGATGGAAAGCCCTAGCCCGGTGCCTCCCGCTTCCCGCGAGCGCGCCGCGTCAACCCGGTAAAATCGCTCAAAAATTCTCTCTTGGTCAGCGAGCGGTATTCCAATGCCCGAATCCGCAATCGTCACAGTAGCGTCGTTTGTCCCCACAGATGCTACTAATTTTATGCGCCCGCCGGCAGGCGTGTATTGAATTGCGTTATCGAGCAAATTTTGTAATACGTCATGTAACAAGCTGGCGTCTCCGCGTATCGGCGGAAGTCCGTCGGGTGCCTCCACCCCAAATGAGATCTTTTTCCGGCTCGCCTTTAACAAAGTCGTCTCCGTGCAGCTTTCAATTAATTCGTGCAACCCGACGGGAAAGAATTCCAACTCGAGTTTCCCGGCTTCGATGCGCGCCAATTTCAGCAAATCATCGGTCACTCTGGCCAATCGAGCGGCGTGCTCGCGGATAATTTCCAGAAAACGCCGGTTGTTCTTGGGATCATCCAGTGCGCCCGCCAGCAAAGTTTCAGCAAAGCCTTGAATAGCGGTCAGCGGAGTCTTGAATTCATGCGATACATTCGCAACGAAATCCTGTCGCACGCGTTCCAGCCGCCGCAATTCCGTCACATCGTGCAACACAACTACCGCTCCAGACGGCTTATCCTCCGGCCCCGAACGGTCCGATTCCAAAGCTTTCACCGGCGCCGCCGTCACCGAAAAGTTTTGAGGTTGTACGATTCCCATGGCGATATCGCTTTGTAATCCTTCTTCGCCTTGCAGCGCTCTGCGAATCAAACCCAGCAAATCTGAGCTTCGGACAACTTCGATCAACGGACTGCCCTCGCTCGTGCCCGATTGCAAATTCAGGATTTCTGAAAATGCGCGGTTGCAAAACACCAGGCGTTCCTGCGCATCCACCACCGCCACTCCCTCCACCATGCTTCGAAGGATTGCGCTGGCTCGATTGCGCTCGCTGCTCAACAGGCGAATCTCGCGTTCCACATGCGCTGCTGTTTGATTAAGAGAGTCCGCCAGGTCGGAAAGTTCGTCGCGCGATCCCACGGTCGGCTCGAGGCGAAAATCCCCGCGCGCGATTCGCGCCGAGAAATCTTTCAGGCGTTGAGCACGCGCGCGAAAAGAACCCGCGACGATCAGCGATAACGCGATTCCCAGCAGTAACGTAATTAAAGCAGCCACCAGCAATCGTTCGCGCAGCTCTTTCAACGACAAATCAATTTGGCTCAATGGCAATTCCAGGCGAATAACGACGGGTGACCCGGACGCAGACTGCAAACGCTGGACGCGGCACACAACTTCCCGCCCTCTATCCAAGAATTGCCCGAAGCCTTTCGCCAGAGCGTCTTGTACCTCCGGCCCGCCCGCCGGTTTTTCGGAAGCGTCCGCTGCGCTTGATGAATCCGCTAGCACGCCGCCGCTCGCATCAAGAATGCTGACGCGCGCTCCGCTTTTCGCCATCCACGCGGTCCAATCCTGCATTTCTTTTGCGTGAGATAAATCCGGAGGATTCGCTACTGCCAGATTCATCAGCGAAGTGAGCTGATCGTTTGCAGCTCGAATCGCGTGGCTGCGAACAACTCGTGCGGAATAGAGGTCAACGGTGAGTAAGACGCCGGCCAGGAGCACCAGATACGAGAGTCCCAGCCTCCAAAAAAACTTAGCTCGCACGGCCTGTTTCGAAGAGGTAGCCTGCTCCGCGAATCGTTTTCATGAACCCCGGATGTTGAGGATCGGTCTCGATTTTTTCCCGCAATCGCCGCACGTACACGTCCACGCTGCGTGGAGTCACAAATCTCTCCGTTCCCCAAACCGCATCCAGTAACTGATCGCGTGTGAACACGCGGTTAGGACGCGCCGCCAAAAAGTATAACAGCCGGAACTCCAGCGTGCTCATCTGCACCGGTTTTCCTGAGCGTGTCACGCGGTATGCCGCCGGATCGATCTTCAATGCACCAATTTCGAGCGGCTTCTCCGAAGGTGCCCCAGGCTCAGCTCGCCGTAACAGCGCCTTCACCCGCGCGGCCAGCTCTCGCGGGCTGAACGGTTTCGTTACGTAATCATCCGCGCCAAGTTCAAGTCCCACCACGCGATCCGCTTCTTCACCCTTGGCCGTAAGGATCAGAATCGGCAGACGATTCAGCGTGACATCCTTGCGAATCTCTTTGCAAATTTCCAAGCCGGAAAGTTTCGGCAACATCAGATCCAGGATCAACAAATCCGGCGCGGCCTTCCGAATCTGCGCTAACCCGGTCGAGCCATCCGCGCTCGACGTCACCTGATAGCCATCTTTCTCCAGGTTGTAACGCACCAGTTCAACTATGTCCTTATCGTCTTCAATCACTAGTACGCGTTTCATCGGCTCTCTTTAACGAGGAACGTGCACACAATAGGTGAATCATACCTCGGAAACAAGCCGCGCCGGATTGCCGGCCGTTTTTTTAACACAGCGTTAACATCGTGTCACATCGGTACAGGGCGCCCTAGCTGAAACATTTCCTTCGGCGCATGTTCGGTGGTGTTCAACCCGGATCCTCGCGTAGCCGACTGATTCTATGCGCCTTACTCCGTTCTGACGCCAGTCACTTTGGCATCCAGTCTGCTCCTTTCCAATCCGCTCCCTACAACCAAGACCGTGGATGGACAATTGCCTAAGCGCAGTCGTCGGACGACCGGGAATCGATTTCTTGCATGGCTCACTAGCTATGCTTTCGCATTGATCGCCATGCTGCCGCTTGCGGGTTTCCGGGCTTGGTCGCAACAGAATTCCACCGACCTAAGTTCTCAAAGCCTGGAAGATCTCATGAACGTTCAGGTCACCTCCGTTTCAAAAAAAGAAGAGAAGCTTTCGCGGACCGCAGGGGCCATTTTCGTGATCGGCGCTGAAGACATTCAAAATTCAGGAGCGACAAATATTCCTGATCTCCTGCGAATGGTCCCCGGAATGAATGTTGCGCAGATCAACGCCAATACCTGGGCCATCAGCGCTCGCGGTTTTAACGCAGAGTTCAGCAGTGAATTACTGGTGATGGTCGATGGCCGCACCGTTTACGTTCCCACCTTTGGCGGCGTCTTCTGGGACGTGTTGGATATTCCTCTGATCGATATCGAGCGGATTGAAGTGATTCGCGGCCCCTGGGGAGCTATCTGGGGCGCAAACGCCGTGAACGGAGTGATTAACATCATTACAAAAAAAGCCGCAAACACGCTTGGCGCCACGGTTGTTGCCGGCGGCGGAAATATGGACCAGGGATTCGCCACCGCACAATACGGTGGCACTTTCGGCAAAAACACCGACTACCGTTTTTATTCTAAATACTTGAACCAATCTGATTTTCCAGGACCCGCCGGTGGAAGTGGGGGCGATGGTTGGCACGATCTAAGCGCGGGCTTTCGCGTCGATAGCAATCTTTCCCCCCAGGACACGCTCACTCTCCAGGGGAACTTGTATCGCGGAAACGAAGGAAACCCTTCCTTGGCTCTGCTCTCAGTTACTTCTCCGGGTCCTCAGCAAGTCGATCCAATAGTGAATCTATCCGGTGGTTTCCTTCAGCTTGTGTGGGCCCACACTTTTTCTGCCAGGTCCGATATCAGTCTGCAAATGTCCTACGACGAGTATGGACGGAACGATGGTCTCAACGAGACACGCAACACGATCGATCTCGATTTCCAGCATCACTTCTTGTGGAGGCAGCGACACAACATCGTTTGGGGATTGGGCTACCGTTTCTCTTCCTCCCAAACCGTGGGAAGTCTCACCGTCTCGCTGAATCCTGCCGACCTCAACACCCAAATCGTAAGCTCATTTATCCAGGATGAAATTGCTCTCTTATCGGACAGGCTTTACCTCACCGTGGGCGCGCGGCTCGAGCACGATTACTACGTCGGCTTTGTCTTGCTGCCAAGCGTTCGCATCACTTGGCAGCCGGACACGCGCCGGATGTTTTGGGCGGCGATTTCTCGCGCGGCTCGTACTCCCGCGAGTGTGGACATTTCTGAACGGTTGAATTTTGGCGGACTTACCGGCGCGGGTGGTGTTCCCGTTCTGTTCGGACTTATAGGTAATCCCCACTTCAAAAGCGAAGACGCGCTCGCCTACGAAGCCGGCATGCGAACTATGTTATCGAAACGCCTCTCTATCGACCTCGCAGCTTTTTACGATGATTACGACCATCAAGGGACGGTCGAACCCGCCACACCTTTTTTTGAAACAACACCCGCTCCTCCACATTTGTTCGTTCCCTCGATCGACGAAAACCTCATGCATGGAGAGACACACGGACTCGAATTAGCCGCGAACTGGAAAGTAACCGGCCGCTGGACTCTCAGTCCCGGGTACGCATTCGAGCAAATCCACATGCATTTGGATCCGTCGAGCCAGGACACTGTATCGGTAGCTGCCGCTCAGGGGAGCAGCCCGGTAAATTCAGCTCAGCTTCGCTCCCATATGAATTTCCCTCATAACCTCGCCTGGGATACTTCGGGATATTTCGTCGGACGCCTGACCGACCCGCAGATTCCTTCCTACACGCGAGTCGACACTTCGCTCTCCTGGCACTACCGGGAGGGAATGTCCGTGAGTTTCGTGGGGCAAAATCTTGTAAGAGACCGCCATATCGAATTCATCCAGCCCACCGCGGCGTCTACATCCACTTTGATTAAGCGCAGTGCTTTCGTCAGGTTCACCTGGCAATTCCGCTAGCGGAGCTGGAGCAGTGAATTTTAGTTTTAAGACATCGGCTTTCACTCGAACTTCGCGGACCACGCGCCGCAGGACTCCTGCATCCTGCGTTTTTTCCCTATGCTTGCAGATACCGCTCCTTTTTTCAGTAGGTTTCTTCCCGGCGCGTCTGCTCGCGCAATCAAATCCCCCCAGCGAGTATGAGTTAAAAGCCGCATTTCTTTTCAATTTCGCGAAATTCGTCGAGTGGCCTTCCAGTGCCTTTATTAGTCCTCAATCCCCTTTCTTAATCTGCGTCTTGGGAACCGACCCGTTCGGCAGCGCACTGGATGACGTGATACTCCGCCATTCAATTCAAGGGCGGCCCACCGCCCTCCTTCGCATCAAACGCGTATCCGATATCGTCGGCTGTCAAATCCTGTTCCTTCCGTCCTCCGAAAGTTATCGACTACCGGAAATTACCGCTAAGCAAGACTATTCCGTCCGAGTTCCCAAAGGAAATGACGACGAACTGGGTTTCCTGGTCGATAAATTCAACGAAATGCTTGAACAGATCGAGCATCGCGAATCCGCTCTGCAATCTGCCCACGATGGATTGGAACGTCGCGTTGAAAAGCGCACCCGTCAGTTACAGGCGGAGGTTGATGAACGCAGGCGAACGGAGCAAGTCCTCGAAGATCGCGAAGGTTTTCTGAACTCCCTGATTGAAAACATTCCAATTGCCGTGGTTGTGATCGGCAAGGACGAAGCCGTCGAAATGTGCAATCCAGCCTTTGAGAATCTCTTTGGCTATTCGCAGAAAGCGGCCATCGGACGTCCGCTCATCTCGTTACTCACCACCGCGGAAACTCGTGCTGAAGTTGAACCAGCCATGAAAAGCGTCCGCGGCGGAGACCGCGTTCACGAAATCACGCGAGGTAGTCGCAGCGATGGAAGCCTGGTGGACGTGGAGTTTTTTGGTGTCCCTCTAGGACTCGCGGGACAGCCAAAGGGCGCTCTGTTGCTCTTTCAGGACATCACCGAACGCACGCTTGCCGAGCAAGCCATGCGACAAGCCAAAGAAGCAGCCGAAGCAGCCAGTAAGGCTAAGAGCGAATTCCTCGCCAACATGAGTCACGAAATTCGCACTCCCATGAATGGTATTTTGGGAATGACCGAGCTGACGCTCGATACTCACCTGGATCCCGAACAGCGCGAGTACTTGGCGATGGTGAAGACCTCCGCGGATTCGCTTTTGTTGCTGCTCAATGACATCCTGGATTTTTCCAAAATCGAAGCGGGCAAACTCGATCTCGACCTCGCCGCCTTCCCTCTGCGCAAAAGCCTTGGCGAGACTATGAAAACGCTCGGCCTCCGCGCACACCAGAAATCTCTCGAACTGGTGTGGCGCGTGGATCCCGCTGTTCCGGAGAATCTGTTGGGCGACCTCGGCCGTTTGCGCCAAGTGATCGTAAACCTAATCGGCAACTCCGTGAAATTTACCGAGCGCGGAGAAGTGCTCCTGGAAGTCAGGCAAATCGCCCAGCCCGGCCCGGGAGTCGAATTGCATTTTTCTGTAACGGATACCGGAATTGGGATCGCCAGGGAAAAGCAAGCCGCCATTTTCGAAGCCTTCACGCAAGCGGACAGCTCCACTACCCGCCTCTACGGAGGCACCGGCCTCGGCCTCGGCATCACTACCCGTTTAGTGGAAATGATGGGAGGAAAAATTTGGGTCGAAAGTGAATTGGGCCACGGCAGCACGTTTCATTTCACTTGCCATTTCAAAATGAACGAACAACAACCAAACGAAGTGGAATCCTGGGATCCGGAAATCCTCCAAGGCCGTTCGGTTCTGATCGTTGACGACAATAAAACCAATCGCATAATCCTGATCGAAATGCTTACCCAATGGGGAATCCATTCCCGGGCCGTTGAAAGCGCCGCATCCGCTCTCACCGCTCTTCATACCACGCACGCAGGAGCAACTCAGGTTGATCTCATCATTACGGATTTGCACATGCCGGATATGGACGGGCTTGGACTGGTGGAACGGATCAGAGAAACCGCCGAACTGCGCCATATTCCCATCTTCATGCTCAGTTCCGGTGGAAGTCCGCGAGACCGCGAACGCTGTCGGGAATTGAACATCGCCGCCTATTTTTCGAAGCCGGTCGACCCGTCCGAGCTTTTCGACGCGCTCTTGCGTGAATTGACAAAAATAAAGTTGGAAAACACCTGCGAGATTCTTGCGGGAACACTCAATCATAAAAGGACTGCGTTAAAAGTCCTTCTTGCGGAAGACAATGCCATCAACCGCCTTCTTGCAAGAAAGCTTTTGGAAAAACACGGCAACACCGTGACCGTGGTCGAAAACGGCCGGCAAGCCATTGAGGCTATTGCGCGCCAAAGACCCGACTTGGTCCTGATGGACGTGCAGATGCCCGTAATGGACGGCCTCGAAGCGATTCGTATCGTCCGGGTTAGCGAACAATCGTCCGGACTGCGCTTGCGCATAATCGCTTTGACTGCCCACGCGATGAAAGGCGATCGCGAACGCTGCTTGGATGCCGGTGCGGACGAGTACTTAACCAAACCAATCCGCGCGGCAGAATTGTTCGCCGCCATCGATCGAATAAACAGTCTCGCGAACCACACTCAATCTGCCCCTCCCGCCGTTCACACAGAAGACACCTCCGCGTCTTGCTTACCCGCCGTGCTGGACTTGTCCGAGGCGCTCAGTCGAATCGGCGACAAAGAAACCCTGGAAGAACTTGCCAGACTGTTTACTTCGGAATGTCCAAAGCTAATGCGGGAAATTCGGCAATCTCTCGCTGGAGCTGACGCCCTGGCCCTCGAGCGCTTGGCTCATTCATTGCAAGGATCTTCAGCAAGCCTGGGCGCGCCAGCGATAGCGCGCGCCGCCGAAGAGCTGCAAAAACTTGCCCGCTCCGGACATTGGATCACCGCCCACGCCGTGTACGCGGATATGGAGACGCAAGTAACTCGGCTCTACTCTGAAATTTCTACCTTGCTCCAAAGCGTGCCATGTTAAATCTCTCCGCGACAAAGCGACCGGCGCGAGAACGCCCTCCGATTCCCAAGGATCCGAGCGCCGCTTTCTTCAGTTGGACTTTTAACCCTTGGTGTGTCGTTCTCGGCCTAGCCTTCGTCGCTCTCCACTTACTTCTGGACCGCGAATCCGTAGTCATTCGCGATTGGGTGGGCACGGACGCCTGGTATCCCCCAGCCGGTTTGGAATTGGCGCTCCTGATTGGACTGGACATCTCCTTTGCGCCTTTAATATTTGTCGCCGGCTTCGTTACTTCGATGGTCAATTACCAGCTCTCTCCTTTCGGCGCGAACATTTGGTATGTCAATACTCTCATCACCATTTCCTACACAGGGATGGCGATACTCTTGCGACGCTACATCCGCGTCCGCGGCATCTTGCGCTCGCTCCAGAACGTATTCCGCTACGCCTTCGTCGTGACGGGCGGCACCTTGATAATGGCTTTTTGCGGATCCCTAAGTTTTGTCTGGAGCGACAAGGTCTCGTTCGACCACTACGTCGCCGCATCTTTGAATTGGTGGATTGGCGATTCGGTGGCCTTATTCTGCCTTACTCCATTTCTCCTTGTTTACGTCACGCCCTGGCTCCAGGCGCGCCTCTCTCGCTCCACGCCAATCAACTCGCAACGGCCTAAGAAACACGCCGACCCCTGGGCCAGAACTTTCAATTTCCAGGATATTTTGGAACTTCTCGCCCAAGGCGCCGGTATCGTCACCGTTCTTTACATCACTTTGGTTTCGAGGTTCGCCGGGAAATACCAATTGTTCTATCTGTTCTTTATCCCAATTATCTGGATCGCTGTGCGGCGAGGCGTGCGCGGAGCGGTTTCCGGCACTTTGCTGCTGAATATCGGAGCCATATTCATCCTGCGAACGTTTGCTCAAGATAATTCTCGGCTAATTTCTTTGCAAATTCTCATGCTCATCGTTTCCGTTACAGGTCTTTGCCTGGGAACCCTTATTACTGAGCGCAATCACGCCGATGCCGAATTACGCGATAGCGAAGGGCGCATCCAAGCCTTGATAAGCACGATCGATGAAGTGGTTTTTGAATTCGATGTGAATGGAACTTACAAGAATATATGGACTACGGACGAAACTCTCTTGATCCGGCCTAAATCCGAATTGCTCGGCAGGCGCGCCGCGGAGTTCTTAGCTCCCGACATCATCAATCCTATTTTGAAGATTTTCCACCACGTATTGAAAACGGGCGGAAAGGAAAGCATTGAGTATTCATTGCCTCTACCTACGAAAAAGTGGTTTCTCGCGCGCGTAAGCGCCATTCCATCCTCAGATGGAAAACCCGTCGCAATTTGCATGACCGCGCGCGACATTACTACAGCGAAACTTGCCGAAGAGGAATTGCTCAGGACCACCGCGGCCGCCGAGTCTTCCAGCCGCGCGAAAACTGAATTCCTGGCCAATATGAGCCACGAACTCCGCACACCCATGAACGGAATCCTCGGAATGACGGACTTAGTCCTCGACACAACCCTTACAACGGAGCAAAGAGAATATCTGGAGATGGTGAAACTCTCCGGCGACTCCCTGATGGGATTGCTGAACGGCATCCTGGACTTCTCGAAAATCGAAGCCGATAAAATGGAGCTTGAGAATATTGAGTTTCTCTTGCCCGTGCGCCTATCCGAGACCTTGCGAATCATGCAATTTCGCGCGGAAGAAAAAGGGCTCGAACTCACTTGGGATTCCGAGAACGACGTCCCGCAACGCTTGCTGGGCGATCCCGCGCGTCTTCGGCAGGCTTTAATAAATCTGGTCGGTAACGCCATCAAGTTCACCGAGCGCGGAAAAATCTCCATCCACATTCAAATGCGCGAACTTACCCAGGAAACCGCCGAGTTGCATTTCTGCGTGCACGATAGCGGCATCGGCATTCCGGGCGACAAGCACGAAATGATTTTCGAAGCATTCACGCAGGCCGATAGTTCCACCACTCGAAAATACGGCGGCACCGGTCTGGGCCTGGCTATCACCAGGCGGCTCGTCGATTTGATGGGTGGAACCGTCTGGGTCGAAAGCGAACCCGGTCAAGGCAGTTCGTTTCATTTCACCGCAAAATTCGGTTTATTGCCCAGCGCTTTGCCGGCAGTTCCGGCGCTCTCGGCCTAGAGGAGATAACGTTGTGAACGAACCCAAAGATTTCAAAAAGAAAGTATTGATCGCGGAAGACGATCCCATTTCGCGCCGCCTGCTGGAAGTTTTCCTAGCTCGCTGGGGCTACGAGGTTGCTATAGCCGCCAGCGGAACCGAAGCTTTGCAGGCGCTCGAAAGTAAAGATGCTCCCCGCCTCGCCGTGCTTGACTGGATGATGCCGGGCTTGGAAGGCGTTCAGGTCTGCCGGAAAATCCGCGAGCACAAAGACCGCCCCTACACCTACATCCTGTTATTGTCCGCGCGCACGCAGAAAGTAGATTTGCTGCGCGGTTTGGAATCCGGCGCCGACGATTATTTGACTAAACCTTTCGACGCTCAGGAACTGCGCGCCCGCCTTCACGTGGGCCAGCGCATTTTGCAGTTGCAGGATGGCCTGATGGTTGCTGGCGCCGAGCTTCTGTTTCGCGCCACACACGATTCCCTCACCGGAATCTCCAATCGCGGCGTTATTTTAGATGTGCTGCGTCGCGAACGTTCGCGCCAGGTCCGCGGCAATGGCTCTTTCGGAATCGTCCTCCTCGATGTCGATCATTTCAAGCAGGTCAACGATACTCATGGCCACCTTTGCGGCGACGCTGTGTTACAAGAAGTTGTCCACAGAATTACGGCCACCGTGCGCGCTTACGATACGGTCGGACGCTATGGCGGCGAAGAGTTTCTGGTCGTCGCGCCTTCTTCCGATGCTTCCAATGTTCTCGGACTCGCGGAAAGAATCCGGCGTGCGGTCGAAGCCCATCCGATCTCCACAGACGCTGGAGAAATTTCAATTACAGTAAGCTTGGGCGCCGCAGTCAGCAGCGGTGCCGCGCCTGTTGACCCCGAAGTCATGCTCGGCACAGCGGACGAAGCTCTCTATCGCGCTAAAGAAGGTGGACGCAATCGCTCGGAGATGGGCGTCTCCGACCTCGACGCTATTCCTGAAATCGTTCCAGCCAAGTCCGGCCCTATATAGAGTCTGCGGGCAACCCAAAAATCTTTGTGGGTCGTGGCTTTCAGCCGCGACATAAAAGCAGTTAAATCATGCGGCCGCTGAAATTCGGATTTTGCAGTTCTCCCAGATTCTTTGGCCCAGCTTTCAATTTTCAGCCTTTCGATAAAGCTCTCGCATGAGAGACTGCACTCACACTTATGCCGCGCGAGCTTTATTTCACCGCACAATCTCGAATTAACGCGCCCGCCGAAGAAGTTTTTCGCTGGCATGCGCAACCGGACGCCCTCGAACGCCTCTCCCCTCCCTGGGAGCCCGTCGAAATCCTGCAGAGAGCGCCAGGAATCCGCGACGGCGACCAGGGCGTCCTGCGCGTCCGTATGGGCCCATTCAAAATTCGCTGGTCCTTCGTGCATCGCAATTACATCGAAGGACGCCAGTTTAGCGACCTCCAAATTTCCGGCCCTTTCCGCCGATGGGAACACACCCACAAAATGGATCCGCAAGGTCCCAGCGCGTGCCTGCTCACTGACAGTATTTGTTATGAGCTGCCGCTTGGAATGGTGGGGAAATTCTTTGCCGGATGGCTTGTCCAGCGCAAACTTGTTCGCCTTTTCAAATATCGCCATCGCGTAACCGCTGACGCCCTTGGCGCCGATCCAAATCCTGCAACTCACTCCAAAAGCCATTAACTCGCCTTGCTCCATGCAATTTCGGTCACCATACGGTACCGTATGGAAAGCCATCCTGTCTCTCCACACATTCCTGCTGAAACCAATTCTTGTGCAGCGGCCTTTGGTGTACATTGTTAGTTAGCGATTCAGCGCCAAATTCATTTGTTGAATCCTGAGAGGGTCAAGCTATGAGCTCGACCAAGCCCGAATCCGTTGTCAGCAACGAAGCTCCCTCCGCCACGCGGCGAGACACCTTAAGCGTCACCGACAATCGCACCGGACGCCAATACGAACTTCCCATCAAGAACGAGACTATCCGTGCTATCGATCTGCGCCCCATCAAGATAAACACCGACGACTTCGGCATGATGGGTTACGACCCGGCGTTCACCAATACGGCTTCTTGTTCGAGCAAGATCACTTATATTGACGGTGACAAAGGCATCCTGCGCTACCGCGGCTACTCCATCGAAGAACTGGCGGAGAAAAGCACCTACATTGAAACAGCCTACCTGATTCTTTACGGCGAGCTTCCCGACAAATCGCAGTTAGCCGACTGGTCCTACAACATCACCCATCACACTTTCATTCACGAGAGCATCAAAAAATTTCTCGACGGTTTTCATTACGACGCCCACCCCATGGGCATGTTGATTTCCACCGTAGCCGCGCTCTCCACTTTTTATCCGGACGCCAAGGACATTTTCAATCTGGATTCGCGCCGCAAGCAGACTTATCGACTGATCGGAAAGATGCCCACGCTGGCAGCTTTCTCCTATCGCCACAGTCTGGGAATGCCCTACGTTTATCCCGACAACGATTTGTCCTACTGCGGAAATTTCTTGAACATGCTCTTCCGCACAACCGAATTGAAATATCGTCCGAATCCCACGCTCGAACGCGCTCTCGACATTCTTTTTATTCTGCATGCCGACCACGAGCAGAATTGCTCCTCCACCGCCATGCGCTGCGTCGGCAGTTCGCATGTCGATCCGTATTGCGCCACTGCTGCAGCCACCGCGGCCCTATACGGTCCGCTCCACGGCGGCGCCAATGAAGCCGTTCTCCGCATGCTCGTTGAAATCGGCTCGGTCAACAATGTTCCGGCCTATATCAAGCGCGTGAAATCCGGCGAAAAGCTGCTCATGGGTTTTGGTCATCGCGTTTACAAAAACTACGACCCCCGCGCCCGCATCGTGAAGCACATCGCCTACGAAGTTTTCGATGTGATGGGAAAGAATCCCTTGATTGAAATCGCGCTGGAGTGCGAGCGTATCGCCCTCGAAGACGATTATTTCGTATCGCGCAAGCTGTACCCCAACGTCGATTTCTACACCGGGCTCATCTACCAATCCATGGGCTTCCCGGTAACCATGTTTCCTGTGCTTTTCGCCATTCCCCGCACCTCCGGCTGGATCTCGCAATGGGAAGAAATGCTGCTCGACCCCGAGCAGAAAATTGCACGGCCTCGACAGGTTTACCTGGGCTACCCCTTGCGTAGCTACACGCCTTTGGATCGCCGCAGTTAAGCCATCCAACGCTCCAATCTTCCTCGCCCGTTCTGCCGGTGCCTACAGCCACCCGGAGCGGCGAGAAACGGTTTAGTTTGAAGATTGCGGTAAGGTCGCAAGAAGATTCCATTAGTCATTCTTTGGTGCCGTTCGGTGCGAACCGAGCAAGCGCCGGGATAGACTTTGTGGCGACAGAATAGTAAGCCGAATCCTTCTCGATCCCAATGCTTGAGTAACCCACAGCCTCAGCTGCCGCGACAGTGGAGCCTGAGCCCATGAACGGATCCAAAATTACGCCACGGCCCAATGGCAGCGCAGCCCGAACGAGCTGACGCATGAAGGCTTGCGGCTTCAGCGATGGATGTGCCGCAATCTTTCTTTCCTCACTGCGCGCTGGTGATGAGTGGATGACGTCAAGGAACGGGTTCTTACTGGACACGCGACGCAAGCCACCCGTTCCCCACTTACGCAAATTGTCTTGAACACGTCCTTCGCATGGTTTCCGGAATCAGCCCCAAGGTTCCCAACCGGAACGCGGCATAACGGAAACGTCGGTAAATTCCTCGTGAGCATTCTTCGGACGATCTCCGCCACGTAAGGTCTGCACCAGACGAATGATTTCTCCTCGCTTCTCGAATCCCGTATCCATAATGGGAATATACACGCAGTGCGAAAGCAGCGGATTTGCTGCGATCATGATATGACCACCCGGGACAAGAACGCGCATCGCTTGTTTAGAAAAGCGCGCAAAGAACGATCGCAGTGCGGCTATATCGGCGTTGTCTAAAACCGTAAACCGTGGAAGCGGACTTCGCTTGCAACCATCAAAGGATGGGGGGATGCGCCAGATGCCACCGCGTCCGTGGCGTAATTTCGCCTTCTCAACATCGGTGTACTCCTTAAGTCCATAAGGAGGGTCTGTCACAATCGCGTGGATTGAATTGGCTTCTCGCGCCTCAAGCCATGCAAATGCATCTGCAAGATAGATTCTGTAGTACACGTTTGCAGGCGACTTTATCAAGCAATTCCGCGACCGTCCAGACGCTGATCTGCAATAAGCCTAAGTTTCAAGCTGAATCACTGCCGAACCGCAAGGAAATTGATTGCATCTGGACGCAATCTCTGGCAAAACACTCTGACGTCCCCCGGGGGCTATACTCTTATATGGACATCTCAACGCGCCAGTCTGGAACAGCCACGATCGTGGATGTTGTCGGTGACATTACTCTCTATAATTCCCCCGATGTTCGCAAAGTCTTGCTCACCCTGCTAAAAGAAAAAAAGGCGCCTCGCGTCATAGTGAATATGGAGAAAGTGCGATACATTGACAGCGCGGGTGTGGCTTCCTTGGTAGAAGGTCTGAAGGTTTCGCGCGATATGAAGAGCACTTTTGCTTTGTATGGCCTAAGCAAGACTGCCCAGGAAGTATTCGAGCTCACGCGGCTCGTGAAAGTTTTTGAAATCTACAAAACAGAAGAGGATGCCTTGCGGGGCGGCAGCGCCAACACCAACGTTGCTCCTGTAAGGTAAATTCCGGGCCGGTCGCGCGATTTCCTGGGGATTCTAGCCCGCCCGGATTTAACAATGTCATTTACTGAATCGATCGGCTCAGCCACGATCAACGGAGTAGCCTATATAGGCGGCTTGGCGCGTTTAGCCGGCGGATCTCTGCGCGCGATTTTCGTCGAGCCGTTTCACGGAAAGAAATTCCACATCAGCCGCGCCGTTCATTCGGCTATGGCCGTTGGCGTTGAAGCTCTCCCGGTTGTCTCCCTGATTTCTTTTTTCGTTGGCACTATCCTCGCATTGAACGCCGCCTACGAACTTCGTAAGTTTGGCGCCTTGCAAGTAGTCGCCAGCGCCGTGGCTATTTCCATGACTCGCGAGTTGGGACCACTCATGACCGCTGTCGTTGTGATTGGCCGCTCCGGTTCCGCGTTCGCCGCGGAAATCGGCACCATGAAGGTGAACGAGGAAATCGACGCCATGGAAACCATGGCCCTCGAACCCGTTCATTTTCTGGTTGCGCCGAAATTCCTGGCCATGCTGCTCATGGTTCCTTGCCTTACAACCTGGGCCGATTTTATGGGTGTGCTCGGCGGCGGCCTATTTGGCGTCTCTGCTGCCGGTTTTACCTGGGGAAGTTACATTCGCGCCACTCTCGATGCTCTACAGTCGCGCGACATCATGACCGGCTTGATCAAAGCCGCCATGTTCGGGCTTACCATCACCGCTGTCGGCTGCCAGGAAGGCTTTTCTACCGGGCTGGGTTCCGAACAGGTTGGCCGTTCCACAACCTCCGCGGTGGTTAAATCTATTTTCATGGTTGTGTGCGTAGATCTGATTTTCACGGCAATTTTTTATTTGACTGCGCCTCGTTAAGAGAGGGCGCGTTGCTCGGTAATACAAGAAGCGATGGCGACGAAAACTAATCCGCAAGACGAAAAGGCGCGCGTTACCGACGGCCCCGCTATCTCCGTGCGCAACCTGCGTGTGAAGTACGGCGAGCGCGAAATCCTTCACGGCGTGAACTTTGAAGTCCCCGCCGGCGAAACCATGGTAATCCTGGGCGGCTCCGGCTCGGGCAAGAGCACTCTCTTGCGCACGCTGGTTGGCTTGGAAATGCCCAGCGCCGGCGAAATATGGATGCGCGGTAAGAATTTTGCCGCTATGTCTGAAAAAGATCGCGACGAGCTGCGCAAAAAAATGGGCATGTCCTTTCAGGGTGGCGCGCTCTTCGGCTCCATGACCGTCGGGGAAAATGTCTCTCTCCCGCTCCGCGAACATACCCAGCTCGACGACTCCACTATCGAAATCATGGTTCGTCTGAAACTCGATCAGGTCGGCCTCTCCGGTTTCGAGAATTACATGCCTGCGCAATTGAGCGGCGGCATGAAAAAACGCGCCGCGATTGCCCGCGCTCTGGCCATGGATCCTGAAATCTTGTTTTTTGACGAGCCTTCCGCCGGCCTGGATCCCATCATCGCCGCTGGAATCGACGAGCTGATTCTGAAATTGAAGAAGGCTTTTCGCATGTCCATCGTGGTTGTCACGCACGAACTGGCCAGCGCCTTCTTAATCGCCGATCGCATGATCCTGCTCGATAAGGGCGTCATCGTCGCCAATGACACGGTGAAAGAATTGCAAGTCAGCAAGCAGCCTCGCGTGCGTCAGTTCCTTGACCGCGTTCCAGAACCAGAATTAACCGGTGAGTTTGATTATTTGCAAATGTTGACGGGAGACATTCCGCCCATTCGGCAATGAAACGGGTTTAAATCGCCTGCCGTGATATACTCCCGCGCTTGAACGCGCCGAGAGTCGCCGGGCGGGGATCAATCGAGGAAACAGATGGAAGCAAAGCGCGAACAGGCTCTCGTTGGACTATTCGTTTTGGTGGCAGGAGGTCTGCTGGTTGTCACGCTGATCCTCCTCTCTGGTGCTTTCACTACCGGTGACACCACTTTCCATACTTATTTTAAGAATGCCGGCGGGTTGCAGCCCGGTTCTGAAGTCCGGTACGCCGGCGGTCCTCCCATAGGACGTGTTTCCAAAGTTCAAGTCGACCCCCAAGACGCCACGCGCATGCAGGTTGATTTCGCCGTCCACCCTAATATTCCGGTAAAAACGGACAGCTTGGCCCAGATTACAAGCAATAGCCCTTTAGGCGAGAATTTTCTGGGGATCATTCAGGGGACCAATGCCGCCCCACGCGCCCCAGCGGGCTACACCCTTAAGTCGAAAGAGTTTGTAAGCTTTGCCGACATCGCCGATAAAATCAACGCCTTAGCCCCCACCGCCCAGGAGCTCCTCGTTAATCTGAATGATCGCGTGGTCGAATTAAAGGAAACACTTAATCGCGTCAATGATCTTCTTAACCAAAGGAATCGCGAAAACATCGCCGAAAGTCTTGCCAACGTCCGCGGCATGCTCCAGGAAGACCGTCCTTTGGTTCATTCCACTTTGGATCACGTGAACACTGCCTCGGCCAAACTCGGCCCGCTGATCGATGATTTCAAGAAAACTTCGGCTGAAGCGAACGAAACTCTGACTCGCATCGATTCCATGATTAAGGAAAACCGCCCCGACGTTCGGTCGGCAGTGCGGAATTTGCGCGCCTCGCTGATCAAGGCCAATTCGATTTTGTCCCAACTCGATACCACCGTCGCCAACAACTCAGAGAATCTCGACGAGATTATCGACAATCTACGCCGCATTACTGAAAACATGGCTGCCTTTACCGAGACGATCCGAGATAAGCCTTACCTATTGATTCGTTCTTCGGAGCCCAAGAACCATGAGCCGGGTCAGGAACCGCCGAAGTAGGCGAAAAGGAGCACGGAGTGTTTAGGTCACGAACTCAACTTGCTGCAATGATCTTCTCGCTGATCTGTCTCTCGGGCTGCGCCGCGTCTCGCCCCATGAAATACTACGTTCTCGATCCCGGTCCTGTCCCGGCGCCGCAAGGAGCTCCCACTTACCAAGTGTCGCTTGTGGTTGGCCGAGTGACTGCTTCGCATCTCTTTCGCGACGACCGTCTGGTCTATGGCTCTGGCCCCGTTCAACTCGGAACCTTTTCTTACGACCGCTGGTCCGAACCTCCCGCGGATATGATCCAGGATTTACTGGTCTCCACTTTGCGTTCCACCGGCCAATATCGTGCAGTTTCCGCCCTCGGTAGCAGCGTACGCGGAGACTATATTGTCCGTGGTCACCTTTGGGACATTTCCGAAGTGGATAAACCCGAATTAATGGCGCGCTTCAATTTCGAAGTTGAATTGTTCGATCCCAATACGCGCACCACCGTCTGGTCCCACCGATACGAGCATGACGAGCCGGCCCAGGGCAAAACTGTAAAAGATGTCGTCGAAGCCATGGACAAGAACGTTCGCGCCGCGCTACAACAAATCACCGCCGGCATCAGCGAGTATTTCGCCACCCACCCGGTCCAGCAGCCGCAAGCCCAACCATCAGAATAACCAGCGCGTGCCGGACTGGCGCTTCCCAATGCGCCTAACTTGTCATTCCGTCTATAACGACGCCGCGCGGCTCATCTTCCCTCCGCCAAGCCCGAAGCGCGACACGCAGAGAGGAACCAGCTTTTGTATTTAAATCTCACGCGCCGCGCGAAGGCGCAACGAAATCGAGCTTCAGCAGTTGCAGGTTTTTGTAGCGCCGGCATCTTGCCGGCTCTTTTTCTTTTTATCGCTCCAGCGCAGCCTAACCTGTCGTTCCCAATGGAGTGTCGCGCGACGCTTTATCTTCCTCCGCAGCGGAGGGCGCGACACGTAAAGAGGAATCTGCTCTTTCTTCTTCCCAATGGGAAATTAGGGTTATAATGCGCTCAGTTTATTGCCTCAGGTGATCCTGACGCCCGGCATTCATTCATGCGGCGGCGCATTCTCGCGCGGCGAGGAGGCTGTCATGGGCCTGCAAATTACGTCGCGAAAATCCGGGAACGTGAACATTCTCGATCTGGTAGGTCGCATTATCATCGGCTCCAGCAACGATTCCCTCGGCGTCGAGCTGCGAAAATTTGCCGATGCCGGCTCCTCCGATGTCATCGTCAATCTCGCCGGCGTCACGCAAATCGACAGCTCCGGCATCAGCACATTGGTGCGCTCCTTCGTCAGCCTCGAGCGCCAGGGTGGCGGCCTGAAAATCCTCAATCCCACCGGTCACGTCAAGGAAGTGCTAGAGCTAACGCGCTTGATCAATTCCATCCCCGCCTTCACCGATGAAGCAAAAGCAGTAGCCGCCTTCCGCGGCGGCGTAGCCCACGCCTGACAAGGCCGTTGGATGACGCGGCATCGCGGCCTTCAGAGCTTGATTACGTCCTACTCTTTGGGTATTTCCTTAGTTCTCGTCTTCGCGATCTTCGTACCATCCTCGGCGCGCTCTCAACAGCCGCAAATCAATGAACTCGCAGCTCGTGTCGCCGAACAGCTTGCCAACACTCACGAGAACTCAGTTGTTGTATTTGACTTCGTTGGCCCCGACCAAAAATCTACCGCTCTCGGGTCGAAAATAGCTGATGATTTCAGCAACGCTCTATCAAAAAACTCCAGCTTCATTGTGATCGATAGATAGGTTCCTAAAAGCCCTGCCGAATGGCTTGACAGAAAAAGCGATTGAAGCCGTGCTTTCCTGGAAGTTTAAGCCTGCTACCGGACCGGATGGCGCTCCAGTAGAGAGCAAGACAACCGTGGAGGTTGTCTTTCATCGGTAATAATAATTGCCAGGGAGAAACTAGGCGTTCTTCTTCAACTCGGCAAGCACCAGCTTGGCAACTTCCTTCAGCGTATCAAACACGCCTTGCCCCGTAACCGCTACAGCTTCCAGCGTCGGCTCGCCCTTCACCGAAAGCTGCTTCTTCAATTCTTCCACCGGCAGAATGTTCGGCAGGTCGCGCTTGTTCAGTTGCAGCACGTAAGGAATCGTATCGAAATTCAGGTTGTGATCTTTCAGATGTTCGCGCAGGTTGTCCAGCGTTTCCAGATTCGCGTCCAGCCGCTCTTCCTGCGAATCCGCCACAAACACCACGCCGTCCGCGCCTTTCAAAATTAACCGCCGGCTGGCCTCATAAAAAACCTGGCCGGGAACGGTGTAAAGATGAAAGCGCGTGCGAAATCCGCGTACTGTCCCCAAATCCAGCGGAAGGAAATCGAAGAAAAGCGTGCGATCCGTTTCGGTCGCCAGCGAAACCATCTTTCCCTTTTGATTCGTTCCGGTGTGGTCGTATATCCACTGCAGGTTGGCGGTCTTCCCGCCAAGACCGGGACCGTAATACACCAGCTTGCAATTTATTTCCCTCGCGGGAAAATTAATAAATGGCACTATCTCCTCGGATTACCAGCCCGTTACTTATAGCACAGCCTCCGCGACACTCCAACGCGCCCCCTTCGCCTCTGCTTCGCAACTGACAACTCTAGCCCCCTCGCCTCCCAATAAGCGCCGGGGAGTCAGCCCGTTTCATAAGGTTTCAAGGTTTGAATGTAGCGCCGCGGCCTTCAGCGCGGCACTCTTCGGGTCGGCATCCAACCAGCCTTTAGCCAAAACTCTTAGAAGTTCACGCGCTCAGATTGCTGGATTTTAATGTCTCGCCATTGGAAGGCCGAGTTCTTACATTCGTCCTCTCGCGACGCACTGGACGAACCCCTGCCCGTAGTCGCATAGTAAATCATCCCGTAACACGGAACCACGAGGAAACCCCATGAAGCTACTCTCGGTCAACACCGGACTCCCTCGCGAAGTAACCTGGCACGGCATGACCGTCTCCACCGGCATCTTCAAAGAGCCCGTTACAAGCCGCGTGGCCCTGCGCAAACTGAATCTAGATGGCGACCGCCAAGCCGACCTCACCGTCCACGGCGGCGAGTTCAAAGCCGTTTACTGCTACCCGCTCGTTCATTACGATTTCTGGAAAGCGCAGCTTCCCGGCAAAGATTTGCCGCTGGCTATCTTCGGGGAAAATTTCACCACGGACGGTCTGCTCGAAAACTCGGTCTATCTCGGCGACCAGTTTTCCGTCGGCTCCGCGCAGGTCGTGGTCACCCAGCCGCGCCTCCCTTGCTACAAACTCGGCATCCGCTTTCAAGCCGACGATATGGTCAAACGCTTCCTGGCCAGCGCTCGCACCGGTTTTTACCTCGCAGTAACCCGCGAAGGACAAGTCGGCGCCGGCGACGAAATGAGACTCTTCGCTCGGGACCCGAACGCCGTCCCAGTCTCCGAAATCACCCGCCTGTACATTGCGAAAAGATTCAGTACCGCCGATGTCGCCGCACTCCAAAAAGCCTTGCAAGTCGAAGCCCTGCCCGAAAGTTGGAAACAATATTTCCGCGAGCGCCTTGCCAAGATGTCCAGTTCATCGGAAGAAACACACCGCGCCTCATAAACAAAATCGGAACGGGACGTTCGGCGCTAATCCTCAGCTTGTCCTACGAAGAGCCGATTAGAGACCGCTGCCGGCTTTCCAAAGCGAGCAATGCTTTTTTATTTTCAAGCCCGCCTCCATATCCCACCAAACTTCCATTGCTCCCAATCACTCGGTGGCAAGGAACAATAATAGGAATTGGATTCGACCCGTTCGCTAAACCGACCGCGCGCGACGCCTTCGCATTTCCCAGCCTCGTCGCTAATTGCCCGTACGAAATGGTTTCTCCGTAAGGGATGCCGCGCAAACTTTGCCACACGCGCAACTGAAATTCCGTTCCTTCCAGAGCCAGCGGCAAATCAAAATCTGTCAACTCGCCCGCAAAGTAAGCGCGCAACTGTCGAATCGCCTCCGCAAAGCCAGCGGGATCCTCCCGCCATCCAGGTTGCAACAGCTCCGCCCTCTTGCTGCTCGGAAAATTGATCGACCGCAGCCCGCGCTCATCCGCCACCAGCAGCATTCGGCCCAACAATCCATCGTAGTACGTATACCGAATCTCGCTCATGGAATCCGTTCCCATCTCTCCAAGTTGGTCCGTTCGTAATCATCATGATGCCATCGCCAAGTTTCGGCAAGGGCGCCTGGTACAGGAACATCTCCGACGGCCACCGTGCTACAAGCGGTGTATCCTACGTCACGGTTATGCCGGACAATCTTTCTAACCCCTCAGACCAGCCGCCTCCTTGGGGACGCCCCGAGCGCAACCGCCTCCTGCTTTGGGTCGCGATCGGCATCGTTGTCCCTGGGTTATGTATCGTTGCCTTCCACCTTGTATTCAAGCCGGATGACGACCTCTTCAGCGTGAAAACCGAATTGCCCGAGAAAGCTGTCATGGCCTTTTTTGTAGTCCTGGCCACTTGGATCGTATCTCGCATGGAAAAACGCCCTCTCGATGATTACGGCCTTCCTCTCTCTCAAATGTTCGGAAAAAGATTCTGGGAAGGTTGCCTCTGGGGTTTCGCCATGCTCTCGGCCATCGTGCTATGCCTCCGCTGGTCCGGCCATTTTCAAATTGATTCCATCGCTCTGACCGGTGACGCACTTTTTCGCTATGCGTTGGGATGGGCTGTGGTTTTCTTGGCCGTATCGATAAGCGAAGAACTTGCCTTTCGCGGCTACTGGCTTTTCACTTTCGCCAGGCGGTTACGTTTCTGGCGCGCTGCGCTGTTCACTTCTGTCATCTTCGGCGTCGCGCACTTGGGCAATCCAGGAGAAAACGTCCTCGGAATTTTCCAGGTGGTCGTAACAGGTTTGCTTTTCTGCCTGATGATCCGTCGCACCGGCACTCTTTGGTTCGCTCTTGGCTATCATGCCGCCTGGGACTGGGCGGAAACTTTTTTCTACGGCACGCCTGACAGCGGTCTAATCGGTGTGGGCCATTTCCTCAACACCTCGTCTCACGGCCCCAATTGGTTGACCGGAGGCTCCGCCGGCCCGGAAGGCAGCATCGTCGCCTTCCTCGTCCTGTTTGTCTGCGCTTTCCTGATCCATCTCCGCTTCCCCAACGCAATCTACCCCGATCGCCCAGTTTAGAGCGTGAACATGAGGCAAATTAAAAGGTGCCGAATCTTTTCTGTGGTTCGTACAGAAAAGGTTCGTGTTTTGACTTAACAGTTGTCAGGATGAGTCTCGAATCTCAACCTGCGTGCGTTCGCAAAATGGGCCTCACTACCGTTAAGTACCAGCCCGTACACACACACAGGTCCTTGAATTCCTCCAAAACGCGTGCTACGTTTTTCCGTGACAATTATTGAAAAGTTTTGCGACGCGCAGTCCGAGCGAAAGGGCGGCGCACCCTTGTCTGCGACCGGGCGCGGAATAGAATCCGTTACAAGCCCGTTCTCCAACCGCGAAATTTGGGCCAATCGATCAATTCCCGATTTGAAACCCTCGCAAGATTCCAAGATTTCAGTGCTTTCTAAATCGCTCCTTATCGATCGCCAAGTACCACGATTTTCACCCTTCATGCCTAGAGCGATTTTCGCGAAAGGTTTGGCCTGTCCAAGCACATTTCTACCCGGTTCTGCTCAAAATATAGAATGCGACGTAACTTCTAGAAAACAATCACCCGAAAAATTTCTACCCGGGGCCACAACCACACCCAGCCGTTACGCGAAATTACGCCACTTCGACACCGGAAAACCGTCCAGAATTCCCTCGCCGCATGCTAAAATGACCAAGCATTCGTTGCTTCTGTCTCCCCGCAATTTTATCGGGTTGCAAGATCGCGATTGCCGTTCTGTCCGTCTAACCAAATCGGCACAAAAATGACAAAGAATATTCGTAACATCGCCATCATCGCGCACGTCGACCACGGCAAGACCACCCTGGTTGACGCCATGCTTCGCCAAAGCGGAATCTTCAGCCAGCACGCCCACTTAGTCGAGCGCGTCATGGATTCCAACGACCTCGAGCGCGAACGCGGCATCACCATCCTGGCGAAAAATACCGCGGTCACCTATCACGACTCAAAAATCAATATCGTGGACACGCCCGGTCACAGCGATTTCGGCGGCGAAGTCGAACGCGCCCTCCGCATGGTGGATGGCGTCCTTCTCCTGGTTGACGCCAGCGAAGGCCCGCTCCCGCAAACGCGTTACGTTCTGCAAAAAGCGCTGGCCGCCAAGCTGCCTCCCATCATCGTCCTGAATAAAATTGATCGCGCCGACGCGCGCCCCGCGGCCGTCCTCGATGAAATTTACGATCTCTTCATCGATCTCGACGCGACTGAAGACCAGCTCGATTTTCCCGTTCTTTACACCAACGCCCGCACCGGAGTGGCGCATCGTGCCGTCGGGGACGCATCCACAAATCTTCAGCCGCTGTTTGAAACCATCGTGGATTCCATTCCGCCGCCTTCGGGCGATCCCGAAGGCGTGCTGCAAATTCAGGTCACTAATCTCGACTACAGCGAATATCTGGGCCGCCTCGCCATCGCTCGCGTTTTCCAGGGCACGCTGAAGCGCGGCACGGAGGTCGGCATCGCAAAGCTTTCCGGCGTGATCCAAGCCACCAAGATCACAAAATTATTCACGTTCCGCGGCCTCGAACGCGACGAAGCCGAAGAAGTTTCCGCGGGCGATATCGTAGCCATCGCCGGAGTGGAAGGAATTCAAATCGGCGAAAGCATCACCGATCTCTTAAATCCCGCGCCGCTTGAACCGCTGCTAATCGACGAGCCGACGTTAACCATGGTTTTCACCGTGAACACCTCGCCATTCGCCGGCCGCGAAGGACAATACGTCACCTCGCGCGATCTGCGCGCGCGCCTCGACCGTGAACTGCTCACCAACGTTTCGCTTCGCATCGAAGACATGGGCGTCACCGATTCTTTCCGCGTCCTCGCGCGAGGCGAACTTCAACTTGCCATCCTGATTGAAACCATGCGCCGCGAAGGCTACGAGCTAATGGTCGGCAAGCCCGAAATTGTGGTGAAAACCGAGAACGGAAAACGGCTCGAGCCTCTCGAAATACTGATCGTAGATTGCCCGGAATCTTTCATCGGCATCGTGATGGAAACTCTAGGGCACCGTCGCGGCGAACTAGCGAAAATGGTGAACCACCATTCCGGCCGCGTGCGCATGGAATTCCGCATCCCTTCCCGAGGCCTGATCGGTCTTCGCGGGCAACTGCTCACCGATACGCGTGGCACTTCGCTGATCCACTCCATGCTGGAAGGCTGGACCGAATACGCCGGAGACATGGCTTCGCGCCTGACCGGCGCATTAGTGAGCGACCGCGCGGGAGTTTCCACCGCCTATGCCGTGTGGGGCATTCAGGAGCGCGGCGAAATGTTCGTGGGCCCGGGCCTGGAAGTGTACGAAGGAATGATCGTCGGCGAAAACGCGCGCGAAGACGACATGAACGTCAACATCACTAAAGAAAAGAAGCAAACCAACATGCGCTCGTCCAGCGCCGACGAAGCCATACGCCTGGTACCGCCCCGCGAACTGACCCTCGAAAAGGCCATCGAATTCATCTCCGATGACGAATTCGTCGAAGTCACGCCGAAATCCATACGCCTGCGCAAAAAAGTTTTGGACGCCAAGAAGCGTCCCAAGCGCTGGCAGGAAATCCGCGCCAGTGTCGAGTCCGCTTCGAGCTAGCCGAAACGGGATTTAGTACTAGACGGATTTCGTGATTTTAGCATTGTTCGAGTGTTCGCTAGCGGGATGGAGGATTCCCATGAGCGGGCAAAACGGCTCCTTTCAGACTTGGAATTTCCCTGTAACTAAAAGACTATAAAGCGCTTATTATTGCCGTCGCACCGGAATTCAATTTGCGATGTATATAGTCGAGGTTGGCATCTGTGGACATAGCTCGCCCCGAAGCTAAGCGGAAGAAAAAGATACGCCGGACGATTTATATCGCAGCGGCAGTAGTCCTGATTCCGCTCGTAACCTATGCGCTCTCGAAGCTCAAGCCCGCAGCGCCGACGGTGGACAGCGCCACGGTCTGGACGGACACCGTGAAGCGCGGCCCTATGCTCCGCGAGGTGCGCGGCCTGGGTACCCTGGTTCCCGAAACAATTCGCTTGATCCCCGCCGCCACCGACGGCCAAGTGGTGCAGCGCAATTTGTTGCCCGGCACGCCGCTGAAAGCCGACACCGTGATTTTGGAAATGAGCAATCCTGAACTTCAGCAAACCGCGCTCGATGCCGAATATCAAATGAAGGGCGCGGAAGCAAATCTGGAGCAGACCAAAGCGCTCCTGCAGAATCAGTTGATGGACAAGCGCACGCAAGCCGCTTCCATTAGTTCTATGTATCACACCGCCGTGCTTGATAAGGACACCAACCAGCAACTCGCCGCGAATGGTTTGGTATCGGATTTGATTTACAAGAAATCGCAAGTAGTGGCCGAGGAGCTTGCCAAGCAGGACGAACTCGCGCAGAAAGAAGTGGAGACGTTCTCTAACTCGATTGCGTCGCAGGTTGCCGTGCAACAGGCGACTGTGGATGAAAAGCGCGCGATGTACAATTTGAAAAAATCGCAGTTGGATCAACTGAAAATCCGGCCGGGAATCGATGGCGTGCTGCAAGAGCTGGATGTGGAAGTAGGACAAAAAGTAACGCAGGGAACCGTGCTCGCCCGGGTTGCTCAACCCACGCACCTGAAAGCCCAGCTAAAAATTGCCGAGACTCAGGCGAAAGACATTACTATCGGCCAAAAGGCGTCTGTTGACACGCACAACGGAATAATCGCCGGACATGTGATGCGCATCGATCCCGCCGTAGTAAACGGAACAGTTACCGTCGACGTCGCGCTCGATGGCGAGTTGCCGCAAGGCGCGCGACCGGACCTCAGCGTCGAAGGCACCATCGAGCTCGAGCGTTTGGCGGATGTGTTGTACGTAGGCCGCCCGGTGCATGGCGAAGCGAACAGCACAGTAGGATTATTCAAAGTGGTCGATGACGGTGGAGCAGCGGTTCGCGTGCAGGTGCAACTCGGCCGCACGTCGGTCAACACCGTGGAAATCGTCAAAGGCCTGCAAATCGGCGACAAAGTGATTTTGTCCGACATGTCGGCCTGGGACAATTACGACCGCGTGCAATTGAAATAATGAACGGAACATTTTCAGGGCCTGGGAACGTAACTAACTTGGGTAAGGGATTCGTTAGCAAGAGCTGAAGGAGCCAACATGGATACAGCGCCGAAATCAATGATTCGTCTGGAAGGCGTGACGAAAGTTTTTTACACCGATGAAGTGGAGACGCACGCGCTCGGCGGCGTGCATTTGGACATCAAGAACGGCGAGTTCCTTTCCATCGCCGGGCCTTCGGGTTGCGGCAAGTCGACGCTGCTTTCCATTCTCGGCCTGCTCGATTCGCCGACGGATGGCAACTACTGGATCAACACGCAGCCGGTGGCCAACCTTTCGCTTTCCGACCGCACGCGCATTCGCAATCGCGAAATCGGATTCATCTTCCAGGCGTTTAATTTGATCGGTGACCTGACGGTTTTTGAAAACGTTGAACTGCCGCTCACCTATCGCAGTATGGCTTCAGCCGAGCGCAAGAAGCGCGTTCAAGAAGTGCTCGAGCGCGTGGGAATGGCTCATCGCATGAAGCACTATCCTTCCCAGCTTTCCGGCGGCCAACAGCAGCGCGTGGCCGTGGCGCGAGCCCTGGTCGGTTCACCTTCTATCCTGCTGGCGGACGAGCCGACTGGAAACTTGGACTCGAAGAACAGCGAAGCGGTGGTGGATTTGCTGCGGCAACTGCATCGCGAGGGCGCGACGATCTGCATGGTCACGCACGATCCGCGTTACGCCAGCGTGGCGGACCGCACTATCCATCTTTTCGACGGCCGCATCGTCGAGGAAACTGTCGGCACGCACACCGCGTCCGTTTAACCGGTTTGGCCAAAACCGAAAACCCTTTTTGAATGCCGCAGGCGAGCAAAGCATTCGGCTGCCGCGCTACGGGTGTGCTTATAGAACTTTCAAGACGGAAAATGATCGCGCGAATCACGCGCCGCTGATTTAGCGGAACGAACCTCGGAGAAAAAATGGGAACGCTGATGCAGGACATGCGCTACGGAATCCGCATGCTGTCGAAAAATCCGGGCTTCGCGTTTATTGCGGTGCTGACGCTGGCTCTCGGGATTGGCGCAAACACGGCAATTTTTTCGGTTGTTAACGCGGAACTTCTTCGTCCGCTACCATTCCGCGATTCAGGCCGCCTCGTAAGCGTGGCGACCGCCAATTCGCGCATGCACTCGTCGAACGGTTCCGTCTCGTATCCCGACTTTATGGATTGGCGCTCGCAGAATCAGGTCTTCGAGAAAATGGCTGCTTACACGGACGCCACCTTTACGCTGACTGGCCAGGTAAATCCGGCTCATTTGGAAGGCGCCAGCGTTTCGGCGGACACGTTTGATTTGCTGGGTGTTTCGCCTGAGCTGGGACGAACCTTTCAGCCGGGCGAGGACGAGCCGAACCATCACGTCGTCGTCATTAGCGACCACCTCTGGAAGCAACAATTTGGCGGCGATCCTGGAATTATCGGCCGCACCATTACGCTCGATAACAGCGGATACACTGTGGTCGGCGTGATGCCTGCGAATTTCCGTTACCCGCTGCAGCGCGAGCCGGAAGCAATTTGGTCAACGTTGTCGCCGCTGAATGAGACCACTGACAACTCACCGCCCATGGTGCAGCATCGCGGGGCACATTTTCTAACCTGCATCGCGAGATTAAGGCCCGGGGTGACACTGGCGCAAGCGCAAGCAGCCATGGACGTGATCGCAAGTTCGCTGAGCAGACAATATCCCGACACCAACAAATATATGTCCGTGCACTTGAGCTCGGAGCAGGAGCGCTTGACTGGTTCCATCCGCCCGGCTCTGCTGGTGATGATGATCGCAGTCGGATTGGTATTGCTGATTGCCTGTGTGAACGTGGCGAATCTTTTGTTGGCGCGCGCCACTACGCGTGGACGCGAGATCGCCATTCGTACGGCGATGGGCGCCGGTCGGATTCGCGTGGTGCGGCAGCTACTGACGGAAAGCTTGTTGCTCGCGATTGTTGCGGGCATTTTCGGAGCAGCACTGGCGTTTTGGGGCAGCGACGTTCTGGTGCGATTGAGTCCCGAAAATCTTCCACGCGTTGGCGAAATTCATATCGACGGCTGGGCGCTCGCTTTCACGGCGGGCCTGTCGCTGCTGACCGGAATATTGTTCGGTCTGGCGCCGGCGCTGCAGTCGACGCACTCCAATATCGTGGAAGCGCTGAAGGAAGGCTCGTTGAGCATGACGGCGGGACGCAGCCGCCACGGCTTGCGCAGTTCGCTGGTGATTGTGGAAATGGCGCTGGCTTTGATTTTGTTGGTCAGCGCGGGGCTGCTGATTCGCAGCCTGATTCGGCTACAGGACGTGAATCCAGGATTCGACCCGCACAACGTGATGACCGCAAGCCTGGATCTTCCGGACGCAAAATATTCCGATCCGAAGAAAGCTGAATTTTTCCGCGAGCTGATTCCCCAATTACAAGCAATACCCGGCGTGCAGTCAGCCGCCGCGGTGTTCCCGTTGCCCATGAGCGGAGACGAGATCCGCACAAGCTTTCAGATTGAAGGCCAGCCGGTAGCCAAGAGTGACGAGCCGCATACTTCCGTTCGTTGCGTCACACCCAATTATTTCACCACGATGCGAATTCCCTTGCTTCAAGGGAGAGAATTCACAGAGCGCGATGAGGCGAGCAAGACTCCCGTCATCATCGTGAATCAGGCGTTTGCGCAACAATTCTTTCCGGGCGGAGACCCAGTTGGAAAACACATACAGGCCGGCATCTCCAACTCCGGCCCGGGAACGGCGCCCATGCGCGAAATCGTCGGCGTGGTGGGAAACGTAAAGTTTGAAGATCTGACCACCGAGTTCAGCCCGGAATCCTATATTCCTTACGGACAACTTCAATTCGGCTCCGTAACGATCGTGGCGCGCTCGTCGAAAGATCCCGAAGGCTTGGCGAAACCGATTGCGTCCGTGGTGCAATCGCTGGATAAAGATTTGCCGACGTACGCGCCCAAGACAGTGGAGCAGTACTTGGACAGCACCATCGCGGTACCGCGCTTCAATACTTTCCTTCTGGCAATTTTTGCAGCGCTCGCGATGGTTTTAACCGCGGTGGGCCTATATGGCGTGATTTCCTACACCGTGGCGCAGCGCACGCATGAGATTGGCATACGCATGGCACTGGGCGCGCAACCTGCAGACATGATGCGTTTAGTGGTTGCTCAGGGAATGCGTCTTGCGCTATTCGGAGTAGGAGTTGGATTAATTGCGGCACTCGGATTGACGCGGTTTCTTTCGAGCCTTCTTTTCGGCGTGAGTTCCACGGACCCAGTGTCGTTCGCTGCAGTGGTAGCCATGCTTTTCGCCGTGGTGCTGCTGGGTTGTTACATTCCAGCGCGGAGAGCGATGCGTGTGGATCCGATGGTTGCCCTGCGTTACGAGTAGAAGGAGAAAAAATGGGAACTTTGCTGCAAGACATCCGCTACGGAATCCGCATGCTGGTGAAGAATCCCGGCTACACGCTGATTGCCGTGCTCACGCTGGCTTTGGGCATTGGTGCGAACACCGCTCTGTTTTCCGTGGTGAACGGAGTGATTCTAAATCCGCTGCCCTACCCGCAGCCGGAACAGCTTGTCATGCTCTACGAGAACAGCCCGGCTTTCGAAAAATCGTCCATTTCCTATCCGAATCTGAAAGATTGGCAGCGCAGCAATTCCACTTTTTCGGAAATCGCGGGGTATCGAAGCGACGACTTCAGCGTCACGGGCAGCGGAGAGACCGAGCGCGTCCGAGTTGGCATGGTTTCTGCTGATTTCTTTCCGATTCTGGGCGTGAAGCCACTACAAGGTCGCTTATTTGGCCAGACGATGATCGCAGTACTGCCGCGCCCGTCACCCTTATCAGCTACGGTTTGTGGCAGCGCAAATTCGGTTTCGCGCCGGACATTGTTGGCAAACGCATGACGATGAACGGCAATGATTACACCGTGATCGGCGTGATTCCTGCGAACTTCCATCTCCAGGCTAATAATTTTGAAACCGCTAAAGACGTTTACATCCCGCTGGGACAGTTCCGCGATCCTTTGTTTCAAGACCGCGGCGTTCACGAAGGGATGGACGCGCTCGGCCGGTTGAAACCGGGAGTCCCGTTGGCAGCAGCGCGTGCCGACATGGATCAAATCGCACGGAATCTTGCCTTGGCTTATCCCAATGACGACAAGAACGCAGGAGTCACTATCGTCCCGCTGAAACAAGATATGGTCCGCGACGTTCAACTGTTCCTGTGGGTGCTGCTGGGAGCCGTCGGATTTGTGTCGCTGATTGCTTGCGTGAATGTTGCAAACCTTCAGCTGGCGCGCTCGACTGGCCGGGCGCGTGAATTCGCCATTCGCGCCGCACTGGGCGCGAGCCAGGGACGGGTGATCCGGCAGTTGCTCACCGAAAGTATTCTGATCGGGCTGGCCGGCGGTGGAATCGGCGCTTGTTTGGCGGCCTGGGGAACGCAGGCGGCGATTCGGGTGTCGCCAAATACATTGCCGCGTGCCGAAGAAGTCCGCTTAGACGCGCACGTTCTAATGTTCACTTTGGCAGTATCCATTTTGGCGGCAATCGTTTTTGGATTGGCGCCGGCACTGAAAACCTCTCGGCCCAATCTTCAAGATACGCTGAAAGAAAGCGGACGCGGCGCCAGTGGCGCGAAACATCGCGCGCTGGGAGTGTTTGTGGTAGTGGAGATGGCCATGGCGCTCGTGCTTCTAACCGGCGCAGGTCTGATGATTCGCAGCCTCGCTGCGCTCTGGAGCGTGGATCCAGGCTTCAACCCACATAACATTTTGGTCTTTAACGTTTCACTTTCACCGGCATTGGGCGCAAATGCATCAACAAGCCGGTCAGCTCTCCGTGAACTTGACGAAAAACTGCGAGAAGTCCCCGGAGTGCAGGCTGAATCTTCCACGGGTGGAGCGCTTCCCATGACCGGCGATGACGAGGTGCCGTTCTGGCCCGATGGCAAGCCTAAACCTGCCAACCAGGCTGAGATGGACCAAACCCTGCTTTATGTTGTCGAACCCGGATATCTGGACACGATGCGGATTCGTCTAGATCGAGGCCGTTTTTTCAGCGCGAATGATAACGAGCATTCTTCGCCGGTCATTGTGATCGATGAAGACTTTGCCCGGAAATATTTACTTGGTGAGGATCCTATCGGCAAGCGAATTCACATCGCTATTCTGGATACCGCACCCGAGATTGTGGGCGTGGTTGGACACGTAAAGCACTGGGGTTTGGATTCCGAGGCAGATAACCAAAAGATCCAAGCTGAGACTTATATACCTTTCATGCAAATCCCGGATCAGTTTTGGCCGGGTAGTCCGCAGGCGCAGGTTGCGCTGCGTACCAATGGACCGCCGGCCGCGATTGCCGGAGCAGTGCGCGAAACAATAGAAAAATTGAATAGTCAAAACGTGATGTTTGAAACCAGAACGATGGACGCAATCATCGGGGAGTCGCTGGCTGCCAGACGATTTTCGATGGTTCTTCTCAGTGTTTTTGCGGGAATTGCGCTGCTGCTTTCCAGTATTGGAATTTATGGAGTGATTTCCTACGTGGTCGGGCAGCGCACGCATGAAATTGGTATTCGCTTGGCGTTGGGCGCGCAACGCCGGGATGTATTGCGCTTGATGCTGGGCGAGGGAATGAAGAGGGCGATTGTCGGGGTGGGAATCGGCGTGTTCGCTGCGCTTGCACTCACGCATCTGATGGTCAAAACGCTTTTTGGAGTTAGCGCAACCGATCCTGTGACGTTTGCCGGCGTGGCAGTTGTTTTATCCGGAGTAGCGCTGGCGGCGTGTTACGTTCCGGCCCGGCGGGCCATGCGTGTGGACCCGATCATTGCGCTGCGCTACGAGTGATCGGGATTTGCGAAGGCTGGTCTGTAAACGGAACTGTGAAAAAGTTTTCTGCGATTAGAAATTTCGGATTGGCTTAGCCCCGCGAATTGCGCGACACGCTAAGAAAGAGAGAAAAGATGGAAGCTTTGCTGCAAGACTTGCGCTACGCGGTGCGGATGCTAGCGAAGAGTCCGGGATTCACGGTGGTCGCGATACTTACCCTGGCGCTTGGCATTGGAGCGAACGCGGCGATATTTTCCCTTACCGATCAGGTTCTACTGCGGCTTCTGCCGGTACAGAAACCTGAAGAGCTTGTCGTTTTGCACTCACCTGGACCGCAGCACGGCAGGAATTGGAGCGACGGTGACAGGGGCGCAGCTTGGTCCTACCCCATGTACAAAGATTTACGCGACCACAACGAGGTTTTCTCCGGCCTGCTGGCAAGATTCGCCACGCAAGCGAGCGTTTCCGGTCAAGGACAGACGGAGTTGGCCAATGCGGAGCTCGTAACCGGAAATTATTTTGAAGTTCTTGGCGTGCGTCCTGCCCTCGGACGTGTTTTCAATTCGCAAGATGAAACCGCGCCCGGTGCGAATCCGGTAGTGGTGCTGAGCTATGGATATTGGCAACGCCGTTTCGGGCGCGATCCCGGAATTTTGAACATGCAACTGGTTGTGAACGGAATTTCCATGACCGTCGTGGGAGTGGTGCATCCGGGATTCTTTGGGGTGCAAGTGGGACAGACGCCCGATGTTTTCATCCCCATGACGATGAAAGCCCAGATGACGCCGAATTGGGACGGGCTGGCAGACCGTCAGGATCATTGGGTTGCGATTCTGGGGAGATTAAAACCGGGAATCAGCCCAACGAAGGCTGAAGCCGGGCTTCAGCCCGGATATAGCGCGATCCTGCAGTCTGAGTCTTCAGCGATGAAATTATCGCCGCAATCAAAGAAGGAATTTCTGGAGAAGAAAATTTTGTTGGATCCGGGGTCGCATGGACGCCCAATCCTCCAGCACGATGCCGGACAGCCGCTGGTGATTTTGCTCTCCATGGTCGGATTAGTGCTGCTGATCGCCTGCGCAAACCTCGCCAGCCTTTTAGTGGCGCGCGGCGAAGCGCGCCAAAGAGAAATCGCGGTGAGGATGGCCATCGGTGCGGGACGCTGGCGGTTGATCAGGCAACTTCTGACTGAGAGTTTACTGATTTCGCTGGCGGGCGGAGCGGTGGGATTGATCGTCGGATCCTGGACGCTTGGCTCGCTGGTGAGCTCGGTGCCCGACAATATCGGAGCATCGGGTCTTCAAGGAAAGTTCGACTATCGTGTGCTGGCTTTTGCTTTGGGACTTTCCGTGTTGACCGGAATTCTGTTCGGCTTTTTGCCGGCGTTGCGCTCCACGCGTGCGGACTTGCAGACCACTCTACGAGAACAGGGAGCAAATGTCTTTGGCGGCAAATCAAACGTGCGATTGCGCAAGGTGCTGTTGGTTTCGCAAGTCGCCTTAACCGTGGTCTTGCTGGCATCGGCCGGATTTTTCGTGCGCAGTCTGATGAATCTGAAAAGCCAGGATCTGGGAGTGCGCACCGACCACGTCGTCCAACTTTCGATTTCGCCGGAATTGAATCGATACACTCCGGAGCAAACAGTAGCGCTCGTGGACCGCTTGCGAGAAAACATGGCGGCTTTGCCCGGTGTTCGGTCCGTAAGCGCCTCGGAAATGGCTTTGCTCGCGAACAGCGACGCTTTCTCGAACATTACTCCCGAAGGATTTGCGATGACGGAAGACACCAACACAGACGTTCAACAAAATTGGATCGGTCCCAATTTCTTTTCAACTTTGGGAATTCCGCTGCTCGCTGGACGCGAGTTCGACAATCGCGATGTTTCCGCTGCGCCCAAAGTGGCAATCGTGAGCGAAAAAACGGCGCAGATGTATTTTCACGGCCAGAATCCGGTCGGTCGCCATTTCGCGTTTGGATCCGGCAATGATGTGCACCCCAACATCGAAATCGTCGGCTTGGTGAAAGACAGCAAGAATACCGACCTGCGGCAAGAGATTCGGCCGCTTGTCTATATTCCTTACGCGCAAGATACTCACCAAGGCAACGCAACATTTTATGTACGCACAAATGTTGAACCTGCTGCAATGGCATCCGCACTGCGCAAAACCGTGCAGAGCGCGGATGCAAACCTGCCTGTATTCGATTTGAAAACCTTGGACCAGGAATTGGACGAGATTGCTTTCTCCGAACGGCTGCTCACCTTTTTCTCGCTGTGCCTCGGCGTGCTCGCGGCGTTGCTCGCCGCTGTCGGACTGTACGGCGTGATGGCGTACATGGTATCGCGGCGAACGCGCGAGATCGGAATACGGATGGCCTTGGGCGCGACGCAACAGAATGTTGCATGGCTGGTGCTGCGCGAAAACGTGCGCCTATCCGCTGCAGGCCTCGGCATAGGACTTGTAGCGGCGTTTGGGCTCGGCAAATTAATCGAGTCCCAGTTATTTGGAGTAAAGGCGAGTAACCCGCTGGTGTTCTTAGCCGCGGCTGTGATGCTCTCAAGCGTTGCATTTCTAGCTGGATGGCTTCCCGCGCGAAGAGCTGCTGCTGTGGATCCGATGGTCGCCCTGCGTCACGAGTAAGGCTACTCCAACACATTTCAGGAATGCTGAAACATCCGTTGGGCAAATAACGTATTAAAGAGTACGCGGCCCGAGAAGACGCTGCGGACAGCCCTAGAGAACGCCGGTCCCAAGCAAGAAGGAGTGAAACATGGAAACGCTGATGCAGGATATTCGTTACGGCGCCCGGATGCTGATGAAGAATCCCGGCTTTCTGATCGTTGCCGTCATTACGCTAGGCCTCGGGATCGGCGCCAATACTGCAATTTTCAGCATGGTGGACTCATTATTGCTTCGACCGCTGCCGGTGCAGGACCCGGGACGGATCGCAGTTCTTGCACCGCAGCAGAAAAATGGACCGGTGCAACCAGCCCTTTCCTATCCCGACTACCGCGATATTCAAAGCCAAACTTCGGAAACGTTCTCGGGATTAACGGGATACATACTGGGTTTGGACGGACTCAGCTCTGCGGGAGCGAAACCAGAGCGCATCATGACCTCGTATGTCTCCGGCAATTTTTTCACGACATTGGGATTAAAACCGGCTCTCGGCCGCTTCATTTTGCCGTCCGAAGGTGAAACTCTCGGAGCCGATTCCGTGATGGTGGTCAGCTATTCGTATTGGAAGACGCACTTTGGAGGCGACGCCGCGATCGTAGGCAAAAAAGTTTCGGTGGACGGCCGGCCGATCACGATCGTCGGCGTGGCGCCTGAGGGTTTTTATGGAATCAACTCGCTGCTTTCCGTTCAGGGATACATGCCGATTGGTTTGGCGCCGATGGGAGGTTATCCCCGCGATTTCATGACCAATCGCGGAAGCCGTGTAGTCATCGTGTTTGGGCGTTTGACGTCGGCGTCGGATTTTCAAAAGACGAACGCCTCGCTGGCGGTCGTGGCCCAGCGTCTATCGCAACAATATCCGGATGTGGACAAGGATTTAGGCCTGAAAGCCTATCCGGAGTTACGCGCGCGCCCGAATCCTGATCCCAACAATACCGTCTTGGTAGTCTCCACTCTCTTTTTGGGTCTGGCGGCGCTGGTGTTGCTGCTGGCGTGCGTCAATGTCGCCAATATTTTGCTGGTTCGCGCGACGGTCCGCGAACGTGAAATGGCGATTCGAGCGGCGCTGGGCGCAGCCCGCGCTCGCTTAATCCGGCAACTGCTTACCGAGAGCATTCTGTTGGCGCTTGCGGGCGGGGCGGTAGGAATTCTTCTGGGCAAGTGGGGTAGTTCGGCGCTCAGTTCGATTCATCTGCAAACAGACTTGCCGGTGCACTTTGATTTCCATTTTGACTGGCGCGTTTTTGCGTACGCCTTCTTGTTCGCCATGCTAACCGGAATCGTCGTCGGACTTGTTCCGGCCATTCGCGCGTCGCGCGGAAACCTAAGCGCCATTTTGCATGCAGGCGGGCGCGGCGTAGTGGGAGGCAAGAATCGGTTGCGCAGCACACTGGTGGTGGCCCAGGTGGCAGGCTCGCTGATGCTGCTGATCATCGCTGGACTCTTTACTCGCAGCCTGGGCAAAGCGCAGGAGACGAGTTTGGGTTTCAATCCGAGCCATTTACTGAATATGAGCATGGATCCTAACGAGATCGGCTACAACGACGTGCAGTACCGGGAATTCTACAAAAACTTGCTCGAGCGCGTCCGCGCGCTTCCGGGTGTGCAGTCAGCCAGCATTGCAAGCTCAGTTCCGCTTGGCTACATCAACTCAGTCGACACCCTGACCGTCGAAGGTTATCAGCCACCGCCCGATCAGGCCGCGCCTTCGATTCAATACACTTTAATTTCGCAGGACTATTTCGCGACCTTGGAAATTCCCATGGTAACCGGCCGCACGTTCGAATCCACGGACGACGAGAACACGCAGCATGTTGGCATCATAAATGAAGCCATGGCCAAGCAGTTTTGGCCGAATGCCGATCCGATCGGACGCCAATTTAAGATTGGAGCTGACCAGAAACACTGGATACAAGTCGTCGGTGTGGTAAAAGACGCCCGCTTTGAGGGACTGCGCGGTCCCGTGAAATCCTATTTTTTCCTTCCGTTCTTTCAACAATATGTCGGGAATTCGTTTGAGACTTTGCAGGTGCGCACACTAGGTGCTCCGAACGCGATCACGCCCGAGATTGAACGCGTGATTGGAACGCTTGCGCCGGACTTACCGGTGTTCGACGTGAATACCATGAGCCAGGCCCTGAATACCTTGAATGGTTTGCTTTTTTATCAGCTTGGCGCGGTGTTGGCGGCGCTACTTGGAATTTTGGGATTGGTCCTTGCGGTTGTCGGAGTGTACGGCGTGATTTCCTATGCCTCCAGCCAGAAAACGCATGAAATCGGTGTCCGCATGGCGCTGGGAGCGCAGCCCGTGGACATTCTGAAACTGATCTTCAGCCAGGGATTATTTATCATCGCCATCGGTCTGACCTTGGGAATCGCAATGGCTTTAGGGACGGCGCGCTTGATTGGCGACTTTCTCACCATCAGCCCGATGGATCCGCTCACCTACTTGGGGGTTTCGGCGATACTCCTTACTGTAGCTCTTGCCGCCTGCTATATCCCCGCTCGCCGGGCTATGCGAGTGGATCCTATGGTGGCATTACGATACGAATAGGCTAGCCGCAAGGCACTGTCCGGAATCGCGACAAACATTCCCGTAACTGGTCATATCCAACTGTGGGTCGTGCGCATAATTCCCGCAATGTATTCTTGCCACGATAGTTAGAGGCAGGCTCTGCTGGAATCCGAACTGCCCATATATGGGAGGCTCCCAATGAAGTTCCCGATTAATGCGGGTAAACGAGCCTATCGAGATGGATACCATGGCGGTTGAACTGATGAATCAAGCCGGACCGACTCAGGCGCGCATAATCATCGCGGATGACCAGCCGGACGTGCTGGAGGCTCTGCGCTTACTATTGAAAGGTCATGGCTACGTGACCGAAGCTGTGACTTCTCCGGCCGGTTTGCTGGAAGCTCTCGGCCGATCCGAATTCGATCTGGTTTTGATGGACCTGAACTACGCGCGCGATACCACCTCGGGCCGTGAAGGCCTGGATATCCTCACTCAACTGAAAGACTCAGGAGACGCGCCGCCGATTGTCGTAATGACCGGCTGGGCCACCGTGGGACTTGCCGTCGAAGCCATGCAGCGCGGCGTTGGCGATTTCGTGGAAAAGCCCTGGGTTAACACGCGCCTTCTGGAAGTCCTACAAAAGCAAATCGAGATAGGACGCGAACGCCGTAACGCCCGCCGCAGCGCGATCGAGAACAATCGTTCGCAAAACGAAATCGCTTCCCAGCTTCAACGCCAGGGACGCGAAATTGAAGAGGCCCGCGCCATCCAGCTTGGATTCCTGCCCAAGGAAATTCCGCAAATTGCAGGATATGAAATCGCAGGCGCTTGGCAGCCCGCGCGCGTTGTCGGCGGTGATTACTACGACGTTCTGTCATTTGGAGAAGACACGCTGGGTCTGTGCATCGCCGATGTTGCGGGAAAGGGAATGCCTGCGGCGCTGCTGATGTCTAATCTGCAGGCGGCGGTGCGCGGTCTTGCTTCGCCGGCCATGTCTCCTGAAATTTTGTGCGAGCGCTTGAACACGATGATTTATCGCAACATCGCGAGCGATCGCTTCATCACATTCTTCTACGCCCAACTTGACGGTGCGTCCCGGCAACTCCGCTACTCCAACGCCGGACATAATGCTCCGATTGTTGTGCATCGCGACGGCACGCACGATCGCCTGGATGTAGGTGGAAGCGTGCTGGGCATTTTCCAAACTCAAAATTTTGTCGCGGGCACTTGCACGCTTCAGCCGGGAGATCGCGTGCTGCTCTTCACCGACGGCGTGGCGGAAGCCAGCCTTCCCGAAGGCGAAGAATTTGGAGATGCGCGCCTGATTCAGTTGCTCCGGGAAAATTGCGAAGCAAGCGCGGAGCAATTGCAGAAGACCATTCTTGATACCGTCGGAACATTCTGCGGCGGCAATTGGCACGATGATGCGACTTTGATCGCGATTGCAGTGCAGTAACGCACGCGGAGAGGAGCGAAATGGGCGCCTTGCTGGGTGACTTGCGGTACAGCCTCCGAATACTAAAAAAATCTCCCGGCTTTGCAGCCATCGCTATAGTCACGCTTGCGCTTGGCATCGGCGCCAATTCCACGATTTTCAGTTGGATCAATTCCACTCTGCTCAACCCCATACCCGGAGTCACGCATACCTCCGATCTTGTCACCATGACGGAAGGCGGAACCGCAAGAGCTCCGATCCCGTTTTCCTATCTCGACTACATGGACCTGCGCAACCGTAGTCGAAGTTTTTCTGGAATGATCGTCGGGCAATTTCCCACTTCGCATTTGGGAAATAACGCTGTGACCTTGTATCCGCTCTGGCGTGCGCCGTTCGGCGCGAACGCTTATATGTACATCCTGCTTCCCATGCTGATGGCCATCGCAGGTGTGGTTTTATTGCTCGCTTGCGCCAACGTGGCGAACCTGATGCTGGTGAAGTCGGTTTCCCGACGGCGCGAAATTGCCATTTGCCTTTCAATTGGAGCCAGCAGGTCGCGCCTGATCCGGCAATTACTGGTGGAGAGCCTGGTCTTGTCTTTAGCTGGTGGAGTTCTCGCGATGTTTCTAACCGCCTGGACCACCGGGACGCTCGGGCAAATCATCCCCCCCACGGATATTCCAGTGGCGCTCAACATTCCTGTCGACCGCACTGTATTGTTTGTCACACTCGCGATTTCGATTATTACGGGCGTCGTATTCGGCATTCTCCCGGCGCTGCGCGCTTCCGATATGTCCCCGGTTTCGGTGCTGAAAGAAGAGGCGGGCAGCGCCTCTCTTGGTCTTCATAGAGCGCGGTTATCAAGCGCTCTAGTCGTGGCGCAAATCTCGCTTTCACTTTTTTTGCTCGTCAGCGCAGGACTATTTATCAGAAGTTTCCGCCACGCACAGCAGTTCAATGCAGGTTTCAACCCGGACCATGTTTTGCTCGCTTCTTACAGCCTGCTTCCCGCTGGATATAGCCAGGCTCGCGGACTGGAGTTTCATCGACAGCTCTTGGCGAAGTTGGAAGCGCTACCAGGCGTGGAATCAGTCACGCTATCCAGCTGGGTCCCCCTGGGGTACACAAACAGCTCCATGCCGGCTTCGCCCGAGGGCTACGTACCGCAGCCCCACGAATCAATGGAAATTGCTTCAGCCACGGTAGGACCAAATTACTTGCGGACCATGGAAATCCCATTGGCCGCTGGGCGCGAGTTCACTGCGAAAGATACCGATACATCTCAACCCGTCGCTATTGTGAACCAGAAGTTTGCTGAACGGTATTGGCCGCATCAGAGTCCGCTTGGCAAACGTATCTTCGCCGACGGTGTGTGGTTCACCGTCGTTGGGCTCGCGCATAACGCGAACTACAATTCGCTGAACGAAACTCCGCAACCGTTTTTCTATCTTCCAACATTTCAGGACTACGACTCCTCGCCTGTGATTCATGCGCGCGTTTCCGGAAACCCGCTCACCTACACTGCAGCCGTCGAGAAAGCGATTCACAGCCTGGACGCCGATTTGCCCGTTTATGATGTGTCCACTTTAAAGTCGCGCGTGCAGGTTGCCAGCACCGGGCAACGTATCGCCGGCACTTTTGTGGGAGCTTTTGGTCTTCTCGCTCTGCTCCTGGCGGCCGTCGGGATTTACGGCGTGGTTTCCTACAGCACGCGCCAACGCTCGCACGAAATCGGGATCCGTATGGCGCTGGGAGCGCAGCAAAGTGACGTGTTCCGTCTAGTGCTGGGCCAAGGTTTGCGAATGATCGTTGCCGGACTTGCGATCGGCCTGCTCGTGTCATTCGCTCTAACGCGTTTTATGCGCAACATACTTTTTGGTATTGGCGCCACCGACGCCGTTACATTTGCAGCCGTGGCAATTCTATTGTCTGTGGTGGCGCTGCTTGCTTGTTACATACCTGCTCGACGGGCGATGCGCGTGGATCCCATGGTTGCCTTGCGCTATGAGTGATAGCGCGGCTGAATAAATCTAGACGGAGACCCGGAATGGATACCTTGCTTCAAGACATGCGCTACGGCTTGCGAATGTTGGCAAAGGCGCCGGGATTCGCGGCGGTAGCCGTGCTCACGCTGGCCCTCGGCATCGGTGGGAATGCCACCGTCTTCAGTTGGATTCGCACAGTTCTGCTGAATCCGCTGCCGGGAATCGCTCGCGCCGACCAATTCATTGCCGTCGAGAGCGTGATGCCCAGCGGCGAATATCACACCAGCTCTTATCCGGATTACAAAGATTATCGCGACCGCAATGATGTTTTCTCCGGGCTAATCGGATTTGAACTGGCAGGCGTGGACATGAGCCTGCGGAACGATGCTCCGCCGGAACGCGTGTGGGGAATCATTGCGACGGAGAATTATTTCGACGTGCTGGGCGTCCAAGCGGCCATGGGCCGCACGTTTCATCCGGCGCCCAATCAGGGATTGAATTCCGACCCTTACGTAGTTTTGGGCCATGGATTGTGGGCGCGCCGTTTTGGTTCCGACCCCAAAGTGTTGGGCCGCACGGTTCACCTCAACGGCCATCCGTTTACCGTAATCGGTGTAGCGCCGCAGAATTTCTACGGGACTATCGTTGGCATCAACGCCGAATACTTTGTTCCGATGATGATGCAGCCGCAAATTTTACCGGGCGAAGACATCGAAGAACGCTGGCCTACCTTCGTGCACATTATGGGCCGCCTAAAGCCCGGCGTAACCATGACGCAAGCTCAGGCGGAGATGGCCACCCTGGCCGCCGATTTCCAAAAGGAATATCCGAACGCGGAAAAGGGTGTGGGAGTTTTCTTAACGCCGGTATGGGGCGCGCACTACGGCGTGCAGGATTTCCTCCGCAGCGTGCTCGGATTCCTGATGGTCGTTGCTTTGTTTGTGCTGCTGATCGGTTGCGTAAACGTGGCGAACTTGTTGCTGGCGCGCGCGACTTCCCGCGAAAGAGAGATCGCCATACGCGCCGCGCTGGGAGCTAGCCGCAAGCGGCTGATGCGCCAATTGCTCATCGAAAGTTTGTTGCTTGCAACAGCCGGAGGCATCGGCGGCGTGCTGCTCGCGCTCTGGGGAACGAATCTTCTTACATTTTTCCTGCCACCGATGCATCTGCCTGTTGGCCTTCCGCTCGGCATCGATCGCGCCGTGTTGGCGTTCACAGTAATCCTGTCGCTCGGGACCGGCATTGTGTTCGGGCTGGCGCCCGCTTGGCGCGGCTCGCGCACGGAATTAAACCAGTCGCTCAAGGAAGGTAGCCGCGCATCCGGGGCAGGAAGCGGAACTCATCGCCTCCGCGATCTTCTGGTCGTTTCAGAAATGGTGCTTGCAACGGTTTTGCTGATGGGCGCCGGTCTTCTGCTCCGAAGCTTGCGCAACGCTGAAAACAAAGGTCCAGGTTTTAATTCGAGTCATGTCACGGTTGTTGCGTTTGATCTGCGGGCTACGGACTACACGGGTCCACAAGGCGCCCTCTACTTCGGCCATTTGATCGAACATATTCGCGCGTATCCGGGAGTGCAGTCGGTTAGCTCAGAACTGTGGTTGCCGCTTTGGTTTACAGGACGCGGTTATGCGGTTGTGCAGATTCAGGGCTACACGCCTAAGCCTAATGAAGACATGGGTATCGATTACAACTTAATCGGTCCCGATTATTTCCATACCCTGCAGATTCCGCTGATGAATGGGCGTGATTTTTCGGAGCAGGATCGCACGGGCGCTCCAAGAGTTGTAATCGTGAATCAAACCATGGCGAACCGCTTCTGGCCGGGAGCCAATGCGTTAGGCCACCAGGTTCAGGTTGAGGGAGTGTGGCGCACCGTGGTGGGCGTCGCGCACGATATCAAGTACCACCGCATGAATGAAGATCCTCGCCCGTTCATCTATTTTCCCCAGCTGCAAGCGGATGGAACAGAAGCTAACATTCTGGTGCGCGCCGCGATCCCCACTGCGGCCGTAATCAGCGAAGTGCGAGCTGCGGCAAAGTCACTCGATACTAGAGTGCAGCCGATTGAGACCGATGACCTGGAAGGATTGCTGCACGTGTCGCTTTTCGCAAACCGAATCGCGGCCACTCTGGCGAGCGTCCTGGGAGCGCTAGGCATGCTGCTGGCGGCAATCGGAATTTATGGCGTGCTGTCTTACAGCGTCAACCAGCGCATCCGCGAAATTGGAATCCGCATCGCGCTGGGAGCGCAAGCAAAAGACGTTTTGCGCCTGATAGTCGGACACGGACTACGTCTGGCAGTTTTCGGCGCGGCTGTGGGATCGCTGATTTCGATACTAGCCAGACGCGGAATGAGCAGCCTGCTGTTTGGAATAAACGCAACGGATCCGATGACGTTCGTCGTGGTGTTGTGCGTTGTGACTTTGGCCGCGGCCCTTGCGGCTTATATTCCCGCGCGGCGAGCCATGCGCGTGGATCCGATCGCAGCTTTACGCCATGAATGATAATTGTGCACCGGGGAAACGCATTGGACCGAGAGCCTAATCATCGCATTGGCCTCACAAGGAGTGAGACATAGTGATCAAACTTAGAGACGTTGAAAAAGTTTACGAATCAGGCGCGGGGAAGACCTGGGTGTTACGCCGCATCAATCTCGACATTGCAGACGGCGATTTCATCACCATCATGGGGCCGTCGGGCGCGGGAAAGTCCACGCTGATGGGCATCGTTGGAATGCTCGACGGCGCATGGAAGGGCGAGTACCACCTGCTTGATAACGCAGTCCATAAACTCGACAATCGCCACCGCGTTGAGCTGCACAAGAAATATATCGGCTTCGTGTTCCAGCAATACCATTTGCTCGATAACCTGACCGTGTCCGAAAATCTCGACCTGCCGCTTTCCTATCGCGATATCAAGAAAACCGAGCGCGAAGGAATGGTCGCGGACATCCTCGACCGTTTCCAGATCGTTGGGAAAAAATCCCTGTTCCCCAATCAGCTCTCCGGTGGCCAGCAACAGCTTGTGGCAGTGGCGCGCGCGGTCATTGGCAAGCCGAAATTGATTCTGGCGGACGAGCCTACCGGCAGCCTGCATTCCAGCCAGGGAAAAATGATCATGGATTTGCTCAAGAAATTAAATGAAGACGGAACCACCATCATCCAGGTTACGCACAACGACGCCTGGGCCGCCTACGGAAACCGCATCATTCAATTGGCCGATGGCTGGATTGTGGACGGTCAAAAGGCCGGCGCAGCTTAGCTGCCGGTTGATTCACGATTAGAAGTTCGGGGCGAAACGAGGGCGGTATGGAAACGTTGATCCAAGACATTCGCTTTGGCGCGCGAATGTTGGTGAAGAATCCCGGATTCACTTTAATCGCCGTTTTGACGCTGGCGCTGGGCATCGGCGCGAACACTGCAATTTTTTCGGTGGTGAATGCGGTGCTGCTGCGGCCTCTGCCGTATCCTCAGCCGCAACAGATCGTCACGTTGAACGAAACCATTATCGGCAAGAAGTGGGAAGGTTCCGTGTCCGGTCCTAATTTTCTCGATTGGCACGCCCAAAACCAATCGTTCTCCGCTCTCGCTGCCTACTTCACGAACGGATTCAATCTAACTGGGACGGGCGAAGCGCAGCGCATTTCTTCCGCTTATGTCACCCCGGATTTTTTTAATATTTTTGGCGTCACGCCGGAGTTAGGCCGGATGTTTCTTCCCGGTGAGTTTAAAGCGGGCGGCAGCAACGTTGCGATAATCGCCGACGGTCTATGGCGGCGAGTCTTCGGCGGCGATCCCAGCATCCTTGGGAAATCCGTTATCCTGAGTGGACAATCCTTCACCGTGGTCGGCGTTCTTCCCGCAACTTTTCAATCGCCGTCTAACGAAGAGCTATGGACCCCGCTTCAAGCCGACAATCCGCTGCTCACCCGCTCGCGTGGCTCGCATTGGCTGCAGGTTTTTGGACGCATTAAGCCCGGCGTACCGCTCGCTTCCGCGCGCGCGGACATGGACACCATCGCCGGCCGTTTGCGGCAGCAGTATCCGGACAGCAACGATTCTCGCGGAATTGTAGTCGTTTCGCTGCAAGAGCGGCGCGTCGCAAGCATCCGGCTGGCTCTTTTAGTGCTGCAACTTTCTGTTGGCTTTGTATTGCTGATCGCCTGCGTGAACGTTGCCAATCTTTTGCTCGCGCGGAGTGAGACTCGTCGAAAGGAGATGGCCGTCCGCGCAACTTTGGGGGCTGGCCCGGGCCGCGTGCTCCGCCAGCTTTTGAGCGAAAACATTCTGCTGGCTCTTGTCGGCGCGGGGCTTGGTCTTTTGCTGGCCGAGATTGGAACCAGTGCGCTTCTGTCAGTAGCTCCGGCCGGGCTCGTGCGGCAAATGGGACCAGTGACACTCGATCGCAACGTTTTCGTTTTCACCCTGGGCCTTTCGTTGATCAGCGGTTTGTTTTTCGGGTTGGCGCCCGCCGTCCAGGCCATGCGCATCGATTTAAACCAAGCGCTTCGCGATGCAGGCGAACGCTCGGGGTCCGCGGGCGGAGGTTCGCGTTTTAAAAATGCGCTGGTAGTCCTGGAAGTTTCTCTTGCGATGCTTTTGTTGGTTGGCGGAGGGCTTTTGATCCGCTCGTTCGGCTCTCTTATCCGCGTTTCTCCCGGATTCGAGCCTCACGACTTGTTGACCATGAATTTTTACGTCACGAGCCTCGCTTCCGAAGCGGTACCGGCACGCCTTGCTTCCGTGCGGGCCATGCTCGCGGCCATGAGAAGTGTGCCGGGAGTACGTTTTGCCGCCATCATCATCGACCCACCCTTCTCGGGAAATAACATAAATGGAGATGTCACGATCGAGGGACGTCCAGCTCCCAAAGCGGAGCAGCAACAATATGTGGAATTTCGGATCATCAGCGCGCAATTCTTCGCTTCCATGGGCATGCCTTTGCTTCGCGGTCGCGATCTAACCGAGCAGGACGACGCCACCAGAGCGCGGGTTGTAATCATCGATCGCACCGCTGCCGACCGCTATTTCCCGGGTCAAGATCCCATCGGTAAGCACATTTCGTTGTGGACTGATGGCGACGGAAAGGATAGCAAGCCAGTCTGGCTCGAGATAATTGGTGTCGCGCCGGAAGTGCATCAGTTCGGCCTCGATGATATTCCCCGGCCCTCCGCATATTTTTCCATGAGCGTAATGAACAAGGACGATCTGGCGCAGTTCATGCCCCTATCGGCGATCAGCATGGTCGTTCGTACGTCGGTGCCTCCGGCTACTCTGTCGAAGCCGATCGTTGACGCGATTCATTCCGTCGATCCCGACATGCCGGTGACCGGAATTCTCCCCATGGATTCGATCCTCGCCCAATCCTTGGCGCAGCCGCGCCTCGCGTCATTGCTGCTGGGTATTTTCGCAGGGCTGGCGCTGTTGCTGGCGGCCGTGGGGATTTACGGCGTAATCGCCTACAACGTTGGCCAGCGTACACGTGAAATTGGCATCCGCATGGCACTGGGAGCGCAAGACTCCAGCGTTCTTGGGCTCGTCCTGAAACACGGAATGTCATTGGGACTGATTGGCCTCGGCATCGGCCTGGCCGCTTCACTCGCCCTCACAAGATTTTTGAAGGGTATGCTGTTTAGCGTGAGTCCCACGGATCCGCTCACTCTTCTAGTAGTGGCGATTCTTCTCGCGTTTGTTGCTTTCGTTGCATGCTACGTCCCGGCGCGGCGCGCGATGGCAGTCGATCCAATCGTGGCTTTGAGAAGCGAATGAAGTCGACGTTCTGATCGGGCGTTCAACATCACAGGAGAAAATATGGCGACGTTCCTCCAGGATATTCGATATGCATTTCGCACATTAGGCAAGAGTCCTGGTTTCACGGCAATTGTGGTCTTGACGCTCGCTCTCGGAATCGGCGCGAATACCGCCATCTTTTCCGTCGTGGACGCGGTACTCCTCGCGCCCCTTCCCTACAGCGAGCCCAGCCGGCTCGTGATGGTCTGGATTTCCAACGTGCCCAGAGGCGACAAAATCGCTCCGGCCTCTGGTGGCGATTTCGCTGAGTGGAAATCCGGAAACAACGTCTTCTCAGGCATGGCAGCTTCCAGCGACGAGATTTTTACACTCACCGGCGCGGGCGAACCTCAGAACGTGATCGGCTATCAGTTTTCAGCGGATTATTTTCGCCTTCTGGGCGCTTGGCCGGAATTAGGCCGCACTTTTCTCGATGAAGAAGACCGGTCCGGCGGTCCCGATGTGGTCGTTCTGAGCGACGCGATATGGAGACGCGCATTCTCGGCCGATCCCCATATCGTGGGCAAGTCGATCACGCTGACTGGAAAACCATTCACCGTGGTTGGCGTGATGCCGCCCAATTTCAAATATCCGTCGACAGTGGAACTCTGGACGCCATTAGCGCTCCCCACATCATTTCTTACCAATTACGACGACACGCCACTCCGCATCATGGCGCGGCTGAAACCCGGCGTCACCCTGAAGCAGGCGCAAGCGCAGATGGATTCAATCGAGCAGCGTATCGCGCATGAGCATCCGCAAACTGACACCGGGAACAGCGTGACCCTGGTCCCCCTTCGCGAGGAAATCGCAGGCGATGTAAAAATGCCGCTGCTGGTTTTGCTCGGCGCAGTGGGTTTCGTTCTGCTAATGGCGTGCGCCAATATTGCCGGCTTGATGCTTGCGCGCGCCGCAGGACGGCGCAAGGAAATCGCCATCCGCGTTGCGCTCGGCGCGAGTCGCGGGCGTCTGATTCGGCAATTCTTAACTGAGGGCCTCGCGTTGTCGTTGATAGGAGGAACCTTGGGGTTTTTGATCGCATCCGGCGCCACTAGCGTTTTGCTCTCAATCTTTCCAACGAACATCGCAAATCTGAATATCCCTCAGGTGACCAACATTCCAATGGACGTTCGCGTATTTGCTTTCACTTTGTTTGCGGCCGTCTTCACCGGATTGCTTTTTGGATTGGCGCCAGTGCTGAGTTTGAAAGTGGCTGCTTCCGCGGATGGATTGAGAGGATCCGGCCGCAGCATGACCGCCGGCTCAGGCGGACTTCGTTTGCGCAGCGCGCTTGTTGCAAGTGAATTCGCGCTCGCGCTCGTGCTCCTGGTCGGCGCGGGATTGCTGATTGGAAGTTTTCGCAATCTCCTGCAGGGAAATCTGGGGTTCGACGCCGACCACATTATTTCGGCGCAGCTGATCCTGTCCCAAAACAAGTATCCGCCCGCCCAGCCGCAGAAGCCGTTTGAATTCGCGAACGAAGTGCTCACACAAATCAGACGGCAGCCGGGCGTTGAATACGCGGCCGCCGCCGACTTTATGCCCCTAAGCGGATTCTGGAGCGCTGCCAATTTCACCGTCCAAGGTCAGCCCGAGCCCGCGCCAGGCCAGCGGCCAAGCGCAAAATCGGAAAGAGTCACGCCGGAATATTTTCGAACCATGCGTATTCCGCTGCTGAAGGGCCGCGATTTCGCCGAACAGGATCGCAAGGACGCGCCGCAGGTTGTCATCGTCAACGAAACGCTGGCCCATCAAGCATTCGGAAGCCGCGATCCCATCGGCGAGCGCTTGAATTTGGGAGATTCCAAGAAGCCTGACTTGTGGCAAATAGTTGGCGTCGTGGGCGATGTTCACGCCTTTGGTTTGGAGGAGAAAGTTCGCGGCACGCTCTTTCGGCCATTCGCACAGGACCCCGTGACAGTGGTCGCTTTTGTAGTACGCACCTCCGGGCCTCCGTCCAATCTCACGTCGTCCGTGAAACAAGCGATTTGGGCGGTGGACAAAGACCAGCCCATCTACAAAATTGTTGGGTTGGATCAACTTGCGAACGAATCGCTCGCGCTCAGGCGCGTCAGTTCGGTTTTGCTCGGAGCATTTTCCGCGCTGGCTTTGTTGCTGGCGGGTCTCGGTATTTACGGCGTGATGGCTTTTTCAGTAGCGCAACGCACGCATGAAATCGGCGTGCGTATGGCGCTTGGAGCGCTGCCCGGCAGCGTACTGAAAATGATGGCGGCCTACTGGATGAGGGTCGTTATCGCCGGCATGGCCATTGGACTTGCGGGGGCACTGGCGTTGTCGCGCGTGGTAGCCCGCCAGTTGTACGGACTGAAGCCAACGGACGCGCTGACCTTTTTCTCTACAACAGCGGTGCTCGCGTTCATTGCGCTTGTGGCGTGTTACGTGCCCGCGAGGCGCGCGATGCGTGTGGATCCGATGGTTGCGCTCAGATACGAATAGTCTTTTAAAGCTAGGAAAAACTTGGGCTCACTGTTTCAAGACATTCGTTACGGCATTCGCACGCTGGCGATGAATCCCGGTGGAAATTAGTACTAAGGTCCCGTAGAGGTGGACAGGCGGTCAATACACAGTAGAATAACCGTCCAGCCTAAATCTCTCGGGAGCAAAAACCATGGAAACACTTTGGAATGATCTGCGATATGGCTGGCGCGTGATGCGGCGAAGCCCCGGTTTCGCAGCTGTCGCGCTGCTCACTCTGGCCATCGGTATCGGAGCGAACGCCGCAATCTTCAGCATCGTGAATGGCGTGTTGTTGCGGCCGCTGCCGTTTCCGGATTCCAGCCGCATCGTCACCATTTGGGAGACGGACCCAAATCGCAACGTGGTGCGCGGAACCACTTCGCCCGCTGAACTTCTGGATTGGCAGAAGATGAATCATTCTTTTGTTGAACTTTCCGGTTGGCGCTCGCTGCTTTTTACCATCACCGGCAGCGGCGACGCCGAACAGGTTCACGGTTCACAAGTCACCGGCAATTTTTTCAGGATGCTCGGCGTGGGCCCTGCCATCGGCCGCGATTTTTCCAGGGAAGACGAGCAACCGGGCCACGAACAGGTAGCCATCCTGAGCTATGCCCTATGGCAACGCCATTACGGTGGAGATTCAAGCATTCTCGGCAAATCCATCTTGCTGGACGAGAAGCCATACACGATCCTCGGGGTTCTCCCGCGCTCGTTTTCTCTCTACGGCATTGCGCCCGCGCTCGACGTTTGGGTTCCCTTCGCGTTCAATCGCGCTCAACTCAACCGCGAAGACCATGAACTCGTCGTATTCGGCCGATTGCGTCCCGGTACCGCGCTGCCTCAAGCGCAAGCCGAGATGGAAACGATCATGGCTCAGTTGAAAAAACAATATCCGGGAATCGACCAGGAAAACGGCGTTCGCGTTTCCGGGTTCCATGATGAGCTCACCAAAAGTCTTCGGCCTTCCATCGTCATCTTGCTGGTTGCAGTTGGATTTGTACTGCTCATAGCCTGCGCCAATGTCGCCAACTTGATGCTTGCCCGAGCCGCCACACGAGAGCGCGAAATCGCCGTTCGTGCCACCTTGGGCGCCGGTCGCAAGCGCATCCTTCGCCAACTCCTCACCGAAAGCGCGCTCATGGCCGTCATCGGCGGCGTGCTCGGTATCGCCGTGGCCTATGGCGGCATTCACCTGCTGCGTGGAGCGCTTCCTCCACCCGGTGGTCGTGGCCAGATTCCTCACGCGGAATGGATCGGTATTGATGGCTCCGTTCTGGCCTTTACCCTGTTTGTTTCATTGCTGACCGGAATTATCTTCGGCCTCGCGCCTGCCGTTCAAATATCGCGTTCGGAATTATTCGAATCCTTGAAGGAAGGAAGCCGCGGATCCACGGGAGGCCGCCGTAGCCACTTCATACAATCGTCTCTGGTAGTTTCTGAAGTTGCGCTTTCATTGATGTTGCTTGTCGGCGCCGGAGTATTGATTCGCAGTTTTTTTCTGATCATGTCGGATAGCCTAGGTTTCGATCCTGCGAACGTATTGACCATGCAGATTTTCCTCTCGGACTCGCATTATCCGAAAGGTCCACAGGTGAACAATTTTTATCAACACGTAATCGAAGGCGTCGGCGCGCTTCCCGGCGTGAAATCAGCCAGTGCGGCCAACTTTCTTCCGCTTACAGGCTGGGGAGCGTTTTGCGATTTCGATATCGCTGGCCGCGCCAATCCCCCTTCCGGCGAGCATTTCACCGGTCAATACCGCGTCGCCGATTGGCGTTACCTGCAAACCATGGGCATCTCCGTGAAGGAAGGACGCGACCTCGTCGCTTCCGACGGAGCAAATACGCAAAGCATTGCCCTGATCAACGAAGCGCTGGCGCGTCGCTACTGGCCCAATCAAGACCCGGTCGGCCGGCAAATTCGTTTGAAATTCCCTGACACACGCATGACTTGGGATCCAGAACCTCGCCAAGGTTGGTTAACCATCGTCGGAATCGTAAGCGACGTTCGCGATTGGGAGTGGGGCGAACAAAAAGTCGGTCAGATTTACCTGCCCTATACGCAGAATGCCTCGCGCATCATGCATCTTGTGGTGCGCTCTGACGGCGATCCAACGCAGCTCGCCTCCGCCGTGCGCAGCGTGGTGAATCGTGTGGATCCCGATCAGCCGGTCACCGAAGTGCGCTCCATGGATGAATATCTCGCCGCGTCCGTTTCACGACGCCGCTTAAGCATGCTTTTGCTGGTTCTCTTTGCCGGCGTCGCCACCGTGCTTGCCGCCGTCGGTATTTATGGAGTCATGGCTTACGCCGTAACGCAGCGCTCTCACGAGATCGGAATCCGCATGGCGCTTGGCGCGGAACCCGCGGATGTGTTGCGCATGGTCGTCAACGATGGAATGAAGCTTGCTGGAATTGGCCTCGTAATCGGCATCGCCGCTTCCTATGCCGCCGTGCATTACCTGGCCAGCCAGCTTGTTGGAGTGAAAACCAAGGACCCCATCACGGTTATCAGCGTGTCTGTCGGATTGGCGCTCATCGCCATATCCGCGTGTTATTTCCCGGCACGCCGCGCAACCCGGGTGGATCCTTTGGAGGCTCTGCGTCATGAGTAAAAAACTAAAGTGAACTCTCAGCCGAACGCCGGAAAGAGTGAAGAGAGCGGCAAAATTCAGGGAGATGCTTTTCGCAAAATGATGCCCACACATACACCCAGAACGCGAATACTTGTCGCGGACGACCAGCCCGACATTCGCGAAGCTTTGCGCCTCTTGTTGAAAAGTGAAGGATTCGAGACCGAGACAGTCGCCTCGCCCGCTGCCGTTCTCGCTGCGCTGGAAGCTCGCGAATTCGACGCGCTCCTGATGGACTTAAATTACGCGCGCGACACCACTTCGGGTCATGAAGGGCTCGACCTTCTTTCCAATATTCGCGCGAAAGACAGCACCCTTCCCATCATCGTGATGACCGCCTGGGGAAGCCTCGAGCTTGCCGTCGAAGCCATGCGCCGCGGCGCCAAAGACTTCATGCAAAAACCCTGGGAGAACGCGCGCCTGCTCGCTATCCTGAGGACGCAGATAGAGCTTTCGCAAGCGTTGCGCAAAAGTCAGCGCTTGGAAGCTGAGAACCGGCTACTGCGCGCAGACGGCCGTCCCGTGATGATTGCGGAATCTGCTGCCATGCGCCCGGTAATGGATTTGATCGCGCGCGTTGGCCCATCGGATGCCAATGTTCTGATCACCGGTGACCATGGAACGGGCAAGGAAGTTGTCGCGCGCACTCTCTACGCCCTTTCTCCGCGATCTGGACGCCCGCTGGTCACCGTGAATGCCGGTGGCTTGCCCGAAGGTGTCTTCGAAAGCGAGCTATTCGGCCATGTGAAAGGCGCCTTTACCGACGCGAAATCAGACCGCGTGGGCCGCTTCGAACTCGCCGACGGCGGCACACTTTTCCTCGATGAGATCGCCAACGTGCCTATGAATCTCCAAGCCAAACTTCTACGCGCGCTGGAAACAGGAGAACTCGAACGCGTGGGGTCTTCGACCACGCGGCGCGTGGACGTGAGGATTATTTCCGCGACGAACGCTGACGTGCAAAACGAGGTAGCCGCCGGCCGTTTCCGCGAGGATTTGCTTTTCCGCTTGAACACCATTGAAATACATCTGCCTCCGCTGCACGAGCGCAAGGAAGACATCTCAATTCTCGCGCACCATTTTCTACGGCAGTCCGCGCAACGATACCGCAAGCAGTTGGAGGGCTTTGAACCCGTTGCGCTGCAAGTTCTGCTCGATCATCCGTGGCCCGGAAATATTCGCGAGTTGGACCATTCCATCGAGCGCGCCGTGCTGCTGGCCGAAGGTCCGCAAGTGCGAGCGGGAGATTTGGGCCTGCGTCCCGCGCGCGAGGCGTCCTTGCGCTTGGATGAAATGAGTATCGAAGATGTCGAACGGGTCCTGATCCAAAAAGCACTCGCGCGTTTTGGCGGCAACGTGAGCCACGCAAGCAAGGCGTTGGGACTGAGCCGCAGCGCGCTCTACCGGCGCCTGCAAAAATACAGCCTTTGAAACCCCTCCTGTATGAACGCCGCATTCTGCTTCTGGCCCTGGCCGCAGGGCTGGGCAGCACCATCGTTGCTTTGATTTTGCTTTGGACCGGAACGTATTCTTCCAAGCTTCAGTGGACGCTCACCGTAGTATTAGTGATCGCCTGGCTCAGCTTTGCCTTCTCCGCGCAAAGCCGCGTGGTTTTCCCGCTGCGCACGCTCTCCAATCTTTTGGCCGCCCTTCGCGAAGGCGATTTTTCCATTCGAGCGCGCGGAGCTAACAGCGAAGACGCGCTCGGCGAAGTTCTGCGCGAAGTAAACGCCCTGGGAGAAACGCTGCGGCAGCAGCGCTTGGGCGCCCTGGAAGCAACCGCGCTTCTTCGCAAAGTGATGGAAGAAATCGACGTCGCGGTTTTTGCCTTCGATGGCGCCGGCCGTCTGCGGCTGGTAAACCGCGCGGGTGAACGAATCTTGAGCCAACCCGAAGAGCGCCTTCTGGGCCTGACCGCCGACGACTTAGGTCTGGCGGAATGCCTGGAAGGAGAAACCCCGAAAATCGAGCAGATCGCGTTTCCCGGAAAATCCGGCCGCTGGGAAATTCATCGCGGAAGTTTCCGCGAAGCCGGACTGGCGCACCAACTTCTCGTAATCACGGATTTAAGCCGTGCTTTGCGCGAAGAAGAGCGCCAAGCCTGGCAGCGTCTGATTCGCGTGCTCGGCCATGAACTGAATAATTCCCTCGCTCCCATTAAATCGGTCGCCGAAAACCTGGGCAGCATGCTTCATCGCAAAGATCGCGCGCCCGACTGGCAGGAAGACATGCGCAGCGGCTTGAACATCATTGCGGCCCGCACCGATGGCCTTGCACGATTCATGAGCGCTTACGCCCGCCTGGCCAAGCTTCCACCCCCGGTTTTTCAACCCGTGGATGTGGGCGTTTGGATTCGCCGCGTGGTCGGCCTGGAGCCGCGCCTTCACGTGCAGATCGATGCCGGTCCGGAAACCAAAATTCAAGCCGATCCCGACCAACTCGAGCAGTTGCTCATCAATCTCTTGCGAAACGCCGTTGATGCCGCGCTGGAGACCGGCGGCGGCGTGCATGTGGGCTGGGAACGTGAGAATGGCTCCGTCCGCGTATGGGTGCAAGATGAAGGCCCCGGCATTCCAAACCCTGCCAACCTTTTCGTGCCGTTTTTCACCACCAAGCAGGGCGGCTCAGGAATCGGCTTGGTTCTGAGCCGGCAAATTGCGGAAGCTCACGGCGGCTCGCTCACTCTGGAAAATCGGGAATCGCAACGAGGTTGCGAAGCGCGTCTGCGCCTGCCTCTCAATAATTAGACTCGCCTTTTCCTATCACCTCATTTCAACCCCGAACAACCTCGGCAGGATAGGATGACGCGCAAAAAAAATCGGCGGCTGGATGTCCAGCCGCCGGTTCGGTTGAAAAGTGAATTTTTTATTGCTGTTGTTGTGATTGCTGCTGCAAATCTTTCTTGGCTAAATCAGCCTTGGTCGGATCTGCCGACTGCCCGCTTCCCGGCTTTTGATACCGCGTCAAGTAAGGCATGAATGGCGTGATCTCAAACGGCATTTTCTCGCGCGCCGAAAGCAGCGGCAAGGGCTTGGCCTTCAGCAGGTAAACGTGATCGCTCCATGGGTCCAGCTTCAAGCGTGCCCCAATGGGAAGAGCCGCGATCTGGTCCAACTTCGCTTGCTGCAAGTTCGGTGCAGAACTCACCAGCTGGTCTGCAAGATAGATGCGGTTACCCAAGTGCGGATTGATCAGAACAGGAAGGGTCTTCGAATCCGCGTCGAGTTGTTTCAGGAACAGCCCGGCGCTCGCCAGTTTGTCTTTGTAAGGCGAATTCTTCAGCAGCTCCACAGCCTTCACACTGTCCTGATGAATCTGTTCCGGCGTATCTTTGAAACTGAAATGGCTCAGTGCTTCGGTGGCCGTAACGGTAGTGGTGTCGTTGAATCCCCACTGGTCGGTGGATGGCTTGGTCAGGATAATGTCAGCTAATTCCTGCGCCAGCATTGTTGCTAGGCTGGCTTCGTCGGGCAGCACGTCAATCAATCCGCGGCTTAGAACGATGGTATGCCCGATGGAGAACATCTCCAGCGTGCCGGTAAGCATCACGCGGCAGTGAACGTCAGGCTCCACATCCAAATTATTCGTGACCTCCAGGTTGTTCACCACGGTTTCCAAAACTTTGTCCACTTCTCCCGGAGGCGCTATTAGTCCGGTCCGCTGCAGGCGGTCAACCACATTGATTTCGGCTTGGTGTTGCCATTCGCGTTGCGCTTCGATTGGCGAACGATCCTGCGGCGCGGCCTGGTCCTGAATGGCGTCGGGAGATTCAATCGTCAGCTCGCTGAATTCTTCCTGGCGGCCGATATTCTTCAGGTTGTAGCCCCACAACCGCGTTTGCGATTTGAAGCGCACATGATTGCCTAGAAAATCCTTCAAGTCCGATTCCTGGCTGAAAATATACGCGGGCAGCCACAAGCCAGGCTGGACATTCAAACGCCAGCTATCAAAGTGCAAATTGAATCCGTTGATTCCAGCCACCGGCGTGTACACGCCATTAAATCGAACGATGGCATATCCCTGGTCTTCGGCCCAGACGCGGCCCTTGAAACGTCCCTTGCCGGATTTCGGCAGCGGCGTGATATCGAACACCACGCAGCGAACTTCGCCCAGAAACTCACGCCGCACGTAATCGAACTGGTAGTGCTGCCGGTCGAATCCGTTCGTATCGATATAAATCATCTGTAAAAATCCATCGGGAATATAAGACGAACTAAACATTCCGCTCAGGTGCGAAATGGGATTGATTGCGTCCAGCTTGCCTTTCCTTCCGTTGAGCATCGAGTGGTCCACGACGCCCTTTGAAAGGTCCGCCTGGCCCAGGAAATAGTGGTCGCGCACAGGAACCGTTCCCATGTCCTGGTCGGGCTTCATATCCTGAATGTACGTCTCAATAACCGGATTGAAGCGCCGTATCGTAGCCACTTCTTCGTGTTCGCGCGCTATCACACGATCGATGGCTTGGTCTACGGTGGTCACCGGACCGGCAGTAGCGCCAGCCTGCGGCTGAGTCTGATCAGCGGTCTGAGTATTTTGCGCGGAAGCGATGCTTGCAAGGCTTCCGGCCAACAGCACCGTCACAAAAATATTCTTCAACGTACTCATTGCCTTTCCCCCCTATCAGTAGGCCAGTTCGAACACGATGTGAACGATGGCGGTCGAATCCACTGGCTGACCATCTTGCTGAGCCGGACGAAAACGGATTTGCCGCGCGGCGGCCTGCGCTGATTCATCCAAGCCGTAACCCAACCCCTTCACCACGCTCTGAACTTGCACATCCCCCGTAGCCGTGAAAGTAACTTTCAAAGAAACTTCACCCTCAATCTTTTTCGCGCGAGCCTCGTCGGTATAAGCCGGTTTCGGCTTGAACAGAATTTCAACAGGTGTGGTCTTGGAAGCAACTGTAGTCTGCTTCGCCTTGGGTCCCGCTGCCACCGCATGCTCGTCCGCAAACACGCCCTGTTGCACGCTTCCGTGTGCTGATCCGCCCGGACTGCCAACTGCAACACCATTGCCAAATCCGGTGCTCGCAACTACTCCCTTCGCACCCTTAGCTCCTCCGGTCCCGTTCCCTACTCCGGGGCCAGGAGGCAGGTCGAAACTGCCCGCCACTGCAATGTTTGCCGCATGATTGGTCTTGCCGTTCGCGGCCACGCCATCGGGGTCACCGAAGCCGCCGGTCTGGACAGCTTCTCGCGGCTTCCTTAATGTCGGTATCGCTGAACTTCCCATTGAGGCAGGCGGGTTCTGATCTGGGAACGCCTTTGCCACCACCGGCACATCCGGCGTTGGAGTGTTCTTCCGCGCGGTTGCCGGTTTTGCTACCGGAGCCGTCGCTACAGGCGAGTAAATCTTTGGCTTGGGCGGCACCACTTCTGCCACCTTTGGGGGCTCCGGCGGTGGTTTCACCGTCTCATGCTTCACCGGAACAGGCTTCACCGGCTGCACTGGTTGAGGCTTCCATGCAACCACCGGCGGCGCCTCCACCGGCATCACCGAATAGCGATGAAAGAGATCCATTCTTTGCGGCATTAACATCGGGATAATCACCAACGCCGCAACCGCCAGGCATTGCAGTCCGAATCCTGCACTGAACAAATCCCAGCGAGGCTGCGCCTCGGGGAGCAGCGATCCGTTGAAGACCGCTCGACTTGTATTCCGCGCCATAGCTTTCACCAAATATCCTTATTACTAATTTGCAATGCGTCGAGACAGAATTGCGGCTGACTATACTTAGTACTAGGCCGGGAGGGTTGCCGTGAATAGGACTGAAGTACTATTCTATGCCCAGTCGTGTTGAAAGCGATAACCTGCGGGGTAGCTGTTACGACATAGTAAGCTAGGGGTCGGTTCGGAATTACTGCTAGCTTTCCCACAGTTCGCCCCACCTATTTTAATCTAACCCGGCTGGGGGAGTTAGTTGCAGAAATTCTAAATCGAGTTTCGAAAACGAAGGCACGCCGGCGAAACCGGCGTGCCCTCATGCTTCTTCTAACCTTCCACTACTTGTTAACCAACTAGCGGGGTTCAACCACGACGTATCCCGTAACACCGCCGTGATTTACAAGCAGCAGAACGGACTGCTTGCCTATTCCAGAAAGTGCCTGCTGATAATCAGACGTATTGTTAATCGGTTTGTGATTGATCTCCTGAATCACGTCCCCACGATTCAGCGGTGCCGTCGCCGCCGCACTGGACGGATCGACTGATGTCACCACTACACCGTGAGTTCCCGCAGGAAGATTGAGTTGTTGGATGATGTCCGAGCTCAGATCTTGCACCTGCACTCCTTCAAGAGCCGCGCCCGACACTTCCGCCGAAGCTACCTTTTCGTCTTGATCTTTGAATTCGTCGAGCTTCACTGAAACATCTTGTGTCGTGCCGTTGCGCCAGACCTGCAGTTTAATCTGCGTTCCTGGAGCGAACTGCGCGATCTGAACGTGCAATTGATTCATTGCGCCAACAGTCTCGCCGTTAACCTTAAGGATGACGTCGCCTTTCTTTAGACCTGCTCGAGATGCCGGACTATCCGACGACACATCTCCGATTAGCACGCCGCTGCCGTCTTTCAAACCGAAAGCTCTCGCAAGTTCGGGTGTCAAATCCTGAATGTGCACGCCGAGATAACCGCGCACAACCTTGCCATGGCTGAGAATCTGATCCATCACCGGCTTGGCCATGCTTACCGGAATTGCGAATCCCACTCCTTCATTGCCGCCTTCTCCGCTCATGCCGCCGTGAGAAAGAATAGCGGTGTTGATGCCCACCAGGTTTCCGTGAATGTCGATCATCGCTCCGCCGGAATTGCCCGGATTGATGGCCGCATCGGTCTGAATAAAGTTTTCGTAGCGTTCAATCCCAAAGCCGCCGCGTCCGGTCGCGCTCACAATTCCCATCGTGGCCGTTTCGCCCACTCCAAACGGATCGCCGATCGCGAATATGAGGTCGCCAACCTGCAGTTGATTGGAATCACCAAGCGGAAGGGTCGGCAAATTCGAAGCGTCGATCTTCAATACGGCAATGTCGGTGTTCGCATCTGTCCCGATTAGCTTGGCTTGAAACTCTCGCTTGTCGCTAAGGAACACCTTGATGTCGGTGGCCCCATCGACTACGTGATTGTTGGTCAGGATCGTTCCGTCCGAGCTCACGATAACGCCCGATCCCAAGCTCTGCTCACGTTGGGGTCGCGCTTCACCTTGACCTTGTCCGAATTGATCGCCAAAAAATTGACGGAAAAACGGATCGTTAAACATCGGTGACATCTGCTGATTGCGTCCCGGCTTCACTACTTTTGAAGAACTGATATTGACCACCGCCGGAAGCGCCGGTTTCAAAACCGCCGAAAACCCATTTGCGAAATTGCCCAAACTTACGGGCAGTGCATTCTGCGAAATCGCAATGGGAGTTCTCGGCGCGCCGAAAACCGTGTGGTCCGTCCAATTTCTAACACCTTGCGAGAGTAGGGCGCCTCCCGCAAGCGCCACCAGCACCACCACCGTGGCGACCCAGCGGCGAATTTTTAGTACTCTGCTTTCCATGGCTGTCTCTCTCCTGTGATCTTATCTCTCGTCTGGCGCGTGAACCGCGACCCGCGAGTTATATTATATTGGACGTATCTCGCAGGTATTGGTGTTTCGCGCGATAGGGCGAAATCCGTCGTGATACCCCCAAGCTATATAGATGCAATAATTATACTTGAGGTCACCCGCGAGATTTCCACAGGGTCCTTCCTATATTTTGTGCAATATGCTCCTGTACCTTTGCACCATTCTAGTGGCCAGGCCCTAGCAACCAATAGAGTTGGTGGCCGTCCAACAATTCACCTTGAATCGGGTTTCGCTCGTTGTTCTCCACGGCCAAGTTCGATCCGACTTGGAAAGGGGTTTTATAACAATGTCGCAAAAAATACTTGTGTGCGCTTGCGCAGCCGCTTTTCTCTTCGCGCTAGTTCGGCCTGTGGCTTCCGCGCCTGGGCGGTCCGAAACAGATACTCCCGCTACTTTAGACCCTGCCATTCTGAAATCCCTCGGCGCGGTCGCTGGCGCCGGAATGATGGAAACCAACACCTACGAAAATCTTCGCGAGCTTAGCGACGATATCGGCGCTCGCGTCACCGGCTCCCCTGAAGCCACCAAAGCGATTGCCTGGGGAATCCGGAAAATGAAGAGCGCCGGCCTCGAAAACGTTCACGCCGAAACCTGGCAACTCTCCCATGGTTGGACGCGCATTTCCGCCCGCGCTGAACTCATCGCCCCGATTCACCGCTCTCTAATGATCGATTCCCTGGGCTGGGTTGGCTCAACCCCTACCGGCGGCGCGGAAGCTGAAGTCGTTCCCGTAAACGCCTACCGGCTCGATGACGAAATGAAAAGCCCTTCGCGATGGAGCGGAAAAATTCTGCTCGTCGTGCACAATGGTGAACCGCCCGCCGATCGCATGGCTAGTTTTGCCAAGTTTGGAAATTTCCTGAAGGTTGCCCATCAAGCCGGAGCCATAGCCGTCATCGGCGGCCAGGGAGGTGGCGTCGCTCAAGGCATGCATCTCACCCATACCGGCGTGTTGGGTTTCGACACGTATTACGAGATCCCCGTCGTCAGCATGGCTGCCGAGGACCAGGAGCAACTCGAGCGTTATTTGGATCGCGGCACAACTGTGCGTTTGAAAATCGACGTCCAAAATCGCGTGACGGCCGGTCCCGTGGAATCTGCGAATGTGGTGGGAGATATCCGCGGCACGGACCACCCGGATCAAGTCGTAGTAGTCGGTGGACACCTCGACTCCTGGGATTTGGCGTCCGGCGCCACTGACAACGGTTTCGGTGCAACCGCAACACTAGGCGCCGCAGAAGCCATCATAAAATCCGGACAAAAGCCTCGCCGTACGATCCGCTTCGTGCTCTTTACCGGAGAAGAAGAAGGCTTGCTGGGTTCCATCGCTTACGTCAAAACTCACCGCGACGAAATGGCCAATCACATTGCAGCTATAATCCTCGATAACGGTCAAGGCCCCGTCGTCGGCTTCCAGCTCGGCGGACGTGCAGACCTCATCCCTGCGGTTGAGAAATTCGCCAATTCGCTGGGCGCATTCGGCAAGCTGAAAGTGGATGACGATGTGGAGTTCGGCACCGATACCGGTCCATTCATCATTGCCGGATTACCCGGCATCAATCTCGACCAGGATTCTCCGGAGTATAAGTACACGCACCATTCCGCGGTCGATACTTTCGACAAAGTGCAAGCCGATATTCTCGACCGCGACGCCACCGTGATGGCGCTGACAGCTTTCTGGATCGCCGATCGCTCCGATCGCCTCGCCAGTCCGTGGCCGCAAGAAAAAACCGCGCAGATGCTCGTAGATAAACATCAGGACGTAATCCTGAAACTCTTCGGTTTGTGGCCATTCGGAAATTTGGGCAGTGCCCAGCAGTAGAGTTAACAGCCGACTGATTCACCGTTTGAAGTAAAGATTTTGTTTCTGTAGGGGCGCAGCTCGCCCGCCGAGGTGGGCATGCCGTGCCGGCCGGGGGACACACTCAGATCTAACTATTTGCTGATAAGTCGCGCAATGCCAAATGCGGCCGCGGCCGCCAAGCCTCCTACGACGACGGTCTGTAACCCGCCGCGCAAGGGTTTTACGCCGGTGTAATGCCCTTTAATCGCGCCAAAAACAAAAAGAGCCAACAACGTAACGCCCACCGAAACCCACAGCGCGTCCAAAATATTCTTCATTAATATGTACGGCGCCAGCGGCACCAATCCCCCTACGATATACGACGCTGCAATCGTCGCAGCACTGCGACCCGCGCGCGCAGGGTCCGGCGCTTCCAGGCCAAGTTCAAAGCGCATCATGAAATCCACCCATTTCTTCTGGTCTGCTGTAATCGCCGTAACAATCGGGTTCATTTGTTCCTGGGTTAGTCCGTAATCGCGAAACACTTTGGCCACTTCCTCTGTCTCAATTTCCGGTAGCTCCACCGTCTCTCGATACTCGCGATCCAGTTCCGACGCGTAATGCTCCGTATCCGTCTGCGCCGCAAGATATCCACCCAGCCCCATCGCGATCGACCCCGCCGCAATTTCCGCGAACCCCGCGGTCACTACGATGCCCGTGGACGCGATCGCTCCCGTTAATCCAGCGGCCAGAGCGAACGGCACCGTAAGACCGTCCGCCATTCCAATAACAATGTCCCGCACAGCCGCCGTCGCGGTGAAGTGCTTTTCCACATGCTCTACGGATGGCATCTTCGGCTCCTTCAAAGCATCTAACTTTCGACAGTCTGTTCCGCTGTTGCCTGCCCAGGCGCGTATAATTATGGGGCAGGAACTGAAAATCGGGAGGTACATAATGACCCAAACTTCTGGACAAGGAGCTGCTCCCCAGATGACTTTTACATTGCCACCACTGCCTTACGCATTCGACGCACTCGAACCTTATATCGACGCGAAAACGATGGAGATTCACCACGACAAGCACCACGGCGCTTACGTCACCAACCTTAACAAAGCTCTCGAAGGGCATGCCGATCTTCAAAAGCTTTCGGTTGAAGAATTGTTGGCGCAGATTAACAAAGTGCCGGAGAACATCCGCACCGCTGTTCGCAACAATGGCGGCGGCCACATGAACCACTCGATGTTCTGGAAAATTATGAAGAAGGGCGGCGGAGGCGAGCCCAGCGGTGATCTCGCCGGCGCAATAAAGTCCGCTTTCGGTAGTTTTGCCGATTTCAAAACTAAGCTTAACGACGCAGCCACCAAGCGGTTTGGATCGGGCTGGGCTTGGCTTCTCTTCCGCGACGGCAAACTCACCATCGAGTCCAGCGCCAATCAGGACAACCCGATCATGGACGGCGGGAAGGCCTTTTTTGGTTTGGACGTGTGGGAACACGCCTACTACCTGAAATATCAAAATCGCCGGCCGGAATATATCGAGGCGTGGTGGAATGTAATCAACTGGGCGCAGGTTGCTGAAAACTACGCCCACACCAAGAAGTAAAGTCGCAGTCCGCTGATTCCTTGGATTAAGTTCTCCGCGGCGCCACTGTCTGGTGTACGGCGTCGCGGGGAGCTTCTAAGCTCGAGTTCGTCGTCTGGCCTTCGTCAAAAGATAAAAATGGAAACCGCCTACGCAATCGCCACGTCGCATCTCAATGTGTGGACTTCACAAGTTCTCGCTTCCAGCAGCGGGCATCGCTAAAGCAATGACTCGCGGACTAGCTCTCCTTCTTTTCATGGCAATATTTAGCGCCGCCTCTCTGGCCCAACCGGCCCCCAGCCGGAATCGTCTGAAAGTTTTGCGGGATGTCATCGTCGAGAGTGGAGAAACCGCCGGCGATGTCCAGTGCTTCATGTGCAGCGTGCACGTTCACGGCCACGTCGCTGGCAACATATTCACCCTCGGCGGAGGTATTTTTATCGACGGCAAAGTGGATGGTGACGTCATCGCCGTCGGCGGCCGTATCGAATCAAATACAAATAGCAGAATTTCCGGCGAAGCGGTGGCGCTGGGCGGATATATCAGTCTTCAACCTAATTCCTCCGTTGGAGGCAATGCAGAATCGCTGCCCTATCTGGTTATTCCCGGTCAGTATCGCCCTACATTTCTGGGCAGTCTCACGCTTGCCCTAATCAACGTATTTTTTGTGGCGTTGGGTTATTTGGTCGTCCGCGACAAACGCGCCGAAACTGCTTCGCTCGCCATCGAACGCCAACCTGGTTCCGTCTTTTTCACTGGGTTCGTTTGCCTTGCCTTGTTTTATGGTCTGGATTGGCTGACGCGTTATCTCGGCAGCGTTGAAATCTTCGCGGTCATTCTTTTGTTGGTGCTGTTGGCCGCTGTCGCCGCAACCGGAGCCACGGGCTTGGGCGATTGGGTCGCCCGTCTCGCATTTCCTCAAACCAGAGGCATCTGGGCCTGCATCGGCGGAATTTTGGCGCTGTCTCTCCTGGAATTGATACCGCTTGTCGGCATGCTCGTCTTCGCGCTCGGTCTGATCGTATCGATTGGCGCTTCCGTGGTTACAAAATTCGGCTCACGCTCGATCTCCCAGACAGTTCACGCGATGAATTAGATTTAACCCCCGCGTTTTTCCGTATTGTGAATTTTCTATACGCAAGCAGCTCGGTAAGATTATTCTATCCACATGAAAAAATCCCGCCCGCATACCGAGCAAAACGCGCCCGGAGACGAATCCTGCCTGTTCTGCAAAATCGTCGCACGCGAAGTCGAAGCCAAAATTGTTTTCGAAGACGAAACCTCTATGGCCTTCCTAGACGTTCGCCCCCTTTTCCCCGGCCACGTCTTGCTCGTGCCCAAAGCCCACTATCCAACGCTGCTCGATCTGCCTGCCGATCTGGTGGGTCCGCTTTTCATCAATGCTCAAATGCTCGCCCGTAAAGTGCAGGACGCCATGAAAGCGGAAGGCAGCTTCGTAGCAATCAACAATGTCGTCAGCCAGAGCGTTCCGCACCTTCACGTCCACATCGTCCCGCGAAAACGCAAAGACGGTTTGCGCGGTTTCTTCTGGCCTCGTCGTCCCTATCAAGAGGAAGAAATGATCGCCACGCACGAAGCCTTGAGCGCCCCGCCAAAACCCGAAGAGCTTTTTTAGTGGACAAATGTTCTGGGGATCAAAAAAGGGAAAGCTGTCTCTTCGCGGCTACCGGCGGTTTTTTCATGCGGATACGGTTGTCAAACACGCTCCTGCCATCCAGCGATTTTGAAATTGCGTTTTCGTGCGCCATAAGTTCCGGGAGATGCGTGGCAGGCTCGCAATTTTCTTCCACCGCGCGCACGAAGCGGTCCAGTCGCTTAAATCCCTCCATCTTGTCGCTGTTTCCCAGTTTCGCGGAGTCCAGCGCGCGACGCAGGACCGAGAGCGACTCATCATAAGTTTTCAACGGTACTGGAAAGGGATGCCGGTCCTTGCCGCCCAGCGCAAACGAAAACCGCGCGGGGTCTGAAAAGCGGCTCGGCGCGCCGTGAACTACCTCCGCAATCAGCGCCAAAGATTGCAACGTTCGCGGCCCCAGCTTCTCCAGCAAAAGCAATTCCGCGAAATCCCGCAAATCTTTCTCGTAGGCCACTGCCAACACCGCTCCCAGCCGTTTCAAGTCCACATTTTCCGCGCGCACGTCGTGATGCGCGGGAAGTGCCAGCTTGCGAACTTCGTGCAACGTGCGCTCCGGTGTCCCGCGCGCAATTTCCAGCATGGCGCCCTGCGCCGCTTTGGCTTGCGCGTCCACCAGATTCATGATCGTGCCTTGATGCTCGCCTACGATTCCGCTGTGGGGTTCAGACGTGAAATCACGCACCGCCGCCGAGTGCCAGTGATAGCGCCGCGCCAGCGCGCTCGTTCCATTCATCCCCTGCTGAACGATGGCCCACTCCCCTGACGTCGCCACAATAAATGTGTGCAGATAAAGTTGGAACCCGTCCACAATGGCATTGTTGTCCACGCGTGCCGCCAGCCGGCTGCTGCGAACCAGCATCTCGCCGCCAAGATTCGCCGACTCGGCAAACCTCCGCAATTCGTCCGGCGTTTTCCGCGAATGCTTTCCGCGTCCGCCGCAAACATAAATTCCCAGCTCGCGCGCTCGCGGATTCAGCCCCCGCTTCAACGCTCCCATCACCGACGTGGTAATCCCCGACGAATGCCAATCCATTCCCATCACGCAGCCCAGCGCTTGAAACCAGAATGGATCGCTCAGCCGCGAGAGCAGCGCGGAGGTTCCGTAGTGATGCAAAATATTTTCGCCGATCGCGGTGCCCAGCTTGGTCATGCGCTCCGCCAGCCACGGAGGCACACGCCCACCGTGAAGTGGCAGGTCCGCAAATCCTGAGCGTTTCATCGGCTTTCAAATAGTTTATCGCTTCGCGTGCAAGATTACGATTCAGGCAGACGTCAAGTCGCCTTCTCGACCTGCACCGCCGTCCCGTAAACCAGCACTTCCGTCACTCCCTGCATCAATTCATTCGAGTCGTATCGCACGCCGATCACCGCGTTCGCGCCGCGCGCTACCGCATGCTGCATCATCAGCTCGAGCGCTTGCTCTCGCGTCGTCTCGCACATTTCTTCAAACAGCGTGATGTTCCCGTCCACCAGCGTCTCCAGTGACGCGCCAATCGTCCCCAGTATGCTGCGCGATCGCACCGTGATCCCCCGCACCAACCCCATCGACCGCGTCACCCGGTATCCCGGAAGCTCAAACGCCGTCGTAATCATGTTCTCATTCACGCGAACGTCCATCGTCCCCCCCTCGTCCCAGTTTGTGTCATTGGTTGTACTCGTTAGTCCCGCGCGTTGGTCTTGTGCCATCTTCGTAAAAACGACGCGTCCGCAGCAGCTTACCTGCTCGACCTTCCGCGTCCAATCAAGTCTTCGGCGTCGGGGTGCTAAACGATAACTTTTGAACTCCAAGAAGGCCTTGTGCGCGGAACAATCTTAGGCGTATCGTTCATTTGATGTTCATCCGCAGAATATTCGGTCTGATTCTCGCAGGCGTACTCTTCTGCGCGACGGGCAGTCTCGGTTCGGTTTGCGAGCTATATTGCAACAACTCTTCCCAAAACCACTCGCACTTTGATATGTCGGGTCATCGTCACCAGACGCATCACGATATGGCGAACTGCCAAGATTGCACGAATCACGGAATCCGATTCGCAATGAACGATTCGAGCTGCCATCATATGGATCAAGCTCGCCTGCTCGACAAATCCCCCCTTCGCTCGACTCTTTCAAGCTCGGACTGGCAAGCAGCCGGTCTTTACGCCGTGAGCGAGGCCCCGTCTCGCCCCAGCCAAACAAACCCAGCATTTAATAATCCGCTTGCGCCGCGACGAAGCAGCAGTTCCACGCCCCAGATACTTTCTCTCCGCATTTAAAGACTGCCATATTTCTCTCTGTCGTTTCTTTTGCCCGGGCGTCCACGCCACCCACGCGTCCGTGATAGCAGCGTACGTAAACATCGCCAAATTGGCGATACGCAACAACCGTTCATTTTTTCGCGAGTTTCAGTTCGAAGGGAGAAGAACATGAGAAGCAGACGCGGATTTTTGCAGAATTTTCTCGCGGGGGCCGGCCTATTCGCTTCCACCAAGATACTTTCCGCTCAAGAAACGAATCTGTCTCGAGACACGCAGGAAACGCAGCCGAAAAGGAGCGGGAAAAACGCGCCGCCGCAGCATCCTCACGGCATTCCAGTCCCGGTCCAAACCCCCGACATCCCCGATCTCCCCTTCCGCCTAGACGGCAACGTAAAAGAATTCCATCTAATCGCCGAGGCGGTGAAACAGGAAATCGTCCCCGGTCAAATCGTCGATCTTTGGGGTTACAACGGCAGCGCTCCCGGCCCCACCATCCAGATCACTCAAGGCGATCGCATCCGCATCATCGTTGACAACCACCTCCCCGAACCAACCGCCATGCACTGGCACGGTTTCGAAGTCCCCTACGACATGGACGGCTCCCCCGGCGCAAGCCAAGACCCCATCCCGCCCGGCGGCCGTTTCGTTTACGAGTTCACCCTGAATCAGCAAGGAACTTACTTCTACCACTCGCACATGGCCATGCAGGAAATGATGGGCATGATCGGCGCGTTCATCATGCATCCCAAAGAAGCTTACAGCCCTCGCGTCGACCAGGATTTCGCCGTCATCATGCAGGAGTACGCCATCCTTCCGAATAGCCACGTTCCAAATTCCATGAACATGGAATTCAACTGGCTCACGTTCAACGGAAAATCCGGCCCCGCCACCACTCCTCTCATCGTTCGCCATGGCGAACGCGTGCGCATCCGCCTTATCAATCTCGGCATGGACCACCATCCGATTCACCTCCACGGTCACCAGTTTGTCGTTACCGGCACAGAAGGCGGCCGCCAGCCCGAATCCACCTGGGGCCCTGGCAATACCGTTCTTGTCGGCGTCGCACAGTCGCGCGACGTGGAATTCGTCGCAGCCAATCCCGGCGACTGGATGCTCCATTGCCATCTCCCTCACCACATGATGAACCAGATGTCCTCCAGCGTCGGCCCCATGTCGCGCCGCGCAACGATGATGCCGGCTGGCGAAGGCATGGAGCAAGGCATGGGCATGCCGCGCGGCGGAAGCGCCACCGCGCCGGAAAATGGCCCAAGTCTAGGCCGCGGAATGGGAGGTGGCTCCGCAGCGGAAAAAGCCACCACAAATTCTCCACTCAATTCTGGGAGCCCAATGCAGCACCAGCACACGCCGGGGTCGCAACTGCCTACCGGAGACGTCAGCAAGAACGCAAATTCCGTGCCCGGATTCCCTCAAGACGCCTTCATGGAAGGCCCCATGATGGCCATGGACGCAATGGTCGACAAGCCGGAAAACTACGGCCTCCGCCCAGGCTGGAGCGGCTTTATGGGCGGGATGATGACCTTCGTCCGCGTCCTTCCTCCCGAAACCTACGACCACATCATGCAGCTTCGCCAAAAACAAAACGCCGGCAAACCGTCTCAGCAGATGCCCGCAATGGAGCACAGCCATGAATAACTCACGATTCTTTCTCGCAGTCTGCAGCTTCCTGCTCTTCGCCAACACGCCTGCCCGCGCCCAAGCACAAACGCCCGCGTCAGCAGCAGACTACGATCAAAAAACAATAACTCTAGAAGAATTGCAACAAATGGCCTTGCAGCAAAATCCCACCTTCGCGCAGGCAGCCGCCAACATTCGCGCCGCTGAAGGGCGCAAACAACAATCCGGCTTATATCCCAATCCCACCGTCGGCTATCAAGGCGAACAAATTCGCGGCGGTTCTTTCCGGGGAGGCGAGCAAGGCTTCTTCGTGCAGCAAAATATCGTGCTCGCCGGAAAACTCGGCCTGAATCAAAATATTTTCGAGCAGGAAAAGAAACAGGCTGAAACCGAAGCCGACGAGCAAAAATTGCGCGTGGTCACCAACGTGAAAATGTCCTTCATTCAAGCGCTGGCCGCGCAGCAAACGCTCGAACTCCGCCACAATCTCGGCAAGCTCGCCGACGACGCCGTGGAGACTTCCCGCCAGCTAGCCAACGTCGGTCAGGCCGATGCTCCCGATGTTTTGGAAGCGGAAGTCGAAGCGCAGCAAGCCGACCTCGCCGTCATCATGGCCCAACAGAATCAGCAGCGCGCGTGGAAAGAGCTCGCCACCGTTGTCGGCAATCCCCATCTTCAGTTAATGCGTTTGGAAGGAAACCTCGAAGACATGCCCGCAATCGACGCCGACGCTCTCGTCGAAAAAATTGTCAACGAAAGTCCCGCCGTGAAAATCGCCGAGCTTGGAGTGAAGAAAGCCGAAGCCAGTCTCGCGCGTGCGAAACGCGAAACCGTCCCCGACTTGCAAGTGCGCGCCGGCATGCAGCAGAACCGCGAATTGCTCGACGCCACCGGCCGCTCCGTCGGCCTGCAAGGCTTCGCCGACGTGGGAGTTCAGATTCCCATCTTCAATCGCAACCAGGGCGGCATCGCTAGTTCGAAAGCAGACCTGGAGCGCGCCCAGCGCGAAGTCGAACGCGTGAAACTCGCTCTCCGCGAACGGGCCGCCACCGTCGTCCAGAACTACGCCTATTCGCAGACCGCCGCCGCGCGTTACAAAAATCAAATGATCCCGCGCGCCCAAAAAGCTTACGAGATGTACGCCAAGAAATATAGTGAGATGGCCGCCGCCTATCCTCAGGTGCTCATCGCCCAGCGCACCCTCATGCAACTCCAGGTCGCCTATCTGAATTCGCTGGAAAGCTTCGCGGCAAACTCCGTGGCCCTCCAGTCCTACCTGCTCACCGACGGCCTCGAAGCCCCCTCCCAGCCCGGAGAAATCGACCGCCCCATCCGCGAAATGAACGTCCCCTTCCAACAAAGTCCGTCCGCGAAGGAGCGCTAGCATCGAAAATTGAAGCCATGCGAACAAGAAAGATCACGCCACGCCAAACGCCAATGCAAGCCTTGTGGGCCAAGGCTTCAGCCTGACATCAACGACGGGCGCGACAAGCCTTCCTTTTGCGCAGCCTCACCCGCGCAAAGTAGTCACCTTAGCTAGGTATGATTCCCAAATTGATTTCATGGAGCCCAAAAGTGAACAGTCGCATTCGTGCGCAAACTGAATAGAAGCTATCACTTGGGTTTTGGACAGCACAAATGGAGGATAACTTGCACTACGCTCCCGCGAGTTCGAACACGCAGTATCTAAAGACCTCGTTTATTTGTTAATCTAACGCTCGTCGGAGGCTATTCGTGGTATTGACCTCGATCGATTTATTCTGCGGAGCGGGCGGCCTGACTGAAGGCTTCAAACAAGCTGGCTTTCAATGTCTTTACGGCAATGATGTGAACGAATATGCAATTCAAACATTTCAATTAAATCATCCTCATTCCTGGGCTGATCCGCGGTCGATTCAACAAGTAGATGCACGATCTGTGCGTCGCAAGCTTGGGCTCAAAAAAGGAGAGCTATCGGTCCTTACAGGCGGACCACCTTGCCAAGGGTTCTCAATAAACGCACCTGAGAGATTCTTAAACGACCCAAGAAATGCATTATTCAGACAATACGTTCGCTTCATTGACGAATTTGAGCCTCGGACATTGGTTTTGGAAAATGTGCCCGGGATGCTCTCACTCTCAGACGGCCATGTGTTTGAGCAAATAAGAAAAGAAATTGAAAAGCGCGGATACAATATTTCCGCACGAATTCTATTCGCAGCACACTATGGGGTTCCTCAAGCCCGTTGGAGGTTGATAATAATTGGCTCGCGTAGTAAACTGTATTAGTCAAGAGAGATCCTTTGCAGTCCCCGATGATTGAGTTAGCTCGCGCAGGCGTTCGCCGGGGGTTTTCCCCTTAAGCGCGAGATGGGGCCGATCTTCGTTGTATTCGGTTTC